>Ga0164290_1000240_pt1 | contig 210261 bp, 190 predicted proteins | sample Micstemetagenome_FD_108782 | JGI IMG/M metagenome (GOLD analysis project Ga0164290, IMG submission 108782) | Contaminated culture microbial community from soil near Moab, Utah, USA - Microcoleus steenstrupii SON62 (Illumina Assembly) | ecosystem: Environmental > Terrestrial > Soil > Soil crust... | reverse complement strand
GGTCGGGTCGGCGGCTGCCGTCGACGGTTCGATCGAATGCGGCGACAGCCGCTGCATCCAACTCGACCTCAGCGCGCTGCCCGACTGGAAGCATTACCGCTACAAGGTCTATGACACCGTGGTAGCACTGCGCAACCAGCGCTACAAGTCCGGCATGTTGCGGGCGGCGCCGGCGGGTTCAGCGGCCTCGGGCGTCTGAAAGTGAGAACCATGACGACGCACCCCCGCCATGCCCTGAAGCAGCGCCAGCGTGGCATTTCGCTGGTGTTCGCGCTGCTCGCCCTGATCGCCCTGACCCTGGGCGCCGTCGCACTGGTCCGCTCGGTCGATACCAGCGTGCTGGCCCTCGGCAACTTGGCGTTCCGCCAGGCCGGCGTCGCCGTCGCCACGCGCGGCACCGAAGACGCCCTGGCTTGGATGGAGGCCGGTGACAAGGTCAACGATGGCACGCTCAACAACGACATCGTCGGCAACGGCTATTACGCCACCTCGCTTGACACCCTTGACGTCGCTGCCAAGGCCGCCGGTTCGGCCACGACGCTGGCCCGTGTCGACTGGGAGAACGATGGCTGCAAGGTCAATGGCCAGGACGAGGCGTCGACCGCCTGCATCCAGGCGTCGCCGGTCAAGATGTACGGCAGCGACGAGGTGCGCTACGTGATCACCCGCCTGTGCCCGGTGGCCGGCCCCGACAACGACCGCTGCGCGCGGCCGCCGTTGCCGGCGACCACCGAAGGCTCGGCGCGTGACGGCAACAAGGGCTTGCAGGGGGGGATCCGCACCCTGCCACGTGATTACAGCCCGTATTTCCGGATCGTCGTGCGCACCAAGGGTCCGCGCGGCACCGTGAGCTTTACCGAGACCCTGGTGCATTTCTGAAGAAGCGCCCGTTTTTCCCTTTCCGCGCGGACCCGCGCGGATCCGATGGAGTGCCTGCCATGCGACCCAACCGGTTCTTTTCTACTGCCGTCCCGATGCTGCTGGCCGCCTGCGTGGCGCTGCCCAGCTGGGCCGCGCTTACCGACGTCTCGCAGCAGCCGTTGATCACCACCAGCCAGGTGCCGATCCCGCCGAACCTGCTGTTCATCCTTGATGACTCGGGCAGCATGGCCGAGACCTACCTGCCCGAAGCGGTGGTCACCGGCACATCGACGACTGGCGGCGCGACGCAGATCAACCAGGATCGCCACAACTTCCGCTACGGTCGCGCCAGCATCCAGTGCAACGGGCTGGCCTACGACCCCAAGGGGGTCTACGACCTGCCGCTGAACGCCGATGGCACCGAGCGCGCGCCGGGGGCGACGAGCACCGCGTTCAACGCCAACGTTGAGTTGACGAACATCCGGTTCCCGACGCCGACCGCGCTGGTCGATGTCAAGGTCGGCAGCTCGCTGGTCTTCAACATGGCGGTGACGGCGCCCAAGGCGGGACGGCCGATCAACGAGGAGTGGAACAAGGGGCCGGTGAAGTGGTACGGCGTTGGCTTCCCGGTCACGGTCTACGACGACAACAACAAGACGCGCTGGCTGATCGCCACGGTCGAATCCTGGCTGCCGGCCGTCGACTACAAGACCGGCAACCTGACGATCAAGGTCCTGGACATCTCGGCCACCGATGTCGACATCGGTAAGGTCCGCCTGGGCGACGGCTTCCCGCCTTTCGTCTACTTCGACTACAAGGGCACTGAGCCGCGACTGAATTACACCTACGACGGCAAGGGCGTGCCGCTGGCCAACACCTTCATGAAGGAGTGCGCCGGCTTCGTCAACGACGCCGCGGTGAAGGACAAGTGGTCGGCGCCGATGGTGGTGAAGAACGTCACCGAGGTCGTGGACGGGAAGACCGTGCCGACCGCTGCGACGCAGCACTTCGCGAACTGGTTCCATTACTACCAGAACCGCATGAAGATGATGAAGACCGTGGTCACCCGCGCGTTCCGCACCATCGACACGAAGTTCCGCGTCGGCTTCTCGGTGATCAGCGCGATGACACCCGGCGCGACTGATTCCGCCGACTTCGTCCACATGCGCGAGTTCAACGACGCTCAGCGCACCGCGTTCTACAACGCGGTCTGGAACACGCCGCCTTCGGGTACCACGCCGCTGCGCGCCGCGTTGTCGGTGGCTGGACGCTACTACGCCAACGCGTTCAAGGGCGACAACACGCCGGACCCGGTGCAGTACTCCTGCCAGCGCAACTACGCGCTGTTGTCGACCGACGGCGCCTGGAACACCCAGATGGAGGACGCCACCGAGAAGTTCGGTCCTTACCAGATCGACGGCGTCACCGCCATCGGCCAGCAGGACGGCACGGCGGATCGGCCGATGCGTGATGCGACGGGCGGCGGCGGTACCGGCGGCCAGAGCAACACCCTGGCCGACGTGGCGATGTACTACTACCTGACCGATCTGCGCACCGAGAAGCTGGGCAACTGCACCGGCGCGCTGGGCAAGGACGTCTGCACGAACTCGGTGCCACCGGCCGGCGACGACATCGCCACCCACCAGCACCTGACGACCTTCTCGTTGAGCCTGGGTCAGAACGGCACCATCCCCTATCAGAAGGGCTACAAGAAGTACGCGCCGGGCGACGGCTCGTCCTACGACAAGCTGGTGCGGGGCGATGTGAACTGGCCCAATCCGTTCACCGGTGCCGGCGACATCAACAACACCACGGCGGTGAAGATCGACGACCTTTGGCACGCTGCCGTGAATGGCCGTGGCGAGTTCTTCAACGGCTCCGACGCATCCTCGGTGGCCGAGGGCATCACGAATGCGCTGGCGCAGATCCAGGGCATCGAGGCACGCGGCTCGGCGGGCGCGACCAGCACCCTGCGTCCGGTGGCCGGCAACAACTCGGTGTTCATCGCCAGCTACAAGTCGGAGGTCTGGACCGGCGACCTGCGTGCCTACGACCTCGACCTCGGCACCGGTGCGGTGGTCTACCAGAAGGCCGACGGCAGCGACGCCAAGCTGTGGAGCGCGCATGAGCGCCTGGCCGCGGCGGCGAGCCGCTCGCTGCTCTACGAGAAGGGTGGCGTGATGCGTCCCTTCACCTACACCAACCTGACGGCCGACGGCTACGGCGCCGACTTCGACAACAAGGCGAGCGGCTTCACCCACTACGCGACGCTGACCGCCGAGGAGAAAACGGCGGCGAACTCGGGCGCCAACCTGGTCGACTTCATCGCCGGCAAGGCCCTGAGCTACTACCGTAACCGCGACAGCAAGCTGGCCGACATCGTCAACGGCGCGCCGGTCTACGACGGTCCGCTGTCGGCGTCCTACAAGGACGATGGTTACGCCGCGTTCGTGGCGGCCAGCCGCAAGAACCGTCCTGCCGTGGTCTACGTCGGCAGCAACGGCGGCTTCCTGCACGCCTTCGACGCGAAGACCGGTGACGAACTCTGGGCCTTCATGCCCAGCGAGGTGCGCAGCCGCCTGCACAAGCTGGCCGACAAGAACTACGGTCAGAGCCATCTGTACTTCGTCGACGGCCCCTCGGCGCTGGCCGACGTGAACATCGGTGGCGGCTGGAAGACCGTGCTGGTGTTCGGTCTGGGCGCCGGCGGCCGCAGCTACACGGCACTCGACGTGACCGATCCGAAGGAGCCGAAGTTCCTCTGGGAGTTCACGAACACCAATCTCGGCACCACGCATGCCCGTCCGCTGATCACCAAGCGCAAGGACGGCACCTGGGTGGCGGCGGTGCCTTCGGGCTTCAACAACGTCGGCGACGGCCAGGGTCGGCTGTTCCTCATCAACATGGCGACCGGCAAGCTGGTGACCGACCTGCCGAACGGCATTGCCACCGGTGTCGGCGATGCCACCACGCCGGCTGGCCTCGGGCCGCTGAACAGCTGGGTGGAATCGCTTGAGGATCACACCTCGGTGCGCTACTACGCCGGTGACAACCTCGGCAATCTCTGGCGCTTCGATACCGAGGGCCTGGTCGAGCCGTACAAGAAGGCGCAACTGGTGGCGAGCTTCAAGGTCGATGGCGTCGCCCAGCCGATCACCACGGCGCCCACCGTGGCCGAGGTCGACTACAAGGGCTTCAAGTCGGCGGTGGTGTTCGTCGGCACCGGCCGCATGGTCGGCAAGAGCGACATCGACAACAGCGACCAGCAGTCCATCTACGCGGTGCGCGACACGCTGACGGCGACGGGTTGGGGTGACGTGCGCGGTGGCGGCCATCTGGTCCAGCAGGAAGTGACGGCCGACGGCGAGACCCGCCGCAACACCAGCGACAACCCGGTGGATTGGGGCACCAAGGCCGGCTGGGTGGTCGACCTGCTCGAGGAGAAGGAGCGCATCAACATCCCGATGGACCTCTACGGCAACACCCTGGTGGCGGCGGCGAACGTGCCGATCACGCTGGCGACCTGTGGCGCGGGCAGCAACGGCCACGCCTGGCTGTACGCGCTGGATATCGCCAACGGCAAGGGCAAGATCGAGAAGATCGTCACGTCCCAGGTGGTCGGTATCACCATCCTGCAGACGCCCAGCGGCATCGTCGCGAACGTGACCGGCGCCACCGGCGATCCGCCGCCGCCGCCCCTGCCTCAGCCCAGCAAGTACGAGAAGCAGGCCAAGCGCGCCAACTGGCGCACGCTCGCCGGCCAGTAAGCGCCCCGGCGACCTGAGTCCCAAGGCCCCAGCGGTACGCCGTCTGGGGCCTTAGTGTTTTCACCTATCATCGCGGCCCTTTGCCTTAAAACCGACTGCTGCGCCGCATGACCTTGGCCGAAGCCCCGCTTTCCGACGAGTCCCCGCAAGGGCACTTGAGCGCGGCCGCTGCCGCTCGCGGCATGGGCGCCGCCGACCCTGCCACGCTGATCGAGATCGATCGCGTCTCCTTTGGCTACGACAGCCAGCGCACCATCCTGTCGGATCTGTCGCTGAAGTTCCCGCGCGGCAAGGTCACCGCCATCCTCGGCGGCTCGGGCTGCGGCAAGACCACCTTGATGCGCCTGATCGGCGGCGTGCATGCCGCCACCAGCGGCCGCGTCGTGTTCGACGGCGAGGTGGTGGATACGCAGAACAAGGCCCAACTCTTCAGGCTGCGCCGGCGCTTGGGCATGCTGTTCCAGTTCGGCGCGCTGTTCACCGACCTGACGGTGTTCGAGAACGTCGCGTTCCCGCTGCGCGAGCACACCGACCTGCCCGAGCCGATGATCCGCGACATCGTGCTGATGAAGCTCAACGCGGTCGGCTTGCGGGGTGCCGCCGGCTTGCGCATCTCCGAAGTCTCGGGCGGCATGGCGCGGCGCATCGCGCTGGCGCGTGCGATCGCGCTCGACCCGGAACTGATCATGTACGACGAGCCGTTCGCCGGCCTCGACCTGATCAGCATGGGGGTGGCCGCGAAGCTGATCCGCACGCTCAACGATGTCACCGGCTCGACCTCGCTGGTGGTCAGCCACGACGTGCCCGAGTGCATGGCGATCAGCGACCACGTGGTGCTGCTGGCCGGCGGTGGCCGCATCGTCGCCCAGGGCACGCCGGCCGAGCTGATGGCATCCAGCGACCCCGAGACGCGCCAGTTCGTGCGCGGCGAGCCCGACGGTCCGGTGAAGTTCCACTACCCGGCGACCGCCATCGACGCGGATTTCGGAGTCTCCGCATGACCGCCTTGCTCGCGCGCATCGGCGCCATCTCGCTCGACCAGCTGCGCGGCTGGGGTCATGCGGCCTTCTTCTTCCTCGAGCTGCTGCGTGCGGTGCCGGCCTCGCTTCGCCGATTCGGCCTCGTCGTGCAGCAGGTGCACGCGATCGGCAACCGTTCGCTGGTCATCATCCTGGCCTCGGGCACGGCGGTCGGCTTCGTGCTGGCGCTGCAGATGTACTACGCGCTGGTCACCTATGGCGCCGCCGAGAGCCTGGGTCTGATCGTGAACCTGGCGCTGGTGCGCGAACTCGGGCCGGTCGTCACCGGCCTGCTGTTTGCCGGTCGTGCCGGCACTTCGCTGACCGCCGAGATCGGCCTGATGAAGGCCGGCGAGCAGCTGGCGGCGATGGAGCTGATGGCGATCGATCCCAAGGCCCGGGTGCTGGCGCCACGGCTGATCGGCGGCATTGTCTCGATGCCCATCCTGGCGATCCTGTTCTCCGCCGTCGGCATCCTCGGCGCCTATGTCGTGGCGGTGATGCTGATCGGCGTCGATGCCGGCAACTTCTGGTCGATCATGCAGACGCGGGTCGATGTCTGGCGCGACGTCGGCAACGGGCTGGTGAAGGCTTCCGTGTTCGGCCTGCTGTGCACCGTCGTGGCGCTGTACCAGGGCCATGAGACCGAGGCAACGCCCGAAGGCGTGGCCTATGCCACCACGCGGACCGTGGTGATCTCTTCCTTGTGGGTGCTGGGGATGGACTTCATCCTGACGGCGCTGATGTTTTCGACGCCCTGAGCGCAGCAGCGACGGGCACAGCAGAGGCAAGCATGGGCAAAAAAGGTATTGAGGTGATGGTCGGGTTGTTCGTGCTGCTCGGCATGGTCGGCCTGGTGTTCCTGGCGCTGAAGGCGGCCAATCTCGGCAGCGCCGGCGGCGGCGACAGCTACCGCCTGACCGCCCGCTTCGACAACATCGGCGGCCTCAAGGTGCGCGCGCCGGTACGCACCGCCGGCGTCACCGTCGGTCGGGTCACCGGCATCGAGCTCGATGCCAAGACCTACCAAGGCGTGGTCACGATGGACATCGACCGCGGCTATCTGTTCTCCAAGGACACCTCGGCGAAGATCCTCACTGCCGGTCTGCTGGGCGATCAGTACATCGGCCTGGAGCCGGGCGGCCACGAGGAGAACCTCGCCGCCGGCGGGCAGATCAAGCAGACGCAATCCGCGGTCGTGCTCGAGAACCTGATCGGCCAGTTCCTCTACAACAAGGCGGCCGAGACCGGCTCGTCCGACAAACCGTGAGTCCCAGGCTGTCATCGCTGGCCCTGGCGTTGCTGCTGGCCGGCTGCGCCAGCATGGCGCCGCCGCCCGGCGCTGCGCCGCATGCCCAGGATCCGTGGGAGCAGGCCAACCGCAAGGTCTTCGCGTTCAACGATGCGATCGACCGCGCGGTGCTGAAGCCGGTTGCCGAAACCTACGAAAAGGCGCTGCCGGCGCCCGTGCGCGAGGCCATCGACAACTTCTTCAGCAACCTCGGCGACGCCTGGTCCGCCGTCAACTGGCTGCTGCAAGGCCAGGTGCAGCGGGGCGTGGAGCAGGGTGCGCGCTTCGCCTGGAACAGCACGCTGGGCGTCGGCGGTCTGTTCGACGTCGGCAGCCAGTTCGGCCTCGACAAGCGCAGCCAGGACTTCGGTCAGACCCTGGGCGCCTGGGGCATGGGACTGGGTCCCTATGTGGTGCTGCCGCTGCTGGGTCCCTCCAGCCTGCGCGACGTTGCGGCCTTGCCGGTGAACCGGCTGGCGTCGAACAACTGGGTCATCAGCGACAGCGGCAGCCGCGTGGCCGCGGCCGCTCTCGAGCTGGTCAGCCTGCGCGCCAGCCTGCTCGGGGCGGAGAAGCTGGTTGCTGGCATCGCGCTCGACAAGTACACCTTCTACCGCGATGCCTATCTGCAGCGCCGGGGTGCCAGACCCAAGCCCGAGGACGACGAAGGCTTTGAAATTGTCGAATCGCCCGCAAGTCCTAAACCCTGAGCCTGTCCACCGCGGCGGCTCGCCCTTCGTTTGTGTCGCGCCCCGGTTTGGGGGCCAACCTGAGATCACCATGACCGACCGCCTGCTGACGACCCTGCCGCGCCGATTCGTGCTGCCCCTGCTGGCCGCCGCGACGACGATGCTGGCCGCGCTGCCCGCCCTGGCCATCGACGCCTCCACGCCCGACGGGCTGATCCGCCAATTGGCCACCGAGACGCTGGATGCGGTGAAGACCGACAAGGCGATCCAGGCTGGCGACATGGGCAAGATCCAGGGCCTGGTCGAAGCCAAGCTGCTGCCCCACGTCGACTTCAAGCGCCTGACCTCGTCGGCGGTGGGTCGCTACTGGCGTCAGGCGACGCCGGAGCAGCAGGACCGCATCCAGAAGGAGTTCCGCACGCTGCTGATGCGCACCTATGCCGGCGCGCTGTCGCAGGTGAAGGACCACAAGCTGGCGATGCTGCCGCTGCGCGCCGCCGCCGACGAGACCGAGGTCGTCGTGCGCACCCAGGTGCGCGGCAAGGGCGATCCTATCCAGCTCGACTACCGACTCGCGAAGACGACGACCAGTCCGGCGGTCTGGCAGATCTACGACATGAACGTGCTGGGCATCTGGCTGGGCGACCAGTACCGCAGCAGCTTTGCCCAGGAGATCGGCGCCAACGGCATCGATGGCCTGATCAAGTCGCTGGCCGAGAAGAACGCCGGCAAGCCGGCGGGCAAGTGATGGGTGACAGCCTGATCCGGCTGCCGGCCAGCGTGCTGCTGGCCAATGTGGCGTCGGTCTGGGCCGACTGGCAGCGCAGCCTCAGCGCCGAGGCTGCCGGCGTCACGGCACAGGCCGGCCGCGAGCTGCAGGTCAACGCTGCCGAACTCAGCGAGTTCGATTCCTCGGTGCTCAGCCTGCTGCTCAGCGGTGCCCGGCTGTGTGCCGAGCACGGTCTGCGCCTGCGCGTGCAGGGCGCCCCCGACAAGCTGCGCGAACTGGCGAAGCTCTACGGCATCGACGAGTTGCTCTGGCCAGCGCCTCAGCCGACCGCGTAGCGCTTGCTGCGCAGGTTCTTCTTGATCTCCTGCAGCATCGGCCGCAGGCGCTCGCCCAGTCGCAGCGCCACGCCGGTGCTGAGGATGTCGACGGCACACAGCTGCAGCAGGCGCGAGACCATCGGGCTGTAGCGCTCGAAGTCCTCGGGGTGGTCGATGGCCAGCAGGATCTGGCCCGGCGCCTGGCCCATCTGCGCCAGCGGTGATCCGCTGGCGGTGAGGATGATGGTGGTGGCGCCTTTCTTGCGCGCAATCTCGGCGGCGTCCAGGCAGTCGCGGCTGCGGCCGCTGTTGCTGAGGATCACGGCGCAGTCGCCGGCGGCCAGCATGGTCGCGCTCATCATCAGCACATGGCCGTCGCTGCACCAGGCGGAGCGCACGCCGAGGCGGAAGAACTTGTGGTGCGCATCCTGCGCCACGATGCCGGAGTTGCCGACGCCGTAGAACTCGATGCGCTTGCCGTTCTGCCCCGCCTCGGTGAGCGCTGCGATGGCGCGCTCGAAGGCGTGGCTGCTGGCGTCATTGCGGTAGTGCAGCAGCGCCGCCACCGCGTTGTCGACGACCTTGACGACGAGATCGCCGGCCTTGTCGTCTTCCTCCACCGCGCGGTGCACGAAGGGCACGCCCTCGTTCACGGAGCCGGCAAGCTTGAGCTTGAAGTCGGCCAGTCCGTCGTAGCCGACGCTGCGGCAAAAGCGCACGACGGTGGGCTTGCTGACCTCCGAGCGGTCGGCCAGCTCGCTGACCGGCAGCGTGGCGAAGGCGCGCGGATCGGCGAGCAGGAGCTTGGCGACTCGTTGCTCGGCCGGCGGCAGTGCCGGCAGGGCGGCCTTGATGCGTTCCAGGAGGATGCTCATGGGGGGTCAGACTTCCTCGGGCCAGATGAAGCCGTCGCGCGCCACCATGGCGCTGGCGGCGGCGGGACCCCAGGAGCCGGCGTTGTAGGGGCGCGGCGCGTCTTCGCTGGAGGCCCAGGCGTCGAGGATGGGGCCGACCCAGCGCCAGGCCTGCTCCTGCTCGTCGCTGCGCACGAACAGGTTCAGCTTGCCGGCGATGGCGTCGAGCAGCAAGCGCTCGTAGGCGCCGACCCGGGCGGCGCCGCTGAACGCCTTGTCGAAGTCCAGATCGAGCTTGACCGGGGCCAGAGCCTCGCCGTGCGCGCCACCCTTGGCGGCGAGCAGTTCCAGCTCCAGCCCGTCCTCGGGCTGCAGCTTGATGATCAGCCTGTTGGCGCGCTGCGGGCCGGGGAAGATCGCGTGGGGCACCTGGCGGAAGTTGACGACGATCTGCGCGTCGCGTGCTGCCAGGCGCTTGCCGGTGCGAAGGTAGAAGGGCACGCCAGCCCAGCGCCAGTTCTGGATCTCGGTGCGCAGCGCGACGAAGGTTTCGGTGCGGCTGTCGGCCGGCACCTTCTGCTCGTCGAGGTAGCCGGGCACGGTCTTGCCGTCGACGTTGCCGCCGCGGGACTGGCCGCGCACCACGTCGCGGGCCACCGACTCCGGCGTGAACGGCTTGAGCGCGCGCAGCACCTTCAGCTTCTCGTCGCGGATCGCGTCGGCATCGTTCGTCGCCGGTGGCTCCATCGCCAGCATGGTGAGCAACTGCAGCGCGTGGTTCTGGATCATGTCGCGCAGCGCGCCGGTACCGTCGTAGAACGGTCCCCGGGTGCCGACGCCCAAGCTCTCCGCCAGGGTGATCTGGATGTTGGCGATGCTCTCGCGCCGCCACAGCGGCTCGAAGAAGGCGTTGCCAAAGCGCAGGGCCATCAGGTTCTGCACCGAGGGCTTGCCCAGGTAGTGGTCGATGCGGAACGCCTGCTGCTCGTCGAACACCGAGCGCACCACGCGGTTGATCTGCTGAGCCGACGCAAGATCGTGGCCCAGCGGCTTCTCGAGCACGACGCGCACGCGCTCATGGTTGAGGCCAGCGGCGCCGAGCTGCTCGCAGATCTGCGTGAACAGATGCGGGCTGGTAGCCAGGTAGAGGACCACCGTGTCGGCCTGGCGCTCACCCAGCCATTCCTTCAGCCGCGCGTAGTGCTCGGGCTGGCTGAGGTCCATGCGGCGGTAGAACACCAGCGCGGCGAAGCGGTCGAACTCCTCGTCGCTCGGCCGCTTGGAGCCGTCGACTTCCTTGAAGCGCTCACGCAGCCAGTCCCGGTACTGGGCGTCGCTCTGCTCGTCGCGGGCCACCGCCAGGATGCGACCGCCGGCCGGCAGCTTGCCGTGCCTGAAGGCCTGGAACAGCGCAGGCATCAGCTTGCGCCAAGTGAGGTCCCCGGTCCCGCCAAAGAACACCAGATCGAACGACATCGTGCGTCAGCATGTAATTAAGTTACGGGCCGCATCATGCATCGGTTTCGTTGGCGGGTCAACGCGGCGGCTCTGCAAACGACGAAGCCCCGGCAGGCCGGGGCTTCGTCATGGAGGGGGCGTCGCTTACTTGCCGCAGCCCAGGTTGGTGATGCGATCCACGGCCGCCTTGGCTTGCACCAGGCCGTAACCGAACTTGGTGTCGCGACCGGCCGTTCCGAGGTCCAACGCGCTGAGGTTCAGCGAGCTGCGCAGCTGCGCCGCGGTGCAGGCCGGCTTCAGGCTCCAGACCAGTGCCGCCACGGCCGACACATGCGGCGTGGCCATCGAGGTGCCGTCAAAGTAGGCGTAGTTCGACGGGCCGACGGCGACCGTGGCCGACTGTCCCAGCTGCGCCTTCAACGCCGCCCCTTCAACATCGGAGGCGGTGACGGAGGGGATGCTGGTGACCGTGGTCCCCAGCGTGCCGCCAAAGCCGCCGGCGACGTTGTCGTAGACCACCGCGGCGACGCCGCCGCTGGCCTGGCAGTTGCTGACCTTGACGGCAAAGTCGACCGTGCCACGGGCGATCAGGCAGACCTTGCCGCTGGCGCCGGCAACGGTCTTGTCGCCGATGCCGAAGTCGAACAGCGCGGCGGTCGCATTGCCCGTCGGTGAGCCATCCATGTCGCCCGGTGCGTACTCGGTGCCGCCAACGGCCAGCGTCGACGCCCTGCCGCTGCCCATCGTCACCGTCGACAGCACGGCAACGCCGGGCGCGGCGATCTCGACGTCCTTGTTGTACTGCGAGAACGTGGCCCAGGCCTTGTTCTCGTCGACGGCGGCGACCGACACCACGCTGGCGTAGCCGGCCGGGTAGCTGGTGCGGTTGTTGCCGTCGTTGCCGGCGGCGGCGATCGACAGGATGCCGCCGGCATACAGCGAGTCGAAGGCCTTCATCTCGGTGCGGTTGGAGGTCGGTCCGCCCAGCGACATGCTGATGATGTTGGCGCCGGCAGCCTTGCACTTGTTGGCGGCCGCGGCCAGCGTCGACGAATAGGCCCAGCCGGCGGCGTCGAAGACCTTGACGATGTGCAGCTTGATCTTCTGATTGGCGAGAACGCCGACCACGCCGGTGCCACTGTTGTTCAGCGCGGCGATGGTGCCGGCCACGTGGGTGCCGTGGTGGTTGTCGTCGTCGTACCACCAGCCGGCGCTGGCGTCGTACTCGCCGGTGACGTTGCTGCTGGCGTCCAGGTCCTCATGACCGCGCGAGTAGCCCGAGTCGATGATGCAGATCTTGCGCGAGCCGGCCAGGCTGTCGCTGAGCTGGTCGGCCTGCACCATCTTGATGCCATAGGGCACCTTCTGGCCCAGTGCGTAGGGCGTGCCGGTCGACGGGCTGGTGACCGCCAGCGGGTAGCGCTTGACGTCTTCCTCGACGTATTCGATGTTCGGATTGCGCTGCAGGCCGTTGAGGGCTGCGGTCGGCACCTCGATGGCGACCGCTCCCAGATCGCTGAGTTCCTGCTTGATGACACCGCGCGCCGCGGTGATGGCCGCGCGGGCTCCCGAGGCCGCACCCGGCTTCATGGCGACAATGACGCGTGTGGTGTCGGCAGCTGCCTGAACGCCACCACTGGCGGCCAGCACGCCGGCCAGGGTCAGCAAGGTCTGCAGTGCAGACATCCGGATCGAGCTCTTCATTCCTGGAATCCAATCATGGGTCGGGTGAGGTGTGGTTCGGAGCGGCCCGGCCTGCAGCCTGCTCGCGTGGTGGTGAAGTCTAGGCAGTGACTTTCGTCATTGGTTAAGGCGACACCCCAATTCCGGGAAGGAACTTTCCCTCCCCGGGCAATCCCTGCAGCATCGTCGGCAAGCCTTCACGGGTACGCCGCTGACCACCGATTGACACCTGCCTTGAGGCCGACCATGAATCAACTCGAACAGCTGAAGCAGCTCACCACCGTGGTGGCTGACACCGGCAACTTCCTGCAGCTGGCGCAGTTCGCGCCGCGCGACGCAACGACCAACCCGTCGCTGATCCTAAAGGCGGTGCAGCAGGCCGACTACGCGCCGCTGCTGGTCGAGACCGTGGCTGCCAATCCGGGCATGGAGATGGACGCGCTGGTGGATCGCGTGCTGGTCCGGTTCGGCCTGGAGATCCTCAAGCACATCCCCGGTCGGGTGTCGACCGAGGTCGATGCGCGACTGTCGTTCGACAAGGCGGCCACGCTGGCGCGTGCGCGCCGGCTGATGGCCCTGTACGAGGAAGCCGGCGTCGGCCGGGATCGCGTGCTGATCAAGATCGCCTCGACCTGGGAAGGCATCCAGGCCGCCGCCGAGCTCGAGCGCGAGGGCATCCACTGCAACCTGACGCTGTTGTTTGCCTTCTGCCAAGCGGTGGCCTGCGGCAATGCCGGCATCACGCTGATCTCGCCCTTCGTTGGCCGTATCTATGACTGGTACAAGAAGTCGGCCGGCAGCGCCTGGGACGAGGCGGCGCAGGCGGGCGCCAACGATCCGGGCGTGCGGTCGGTGGCGCGCATCTACGGCTACTTCAAGCGTCACGGCATCGCGACCGAGGTGATGGGCGCGAGCTTCCGCAACGTCGGCCAGATCCAGGCCTTGGCCGGTTGCGACCTGCTGACGATCAGCCCCGATCTGCTGGCACAGCTGCAGAACCTGAACACGCCGCTGCAGCGGGCGCTGGACCCGGCCCAGGCACCGGAAGAGCCTGCCCTGCGCCTGGACGAGGCGGCGTTCCGTTACGCCCTCAATGATGACGCGATGGCGACCGAGAAGCTTGCCGAGGGCATCCGCCTGTTCGCGGCAGACGCCATCAAGCTCGAACGCCTGATCGAGGCGCGCCGATGAACGCGGCCCGTTGCGACCAGACGACGGCCTGGCAGGCGCTGCAGGTTCATTACCAGGTCGAGGGCCGTGCCTTCGATCTGCGCGAGGCCTTCGCCCGCGAGGGCGATCGCGCGCAGCGCTTCGCGCTCAGCGCGCCTCAGCTGCGCGCCGATCTGTCGAAGAACCGATGGAGCGAGGCCACACGCAGTCTGCTGCTGCAGCTGGCGCGCGACTGCGGCGTGCTGGCGCAACGCGATGCCATGCTGCGCGGCGAAGCGATCAACAACACCGAGGGTCGCGCCGTGCTGCACACGGCATTGCGCGCACCGCGCGGGCAGGGCCTGTTCAGCGCGGAGGTGCACCAGGCCCTGGATGCCATGCTGCATTTCGCCGAGGCGGTTCGGGCCGGTCCTCTGCGAGACATCGTGCACATCGGCATCGGCGGCTCCGATCTGGGGCCGGCGATGGCGGTGCAGGCGTTGCAGCCGTTCGTGAAGCCCGGCCTGCGGCTGCATTTCGTCTCCAATGTCGACGGTCATGACCTGGCTGCGGTGCTGCCGCAGCTCGACGTGCGCACGACCCTGTTCATCGTCGCCAGCAAGACCTTCACGACGCAGGAGACCCTGGCCAACGCGTTGGCTGCCAAGAGCTGGTTCCTCGCCCAGGGTGGCACCGATGTGGCGGCGCACTTCGCCGCCACCAGCAGCAATCGCGAGGCCGCGGCCACCTTCGGCATCGACCAGGTGTTCGGCTTCTGGGACTGGGTCGGCGGGCGCTACTCGCTGTGGTCGGTGATCGGCTTGCCGCTGGCGATCGCGATCGGGGCCGACGCGTTCCGCAACTTGCTCGCCGGTGCGCATGCGATGGATCGCCATTTCGCCGAGGCCGATGAGGCGCACAACCTGCCGCTGCAACTCGGACTGCTCGACGTCTGGTACCGCAATTTCCACGGTTTTGGCAGTCGCTCGGTGGCGCCCTATCACCAGGGTCTACGGCGCTTCCCGGCCTACCTGCAGCAGCTGGAGATGGAGAGCAACGGCAAATCGGTGGACCGCGACGGCGTGGCGCTGCCCTATGCCACCTCGCCTGTCGTCTGGGGCGAGGCGGGGACGAACGGCCAGCATGCCTACTTCCAGATGCTGCATCAGGGCACCGACGTGGTGCCGGTGGAGTTCATCGCGGTGCGCGAACCTCGGTACGGTTTCCAGCCGGATGGCGAGTTGGCACAGCGACTGGCCGATCAGCATCAGAAGCTGATCGCCAACTGTCTTGCACAGGCGCAGGCACTGATGCAGGGCAAGCGCAGCGCCGAGGCCCTGGGCGAACGAGCGCCGACGGCCAATCCGCTCCTGGACGCCGAAGCGATCGCTCGTCATCGCAGCTTCCCCGGCAACCGGCCTTCCACTTTGTTCCTGCTCGAGCGCCTGGATCCGCGCACGCTCGGTGCCCTGATTGCGCTGTATGAGCATCGCGTCTTCGTCAGTGGCGCGGTGTGGGGCATCAACAGCTTCGATCAATGGGGCGTTGAACTGGGCAAGGCCCTGTGCAGCCAGTTGCTGCCGCGCCTGTCCAGCGGTGAGACCGAGGGACTCGATGGCTCGACGGCGGCGGCGATTCGCTGGTTGCGTGGCGAGACGGCCTGATGCGAGTCGTCTTTGACTTTGGAGCGGTGCTGTTCCGTTGGCGCCCGGCGGTGGTGCTGGCACAAACGCTGAAGCCGCGCAGTGTGGCCGAGCAGCAGGCGGCGTTGGCGGCCGTGTTCCAGGGCTATGGCGGCGACTGGGGCGATTTCGACCTGGGCCTGATCGACGCGGAGCGGCTGTCAGACCGCATCGCCGAGCGCGCCGGCCTGGACCGCTCCATGCTGCGGGCGCTGATTGATGCGGCACCCGACGAGTTGCGGCCGCAGCCTGCGGTGCTGTCGCTGCTGCTGCAGTTGCGAGCACGGCGCACGCCGCTGAGCTTTCTCTCCAACATGCCGTTGCCCTACGCCGCGCTGCTGGAGCAGCGCTATCCGTTGCAGCAGTGGTTCGAGTCGGGCCTCTTCTCGGGTCGGGTGCATCAGCGCAAGCCGGATCCGACCCTGTTCGAGATGGCCGCGCGTCACTTCGCATCGGCGCCCGGTGAGTGCCTGCTGATCGACGATCACCCTGCCAATGTTTAAGCGGCGCGGGCCTGCGGATGTCAGGCCGAGCTCTTCATCGATGCGCCACGGCTGCAGCAGGCGCTGCGGCGTCGGGGTCTACTCGGCTAGATCGTCGTCGACCTGGGGCGGTTTGGCCGGGATGCGGAAGCGCTCGTCGGCCCAGGCGCCAAGATCGTGGTGGCGGCAGCGTTCGCTGCAAAAAGGCCGCCAGCGGTTCTCTGGCGAGAAGCTCGCCGGGCCCTGGCAAGCGGGGCAGCGCACGATCCGCGCCGGCTCGGTTTGCGCGTGATCAGGCACAGAGACTGAGCTCCATCGACACATCCTCGCCGGCCGCCAGACGCAGGCGGCCCTCGGCGTCGCTGCGCAGCAAGCGGATCGAGACCATCAGCCGGTGGCCGCTGATCTCCGGCACCAGCCCGAGGGCGGGGTCGATGCGCAGCCTCAGCAACTGGTGAACCTTGCTGGCGTTCAGGCTTTGCTGGTACTGCCCGGACTGCGCCGCCACTTGGTGCGGCACGCCGTTCTCGCGCAGCAGGCCCAGCAGAAGCGTGACGGCGCGGGCCAGCGGCATCGCGCTTTCCATCCATGCCAGCAGATCCTGGCGGCGCTGTGGCGCCGCCGTCTGCTGCCAGGCGTGATAGGCGGGGAGATCGAACTCGCAGGTGCCGCCCGGGATGCCGATGCGGCTGCGCAAGCCGCTGAGCATCTCGTTCGCACCCAGATGCGCGCCGGGCTTGCCCTGTAAAGCATGCAGGCCCTTGAAGGCAAGGTCGAGCCGGCCGACGATGTCATCGAGCGCCTGTTGCGACACCGCCGGATTGCCGCGGTAGGCGTTGAACTGGGCGCGGTGCCGCTCCAGTTCCTTCATCAGTTCGCCCTTCAGATCGGTTCGTTGTGCCACTTCCAGCACTTCAAACAGCGTGACGAGCGCGAAATGATGGTCAAGCGCCGCGTCCCGCTCGACCAGTTGGCCAAGGCGGTCGAACAGATGCTCGAGGCGCAGCAGCGTGCGCACGCTTTCGTTGAAGGGAAACTCGTAGAGCAGCACGCTCGGCACCGTATCGATCAAGGCTGCGATTCTTTCATAGGGCGGACGCGTCACCTTCGGTCTGCACCGCCTGATGGCGCCAATGGCGGATCAGCGCCTTCAGTTCTCGTTCCAGCTCGCTCAGCGACAAGCGGCTGTTGTCGATGATGGCGTCGGCCGCGCTGCGTCGTCTTGCCCTGTCGGTCTGCGCACGCAGCACCCCCTCGAGCTGCTCGGCTTGCCATCCCGGCCGGCGCAGCACGCGCTCACGTTGCACCGCCACCTCGCAGTCGATCAGGAGCACGCGATCGACCTGCTGGCGCCAGGAAGCACTCTCGACCAGCAGCGGCACGTCGAACACCAGCAACTCAGCGTGAGGTGCCGCCTGCGCCTGGGCTTCAGCCTGCTCGCGGATCAGCGGATGGAGCAGCCCCTCGAGTCGATGGCGTGCCGACCCGTCGTCGAAGACGAGTCTGCGCATGGCCGCACGGTCCAGGCCGTCCGCATTGATGTAGTGCGCACCGAAGGCCTCCGCGATGGCCGCCAGGGCCTGGCCGTCCGGTCCGGTGAGCGCGCGCGCGATCGCGTCGGTGTCGACTACCCGCGCGCCCATGGCAGCAAGCTGCGTGGCTGCCGTGCTCTTGCCGCTGCCGATGCCGCCGGTCAGCCCGATGCGCAACGCGCCCTTGCTCAGGCCCAGCCCATCCACTGCAACACGGTCTCGCTGCCGACGAAGAAGACGGTCAGACCGGCGCCGGCGAGAAAGGGCCCGAACGGTACGAAGCGCCCTTCGCGGAGCGCGCCGCTGAACTTCATGGCGATGCCAACCACCGCGCCGATTGCCGACGCCGCCAGCACGATGGGTAGCAGCATCGTCACGCCGAGCCATGCGCCAAGCGCGGCCAGCAGCTTGAAGTCGCCGAAGCCCATGCCCTCCTTGCCGGTCACCAGCTTGAACAACCAGTACACCGTCCACAGCGACAGGTAGCCGCCGACGGCGCCCCAGACGGCCTTGTCCAGCGGCACCGTCCAGCCGAGCAGCGAAGCAAGCAAGCCGGCCCATAGCAGTGGCAGCGTGAGGTCGTCAGGCAGCAGCGTGGTGTCCCAGTCGATGGCAGAAGCGGCGACCAGCATGGCGACGAAGCCGCACCACAACAGTGTGATGGGTGTGGGACCGAGCTTCCAGGCCACCGCTGCGAACAGCAGGCCGGTGGCGAGCTCAACGATTGGGTAGCGCGCCGAGATGCGGGCGCCGCAAGCCGAGCACTTCCCTTTCAGTCGCAGCCAGCCAAGCAACGGCAAGTTCTCGTGCCAGGCGAGCTGATGGCCGCAGGCAGGGCAGGCGGAACGCGGCTTGACGAGGCTGTAGGCGGGCAGCGATTCGACGTGCTTGACCCACGCAGTCGCCGCCTCGCTCAGGCTCTTGGCCAGTTGAGGCTTGGCGCCGTGGCTTTGCAGCGCCGTCGCCTCGCTCAGCTGATAGGCGCCGTCCAGTCCCCAGCGCCGATCGAGCATGCGCGGCAAGCGATGCACGACGACGTTGAGAAAGCTGCCGATGCAAAGGCCGAACAGCCCCATCACCCAGGGGGAGAACCAGATCTCTTCGACCACCTCAGACCACCTGGCCCAGCTTGAAGATCGGCAGGTACATCGAGACGACGATGCCGCCGATGATGGTGCCCAGGATGACGATGATGAAGGGCTCCATCAGGCTGGACAGCGCCTTCACGGCCTCATCGACTTCGTCCTCGTAGAACTCGGCTGCCTTGCTCAGCATGTGGTCCAGCGAACCGGACTCTTCGCCGATGGAGGCCATCTGCAGCACCATGGTGGGGAAGATGCCGGTGCCCTGCATGGTGGTGGTCAGCGAACTGCCGGTCGAGACCTCGCGCTGAATCTTCTCGGTGGCTTCGGCGAACACGGCGTTGCCGGACGCGCCACCGACGGAGTCGAGCGCCTCCACCAGCGGAACGCCAGCAGCGAACATGGTCGACAGGGTTCGGGTCCAGCGCGCAACAGCCGACTTGTAGACGAGGTCGCCAAACACGGGCACCTTCAACAACAGCCGGTCCATGGCCTTCTGGACCCTTTCGTTGCGCTTCCAGGCTTGCAGGAAGAAGTAGATCGTCGTGCCAAGAACGCCAAAGATCAGCCACCACCACGCGACGAAGAACTCGGACAGCCAGATCACCGCCAGGGTTGGCGCCGGCAGATCGGCGCCGAAGCTGGTGAACACGTCCTTGAAGGCCGGGATCACGAAGATCATGATGACGACCACCACGACGAAGGCGACAACGAGCACCGCCACCGGGTAGGTCAGCGCCGACTTGATCTTGTTCTTGATCGCGACGGTCTTTTCCTGGTAGATCGCCAGGCGATCGAGCAGTTGTTCCAGGATACCGCCGGCTTCGCCCGCCTCGACGAGATTGCAGTAAAGCGCGTCGAAGTAGATCGGGTGCTTGCGGAATGCCGACGACAGGCTGGTACCGGTCTCGACATCCTGGCGAATGTCATTGAGCAGCTTGGTCAGCCGAGGATTGGTCGCGCCGCGGGCGACGATGTCGAAGGCCTGCAGCAGGGGCACACCGGCCCTCATCATGGTGGCGAGCTGGCGCGTGAAGACGGCGATGTCTTTTTGCGTGATCGAGCGGCCGCCGCTGAGCCGGCGCTTCTTGATCTTGCTGACCATGATGCCCTGGCGACGCAAGGTCGCCGACACCATCGCCTCGCCGCCCGCGCGCACTTCGCCGCGAACGACCTTGCCGTTGCGGTCCTTGCCTTCCCACTCGTAAACCTGGTCCTGCGCGGTCTTCAGCGGCGCTGCACTGCTTGCCATCGTGTCTCCCGGATCGGTTCGTTGCTGCGTGGTCGGCGCAGCGTCATTCGTTCGTTGCGCCCAGCACTTCTTCCAGCGACGTGATGCCCGCCCTGACCTTCGAAAGGCCGGACTGGCGCAAGTCGCGGACACCTTCAAGCTGGGCCTGCTTAGCGATGTCGACCGCATTGCCCTGGTTGAGGATGATCTGCTGTGTCGCTTCGGTGATGGGCATCACCTGATAGATGCCGACGCGGCCCTTGTAGCCGTTGTTGCAAGCGGAGCAGCCCACTGCGCGATACGGCTTCCAACTGCCGTCCAGGTCTTCCTCGCGGTAGCCGGCCCGGATCAGCGCCTCATGCGGATACTCGGCCGGTTGCTTGCAGTTCTCGCAAAGGCGTCGCGCCAGTCGCTGGGCGGTGATCTGGATCACCGACGAGGCGATGTTGAACGGCAGCACACCCATGTTCATCAAGCGAGTCAGCGTGGTCGGGGCGTCATTGGTGTGCAGCGTCGACAGGACCATATGGCCTGTCTGTGCAGCCTTGATGGCGATGTCGGCCGTCTCCAGATCGCGAATCTCGCCCACCATGATGATGTCGGGATCCTGGCGCAGAAAGCTCTTCAGCGCCGCAGCGAAGGTCAAACCTGCCTTGTCGTTGACATTGACCTGGTTGATGCCAGGGAGGTTGATTTCCGCCGGGTCTTCAACCGTCGAGATATTGACGCCAGGCTGATTCAGGATGTTGAGGCAGGTGTAGAGCGACACGGTCTTGCCGGAGCCCGTCGGGCCGGTCACCAACACCATGCCGTAGGGCCGGTGCACCGCGTTCAGCAGCCGGTCCTTTTCGACCTTTTCGTAACCCAGCGCCTCAATGCCGAGCTTGGCCGACGATGGGTCAAGGATACGGATGACGATCTTCTCGCCGAACAAGGTCGGCAATGTCGATACGCGGAAGTCGATCGACTTGGCGCCGAACTTCAGCTTCATGCGACCGTCTTGCGGCACTCGGCGCTCGGCGATGTCGAGTCGCGAGATCACCTTGATGCGCGATGACAGCTTGTCCTTGATGGCGATCGGGGGCTGCGTAATCTCGCGCAACTCGCCATCGACGCGAAAGCGCACTCGGTAGTGCAACTCGTAGGGCTCGAAATGAAGGTCTGAGGCGCGCAGGTTGATCGCGTCGACCAGCATCTTCTGCAGGAAGCGGACGACTGGGGCGTCCTCGACTTCCGCCAGTTCCTGGGCTTCGTCGCGCTTGTCGGTTTCTTCCTCGGCAATATCGAAGTCGATGTCGCCGGTCGCCATGTTCTCGAGAGCTTCGGCGGCACTCGCGCTGCTTCCTTGCAGGACCTTCGCAAGCTTGTCGAACTCAACCAACACCCAGTCCGACTGGAGTTGCGTGGCGAACTTGATGCGTTCAACGACTTCTTGATCCGTTGGGTCGGCGCCACCGAGGATCAGCCGATTGCCTCGCCGACCCAGGGCAATGACCTGGTACTGCAGCGACAGCTTCGGCTCAAGCAGGTCACGGGGCACGCGCTGCAGGTCGATCGCATCCAGGTCAACCAGTGGGATGCCCAACACTTGCGACAGCGTGTGTGCAAGCTCATGAGGCGGGATGGCGCCGGCGCCAATGGCCGTCGCCACAAAGCTTCCCTTGCGCTCCTTGGCCTGACGCACCAGGTCCTCAGCGGTTCGCGCCTGCAATCGGCCCGCATTGACCAGGACGCGCGCCGCGCCACTGAGCGAGCCAATGCCGTCTGCCACCGGGGAGTCAGTTTGCATCACAGAGCGAATGGGCCATAGTCCGCGGACTGTAAACCGGCCACGCGTACCAGCCCATTGGCGTCCACCCGGCCTGTTGCTACAGGAGGCAACGCTAAGACTGTCTGCATTGTTTGGAGGTACTGCCTCCGATGGTCGGGGTGAGAGGATTCGAACCTCCGGCCTCTACGTCCCGAACGTAGCGCTCTACCAGGCTAAGCTACACCCCGACTGTTGCGGTGTCCTTTAGCGGCCCATCGGACCGCTGCAGTTGAGGCTCATGACGAGCGCCCCACCGAACGAATTGCGAATTCTAGCAGAGCTTTTGTCCATTCGTTCTGAGGCAGTTGTTCAAGGCACGCTGCGGCACGATCGGCTTCCTTTTGGGCGGCCTCGCGAGTGGCCTGCAGTGCGCCGCTGGAGCGAACGATCCCGACGACTTCATCGAGCCGCTCCACCTCGCCGTGTAGCACGCAGTGGCGCAGCAGTTCCGCTTCGCGTCCCCCAGCCATTTGCATCGCAAGCAGCAACGGCAGCGTCGGCTTGCCTTCGCGCAAGTCGTCACCGACGTTCTTGCCGAGCAAGTCTGCGTCGCCTTCGTAATCGAGTACGTCGTCGACCAACTGAAAGGCCGTGCCCATCGCACGCCCGTAGCCTGCACAGCGCTCTTCCATTTCGGTCGTCGAGTCCGACAGCATTGCGCCCAGGCGAGCGCTGGCTTCGAACAGCTTCGCCGTCTTGTATCGAATGACGCGCAGGTACTGCTCTACCGTGGTGTCTGGGTCGTGCACGTTCATCAACTGCAGCACTTCGCCTTCGGCGATCACGTTGGTGGCCTCGGCGAGAACCTCAAGCACTCGCATCCGATTCACCGAGACCATCATCTGGAATGCGCGGGAGTACAGGAAGTCGCCGACCAGCACACTTGCGGCATTGCCGAACAGCGCATTCGCAGTGCTTTTGCCGCGGCGCATTGATGACTCGTCCACCACGTCGTCGTGCAGCAGGGTGGCGGTGTGGATGAACTCAACCACGGCCGCAAGTTCATGACGCTGCGCAGCTGGATCGCCAAGTGCATTGGCAAACATCAGCAGCAGCTTGGGGCGCATGCGCTTGCCGCCGGCGTGCACGATGTAGCCGGCGATCTGGTTGATGAGGGCAACGTCGGACTGCAGCCGGTGGCCGATCAATCGATCGACTTCCAGCATTTCTGCGCTGAGGGCGGACAGAGTGTCGGCGTGGGGGTCAGCGCTCAGGACTGGGGGCACTATGGGCTCGCGCGGGGCAGTACGGACCGAAAAATTATAGGAAGGCCAGCAGGTGGCTCCCGTCAGGCACTGCCGCCGCACGAAGCCCTCTGGACGTCTTCAGGGTTTGTGCTAGACTCGCGGGCTCTTTGCCTTTCGGGGCAGGAGTCATTCTAGAAAGGGCAAACATGTACGCGGTCATAAAAACCGGTGGCAAGCAATATAAGGTTGCAGCCGGCGAGAAGATCAAGGTAGAACAGATTGCTGCGGACGTTGGCCAAGAGATCGTGATCGACCAGGTGCTCGCCGTGGGTAACGGCGCTGAACTGAAGGTCGGCACGCCCTTGGTGGCGGGTGCCACGGTCAAGGCCACGGTTGTGGCTCATGGCCGGCACGACAAGGTGCGCATCTTCAAGATGCGTCGCCGCAAGCATTACAAGAAGAGCCAAGGTCATCGGCAGAACTACACCGAGCTGAGCATCAGCGCGGTCAACGGCTAAGCGCTAGGAGCAAGCAATGGCACAGAAAAAGGGCGGCGGCTCAACCCGCAATGGCCGCGATTCCAAGCCGAAGATGCTCGGCGTCAAGGCGTTCGGCGGCCAAGTCGTCAGCGCCGGTTCGATCATCGTGCGTCAGCGCGGCACCAAGTTCCATGCCGGTCCGAACGTCGGCATGGGCAAGGACCACAGCTTGTTCGCGCTGGTTGATGGTCAGGTGAGCTTCGCCGTGAAGGGGCCTTTGGGCCGCCACACGGTCATCGTGACGGCCGCCTGAGCTTCAGGCGACTTCTCGGTGAAGAAGGCCCCGCTTCGCGGGGCATTTGTTTTTTGCGCTCTAGGATGGCGCCAGATTGAAAGAGGGGATGCAATGAAGTTCGTGGATGAAGTGACGATTGACGTGGTCGCCGGCAATGGTGGCTCCGGCTGCGCGAGCTTTCGACGCGAAAAATTCATTCCCTTTGGGGGGCCTGACGGTGGTGACGGCGGTCGCGGCGGTAGCGTCTGGGCGGTCGGGGACCGCAACCTGAACACCCTGATCGACTTCCGTTATGCACGTCGGCATGAAGCGCGTAACGGCGAAGCCGGTCGAGGGTCCGACTGCAACGGAGCGGCCGCCGATGACATCATCCTGCGCATGCCGGTCGGCACCATCGTTCGGGACGCTGAGACCGACGAGATCATTGCGGAACTGCTCGAGGCCGACCAGCGGGTGCTGTTGGCCAAGGGGGGTGACGGCGGCTTTGGCAACCTGCATTTCAAGAGCGCGACGAACCGCGCGCCCCGGCAGAAGACGCCGGGCTGGCCTGGAGAGGCCAAGTCGTTGAAGCTGGAACTCAGGCTGCTTGCTGACGTGGGGCTGCTCGGGCAGCCCAATGCGGGCAAGTCGACCTTGATCGCCGCGGTGTCGAATGCGCGCCCAAAGATCGCCGACTATCCATTCACGACGCTGCATCCGAATTTGGGCGTGGTTCGCGTCGGGCCCGAACAGAGCTTCGTGATGGCTGACATCCCGGGGTTGATTGAAGGTGCTGCCGAAGGTGCTGGCCTTGGGCATCAGTTCCTGCGTCACCTTCAGCGCACGCGTGTGTTGCTGCATCTGGTGGATTTCGCGCCACTGGACGAGAACGTCGATCCGGTTGCCGAGGCCAAGGCAATCGTCGCCGAGTTGAAGAAGTACGACGATGAGCTCTACAACAAGCCGCGTTGGTTGGTGTTGAACAAGCTGGACATGGTGCCGGCGGAGGAGCGGGACCGGAAGGTCAAGGACTTCGTCAAGCGGTTCAAGTGGAAGGGGCCGGTGTTTGCGGTCTCTGGTCTTACGCGGGAGGGCTGTGAGCCCTTGCTGCGTGCCATCTATGAGCACGTTGCCAAGGAGAAGGCCCCGCCTGAGCCGGAGCGTGATCCCCGTTTCGACGACAAGGCATGAACGCGTCCTTGACCGGGGCCAAGCGCATCGTGGTCAAGGTCGGATCGACCTTGGTCACCAATGAAGGTCGTGGCGTCGATGCGCAGTTAATTGGCGACTGGTGCCGTCAACTCGCCGCGCTCGCGGAGTTGGGTGTCGAGTCCCTGGTGGTTTCCAGCGGCGCCATCGCCGAGGGCATGAAGCGGCTCGGTTGGGCGACCAGGCCGCGGGAATTGCATGCGCTGCAGGCCGCGGCAGCGGTGGGGCAGATGGGCTTGGCCCAAATGTATGAGACACGGCTGCGGGAACTCGGCAAGGCCAGTGCGCAGGTACTGCTCACCCATGCCGACCTGGCTGACCGCGAGCGCTACCTGAACGCCCGCAGCACCTTGCTTACCCTGCTATCGCATCGCGTGTTGCCGGTCATCAATGAGAACGACACCGTTGTCAACGATGAGATCAAATTTGGTGACAACGACACCCTGGCTGCCCTGGTCACGAATCTGATCGAGGCCGACCTGCTGATCATCCTCACGGACCAGCAGGGCTTGTTCAGCGCAGACCCGCGCAAGGATCCGGCCGCGCAACTGATCCGTGAGGCGCAAGCCGGTCACGAGGCGCTGGAGCGGATGGCAGGGGGCAGCGGCAGCGGCATCGGCAAGGGCGGCATGCTGACCAAGGTGCTCGCTGCCAAGCGTGCAGCGCGCAGCGGTGCCTCGACGGTGATCGCCTACGGCCGCGAGCCTGATGTGGTGATGCGCCTGGTGCGCGGCGAGTCGATTGGTACTGCTTTGCAGGCCGGACTTGGCAAGCGCGCCGCGCGCAAGCAGTGGATGGCTGACCACCTGCAGCTGCGAGGCAGGCTGACCGTTGACGCTGGTGCGGCGCGCGCGATTCGCGACGAGGGCCGCAGCTTGTTGCCCATCGGCGTGCGCGAGGTCCAGGGCGAATTCCACCGCGGCGATGTGGTCGCCATCTGTGCGAGTTCCGGGGAGGAGCTGGGGCGCGGCCTTGCGAACTACGCCAGCAGCGAGAGCCGCCTGATGCTCGGCCGGCCCTCAAGCGACATCGAGGCCTTGCTGGGCTACGTCGCCGAACCCGAGCTGATCCACCGCGACAACTTGGTGCTCAGCTAGGTTCTGCGTCGGCTGACTTGCCGGCTGCCTCGGCCGCCACATCTTGGGCATGTGCGGAGCGGTCCACCGCTCCATAGGGGGAGCGCGGAGCGTCCCGACCTGGCGCGCGCAGCCCGCTGCGCAGGAATCGGTTCTGGTGCAAGCCTTGACCGCGCGGCAGGAAGCGAGCCAGTTCGCTCAATGCCATCTGGTAAACGTCTCGCTTGAACTCGATGACGGCCTCCAGCGGCACCCAATAGTCGTTCCATCGCCAAGCGTCGAACTCGGGGTGGTCCGTCGCCCGCAAGTTCAGGTCACTATCGTGTCCGGTCAATTGCAGAAGGAACCAGATCTGCTTTTGGCCCTTGTAATGGCCCCGTGCCTCGCGGCGGATGTAGTGGTCTGGCACTTCGTAGCGCAGCCAGTCTCGGGTCCGCGCCAGGATCCGTACATGCTCGTGTTTCAACCCCACTTCTTCGTGGAGCTCGCGGAACATCGCCTGCTCAGGCGTCTCGCCGTGTTTGATGCCACCTTGCGGAAACTGCCAGGAGTGCGTCCGGATGCGTTTGCCCCAGAAGACCTGGTTTCTTGAATTGAGCAGGATGATGCCGACGTTGGGCCTGAAGCCTTCCCGGTCGAGCATAATCAACCTCGAATAATGAACTGGTTCCGATTGTGCACCTGCGTAGTGCAAGACCCGGGCCAGTCAAACCCTCACCCTTGTTGATCAAGCGGGCTTGCCCCGCACCGCTGTGGTGCGCGGCAGGCCCTTCGTTTTTGGGTCCCCCATGAAAGCCTCGCAGTTCCTCGTCTCAACGCTGAAGGAAGCACCTGCCGACGCGGAGATCGTCAGTCACAAACTGATGATGCGCGCCGGCATGATCAAGCGCCTTGGTGCAGGGATCTACAACTACCTTCCCATGGGCTTGCGCGTGATTCGCAAGGTCGAGGCGATCATCCGCGAGGAAATGACCCGCGCTGGCAGCGTCGAGTTGCTGATGCCGGTGGTGCAGCCTGCCGAGCTCTGGCAGGAGACGGGGCGCTTTGACAAGATGGGCCCCGAACTGCTGCGGGTAAAGGACCGCCACGGGCGTGACTTCATCATCCAGCCGACCAGCGAAGAGGTGATCACCGACATCGCGCGTCAGGAACTCCGCTCCTACAAGCAGCTGCCGAAGAACCTGTTCCACATTCAGACCAAGTTCCGGGACGAGCGCCGTCCGCGCTTCGGGTTGATGCGCGGCCGCGAGTTCACGATGAAGGACGCCTACTCCTTCGACCGCGATGCACAAGCTGCCGGCAAGAGCTACGACGTGATGTTCGATGCCTACTGCCGGATCTTCGATCGCCTGGGTCTGCAGTACCGTGCCGTCGCAGCCGACACCGGCGCGATCGGCGGCGACCGTTCGCATGAGTTCCAGGTGATCGCCGAGACCGGCGAGGACGCCATCGTCTACTGCCCCACCAGCAGTTACGCGGCGAACATTGAGCTGGCCGAGGCGCTGGCGCCGGCTGCGCCGCGCGCCGCCGCCACGCAGTCGCTGACGCTCGCGCCGACCCCTGGCAAGAGCACGTGCGAGGACGTCGCTGCGCTGCTCGGCCTGCCGCTCACGCAGACCGTGAAGAGCCTGGTGTTGGCCACCGACACGGTCGACGAGAAGGGCGTGATCACCGGCACGCAGGTCTGGTTGCTGCTGGTGCGCGGTGATCACGAGCTCAACGAGGTCAAGGCCGGAAAGGTCGAGGGCCTGAAGGGCGGCTTCCGCTTCGCCACGGTCGGTGAGATCGAGTCGCACTTCGGCTGCAAGCCCGGCTACCTCGGTCCTGTCGGCTTGAAGGGCGTGAAGGTCGTTGCCGACCGCACGGTCGCCGCAATGGCCGATTTCGTCTGCGGCGCGAACCAGGTCGACCACCACTACACCGGCGTCAACTGGGGCCGCGACCTGCCCGAGCCCGAGTTGGTGGCCGACATCCGCAACGTCGTCGCCGGCGAGCCCTCGCCCGATGGTCAGGGCGTGCTGGCGATCCAGCGCGGCATCGAGGTCGGTCATGTCTTCTACCTCGGCAAGAAGTACTCCGAGGCCATGAATGCGACCTTCCTCGCCGAGGACGGCAAGCCGCGCCATTTCGAGATGGGCTGCTACGGCATTGGCGTCACGCGGCTGCTGGGCGCGGCCATCGAGCAGGGCCATGATGAGCGCGGCCTCATCTGGCCGCAGAGCATGGCGCCCTTTGAGCTGGTGATCTGCCCGATCGGCATGGACCGCAGCGAGGCGGTGCGCGAACACGCGCTGAAGCTGTATGCCGAGCTCCAGGCAGCCGGCGTCGATGTGCTGCTGGATGACCGCGGTGAGCGCCCCGGCGCCATGTTCGCCGACTGGGAACTGATTGGCATCCCGCTGCGCGTCGTGCTGTCGGATCGCGGTCTCAAGGAGGGCCAGGCCGAGCTACAAGGTCGGCGCGATGCGGCTGCCTCCAGTGTGGCGCTCGCCGATCTGCCCGCCGAACTGCGGGCGCGTCTGCGCCGATGAGCGCCAGCGGCGCATCGGGCGCCGCTCGCCTGCCCGGCGTCGACGCGCTGCGCGCGCTGGCGCTCCTGCCGGTGGTGGTGGTGAACTACGCCAGCTACGCGACGCCGCTCACCGCCGACGTGATGCTGGCGCCGCGCCCAGCCGACAGCCTGCTGGCCCAGCTGTGCACAGCGCTGGCCGCCGGGCTGCTCGAAGCCAAGGGGGTGACGCTGCTGAGCTTCCTGTTCGGCTACAGCCTGGTGATGGGCAGCCGAGCGGCGGCGCGGCTGAAGCGCCTGCTCGGCTTGGGCGCGTTGCACGGCTTGCTGCTGTACTTCGGCGACATCCTCGGTTGCTACGCGGCGGCCGGCGCACTGGCCTTGCGCCGGCGGCACGAACGCCTCAAGCCGCTGTTGCGGCGCGCAGGTTTCTGGTTGCTCATCGGCAGCGTCATGTTGCTGCCCTTCTCGGGAGCTTCGACTGACGCCGACGGACCTGCGGCAGAGCTGGGACGCCTGCATCAGGCGCGGCCCTTTGCCGACTGGTGGCTGGCCAATGCGCGCCTGTATGGCATCGGCTGGGTGGTCGTGCTGTTGATTCTGCCGCTGACCTATGCGCTGATGTTGTTTGGCATCGCCGCGGCGCGCCTGCGTCTGCTCTCGCACCGGCGCTGGCGCCCCTTGTGGCGCCGCTTTGCGCGCTGGGCCTTGCCCTTGCTGCTGCTCAATCTCGGCTACGGCCTCTGGGTGGCCTGGGCATTGCCGTCGGCGGCCGCCGGTCTGAACGCCCTGCTGGCCCTGCTCACCCTGCCCAGCTGGGTCGCCTGGTGCCTGCTGCGGCCGGCTCCCGCCTGGCTGGTGAGAGTTGGGCGCAATACCCTGAGTATCTACATCGGCAGTTCGCTGCTGCTGGTGCTGCTGCTGTCGGGAGCCGGCCTGGCCCTGCCGCTCGGCAGTGCCGCCACCATCGGGCTGGCGCTTGCCGTCTGGTTGGTGCTGAGCGCGCTGGCAGCCGCTGTCGCAGCGCGCGGCGGACGCCTGCCGCTGGAGGCGCTGATGGCGCGCAGGCCAGCATGAAGCGCCGCCTGCTGCTCGCCGCTGCCCTGCTGCCGCCGCTGGCCCGCGCCGGCGCGCAGGTCGAGGAGCCGCTGGCCGATGCCGTGCGCTCGGCGCTGAGTGCAGCGATCGCCCAGGGTGCGCCGCCCAAGCCGAGGTTTGATCGCATCGAGGAACGCCTGACCTATCTGCGCTGGCTTGGCGAAATGAGCGAGCGTCTGAAGCGGCGCAAGCGCGAAGCCCAGACGAGGCTGGAGTTCCTCGAGACCGTCTGGTACGAGAGCAAGCGCGCGGGTCTGGAGCCGGCCCTGGTGCTCGGCCTGATCCAGGTCGAGAGCGGCTTTCGCAAGTACGCGATCAGCGTCGCGGGCGCGCGCGGCTACATGCAGGTGATGCCGTTCTGGGCGCGCCTCATCGGCGACGGGCAGGTGCCCCGGCTCTTTCACCTGCAGACGAATCTGCGCTTTGGATGCGTCATCCTTCGCCACTACCTGGATCGCGAGAAGGGCGACCTGTTCATGGCCCTGGGGCGCTACAACGGCAGCCGTGGCCGCGCCGAATACCCGCGGCTGGTGATGGGTGCGCGGCGCCAGTGGCTCATGCCGGGCGAGGTCTAAGGCCTTCCCAGGACTGCGGCTCAGCCCCTTCGATGCCGCACAGCTGCAGCACACGCTCGACCGACTCGTCGATCAGGGCCTGCACGCTGTCAGGCTTCAGGTAGAAGGCGGGCAAGGGCGGGAAGACGATGCCGCCCATCTCCGTCACCGCCGTCATGTTGCGCAGGTGCGCCAGGTTGAGCGGCGTCTCGCGCACCATCAGCACCAGGCGACGGCGCTCCTTCAGCGTGACGTCGGCGGCCCGCGTCAGCAGGTTGTCGCCAAAGCCATGAGCAATCGCGGCCAGCGACTTCATCGAGCAGGGCGCCACCACCATCGCGCGGGTTGTGAAGCTGCCGCTGGCAATGCAGGCGCCGACATCGCCCGGCGCGTGGCTCTCGTCGGCCTCGGCCTCGAGTTGCTCCCGGCTCAGCCCGAGCTCATGGTGAGCATTGAGGACACCGGACGGCGTCACCACCAGATGCGTCTTCACCCCCAGCGCCCGCGCACGGCGCAGAAGGCTCAGCGCGTAGCCGGCTCCCGTCGCGCCGGTGATGCCGACAACGAGGCGCTGCGGCCCGCCCAAGCTCAGGCCTTCGCCAGCAGTTGCTGCAATTCGCCCGACTCGTACATCTCCATCATGATGTCCGAGCCGCCGACGAACTCACCGCCGACGTAGAGCTGCGGAATCGTTGGCCATTGCGCGTAATCCTTGATGCCCTGGCGCACGTCCTGGTCCTCCAGCACATTGAAGGTGTGCAGGTCGGTGACGCCACAGGCCTTGAGGATCTGCACGGCGCGACCGGAGAAGCCGCACATCGGGAACTGGGCGGTGCCCTTCATGAAGAGCACCACGCGATGGCCCTTGACCATCTCGTCGATGCGTTGCTGAACGTCGCTCATGGGAACTCTTTCGTTGACTGGGCCGCGATTATCGCGAGCCCTGTCATCGCCGGCGCCGCCAGGGGGTTCCGAAGGAGCTGGCTAGAAGCGATAGCTGACGCCGAGTTGCAGCATCGGCGTCCACTGCAGCCGGCGCACCGTCTCGTCCAGGCTCTGGGCGAAGGCGCTGGCGCCGCCCAAGCGCAACCCGCTGGCGTTGCCACTGACGGCGACGCCGAGATCGGCGGTGAAGCCCCAGACTCCGCCATAACGGCTGAAGCCGACGCCGAGGTAGGTCTGGCTCTGGCTGCTCTCCTCGCTGTGCCCGAGCAGGCGGCGGTGGCCGACTCCGAGCAGCCCCGGTCTGGCAGGTGCCAGTCCGCTGCCGAGCAGCGACTGCGGACCCAGCATCAGCCCTCCGCTGAGCCGTAGGCCGCTGCCTTCGCCGATCAGGTAGTAATCGCCAAGCAGCTGAGCGCCGAGCAAGCGGCTGCTGCCAAGCTCGCCGGCCGACAGCAGGTTCAGCCGAGCCTGCAGCGGACTGCCATCCGACTCGGAGCGCAGGCGCAGTCCCTGACCATGGGACGCGGTCGCGAGCAGCAGGAAAAGCAGCGGGATGACGCGGCGCAGCATGACGGTCTCCGGCAGGACATGGGCGTTGATACTAGCGCGGGCTCCGGGCCTTTGGCTTGTGAAATCTGACCCTCAAACCCGGACTTGTGCGCCGGTGCAACGGCGGTGACCGGCCAGGTCCAGGCGGTGCTCGGCGGTACCGAAACCGGCCTGGGCAAACAGGGCGGCGACCGCCTCGGCCTGGTCGAAACCATGCTCCAGCAGCAGCCAGGCTCCCGGCTTCAGGTGCCGGCCGGCGCCGGCCACCAGCACGCGGATCGCGTCCAGTCCGTCGCCGCCCGGGCTCAGCGCTTGCCGGGGTTCGTGGTGCAACGCCGGCAGGTGGGGGTCTTCACCGGCGATATAGGGCGGGTTGGAGACGATCAGGTCGAAACGAACGTCAGGGGCCACCGCCTGCCACCAGTCGCCGGCCAACCAGCCCACGGCCAGCCCGAGCGCCTCGCCATTGGCGCGAGCCATCGCCAGCGCCCCTTCGCTGCGGTCGCTGGCAAAGACCACGGCGTCGGGTCGGCGATGCTTAATCGCCAGCGCGATGGCGCCGCTGCCGGTGCCGAGGTCGAGCACCAGTCCCTGGGCTGGCAGGCGCTCCAGCGCCCAATCGACCAGGGTCTCGGTGTCGGGGCGCGGCACCAAGGTGTCGCGGCTCACCCGCAGCGAAAGACCATGGAACTCCTGGCGACCCAGCAGGTAGGCGATCGGTTCGCCGTCGGCATGACGCCGCAGCCAGTCGGCGAACTGCTGCTGCTGGGCGGCATCCAGCCTGGCCTCGTCGTGGGCCAGCAGCCAGGCGCGGTCGCAATCCAGCAGCGCGCAGAGCAGGGTCTGTGTCTCCAGCCGGCTCAACGTGCCGGTGGCCGCCAGCGCGTCGCGGATCGTCGTCACCGGCCTTCCTCGAGCGCCGCCAGTTGTTCCGCGGCCTGGGCCCGCTGCAGCGACTGCAGGACTTCGTCGAGATCGCCTTCCATCACCGCCAGCAGCTTGTAGATCGTCAGGTTGATGCGGTGATCGGTCAGCCGGCCCTGAGGAAAGTTGTAGGTGCGGATGCGGTCGCTGCGGTCGCCGCTGCCGACCAGGCTGCGCCGCGCCGCCGCCTCCTTGGCCTCGCGGGCGCTCTTCTCGCGGTCGCGCAGGCGTGCCAGCAGCACCGCCATCGCCTTGGCCTTGTTGCGGTGCTGGCTGCGATCGTCCTGGCACTCGGCAACGATGCCGGTGGGCAGGTGCGTGATGCGGATCGCCGAGTCGGTCTTGTTGACGTGCTGGCCGCCGGCGCCGCTGGCGCGGAAGGTGTCGATGCGGAGCTCCGACGGATTGATCGCCACCTCGGCCGCCTCGTCGGGCTCGGGCAGTACCGCCACCGTGCAGGCGCTGGTGTGGATGCGGCCCTGCGCCTCCGTCACCGGCACGCGCTGCACCCGGTGGCCGCCCGACTCGAACTTCAGCCGGCCATAGGCGTTGGGTCCTTCGACGCGCAGCACCAGCTCCTTGTAGCCGCCGAGGTCGGAGTCGCTCTGGCTCATGACCTCGGTCTTCAGGCCAGCGCGTTCGCACCAGCGCAGGTACATGCGGGCGAGGTCGGCGGCAAACAGCGCCGACTCGTCGCCACCGGTACCCGCGCGGATCTCCAGGAACGCGTTGCGCGCGTCGTCGGGATCCTTGGGCAGCAGCGCCAGTTGCAGGGCCTCGTCCAGCTGCTGCAGCTCGGCCTCGGCGGCGGCCACCTCGTCGCGAGCCATCTCGGCCATCTCGGGATCGCCGAGCAGCTGCCTGGCCTCGGCCAGATCACGTTCACGCTGCTGATAGCGCTGCCATTGCGCAACCAGGCCGCCGACCTCGGCCTGCTCCTGGCCGAGTTCGCGCAGGCGCTTGGCATTGGCATGCACGCCCGGATCGGCGAGCAGGGCGTCGAGTTCGACGGCCCGCATGGCAAGGCGATCGAACTGCTGGCGCATCGAATCTTTCATAGGCGCTTTCGCATGAACGCGCTGTGCGGGTCGGCCTGGTAGTCGCCGAACGGAGCGCCGTGTTCATAGCCAAGGCGCTCGTAGAGGCCGACGGCCTCGATCTGGCGCACTCCGGTCTCCAGGAACATCCAGTCGGCACCGCGCTCGCCGGCGATGCGCTCGAGCTCCCCGACCAGGTTCTTCGCGGCACCCTGGCCGCGCAGCGCCGGGCGCACGAACAGGCGCTTGAGCTCGCCGGCGCGAAAGCCGTCGATCTCACCGATCCATACCCCGCCGCAGCCCTGGGCCTGGCCGGCTGCGTCACGCAGCACCAGGAAGCTCACCTCAGCCGCGCACAGGCTGTCGACGTCGACGCCGTGGAAACTCTCGGGCGGCGACAAGGGCTTCTGGTAGGCGTCGAGTTCGTCCAGCAGCCGCAGGACCTCGGGCTGGCGTGGCGACTCCAGGGCAAGGCTCCACATCAGCGGCGCAGCAGCAGTTTGGCGAGCAGCTGCTCCAGCTGTTCGCGTTGCTCACCTTCGGCTTCGTGCAGCTCGGCCCAGACGCCGTGCAGCATGCGATGCGCAAACTGCTTGGCGAACCGATCCAGCACCGCTTCCGGCGGCTCGCCCTTGTGCAGCTGCTTGCGGGCCTGGGCAAGACCGAGGTCGCGCCAGGCATCGACCTGCTGCTGCAGGGCCTGGATCAGCGGCACCGAATGGCGCTGGTCCTGCCAGTGCTGGAAGCCCTGGACGCCGGTCTCGATGATCGCTTCGGCCTGCGCCACCGCGGCCTGGCGCTTCTCGCCCGCGGTCTGCACCAGCTGGCTGAGGTCGTCCACGGCGTACAGGAACGCGTCGTCGAGCTCGCGCACCGCCGGGTCAATGTCGCGCGGCACAGCCAGGTCGACCAGGAACATCGGCCGCCGCTTGCGCGCCCGCAGCGCCTTCTCGACGGAGGCGCGACCGATCAGGATGTCGCTGCTCGCGGTGCAGCTGACGACGGCGTCGAACTCGTGCAGCCGATTGCCGAGCTCCTCCAGTGGCAGCGCCTCGCCATTGAACCGGTGTGCCAGTGCCGCGCCGCGGGACACCGTGCGGTTCATCACCACCAGGCGTCGCGGCTGGCGAGCGGCGAAATGCGTGGCCGCGAGCTCGATCATCTCGCCCGCGCCGACGAACAGCACGCTGATCCGGCCCAGGTCCTCGAACAACTGGCCGGCCAGGCGCACGGCCGCCGCCGCCATGCTGATCGAGTGCGCGCCGATCTCGGTGCCGGTGCGCACTTCCTTGGCGACCTGGAAGCCCCGCTGGAACAACTGGTGCAGCGTGCTGCCCAAGGTGCCGGCTTCGCTGGCCTGTCGCACCGCCTCCTTGAACTGGCCAAGGATCTGCGGTTCACCCAGCACCATCGAGTCGAGCCCGGCGGCGACGCGGAACGCATGACGCGCCGCCTCCTGCTCGTGGTGCAGGTAGCTGTGTGCCTTCAGGGTTTCGAGCGGCAGGCCGGCAGTGCGTGCCAGCCAGGCCAGAGCCGGCTCGGCCAATTGGCCGCTGCCGGCGATGTAGACCTCGGTGCTGTTGCAGGTCGACAGCAGTGCCGCCTCGGGCCTCAGCGCCGGCTGCGCCTCCTGCAGATGGCCGTGCAATGCCTGTACCTGGCGGGCCAACTGATCGGCCGCCACGGCAAGGCGCTCGCGCAGCGCGAGGGGGGCGGTCGCATGGTTCAGACCGAGGGCGAAGACACTCATCGGGCTGGATTCTAAAATTTTGAGCGATGAGCCCCGTGGACGCCTTCTGGCATTTGCTGAATTTGTTCGCCGCGCCCTTGTGCGTGGCCGCCTTGCTGGTCGGTTTGGCCAAGGGCGTGGTCTGGCGGCAACTGCTGCGCGCGGTGCCCTGGCGGACGCTCTGGGCGCAGTCGGCGCTGCTCGGCTGCCTGGGCCAGCTGCTGGCGCTGCTGTTGCTCGACCATGAGGGTCGGCTGGCGAGCTATGCGCTGTGGCTGGGGCTGCTCAGCCTGCCGCTGGCTTGGCGCCTGCTGCGCGCCTGAGGCCGCGGCCCGGACGCCGAACTGAATCGGCTATGGTCGGGCCCCATGCACGCTGAAGCGCCGCCGCCGCCGTCCAGCCCCTGGCATGAGCGCAGCCTGAGCGCACTGCTGTCCGAGGCCTTTGGCGGCCTGCCGCCCGCCACCCAGGCCGCGTTGCGTGCGGAGCTGCGTTGGCAGACCCTGACGGCCGGCACGCCGCTGATGCGCGAAGGCGAGCCCGGAGACGCCATGTACTGGCTGATCAGTGGCAGGCTGCTGGCTTATGTCGATGCCGGCGACGACAGGCCACCCCGCCGTGTGCGCGAGATGGGCTGCGGCGACGTCGTCGGGGAAATCAGCCTGTTCACCGGCGAGCCGCGCAGCGCCAGCGTCGTCGCCGTGCGCGACAGCCTGCTGGTGCGCCTCGACGCCGAGCGTGGTCAGGCCCTGCTCGCTGAACATCCGGCGCTGCTGACGCAGCTGTCGCGCCGCCTGGTGCAACGCCTGCGCAGCGAACGCGACGCGCGACCCTGGGCCGCGCCGCGCACCGTGCTGCTGGAGGGCGATGCGGATCTGGCGACCTTTGCCGGCGCCCTGGAGCGCGCCCTGAGCGCCTTCGGTCCGGTGCGCCGTGTCACGCACGCCGAGGCGGAGCAGGCTTCGCAGCAACTGCCGATGTGGGAGGCCGATAACCGCTTCGTGCTGTTGCAGGCCGAGCCCGGTGATGAGGAGTGGAACGCCTGGTGCCGGCGCCAGGCCGATGAGTGGCTGCTGCTGGTCGACGGCGATGCGCAGCCCTCAGCGACCGTCGCGCAGGCGTGGCGGCAGGCGCCTTCAGCGTCCGCAGCGGCGCGCTGGCTGCTGCTGCAGCACGCGCCCGACCTGCGCTGCCCTCGCGGCACCGCGGACTGGCTGCAGGCGCTGCCGGTGCAGGAACATCTGCATCTGCGGCGGGGCAGCGCGGCCGACCTGCAGCGGCTGGCGCGCTTGATCGCGCGCCAGGCCGTGGGCCTGGTGCTGGCCGGCGGCGGTGCTCGCGGCTTCGCCCACCTGGGCGTGCTGCGCGCACTGCAGGAAGCCGGTGTGCCGATCGATGCCGTCGGCGGCACCAGCATGGGGGCGGTGATGGCGAGCCTGGTCGCCAGCCAGCGCTCCCAGCCCGACCTGATGCCGCTCGTGCGCTCGGCGTTTCGTCGCAACCCGACCGGCGACTACAACTGGCTGCCGCTGATCTCGCTGATCCGCGGTCGTCGCCTGCGTCAGGCCCTGCGCGATGCCGTCATCGGCCTGTGCGGTCATGCCGCCCGCATCGAGGATCTCTGGCTGGGCTGCTACGCCGTGGCGACGAACTACGGCCGCGCCAGCGAGGTCGTGCTGCGCCGTGGCGACCTGCAAACGGTGGTCGCGGCGAGTGCCGCCATCCCTGGCGCGCTGCCACCGGTGGTCGTCGACGGCGAGTTGCACTGTGATGGCGGCAGCTTCAACAACCTGCCGCTCGACGTCATGCGCGCGCAGCGCGGCATCGGGCGGGTGATCGGCGTCGACCTGCTGTCGCACCAGGCGCGCAAGCTCGATTTCGATACCGTGCCCGGGCCGTGGACCTTGCTGCGCGACCGCCTGCGGCCGCGCCGCGCGCGGCGCTACAAGCTGCCGTCGCTGGTGGCCTACCTGCTGAACAACACCATCCTCTACAGCGTCGCGCGCAAGGCACGCGACGCCGCGCTCGCCGACCTGCTGCTGCAACCGCCGCTGCATCGCGTCGGCCTGCTGGACTGGACGCGGCTCGACAGCTGCGTGCAGCAAGGCTACGAGCATGCCTGCCAAGTTCTGGCCGAGCCCGGCGTGCGGGCGCGGCTGGCACCCCTCTCAGACCTGCAACCTGGATCGTCATGACGCCCACCGTCGCCCATGTGTTCGGATTCCTTGGCGCCGCCCTGATGCTGGCCAGCTACACGATGAAGGCGATGCTGCCGCTGCGCCTGGCGGCGCTGGCGGCCTGCGTCTGCCTGGTCGCCTACGGCGCGCTGGCCCAGGCATTGCCGACGCTGCTGCTCTATGCGCTGCTGATCCCGATCAACCTCAAGAAGACGCTGGAGATGCGCCATCTGGTGAAGGCGATCGAGAGCGCCAAGGCCGACACGCCGGTGTCGGAATGGCTGCTGCCGCATATGCACCGTCGTACCGTCGCGGCCGGCACCCTGCTGTGGAACAAGGGCGATGAAGCGACCGAGATGCTTTACCTGCAGCGCGGTCAGTTGCGCCTGGTCGAGCACGACGCGCTGCTCGATGCCGGCAGCCTGGTCGGAGAGATCGGCCTGTTCGCGCCCGACAGGCGCCGCACGCTGAGTCTGCGCTGCGAGACCGATTGCGAGCTCTACAGCCTGTCGGCCGAGGCCATGCAGCTGCTGTACTACCAGAGCCCGCAGCTGGGCTTCCACGTCATGCGGCTGATCGTGGCCCGGCTGATGCATGACACCGAGACGGCCCGCCTTCGCGGCGCCGAGCCCGCGCCGGTGGCGTCGGCGGCGGCGACCTGATACGTACCCGGCTGCCGGCTCAGGCCGGCACGCGGTCGAACCAGGGCTGCGCCTGCTCGAGCTCGGCGCCGAGCTGCAGCAGCGTTGCCTCGTCGCCGTAGCGACCAGTGAATTGCACGCCCATCGGCAGGCCGTCCGCGGTCCAGTGCAGCGGCAGGCTGAGCGACGGCGTGCCCGTCAGGTTCGCCAGCTGCGTGAACGGCACATGCGTCAGGTTGTCGCGAGCGATCTGCTGCACGGTGGCGTCGAGCAGGCCGCGTCGGGCCATCAGGCCCAGCAGGCCGCTGGCGCGCAGGCCCGAGAGCAGGCCCTGCTGCCAGGCCGGCGGATCGCCGGTGCCGTGCGCCACCGGCGGCGAGGCCAAGGTCGGCGTGAGATACAGGTCGTAGGGCGTGAGCAGCGCCGCCAGCGCGCGTGCGTAGACGTTCCACTGCCGCAGCTCCTGCGCGAAGCGACCCGACGAGGTGTTGCGGCCCAGGCAGGCGATGACGCGCGTCATCGGCTCGAAGTCGCACTCCTGCGCGCCGGCGGCGACGGCCTCGTCGACCATCGCCGGCACCGCACCGAAGTAGATGTGCAGGTAGCTGCTCGCCAAGGCCTGGCCGTCGATCGCCGGCGCCGCCGGCTCGCAGGCATGGCCCAGGCGCTGCAGCAGGCTGACCGCGTTCAGCACGGCGCTCTTCGCCGCGTCGTGCACCTCGGTGCCGATCGGCGAGTCCACGCTCCAGGCGATGCGCAGGCGGCGCAACGGCTGACGGAGCTGGTCGACAAAGGGCGTGGCCGGTAGCGGCAGTGCATACGGGTCGCCGGGCTCGGGGCCAGCCAGCACGTCGAGCGCCAGCGCGCTGTCGCGCAGGCTGCGGCTGATCACGCCCTGGCTGTTGGCGCCGAACCAGATCTCGCCGCGCTGCGGGCCCTCGCTGACGCGGCCGCGCGACGGCTTCAGGCCGACCAGGCCGCAGCAGGCGGCGGGGATGCGGATCGAGCCACCGCCGTCGTTGGCGCCGGCCATCGGCACCACGCCGGCCGCCACCGCCGCGGCGGCGCCGCCGCTGCTGCCGCCCGGCGTCCGCGCGGCCTCCCAGGGGTTGCGCGTGATGCCGGTGTGCATCGGGTCGGTGACGCCTTTCAGCGCCAGCTCCGGCGTATTGGTCTTGCCGAACACCACCAGGCCGGCGTGCAGGAAGCGGCGCACCGTGTGGCTGTGCTCGGCTTGCGCAGCCAGACTGCTCATGGCCTTGCTGCCGTAGCCACTGACCTTGCCGGCGTAGTCCTGGCCGGCGTCCTTGATCAGGAACGGCACGCCGGCCAGTGGGCCGCTCAGCGGACCGATGTCGATCTGCGCGCGGGCCTTGCCCTCCATCAGCGCGCAGACCGGGTTCAGGCGCGGGTTGACCTCGGCCAGCCGCGCCAGCGCGATGTCGAGCAACTCGCTGGCCGTGGTGCGGCCGGCGGCTACCTCGGCGGCCAGGGCGGTGGCGTCGCGGCGACGGTAGTCGGTGAAGTTCATCAGGCCAGTTGTACCGCCTTGCCGCTCAGTCGCTGTGCCAAATCGTGGCTCAGCCGCGCCACCAGTCCGTAGATGCTGAGCTGCGGATTCGCGCCGATGCTGGTCGGGAACAGCGAGCCGTCGTGGATCGACAGGTTCTGCAGCTGCCAGTGCCGGCCGTCCGGTCGCGCCACGCCGCGGCTCTCGTGGGCGGACAGCGCGCAGCCGCCCATCACGTGGGCCGAGACGACGCGGGTCAGGCGCGGCGCCATCGGCAGCGCGGCGATGGCGGCCTTGGCCTCCTTCCAGCTGCGGTAGTCGGGTGCCAGCTCGTGGATCGGCTGCACCGTGCGCGCACCGGCGGCGAACTGGATCTCGGCCATCGTCAGCAGCGCCCGCCGCGCCGCTTCCCAGATCGCGTCGTTCAAGGGGTAGTCGAGTTCGGGGCTGCCGTCGCGCTTCAGGCGCACCTGGCCGCCGTGACTCTCCGGGTGGAAGCCATCGCGCAGCAGCGCCAGCAGCACCTGGGTATGCGGCACCGTGGCCATGGGCTGGCGCAGCGCAGGTCCGAAGCCGGCCAGCGTGGTCGCCATGATCAGCGGGTGCATGGGCGGCGCCTCGAGCTTGTAGCCCAGCGGCCCGTCGATCGCGAACTCCTCCAGGAAGTGATCGCTGTAGACGGTTTGCGGCGCACCGGCCCAGCCCTCGATGCGCTCGTCGAAGCGTGCCGACGAAACCAGCACCGGGTGCAGAAAGGTGCGCCGACCGGTCTGCGCGAACGGATCGGGCGCCTGCGAGCGCAGCAGCAGCGCCGGCGAGTTGATCGCACCGCCGGCCAGCACCACGTGCTTGGCGACCACCGTGCAGCCGTTGCTGCCCGCCAGGCTGCCGTCGAGACCGACCGGCACGCAGCGCAAGGACTGCACCTGGCGGCCGTCGTGCTGGAGCGCCTGCACGCGGGTCTGGACGAACAGCCGTGCCCCCGCCTCGAGTGCGGTCGGGATCGTCGTCACCAGCATCGACTGCTTGGCATTCGTCGGGCAGCCCATGCCGCAGGAGCCGAGATTCCAGCAGCCCTTGACGTTGCGGCGGATACGGCCGCTGGGCCAACCCAGGGCCGTCATGCCGCGACCCAGCACCGCGTTGTTCGGGTTCGGGTCGGTCGGCCAGTCCTCGATGTGCAAGCGACGCTCGGCCTGCTCGAACCAAGGCTGCATGGCCTCGGGGCCGAAGTCGGCCAGGCCCAGGCGCTGCTGCCAGAACTGCAGCGTGCTGGCCGGCGTGCGGAAGCTGCTCGTCCAGTTGACCGTGGTGCTGCCGCCGACGCAGCGGCCCTGCAGGATGTTGATCGCCTTGTCCGCGGTCTTGCGGCCGGCGCTCTCCTGGTAGAGCTGCGGGTAGGCCTCGGACTCGCGCTGCTTGAAGTCGGTGCTCGAGCGCAGCGGACCTTCCTCGATCAGCAGCACCTTCAGCCCGGCCCGGGTCAGGATCTCGGCGCTGACACCGCCGCCGGCGCCACTGCCGACGATGGCGACATCGACCACCAGGCGTTCCGGCAGCGGCGCATGGCCGGCGCCGTGCACCTGCCAGCGTGGCAGGCCGTCGCGGATCGGATCGGGAATGCTGCTCATGCGGGGGTCATCCGATCGTTTGCGGGCCGGGGTAACCCATCAGCGTCCAGTGGGCCGGTTCGGCGAAGAAGGCGGCGCAGTTCAGGTCGCGCAGTGCGAAGTAAGCCTGCTGGCGCAGCGCCACGCCGGAGACGCGCATGCGCTGCAGCAGCTCCTGCAGCTCGCTGCGCGGCAGTTCATGCAGCGGGCGAGTCGCACCGATCAGGCCGAGCCGGCCGACGCCATTGACGGTCAGGCTGAGCAGCAGTTGCAGCTCTTCGCGCACCAGCGGCGGGAAGGCGGCGATCGTGCCCTCGAAGCCGTCGAGCTGGCGCTGCAGCGCCGCGTCGTCCTCGGGCAGCGTGCCGTCGAGCAGCGCACGGGCCAGCGCCCCCAGCGCCTGCCGCCCGGCGGCCGTCAGTCGGCCCTGCTGCAGGCCCGGCGTCCAGAGGGCGGCGCCACCACCTGCCAGCATCAGCACGGCGGCGCTGCCCAGGCCCAGCTTGAGCAGCGAGCGCCGCTTCATCAGCTGACCTTCTTCAGCACCGCGACCAGCGCGTCGAACACCTTGCCGTAGGGCGGGTAGAACAGCTTCGTGGCGGCCAGCGAGGGGTTGTGGAAGATCGGCTTCTCCTTGCTGAAGGTGCGGAAGCCCCAGGCGCCGTGGTAGGCGCCCTGACCGCTGGCGCCGACGCCGCCGATGGGCTGCTCCTCCTGGCCGATGTGCCAGACGCAGTCGTTGATCGTCACGCCGCCGGCATGGGTCTCGCGAAGCAGGCGTTCGCGCTCCTTCGGCGCCTCGCCGAACCAGTACAGCGCCAGCGGGCGCTCACCCTGCTGGATGTGCGCAATCGCCTCGTCCAGGTCGTCGTAGGCGACGATCGGCAGGATCGGGCCGAAGATCTCCTCGCGCATCAGCTGCATGGCCGGCGTGGCGCCGAGCACCATCGTGGGCGCCAGCTTGCGCGCCGCCGGATCCAGCTTCTGCTTCACATAGGGCTCGACGAACTTCGCGCCCATCGCCTTGGCCTCGACCAGCATGGCCTGCAGCCGTGCGTAATGGCGTGGCGACACGATCGCCGTGTAGTCGGGGTTGTCGGCCAGCGTCGGGTAGAGCTTGCGCATCGCGGCGCCGATCTGCTTGGCCAGCGGCAGTGCCAGCTTGCGCGGCACCAGCAGGTAGTCGGGGGCGACGCAGGTCTGGCCGGCGTTCATCAGCTTGCCGAAGGCGATGCGCTCGGCCGTCAGCTTCAGGTCGGCGCTGGCGTGCACGACGGCCGGACTCTTGCCGCCGAGCTCGAGCGTGACCGGGGTCAGGTTCTTCGCCGCCGCCTGCGCGACGAGGCGCCCGACCGCCGTCGAGCCGGTGAAGAACAGGTGGTCGAAGGGCAGGGTCGAGAACGCCTGGGCGACGCTGGCGTCGCCGGTGATGACGGTGAACTCGTCGGGCGCGAAGTACTGCGCGACGGCGCGCGCCAGCAGCTGGCTGGTGCGCGGGGTGAGCTCGCTGGGCTTGAGCATGACGCGGTTGCCGGCGGCCAGCGCGGCGACCACCGGCGTCAGTGCCAGCTGCACCGGATAGTTCCAGGGCGAGATCACGCCGACCACGCCGAGCGGCTGCGGCATCAGGCGGTTGTGGCCGGGCAGGAAGTGCAGCGCCGTGGCGATGCGCCTGTCCTTCATCCAGTCGGCCAGATGGCGCTGCGCGTGCTTGATCGCGGCCTCGATGACGAACAACTCGGTGAGCTGGGTCTCGTGGCGGCTGCGATGGCCGAAGTCGGCGCTCACCGCCTCGATGAACGCGTCGCCATGCTCGGTCACCAGCGAACGCAGGCGTTGCAGGCGGTCGAGGCGCTGGGCGCGGGTGGGGAAGGGGTCGCGCCGGGCGGCGGCACGCTGGGTTTCCAGGTGCAGATGCAGGTGCGCGTTGAGGTTGCGGTCCATGCTGCCAGCGTAGCCGCGCGGCGCCGCTTTCAGGGCCGGGGATGCCCTGGCTTAGAGCGTCGCGCCTAGAGTTGGGGCACGGAATGCACCAAGAAGGACGGGAAATGCGTGTCGGACTGTTGACTGGTGGTGGGGATTGCCCGGGGCTGAACGCGGTCATCCGCGCCGTCACGCTGGCGCTGCAAGGCGAGGCCGAGTTGATTGGCTTCGAGCGCGGTTTCTGGGGCCTGATCCACGACCGCGCGCGGGCGCTCGACGGCGTGGCGGTGCGCGACCTGCTGGACGAAGGCGGCACGCTGCTGGGCACGCACAACCGCGCCGACCCCTTCGACTGGCAGGGACGCGACGCCTCCGGCGACGCGCTGGAATGCCTGCAGCGACGTGGCGTCGACGCGCTGGTGGCGATCGGCGGCGACGGCACGCTGACTATCGCCGATCGCTTCGCCCGCCTCGGCGTGCCGGTGATCGGCGTGCCCAAGACGATCGACAACGACATCGAGCACAACGAACGCAGCTTCGGCTTCGACTCGGCGGTGGCGGTGGTCGCCGACGCGCTGCTGCGACTGAAGACGACGGCGCGCAGCCACGGCCGCGTGATGGTGCTGGAGACCATGGGTCGCAACGCCGGCTGGATCGCGCTCGAAGGCGGCCTGGCCGGTGGCGCCGACGCGATCCTGATTCCGGAGTGGCCCTTCGAGCTGGATCGACTCGCCGAGGCACTGCGTCAGCGCGTGGCCCGGCAGGGCTATGCACTGGTTTGCGTCGCCGAGGGCGCGACGCTGGCCGATGGCGCGCAGCGCTGGCAGCAGTTGCCGGGCGGCGTGGCGCGCCTGGGCGGCATCGGCAACGCGCTGGTGCAGGAGCTGGGCGCCCGGCTCGCCGAGACCGAAGTGCGTGCGACCCTGCTTGGCCATCTGCAGCGCGGCGGCGCGCCGACCGCCTACGACCGCGTGCTGGCGACTCGCTTTGGCGTCGCCGCCGCCGCGTCGATGCGGGACCGCGACTTCGGCGTCACCGTGGCGCTGCAGGGCGATCGCTGCGTGCGCGTGCCGCTGACCCAGGTGGCCGGGGTGTCGCGGCGTGTGCCGGCCCGGCATGAGCTGCTGGACTGCGCCGCGGCGCTGGGCGTCAACCCTTGACGACCGCGTAGCGCGCCAGCGTGGCGGCGCGCGCCTCGGCGTGGTCGACGATGGGCAGCGGGTAATCGATGCCGAGCCTCAGACCGCCCAGCTCGAGCGGCCGCGCCGCCCAGGGCGCATGGATGGCAGCGGCCGGCAGCTCGGCGAGTTCGGGGCAGTAGCGGCGAATGAAGTCGCCGTCGGCGTCGAACTTCTCGCTCTGCGTGACCGGGTTGAAGATGCGGAACCAGGGCTGGGCGTCGCAGCCGCAGCTCGCCGCCCATTGCCAGCCGCCGCTGTTGCTGGCCAGCTCAAAGTCCAGCAACTGCTCGGCGAACCAGGCCTCGCCGCGCTGCCAGTTCAGGCCCAGGTGCTTGGTGAGGAAGCTCGCCGCGACCATGCGCAGCCGGTTGTGCATGTAGCCGGTGGTGAGCAGCTGGCGCATCGCCGCGTCGACCAGCGGGTAGCCGGTGCGACCCGCCTTCCAGGCCTCGAAGCGGGCATCAGCCTCGGCGCCTTGCTCCCAGCGGATGCGGCCGTACTCGGGCTTCAGCGGACCGTCGACGACGCCCGGGTGATGGTGCAGCACCTGGTGGTAGAAGTCGCGCCAGATCAGCTCGCTGAGCCAGACCTGGGCACCTTCGTGATCGCGCTGCGCCCAGGCGGCGCGCGCCAGCTCGCGGATCGAGAGCAGGCCGAAGCGCAGCGCCGGGCTCAGGTAGCTGGGGCCCTTGACCGCCGGGAAGTTGCGGCGATCGGCGTAGTGCACCAGGCGCTGTTCGATGAACTCCTGCAGCTGCGCCCGCGCCTGCGGCGCGCCGCCGCGGAATCGCTCGGCCAGCTCGGTGGGCACAAAGCCCAGCTGCGCCAGCGTGGGCAGTCCGGTGGCCAGCGGCGTGGGGGCCAGGCGCGTCAGCTCAGGACGGCGCTCGACAAGCCGAGCGTCGACGACCGCCTTCAGCCAGGCGTTCTTGTAGGGCGTGAAGACGGTGTACGGCTTGCCGGTGCCGGTGAGCAGCTCGCGACGCTCGAACACGGTGACGTCCTGCACCGAGTCGACGCGCAGGCTCGCCAGCGCGGCACGCACCGCGTGATCGCGGGCGATCGCGTAGGGGTCGTCGTCGTGCGCGAACACCAGCCGGTCGGCGCCCAGCTCGGCCGCCAGCTGAGGGATCAGCACGCGAGCCTGGCCATGGCGGACGATGAGACCGACACCGCGAGCGCGAAGCTCGGACTCGATCGCCTGCAGCGCGCCGAGGATCAACTCGACACGGCGATCGGCCCGCGGCAGCGCGTCGAGGATCTCGCGGTCGAAGACGAAGGCGATGAAGACCTCGCCGGGTCGGCTGCAGGCCTCGTGCAGCGCCGCATGGTCATGCAGGCGCAGGTCGCGGCGCAGCCAGACGAGGGTTCTCATCCGTGGCGCCCGGCCGCCCGAAGCCACGGCGCGCCCCCTCGGGGGGCGGCGAGCGTCAGCGAGACGGGAAGCTTTGTCACGCCAGGCCCTGGTGCCTCAGCAACGCGTCGATGCTCGGCGGACGCCCGCGGAAGGCGACGAAGCTGTCCATCGCCGGTCGCGATCCGCCACGCGCCAGGATCTCCTTCAGGAAGCGCGCGCCCGTTGCCGGGTTCGTCACACCTTCCTCCTCGAAGGCGGCCCAGCAGTCGGCGCTCAGCACCTCCGCCCACTTGTAGCTGTAGTAGCCGGCCGCATAGCCGCCGGCAAACACATGGCTGAAGCTGTGCGGCATGCGGTTGTAGGCCGGTGGCGGGAACACCGCGACCTCGGCACGCACCTCGTTGAGCAGGTCCAGCACGTCCTGCCGGCCTTCGGCATGCAGGCGCATGTCGAACAGCGCGAACTCGACCTGCCGCATCGTCTGCAGCCCGGCCTGGAAGTTCTTCGCCGCCAGCATCTTGTCGAACAGCTCGCGAGGCAGGGGTTCGCCGGTCTTCACGTGCCGCGTCAGCCGCTGCAGCACATGCCATTCCCAGGCCAGGTTCTCGAAGAACTGGCTGGGCAGCTCGACGGCATCCCACTCGACACCGTCGATGCCGGACACGCCGCCGACCTCGACCTCGGTCAACAGATGGTGCAGGCCGTAGCCCCATTCGTGGAACAGGGTCTGCACGTCGTCATGCGTGAGCAGGCTGGGCTGGCCGTCGACGCCAGAGGCGAAGTTGCAGACCAGGTGGGCCACCGGCGTCTGCACCGCGCCCGTGTCGGGGCGGCGCCAGCGGCCGCGCACGTCGTCCATCCAGGCGCCCGGGCGCTTGCCGGGGCGCGCCAGCAGGTCGAGATAGACATGGCCGACCAGCCGACCCTCGCGGTGCAGCGCATACGGCCGCACGCTGTCGTGCCAGACCGAGGCCGAGATCGGCTGCAGCTGCAGGCCAAACATCTGCGCGAGCAGCGCGAACAGTCCGTCGAGCACTTGCGGCAGCGTGAAGTACTCGCGCACCGTCTGCTCGCTGTAGCTGTACTGCGCCGTCTTCAGCGACTCGCCGACATAGGCCAGATCCCAGGCCGCCAGCTCGGCGATGCCCAATGCCTTCGCATGCACGCGCAGCGCGGCGATGTCGGCCTGCGCAGACGGGCGTGCCTTGGCGGCCAGTTCGCGCAGGAAGCTCAGCACCTGCTCGGCCGAGTCGGCCATCTTCGGCACCAGCGATGCGGCGGCGAAGTTGGGGTAGCCAAGCAGCCTGGCCTCCTCGTCGCGCAGCGCCAGCAGCTCGCGCATCAGCAGGCTGTTGTCGCGGGCCTCGCTGTCGAGTTCGCTGGCGCGCGTGACATGGGCGCGGTAGAGCTGTTCGCGCAGTTCGCGATCGTGGGCGTACTGCATCAACGGGATGTAGCAGGGTGCGTGCAGGGTCAGCACGGCCTCGTCCGCCGGTCCGCCGTCCGCTTCGCTGAGCGAACGGGCGTGCGCGACCACGTCCTCGGGCACGCCGGCCAGACGCGCGACCGGCACGCGGAGCTTGAAGGCGTCGGTGGCGTCCATCACGTGCTCGGAGAAGGCCTGGCTGAGCTCGGCGGCGCGGTTCTGGATCGCGGTGAAGCGCTCCTTCTCAGCGCCCTGGAGCTCGGCGCCCGACAGCACGAAGCCCTGCAGACTCAATGCGAGCGCGCGGGCCTGTGCCGCGTCGGTGGGATGGGGGGCGGCCTTGTACTTCGCATACAGGCGCTCGTCGGCACCGAGCTCGGCGTAGAAGTTGCTGACCGCCGGCAGCATCGCGTTGTAAGCCTCCCGCAGCGGCGGGGTGTCGGCGACGCTGTTCAGATGGCCGACGGCGCCCCAGGCCAGGCCCAGGGCCTCGCTGGCGACATCGAGCTCCTTCTCGATCGCGTCGAGGTCGGCGGGGAACTCCGGTGCGGTGACCCGCTCCTGCGCCGCCTTCACCTGGGCCAGCAACTCGGTGATCGCGGGTTCGATATCGCCCGGCTGGATGGCGGCGAAATCGGGCAGGTGATCGGACTTCAGCAACGGGTTCATCGCGATGCAGCGCGTTGCGCCGCCTCCAGGGTGTTCTGCAACAGCATCGTGATCGTCATCGGGCCGACGCCACCGGGCACCGGAGTGATCCAGCCGGCGACCTCCTTGACGGCGTCGAAGTCGACGTCGCCGCAGAGCTTGCCGTCTTGCCTGCGGTTGATGCCGACGTCGAGCACCACGGCGCCGGGCTTGACCATGTCGGCGGTGACGAAGCCGGCGCGGCCGACGGCGGCGACCAGGATGTCGGCCTGGCGGGTGATCTCGGCGAGGTTCGGCGTCGCCGAGTGGCAGATCGTGACGGTGGCCGACGCCTGCAACAGCAGCATGGCCATCGGCTTGCCGACGATGGTCGAGCGGCCGATCACCACCGCGTGCTTGCCGCGCGGGTTGCAGCCGATGCTCTCCAGCATCTTCATGCAGCCGTAGGGCGTGCAGGGCTTGAAGCCCGGCTGTCCGACCATCAGCGCGCCGGCGCTGGCGACATGGAAGCCGTCGACGTCCTTTTCCGGCGCGATCGTCTCGATGACCAGGTCGGCGTCCAGGTGCTTGGGCAGCGGCAGCTGCACGAGGATGCCGTGCACCTTGGGGTCGGCATTGAGCTCGCGGATGCGCGCCAGCAACGCGGCTTCCGTCATGTCGGCCGGGTGGCGTTCCAGGCTGGAGGCCATGCCGACGGCCTCGCAGGCCTTGACCTTGTTGCGCACATAGACCTGGCTGGCCGGGTCCTCGCCGACCAGCAGCACGGTCAGTCCCGGGCGCTGGCCGCGCAGCGCCAGGCGCTCGACCTCGGTCGCCATGCTGGCGCGAAGCTGTTGGGCGAGGGCGTTGCCGTCGATGAGTTGGGCGGTCATGGCTTGAGTCTCCAAGAATGCAAAAGGCCGCTCGAAGGAGCGGCCTTTGGGGTCGGCGGGTATTACGCCTTCGCGGTCTGCGCACCCAGCGCGATCTTCAGCAGATCGGCGACGGTGTTCGCGTTCAGCTTCTCCATGATGTTGGCGAGGTGCGCCTCCACCGTCTTGATGCTGATGCCGAGGTCGTCGGCAATCTGCTTGTTCAGGCGGCCGGCGACGATGCGCTCCAGCACCTGCGCCTCGCGGGTCGTCAGGCGGCTGAGCAGCGCGTCGCGGCTGGCGGCTTCCTGGTGCGTGGCGAAGGCGGCGCGCGCGGCGTCGAGCATCTTCTCGACCAGCGCGACCAGCGCGTCTTCCTTGAACGGCTTCTCGATGAAGTCGATCGCGCCCTTCTTCATCGTCTCCACCGCCATCGGCACGTCGCCATGGCCGGTGATGAAGGCGATCGGCAGCGGGCTCTTGCGCTCAAGCAGCTTGTCCTGCAGCTCCAGACCGCTCATGCCGTCCATGCGGATGTCGCAGATCAGGCAGGCCACCTCACGCGGGTCGAAGCGGGCGAGGAAGGTCTCGGCCGAGTCGTAGCACTTGACGCGGTAGTCCTTGCCCTCCAGCAGCCATTGCAGGGAGTCGCGCACGGCCTCGTCGTCGTCAACGACGAAGACGTTGCCCTTCTTGGGAATCAAGCTCATGGTGTCGGGTGGTCAGCCTGTGCGGCGGAAGAGGGGGCAGGGGCCTCGGAGAAGCGCAGGTCCACGGGGATCGTGAACGAGAAACGGCATCCCGAAAGAAGGTCGCCATTGTAGAGATTCTCGGCACGCAGCCGACCCTGGTGGGACTCGACGATAGAGCGGCAAAGACCTAGGCCAATCCCTAACCCTTCCGCCTTCGTCGAGTAAAAAGCCTCAAACATCCGGGACAGCACTTCCTCGGGCAAACCCGGGCCTGTGTCCTGCACGGAGAACTCGATGGTGCCGCCCTGGTCGGGCATGTGCCGCGGCACGACGCGCAACTCGATATGCCGCCGCGACGGCGCCAGCTTCGCGCCGTCAATCGCTTCGGCGGCGTTCTTCAGCAGGTTCAGCAGCACCTGCTCGATGAGGATCGGATCGACCTGGATCGGGGGCAGGCGCTGGGCGACGTAGGTGTGAAGCTGCACATTGCGACGTCGCATCTCGATCTGCGCCAGGTCGACGGCGTCGTCGACGATCTCCGCCGCGTGCGAGGTCACGCGCCGCGGCTCGCTGCGCTTGACGAAGGCGCGGATGCGCTGGATGACCTGCGCCGCGCGCTGCGCCTGCTTGCCGGTCTTCTCCAGCGCGGCGAGCAGGTCGTCCTTGCCGATGGTTTCGCCACGCACCCGGCTGATCATGCCGTTGCAGTAGTTCGTGATGGCGGTCAGCGGCTGGTTCAGTTCGTGGGCCACCGACGAGGCCATCTCCCCCATCGTCATCAGGCGGCTGGTGGTCTGCGTCTTCTCCGCCTGCAGCTGCGCCTGCTGCTCGGCGGCGCGGCGGCTGGTGACGTCGGTGGCGATCAGCATCTGCGCCAGCCGACCGTCGGTCCATTGCAGGTAGCGGGTGCGCACGTCGAACCAACGCTCGACCTCGGCCACGTAGACCTCGCGTGGCGTGCCGGAGTCGCGGTGCTGACCCTCGGTCAGCGCCTGCGCCGGCAGCCCGCTGTAGTCGTCCACGGCCTCCAGGCGGTCGTCGGCCGACGGCGGCATGCGGGTCGGCTCCTCGGCCAGTTGCAGGTGGCCCTCGGGCTCAGCGCCGAACCACAGCCGGTAGCTGCGGTTGGCGAACAGCAGTTCCTGCTGCGGCACGGACAGCACCGACACCGCAGCCTCCAGGCCCTCGAGCACGGTGGTGAAGCGCTCGTGGCTGGCCGACAGCTGGTCGCGCACCCGCTTGGCCTCGGTGATGTTGGTCATCGAGGCCATCCAGCCGGTCTGCTTGCCCTTGGCGTCGACCAGCGGGCTCACGTACATGCGCGCGTCGAAAACTGAGCCGTCCTTGCGCATCACCTTGACCTCGATGCCGCCGCTGGGTGAGCGGCCCTGCATCTCCTGGTCGAGCAGGCGCTGGTTCTCCTCGATGCGGTCGCGCGGCCAATGCGGGAACGGTGGCCGGCAGCCGAGCAGCTCCGACTCGGCGAAGCCCGTCATCGCGCAGAAGGCCGGGTTGACGTAGGTGATGCGGCTCTCCAGGTCCATCGCTCGCATGCCGGTGAGCATGGAGTTCTCCATCGCGCGGCGGAAGTTCGTCTCGGCCAGCAGCGCGTTCTGGATGTGCAGGCGTCGGCGCATGTGCCGCCAGGTACCCAGCAGCATCCAGACCGTCAGCACGGCGAGCAGCGAGACCATCCAGAACAAGGTGTTGGCGATCAGGCCGACTGAGGTGCGGTAGCCGGTACCGCGAAGCAGCAGGCCGTTCATCGCGGGGGCCAGGCCCACCTCGTGGAAGATCGGTGCGCGATTGCTCAGCAGCTCCCCGGTGCTGGCGACCGGGTTGTGCGGGCCGTCGTTGGCGTCGAGCACGGCAATCGCGTGCCGGTTGCTGACCTCGGACGGCACGTAGTAGCGCAGGAGGGCCTCGACACCGTACTCGGCGATGAGCACGCCGGAGAAGCCGTTGCGGTCGATCAGTGGCACTTGCAACTGGAAGACCAGCGAGCCGATGGCGTCCCGGAACGGCTCCGAGTACACCGCCTGCCGGCGTTCGCGGGCCTGCACGAAAGCCTGGGCCGGCGGGTTCGTGATCGCCGGCATCGACGGGTCGTTGGAGCCCGGCGCCATCAGGGTGTTGGCCTGAAAGCCCGAGCTGCTGACGGAGGCGCGGCGTTCGAGGTTGCGGCCCAGCCAGGTGATGTGGGTGATCTCCGGGCGCTCGCGAGCGATCGCCGCCGCCTGGGCGCTGAACTCCACCGCATCGACCTGGCGCGTCACCACCTCGCGGGCGATCCGGGCCAGCTGTTCCTGGTTCTCGATCAGGCGCAGGCGGATCTGTTGCTGGGCGATCTCGGTGTCGCGCTTGACCGCCTCGGTCTCTCGCTCGATCTCCTCGTTGCGCAGGTACCAGAACGCCAACACGATGGTGGCCAGGAACAGCAGCACCGACAACAGCGGGCCGAGCGTAGCAAAGCGGTCTTGGCGGGCGGGCGACTGCCGGCGCCACCAGCGGGCCACGCTGGCCAGCACAGGACGCAGAAAGCCACCCCAACTCGCAGGCGGGCGGGGGCTCATGCGGCGATTATCGGAATGCCTGCGTTTCATAATATGGCAAGCGCAGCCGCTATTTGGAAAGTCGGCAAGCTGTGCGAAACTCGCGCCCGCTTTTCGAGTGATGCCTCTAAAACGGAGACGAACCATGTCAGCCCAGCCCTCTGACTTCATGGCCACACGCGCCAACGACGCCGACCCCCAAGAGACCCAAGAGTGGCTGGACGCGCTGCGTGCCGTCATCGGCGCCGAGGGTGATGCCCGCGCCCACTACATCCTGGACGCGCTGATTGCCGAGGCCAGGCAGAGCGGCATCGATGTGCCCTTCAGCGCCAACACGCCCTACCTGAACACCATCCCGGCGGACCAGGAAGCGAAGTGCCCCGGCAACATCGAGATCGAGAAGCGCCTGCGCGCCTACATGCGCTGGAATGCGATGGTGATGGTGGTGCGCGCCAACCGCCTGAACCCGGCCGACGGCGGTGACCTCGGCGGCCACATCGGCTCGTTTGCCTCGCTGGCCTCGATGCTGGGTGCCGGCTTCAACCATTTCTGGCATGCCGAGAGCAAGGACCATGGCGGTGACCTGCTCTACATCCAGGGCCATAGCGCGCCCGGCATCTACGCCCGCGCCTACCTGGAAGGCCGGCTGAGCGAGGCCCAGCTCGACAGCTTCCGCCAGGAAGTCGACGGCAAGGGCCTGTCCAGCTACCCGCACCCCAAGCTGATGCCGGACTTCTGGCAGTTCCCGACCGTCTCGATGGGCCTGGGCCCCTTGATGGCGATCTACCAGGCACGCTTCCTGAAGTACCTGCACGCCCGTGGCATCGCCGATACCGCGAACCGCAAGGTCTGGGCCTTCATGGGCGACGGCGAGATGGACGAGCCGGAGTCGCTCGGCGCGATCAGCCTGGCGGCACGCGAAGGCCTCGACAACCTGGTCTTCGTCGTCAACTGCAATCTGCAACGCCTGGACGGTCCGGTGCGCGGCAACGGCAAGATCATCCAGGAGCTCGAAGGCGAGTTCCGCGGCAGCGGCTGGAACGTCATCAAGCTGGTCTGGGGCAAGGGCTGGGACGAGCTGCTGGCGCGTGACCAGAGCGGCAAGCTCAAGCAGCTGATGATGGAGACCCTGGACGGCGACTACCAGGCCATGAAGGCCAACGACGGTGCCTTCGTGCGCAAGCATTTCTTCGGCAAGTACCCGGAGACCACCAAGCTCGTCGAGCACATGAGCGACGAGGAGATCTTCGAGTTGCGCCGTGGCGGCCACCAGCCGGAGAAGGTGTATGCCGCGTTCCACCGCGCCCACCACAACAGCACCGGCCAGCCGACCGTGCTGCTGGTGAAGACGGTCAAGGGCTACGGCATGGGCAAGGCCGGTGAGGGCAAGAACACCGTCCACCAGACCAAGAAGCTCAGCGACGACGACATCAAGTACATCCGCGACCGCTTCGGCATCCCGGTGCCGGACAGCGAACTGCCCAAGCTGCCCTATTACAAGCCGGCCGACGACACGCCGGAGATGCGCTATCTGCACGAGCGCCGTCAGCTGCTCGGCGGCTACCTGCCCAAGCGCCGCGTGAAGGACGACGAGAGCTTCACGATCCCGCCGCTGGACGCCTTCAAGGCGGTGCTGGAGCCGACGCCCGAGGGCCGCGAGATCTCGACCACCCAGGCCTATGTGCGCTTCCTCACCGCGCTGCTGCGCGACAAGGAGCTGGGGCCGCGCGTCGTGCCCATCCTCGTCGACGAGGCGCGCACCTTCGGCATGGAAGGCCTGTTCCGCCAGATCGGCATCTACAACCCCAAGGGTCAGCTCTACACCCCGGTCGACAAGGACCAGGTGATGTACTACCGCGAGGACAAGGCCGGTCAGATCCTGCAAGAGGGCATCAACGAGGCCGGCGGCATGGCCAGCTGGATCGCCGCGGCGACGAGCTACTCGACGAACAACCGGGTGATGATCCCGTTCTACGTCTACTACTCGATGTTCGGCTTCCAGCGCATCGGCGACCTGGCCTGGGCCGCCGGCGACATGCAGGCGCGCGGTTTCCTGCTGGGCGGTACCTCCGGCCGCACGACGCTGAACGGCGAGGGCCTGCAGCACGAGGACGGCCACAGCCACATCCTGGCCGGCACGATCCCGAACTGCATCTCCTACGACCCGACCTTCGCCCACGAGGTCGCCGTGATCATGCACAACGGCCTGGTGCGCATGGTCGAGAAGCAGGAGAACGTCTACTTCTACATCACGCTGCTGAACGAGAACTACGCGATGCCGGGCCTCACCGCCGGTACCGAAGCCGAGATCCTCAAGGGCATGTATTTGCTGCAGCCGGCCAAGGCCGGTGGCCTGGAGGTCAACCTGCTGGGCAGCGGCACGATTCTGCGCGAGTCGATGGCCGCCAAGGAGCTGCTTGAGGCCGACTGGGGCGTCAGCGCCAACGTGTGGTCCTGCCCGAGCTTCAACGAGCTGGCCCGCGACGGTCAGGACACCGAGCGCTGGAACCTGCTGCACCCGTTGGAGGCGCCGCGTCAGAGCTTCGTTGCGCAGCAGCTGTCGCGCACCGGCGGTCCGGTGATCGCCAGCACCGATTACATGAAGAGCTATGCCGACCAGATCCGCGCCTTCGTGCCGGCCGGTCGCGCCTACAAGGTGCTGGGCACCGACGGCTTCGGCCGCAGCGACTTCCGCAGCAAGTTGCGCACGCACTTCGAAATCAACCGCCACTACATCGTGGTCGCCACGCTGAAGGCGCTGGCCGAGGAGGGCAAGCTGCCGCTGGCCAAGGTCGCCGAGGCGATCAGCCGTTACGGCATCAACGCCGACAAGATCAACCCGCTGTACGCCTGACGCGAGGACAAGAAGATGGCCCTGGAGGAAGTCAAAGTCCCCGATATCGGCGACTTCAAGGATGTCGCGATCATCGAAGTGCTGGTGGCGGTCGGCGACACGATCCGCGTCGAGCAGTCGCTGATCACCGTCGAGAGCGACAAGGCGTCGATGGAGATTCCGAGCAGCCATGCCGGCGTCGTCAAGGCGCTGCGCGTGAAGCTCGGCGACAAGCTGAACATCGGCGACGTCGTGCTGGAGCTGGAGACCGCCGAGGCGGCGGCGCCGGCCCCGGTCGCTGCGCCGGCTCCCGTGGCAGCGCCCGCACCCGCGGCGGCGCCTGCGGTGGCCGCGCCGGCGGTGAGTGGCGCCGAGGTCATGGTCAAGGTGCCCGACATCGGCGACTTCAAGGACGTCGCCGTCATCGAGCTGCTGGTCAAGGTTGGCGACACCGTTGCCGTCGATCAGAGCCTCATCACCGTCGAGAGCGACAAGGCCTCGATGGAGATCCCGAGCAGTCACGCCGGCGTGGTGAAGGAACTGAAGGTCCAGCTGGGCGACAAGCTGAACATCGGCAGCGCGGTGCTGGTGCTGAGCAGCGCCGGCGGCGCTGCTGCCACGGCAGCTGCCGCGGCGCCGATCCAGGCACCGGCTGCATCACCCGCTCCCGCCGCGCCGGCCAACCCGGTCGTGGCCGCTCCCGCCGCGCTGCCGGTCCATGAGCCGACCGCGACCAGCACCAGCCTGCCCCACGCCAGCCCCAGCGTGCGCAAGTTCGCGCGTGAGCTCGGCGTGCCGCTGGACGAGCTCAAGGGCAGTGGCCCCAAAGGGCGCATCACCCAGGAGGACATCGCCGGCTTCGTGAAGGCGGTGATGGCGGGCAGCTCGCAGACCAAGGCGCAGGCGGCCAAGGCCCCGGCGGCTGCGGCCGGTGGCGGCTCCGGCCTGAACGTGCTGGCCTGGCCGCAGGTCGACTTCGCCAAGTTCGGCGCCGTCGAGCGCAAGCCGCTCAGCCGCATCAAGAAGATCAGCGGCGCGAACCTGCACCGCAACTGGGTCGTCATCCCCCATGTGACGAACCACGACGAGGCCGACATCACCGAGCTGGAGGCGTTCCGCGTGCTGATGAACAAGGAGCACGAGAAATCGGGCACCAAGTTCACCATGCTGGCCTTCCTGATCAAGGCCTGCGTCGCGGCCCTGAAGAAGTTCCCCGAGTTCAACGCCTCGCTGGACGGTGATGAGCTGGTGCTGAAGAAGTACTTCCACATCGGCTTCGCGGCCGACACGCCGAACGGCCTGGTCGTGCCGGTGATCAAGGACGCCGACCAGAAGGGCGTCGCGCAGATCGCCAAGGAGATGAGCGAGCTCGCCGCCAAGGCGCGCGACGGCAAGCTCAGCCCGGCCGAGATGACGGGTGGCTGCTTCAGCATCAGCAGCCTGGGCGGCATCGGCGGCACCTACTTCACGCCCATCATCAATGCGCCGGAAGTCGCCATCCTCGGCGTCTGCAAGAGCTTCATGAAGCCGGTGTGGAACGGCTCGGCCTTCGAGCCGCGCCTGACCCTGCCGCTGTCGCTGAGCTGGGACCACCGCGTGATCGACGGCGCCGCCGCGGCCCGCTTCAACGCCTACCTGGGCGCCATCCTGGCGGACTTCCGCCGAGTCTTGCTCTGAGGGCCGCGCCATGGCATTGATCGAACTGCGCGTTCCCGACATCGGCGACTTCAAGGACGTCGCCATCATCGAATTGCTGGTGAAGCCGGGCGACACCGTCAAGCTCGACCAGAGCCTGATCACCGTCGAGAGCGACAAGGCCTCGATGGAGATCCCGGCCACCGCTGCCGGTGTGATCACCGAGCTGAAGGTGAAGATCGGCGACAAGCTCAACCAGGGCGATCTGATCGCGATCGCCGAAGGAGCGGCAGCGGCGGTGGCTGCTGCACCCGCTGCCGTCGCTGCACCTGCCCCTGCACCAGTAGCTGCGCCTGTACTTGCACCGATCGCCAGCAGCTACAGCGGCGGCGTGGATCTAGACTGCGACCTGCTCGTGCTCGGCGCCGGCCCCGGCGGCTATTCGGCGGCGTTCCGCGCCGCCGACCTCGGTCTCAAGGTCGTGCTCGTCGAGCGCTATGCGACCCTGGGCGGCGTCTGCCTGAACGTCGGCTGCATCCCGTCCAAGGCCTTGTTGCACGTGGCGGCGGTGATGGACGAGGTCAAGCATTTCGCCGACCTCGGCGTGAGCTTTGCCGAGCCGACGATCGATCTGCCCAAGCTGCGTGCCCACAAGGGAAAGGTGCTGGCCAAGATGACCGGCGGCCTGGCGGCGATGGCCAAGATGCGCAAGGTCACGATCGTGCGCGGCCTGGGCAGCTTGCTCGACGCCCAGCACCTGCGGGTCGACGAGACCGCCGGCGACGCGCAGCAGACCACCGGCAAGACGCAGACCATCCGCTTCAAGCGCGCCATCCTCGCCGCCGGCTCGCAGGCGGTGCGCCTGCCGTTCCTGCCGCAGGACGAGCGCATCGTCGACAGCACCGGCGCGCTGGAGCTGCGCGGCCAGCCGAACAAGATGCTGGTCATCGGCGGCGGCATCATCGGCCTGGAAATGGGCACCGTGTACTCGACCCTGGGTGCCAAGCTCGACGTCGTCGAGATGCTCGACGGCCTGATGCCCGGCGCCGACCGCGACCTGGTCAAGGTCGCAAAAGTTCAACGCCGGTCGCTTCGACAGGATCATGTTGAAGACCAAGACCGTGGCCGCCGAGGCGACGCCTGAGGGCATCAAGGTGCAGTTCGAGGGCCTGGACGGCACGAAGAGCGAGGGCGTCTACGACCTCGTGCTGCAGGCCGTCGGTCGCACGCCGAACGGCAAGAAGATCGGTGCCGAGAACGCTGGCGTCGCAGTCACCGACCGCGGCTTCATCAATGTCGACATCCAGATGCGCACCAATGTGCCGACGATCTTCGCGATCGGCGACCTGGTCGGTCAGCCGATGCTGGCGCACAAGGCGGTGCACGAGGCCCATGTCGCGGCCGAGGTCATCGCCGGCGAGCTGCTCGGCGACGACAAGCTCGCCAAGTCGGCGTTCAACGCCCGCGTGATCCCGAGCGTGGCCTACACCGACCCGGAGATCGCCTGGGTCGGCCTGACCGAGGACGCCGCCAAGGCCCAGGGCATCCAGGTCGACAAGGGCCTGTTCCCCTGGAGCGCCTCCGGTCGCGCCGTGGCCAATGGCCGCGACGAAGGCTTCACCAAGCTGCTGTTCGACGCCCAGACCCACCGCATCGTTGGCGGCGGCATCGTCGGCACGCATGCCGGCGACATGATTGGCGAGATCGCCTTGGCGATCGAGATGGGCGCCGACGCGGTCGATATCGGAAAGACCATCCACCCGCATCCGACCCTGGGTGAGTCGCTGGGCATGGCGGCCGAGGTCGCGCACGGCAGCTGCACCGACCTGCCGCCGCAAAAGAAACGCTGAGGCCCGACCTCAGCGCGGGGCGGTCGGCAGGCTGGCGCAGGTGGCGACGCCGCTGAAGCGGTGCACCACCAGCCGCGTGCGGTCGCCGACCTGCCAGCCCCGCCAATCCGGCAGGCTCAGCTGGCAGGTCCAGTGCCGCCCTTGACGGTCCTCCAGCCGCAGCGATTGCCAGGCATGGCGGCGGCCGCTGCGCTCGGCGTCCGGCGTGCCGGCGCCTTTCAGCGCCGGATCCGGCCAGCTCGGTTCGCTGGCCCCTGATCCTTCCGCGTGGGCGACCCGGCGCATGCGCCAGACCGGCGCGCGGTAGCGGCAATGGGCGGCTCCGTCGCGCAGCCGGCGCTCGATCAGCTCGGCACCGGTGGGCATCTCGCTGCACCAATCGCTGTGCAGCTCCATCACCTGTCGCTCGACCTCGATCTGGCGCTGCCAGCTTTTCTCGCGCACCTCGACGGCGATGCCGGCCGGACGCAGCAGCAGCCAGCCCAGCAGGGGCAGGGCGGCGAGCAGCAGCCAGCGGGCGGGGTGCGGCCCCGCTTCGGTCCAGCCCGCGCTCATCCCCGCGGGGCCACCGGCCGTGCCGGGCATTGCGCCAGCCGCGTGGCGACGGCGTCGATGAACAGCCGGCTGCGCAGCGGCAACAGGCGCCGCCCCGGGAACACCGCCCAGCACTCGATCGCCGGCAGGCACCAGCCGGGCAGCACACGGCGCAGCTCGCCGCGCAGCACATGGGGGTGGGCGGCGGTGTCGGCGACCGCGGTGATGCCCAGGCCCTTGACCGCCATGTGCACCAGCATGTCGGGCGCGTTGACCAGGCTGCGCTTGGTCGGCAGGCCGCTCCATGGCTCGGCGTCACCATGGCGCAGGGTCCAGGGCAGCGCGTCGCCACCGCGGCCCAGGATGGCCAGGCCGTCGAGTGGCTCCAGGTCTTCGGGCCGCTGCGGCTCGCCGCGCCGCGCCAGGTAGTCGGGGGCCGCGTACAGGCCGGCCTCCAGCAGCGCCAGCCGGCGCGCCGCCAGCTGCGCGTCGTCGCTCAGCTGGCCCATGCGCAGCGCCAGGTCAAAGCCCTCGCCGATCAGGTCGACGCGGCGCGGCGACAGGTCCAGCTCCAGCTGCACCTCCGGGTGATCCGCGACGAAGCGGCAGATCACGTCGGATAGCACCTGGTGGGCCAGATCGCCTGGCATCGACACGCGCAGCCGACCGCGGGGCCGCTGCTGGCGGTGCAGGGCGAGGCTGAGAGCACCGTCGACTTCGCCGGCCAGTGCACGCGCGTGTTCCAGCACGCCTTGGCCGAACTCGGTCAGGTTCAGTCGCCGCGTGGTGCGCTGCAGCAGTTTCTCGCCCAAGCGGTTCTCCAGCGCCGCCAGCCGGCGCGACACCGTGGACTTGGGCAGCCCCAGGCGCTCGCCGGCCAGGCTGAAGCTACCCGCCTCCATCACACGGGCAAACAGCAGCAGGTCGTCGGCGTCCAGGCTCATGGCAATGATTGATGCTTCGGTGGAACAATGTTATCCATCGCACCGGGTTTATGAGTCGAATCGGCATCAATACAGTGAGTCTCACGGTCAACAAGACCTGCCAACCTCGCTGAAAGAGCCGCCATGAACATCCTGCAAATCAATTCCAGCGCCCGTCGCGTGCAAGGCGATCAGGGCTCGATCTCGACCCTGCTGGCCAACGAGCTGGTCGCTCAGCTGCGCGAACAGCATCCCGACGCCGGCTTTGCGCTGCGCGACCTGGGCCTGCAGCCGCACCCTGCCCTGGACGAAGCGGCGCTGCAAGCGGTGTTCACGCCGGCCGAGCAGCGCACGACGGAGCAGACCGAGCGCGTCGCGCTGGACATGGCGCTGCTCGAGCAGCTGCGTGCCGCCGATGTGCTGGTGCTGGCGGTACCGATGATCAACTTCGGCATCCCGTCGCAGCTGAAGAACTGGATCGACGCGGTCGCCAAGGCCGGTCAGAGCTTCCGCTACACCGCCAACGGACCCGAGGGCCTGCTGACCGGCAAGAAGGTCTATGTCGTGCTGAGTCGCGGCGGCATCTACCGCGATCTGCCTGCCGACACCATGGTGCCCTACCTGCGCAATCTGCTCGCCTTCCTGGGCATGAGCGATGTCGACTTCGTGTATGCCGAGGGCCTGGCGATGGGTCCCGAGGCGGCGGCCAAGGGACTGAGCTCGGCGCGTGAGCAGATCGCCGCGCTGGTCGGCGCCGCGGTGCCGGCCTGAGCACCGTGGTGCGGGCCTGGGCCGGATCAACCCGGCGGTTAACCAGCCCCCGCTGAATGGGCGACGCTCAGTAAGCTCGGGGTCATGAATCCCGTCGCCAGCTTCGGCATCGCCTTTCCCGTCCACAGCGACGGCTCACGCAGCACCACGGCGGCCGGTGCTCGCATCGTCGCCGCGGCGCTGCGTGCGCTCGATCAGGGGCGTGCCGCGCAGGCCGCTGAGGCCGAGACGCGCTGGCGCCGCCGCTACCCTGCCTACTTCCGCACGTTGATCGAAGCGGCGCTGCCCAGCGAGGAGCTGGCGCTGGCCAGCGCCCGTGCCGGCCTGCAGACCGCGTGGCAGACCCTGACCTGGGTGGGAGCCGACGGCCTTGAGCGCCCCCTGAGTTCGGCGCTCGAGCGCCCGGAGGGCGAGCCGCTGCAGACGCTGACGCTTCGCGGCGCCGGTCCGCGGCTGCCGCGCCGCTGGAGCGTGCCGTACCAGGGGCGTCAGCTCGAGGGCGACGCCTTGCTGGAGCAACTGCTGCGCTGGGTCGAGAACGGCGTCATCGAGCCGAGCGCCGCCAAGGCGCTGGGTCGTTGCGTGCGGCATCCTGACTGGTTCGATCTGTCGGACCGTCATATTGCGCTGCTGGGTGCCGCCAGCGAGGCCGGTCCTCTGGGCTGGCTGGCGCATTGGCGCGCCAACCTCTACGCGGTCGACATCGACCGTCCCGAGGTCTGGTCGCGCATCGCGGACCGGGTCGCCATCGGCAATGCCACCCTGCACCTGCCGCTGCGTGCCAGCGAGCGCAGTGCCGACTGGATCAACCTGGCCGGCGCCGATCTGCTGCGCGACGCGCCGCGCATCGCCGGTTGGCTGCGGTCGTTCGGCCGGCCGCTGGATCTGGCGTCGCTGGCGTACCTGGACGGCGAGCGTCACGTGCGCGTCAGCATGGCGATGGACATGATCGCGTCCAGCCTGCTCAGCAGCCAGCCGGGCAGCAGCCTGGCCTATCTGGCCACCCCGACCGACGTCTTCGCGGTGCCGCAGGCCACGGCCGAAGCGGCGATGCGTGCCCATGCGCGCCGACCGATGCTCAGCCGCGGTCTGCAGTCGCCGCTGCACCTGGCCGCCGGCGAGCGCTTCTTCCAGCCGAACGTCGAGCGCTTGTTCGACGGCCCGCAAGGCCGCCGCTATGGCGTCGTCGACAGCCTGATCCTCGAACAGGGGCCGAACTACGCGCTGGCCAAGCGCCTGCAGCAGTGGCGGGCGGTCTGGGCGCGCTCGATCGGTCACCGCGTCAGCCTGAACATCGCGCCGTCGACGACCACCGCGTCGGTGGTGAAGAACCTGGCGCTGGCCGCTGGCTTTGCCGGTGCTTCGGCATTCGGCATCGAGGTGTTCGAGCCGGAGACCACGAACGCGCTGATGGCAGCGCTGTGGGTCCATGACCTGCGCACCGACCAGGGCGCCGCCGATCCCGCCGTTGCGCTGGCCCACCCGTTCGAGCTGTTCCAGGACCAGGCCTGCCATGGCGGTCTCTGGTGCAGCGCCTATCTGCCGCGATCGGCGCTGCCGTTCGCGGCGGCGCTCGGCTGGGTGCGAAGCAAGGTGTCGCGCTGACCCCTCGAGCGAACCGCCCCGGCCCTGGAGCAGGGGCTTGCCAGCGCAGGCGGCGCTGGGTACACCAGCGCCTTTCCGCTGCCAAGGACCGTCATGCGCGCCCTCCCGCTTGTCCTGATGCTGGTCTCGAGCCCGACGCTGCTGGCCCAGCCGGCCAAGAAGCCGGTTCAGCAGGTCGTCAAGCCGCCAACCGCGCAGGCCTGGATCGACCTCGCCACCCATCACAGCGACCTGCCCGGCATGGCCGGCGCGATGGGCCAGATGATGAGCGGGGGCGGCCTGCCCAGCCTGGGCAGCCTGTTCGGCAAGAAGGCCGAGAAGGGCCGCGGCAACACCTTTGGTCAGACGCAGTCGGCGATGGGATTCGCCGCCAGTGGCCAGTACCTGGATTCGGCCGTGTTCACCCGCCACAACAGGAACCTGTCCGAGGCGGTGCAAGCGGTGGTCGCCGAGTCGTTGCTGGCGCCGCAGCTTCAGTTGCTGGCGCCGCCGCCCGAGCGGCCGCCCGAACCCGTGCCCGATCGCGACGAGGACGATGTGCGCGAGCCGCAGTACGAGCGCCCGAAAGGCAAGCTGCTGCTCTACTGGGGCTGCGGCGAGCAGGTGCGGGCCGGCCAGCCTCGCGTGCTCGATTTCGCCAACATGAACCTGCAGGACGTGCAGCGAATCATGGTTGCCCGCGGCAGCACGCCGCGCGGTGCGCGCAGCCAGCCCGGCATTCCCGCCTGGCCGAACAAGCAGGACGACCGCATGGTGCCGGCTGGCAGCCGCCTCGCCGGCGAGACCGGCTTCAGCGGTCAGGGCATTCCCGAGGGTTTCCGCTTTCAGCTGCGACCCGAGGTCGACTTCATGCCGGCCATTGCCCTGATGCGTGAGCCCACGCCCGCCGGCGCCACGCAGCTGAGCTGGCAGCGGCTGAATCCGGCGCGCGGCTACTTCATCAGTGCGATGGGCGCCAAACCGGGAGCCAGTCGTGACGACGGTGCCGAGATGGTGATGTGGAGCTCCAGCGAGCTGCCCGACACGGGATTTGCGTTGCACGACTACCAGACACCGGGTGGTCTCGAGCGGCTGCTGAAGGACAAGGTGATCCTGGCGCCCGAGGTCTTGCAGTGCGCCATTCCGGCCGGCATCTTCGGCGCCGCCGGCGAGCAGGGCGCCGGCATGCTTCGCATGATTGCCTACGGCCCCGAGCAATCGGTCGCGCATCCACCTCGGCCCAGCGATCCGAAGATCGCCTGGGAACCCGATTGGTCGGCGCGGGTGCGCACCAAGTCCACCTTGATGGCGATGCTGGGCATGCCCGGTGCGACGGCGCCGGCCGCCGACGAGGAGCCGCAACCCAAGCCCGAGGAGAAGAAGAAGCCCAAGGTCACCGACCTGTTGAAGGGCATCTTCGGACGCTGAGCGGGTGGGGCGACCACGGTGCCTCGGGCCGACCTTGGCATGTCGGTGAAGTTGACAGCGGCCGTCGCACCGGCCTGCCTGGCGGCCTTCGCGGCGCCTGGCAGTTGAGCCAGGCTGTTGATCTTGAAGCCCTTTTCGGAACAGGGGGGGGTGTTATGCGGTCCTGCGTACAGATTTTGCGTGCCGGTTGAGACCTCAAGCCCAACCCGGAGAGCCCCATGCCCATTCGACAGAGCATTGAACGAGGATTCAGCGCTGGCCTGCTTGCACTGGCGGCTGCCGGCGCCTTCATGAGCGCGACACCGGCGAAGGCGGCGCCGCTGCGGGAAGTCACGATCCAGGCCTGGCGGGTCTGCGACGACGCAGGCAACAACTGCGCGGCGTTCGACTTCTTCAACGACTTCACGCAAAAGATCTGGGCGCAGGCCGACATCAAGGTGAACTTCCTGGCAATGCAGCAGGTCAACAGCTCGGATCGCCTCAACGAGACCGACTTCTCGGACCTGGGCAATGTCGGCAACGACTCGATCATCGACCTCTGGTTCGTGAACGACCTTAGCGACTGCGGCGGCAACTACGGCTTCGGCAGTCTCTATGGCTGCGGTACCACCGGGGGCTGGTTTGCCGTGACCAAGTGGGTCTACGACTTCGGCACCATCGGCCGCATCGACACCCTGTCGCATGAACTCGGGCATGTGCTCGGACTCGGGCACGACGATTTCGGTGCCGGCGGCGCCGACAACCTGATGACCTCGGGTGGCAGCCGCTCGATCGCCCAGGATCTCGGTGATGTCAATCCGGACGGCCTGGGCCTGGAAAAGCTGACCAACGCCCAGATCGATCAGGCCCGCTCCAGCAACTACACGTCCGCCGCCAATGTGGTGCCGGAGCCGGGTTCGTTCGCACTGGCCGCCCTGGCGCTGCTGGGTGTGGGGCGCCTGCGCCGGTCGCAGCGGCCGACGGCTTAAGGCCGACGCCAGCCCGGCCGTGGCGGATGCGCGCGGGGGACGCAGGGCTCAGCTTCGCTTCGGGCTGGCCCTGGGTCTCTGGCTCGGTGGCGTCTCTGGGTCCGGGCCGTTGATGGCTGCTGACCCGGTGGCCAAGGCCCCTGAGCACGAGCGCTTCGCGTCGCCGTCGGGGCGGTTTCGGCTGGAGATCCGCCTGCGGCCAGGCGCCGGCCCGCACGCGGCCAGCTCAACGGCGAGCCTGTTCGATGTCAGCTCGTCAACGTCGACACCGCTCTGGTCCCGCGAGCTGGCGCATCGACCCCGGCCGCGATTCGCCGTGGTCGGAGATCGCGGTGAGGTCCTGCTCGTCGACGAGTGGCTGAACCTGCGCAGCGAGTTGACGCTGATGCTGATCGACCGTGCCAACCGGGTGCTGGCGGTCCATGATCTCGAGGCGGTGCGCAGCACGCTGGGCGTGCCGCTCCGGGCGCTGCCTGCGCATGCCCGCCATGGCACCTGGCTGCAGGCGCCGCCGGCACTGAGCGCCGACGGCAAGTCGGTGGAGCTCAGCGCCGCGCATCGCGTCCTGGTGGTTCAGCTGCAGGACGGCAGCCTCTCCAGGCGCTGACGCCGATCGTTCGCCCTCGTTGGCGGAAGCTCAGGGATTCGAACCCTGGAACCCTTGCGGGTTGCCGGTTTTCAAGACCGGTGCAATCGACCACTCTGCCAAGCTTCCCGGGTCAAGCGGGCGCGGATTGTCACATCAGGCCAGGCGTCTGCGCCGGCTCGCAATTGACCTGCACGATCTCCCGTCGTCCACCGTCAACGCGCACTGCCGTCAGGCAGCCGCCCCAGACACAGCCGGTGTCGATGGCGAGCAAGTCGGCGCGCTCGAGCAAGCCCAGCGTGCTCCAGTGGCCACAGGCGATCGGTTCACCGCGGCTCATCCGGCCGGGCCAGTCGAACCAAGGCAGGTGGCCGGGGGGCGCCTGGCCTGCGCCTTCCTTGGTCTGGAGGTCCATGGCGCCGTCAGGCTGCAGGAAGCGCAGCCGGGTGAACGCGTTGATCAGGCAGCGCCAACGCGGCGCACCTCGCAACTCGTCGCTCCACCGTGCCGGCTCGTTGCCATACATCTGCGGCAGAAACTCAGCCCAGTCGGGGCCGGCCAGCAGGGCCTGCACTTCGGCACCGAGTCGCATCGCCCGATCGGCAGTCCAGTCCGGCAGCACGCCGGCGTGAACCAGCAGCCAGCCTCCGGCGCCCGGCGGCAGGCGTCGCACCAGGGCCTGAGCGCGCAGCCAGGCCAGCAAGGGCTCACGGTCGGACGCGTTCAGCAAGCCGTCCAGGGTGTCGCCACGCCCCGGGTGGCGTGTGCCGGCGGCGACGGCGAGCAGGTGCAGGTCGTGATTGCCCAGCACGACCCGGGCGTCGATCGTCATCAGCCGGCGCAGGCAGCGCAGCGAGTCCGGGCCACGGTTGACGACGTCGCCAAGGCTCCACAGCCGATCCCGGCTTGCGGAGAACCCGATTTCGTCGAGCAGGCGCTGCAGTGCCGCGTCGCAGCCCTGGATATCACCAACAAGCCAGTCCATGAGTCGCGCATTGTTCCTGAGACAATCGCCGACCTTCGCCGCAGTTGATTCCCTGCGGCTTTTGTTTGATGGATACCGCCCTTTTACTGTTCCTCATCCTGCTCAACGGCTGGTTCGCGATGTCGGAAATGGCCCTGACGGCCAGCCGCAAGGCGCGCTTGCAGGTGATGGTCGAGGCCGGCGAGTCGGGTGCCGCGGCCGCGCTGGCGCTGCACAACAACCCGACCAAGTTCCTGTCGACGATCCAGATCGGCATCACGTCGATCGGTGTGCTCAACGGCATCGTCGGTGAGGCCGCGTTCGCCGGACCGCTGTCGGAGTGGCTGGAGGCCCGATTCCCACTCGGCGAGAAGGCGGCCAATCTCAGCGCCACCGGCCTGGTGGTGGTGTCGATCACCTTCGTCACCATCGTCTTTGGCGAGCTGGTGCCCAAGCGACTGGGGCAGCTGTATCCGGAACTGATCGCTCGCCTGGTCGCCAAGCCGATGAACGCGATCTCGGCGCTGACCCGGCCTTTCGTGAGGACCCTGAGCTTCTGCACCGAGGCGACGCTGCGCCTTCTCGGTCTGCGCGACCAAGGCCAGCGCAGTGTCACCACCGAGGAAATCGCCGCCAGCCTGGAGGAGGGGCTGGACGCTGGCGTGATCGAGGAGAGCGAGCACCAGATGGTGCGCAACGTGTTCCGACTCGACGAACGCCAGGTCGGCTCGATGATGATCCCGCGGGCGGAAATCGCCTGGCTCGATGTCGACGCATCGCCTGAAGAGGTACGCGCGGTGCTGGAGAAGCATGGCTACAGCCGCTACCCGGTCTGTCGCGGCGATCTCAGCGATGTCGTCGGCGTGGTCTCCGCGCAGCGCCTGCTGCAGCGCCTGCTGGCGGGCGAGACCATGATGCTGGCCGACAGCCTCGAGAACCCGGTCTTCGTGCCCGAGACCCTGTCCGGCATGGAGCTGCTGGAGAACTTCCGCGCCAGCGACGCGCCGCTCGTGTTCGTCGTCGACGAGTACGGCGAGGTGCAGGGCGTGATCTCGGTGCGCGACCTGCTCGAGGCGATCGCCGGCGAGTTCAATGCGCCCAGCGATGGCGAGGCCTGGGCGACGCAGCGCCCCGATGGCAGCTGGCTGATGGACGGCTTGATCCCGGTGCCCGAGTTGAAGGACCGGCTAGAGCTGAAGGAACTGCCCGAGGAAGACCGCGGGCGCTACAACACCCTGGCCGGCATGATCATGCTGCTGCTGGGCCGCCTGCCGCGCACGGCCGACGCGGTGGAGTGGGAGGACTGGCGCTTCGAGGTTGTCGACCTCGATGGCAAGCGCGTCGACAAGGTGCTGGTCACCGCACTCGACCGTCCGTCCTGAACCCGGCTAACCCTTTCCTGAACCCGAGATCCCCATGAAATACCCCCCGATGTACCGCAGCATGGTGGCGCTTGATCGCGTCGCGCACAAGAACCTGAAGATGCGCACCGACTACTCGCTGCTGACCCAGGCGACCGGCATGAATTCGGTGTTCCTGAACGCCGTCGAGTTCGCCGACAGCTGCCGCGAGTTCCCGATCGTGTTCGTGCGCACCGGTCAGCCTCAGGGCGACAAGCCGGCGCCGCTGGCGCCACTGGCGGTGCTCGGCCTCACCGGCGGCGAGAACCTGTTCCTGAAGGACGGCCAGTGGATCGGCGAGTACGCGCCGGCCTACCTGCGCCGCTACCCGTTCGCGATGGCCCGGGTCGACGAGGCCAGCGACCAGGTCGCGGTCTGCTTTGACGAACAGTGGGAAGCCTTCAGCGAAGACGGCCAGCGCCTGTTCGATGACCAGGGCGAGGCCACCGAGCTGCTGAACAACCTCGTCAAGTTCCTCGACAGCTTCGAGGCGGAAGTCGAGCGCACCCGCCAGGCTTGCCAGATCCTCGATGAGGCTGGTGTGCTGGAGCCGATGCGCTTCGAGGCGCAGATGGATGGCGGCCAGAAGGTCGAAGTCGAGGGCTTCCTGGCGGTCAACAGCGAGAAGCTGCAGCAGTTGCCCGACGCCAAGGTGCTGGAATTGCACAAGGCAGGTCTGCTGCAGTTGCTGGAGATGCACCGCCTGTCGCTGAGCAACATGGGTCGCCTGGCCGCAAAGCGAAACATTTCGTAACCCGAGGCGAATGCTCCGGTTTCTTTCTGGAACGGAGCTTTTGAAATTGGAAAGACCGTGTAAGCCCTAGCTGCTTGACACGGTCTTTTCATTTCGCCATGGCTAGACTTCGCCCCCTCCCCAACTTCGGGGGGCTGACGAGAGGTGGGCATGACCAGTGTCTTTGTGGACAGCCGCTGGGTGGGCGAGGCGAAGAAGGCGGCAGCCTGGCTGATGTCGGGCTGGGTGCCGTCTACGCCGTTGCCCGACGGTGAGCGCCGCGCGCCGCTGCAACGTCCGGCTATCGAGCGCATCCGCAGCCTGCTGGGCTGGCGGCGCAGCCAGAGCCTGGTCGGCAGGCGCTATGGTCAGCGCGGTCTGCGGGTGGCCGCCGTCGCCAATCCCGAGCCTGGCCTGGCCACCTTGGAGGCCCATGACGGCCGGCGCCTGGTTGGCACCTTGTCCGTGCGCCTCGATGGTCCCGATGGTCTGGCCGCCGACGCCTCGTTTCCCGAAGAGCTGTTGCGTTTGCGTGCCAAGGGTCGCAGGCTTTGCGAGTTCACCCGCTTGGCGGTGGAGGGCGAGGTGCCTTCCAAGCCGGTGCTGGCCGGGCTCTTTCACCTCGCCTATCTTTACGCGCAGCGCGTCAAGGGTGCCGATCTGCTGGTGATGGAGGTCCATCCGCGCCACGCCCCCTTTTACCGGCGCATGCTTGGCGCCAAGCGCCTGGAAGTCGGCGTGAACGCCAGCGTCGACGCGCCCTCGGTGCTGCTCTGCCTCGACCTGTCGCATGTGCAAGAACAGATTCGGCGCTTTGGCGGTCGTCCCGAACTGGCCGACGAAGTGCGCAGCCTCTACCCCTTCGGCTACGCGCCCAGCGAGGAGCCGGTGTTGGTCGAGCGCCTGCGCGCTGAGCTGTGAACCGGTCCTAGGCCCAGCCAAGCTGGCGGCGCACCGCCGTTGCCGCCTGGGTCAGCAAGACCAGCAGCGCCTGGGTCGCCGAAGCCGTCTTCAGTTGTGCGCGCGGCGCCACCGCGACCAGCGCCCATTGCGCCAGCCCCTGCGCATCCAGGCCGGGCACGGCCAGCGCCGCAACGCCGGGTAGCAGTCCCTCGTCACTCAAGGCATGGCCGGCGGCTGCAACGCGCGCCAACTGCGCATGCCATTGCGCCAGGCCGCTGCCGCCCTGTGCGCGCCACAGTGTGTCGACCTCGGCTCGCGGCCGCGCCGCGGCCATCACCTGACCGGTTGCCGTCTGCGCCAGGTTCAGCACCGTGCCATGGCGCAGGCTGACATGCAGCGGGCTCGGCGCCTCGGCAACCCGCACCACGGTCGGACCCTGGTTGCCCCAGACCGCCAGCGCCACCGTGCAGCCGCTCGCCTGCGCCAGGCCTTCGAGCTGCTGGCTGGCCAGTCGCACCGGATCATGCTGCTGCAGGCTGATCAGTCCGAGCTCCATCGCCATCGGACCGAGGCCGTAGCGTCCGCCCTCGCTCTCCTGGGCGACGAGGCCCAGGCGCATGAAGCTGACCAGGTAAGGATGGGCCTTAGCCGCCGGCATGGCCGCAGCCAAGGCCAGTTCCTTCAGCGGCAGCGGCCGCCCGGCGCGGGCCAGCGCCTGCAGCAGCTGGCCGCCGACCTCGATGCTCTGCACACCTCGCGGGCCTTCGCTCATGATTTGGATTAGACAAATTGATTTGCAATGGCAGAATTCTGCGCCATCCCAGCTCGACAAGCGCAGTCCATGGAATCCCTGAGCTACCAGATCGGTATCGGCAACCTGCTCGCCAGCGAGGCACTGCCCGGCGCGTTGCCACAAGGGCGCAACAGCCCGCAGCGCTGCCCGCTGGGCCTGTACGCGGAACTGTTGTCGGGTTCCGCGTTCACCGCCGCGCGTGCGACCAATCAGCGCAGCTGGATGTACCGTCGCCTGCCGTCGGTGCGTGCCGGCGCCTTCGCGGCGTATGCACAGCCGCGCTGGTGTCCGCTGGAGCCGGCGCCGCGCAGCGCGCCGGCGCCCTGGCGCTGGTCGCCGTTGCCGATCGCAGGCGAGCACGACTTCGTCGATGGCCTGGTGCAGTACGCGCAAGCCGGCGACCCCGACGCCCACAGCGGCATGGCGGCGCTGCTCTACAGCGCCACGCGCTCGATGCAGCAACGCGCGCTGCTCAATGCCGATGCCGAGATGCTGATCGTGCCGCAGCAGGGCAGCCTGCGGCTGCAGACCGAACTCGGCTGGCTGGCGGTCGAGCCTGGCGAGATCGCGCTGATCCCGCGCGGGCTGGCGTTCCGCGTCGAGCTCGATGGCCCGCAGGGCGGCCATCGCGGCTATGTCTGCGAGAACTACGGCGCCGCGTTCCGGCTGCCCGAGCTCGGCCCGATCGGCTCCAACGGCCTGGCCAACGCCCGCGACTTCCTGGCGCCGCAGGCAGCCTTCGATGCCGGGCCGGCACAAGCCTACGAGCTGCTGCGCAAGCAGGGCGGGCAGCTGTGGCGTTCCGAACAGGCGCATTCGCCGTTCAACGTCGTCGCCTGGCATGGCACGCTCTATCCGCTGAAGTACGACACGCGGCGCTTCAACACCATCGGCACCGTTAGCTTCGACCACCCGGATCCGAGCATCTTCACCGTCCTCACCTCGCCCAGCGATACCCCGGGCTGGGCGAATGTCGACTTCGTGATCTTCCCGCCGCGCTGGATGGTCGCCGAAGACACGTTCCGACCGCCCTGGTACCACCGCAACGTGATGAGCGAGTTCATGGGTCTGGTCCTGGGCCAGTACGACGCCAAACCGCAGGGCTTCCAACCCGGCGGCGCCAGCCTGCACAACGCCTTCGTGCCGCACGGCCCGGACAGCGACGCGTTCGACGGCGCGACCAAGACCGAACTGGCGCCGCACAAGCTCGACAACACGCTGGCCTTCATGTTCGAGACCCGCTGGCGTCTGCAGCCCAGCCGCTTCGCATTGGAGGGAGGCTTGCTCGATGCACAGTACGCCGATTGCTGGGCCAGCCTGGCCGACTCCTTCAAGAACTGAACATGCCTCAAGCCCTGGACCACAGCCATGACCCGGCGGCGCAAAGCTGGGTCGCGTCGGCGAACGCCGACGATTGCGCCTTTCCGCTGCAGAACCTGCCGTGGGCGCGGGTGCGGCGGCCGGGCGAGGACTGGCGCATCGCCGTCGGCATCGGCGACCAGGCGCTGGACCTCGCCGAAGCCTTGCGCCGCGGCCGCTGGAGCAGCGCCGAGCAGGTGCTGCTGGAGCCGCTGGCGCACGGTGACCTGAAGGCGCTGATGGCGCAGCCGCAGGCCAAGCGGCGGCAGCTGCGTCACGCACTGTTCGCCGCGCTGGCCGCTGGCAGTCGGCAGCAGGCGCTGCTCGAACCGGCGCTGCGGCCGCTCGCCAGGCTCGAGTTCGCGCTGCCCTGCGAGGTCGGCGACTACACCGACTTCTACGCCGGCATCCACCACGCGATCGCCGTCGGCAAGCTGTTCCGGCCCGACAACCCGCTGCTGCCGAACTACAAATGGGTGCTGATCGGCTACCACGGCCGTGCTTCCAGCCTGGTCGTCAGCGGCACGCCGATCCGCCGGCCCTGGGGCCAGCGCAAGGGCCCGGACGACGCGGCCCCGGTGTTCGCACCCAGCCAGCGCATCGACCTCGAACTGGAGATGGGCATCTGGGTCGCGCAAGGCAATGCGCTGGGACAGCCGATCCCGATCGCCGAGGCGGAGCAGCAGATCTTCGGCATCAGCCTGCTCAACGACTGGTCGGCGCGCGACATCCAACCCTGGGAGTACCAGCCGCTCGGTCCGTTCCTGGCGAAGAACTTTGCGACCACGGTCAGCCCCTGGATCGTCAGCTGGGAGGCGCTGGCGCCGTTCCGCTGCGCGCTGCACCGCGCCGCCGACGATCCGGCGCCGCTGCCCTACCTGGATGCGCCGGCGAACCGTCTGTCGGGCGCACTCGACATCCAGCTCGGCGTGCAACTGCGGGCCGCGGGCCGCGCCAGCGCGCAGACGATCTCGCGCAGCAACACCAAGCATCTGTACTGGACGCCGGCGCAGCTGCTCACGCACCACGCCAGCAACGGCTGCAACCTGCGGCCCGGCGACCTGCTCGGCACCGGCACGATCTCCGGCCCGCTGCCTGAACAGGCCGGCTCGCTGCTGGAGCTGACCCAGGGTGGCAAGCAGTCGCTGCAGCTTGAGGGTGGCGTCAGCCGCCGCTTCCTCGAGGACGGCGACGAGCTGTCGCTCAGCGCCTGGGCCGAGCGCGCGGGCGCGCGACGCCTCGGCTTTGGCGACTGCACGGCGCGCCTGCTACCGGCGCTGGCCGGCTAGCCAGGCGCAGGCCGCGGCCATCAGCAGGCCGGCGCCGTCGGCCAGCAGATCCGCCCACTCGGCGCTGCGGTTCGGGGTCTGGCCCTGTGCCAGCTCCAGCAGGGCGCCGTAGGCCAGCAGCGCGAGTGCCCAGCGCGCCCAGCCGGATCGCGGCCAGGCGGCGCGGGCCAGCAGGCCGAGCACGGCGAAGGCGGCGACATGGTTCAGCTTGTCCCAGCCGAGGTCGACGCCGGCCGGCGGCTTGGGCGCCAGCGCAAGCACCGTGATGGCGCCAAGCGCCAGCCAGAACAGGAGACGCAACAGCAAGGCAGATGGCATTAGGGAAGGCCCGCCCCTGCTTTTGGGGTCGCGCCCCAGGCCAATGTTGGTGGCGGACGACAAAGCGGTACGGACGGGTTACGGGGGCTGTGGCATGCTATCCGGCGATCTGGCCACCCCGACCCGCTACGGGGCGCCCCCACCAAGAAGGAGACTCCCATGAACGTCCGCCTGGCGCTTGGCGCCATTGCTTTGGCCGTGCTGACCGCCTGTGGCGGCGGCAGCGGCCCCGCACCGGCCCCGGTCGTTGCGCCGACCACCATCGACACCAACCGCCTGGTGGTCTTCGGCGACAGTCTCAGCGACGGCGGCGCGTATTCGCGCGGCAACTCGCTGATCCTGCAGCTCAATGCCGGCGTGCCGGCAGCGGCCGCGAACCTGGTGGGCAAGTTCACCAACAGCCCCGGCGCCATCTGGGCCGAGGTGCTCGCGGGACGTCTGGGCATCACCGTGGCGCCGGAGCGCTTCGAAGTCGGTTCGGCCAGCCCGGTGGCGGCCACCAACGCCACCAACGGCGCGGCCAACGCCACCAACTACGCGCAGGGTGGCTCGCGCGTGGCCAAGGTGCCGGGCGTCGGCTGCAACCCCAACGCCAGTGGCGCCTGCACGGCGCAGGCTGCCGTGCCGGTGGCGACCCAGGTCGACCGTGCGATCGCCAAGGGCGCGTTCCAGGCCACCGACCTCGTCGTGCTCTGGGGCGGTGCCAACGACGTCTTCTTCAACGCCACCGCGGCGCAGACCGAGATCGCGACGACCTCGGCCGCACTCGGCCGGCCGATGACCACGGCCGAGACCACCGCGCTGATCCAGGGCAAGTACGGTCCCGAGATGGTGCAGGCTGGTCTGGACATGCTGGCCCAGGTGCGCCGCGTGCAGGCCGCCGGCGCCAAGCGCGTCGTCGTCATGACCATCCCCAACGCGGCGCTGACCCCCTTCGGTGTCGCGGGCGGCGCTTCGGCCCAGGGCCTGCTGACGGCGCTGGCCGGTGCCTACAACGACACCATAAAGCGCGAGTTCGCGACGCCGGAGAACGGCGTGCTGCTGTTCGACGCCGGTGGTCTGGCGGCGACCTGGTACGGCAACCCGGGCTCGGTCGGCATCGTCAACACGCAGGCGCCGGTCTGCAACGTGCCGGCTTCGCTGGGTTCCAGCTCCTCCTTCTGCTTCATCACCGCCGCCCCCGCCGGTTCGGCGCAGAACCCGTTTGCGCGCGTGCTGCCTGCCGGCGTGACCGGCGACAACTCGATGTTCGCCGACGGCGTGCACCCGTCGCTGAAGATGCACGGCCTGTTCGCCAACGCCCTCTACGACGCGCTCAAGGCCAAGGCCTGGGTGCGCTGAGCCACAGAACCGGAGACCAACAACCATGAAGCAACAAATTTCGGTTCTCGCCCTGGCCGCCCTGACCGCCATCGGCGCCCAGGCGCAGACGCCTTCGAGCAGCATCAATCTGTTCGGCATCGTCGATGTCGGCGTCGTCGCGATCGACGGCGCCGGCGACAAGACGCGACGCTTCGTTTCCAGCGGCAACCAGGTCGGTTCCCGCCTGGGCGTGCGCGGCACCGAGGAAATCGCACCGGGCTGGAAGGCGATGTTCACCATCGAGCACCAGTTCTATGCCGACACCGGCAACCAGAGCCAGCAGACCCCGGTCAGCGGCACCACGCTGCCCGACTGGGTGTTTGCCGGCGTGCCGCTGACGGTGAAGGCCGCGCTCGGCCCGACGCTGGGCGCGACCCTGAACACCAGCCTCGAGAACCGCTTCTGGCATCGCCAGGCCTGGGCCGGTGTGATCACCCCGGTCGGCGGTTTCCTCGCCGGCCGCCAGTACAGCCCGGCGTTCGCCACCTTCGGTCGCTTTGACCCGCACCAGGCCGGCAACGTCGGCAACATCCTGACGCTGTTCGCCGCGCCCACCGGCATCGAGGTGCGCATCGACAACGCCGCGCAATGGGTGGTCGAGAAGGATGGTCTGCGCCTGAACGTGATGGTCGGTGCCGGCGAGGCCGGCCTGGGCAATGGCCGCTTCACCGGCATCAGCGCCGGCTACGCGGTCGGCAGCTTTGACGTCGGCGTCGCCTTCAACCAGCGCAAGAACTCCGACGGTGCGACCGCGCTGGAGAACACCATCATTGGTGCCTCCTACGGCTTCGGTCCGCACAAGGTCACCGGCATGTACATGAAGGTGAAGGACGCCAATTCGGTGCTCGGCCCGCAGCTGCGCGCGTCGATCGGCGCCACCGCGCCGGCACCGCTGCGTGCGGCCTTCCTGGCTGCCGGTGCGCAGATTGCGAAGAACTTGGGCTGGGACGGCGACATCATGTACGGCGGCGTGCACTACCAGATCAACGACCGCAACAAGCTGGTGGTGAGCTACGGCCAGTACGACGACACCAACGATGCCCGCGACATGGCGGTCGCCGGCGTGGCGCTCGAGCATTCCTTGAGCAAGCGCACGCAGATCTGGCTGTCGGGCTCGCGCATCGACAACAAGACCGGCAGTCAGGTGCTGCCGTTCGCGCAAGGTCTGTACTACGGCATCACCGACAAGCCGGGCCGCGACTCCAGCGCCTACTCGCTGAACCTGGTGCACCGCTTCTAAGCGGCCAGCACATCGAACCAGGCCCGGCTCGTCCGGGCCTTTTTCATGGGGCTCGCAGCAGGGCCAGTGCCAGCAGCAGCATCAGCAGCGCCATCGCGGCGTCGATACCCTGCCAGACCCGGGGACGGGCCAGCCAGGGCGCCAGGCGCTGCGCGAGTCCGCCGAGCAGCGTGAACCAGAGCAGGCTGGCCAGGCTGGCGCCGAGCACGAAGCTGGCCTGCAGCCAGCGCCCTGGCTGCTGCGCCCCCACGCTACCGACCAGCAACACCGTGTCCAGGTAGACATGGGGATTGAGCAGCGTGAACGCCGCGGCCTGCGCCAGCGCCGCGCGTCGGCTGCTCGCCCCCAGCCGGGCCGCCTGCAGGCTGGCGCCGGGGTGCAGCGCCCGGCGCAATGCCAACAGCGCGTAGCCGGCGAGGAACGCGGCGCCACCCCAGCGCAGCCAGCTGCTCAGTCCCGGCAGCCGCGTGCCGAGCCAGGCGGCACCGAACACGCCGACCGCGATCAGCAGTGCATCCATGCCGGCACAGAACGCGACGACGCTTCGCACATGCGCGCCCAGCAGGCCCTGGCGCAGCACGAAGGCGTTCTGCGCACCGATCGCGACGATCAGCGCGAGGCTCAGTCCGAAGCCCTGGGTTAGCGCCTGCGCGCCGAGATGGGGGAATGTCATGGCGCCATGGTGCCGTGGCCGCATGATGCAATCCAGCTCAACTTTCTTCAGCCGATGAAGTGAAACTGAATCTGGACTACCAGCAGCTGGCGGCCCTGGTGGCCGTCATGCGCGAAGGCAGCTTCGAGGCGGCGGCACGGACGCTGCACCTGACGCCGTCGGCGCTCAGCCAGCGCATCAAGGCGCTGGAGCAGCGGGTCGGCGGCGTGCTGGTGCTGCGCGCCAAGCCCTGCCGCATCACGCCGCTGGGCGAGCCGCTGCTGCGCCATGCGCAGCAGGTCGCGCTGCTCGAGCAGGCCCTCTGGCCGGTCCGCGACGGCGCCGTGGCGCCACAGCTCGCGGTGGCGGTCAACGCCGACAGCCTGAGCACCTGGTTCCTCGCCGCGGCGGCGGCCTTCGTCGGCGACGGCAGCGCGCTGCTCGATCTGCGTGTCGACGACGAGGGGCACACCCAGGAGGCGCTGCGTCGCGGCGAGGTGCTGGCCGCCGTGACCGCACGCGCCGAGGCCGTGCAGGGCTGCCACAGCAGCCGACTCGGCCGGCTGCGCTACCGCGCCTGCGCCAGTCCGGCCTTCGTGGCCCGGCACTTCGCGAACGGATTGCAGGCGCGCAGCCTGGCGCAGGCGCCATGCCTGCGCTTCGACGCCAAGGACGAGATGCAGCACCGTTGGCTGCAACGGCTGACGCGGCGCAGCCTGCAGCCGCCGGCGCACCGCTTGCCGTCGAGCACCGGCTTCGTGCAGGGCTGCGAGGCCGGCCTGGGCTGGGCCTTGCATCCGGAGCCGCTGGTGGCCGGGCTGATCGCCAGCGGCCGGCTGGTGGACCTGGCCCCCGCCAGGCCCTTCGACGTTCAGCTGTACTGGCAGTGCACGCGGCTGGCGCTGCCGCAGCTGGCGCAGCTGACGCGGGCGGTGCTGGCCGAGGCAAAACGGCAACTACTGCCGGCCTGACCCGGGTCAGCGCGGGTCAGCGCCATGATGGCCAGAGGCTACAAACGAGGGCCGCTCCAAAACCGCATGCGCCGTCTTCTCCACTCCTCGATCTGGCAGGTCGCGCCAGCGCTGTTGGCGCTGCTGCTGCTGGCCGGGGTATTTTTCGTCTACGTGCTGCTGGAGCAGCGCGTGAACGCCGCCAACCAGCGCCGCCTGGACTCCCTGCAGCTGATCGATGTGCTGCGCCAGAGCTCCGACGACCTGACGCGGATGGCCCGCAGCATGGTCGCGACCGGCGACGCGCGCTATCGCCGCGCCTTCGATGAGATCGGCGCCATCCGCGACGGCCGCTCGCCCTGGCCCGAGGGCTACGAAGGGGTGTACTGGGATCTGGTGCTGGTCGACGGCCGTGCGGCCGGTCGTCCCGGCCGGCGTGAACCGCTGCTGCAACGCATGAAGTCGGTCGGCTTCACCAGCACCGAGTTCGAGCGCCTGGAGCAGGCCAAGCGGGTCTCCGACGCGCTGATGCAGATCGAGTTGCGTGCGATGGCCCTGGCCGAGTCCGGCGAGCGGGAGGCGGCGCTCGCGCTGTTGCACGATGCCGAGTACCACCGCATGAAGGCGTCGATCATGGCGCCGATCGATGAGGTGCTCGACACGGTGCAGCAGCGCACCGGCCGCGCCGTCGACAACGCCATGTGGCAGGCGGCCTGGGCGCGCTGGAGCTTCATCGGCCTGGCGCTGCTGTTGGCGCTGCTGCTGCTGCGCACGCGCCATCGCATGTGGCGGCTGATGGGGGGCGCGGTCCAGGAGGTGCATGCCCGCATCACGCAGATCGGTCGTGGCGATTTCAGCGCGCCGCAGCCGGCACGGCCTGTCCCCGAGGCCAGCGTGCTCGGCCGACTGCTGCAGACGCAGCTGCAGTTGCAGCAAAGCGCGCTTGAACGCGAGCAGTCCCAGCAGCGCCAGCAGCTGGCCGCCGGCGTGTTCACGCATGCCCGCGAGGGCATCATGATCACCGATGACCAAGGCCTGATCGTCGACGTCAACGCCGCCTTCACGCGGCTTACCGGCTATACCCGCGAGGAGGTGCTCGGACAGTCGCCCCGCCTGCTCGATTCCGGCCGCCATCCGCCGGAGTTCTACGACCAGATGATGGCGACGCTGCAGCAGGCCGACCAGTGGCAGGGTGAGGTCTGGGACCGCCGCCGCAACGGCGAGGTATTCGCCACGCTGGAGACGATCAGTGCGGTGCGCGACGCGCGCGGTCGCATCACCCACTACGTCACGCTGATGAGCGACATCACGGCGATGAAGGAGCAGGCACAGCGGCTCGAACACATCGCCCACTACGACGCGCTGACGGCGTTGCCGAACCGCGTGCTGCTGGGTGATCGCCTGAAGCAGGCGATGAGCATGGCGCCACGCCATGGCCGCCGCGTCGCGCTGGTCTACCTCGACCTCGACGGCTTCAAGGCGGTCAACGACCAGCAGGGGCACGAGGCCGGCGATCGCCTGCTGGTGGAGCTGGCGACGCGGCTGCGTCAGGTGCTGCGCGAGGGCGACACGCTGGCGCGCCTGGGCGGCGACGAGTTCGTCGCCGTGCTGCTCGATCTGCCCGACGTCACCACCTGCCACGCGCTGCTGCAGCGCATGCTGCGCGAGATCGCCCAACCGTTCCAGCTTGCCGAGGGTCAGACCGTGCAGGTCTCCGGCAGCCTTGGCGTCAGCTACTTCCCGCAGCGCGAGTCGGTCGACGCCGACCAGCTGCTGCGCCAGGCCGACCAGGCGATGTACCAGGCCAAGCTGGCCGGCAAGAACCGCTTCCACGAGTTCGATGACGAGGAGGCGGCGCAACTGCGGGGTCAGCTCGAGATCGTGGCCGGGCTGCGCGAGGCCCTGGCCCAGGGGCAGTTGCTCCTGTATTACCAGCCCAAGGTGAATCTGCGCAGCGGCGCGGTGATCGGCGTCGAGGCTCTGCTGCGCTGGCAGCATCCGCAGCAGGGGCTGCTCGCCCCGGGCGCCTTCCTCGGCATGGTCGAGGACCATCCGCTGATCTGCGAGATCGGCGACTGGGTCATCGAGCAGGCGCTAGCGCAGCTTGCCGCCTGGCGCGGCCAGGGGCTGCGTCTGGAGCTCAGCGTCAACGTCAGCGCGCGCCAGCTGCAGCAGCCCGACTTCAGCGGCCGTGTGCTGGCCGCGTTGCAGCGCCATCGCGTGCTGCGTGCGCAGGACCTGCATCTCGAGGTGCTGGAGACCAGCGCGTTGGAGGACCTGGTCGGGGTCTCGCGGACGATGGCCGAGGGCAGTGCGCGTGGCCTGCGCTTCTCGCTCGACGACTTCGGCACCGGCTACTCGTCGCTGACCTATCTGCGTCGGCTGCCGGTGGCGCAGCTGAAGATCGACCAGAGTTTCGTGCGCGACATGCTCGACGACGCCGATGACCTCGCCATCCTGGACGGCGTGATCGGCCTGGCGGCGGCGTTCCGTCGCGAGGTCATCGCCGAGGGCGTCGAGACCGCCGAGCACGGCGCGGTGCTGCTGCAGCTGGGTTGCGAGCTGGCGCAGGGCTTCGGCATCGCCGCGCCGATGCCGGCCGCGGCGCTGCCCGCCTGGGTGGCGGCCTGGCAGCCGCCGGCGGCCTGGCGTGGCATGGCCGTCGTCAGCCGCGAGCAGTTGCCGCTGCTGCGTGCCGGCCTCGACCAGCGTGCCCGCAGCCGCGCGCTGCTGCGCTACCTGCAGGGTCAGCGCGAACAGGCGCCTTCATTGGCGGCCCGCGATTGCCGCCTGATCGAATGGCTGGACGGCCCGCAAGGCAGCCTCGCGCGCTACGCGCCGCTGCGCGAGCAGCATGGCGAGACGCTGGCGATGGCCTGGTCGCTGGTGCAGGCGAGGGCGCGTGGCGAGTCCCTGGACGCAGCGTTGCTGGAGCAGTACCAGGCCGCCGAGGCGCAGTTGCAGCGCTTGCTGCAGCTGCAGCTTCAGCGCGAATAGCGCCCGGTAGCGCGCGCCGGGCGTCTCAATCGAATCGCCACAGCCAGAGCAGGTCCACCGCCGAATCCAGGCCGCTCTGCGCGCGCAGCCGGAAGCGCTGGCCGAGCCGGTAGACCAGCTGCCAGCTGCCGGTGGCGGCGTTCAGGCTGCGCTCGTAGCCGACGCTCCAGCGCTTGCTCAGCTGCGCGCCCAGGCGCAGCACGGTGGCCGCGTCCTCACCCTGGGCGATCGAGAACTCGGTCAGGCCCAGCTTGTCCATCAGCTCGCTGGCGGGATTGCTGCCCTCGCCGCTGAGCAGGGCCAACGCGGCGCGCTGCAGGATCGCCGTGTCGCGGCCGCTGATCTCGGCCGGGTCGCGGCCAAGCAGCAGCCAGGCCAGCTTGTCGTTGTCGGACAGCTCGGGCTCGGCGTAAAGACGCACGCGCGGCGACTGCGCGTTGCCGGTCACCTGCACGCCGACGCGATGCTCAATGTCCGGCTTGATCGCCAGCAGATCCAGGCGCGGGTTGTCCAGGCTGCCGGTGAAGCGGATCTCGCCGCTCTCCAGGTCCAGCGTCTGGCCATAGGCCTTGTAGCGACCGCCCTGGGTCTCGATGCGGCCGGTGGCGCGCAGGCCCTGGCCGCCCTGTTCCTGCAGGCGAAGCTGGCCGGTCAGGCGCGACGCAAAGCCGCGGCCCTGCACGCGCAGGCGCTGGCCCAGGTCGAGCTGCAGATCGACCTCGCGCTGCCAGCGGCTGGGCGCCGCACCTGGGCGCGACGGCTCGTCGCCGCGTTCGGCCAGCACCACGTCGTCGTCGAGTACCGGCGCATCCGGACGGCCGATCTCGTAGACGCCCTCGTCGGCCGTCAGCTTGCCGCTGAGCTTCAGCTTGCGTGGCTGCAGCGCCAGGCGCAGCTCGCCGCTGGCCACCAGGCGGCGGTCGAAGCGGTTGAGCGCGCGGAAGCGTTCGGCGCTCACGAGCAGCTCGGCGCTCGGCACCTCACCCCCCCAGCGCAGCTCGCCGGTGCCGCTGAGCGACCCGCCGCTGTCGCTGCCGGCGATCTCCTGGCCCTGCAGCCGCAGCGTCTTCAGCAGCAGTCGGTCCTCGCTGAACTCGGCCAGCAGCTCGCCCTGCTGGGTCGCAAACCCGGAGCCCGGGTGCAGCAAGCGCTGCAGCTGCAGGCTCAGGCGGCCACGCAGGCGTGGGTCCTGCAGGCTGCCACCGACCAGCGCGTCCAGGCTGGCGCCGCCCTCGATCTGCAGGCCGCCGGGCAGCCAGGGGCGCAGCGCGGCCAGCTGCGGCAGCTCGGCACGCAGCTGGCCGGCGAGTGCGCCGGCCTCGGTCTGCGAGAGCTGGGATTCAAGCGCACCGAGCAGTGCGCTCTTCAGGGTCAGCGCCAGGCTGGCTTGGCCGCTGGCCTGCTGGCGCAGGTCCAGCTGCACCGCCTGCAGGCCCAGGGCCTTGTTGCCCAGGCGCAGATCGCCCTGCAGTCCGCTGAGCCGCAGATCGACACGCGGTCGCGCGCCGCCGTCACCGGCCGCATCGAGTCGCAGGTCCAGCGCGGCGTCGCCGCTCCAGTCCTGCTGGGTCGGGTCGAGCTGGCGCAGCCAGCTGGCCAGCTGGGGCCGGCCCTGCAAGGCCAGGGTCCAGGGGCCGTCGCGGCGCCAGCTGGCCTGCAGCAGGCGCAGCGGCTCGCCGGCGGCCACCAGGCTGCCGCCCTGCAGTCGCAGGCCGTCGGCCTCGCTGGCCAGCAGCGTGGCTTCGCTCAGCCGCAGCAAGGGGGTGGCTTCGCCGTTGCGGATCAGCTGAAGCTGCAGCGCCGGCCAGCGCCAGGCACCGTCGTCGACCTGCGGCGCGGCGCTGGCGCCTCGCAGGCGCCAGCGCCGCATCCCGGATTGCAATGCCTGGGCCTGCAGCTGCCAGGCCTGTTCGCGACCGCCCTGGGCGTCCAGGTTCTCGAGCAGCCAATCACCGCGGGCCAGTCCCTGCAGCTGCAGCGAGCCGGCGGCGGCGTCCAGGCTGGCCTGCAGCCGGGTCAGGCGCAGCGGCACCGGGTCGGCGGCGGTCTGCAGGCGCAGCTCGCTGAGCAGCAACTCGGCCTGCTGCGGCCAGGTGCTGCCGGCCGCCCAGCGCCATCGACCCTCGGCGCGGCCACTAAGCTGCCGGAGCCAGGGCCGCCAGAGCGGCTGCAGTGCGGCCAGTTGGGGAATCGTCCACTCGGCCTGCTGCGGCAGCCAGGCGGCTGCCTGGGGCAGGCCGGCACGCGCGCGCAGCGCCGCTTCCAGGCGGCCCTGGGCACTGAGCTTGAGGCCGTCGGCGCCCTGCAGTGCCGCCGACCATTGCTGCGCGGCCGCCTCGCCCTGCCAGCCGATCTCGCCCTGCAGCGGCACGCCGGCGACGCGGTTGCCCTGCTGCAGCGTCAGGCGCAGCTGGCCGAGCTGGCGGCCCTGAGCGTCCTCGCTGAGCTGCCAGGCGGCCTGCGCGTGCAGCGGGCTGGGCGCCGTCCAGGGGGGCAGCGGCAGCGAGAGGCCGTCGAGCTGCAGCTCGCCCTGGCTGCGCCAGCCGGCGGCAAGTCCTTCGGCCTCGCCCTTCAGCTGCGCCCTTGCTTGTCCCTGGCGCAGCTGCAGCGAAGCGATCTGCAGGCGGCGACCCTGCAGGCTGCCGCTGCCCTCGGCCATCCAGCTGGCCCGATCCGGGGGGACCGGCTTGGGCAGCAACGCCTGCAGGCGCAGCCGCCAGTCCAGCGGCGCGGCAAAGTCCAGCCGGGCCTGGCTCAGGTCGAGCTCGCCGTCCAGGCGCGCCGCCGGCCAGCGCGCGTCGAGCTCGGCCAGTTGCACCGCCAGCAGGCGCAGGCTGCTGGCAAGCGGCTGGCCGGACCGCGGCAGACCTTGCTGCGGCAGCAGATGGAGGCGGCCGGCGCTGCGTGCCGCGCTGCCCAGGTCCAGCTCGAGTTGCTGCAGGCTCAGCGCCTGCCAGCGTGCCGGGTCGAACTGCAGATCGAGTTGCAGCTGGCGCAGCGGCCAGCCGCCGTTGTCCAGGCGCGCCGCGGCGGTGTTGCTGGCCTGCAGCTGAAGGTGCAGCGCCTGCTGCTGACCAGGGCTGAGCAGCAGGCGGCCGGACCAGGCGCCAACCGGCGCCTGCGCATGCAGGGCCCGCGGATTCAGCGCGGCAAAGCGGGCGTCGAGCCGACGCAGGATCTGCATCGGCTCGGCGGCCAGCGGCGCCAGCAGGAGTTCGGCCTGCATCGACTCGGTCTCGCCGTCGCGCAGCCGCAGCGTGAGTGGCAGTGCGTCGAGCCGGCCGCGGCCCTCGGCGCGCAGGCTGAAGCGCTCGCGCCGGGCGTGCAGCGTCAGGCTCAGACCGCCGTCGCAGGTCAGGCGGGCGTCGGCGCTGAGTTGCACGCCGCTGCGCGGTTCGCGCAGGCTCAGGCCCTCGATGAGGGCATTGCCGCCGTCGAGTTCGACCGCCTTGACCTGCAGCAGCTCGACCCGCTGGCCGTTGAGCTCCAGGCGATCGATCTGCAGCGGCGCGACGCGCAGGCCCAGCGGCGTGCGCAGGCGCGACAGCAGCTGCTCGGCGCTGGGCGGCGGGCTGCCGTCGCCGGGGGGCAGATCGAGCTGCAGACGGCGCAGGCGCAGGGCCAGCTGCAAGCGGCCGTCCTGCCAGCGCAATGGTGCGAGTTCCAGGCCGTCGAGCTGCCAGCGCAGGCCGCCGGCTTCGCCGCGCAGCTGCTCGGCGCGCAGTCCGGTCCAGAGCGAGCCCTGCAGGCCCTGCATGCCGGGCAGCTGCCGCAGCAGCGGCGCGCTGCCGGCCAGCAGCAGCGCGGCCAGCAGCAGCGCCAGCAGGATGACCGGCGGCAGCAGCCAGCGCATTCTCATAGCGCGATGCCCACCGAGATGTGCAGGCGCCAGCCGCCACCCTGCGCCTTCTCGCCGCGCGCAATGTCGGCGCGCAGCAGGCCGACCGGACTGCGCCAGCGCAGGCCCAGGCCGCCGCCCCAGGCCGGCGACGCGTCGCGCCAGCGCGCCGCCGCCTGGCCGGCGTCGACGAAGGCGGCCAGGCCCAGGCCATCGAGGCCGCCGACCCAGGACCGGGGCAGAGGCTGCAGGAGCTCGGCGCTGGTCGTCCAGGCGACACGGCCGCCGATCTCCTGGCCAGCCTGCACCGGCCCCAGGCTGCGGTAGCCATAGCCGCGCACCGATTCGTCGCCACCGACACGCCAGCGCAGCGACTCGGGCAACTCCAGGTCGCCGGGCGCGAACACCTGGCCGGCCTCGACGCGCAGCGCCAGACCGCGGCCCTGCGGGAGCGGCTGCCACCATTGCCAGCGCGCCTGCACGCGGGCCAGCGTGCCGCGTCGCTCGACGCCGTCCTTGCGCGAACGTGCCGGGCCGATCGCCGTCTGCAGGATCAGCGACTGCCCGCGGGTCGGCAGCAGCACCGAGTCGAGGTCGCGCCAGGTCGGGTCCCAGCGCAGCAGCAGCGCGCGCGACTGCGCGGTGCTGCCGCCCAGGCCCTGGTGCGAGTCGAGCAGCTCGACCAGCAGGCTGCGGTCATGGCGCCGCGTCTCCAGCACCTGGCCCAGGCGGATCGAGGCCTGGCGGTAGGGCGCGTCGATGCCTTGCTCGCGCTGCCAGCGCAGGCTGCCGAGGTTGCGGCGCTGATCGGCCGCAGGGTGGGCGCTGAGCTCGGCCTCCAGCGACTGGCTCTCCTTGGCCCATGCCAGCTTGAGCGTGGAGCGCAGCGCGCGGCCGAATGCCCGGCGGTGCTGGTGCTCGGCGGTGACGCGCTCGCCACTCTGGCTGCTCCATCCCAGACCGAGGCCGAGCTGCTGCAACGGCGTCTCCCGCAGGCGCACGCGCACGGGCGCGCGGTCGCCGTCGAGTCGCTCCATGTCGACCTCTACCTGCACGCTGTCGAACAGACCGGACTTGAGCAGGCGCTCCTGAGCGCTCAGCAGTGCGGACTCGCGCACGCGCCGGCCGTCGCGCAGGTTCAGCAGTTCGCGGATGCGGGATTCCTCGTGATGCACCAGGCCTTCGATCTCGACGCGGGCAATGCGTACCGTGGGGCCCGGTGCCAGGCGCAGCCGCAGGTCGACCGCGTCGGCGTCGGCGTCGACGCGGGCCTCGGTCTCGGCCCAACTGGCCAAGGGCTGGCCGGCGGCGCGCAGGCGCGCCAGCAGCGCGCGCTTGGCATCGGACCACAGTGACTGCGTGAACGCGTCGCCCTCGCGCAGCGGCAGCGAGCTGCGCCATTCGGCGAGCTGCTCGGCCGTGGCGGCGTCAGCGCTGAAGTCGATGGTGCGCAGCCGCGCCTGCGGGCCGACCTTGACGCGCAGCCGCGCCGTCGTGCAGTCGAGCTCGGCCGGCTCCGGTCGGAAGCGGCCCAGGGGCTGCAGCAGCTCGCGGACCTGGGCCGGGGTGAGCGCGCACAGGCGCTGGCGCTCCAGCTCGTCGAAGGGCAGGCGCGCCGCTTGCGCCAGTGCCCGGGCCAGGTCCAGATGGGTGGCGAGCAGGACCTGCGCCTCGGCGTCATCGGCTTCGACCTGCAGGCGCTCCGCCTGCGCCTGTGCCTGCGCCACTCCGATGAGCAGCGCGAGCCACCAAGCCCTCATCGGCTCAGCTCACGCATCGCGCCTTCGAGACCGGCCAGCGTCATCGCATGCATGCGCCCATGTACCAGGCGCTGCATCAGCTCGATGCTCTGGCGGTAGGGCCAGACGCCCTGGGGCTCCGGGTTGATCCAGGCGTGCTTGGGGAAATGCTGGGTCAGCCGGTCCATCCAGACCGCGCCGGCCTCGTCGTTCATGTATTCCACGCTGCCGCCGGGCTGCAGGATCTCGTAGGGGCTCATCGTCGCGTCGCCGACGAAAATCAGCTTGTAGTCGCGGTTGAACTTGTGGATCAGGTCCCAGGTCGGCGTCTTCTCGCTGAAGCGGCGGCGGTTGTTCTTCCACACGAAGTCGTAGACGCAGTTGTGGAAGTAGAAGAACTCGAGGTGCTTGAACTCGCTCTTCACCGCGGAGAACAGCTCCTCGACGCGGTGGATGTGCTCGTCCATGGTGCCGCCGACGTCCATCAGCAGCAGCACCTTGACCTTGTTGTGGCGCTCGGGCCGCATGCGGATGTCGAGCAGGCCGGCGTTCGCCGCGGTGGCGGCGATGGTGTCGTCCAGCGCCAGTTCGTCGGCCGCGCCCTCGCGCGCGAAGCGGCGCAGGCGGCGCAGCGCCACCTTGATGTTGCGCGTGCCGATCTCCTTGCCGTCGTCGTAGTCGCGGTAGCCGCGCTGCTCCCAGACCTTGACCGCCGACTTGCCGCCGCCCTTGCCGCCAATCCGCACCCCGGCCGGGTTCACGCCGCCGTTGCCAAAGGGGCTGGTACCGCCGGTGCCGATCCACTTGCTGCCGCCCTCGTGGCGTTCCTTCTGCTCCTCCAGGCGTTCCTGGAGCTTCTGCATCAGCTCGTCCCAGCCCAGGGCTTCGAGCTGCGCGCGCTCCTCGGGGCTGAGTTCCTTCTGCAGCATCGCCTTCAGCCAGTCCTCGGGCAGCTCACGCGCCAGCTCCAGCTTCAGCTCGTTGCCGCCCATGAAGGCGGCGAAGGCGCGATCGAACTTGTCGTACAGCGCCTCGTCCTTGACCAGCACGGTGCGCGCCAGGCTGTAGAACTCGTCGACCGATGGGCCGATGACGCCGGCCTTCAGCGCCTCCAGCAGGCTCAGGAACTCCTTCGGCGAGACCGGCAGCTTGGCGGCGCGCAAGGTGTAGAAGAAGGGCAACAGCATGGCGGCGATTGTGCGTCGTGGCGCCGCGGTCAGCGGCTGGGGCGCTGCTACGCTGAGCGTCATGCCAGGTCTGAACCTTGCCGAGCTGCTGCTGCTGCTGATCGTGCTGCAGCAAGGGGTCGCCGCTCCGCTGTGGCTGCTTTGCGCGCAGCTCGGCGTCGTGCCGCGGGTGCCGGCCTGGCATTGGGCTGCCGCCGGACTGTGGGCCTCCGTCAGTCTCGGGCTGTTGCTGCTCAGCAGCCATCCCTGGTACGCGCATGGGCTGTCGAACATGCTGGCGCCGGGAATCTTCCTGCTGCTGCGGCTGGGCCTGCAGATCCTGTTCCGTGCGCCGCGTCACGATGGCGAGAACCTGATGGTGGTGCTGCTGTCGGTGCTGGGTGCGATCGGCGGCGAACTGGCCGGTGCGCCGCCGGCCTGGCCGGTCTGGCTGGCGTCGCTGCTGAACGCCTACTGTCTGTGGCGGGCTGCCGATGCGGTGGCGCCGCTGGCCCGTGCCGAGCTGGGCGCCCGTCCGGCCGGCCTGATCAGCTGGCCGCTTCGTGCGATGGCGCTGCTGTTCGTGTTCCGGCTCGGCTCCAGCCTGCTGCGGCCCGACGCCGGCAGCATCCATCTGAACGACGCGACGCTCAGCAACGTCGTCATGCTCGCGCTGCTGATGACCTTCGGCCTGCTGTTGCACCTCTGCCTCGGGCTGGCGGTGGCGCTGCGGCTGATGGGCAAGCTGCGCGTGCTGAGTCGGCTCGACAGCCTGACCGGGCTGCCGAACCGACGTGCCGCCGACGAGATGCTGGCGCAGCTGGTCGCCGACCCGGCGCCGGCCTCGCTGCTGGCCGTCGACGTCGACCACTTCAAGCGCGTCAACGACCAGCACGGGCATCTGATCGGCGATCGCGCGCTGGTCCACCTCGCCGCCGTGCTGCGCGCCGACCTGCGCAGCGCCGATGTCGTGGCCCGCATCGGCGGCGAGGAGATGCTGGTGCTGCTGCCCCACACCGGGCTGGCGACAGCCACCGAGCTGGCGGAGCGCCTGCGCGCCGGCGTCGAGACGCGCTCGCTGCGCATCGCCGACCGCCCGCTGGCCATCACCGTCAGCGTTGGCGTCGCCGAGCGCCGGCCGGGCGAGCGTGCCGAGCAGTGGCTGGCGAGGGCCGACGCCGCGATGTACGCCGCCAAGGCGGCGGGGCGCAACTGCGTGCGATTGGCCGACGATCAGGAGTCGCAATGATGGACGACCAGGAGATCGAGAACACGCTGCGGGCGCTGTACGCCGCCATCGAGGAGCGGGAGGGTCGCTGGTGGGGTCGGCATGGCGAGCTGCAGCTGTCGAGCAGCTTCCAGCCGGTCTTCAGCTTTCCGCACGGACGACCGGTCGGCTACGAGGCGCTGATCCGCGTCGCCGACGCGGCCGGGCAGCCGGTGTCGCCGATCAGCCTGTTCGAGCGCGTCGACGACTTCGAGCAACAGGTCTGGCTGGATCGCCTGTGCCGACTCGTCCATGTGCACAACTTCTGCGAGCAGTCCAGCGGCGAGGCCTGGCTGTTCCTGAACATCCACCCGGCGGTGTTCCTGCACTCGGTGCGTTACGCCAAGCTGGTGACGCGCGCCGTCGACATGCTGAACCAGCTCGGCATCCCGATGCATCGCCTGGTGCTCGAGGTCACCGAGGATGTGATGGCGCAGGACCACGGCTTCGAGGAGGCGGTGGCCTGGGCACGTGAGGTCGGCTGCCTGCTCGCGCTTGACGACTTCGGCGCCGGGCACTCGAACTTCGACCGGGTCTGGCGCCTGCGACCGGAGATCGTCAAGCTCGACCGCAGCCTGCTGCGCCGGGCGATGGGCTCGCCGCAGGTGGCGCGCATGCTGGCGCAGGTGGTCAGCCTGCTGCACGAGTGCGGGTCGCTGGCGCTGCTCGAGGGCGTCGAGTCGGAGGACGAAGCCTTGATGGCGCTGGACGCCGATGTCGACCTGGTGCAGGGCTACCACTTCGCCCGCCCGCAGCCGCAGCTGCAGGGCCAGGGCGAACCGAGCAGCGCGATCGCCGAGCTCTGGGAGCATTTCGACGCCCGCCTGGCGCAGCGCCGCGAGGGCGGTGTCGCCCGGCTGCAGCCCTACCGCGAGGCGCTGGCGCACTGCGCGGCGCGACTGCAGGCCGGCGAGCCGCTGGACAGTGCTGCCGCCGGCTTCCTGCAGCTGCCTGAGAGCCAGCTGGTCTATCTCCTCGATGCCGGCGGACGGCTGCTCGGCGAGCGCCTGCCGGCCAGGCAGGCGCCACAGACACAGAACCTGCGCTTCGCGCCCCTGGAGCGGGCGGGCAGCGCCCGCTGGTCGCGCCGACCGTACTTCCGCCGCGCGCTCGAGCACCCGGGCGAGCTGCAGGCGACGCGGCCCTACCTGAGCCTGCACGGTGCGCAGCTCTGCGTCACCGTATCGGTGACCCTGCCGCTGCCAACCGGAGTCTGCGTGCTCTGCGGCGATCTGGGCTGGAGCTAGCCGGTCCGCAAACCCTCATGCGCGTCAGCGCTGTGGTGGTGACAACCGCAGGTCCGGGGGACCCGCAGTTGCAGAACCGGAGGGCGCTGGCGGGCCAGCGCAGCCCATGCGAAGCAGGGGCTCTTACGCCCGCTCAATACGGGCGTCAGCGCTGTGGTTGTGACAACTGCAGGTCCGGGGGACCCGCAGTTGCAGAACCGGAGGGCGCTGGCGGGCCAGCGCAGCCCATGCGAAGCAGGGGCTCTTACGCCCGCTCAATGCGGGCGTAAGCCGAATGGTTATGAATCGACTCGAAGTTCTCGACCTCGACCTGGTAGCGCCCGACCCGCGCATCGGCATTCAGCCGCAGCGCGACGTCGCGGATCAGGTCCTCGACGAACTTCGGGTTCTCGTAGGCGCGCTCGGTGACCCACTTCTCGTCGGCACGCTTGAGCAGCGGCCAGATCTCGCTGGACGCCGAGTCCTCGGCGAAGCGCATCTGCGCCGAGAACGGCAGCGGCTGCTCCGGCAGCCATTCGCTGCGGATCGTCACCAGCGAACGCTGGTTGTGGGCGCCGTAGTCGCTGATTTCCTTCGAGCAGGGGCAGAGGCTCTTCACCGGGACCGCGACCTCCTGCCAGACCGTGGTGCGGCCGGCGCGCGTCTCCACGGTCCAGCGCGCCTGCAGGTCGAGCCGGCTCTCGATGCCGGAGACCGGCGCGCGCTTGCGCTCGAAGATCGTGAACGCCACCTCGGTGACGCCGTCGACGGCGTGCAAGCGCTCCAGCATCTGCAGATGGCGCTCGCGCAGTCGTGCGGCGTCGAGCGGGATCTCGGCGCCTTCCTCGAGCCAGGCGACGAAGCGCGACATGTGCGTGCCCTTCTGCTCGGCCGGCAGCGCGACGTCCAGCGTCCATTCGCCGACGCTGGGCTGCACGCCACGTTCGGTGGCGACGAGCAGCGGGAAGCGCACGCGCTTGACGCCGACGCGCTGGATGTCGAGGTGGCGCTCGTCGCGCTCGCTCTGCGTGTCGGGGATCGGCAAATGGGCGGAAGTCGGGCTCATGGGGTCGGCAAGCAATCAGGTCGGCAGCATGACATGCGGCCGACGGCCGATTCGGCAAGCTATTTGAAGGATCGCTTCAATCAATCGACGCGTCAGTCGTTGACCGCGCGCAACTGGGCCGGCGTGCCCAGGCGCTGGCGGATGCTGCGCTCGATGCCGGCGGCGTCCAGGCCCAGCTGTGCCATCAGCTTGGCCGGCTCGCCGTGCTCGATGAAGCGGTCGGGCAGGCCCAGTTGCAGCACCGGCACCGACAGGCCCTGCGACTGCAGGTGCTCCAGCACCGCGCTGCCGGCGCCGCCCATCACGCAGCCGTCCTCGACGGTGACCAGCAGGCCGTGGCTGCGCGCCAGTCGCTCGACCAGCTCGGTGTCCAGCGGCTTCACGAAGCGCATGTTGGCGACCGTGGCACCCAGGCTTTCCGCCGCCTGCAGCGCCGGGTAGAGCAGCGTGCCGAAGGCGAGGATGGCGATCTCCTTGCCTTCGCGGCGCAGTTCGCCCCGTGCCCAGGGCAGGGTGCTGAGGTCCTTGCCGGCGTCGACGCCGGTGCCGGCGCCGCGCGGGTAGCGCACCGTCGCCGGGCCGGGGTGCTGGTAGGCGGTCGACAGCAGCTGACGGCACTCGCGCTCGTCGGCCGGCGTCAGCACCGCCATGTTCGGAATGCAGCGGGTGAACGCGATGTCTTAGTTGCCGGCGTGCGTGGCGCCGTCGGCACCGACCAGGCCGGCGCGGTCCAGCGCGAAGGTGACGTCGAGGTTCTGCAGCGCGACGTCGTGGATCAGCTGGTCGTAGGCGCGCTGCAGGAAGGTGCTGTAGATCGCCAGCACCGGCTTCAGGCCCTCGCAGGCGAGGCCGGCGGCGAAGGTGGCGCTGTGCTGCTCGGCGATGCCGACGTCGTAGTAGCGCTGCGGGAAGCGCTTGTGGAACTCGACCATGCCCGAGCCTTCGCGCATCGCCGGCGTGATGCCGACGAGCTTCTGGTCGGCCTCGGCCTGATCGCAGAGCCAGTCGCCGAAGACCTGGGTGAAGCTCTTCTTCGCCGGCTTGGTCGACGGCTGGATGCCCTGCGCCGGGTCGAACGGCGTCGGGCCGTGGTACTTCACCGGGTCGGCCTCGGCCAGCTTGTAGCCCTGGCCCTTCTTCGTGACGATGTGCAGGAACTGCGGGCCGCTGCGGTCGCGCAGGTTCTCCAGCGTCGGGATCAGCGCGTCGAGGTCGTGGCCGTCGATCGGGCCGACGTAGTTGAAGCCGAACTCCTCGAAGATCGTGCCGGGCACGAACATGCCCTTGGTGTGCTCCTCGAAGCGGCGCGCGAACTCGTACAGCGGGGTGTTCTTCAGCAGGCCCTTAGCGCCCTCGCGGGCGGCGCTGTAGAAGCGGCCGCTCATCAGCCGCGTGAAGTACTTGTTCAGCGCGCCGACCGGCGGGCTGATCGACATGTCGTTGTCGTTGAGGATGACGAGCAGGTCACCGAGCAGGCCGCCATGCGGCACGCCGGCGTTGTTCAGCGCCTCGAAGGCCATGCCGGCGGTCATCGCGCCGTCGCCGATCACCGCCACCGCGCGCCGGCTCTCGCCCTTCAGCTTGGCCGCCATCGCGAAGCCGTGGGCGGCTGAGATGCTGGTGCTGGAGTGCGCGGTGCCGAAGGTGTCGTACTCGCTCTCGTCGCGGCGCGGGAAGCCGGAGATGCCGCCGAACTGGCGCAGCGTGTGCATCTGGTCGCGGCGACCGGTGAGGATCTTGTGCGGGTAGGTCTGGTGGCCGACGTCCCAGACGATGCGGTCGCGCGGCGTGTCGAACACCGCGTGCAGCGCGATCGTCAGCTCGACGGTGCCGAGGTTGCTGCTCAGGTGACCGCCAGTCTTGGAGACGCTGTCGAGCACGTACTGGCGCAGCTCGCCGGCGAGCTGGTGCAGCTGGGCGCGGCCCAGGAGGCGCAGATCCGCCGGGCTGTTGATCGTCGAGAGCAGGTTCATGGTGCGGCGGCTTCAGTTGTCGCGCGCGACGACGCGGAACGCGAGTTCGCGCAGGCGCTGGCTGTGCAGCGAGGGCAGCGCATCGAGGGCGGCCAGGGCTTCGTCGCGCAGGCGGGCGGCGTAGCGGCGCGACGCCTCTAGGCCCATCACGCTGACATAGGTCGGCTTGCCGGCCTCTTCGTCCTTGCCGGCGGTCTTGCCCAGCGTCGCCGAGTCCTGGGTGACGTCGAGGATGTCGTCGACGACCTGGAACGCCAGCCCGATCGCCGCGCCGTAGGCGCAGAGACCGCGCTCGGTGGCGTCGTCCGGACGGCCGCAGGCGGCGCCCATCTGCACGCTGGCGCGCAGCAGCAGGCCGGTCTTGCGCTCGTGCATGTCGCGCAGCTGGGTCTCGCTGAGCGGCTTGCCGGTGGCGGCGAGGTCGATGGCCTGGCCGCCGGCCATGCCGGCATGACCGGAGGCGCGTGCCAGCAGGCGGCATAGCTGAGCCTGCAGCGCCGGGTCCATGCCGTCGTCGGGCGTCAGCACGTCGAAGGCCAGTGCCTGCATGGCGTCGCCGGCGAGCATCGCCTGCGCTTCGCCGAAGGCGACATGCACGGTCGGCTTGCCGCGCCGCAGCACGTCGTTGTCCATGCAGGGCATGTCGTCATGGACCAGCGAGTAGGCGTGGATCAGCTCCACCGCCACCGCGGCACGGTCGGCGGCCATGCCGTCGCCCTGCACCGCCTCGCAGGCGGCCAGCACCAGCAGCGGGCGCAGCCGCTTGCCGCCGCCAAGTACCGCATAGCGCATCGCCTCGCCCAGCCCGGCCGGTGCATCCAGGGGCACCCAGGCGTCGAGCAGCGACTCAATGCGCAGCAGGGCGGCTTCGGCCCAGCTGTCGAAATCCAACTTCAGCGCAGCGTTCACGCGTCCTCCCAGGCCCTCAGCGTGCCTTCGTCCAGGACCTTGACCTGCTGTTCCACCGCCTGCAGCTGCGCGCGACAGTAGGCGAGCAGCTCGGCGCCACGCTGGTAGGCGTGCAGCAGTTGGTCCAAGGGCAGCTGACCGTTCTCCATCGCGGCCACCCATTGCTCGAGCTCGGCCAGGGCCTGCTCATAGCTTTGCGGCGGTGACGACTTCGCGGTTTTGGCCATGGCAAAGCGCCCGCGCTGGCGGCGGGCGCTTGTGTGAAAAAGGGCGCGATTGTAGGCGGCCACCCCTGGCAAACCCGCAGCAGGTAACGCGGCGTACCCGATTCGTCACACCCGCTTGCCAACGAGGGGGTCGGCAACAGACCCTAGAATCGCGCCCCCCTGGCCGATCCCCGGCCGGGCCATGCACCCGGCAACACCGCAGCCGGGTGTTTTTTTGCGATTCATCCGGTCCAGGCCGGACATCGTGGGTGTCTTGGAGGAACTCTTGGATCATGTCGGATCTGAGTCTTGCCGTCGGGGCGCTTGAGAGCAGCAGCCGCACGACGCAGCTCCCCGTTTCTGCTTACTTCGACGAGGCGCTGTTGCAGCGCGAGCAGGAGCGCATCATCCGACCTGGCCCGCGCTACGTCGGTCACCGCCTGGCGGTGCCCGAGCGCGGCGACTTCTTCGCATTGCAGCAGGAGCAGCACGGCCGCGCGCTGGTCCATGGCGCCGACGGCATCCAGCTGGTCTCCAACATCTGCCGCCATCGCCAGGCCTTGATGCTGAAGGGCGACGCCAATGGCCGCGGCCGCGCCGGCGCCAACATCGTCTGCCCGCTGCACCGCTGGACCTACGCGCTCGATGGTCAGCTGATCGGCGCGCCGCACTTCGACCACGATCCCTGCCTGCACCTGAACCGCTGGAATCTGCGCGAGTGGAACGGCATGCTGTTCGAGGACAACGGCCGCGACATCGCCGCCGACCTGCGCGAGCTGGCGGTGGCCAAGGACCTGGACTTCGACGGCTATGTGCTGGACAAGGTGCAGATCCACGAGTGCAACTACAACTGGAAGACCTTCATCGAGGTCTATCTGGAGGACTACCACGTCGGTCCGTTCCACCCCGGCCTGGGCCAGTTCGTGACCTGCCATGACCTCGCCTGGCAATGGGGGCGCGAGTACTCGGTGCAGACGGTGGGCGTCAACCAGGGCCTGGCGAAGTCGGGCTCCAAGGTCTACCAGCGCTGGCACGACGCGGTGCTGGCCTATGGCAAGGGCGCTGTTCCCAAGCAGGGCGCGATCTGGCTGACCTACTACCCGACGCTGATGGTCGAGTGGTATCCGCATGTGCTGGTGGTGAGCAATCTCTACCCGGTGTCCACGCAGAAGACGCTGAACGACGTCGAGTTCTACTACCCCGAGGAGATCGCCGCCTTCGAGCGCGAGTTCGTCGAGGCGCAGCAGGCCGCCTACATGGAGACCTGTGTCGAGGACGACGAGATCGGCGAGCGCATGGATGCGGGGCGCCGCGCCCTGCTGGCGCGCGGCGACAACGAGGTCGGCCCCTACCAGAGCCCGATGGAGGACGGCATGAAGCACTTCCACCAGTGGTACCGCGCCAAGATGGCGCTCTGAGCCCGTTCCAACACAACGCCCGGTCCGCCGGGCGTTTTCCTTTCCGACCATGCCCGCCCCTTTCCTGATGCTCGGCGCGACGCTGTTGTTCGCGTTGATGGGCCTGTGCGTGAAGCTGGCCAGCCAGCACTACAGCGCCACCGAGATCGTGATGTACCGCGGCATCGTCGGCGTCGTCGTGATCCTGCTGCTGGCGCGCTGGCGCAAGGTGCCGCTGGCGACCCGGGTGCCGGGCATGCACCTGTGGCGCGGCGTGATCGGCGTCTCGGCGCTGTCGCTCTGGTTCTGGTGCATCTCCGGCCTGCCGCTGGCGACCGCGATGACGCTCAACTACATGAGCGCGATCTGGATGGCCCTGTTCCTGATGGGCGGTGCCGTGTTGATGGGCGGCAAGGCGGTCGACGGCCGGCTGATCGCCGCGGTGCTGGTCGGCTTTGCCGGCGTCGCCTGCGTGCTGCAGCCGACCTTCCGCCAGGATCAGCTGCCCTGGGGCCTGGCCGGTCTCGCCTCGGGCATGCTGGCGGCGATGGCCTACCTGACGGTGACCGCGCTGGGCCGCGCCGGCGAGCCGGAGATCCGCGTGGTGTTCTATTTCAGCGTCGCCAGCGTCGTCGCCGGCTTCGTGCTCAGCGGCATCACGGGCACGCCCTGGCGCGTCGAGGGCCATTCGCTGAAGGGGGCGCTGCTGCTGCTGGCCGTCGGTCTCACCGCCACCATCGCCCAGGTGCTGATGACGGCCGCCTATGCGCGCGGCAAGATGCTCGTCAACGCCTGCCTGAACTACTCCGGCATCGCCATCTCGGCCCTGCTGGGCTGGCTGGTCTTCGACGAGCGTCCGGGCTGGCTGGCGACCACCGGCATCCTGCTCATCGTCGGCGCCGGCCTCGCCGCGACCCTGCTACGCGCCCAGGCCGCACCGGCCAAGGACCTCGAACCCGATCGCCACGAATGATGACTCTCAAGCCACTGATCTCCGTTGCCGAACTGCAGGCGCTGATGGCCTCGCAGGACCCGCTGATCCTGGACTGGCGCTTCGACCTCGTCGATGCCCAGGCCGGTGCGCGTGCCCATGCCGAGGGCCATCTGCCCGGCGCCCATTACCTGCACCTCGACGCCGCCTGCGGCGCCAAGGTCGACGCCGCCGGCCGCTTCCGCGGTCGCCACCCGCTGCCCGAGCGCGCCGCCTTCGCCGCCTTGCTGGCCGGGCTCGGCTGGGACTACGAGCGCCCCGTGGTTTGCCTGGACGCCGGCAACAGCATGTTCGCCGCGCGTGGCTGGTGGATGCTGCGCTGGCTCGGCCATGAGGCGGTGGCGGTGCTCGACGGCGGCATGGCCGCCTGGCAGGCGGCGGGAGGGGCCGTCACCGCGTCGCCGTCGCTGCCCAGGCCCAGGCCGCCCGGCCCGCTGCGCCCGCCGCTGACGGGCGCGATCGCGGCCGAGGAGTTGCTGCCGCTGCTGGGTCGCGTGAGCCTGGTCGACGCGCGCGCGCCCGAGCGCTTCCGCGGCGAGGTCGAGCCGCTGGACCGGCAGGCCGGTCACATCCCGGGGGCACGCAACCGCCCGTTCGCCGACAACCTGTTGCCCGATGGCCGCTTCAAGCCGGCGGCGCAACTGCGCCAGGAATGGGCGGCGCTGAAGCCCGGCGCCGACACCGTGCACCAAGGCGGTTCCGGCGTCAGTGCCTGTCACAACCTGCTGGCGCTCGCGGCCGCCGGCCTGCCGGTGGGTCGGCTCTACGGGGGGTCGTGGAGCGAGGGGTCGGCAGACCCGAGCCGGCCCGTGGCGCGGAGTTGACGCGGCGCAAGGCGGCGCGCGCCGGACTGCAGGAGCATGTGGCCATCCACCAACCGGAGATCGCCATGTACCGCTGCATCCTTGTGCCCACCGACGGTTCCGAACTCACCGCCAAGGCGGTCAGCAGCGCGGTCGCGCTGGCGAAGTTGAGCGGCGCGCGCCTGCACGCCGTCACCGTTACCGAGCCGTATCCCTACAGCCCGCTGGCCGAGGCGCAACCCGTCGAGCCGCAGGAATTCATCGATGCCGAGATGCGCCTGGCCGAGCAGCGGCTGAAGGCGGTCGGCGACGCGGCGCGAGCCGCCGGCGTGAGCTATGACAGCAGCAGCGTCGAGGGCGCGCAGCCCTGGCGAGGCATCGTCGACGAGGCCACCCGTGTCGGTGCCGACCTCGTCGTCATGGCCAGCCATGGACGCAGCGGCATCAGCGCACTGCTGATCGGCAGCGAGACGCAGAAGGTGCTGACGCACAGCACCATTCCGGTGCTCGTCGTCCGCTAGACCGGACTCACTCGAGCAGGCTGCGCAGCATCCACGCGGTCTTCTCGTGGATGTCGAGGCGCTGCGTCAGCAGGTCGCAGCTGGGCTGATCGTTGGCCGCGTCGCAGACCGGGAACGCGGCGCGCGCCACGCGCGCCACGCCCTCGTGGCCGCGCACCAGCCACTCGATCATCTCGGTGGCCTTGGGCGGCGTCTGCGGTGCATCGGGCAGCGTCGACAGCGCCGCGTACTGCGCGTAGCTGCCCGGTGCCGCGAAACCCAGCGACCGGATGCGCTCGGCGATCGGATCGACCGCGTTCCACAACTCGGTGTACTGGGCCATGAACATCGCATGCAGCGAGTTGAACTGCGGCCCGGTGACGTTCCAGTGGAAGTTGTGCGTCGTCAGGTACAGGGTGTAGGTATCGGCCAGCAGGTGGCTGAGCGCGTCGGCGATCGCCGCACGCTGCTTGGCCGGGATGCCGATGTCGATGCCGTCGCTTGCCGCTTTCTTCTTCGCCATGCTGCCTCCGAGGTGGTGGCCCGGATTCTTACTCGTCGGCGTCGAGCCCGAGCTCCTGAATCTTGCGCGTGATGGTGTTGCGGCCGATGCCGAGCAGGCGCGCCGCCTCGATGCGCCTGCCGCGGGTATGGGCCAGCGCCGCCTCGATCAGGGTCGCCTCGAAGCGCTGGCTGAAGCGGTCCCAGACCCCGGCCTCGCCGCGCACGAAATCCTGCGCGACCTGCTCCGCGACCTGCTGCATCCAGTCACCCGGTGGGGTGGCGGCCGGCGCCTGCGCTGCCACGGCGTCGGCGGGCTGCAGGGTCGCCGGGGCGGGCTTTTCGGCGGCGGCGGCGTCGGCGGCGGCCACCTCCAGCACCTCGGGCGGCAGGTCCTTGGCCTCGACGACCTGGCTTGGCGCCATCACCGTCAGCCAGTGACAGAGGTTCTGCAGCTGGCGCACATTGCCCGGGAAGTCGAAGGCGCAGAGCTGCGCCAGCGCGCTCTCGGACAGGCGCTTGGGTTCGACGCCGAGCTCCTTGCTGCTTTCCTGCAGGAAGTTGCGCGCCAGCAGCGGGATGTCCTCGCGGCGTTCGCGCAGCGGCGGCAGGCGCAGCCGGATCACATTGAGACGGTGGAACAGGTCCTCGCGGAACACGCCGTCGCGCACGCGCTGCTCCAGGTGCTGGTGGGTGGCGGCGATCACGCGCACCTGGCTCTTGATCGGGCTGTGACCGCCGACGCGGTAGTAGTGGCCGTCGGAGAGCACGCGCAGCAGCCGCGTCTGCAACTCCAGCGGCATGTCGCCGATTTCGTCGAGGAACAAGGTGCCGCCCTCGGCCTGCTCGAAGCGGCCGCGGCGCATCGCCTGTGCGCCGGTGAACGCGCCGCGTTCGTGACCGAACAGCTCGGACTCCAGCAGGTCCTTCGGGATCGCGGCGGTGTTGATGGCCACGAACGGACCGTCGGCGCGCGGGCTGTGCTTGTGCAGTGCCCGGGCGACGAGCTCCTTGCCGGCGCCGCTTTCGCCGGTGATCAGCACCGTCACCTGGCTCTGGCTGAGACGGCCGATGGCGCGGAACAGCTCCTGCATCGCCGGCGCCTGGCCGAGCATCTCCGGCGTGTGCGCCTGCGCGTCGAGCAGCGCACCGTCGCTCTCGCTCTGCTCCATCGCGCGGCGGATCAGCTCGACCGCGCGCTGCAGGTCAAAGGGCTTGGCCAGGTAGTCGAAGGCACCGCCCTGGAACGCGGACACGGCGGAGTCGAGGTCGCTGAACGCCGTCATCACGATCACCGGCAGCCGCGGGTGCTCGGCCTTGACCTGCGCCAGCAGCTCGAGGCCGGAGCCGCCGGGCATGCGGATGTCGGAGATCAGCACCTGCGGCGGCCCCTCGCTCTGCAACGCCGCGCGTACGTCGCGGGTGTTGCTGAAGCTGCGCACCGGCAGCCCCGCGCGGGTCAGCGCCTTCTCCAGCACGAAGCGGATGGCGTGGTCGTCGTCTACAACCCAGATGGGTTTCATTATGGAAGTGGCAGCGTGATGCGGAAGTCGGTTCGACCCGGCTGGCTCTCGCAATCGATGAGGCCGTGATGCGCCTGCACGATGGTCTGCGCCAGGTGCAGGCCGAGTCCCGTGCCGCCCTCCCGCCCGCTGACCAGCGGAAAGAAGAGGCGGTCACGGATCTCGGCCGGCACGCCGGGTCCGTTGTCTTCCACATGCAACTCCAGTGCCAAGCGCCAGCGCTGCGTACCGATGGTCACCTGGCGCGCGACCCGGGTGCGCAGCACGATGCGGGCGTCGCCGGCGGCAATGCGCTCGTGCAGCGCCTGCGCGGCGTTCTGCGCCAGGTTCAGCACCGCCTGGATCAGCTGCTCGCGATCGCCGCGGAAGTCGGGCAGCGAGATGTCGTAATCGCGCTGCACCTGCAGGCCCTTGGGGTACTCGATCAGCAGCAGCGCGCGCACGCGCTCGCAGATCTCGTGGATGTTGGCGTCGCCGACCTGCGGCGCATGGCGGTGCGGCGCCAGCAGGCGGTCGACCAGCGACTGCAGGCGGTCGGCCTCGCCGACGATGACCTGGGTGTACTCGAGCAGCTCCGACTGCGGACCGAGCTCCAGCGCCAGCAGCTGGGCGGCGCCACGCAGGCCGCCCAGCGGGTTCTTGATCTCGTGGGCGAGGTTGCGGATCAGGTCCTTGCTCGAGCGCAGCTGGTCGGCGTTGCGCTCCTCGCGCTCCTGCCGCGTCTGCGCGGTGGCCTCGATCATCTCGACCAGCAGCTCATGCGGGCCGTCGGCCATCGACACCGAGACCCAGACCGCCAGCGGCTCGTCGTGCGGCAGGCGCAGCAACTGGGCCTCGAAGCGTGAGGCGGCGACGCGGTTTTTGTGCACCGCGTCGAGCGCCTCGAGCAGCAGCGCGCCCTGGTCGAACCATTCGAAGGCCATGTGCTGCTTGGCGGTGCGCCGGGACAGGCGCATCTGGTCCTCGAACGCGGCGTTGGCGAACACCACCGAACCGTCGGGCTGCACCACCAGGGCCAGCGTGGTCAGCAGGTCGAGGGCGGCGTAGCGCTCGACGCTCATCGGAGTCTGTCCACGCGGGGTGCGGTCAGCCGCCGAGCTTGGCCAGCTCGCGCCGGATCGCCTGCACATCGGCCTCCTGCCGCGACACCGCCGCCTTCAGCTCGGCCACGCGCTCCTGGTACTTCGCGTAATTGCGCTCGTCGCCCCGGCGTTCCGGGCTGCCGTCGGCATATTCGCGGCGCAGCTCGGCGAGGCGGCTCTCGGCGCTGCGCAGCTCGGCCTCGAGCACGGCGCGGCGGTCGCTGTCGCGGGCCTTCTGCACGGCCGGGTCGACGCGGTCGCGCCCTTCACCCGCCCGCTCGGTGCCGGCATCGGTCTTGGCCGGCGCTGGCCGGCGCGGCGTCTGCAGCACCGAGACCGGCGCGCCCTCGATCGAGCGGCAGCCCTTGGCTTCCGCCTCCTTGGCGCTGATGGCATCGGTGTACAGCACCGGCGGTCCCGGGCAGCGGTAGACCACCGCCTGCGCGGCGACGCTGAGGGGCAGGATCAGGAGCAGGGCGGGCAGCTTCATGGGGCGATTGTCAACGCCAAAGAAAAAGGGGCGACTTGCGGTCGCCCCTTGTTACGGCTCCGACGGATCAGAGGCTGTAGTACATGTCGAACTCGACCGGGTGCGGCGCCATGCGGAAGCGCGTCACTTCCTGCATCTTCAGGTCGATGTAGGCGTCCAGGTAGCTGTCGGTGAACACGCCGCCCTTGGTCAGGAACGCGCGGTCCTTGTCCAGGTACTCCAGCGCCTGGTCGAGGCTGTGGCAGACGGTCGGGATCTTCGCGTCTTCCTCGGGCGGCAGGTGGTACAGGTCCTTGGTGGCAGCCTCGCCCGGGTGGATCTTGTTCTCCACGCCGTCCAGACCGGCCATCAGCAGCGCCGAGAAGCCCAGGTAGGGGTTCATCAGCGGATCCGGGAAGCGCGCCTCGATGCGACGGCCCTTGGGGTTCGCCACGAACGGGATGCGGATCGAGGCCGAGCGGTTGCGAGCCGAGTAGGCGAGCTTGACCGGAGCTTCGAAGCCGGGCACCAGGCGCTTGTAGCTGTTGGTGCCGGGGTTGGTGATGGCGTTCAGTGCGCGGGCGTGCTTGATGATGCCGCCGATGTAGTACAGCGCGAACTCCGACAGGCCGCCATAGCCGTCGCCGGCGAACAGGTTCTTGCCGTCCTTCCACACCGACTGGTGCACGTGCATGCCCGAGCCGTTGTCGCCGGCCATGGGCTTGGGCATGAAGGTCGCGGTCTTGCCGTAGGCGTGGGCGACGTTGTGGATGACGTACTTCTGCAGCTGCAGCCAGTCGGCGCGCTGCACCAGGGTGCTGAACTTGGTGCCGATCTCGTTCTGACCGGCGCCGGCCACCTCGTGGTGGTGCACTTCAACCGGGATGCCCAGGTTCTCGAGGATCAGGCACATCTCGCTGCGCATGTCCTGGAAGCTGTCGACCGGGGGCACCGGGAAGTAGCCGCCCTTGACGGTCGGGCGGTGGCCCATGTTGCCGCCTTCGGTCTTCTCGCCGGTCATCCACGAGGCTTCGTCGGAGTCGATCTTGACGAAGCAGCCCGACATGTCGGTGGCCCAGCGGATGCCGTCGAAGATGAAGAACTCGGGCTCGGGGCCGAAGAAGGCGGTGTCGCCCAGGCCGCTGGACTTCAGGTAGGCCTCGGCGCGCTTGGCCAGCGAGCGCGGGTCGCGCTCATAGGCCTTGCCGTCGCCCGGCTCGATGACGTCGCAGCTGAGGATCAGCGTCGGCTCTTCGAAGAAGGGGTCGATGTTGGCGGTGGCCGGATCGGGCATCAGCAGCATGTCCGACGCCTCGATGCCCTTCCAGCCGGCGATCGACGAGCCGTCGAACGCGTGGCCGCTGCTGAACTTGTCCTCATCGAAGTGGGACACGGGCACGCTGACGTGCTGCTCCTTGCCACGGGTATCGGTGAAGCGGAAGTCGACGAACTTGACTTCGTTCTCCTTCACCAGCTTCATCACATCAGCGACGGTTTTTGCGGCCATCCAAAGCTCCAAACGGGGGTTGAAAACAGGGCAGGCGCCCATTGCGCCAGAGGCTTGCAGCATTTGTGCCAAGCCGCGGCGTCGGCGGCAGCCCTTGAGGGCGCGGCGATCTTAAGGGGGCGTGGAATCCCTGACGCCGCTTACCGCACCAGCTCGGTGCAGATGGTGGCTCCAAACTGGTGCAGGCCTTGCACCAAAACGGCGTACGCGCCCTGGCGTTGGGCGTCGTCGCGCCCGGCCTTGACGCCCAGCTCGATGCAGCGCCCCCACTGCGGGTGGTCGACCGAGGGCAGGCTGAAGACCTTGATGCCGGGTAAGTCCGCCTCGATGCGCTCCATCAGCGGCGTCAGCTGGGCTTCCATCGCGTCCTGCACCACCAGCGAGCGTTCTCGCGGCTCGGCCGGCCGGGGGTGCAGGCCGTACTCGTGGTCCAGCACCCAGGCCATCATCGGGTGGGCCATCACCGGGAAGCCGGGGACGAAGTGGACGCGGCCGACGCTGAAGCCGGCGATGCGGTTGTAGGGGTTGGGGATCAGCCGGCTGCCGGCCGGGAACACGCCCATCTCGAGCCGGCGCTGCATGTCGGGCTGGCTGTCCTGCGGGGCGGGCTCGCCTTTCTCGGCCGCCATCTCGGCGGCGCGCTGGCGGATCAGCGCCTGCGCGCCGGCATGGGGCTGCAGCGGCACGCCGAGCGCCTGCGCAGCCGCCTGGCGGGTGTGGTCGTCGGGGGTGGCGCCGATGCCACCGCAGCAGATCACCACATCGCCGCTGGCGAAGGCGGCACGCAGGGCGGCGGACTGAGCCGGCTTGTCGTCGCGCACGTAGCGCACCCAGCCCAGCTCCTGGCCGCGGTCGGCCAGCAGCTCGATCAGCCGCGGCGCGTGCGCGTCCTGGCGCTTGCCCGACAGCAGTTCGTCGCCGAAGACGATCAGACCGAAGACCGGCATCAGGGCTTGGCCCGGTTCAGCGGCGCCAGACCGCCACAGTCGGCGCCGACCCAGCGCGCGGCGGCACTGGTCTGCATCAGCTGCGGCTTGCCGCCGCGCTCACTGGTCCAGCGCACGTCACTGCTGTAGGCGGTGTCGCCCGTGAAGCGGGTGCTGCCCTCGCCCTGGCTCTTGGGCTCGGTGCAGACGGCCTTCCAGCGCCAGGTCGAGCCGCTGCGCTCGGTGATCGTCGTCGTGCAGCGACCCTGGGTCGGCTGGCCCCAGTCCTCGCGCTTGAGCATCTCGGCGCTGATGCAGGTGCGCACCTTGCCCGAGCCGTACTGCACGCCCTGCTTCTGCATCTGCGCCTGCATCTGCGCGCGCATCTGCGGCGGCAGCTTCTCCAGCTGGGCCTGCATGTCGGCCATGCCGGGCATGGTCTTGCCGTCGATCAGCACCGGGCCGGGCGTGGTCTCCCAGAGTCCGGGACGAATCGGCGGCACCTGGGCCTGGGCGCCGGTGGCGAGCAGCAGCAGCAGGGTCGCGAGCTTGGGCATGGGGACTCCTGGGGTGGAGGCGTGAGCTTAGTGCGATCCGGCGGCGAGCCCGTCAGCGCTTGACGATGTCGTCGAGCCTGAACTCGGCGAAGCCGTTGCACACCGACGCCGTCGTTTGCTGGCGGTCGACACTCAGGTTGCCGTCATCGACCTTGAACGCGCCACGCTCCGCGGCCAGATTGCGGAACTCCACGCCGCCAAACAGGCGCGTGCGCACGTAGTCGTAGCGGGCGCGCAGCGCCGCACTCTTCGAGGCCAGCTCGCGGAAGTACTCGGGGAAGAGCAGGTAGGCGGTAACCGTCTCGGCGGCGTCCTCCCACGGGCGGTAGGTCCGGTCGCTGTTGAGCAGGCCGGCGGCGTAGCCGCTGATGAAGTCGGCGAGCGGCTGCGTGCCGGCGGCGCCTTCGTACTTGAAGGGCGAGCCGCTCTCGTCGAAGTCCATCAGCTGCGGCCCGCAGGCCTGGCGGCGGTCGATCTGCTGGTTCATGTAGCCCTCGCTGCCACTGCCGTTGAAGCGCAGGTCGAGGTCGTGAGTGAACTCGTGCACCAGCGTCGCTGCGTAGCTGCAGGCGCTCATCGGCACGCCGTCGAATGCCGGCAGTTCGCTCGCCGTGATGGCAGTGCGACGGTTGTTGAAACTGAACAGCTCGGGCATCTGCACGATCTGCGGATCGCGCAGCGGGGCGGCGGGGTCGTTCCAGTCGCTGCCGTCGGCGGCCCCCATGTTGACGAGGGCCCCGCGCATCGCCGGAAGCAGATTGGCCACCATGCACGAGGGGCTCAGGCGCTGGTAGCTGCGCGTGCCCTCGTTGAACAGCGCCATCGAGCGCACCATCACATGCACGCCGAACTCGCGCGGCACGTTGTGCGGCAGCGGCGGGCCCCAGTTCAGGTGGAAGTCGGGCATGCGCGCGGTGTCGGCCAGGAACAGGCGCTCACGGTTCACCAACTCGGCCTCCAGGCTGCGGAACTGCGCGGCGTCGATGCGCGCACCGAGCAGGCGGCGGTTGCCCCAGCCGACCATGCGCAGCGCGTTCGCCAGCTTCCACTCGAAGCGCGTGGTTGGGTTGCCCGGCCAGGGCAGCTGCACGCTGGCGCCGTCCTTGCGCAGCGCCTCCGCCTCCGGGTCGGCGGCGAAGTAGAGCCCGGGCTGCAGCGGCGGGTAGGGGTTGGCGGCCGCGGGCGGCGGGGCCGGCGCCGGGGGAGGGGGCGGTGCCGGCGGGGTAGGCGGCGGTGCCGGTGCCGGTGGCGGGGCCGGGGTGCCGCCACCGCCGCCGCCGCCTCCGCAGGCGGTCAGCAGCGTCAGCGCGACGGAGAGAACGAGAGGCGTCTTCAAGGCAGGGACAGAGGAGCCAGGCGCAGGTCCGCAAGCGCGCCCAGCAGGTAATGCGCGAACCACAGCGCGGCGAACGCGAACACCAGCATGTAGAGCCAGATCGCGATCGGCATCAGCAGCGGCGCAAAGACGATGTTCAGCGCGCCGAACGCGAAGATCAGCGACGGCGCCGCACCCAGGTAGCCGCCGATCACGCCGATCGCCCACAGCGGCCAGCGGCGCTCGCGCAGCAGCTGGCGGCGCTCTTCGGCACTCGCATGCTCGGCCAGCACGTCGTAGCTGAACACGCGGTAGGTCAGCCAGCCCCAGATCAGCGGCGGCAGCAGCAGCACCAGCGGCGGGATCAGCCAGAACGGCATGCTGAAGAGCAGGAGCAGCAGGGCCAGCAAGGTGGCGCCGAGCGAGCCGATCAGGCCGCCGATCAGGCTGCCGCCGCGCTTGCGCTCAAGTGCCGGGAAGCGGCGCTCGGCCACCAGCTGGGTGAGCGCCGGCGTCATCAGTGCCGCCACCAGCACGATCGCCAGACCCATCACCAGCGGCAGCGCCAGCGCCATCACGATCAGCGGCGCCAGCACGCTGTGCAGCTTGACGTCGAAACGCTGGCGCAGCGCGTCGACGAGCATCCAGTTCTCCATGTTGGCGCGCACCGCGCTGACCGCCGGCTCCCACAGGTACCAGCTGAGCGCGAAGCTAAGCGCCACCGCCAGCAGCAGCGGCAGCAGCGACCAGCCAATCACCCGCGGGTGCAGGCAGTAGGCGGCGGCACGCCAGCCAGCGTCGATCAGCTCGCCGGTGCGCCGCGATGCCGCCTGCATCACGCCTCGCTCACTCGTCATCCCCGCCCAGGATGCCGCCCAGCAGGCCGCCGGCGGCGAAGCCGCCGAGCACCGAGCCCTCCTCGCGGCGTCCACCCATCTGCGGCGCGGCGGCGAAGATGCGCGACGCCAGGCGCGAGAACGGCAGCGACTGCAGCCAGACGTCGCCGGGTCCGGTCAGCTTGGCCAGGAACAGGCCCTCGCCGCCGAACAGCGCGGTCTTGATCTTGCCGACGTACTGGATCTCGAAATTCACGTTCGGCGTGTGCGCGACCAGGCAGCCGGTGTCGACCAGCAGGGTCTGACCCGGCTGCAGCGTGCGCTTCATCACCGTGCCGCCGCTGTGCACGAAGGCCAGGCCGTCGCCCTCGAGCTTCTGCATGATGAAGCCCTCGCCGCCGAAGAAACCGACGCCGAGCTTCTGCTGGAAATGGATGCCGATGCTGACGCCGCGCGCCGCGCACAGGAAGCTGTCGCGCTGGCAGACCACCATGCCGCCCATCTGCTTCAGGTCCATCGCGATGATCTTGCCCGGGTAGGGCGCGGCGAAGCCGACCCTGGCCTTGCTGCTGCCCTTGTTCGTGTAGACCGTGGTGAACAGCGACTCGCCGGTGATCAGGCGCTTGCCGGCGCCGAGCAGCTTGCCGAAGAAGCCGCCTCCGCCGCCCTGGCTGCCGTCGCCGAAGACCGCGTCCATGTCGATCGCGCCGTCCATGAAGAACAGGCTGCCGGCCTCGCCGATCGCCGCCTCGCCGGGGTCGAGCTCGACCTCGACGAATTGCATCTCGGCGCCCTTGATCTCGTAGTCGACTACATCCATGCCCATCGCTTACTCCAGGGGCTGCGCGCCCCAGTCCAGAAAAACAAGCGCGCGATGGTAGCGGCGCGGCGGCAGGCCGCGCGGCTCAGGGCGATCGAGTGACCGGTCGCGGCCCCGGCTTGCCCATAATCGACGCGCTTCAGGGAGGCCCATCATGTTCCCGATCTCCACGCTGCTGCTGCTGGCCGCAGCCGCGCCTGTGCCCGCCGCCGACCAGGTCTATCGCGTCCGTGACGGCGACACCTTGATCGGCGTGCGTGATCGCCTGCTGCAGCCCGAGGTGCGCTGGCAGGCGCTGCAGAAGCGCAACCGCGTCGCCGACCCGCTGCGCCTGCGCCCCGGCAGCGAGCTGCGCATCCCCGCCGACTGGCTGCGCGAGCAGCCGAGCAGCGTCGAGGTGCTGCAGCTGCAGGGCACGGTCTGGCGCGAGCGCCAGGGTCAGCGCCAGCGCCTTGCCGCCGGCGAGTTGCTGCAGGATGGCGACCGCCTGATCAGCGACGCGCAGTCGTCGGCGACGCTGCGCTTTGCCGACGGCACGCGCAGCCTGCTGAGACCCGACAGCGCGCTCGAGCTGCAGCAGTTGCGCAAGCTGCGTCAGGGCGCGCGCAGCCAGGTTCAGCTGCTGCAGGGCGCCGTCGACACCGAGGTGCCGCCGCAGGCGGGCCGCCCGGCGGCGCTGCCGCGCTTCGAACTGCGCACGCCGGTGGCCAATCTCGGCGTGCGCGGCACGCGCTTTCGCGGCCGCTGGCAGCAGGGCGCGTTGGCGCTCGAGGTGCTCGAGGGCCAGGTGATGGCGCAGGCGCCGCGCGGAAAAGCCGCCGCGGTCGGCGCCGGCCTGGGTTGGCTCAGCGCCGGCGGCGGGGTGGCGCCTTTGCCGGCGCCACCGCAGCTGGCCGCGCTGGCGGGCCAAACCCTGCAGCGCCTGCCGGTGCAGCTGCAATGGCCGGCTCAGCCCGGCGTCTCGGGCTGGCGCGTGCAATGGTGGGATGCCAGCGGCCAGCAGCTGCTGCTCGACGGCGAGACCGCGAGTCCGCAGTTCATCGGCGCTGCCGAACTGCCCGACGCCGATTACCGCCTGCGCATCCGCGCGCGCAGCGACAGCGGGCTCGAGGGTCAGGACGCCGAGGTGGCGGTGCGGCTGCATGCGCGACCCGAGCCACCGGTGCTGCAGGAGCCGGCGGCGCAGCTGCGCGCCTATGCCGAGCGCTACGCGTTTGCCTGGACCCGGCCCGCCGGCGCGACGGCCTACTGGCTGCAGATCGCCGACGACGCCGAGTTTCGCCAGCTGCGTCACGACGAGCGCGCGTTGCGCGAGCCCCGGCATGAGGTCGAGCTGCCGGTCGGCGAGCATCACTGGCGGGTGGCGGCGCTGCGTGCCGACGGTCGCCCCGGCCCCTGGGGTGACGGCCAGCGCCTGACACGCCTGCCGCTGCCGCCGGCGCCACCACCGGCCGAACCGCAGCGCGACGGCAACCAGCTCGTGCTGCGCTGGGCCGCCAGCCCGCTGCCCGGTGCGCGCTATCAGGTGCAGATGGCGCCGGCGGGCGGCGATGCCGGCTTCAGCCAGCCCTGGCTGGATCAGACCCTGGAGCAACCGATGCTGCAGCTGGCGCTGACGCAGACCGGTCCGCAGCAGCTGCGCATCCGCGTGCTCAACGCCGATGGCGTCGCCGGTCCCTGGGGTTCACCACAACAGTTCGACGGCGCCCGCGCGATGCCCTGGTGGCTGCTGGCGCTGCCGCTGCTGCTGCTGCTTTGAAACAGCGACGACTGCTCGCCGCGCAGACCCTGCTGGCGGCGCTGATCGGCCTGCTGCTGTTGCTGTCGCCGCCGGCGGGCCTGCAGCGCGCCTGGCTCGATCTGCAGCTGCGCTGGGCGGCACCGCCGTCGCCGCCGGCCGGCGTGCTGGTGCTCGACATCGACGACGCCTCGCTCGAGCTGCTGCGCCCGCAGTTCGGCAGCTGGCCGCTGCCCCGTGACAGCTATGCGCTGCTGATCGAGGCCTTGCGTGACGCCGGCGCGCGCGCCATCGCCATCGACCTGCTGCTCAGCGACCCGCGCGACGGCGACGCGGCGCTGGCCCGCAGCCTGGCGCGCGACGGCGCGCCGGTGGTGCTGGCGGCCGCCGGCATGCCCGGCGTGCGACCACGCCACGCGCCGCCGCCACCCGGCCACCTGGCCTGGGCGCAATTCAGCCTGCCGGCGACCAGCCTGCATCGTCTCGGCCAGGCGCCGCGCATCGGCATCGTCACCACGCCCCTGGACGCCGACGGCAAGCTGCGCCACTGGTGGCTGCAGCACAGCTCGCCGCAGGGCGACTGGCCGCTGCTGCCGCTGGCGGTGCTGCAGGCGCTGCAGCAGCCGCAGCGCCTGGCGCCCGATGAGCAGGGTCGCATCACGCCACTGCTGAGCAGCGCCGGCGTTCGCTCGATGCCGCTGGGTCCGCTGCTGCTGGCGGCGCGCGAGGGCCGCAACGACCACCAGGCCTTGCGCGCGGTGCAGGGTCAGGTGGTCTTCATCGGTGCCAGCAGCCTGTACAGCGACGCGGTGATGACGCCGCTGGGTCAGCAGGGCGGCTCGATGCTGCTGGCCCAGGCCTATGCGGCGCTGCGCGACGGCCTTGGTCTGCGCGCGCTGCCGACGCCGGCGGCGCGGGCGCTGCTGGCGGCGGCGCTGCTGCCGGTGCTGCCGGCGCTGCGACGCCGGCGCACCGCACCGCTGGCGCAGCTGGGCGCCAGCCTGCTGGGATTGGTGCTGCTGGCGGCGCTGATGGCCTGGCTTTGCCTGCAGCAGGGTTACTGGCTGGACCCGACGCCGGTGCTGGCCACGCTGGCCAGCGGCCTGCTCCTGCATGTCGGCCTGCACGCGCTGCTGACGCAGCGCGAGGCGGCGCAGCAGCGCCGCGAGCGTGACCTGGCCGAGGCGGCGAACCAGGCCAAGTCCGCGTTCCTGGCCAACGTCAGCCATGAGCTGCGCACGCCGCTGTCGGCGCTGCTCGGACTCAGCGAGCTGCTCGCGCAGGGGCCGCTGAACGATACCCAGCGTCGCCAGGTGCAGTTGCTGGGCAGCGCCGGGCGCAGCCTGCTGACGCTGATCGACGAGCTGCTCGACCTCAGCCGCGTCGACATGGGGCGGCTGGTGCTGCACCCGCAACCGGCGCGGCTGCGGCCGTTGCTCGACGACTGCGTGGCGCTGATGCAGGCCCGCGCCGCCGAGCGCCAGGTGCAGTGCGAGCTGGTCTGCGACGACGCTCTGCCCGACTGGGTGCAGATCGACGCCCAGCGGCTGTCGCAGGTGCTGCTGGACCTGATCGGCAACGCCATCAAGTTCACGCCGCAAGGCCGGGTGTCGCTGCGCGCCGCGCGCCTAGCCGACGGCCGCGTGCAGTTCTCGGTCAGCGACACCGGCATCGGCATTGCCAGCAGCCAGCTGCAGCGCATCTTCGAGCCGTTCCTGCAGGCCCAGGGCCAGGATGCGGCGCAGTACGGCGGCACCGGCCTCGGGCTGGCGATCTCGCGCCAGCTGGTGCGTCTGATGGGCGGCGACATCGAGGTGCACAGCGTGCCCGGCGCCGGCAGCCGCTTCGCGTTCGCGCTGGCGCTGCAGCCGGCCGACGCGCCGGTCGTGATGGCGGCGCCGGCGGCCCCGGTGCCCGAGGGCCTGCAGCTGCTGCTGGCCGAGGACGACGATCTCGTTGCCGAGGTGCTGCAGGCGCAGCTGCAGCCGCTGGGTCTGCAGATCGAGCGCGCCGCCAACGGTCATCTGGCCCTGGCGCTGGCCAAGCGCATGCGCTTCGATCTCGTGCTGCTCGATCTGCAGCTGCCCGGTCTCGACGGCCTGCGCGTGGCGCGGTCGCTGCGCGAGCACGAGCGCGAACGCGGGCTGCCGCGCACGCCGGTGGTGGCGCTGTCGGCGCATGCGTTTGCCGACGATGCCCGGCTCAGCCTGGCTGCCGGCTGCGACGAGCACCTGAGCAAGCCGGTCGGGCAGCAGCGCCTGCTGGAGGTGATGCGGCGCTGGCTGCCGCAGCAACCGGCGCCGCTGCCGCCGCCGGCATCGCCCGGGGTGCCGGCACCCGTTGACGCGACGCTCGAGCGCCGGCGCGCGCATGCGCAGGTCTTCCTCGGCCATTGGGGCGGCGCCTGGGCCGCGGCACGCGACGACGCGACTAGCGCCCAGGCGCTGCTGCGCGACCTGCTCGACTGTGCGGAGGCGATCGAGGCGCCGGCGCTGCGCGCGGCGGCGCAGGCCCTGCTCGAACGGGTCGAGCGACCGGCCCCTTCGCTGCTGCAGCAGGCCGAGGCCGAGCAGGCGGTGCAGGCGCGGGTGGAGGGGGTGCTGCTGGCGATGCGGCGCGCAGCCTCAGCGGCAGCCGACGCCGGCGACTCGGCGTCGCCCGCGTCCTGACGGGCGACGGGTCCGGGTCAGGCCCTGGCGTCGCCGTCGCCGCGTCCGCGATCGGATGGGTCGCCGGGCTCCTGCGACGCCAGCGACGCCAGCGTCCCGATGCGAGCCGCACCCAAGGCGTCGGCGAGATGCTGGTAGGCATAGACCGCCGCCGTCGAGTCGGGGCGCACGCTGGCCATGCGCAGCAGCGCCTCGATGGCCGCCCGCGCGTCGTCGTGCGGCAGACAGGCCTGCTCGGACGGTGTCGGCAGATCGGTCAGCAGTTGCGCCAGCGCGGCCTGTCGTTGGCGATGGGCGTCGGGGTGCACCGATGACTCCTTGCGGCCGACCAAGCCTCGCGAAGGACTCGGCCTCCGGCCGTGGCGGCCTGTCGTGAAGGTGGCATCAACGGGTCCTCAGGACCCATTGATGTCCGCATTCAGCCCATGTGCAATCCGCCGTTGCAGCTGAAGTCGGCGCCGGTGGTGAAGCCGCTGTCTTCGCCGGCCAGCCAGGCCACGATCGAGCCGATCTCCTCCGGCGTGCCCAGGCGCTTGACGGGGATCGTGGCGACAATCTTCTCCAGCACCTCGGGCTTGATCGCGCGAACCATGTCGGTGCCGATGTAGCCGGGGCTGACGGTGTTCACGGTGACGCCCTTGCTGGCCACTTCCTGCGCCAGCGCCATCGTGAAGCCGTGCATGCCGGCCTTGGCGGCCGAGTAGTTCGTCTGGCCGGCCTGGCCCTTCTCGCCGTTCACCGAGCTGATCTGGATGATGCGGCCCCAGCCCTTCTCGACCATGCCGGGCACGACCTGCTTGGTGACGTTGAACATCGAGTTCAGGTTGGTGTCGATGACCGCCTTCCAGTCCTCCGGCGTCATCTTCAGGAACATGCGGTCGCGGGTGATGCCGGCGTTGTTGACCAGCACGTCGATCACGCCATGCTCCTGCACCGCCTTGGTGAACGCCTCGACGGTGGAGTCCCAGTCGGCGACGTTGCCGACCGAGGCGTAGAAGGTGTAGCCGTCGGCCTTTTGCTCATCCAGCCACTTCTTGAAGTCGCGGCTCGGGCCGCAGCCGGCGATGACCTTGAATCCGCGGTCGTGCAGCTTGCGGCAGATCGAGGTGCCGATGCCGCCCATGCCACCGGTTACATAGGCAATTTTCTGAGTCATGTCGGTCTCCTCCAGGGTTGAAATTCAGCGCTCGACGCAGAGGGCCACGCCCATGCCGCCGCCGATGCAAAGCGATGCGATGCCCTTCTTGGCGTCGCGCTTCTGCATCTCGTGCAGCAGCGTGACGAGGATGCGGGCGCCGCTGGCACCGATCGGGTGGCCGAGCGCGATCGCGCCGCCGTTGACGTTGACCTTGGCGAGGTCCCAGCCCATCTGCGCATGCACCGCGCAGGCCTGGGCGGCGAACGCCTCGTTGATCTCCAGCAGGTCGAGATCCTGCGCCTTCCAGCCGGCGCGCTGCAACGCCTTCTGGCTGGCCGGCACCGGGCCCATGCCCATCAGCGCCGGGTCCAGGCCGGCGCTGGCGTAGCTGGCGATGCGCGCCAGCGGCGTGAGGCCGAGGCTGGCGGCCTTGGCGGCGCTCATCAGCACCAGCGCGGCGGCGCCGTCGTTGAGTCCGGAGGCGTTGCCGGCCGTGACGCTGCCGGCCTTGTCGAAGGCCGGACGCAGGCCGGCCAGGGCCTCGGCGTTGCTCTTGCGGTTGATGAACTCGTCGCTGTCGAAGATCAGCGCCTCGCCCTTCTTCTGCGGGATCAGCACCGGCGCGATCTCGTCCTTGAAGCGACCGGCGTCCTGCGCCGCGGCGGCCTTGAGCTGGCTCGCCAGCGCCAGCTCGTCCTGCTGCGCGCGGCTGACGCCGTGGGCCTTGGCGACGTTCTCGGCGGTGATGCCCATGTGGTACTGGTTGTAGACGTCCCAGAGACCGTCGTTGATCATGGTGTCGACCATGTTCCAGTTGCCCATGCGCTGGCCGTCGCGGCTGCCCATCAGCACATGCGGGCTGGCGCTCATGTTCTCCTGGCCGCCGGCGATCACGATCTCGCTGTCACCGTCGCGGATCGCCTGCGTCGCCAGCATCACCGCCTTGAGGCCGGAGCCGCAGACCTTGTTGATCGTCATCGCCGGCACGCCGTGGGGCAGGCCGGCCTTGATGACGGACTGTCGCGCCGGGTTCTGGCCGCTGCCGGCGGTCAGCACCTGGCCCATGATGACCTCGCCGACCTGCGCCGCGTCGAGGCGGGCGCGCGCCAGCGCCGCCTGGATGGCGACGGCGCCGAGCTCGGGCGCCGCCACCTTGGCCAGCGAGCCACCGAATTTGCCGATCGCGGTGCGCGCGGCGGAAACGATCACGACATCCATGGGACTCTCCAGGGTTCGGTTCAGGAAGATGCTTGCTGCTTGACGTAGCGGCCGGGCGCCGATTCCAGCACCGGGAACTTGCGGCTGCCTTGCGCCTTGGGCGCCGGCTTCATTGCGCCGCCATGAACGGCCAGCCACGCCGACCAGTCGCTCCACCAGCTGCCAGGCTTCTCGGTGGCCGCGGCCAGCCAGGCCTTGGCGTCCGCCGGGTACTTCGCCGGTCCGGTCCAGTGGCTGCGCTTGTTCTTGCTAGCCGGGTTGATGACGCCGGCGATGTGGCCGCTGGCGCCGAGCACGAAGCGCACCGGGCCCTTCATCAGCTGGGTGTTCGCGTAGGCCGCCTCCCAGGGCACGATGTGGTCCTCGCGGCTGCCATAGACATAGACCGGCGCCTTGATCGCACCCAGGTCCACCGGCTCGCCGCAGGTCCTCAGCCGGCCGGGGACTTTCAGCTCGTTCTGCAGATAGGTGTGACGCAGGTACCAGCAGTAGAACGGGCCGGGCAGGTTGGTGCTGTCACCGTTCCAGTACAGCAGGTCGAAGGCCGGCGGCGCCTCGCCCTTCAGGTAGTTGCCGACGACGTAGTTCCACACCAGGTCGTTCGGGCGCAGGAAGGAGAAGGTCTGCGCCAGCTCGCTGCCCTTGAGCAGGCCGGGACGCTCGAGCTGCCCCAGGGTCTGTTCGCGCAGCTGCACCGAGGCCTCGTCGACGAAGATGTCGAGCACGCCGGTGTGGCTGAAGTCGAGCAGCGTCGTCAGCAGCGTGACGCTGGCCGCCGGGTGCTCGCCGCGTGCCGCCAGCACCGCCAGCGCGGTCGCCAGCATCGTGCCGCCAACGCAGAAGCCCAGCGTGTTGAGCTGCTTGCTCCGGGTGATCTCCTGCACGACGCGGATCGCCGTCAACGGCCCCTGGTCGATGACATGGTCCCAGGTCCAGCCGGCGCAGCTCTCGTCGGGGTTGCGCCAGCTCACCACGAAGGTGCGATGACCCTGTTCGACGGCATAGCGGATCAGCGAGTTCTCCGGCTGCAGGTCGAGGATGTAGTACTTGTTGATGCAGGGCGGCACCATCAGGAACGGGCGCTCGTGCACCTGCTTGGTCAGCGGCGCGTACTCGAGCAGCTGGAAGACCTCGTTCTCGAACACGACGCTGCCCTGGCTGGTGGCGACATTGCGTCCGACCTCGAAGGCGGCGTCATCGGTCTGGCTGAGCTTGCCGCGACGCAGATCGGCCCAGAGCAGCTGCAGGCCCTTGGCGATGCTGGCGCCGCCACTGTCCAGCGCCAGCTGCTGGGCCTCGGGATTCAGGGCCAGGTAGTTGCTCGGCGCGGCGGCGTCGACCATCTGCTGCACCGCGAACTGGATGCGTGCCTTGGCCTTGGCATCGCCCTGCACCGCGTCGGCCATCTCGGTCAGCGTGCGCGCATTCAGCAAGTAGAGCTGCGCGAGGAAGTTCGCGCCCGGCGCCTCGCTCCAGGCCTTGGCGGCGAAGCGCCTGTCCTTGACCGGCGCGTGACTGCTCTGCAGCGACTCATTCCACAGCTTGCCGGCTTCCTCAAGGTAGCGCTGCTGCAACTGGCTCCAGGCGTCGATCGGCAGCTGCACGCCGGCCAGCTGCTGGAACGCCTGGACGGCTGTGTCGAAATCGGGGGGATTGGAGAGCGGGGCGGCGGCGGACGGCTTGGGGCTGGTAGAACGGGGCATCGCGCATGGCCCACCGGCTAGGCAGGGCTCTCTAAACCTGGGTTTTCCCGCAATGTACCTTGTCGCTATCGCATGGCTTTACGTGGCGCTGATGATGGCCATGGCCGAGGCCACGGCAGCCAACGGCTCGCTGCTCGGCGCCGTGTTCACGTTCCTGATCTACGGCCTGCTGCCGGTGGCGATCCTGGTCTACATCCTGGGCACGCCGGGCCGCAAGGCGAAGCTGCGCGCCCAGGCGGCCGCCGAGCTAGCCCTGCTGCGGCAGCAGGCGGATGAAGGCGGCCAGCCGCCCGCTGCGGGCACCGTCGCGGCGGAACGAAAAGAACCTTGAGGGCTCGCTGAAGGTGCAGGCGGGCAGCTGCTGCACGTCGTCGACACCGGCGCGACGCAGCCGCCGCAGCGCCAGGCCCTGCAGGTCGGCGTGCCAGCGCGGATCGCCGTCGGGCCTCGGCGTGTAGCGGAAGCCGTCTTCATCGCCTGCGAAGGCCTGTTGCACATCGGCGCCGACTTCGAAGGCCGAGGGGCCGATGCAGGGGCCCAGCCAGGCGCGCAGCTCGCAGCCGGGCGCTGTGCCCCGCAGCGCGGCCAGCGTGTTCTCGATGACGCCGGCGGCGAGCCCGCGCCAGCCGGCATGGGCACCGGCCACGGCCTGCGCGCGTCCCTGCGCGTCGACGGCACTGAACAGCAGCGGCAGGCAGTCGGCGACCTGGATCGCGATCGCCAGGTCGCTGCGCGTGCTGACCGCGGCGTCGGCGCGCTCGTCGCCGGCGTCGGCGCTCAGCGCCACGCAGCGCGCGCCATGCACCTGGTGCAGGAACACCGGCTCGGCGCCGAGCAGGGCCGCGACGCGGGCCCGGTTCTCGGCCACCGCCGCCGGCTCGTCGCCGCTGCTCCGGCCGAGGTTCAGGCTGTCGAACGGCGGCCGGCTGACGCCGCCGGCGCGTGTGCTCATCCAGGCGACGAGGCCGTCGCCCAGCCCCGTCACGGCGATGCCGTGCTGCCAAGCAAGCGCCGGGCCGCCCCAGGCTGTCTTGTTCCCCTCGGGGCGCTCATTCGGCATCCGGCACCTGGCTGGGGTGGGTGCCGGCGAATGCCGGCAGCGACAGGCAATGCGCGTTGATGCGCTGCACCGCATCGAGATGCTCGATGTGGGCGCCGAAGCGCTGGGCGTTGAAGACCTGCGGGATCAACAGGCAGTCGGCGAGGCCGGGTTCGTCGCCGACGCAGCAGCGGCCGGCGTACCCCTCGGTCTGCAGGCGCTGCTCGACGACGGCCAGGCCGGTCTCCATCCAGTGCCGCATCCAGGCGGTCTTCTGCTCCTCACCGGCCTGGAACTCCTGCGCCAGATGCCGCAGCACGCGCAGGTTGTTCAGCGGGTGGATCTCGCAGGCGATGTCGAGCGCCAGCGAGCGCGTGTGCGCCCGCTGCAGCGCGGAACCAGCGAGCAGCGGTGGCTCGGGGTGGACCTCGTCGAGGTACTCGATGATGGCGAGCGATTGCGTCAACCGCCTGCTGTCGGGCAGCTGCAGCGCCGGCACCAGCTGCGCCGGCCCCAGGCTCTCGTTGCCGAGGTTCTGCTTCTTCAGCAGGTGCACGCCGACGTAGTCGACGCCCAGGCCCTTGAGCGCCAGCGCGATGCGAACGCGCCAGCTGGCCGAGGAGCGGAAGTAGCTGTACAGGGTGTAGCTCATGGGGACATTGTTGCGGCTGGCAAACTGCCGCCCATGCCCCCACGCTCAATTCGTTGCCTGCCCCCCGAGGGGGTCGAGGCACTCCTGGGCCCGCGCGGCGGGCACTGACGATGTTTCCGCGCCAACGCCTCCTGCATTGCAGCCGTTGTGGCCAGCCCGTGCACTATCAGGTGCCGGCCGACGACAACCGCGAGCGCGCCTGCTGCGGCGCCTGCGGCCATGTCCAGTACGAGAACCCGTTGAACGTCGTCGGCACCTTGCCGATCGCCGATGACGGCCGTGTGCTGCTGTGCCGGCGCGCGATCGAGCCGCGGCGCGGTTTCTGGACGCTGCCGGCCGGCTTCATGGAGCTGGGCGAGACGGTGGAGCAGGGCGCACTGCGCGAGACCGAGGAGGAGGCCGGCGCGCAGATCGAGCTCGGCGCGCTGATCACCCTGCTCAGCGTCGTCCAAGTCGGGCAGGTGCATCTGTTCTTCCGCGCCAGGCTCAGCAGCCTGGACTTCAACCCAGGCCCCGAGAGCCTGGAGGTGCAGCTGTTCGCACCCGACGAGATTCCCTGGGACGAGCTCGCGTTCCGCACCGTGCGCCGCACGCTGGAGCATCAGTTCAGCGGCGCCACCCACCTGTTGATCGACACCATCCGATGAAGCCAAGCCAACTCCTGATCGCCGTCGCCCTGCTGCCGCTGCTGGCCAGCGCGCAGTCGCTGAAGACCGAAGTCGTGACCGAGGGCCTGGTGCGCCCCTGGTCGATCGCCGCCCTGCCGGATGGCGGCTGGCTGGTGACCGAGAAGGCCGGCCAGCTGCGCCGCGTCGACGCCCAGGGCAAGCTGCTGACGGCGCCGATCGCCGGCGTTCCGAAGGTCGACGACGCCGGCCAGGGTGGCCTGCACGATGTCGTGCTCGACAGCGGCTTCGCGGCCAACCGCCAGCTCTATCTCTGCTTTGCCGAGCCGGGCGAAGGCGGCACCGCCGGCACCGCGCTGGCCAAGGCCCGGCTGTCGGCCGACGGCACGGCCCTGGAGCAGCTGCAGCTGATCTTCCGTCAGGTGCCGAAGATCAAGAGCCGGGCGCACTTCGGCTGTCGCATCGTCGAGGCGCGCGACGGCAACCTGTTCCTCAGCCTGGGCGACCGCTACCTCGGCATGCAGAGCGCGCAGACGCTGGACAACCACATGGGCAAGGTGGTCCGTATCACGAAGGACGGCAAGGCGCCGGCCGACAACCCGTTTGTCGGCAAGGCAGGTGCGTTGCCGGAGATCTGGAGCATCGGCCACCGCAACCAGCAGGGCGCGCTGCTGGACGCCAACGGCGTGCTCTGGACCCATGAGCATGGGCCGCAGGGCGGCGACGAGATCAACCGCCCGCAGCCTGGCAGGAACTACGGCTGGCCGGTCATCACCTATGGCGAGAACTACGGCGGCGGCAAGATCGGCGACGGCATCACGCACAAGGAAGGCATGGAGCAGCCCCTCGTGAAGTGGGTGCCGTCGATCGCGCCCAGCGGCTTTGCGCAGCTGACCAGCAAGGCCTATGGCGACGCCTGGCAGGGAAGCTTCTTCATCGGCTCGCTGAAGTTCCGCCATCTCGAGCGCGTCAAGCTCGATGCCGCCGGCAAGCTCATCGCCCAGGAGCGGCTGCTGCCGGACGTCGGACGCGTGCGCGACGTGCGCCAGGGCGTCGACGGCCTGCTCTACCTGCTGACCGAGAGCGAGCCGGCACAGCTGCTGCGCCTGCGACCGGCGCCGTGAGGCGCGCGCCTTGATCGAGCTGCTGCTGCTGGCGGCCAGCAGCCTGCCGACGGTCGAGGTCAGCGGCAGCCGCGCGCCGCCCGGCGCCGCCACCGTGCTGGTCGCCGAGCCGTTGCTGGCGACGCGGCCGCTGGCCGACTGGCTGGCCGGCGTGCCCGGCCTGCATGCGGCCGAACGCAGCAACGCGGCGCAGGACCTGCAGCTGTCCAGCCGCGGCTTCGGTGCCCGCACCTCGTTCGGCGTGCGCGGGCTGCGGCTCTACATCGACGGCGTTCCGGCCAGCGCCCCCGACGGCAGCGGCTCGCTGTCGCAGCTGCCGCTCGAGCTGGTCGAGCGCATCGAGGTGCTGCGCGGTCCGTTCAGCGCGCTCTATGGTGCCAACAGCGGCGGCGTGATCGCGGTGTTCACCGCGCCGGCCCGTGACGGCGCGAGCGCCGGCGTCGGCATCGGCGCCTTCGGCGAGCGCGAGCTGCGCCTGCAGACCGGCGGCCGGCTCGAGGGGGGTGGCTGGCGGGTGGCGCTGGGCGTTGCGCGCGTCGACGGGTTCCGCCCGCAGCAGGCGGCGCGCAAGCGCCAGGTTGACCTGCGCCTGGACCTCGGTCGCTGGCGCCTCGGCCTCAATGGCCTGGACCTGCCGGCCGAGGATGCCCAGGGCCTGAGCCGCGCCGCCTGGGATGCCACCCCGAACAGCACGGCGGCGCCGGCCCTGCAGTTCGCGACGCGCAAGCACACGCGCCAGCTGCAGCTCGGGCTCTCGGGGCGCGAGGGCGCCTGGCAACTGGCTGCCTGGCTGGGGCGGCGCGGGGTCGATCAATGGCAGTCGATCCCGGTGGCGGCGCAGCAGCCGGCCAGCCATCCCGGCGGCGTGATCGCGCTGCAGCGCCGCTATGCCGGCCTGGACCTGCAACGACGCGACGCGATCGGCGCACTGCAGCTGCTGACGGGCGTCGCCGTCGAGGCGCAGCAGGACGAGCGCCGCGGCTACGAGAACTTCGTCGGCAGCCGGCTCGGCGTCAGCGGCGCGCTGCGCCGCGACGAGGGCAACCGCGGCCTGGGTGTCGACGCCTATCTGCAGGGCACCTGGCGCGAGCACGCCGACCGCAGCTGGAACGCCGGCCTGCGCGCCGGGCGCCTGCGCCTGAGCAGTCGTGACCGCTTCCTGGGCAACGGCGATGACAGCGGCGAGCGTCGCTTCGACACCCTGAGCCCGGTGCTCGGCGTCGAGCAGCGGCTGCTGCCCGGCTGGCGCCTGCACGCGCAGTTCGGCGCCGCTCAGGAGACCCCGACGCTGAACGAGCTGGCGTATCGCGCCGACGGCAGCAGCGGCTTCAACCAGTCGCTGCGCGCACAACGCAGCCGGCAGTGGGAGATCGGCATCCGCGGCGCCCCGCTGGAGCTCAGCGTGTTCGCGGCGCGCAGCCGCGACGAGATCGTGGCCATCGGCTCCAGCGGCGGCCGCGCCCGTTTCGGCAACGCCGACGGCGGTATCCGTCGCGCCGGTGCCGAGCTCGGTTGGCAGCGGCAGCTGGCGCCGGCGTGGTCGCTGCAGCTCAGCGCCAGCCTGCTGCGCGCCCGCCTGGCCGATGGCAGCGTGCTGCCCGGCGCGCCGGCCCGTCAGGCGCAGCTGGCGCTGGAGTGGCAGCCGGCGCCGTCCTGGCGTGCACAGCTGCGCGTACAGGGCAAGTCCAGGCTCTGGGCGGGGCCCGGCCAGGCGGCGCCCGGCCACGGCCTGGCGCACCTGCAGCTGCAGCGCGACGGCCGCAACGCGCTGGGTGCCTGGCGCGTCAGCGCGCTCGTCGACAACCTGACCGACCGTCGCCATGCGCCCTCGGTCATCGTGGCCGAGGCCAATGGCCGCTACCTGGAGCCGGGTCCGCCGCGGCGCTGGTCGTTGCGCCTGAGCCAGGCGCTCGACTGAGCGACGCCGGTCGCGCTCAGGCCGCCTGCAGGCAGGCGCGGGCGCGGCTCAGCAGGCCGGCCACGCTGCCGCCCTGCCAGGGCAGCAGCGCCACGCGCAGCTCGCTGCTGAGCTGGGCCTGCAGCAGCGCGACCATGCGTTGCACGACGCGTTCGCTGGTGGCGGCGTCGATGTCCTGCAGCAGCAGCAGCAGCTGGTGTTCGCCGAGCCGGGCCAGCAGGTCGCCGCGCCGCGTCACCCGCAGGCCGGCGGCGCCGAGCTGGCGCAGCTGCTCCGGGCTGGGCTGGGCCGCCAGGCCGTAGGCGACCAGGCAGAGCCGCGGCGGCAGCGGCGACTTCGCCAGCTGTTGCAGGCGCTCCAGCAGGTGGGCCTCGGAAGCGGCGCCGGTGATCGGATCGAGCCATTCGGCGCTGCCCAGCGCCGGCGGCAGACCGAGCAGCGCCGGCTGGCGCGCACGGGCTTCGAGGTAGGCGTTCTGTTGCTCGAGCTGGCGCACGCGGTTGCGCAGGCGCCAGACCTTGGACTCCTCGGGCTCGCCGAGCGCCCAGCTGACCTGCTCGCGGTTGCCTTCGGACACGAAACGCAGCTGGAAGCGTCCGGTGCGCGGTTCCCAGCGCACGTCGCTGTAGAGCAGATCGCCGGCGGCATCGAGCGCGCCCTGGATCAGGCCGCGCTCCCAGTCGCGGCAGAACGGCGAGCTGGAGACCACCTCGGCCGTGCCGGCGGCCTCGTCCAGCGACTGCAGCGCAAAGCGACCGATGTCTTCGCTGTTGCCGCGCACGAGTTGTGAATAGCTGCCCACCTGCACATGGTGGCGCAGCACGTCGAGCGCGCCCGGGCAGCTGGCGAAGCCGGCCGACTCGTGATACCACTGATGCAGGGTGCGCAGGCCGAGCTGGAAACGCAGCGGCGGCGCCAGCGGTTCGCCACCGGTGTCACGCAGCCAGGCCAGCGGATCCTGCAGCGGCAGCCAGCCGCTCGGCGGCAGTTGCTGCAGCAAGGCAGGCAGCGGCAGCGCCAGCTCTTCGTAGACGCCGCGCACGCGCTGCAAGGCCAGGGCGCTGATGTCCATGGGATCGCAAGGGTTCAGAGGTCAAGCATGCTAGGCAGTCTGCGCGGCCGGCCCGTGTTCAATCCGACCGACGGCGTGATGCCCGTCACCCGCCGCGCGCTCTTGTGTCGCCTTTGTGGCCAGACAGCCGCGCCGCGACGTCGGCGCAGGCCTGGCGCAGCGCGTCGACCAGCGGGTCGACGCCCTGCGCACGCGGCCGCCGCAGCGGCCGGATCAGCGCCACGCGGTAAGGGATGGTCTGGCTCAGCGGGCGCCAGTGCAGCGCGTCACCGGCGCAGGCCAGCGCGGTGTAGGGGTTGACCACGGCGACACCCAGGCCGCGGGCGACCAGCGCGCAGGCGGCGACGCTGCTGGTGGTCTGCAGCTGCATCCGGCGCTGCACGCCGGACGCGGCGAACAACCGGTCGATGGCGGCGCGGTAGGGGTCGTCGTCGGCCAGGCTGATGAAGGTCTGGCCCTCGAAGTCCTCGGGCCGGAGCACGCCACGACGCAGCAGCGGGTGACCGGCCGGCAGCACCGCGACCTCGGGCAGCGCCGGCAGCGCTTCGACGCGGCAGCCGCTGACCGCCGACTCGCCCTCGGCCAGGCCGAGGTCGTAGCCCTGCTCGGCCATGCGCGCGGCCAGCTGCGGCGTCTCGGCCGGCGTCACGGCGACACGGCCCTGCGGCTCCAGCTGCAGCCAGCGCGCCAGTGCCGGCGGCAGCAACGCGTGGGCCAGGGCCGGCAGCGCCAGCAGCTGCAGTTGCTGCGCATCGGCGCGCTGCAGCGCCAGCGCCTGCGCCTGCACCTGGGCCAGGCCCTGGTAGTGGCGCAGCACGGTGTCGAACAGGCTCTGCGCCGCCGCCGTCGGCTTGAGCCTGGCGCCCTTGGCGCGCTCGAACAGCGCATAGCCCAGTCGCTGCTCCATCAGCGACAGCTCGCGGCTCAGTGTTGGCTGGCTGCTGTGCAGTGCCTGGGCGGCGGCGCCGAGGCTGCCGGCCTGCATGACGGCGCGGAACAGCTCGACCTGGCGGTGGGTGATTGGCATATCCAATGTGGATGAGGTGGCGACAAGATGGTAATTGCCGATATGGGGCCGGGCGGGCATGCTGACGCCATGAATGCCTGTTTCGACGACGACTTGCTGCGCCGCCTGGCGGCCCAGTACGGCAGCCCGCTGTGGGTGATGGATGCAGGGACGATCCGCGCCCGGCTGGCGCAGCTGCGCGACTTCGATGTCGTGCGCTATGCGCAGAAGGCCAATCCCAACACCCACCTGCTGCGCTTGCTGCGCGAGGCCGGCGCCAAGGTCGACGCCGTCAGCCGCGGCGAGGCGCTGCGTGCGCTGGCCGCCGGCTACCAGGCCGGGGCGGCGCGTGCGGCCACGCTCGAAGCGGCGGCCGAGGCGGAGATCGTCTACACCGCCGACCTGCTCGACCGTGAGAGCCTGGACTTCGTCATCGAGCAGGGACTGGTCGTCAACGCCGGCTCGATCGACATGCTGCGCCAGCTCGGCGAACGCTCGCCGGGCCATGCGGTCTGGCTGCGCCTGAACCCGGGCTTCGGCCACGGCCACAGCAAGAAGACGAACACCGGCGGCGAGCACAGCAAGCACGGCATCTGGCATGAGCAACTTGGCGACGCGCTGCAACTGATCGCCCAGACCGGCCTGCGCCTGGTCGGGCTGCACATGCACATCGGATCAGGCGTCGATTACGGCCACCTGCAGCAGGTCTGCGGCGCGATGGTCGGGCTGGTGCGCCAGGTGCGGACGGCCGGCTTCGACCTGGCGGCGATCAGCGCCGGCGGCGGGCTGTCGGTGCCGTACCGCGACGACCAGGACCCGATCGATCCCGGGCATTACTTCAGCCTCTGGGACGCCGCGCGGCGCGAGGCGCAGGCGCTTGTCGGGCACCGCCTGAGCCTGGAGATCGAACCGGGCCGCTATCTGGTGGCCGAGGCCGGCTGCCTGCTCACCGAGGTGCGCGCGGTCAAGCGCCAGGGCAGCGTGCCCTTCGTGCTCGTCGACGCAGGTTTCAACGAGCTGATGCGTCCCGCGATGTACGGCGCCCACCATGGCATGCGCCTGCTGGGGGCTGGCGGCGCTTGCCAGCCGACCGCCGTCGCCGGTCCGCTTTGCGAAAGCGGCGATGTCTTCACCCAGGGCGAGGGGGGCGATCTGCTGCTGCGCGAGCTGCCCGCGGCCAAGGTCGGCGATCTGCTGGTGATCGAGAACACCGGTGCCTACGGCAGCAGCATGAGCAGCAACTACAACAGCCGGCCCTTGTGTGCCGAGGTGCTGGTCGATGGCGATGTCGTCAGGCTGATCCGCCGCCGTCAGAGCGTCGAAGCGCTGCTCGCGCTGGAAGCGGTTTGAGGTAAGGCGTCTCGAAGCGCGTCCAGGCGCCGGGCGCGCGCGCCAGCAAGGCCAGCCCGCGATCGAGCGCGGCCAGCAGCTCCAGGTGGCCGGGCCTCGCGCGCGACACCGCCATGTGCGTGAGATCGCCGCTGTCGTGGCTGAAGGGCTGGCGCTGCAGCCGGTCGCCCAGCTGCAGCTCCTGCAACAGCCAGCGGCCCGGCAGGTGATTGACGACGGCGACATCGATGCGCCGCGCCGCGACCATGCGCATCAGGGTGGGCAGGTTGATCGCCTGCTCGACGCTGCCTCGCAGCGCCGCCTGCAACGGCGGGGGGAACGCGAAGCCGGCGACGATGCCGACGCGCAGACCGGCCAGGTCCTCGAGCTGTCGCACCAGCGGTCCGCGCTCTCGCAGCGCATAGAAGTCGTGCTGCACGGTCGCGCCGTAGCCGCGGCTGAAGGCGAGGAACCGGCGCCGCTCCGGGGTGTCGCGAACCGCCGCCGTGAAGTCGGCCTCGCCCAGCTCCATCATCGCCAGCACGCGACGCCAGGATAGGCGCTCGACGCGCAGGCGGTAGCCGCCGCCCAGGCGCAACGCCTCGCGGGCAATGTCGATGTCGATGCCGTCACCGGCCGCATGGCCCGCTTCCAGCACGTAAGGCGGCAGCGTGGCGACGGCGAGCACCAGTTCGCGCGACGCCGCCAGGGCCGGCACGGACCAACCAGCCAGCGAGGCGGTGAAGAGGCGACGGCTGGGTTGCATGGGGGCGCGAGCATGTCACAGACATCGAGCCTCGGCCGCCACTCGGCTTTGGGTGGCGCCGCCTTCATGAAGTTCTGCACGCTCACCAGGTCGGCCATAGGCAAAAGCGAATACGGCCATTCGATCAAACAAAACTAACGACCGATAACTGTCGATACAGTTCACCCCATCCCGCAACCTCCTACCCAGGAAATCGCATGTCGCTGATCAACACCCAAGTCCAACCGTTCAAGGCCGAAGCGTTTCACAACGGCAAGTTCGTCACCGTCACCGAGGAGTCGCTGAAGGGCCGCTGGTCCGTGCTGATCTTCATGCCGGCCGCGTTCACCTTCAACTGCCCGACCGAGGTCGAGGACGCCGCTCAGCATTACGCGGAGTTCCAGAAGCTGGAGACCGAGGTCTACATCGTCACCACCGACACTCACTTCGCGCACAAGGTCTGGCACGAGACCAGCCCGGCCGTCGGCCAGGCCAAGTTCCCGCTGGTCGGCGACCCGACGCACGCGCTGACCAACGCCTTCGGCGTGCACATCCCCGAGGAAGGCCTGGCGCTGCGCGGCACCTTCGTGATCAACCCCGAGGGCGTGATCAAGACCGCCGAGATCCACGACAACGCGATCGCCCGCGACGTCAAGGAGACCCTGCGCAAGCTGAAGGCTGCGCAGTACGTCGCCAAGAACCCCGGCCAGGTCTGCCCGGCCAAGTGGAACGAAGGCGCGAAGACGATTGCGCCGAGCCTCGACCTCGTCGGCAAGATCTAAACACCGCTGCACCGCAGGCAACCGCCCCCGGTGGGGGAGGTTGCCTTTTTTTCGCCCGAAGGAACCCACGACATGCTCGACGCCGCCCTGAAAGCCCAACTTGCCGCCTACCTGCAGCGCCTCACCCAGCCGGTGGAACTGGTGGCGACGCTGGATGCCTCCACCGCCGCGCGCGAGCTGCGGGAGTTGCTGGACGAGGTGGTGGAGGCCGGCGGCGGCCAGGTCGCCCTGCGCGTGGTCGACGACGGCGAGCGTTCCCCCTCGTTCACGGTCGGTCGCCCCGGCGACGTTGCCCGCCAGCGCTTCGCCGGCTTGCCGCTGGGTCATGAGTTCACCACCCTGGTGCTGAGCCTGCTGCAGGTCGGCGGTGTGGCGCCGAAGATCACGGACGCGCAGGCCGAGCGCATCCGTGCCATCAAGGGCCCGCTGGCTTTCGACACCTACATCGGCCTGTCCTGCCACAACTGCCCGGACGTGGTGCAGGCGCTCAACGTGATGAGCCTGCTGAATCCGGCCATCCGCTCCACGGCCATCGACGGCGCGCTGTTCCAGGACGAGGTCAAGGCGCTGGACATCATGGCGGTGCCGGCGGTGTTCGCGAACGGCAAGCCGTTCGCGAATGGCCGCATGGACCTGGATGAGCTGCTGGCCAAGATCGAGACCAGCTTCGACACCGAGGGCGCCGCCGAGCGCGCCGCGGCCCAGGCCCGTGAACTCAGCGAGAAGGCGCCCTACGACATGCTGATCGTCGGCGCCGGTCCGGCCGGTGCGGCGGCCGCCGTCTACGCCGCCCGCAAGGGCCTGCGCGTCGGCCTGCTGGCCGACCGCTTCGGCGGCCAGACCCTGGACACGCTGGGCATCGAGAACTACATCTCGGTGCAGCACACCGAGGGCCCGCAGTTCGCCCGCGCGCTGGAGAACCATGTGCGCGACTACCCGGTCGACGTGATGAGCGGCCTGCGCGCCGCTCGCCTGGACAGCGCCGGCGAGCCCGAGGGCCTGAGCGCGGTGCAACTGGAGAACGGCGCGCAGCTGCGCGCGAAGACCCTGATCCTGGCCACCGGCGCGCGCTGGCGCGAGCTCGGCGTGCCGGGCGAGGCGCAGTACCGCAACAAGGGCGTGGCCTACTGCCCGCACTGCGACGGCCCGCTGTTCAAGGGTCAGCGCGTCGCCGTGGTCGGCGGCGGCAACTCCGGCGTCGAGGCGGCGATCGACCTCGCCGGCATCGTCAAGCAGGTCACGCTGCTGGAGTTCGCGCCGCAGCTGAAGGCCGACGAGGTGCTGGTGCGCAAGCTGCACAGCCTGCCCAACGTCACCGTGCTGACCAATGCGCAGACCCAGGAGGTCGCCGGCGACGGTCAAAAGGTCAACGGCCTGCGCTGGCTGAACCGCGTCAGCGGCGAATCGACGCTGATCCCGCTGGAGGGTGTGTTCGTGCAGATCGGACTGGTGCCCAACACCGAATGGCTGAGGGGCACGCTGGAGCTGAGCCGCTACGGCGAGATCGTCGTTGACGCCAAGGGCGCGACCTCGCTGCCGAACGTGTTCGCCGCCGGCGACTGCACGACGGTGCCGTTCAAGCAGATCATCATCGCCGCGGGCGACGGCGCGAAGGCGGCATTGGGCGCGTTCGACGCGCTGATGCGCATGCCCGCCGTCGCCAGCTCAGAAGCGCAGTCCAGCCTCTAGGCTCAGGCTGCGCGGCGCCTGCGGCAGGTCGCCGGCGATGCGGCCTGGTGCCAGGCTGGGTTCGCGCACATCGGCGTCGCCGGCGTTGCGCAGCTGAGCCGCCAGCCACCAGGCGCTGCCGCTGGGCTGCCAGCGCAGGCTGAGGTCGGCGCTCAGGTAGTCGGGCACGGCGGCGCGGTTGTCGCCGGCGGCGCGCAGGCGCTTGCCGACCTGCAGCAGTTGCAGACCGAGCCGCCAGTCGGGCGCGGCGCGCCAGTCGGCGAGCAGCAGCGCCCGGACCTGCGGCGCATAGCCCGGTCGAAGGCCGTTGGCCAAGTCCCGGCCCTGCTGCCAGGACCAGCTGGCCTGCAGGCTCAGCGTCGGCAGCGCCTGCCAGCGCAGTTCCAGCTCGGCGCCGCGGCCGCGCTGGTCGGTGGTGTTGTTGAAGGTCGTGCCGGTACCCGGCTGGTTGTTCGGCGTCGGCCTGATGATGTCGTCCATGCGGAATCGGAACAGGTTCAACGCCGCCTGCAGGTCGCGACCCGGCTGCCACAGCAGCGCGAACTCGCTGGTGGCGGTGGTCTCCGGACGGACCGCCGGATTGCCGCGCGCCACCGGGTTGGTGATCGCGTAGAGCTCGGCGAAGCTCGGCGCGCGAAAGGCGCGGCCGTGCATCAGCTTCAGCGTGAGGTCGTGGCGCGCATCCCAGACCAGGGCCAGGCGCGGGTTCGTCGTGCCGCCGACGTCGTCATAGCGGTCATGCCGCAGGCCGGCGGTGAGTTGCCAGTCCGGCGCCAGCTGCCACTCGTCCTGCAGGAACGCGTGGTGATGTCGACGGCGGTGAGGCAGCAGGAATGGCGCACCGCTGCTCGTGAACGCCGGCAGCGGGATCGGCAGACCGTTGGGCGCATAGCTGAAGTTGCGTCCCTCCGCGGTCCGGTACATGTCGACCTCCTCGCTGCCGACGCCGAGTCGCCACTGGTGTCCGGACCAGCCCGTGTAGCTCAGGTAGGCGCTGAGCCGCCACTGCCGCTCCCAGGTCTCGGGCGCGCCGAACATGCCCTCGGGGAACAGGCCGGTGGGAAAGCGCGCGCCGGGCGGAAAGATCATCAGCGGCCGCGTGAACAGCTGCTGGTAGCCCTGGAAGCCCAGCGACGCTCCGGCGCTCAGGTGCTCGGCAACCTGCGTTTCGCTCCAGCTCAGCTCGGCGAGCAGGCGCTTCGTGCGCTCCAGCGAGCGCGGGTCCAGGGCTTGCGAGATGCCGACGCCGCTCTCGAATTCGCGCTGCTGGTAGCTCGCGCGCAGGCGCCAGCGCTGGTAGCCGAGCTCCAGACCGAGCAGGCGCAACTCCCGCTCAAGCTCCAGCGGCCCGGGGGCCAGGCTGGCGCTGCTGCCGAAGACGGCGTCGTTGGTGGTCTGTGCGTCGGCGGTGATGGTCGACCGCAGCCCGTCGCTGCGGCTGGTGCCGGCATAGAACGCGTAATCAAAGGCACCGATGCGTCTTCCCGCCTGCAGCCAGGCGTCCCGCGTGGCGAAGCTGCCACCGCGCAGCCCAAGCTCCTGGCCATCGATCTCGCCGCCGCCCTTGGTGATGATGTTGATCACGCCGGCATAGGCCTCGGCACCGTAGAGCGCCGAGCCGGGACCGCGCAGGATCTCGATGCGCGCCACGCTGTCCAGCGGCAGCCCGCGCCAGGCACTGGAGCCGCGGTCGCCGCGCAGCGCCGTGGTCATCGGCTGGCCGTTCCAGAGCAGCAGCACCTGCTGGTTGTACTGCGAGTAGACGCCGCGCATCACCCACAGCGGGGTGTAGAACGAGGCCGATCGCGACACGTGCAGTCCGGGCACGCGGGCCAGCGCGTCCTCCAGGTCGGTGGCGCCCATCGCGCGCAGCTCCTCGGCGGTGATCACCGTCGCCACCGCCGGCGCGCGGCGCAAGGCCTGCGCGCGACCCGTGGCGATCGACACCGTGCCGGCGTCCCCATAGGCCAGGGCGAGCTCGGCGTCATCCAGCGCCAGCACCGGGCCGGGCAGCGCCAGCAGCAGGATCGCAAGACCGGGAATGCGCATGCGGCTCTCCTCAGGGTTTGGCGGGCGGCGCGACGCGGGGCAGACGCAGGCTGACGACGGTACCTTGGTCCGGCTGGCTGTCAATGCGAACCTCGCCGCCCAGCAGTCCGGTGACGAGGGTGTGCACGATCTGCATGCCGAGCCCCGAACCACCCTGACCGAACTTGGTGGTGAAGAAGGGCTCGAACACGCGCTCGCGCACATCGCTCGGCATGCCGGCACCGTCATCGCGACAGCTGATCAGCACCTGGTCATTGCCCAGCGGCTCGCAGCGCACCAGCAGCAGGCCCTGCGCCCGACCGGCGAAGCCGTGCAGCAGCGCGTTCTGGGCGATGTTCGTGATGACCTGACCCAGCGGACCCGGATAGCTGTCCATCAGCAGCCCTGGCGCCAGTTCGGCTTCGATGCGGTAGGGGCTGTGGCGGAACATCGGCATCAGGCTGCGCAGCACGTCCTGCAGCACTTCGTCGGCGCGGAACTCGCGGCGCATCTCGGTGGTCTGGTCGATCGCCAGTTGCTTGAAGCCGCGCACGATCTCGGCGGCGCGCTGCACATTGCGACCGACCAGGCTGCTGCCCTCGACGCCGCCGGCCAGCATGGTGCTGAGCATCGAGCGCCGCAGGTCGCCGCGCTCAAAGCTGGCGAGCAGCTCGCGCTGCTGCTCCTCCAGCGCCGTGGCGGCGGTCAGCGCGTTGCCCAGCGGCGTGTTGAGCTCGTGCGCGACGCCGGCGACCAGCCTCCCCAGCGAGGCCAGCTTTTCCGACTCGACGAGCTGCCGCTGCGCTTCGTGCAAGCTGTCCAAGGTCTGACGCAGCTCGCGGTTGGCCTCGCTCAGGGAGGTCGTGCGGTCCGCGACGCGCCGCTCCAGCAGCTCGGCATGTTCCTCCAGCTCCGCGTGCTGGCGCTGCAGCTGCTGCTCGCGCTCGGCCAGGGTGTCCATCAACTGGTTGAAGCGGCGCGCCATCTCGGCCAGATCGGCGGGGCCGCGGGGGCGCGCGCGCCGGTTGCCGTCCTGGCCCGCCATCACCGCCGACAGCTCCGTCAGCGGGCGGCTGAGGCGACGCATCAGCCACTGCAGACCGAGGATCAGCAGCAGGGCGCTGAGCAGGCCGACGCCCAGGTTCACTGCCACCAGTCGCCAGACCAGGCCTTGCAGCGGCGCCTTGCCCTGCGTCAGCCGCACGAAGCCGAGCAGTTCCGCCGGGCGTTCGGCCTCGAAGGGGGAGGCGGCGCTGGCCTGGCTGCGCACCGGCGCCACGATCGCCCAGGCGCTCGCGGTCTCCGACTCCAGGTAGGGCAATAGCGCCTCGCGCCGAGGGCGAGAGGCGGTGACCGCGGGCGCCTGGCCGAGCGCGATCAGGCGGTCGCCTTCGATGTGAAGCAGCTCGATGTGCAACACATCGGGGTGGGCCAGCGCGCGCTCAAGCGCCTCGCGGGCGTTCTCGCCGCCTTCCACCAGCAGCGCCAACCGTGACTGCTGGGCCAGGCTGGCCGCCAGGCCCATGCCCTGCCGCAGCAGGGTCTCGCGGGCCTGCAAGCCGCCCTGCCAGGAGCTGATCGCCGCCGCCAGCAGGCTCATCAGCAGCACACCGGCGGCCAGCGCCAACGCCAGCTGGCGTGCCAGCGGCAGGCGTCGCAGGCGCAGGGCGAGGCGGACGAGGCGGCTCATCGCTCGGGCAGCAGCAGCTCGAAGCTGCGCTGCAGTGGCGGATCGAGCTGCAATCCGAGGTGCCCGGCGGTGCGCGTGTTCAGCGCCGCATGGACCTCGCGCAGCGGCCTGGCGCCGCGCGGCGCCGTCGCGCTGCCGGCGAGCAGTGCGGCGGCGGCGGCGCCCAGGCTGCGTCCGAGCTCGCGGTTGTTCGGATACAGCGAGAACAGCGCGCCGCGTCGCACATGGCCCAGCGCGCTGGAGAACAGCGGCAGGCCGCGGCTCCAGCATTCCTGCAGCAGCATGGGCAGCACCGTGGATTCGTCGACGCTGACGGCGTCCTGCGGCAGCCAGAACGCATCCTGCGGTCCGGCCTGGGCGAGCAAGGCCTGGTACTGACGCAGGGCTGCACGCAGCTCGTCGACCTCGACCAGTTGCAGTTCCAGCTTCAGCTGCCGCGCCGCTTCCTGCGCCCCACGCATCAGCCAGGCCGATTGCCGCGAATGCACCGCGTTGACGCGCTTCACGCCGGGCAGCAGCTGGCGCAGCCGCTGCAGCAGCAGCGCCGGATCCGGACTGAGGGCGAGCAGGGTGGTGGCGCGGGCATCGGCTTCGCTTGGACCGATGACGCCGCCGCCGACGACCTCGACGCCGCCCTGCAGCTCCAGCGCCGCGCGCAGCGCGGTCCGACCCAGCGCGATGAGCACCCGCGGTCGGCGCTGCGACAGCACGGCGGGCGCCGATTCGGCATTCGCCGGCAGTGCCAGGCGCTCGCTGGGTACGCGCTCGGCGATGCCGGCCAGCATGGCCTCGAAGACGCTGCGATAGGGTTCTGGCAGCTCGGGGAACAGCACCGGCACCGGCTCTGCCGCCTGCAACCCGGACGCGCAGGCGCCGGCCAGTGCGATCAGGCCGTGGCGACGGGTCAGGTGGGAGACGGGCATTGGCGTCAGCCTAACCCCGGCCCGGCAACGCCGGTCAGAGCGACATCAACTTGATGCGCAGTTCGCCCGCCCCAAAGCGCTCCTGCAGCAGCAGTTGCAGATGCGGCCTGAGCATGCGCAGCTTGGCCGCCGCGGCGGCGTTCTTCACCAGCAGGGTCCAGCCGGCCTCGTCGACGCCGCCGGCAGCGACCGCGGCGTGCAGCGCCTTGGGGATCGCCAGCTTGACGGTCTCCAGCCGGGCCTGACCGGCGCGAGCCGCCTGCGTCAGCTGCTGCAGCCCGGCGTCGCGCTGCAAGGTGTCACGCAGCGCCTGCGCGCGAGGCACCAGCGGCCTGGCAGTCGGGCGGAGATAGCGGGGCGGGTTCACCGGACCAGTTTAGGGGCGCTGGTAGACTCGGCCGCTTTTGCCGGCGCCAGCCCGGGCGTGCCACACGGGGTTTTCCTGGGGTGGTCGACCCCGGTCCGGCGCCTTGATCTGCCCGGGGTCCGCCCCATCTGCGGCAGTCGCGCTTCCCCCTGCTTCCCCTGCCCGCCATGTTGCCCTCGATCCTGACCCGCCTGTTCGGCAGCCGCAACGAGCGTCTGCTGCGCCAGTACCGCCGCATCGTGCAAGACATCAATGCGCTGGAGCCGCGTTACGAGGCGATGGACGATGCCACCCTGCAGCAGCAGACGGCCTTGTTCAAGGAGCGCTACGCCAAGGGCGAGACCCTGCAGCAGCTGCTGCCCGAGGCGTTCGCCGTGGTCCGCGAGGGCGGCAAGCGCTCGCTGAAGATGCGCCACTTCGACGTGCAGCTGATCGGTGGCATGGTGCTCAACGACGGCAAGATCGCCGAGATGCGCACCGGCGAGGGCAAGACCCTGATGGCGACGCTGCCGGTCTACCTGAATGCGCTGTCCGGCAAGGGCGTGCATGTGGTGACGGTCAACGACTACCTGGCGCGCCGCGACGCCGAGTGGATGGCCAAGCTCTACAACTTCCTCGGCCTCAGCGTCGGCATCAATCTGCCGCAGATGAGCCGCGAGGAGAAGCAGGCGGCTTACGCCTCCGACATCACCTACGGCACGAACAACGAGTACGGCTTCGACTACCTGCGCGACAACATGGTGCAGATGATCGAGGACCGCGTGCAGCGTGGCCTGAACTTCGCCATCGTCGACGAGGTCGACTCGATCCTGATCGACGAGGCGCGCACGCCGCTGATCATCAGCGGCCAGGCCGATGACCAGACCGAGGTCTACCGCCACATCAACAAGATCGCGCCGCTGCTGAAGAAGCAGATCGGCGAGGCCGATCCGCGCACCGGCGAGGGCGTCATCGAGCCCGGTGACTTCACGCTGGACGAGAAGTCGCACCAGGTCTACCTGACCGAGGACGGTCACGAGAAGGCCGAGCAGCTGCTGGCCGCCGAGGGCCTGCTGCCGGCCGGGGCCAGTCTGTACGACCCGGCCTACATCACGCTGGTTCACCATCTCTACGCGTCGCTCCGTGCCCACCATGTGTTCCAGAAGGACACGCATTACGTGGTGCAGAACGGCGAGGTGACGATCGTCGACGAGTTCACCGGCCGCCTGATGACCGGCCGCCGCTGGAGCGACGGCCTGCACCAGGCCGTCGAGGCCAAGGAAGGCGTGCAGATCCAGGCCGAGAACCAGACGCTCGCCTCGATCACGTTCCAGAACTACTTCCGCATGTACGGCAAGCTCGGTGGCATGACCGGCACCGCCGACACCGAGGCCTACGAGTTCCAGGAGATCTACGGCCTTGAGACCGTGGTCATCCCGCCGAACCGTCCGACGATCCGCAAGGACGAGCTCGACCTGGTCTACAAGACCACGCGCGAGAAGTACGAGGCGGTGATCAAGGACATCCGCGACTGCCATGAGCGCGGTCAGCCGACGCTGGTCGGCACGACCTCGATCGAGAACTCGGAGCTGGTCTCGACGCTGCTGACCAAGGCCAAGTTGCCGCACCAGGTGCTGAACGCCAAGCAGCATGCGAAGGAGGCCGAGATCATTGCCCAGGCCGGACGGCCGGGCGTGATCACCATCGCCACCAACATGGCTGGCCGCGGCACCGACATCGTGCTCGGTGGCAACGTCGAGAAGCAGGTGCAGTTCATCGAGGCCGACGACGCGATCCCGGCCGACGAGAAGGCGCGCCGCATCGAGAAGCTGCACAGCGAGTGGCAGGGTCTGCACGACCAGGTCAAGGCCGCCGGCGGCCTGCGCGTCATCAGCACCGAGCGCCACGAAAGCCGGCGCATCGACAACCAGCTGCGCGGCCGCTCCGGCCGCCAGGGCGATCCGGGCTCCAGCCGCTTCTACCTGAGCCTCGATGACCAGCTGATGCGCATCTTTGCCGGCGAGCGGGTGAAGGCGATCATGGAGCGCCTGAAGATGCCCGATGGCGAGGCCATCGAGGCCGGCATCGTCAGCCGCTCGATCGAAGGCGCGCAGCGCAAGGTCGAGGCGCGCAACTTCGATATCCGCAAGCAGCTGCTCGAGTACGACGACGTGTCGAACGACCAGCGCAAGGTGATCTACCAGCAGCGCAACGCGATCCTCGAGGCCGAGGACCTGCTGCCGCAGATCCAGAGCCTGCGCGAGGGCGCACTGACCGACATCGTGCGCAGCCATGTGCCGGCCGAGAGCCTGGAGGAGCAGTGGGACCTGCCGGCGCTGCAGGCGCAGCTGAAGGACGAATGGCAGCTTGAGCTGCCGCTCGTCGAGACCGCCGAGAAGGCCGACGCGTTCACCGACGACGATGTGCTCGAGATGGTGCTGAAGGCCGCCAACCAGCGCTTCGCCGACAAGGTCGAGACGATCGGTGCGGAGAACTTCTCGCCCTTCATGCGCATGGTGCTGCTGCAGAGCATCGATCACCGTTGGCGCGAGCATCTGGCGGCGCTGGACTACCTGCATCAGGGCATTCACCTGCGCGGCTATGCGCAGAAGAACCCGAAGCAGGAATACAAGCGCGAGGCCTTCGAGCTGTTCGGCCAGCTGCTTGACGCGGTGAAGATGGAAGTCACGCGCGTGCTGATGAACGTGCGCATCCAGACCCAGGACGAGGCCCAGGCCGCGGCCGAGGCGGCGGCTGCCCAGGCCGATCAGCTCCGCAACGTCACCTACACCCATCCGAACGAGGATGGCTCGGTGTCGCAGGAGACCGATCCGGCGACCACCGGCAACCCCTACCTGGGCGTGGGCCGCAACGACCCCTGCCCCTGCGGCAGCGGCAAGAAGTTCAAGTTCTGTCACGGCAAGCTCGCCTGAGGCTCTTTGCTCCCCCCGCATACGCGGGGGGTGGCTGGAGTTGTGTGGATTAGTTGGCGGCGCTTCCCCTGGGTGGGGGTGGCTGACTGGGGGCGTACCCCCCAGAATGAAGTCACTCAAAAAGTTTCAATTTGCACTGCCGCAATCAAGCGGCAGGCGATGGAACCTCCCAGCGAGCCGACCATGACCCTGACCCAGATCCGCCACCTGCTGACCGCCACCGCCCTGACCGCTGCCGCCGGTCTGGCGCAGGCCGGCCCGATGACCCTGGGTCAGAGCCAGTTCGACCTGACGAGCACCGGCCCGTTCAGCCTCAGCACCAGCCTGAGCCTCAGCGAGCGCCAGTTGGTGAGCCTGGATGTGCTGGGCTGGAGCGCCAACGCCGCCGACCTGCAGTTCGACTCGGTGCTGCTGCAGAAGGGCAACCAGAGCTTCCTGTTCGACCGTCAGGCGCAGCACAACAGCCTGGGCGCCGCCCTGCTGGCCCAGGAGCAGCGCGGTAACGGCCGCGGCCGCTGGATCGCGCACCTGCAGACCTTCGATCTCAGCCCGGTGGTGCTGGATGCCGGCGACTGGACGATCACGGTCAGCGGCACCGACGAGCACCTGAAGTTCTACAGCGGCTTCGGTCTGCGCGTCGAAACCGCCGCGGTGGTGTCGGAGCCGGCTTCGCTGGCGCTGGTCTCGATGGCGCTGATGGGCGGCCTGTTGGTCCGCCGCCGCAAGGCACAGGCCGCCTGAGCGCAGATCGCGAGGACATGAGCATGAACCGATTCATCAAGCACAGCCTGGTCTCCCTGGCGCTTGCTGCCGGTGGCGTGGCGCAAGCCGCCGCGCCGATCAGCATCGCTTTCGAGCAGACGCTGGGCGTCAACCTCTGGACCTCGGCGACCTCGCAGTACCAGACCGGCGCCATGCAGTACCTGCTCCAGGGTGGCGGCAGCTTCCAGGCCTTCTGCATCGAGATCGCGCAGGACCCGTCGGCACCGGCTGCCGGCTTCCAGAGCTACACGGTGTCGCAGTTCGGCGGCCAGACCGGCCAGCTGATGCAGGGCTTGTTTTCCAGCAGCTTCGCCAGCGTGGACACGGCACTCGAGCGCGCCGCGTTCCAGGTCGCCGTGTGGGAGCTGACGCACGAGACCAGTGGCAGCTTTGATGCCGCCTACGAGTCCGGCAGCTTCTTCTTCCAGAACTTCAGCGCCGACGCCAGCGACGCCGAACTGCTGGCCTTCGAGGCGCTGACCAACAGCTATCTGTCGGCGGCGGTGGCCTACCAGGGTCCGGCGCTGTACCAGGTGCAGCGCCTGCAGAACGCGCAGTTCCAGGATCTGGTGACGGCCGCGCCGGTGCCGGAGCCAGCCACGTATGCGCTGATGCTGGCCGGACTCGGTCTGGTCGCGGTCGCCAAGCGTCGTCGCCAGGCCTGAGCCGGCGCCCGCGCAGACAAAGCCCGGTCATCGACCGGGCTTTGTCGTTTCTAGAATCCGCGCCCCATCGCCTGGAGTTGCCCATGCCCGTCAATCTGAACGCCCCGAACGCCGCCGACCTGCTCCCTGTGCCCGGCGTGCGCATCGGCAGCACCATGGCCGGCGTGCGCAAGGCGGGGCGCCGTGACCTGTCGGTCTGGCTGCTTGACGAAGGCACGGTGGTCGCCGGCGTGTTCACGCTGAACCGCTTCTGTGCCGCGCCGGTGCAGGTCTGCCGCGAGCATCTGCCACTGCAGCAGATCCGTGCGCTGCTGATCAACACCGGCAACGCCAACGCCGGTACCGGCCAGGACGGGCTGGCGCGCGCGCGCCGCAGTTGCGCACTGCTGGCCGCCCAGCTCGGGCTGCGTGCCGAGCAGGTGCTGCCGTTCTCGACCGGGGTGATCATGGAGACGCTGCCGGTCGATCGCATCGAGGCCGGATTGCCGGCGGCGGTCGCTGCCGCTCGCGACGACGCCTGGTTGGAAGCCGCGCAAGCCATCATGACCACCGACACCCTGCCCAAGGCGGCGTCGCGTCAGGTGCAGATCGACGGCCGCACGGTGACCCTGAGCGGCATTGCCAAGGGCGCCGGCATGATCCGGCCGAACATGGCCACCATGCTCGGTTTCGTCGCCACCGACGCGGTGATCGACGCCGCGGTGCTGCAGCAGCTGACCCGCGAGGCGGCCGACGCCTCGTTCAACCGCATCACCGTCGACGGCGACACGTCGACGAACGACTGCTTCGTCACCGTTGCCACGCAGCGCGCCGGCCATGGCGAGATCCGCAGCACGGACAGCGCGGCGGCGCAGACCCTGAAGTCGGCGCTGGTCGACCTGGCCCGTCAACTGGCACAGGCCATCGTGCGCGACGGCGAGGGGGCGACGAAGTTCATGGCCATCACCGTGGCGGGCGGGCGCGACGAGTCGGAATGCCGTCTCGCCGCCTATGCCATTGCCCACTCGCCGCTGGTCAAGACCGCGTTCTATGCCAGCGACCCGAACCTCGGCCGCATCCTTGCCGCGGTTGGCTATGCCGGCATTGCCGACCTCGACCAGTCGCTGATCGATCTGCACCTGGGCGGGGTCCACGTGGTCACCGCGGGTGGCCGGCATCCAGACTACGTCGAGGCCGACGCTGCCAAGGTGATGGCGGCAAGCGACATCGAGATTCGCGTCGACCTGCACCGCGGTGCTGCCAGCAGCACGGTCTGGACCTGCGACTTCAGCGAGGACTACGTCCGCATCAACGCCGACTACCGTTCCTAGAAGTCGACCGCGCGCGTGCGCCAGCCGCGCGCGATCATCGTCGCGTTCAGGATCTGCGCCTCCTCGCGGCTGGCGAACGGCCAGAGCGCGGCGCGGTAGCCCTGCGGCGTCTCGAAGATTTCCTCCTCCAGCGTCTTGCCGGGGGGCAGGGTCTGCGCCAGGTGCTCGCGCATGCGCGCCAACATGGCCTCGGCATCGGCACGCTTGGCGTAGGCCTGGCTGACCAGGGCCACCACCGGGCCGTCTGCCGCAAGCTGCCGCGCCGGCGCGGCGGGCGTGGGCGGCGGCGCGGCGACGGCGGGTAGGGAGGCGGCAGGCGCCGGCATGGCCGAGTCCGGCGCTGGCGCCGAATCCGCACGGGCGCTGCTGCTACCGCCGCTGCTGCGCAACGGCGGGCGCACCGCCTGCCGCACCGGACCCAGTCGCGGTCGGATGTCGAACGGGGCCTCGGAAGACGCGGGCAGTGCCGCCGAGTCGATCGGCTCGGCGCTGGCTGCTGCCGATGCCGGCGCCGCGACGGTTGCCGCGCTGGCCGCCGCGCTGGCCGCCACGCGATTACGGCCGCCTGGCTGGCTGCCAGCGTGGCGCTGGCAGCGGCCGGCGCCGCGCTCGCCGCCGACGCCGGCTGCACGGCGCCGACGACGCGCAGATCCGGTGCGGGCGCCGGCTCTCCGCGCAGCAGCACGGCAATCGCGACGGCCAGCAGCGCCAGCAGGCTTGCGGCCAGCATCAGGCGCTGCCGATCCCAGAGCCGGCGACCCAGCACCGCCGCCGGCGCTCCCTCTGGCGAGAGGGCGACCAGCACCCGTTCGCGACCTTGCGGACCCTCGATCGCGGCCGTGGCCAGCCAGCGTTCATACGGCCAACCCCCGCTCGCCGCCAGATCGCTGTCGACCTCGATGCGCCGCTGCGGCCAGTCGTCGGCGCCCTCGACGCTGTCGACCCCATGGCGGGCGGCGAAGTCGGCCGCGGCCGCCACCGCGATGCCGTCGATGAAACGCTGGCGAAACGCCGGCAGGCCGGCGGCGCCTGTTCTGCCGCGCAGGCGCAGCAGCAGCCGGCGCCAGCCCGGCGGCTGCACGCTCGGCTGCGACTTCAGGAACGGCAGCCCGACCAGCCCGATGCTATGGACCGCCCGCGCGTCCAGGCGCAACGCCAGCGGATGCCGGCGCTGCCAGGCAAGCACGGCCTGGGCGAGCTGATCAAGGCTGGGAGCGTTCATGGCGGCGCGATGGTAGCCAGCGCCGGCACCGGACAATGGGCGCCATGGCGACTGATCCCTTGCACGACTTCATCGCGCTCTGCGGCGGCGACTGGGTGCGCCTGCAGTTGACGCAGGCGCCTGGCCCCGGCGGTGCCGAGCGGCTGCAGCTGCGGCCTCTGCCATTGCGCGGTGAGCCGCATTGGCAGGCCGTGTGGCGGCATCCGACCAAGGACATCACCGAGAACTGGCCGGCCGCCGAAGGACCGGCGCGCATTGCCGCACTGCTGTCCGAGGGCTGGCGCAGCGCCGCCCTGTGGACGACCGCGGCGCACTGGCAGCTCGACCGGCGACCGAAGGGGGGCTGGCGTCTCGTCAAGCACCGCGGCGCGCAGGCGACCGTGGCGCCGGTCGTCGGTCACAACCGCGACAAGCCGTGACCGCTGGACCTCGCCCACCCCGCCTGGGCCGCGTTGGGCGTGGCGGCGGCCGATCGCGGGGGCGAGGTGCGGCTGGTGCCGGCGATGGCGCGCAAATGGAAGCAGATCAACCATTTCGTCGAGCTGTTCGACAGCGCGCTGCGCCAGGCGGGGCTTGACCAGGCCCAGGGCCTGCGCGTCGCCGATTTCGGCTGCGGGCGGGGCTATCTGACCTTTGCCGTGGCGTTGCGGCTGGCGCAGCGCCAGGCGCATGCCCGGGTGCTGGGCGTGGAGTTGCGCGACGACCTGGTGGCGCAGACCGAGACCCTGGCGCGCCAGTTGCAGATCGACGGCCTGCATTTCGCGCAGGGCGATGTCGGCCAGCAGCAGGTCGAGCCGCTCGACGTGATGATCGCGCTGCATGCCTGCGACACCGCGACCGACCATGCGCTGCACCATGGCTTGCGCGCCGGCGCCCGCGTGATCCTGTGCGCCCCCTGCTGCCACAAGCAGCTGCGCGGCCAGCTGCAGCCGCCGCAGGCGCTGCGGCCGCTGTTCCGCCACGGCGTTCACCTGGGGCAGGAAGCCGAGATGCTCACCGACGGGCTGCGCGCGCTGCTGCTCGAAAGCCAGGGCTATGACACGCAGGTGATCGAGTTCGTCGCGCTGGAGCACACGCAGAAGAACAAGATGATCGTGGCGGTGAAGCGCCCGGGCGCGCAACCACGGCCGGCGGCGCTGGCCGAGGTGCAGGTGCTGAAGGATTACTGGGCGGTGCGCGAGCATTGCCTCGAAGCACTGCTGCGGGCCGGCTCTTGAAGGGGCGAACAGGCCGCCTCGCCCGGGGACGCGTCTGCGTGGGGCTGCGAGGGGCCAGTCGCTGGTGCCGTCACCGGCGCCAGACGGACGTCGGCAAGCGGCTGCCGGGGCGTGGCACCCCGGAGCTGCCCGTGCTGGGGCGGCCTCCGCGTCGTCATGGAGCGCATCTTCGGCCCTGCGGTCCCCAAGGCCGGCACGCAAAACAGGGCAGAGTCCGTCCAGTCAACTGGATGGGCTTTGTCCGGCTTTTCGCGGGCTGCGACCAATGTCGACTGCGGCACCGAGTCTCGCAAGGGCCGTGTCAGGGGCGCGCTGGCGCTGCGGCTAGAATCCGCGCCCATTTCCTAGAGCGACAGGGGTCGCCTTGGCCCAGCATCAAGGCGGCCCGGATTTCGGGCCGGCGCGCGTCGGGCTCAAGCGCTCCCCCCGCCTGCCGCAGCGAACGGAGACCACGCGAAAAAATGAACAACGCAAAGCAACTCTTGAGCTCGATCGTCCGCAGCGGCTTCGCCCTGACGGCCCTAGGCCTGGCCCAGGTTGCGCAGGCGGTCAATGACCTGCCCGGCGGGCCGGCAGTCAATCAGATCGACCTGCACCCGCCGGTCACGAAGATCGCTGCCGACCAGATGTGGCTGCACAACTTCATGCTGATCATCTGCACGCTGATCTTCGTGGCGGTGTTCGGCGTGATGTTCTATTCTATCTGGAAGCACCGCAAGAGCAAGGGCGCCAAGTCGGCGAACTTCCATGAGTCGGTGGCGGTCGAGATCGCCTGGACCATCGTGCCCTTCGTGATCGTCATCGCGATGGCGCTGCCGGCGACCAAGGTGGTCGTGGCCATGAAGGACACGACCAACGCCGACCTGACCATCAAGGCCACCGGCTACCAGTGGAAGTGGGGCTATGACTACCTGAAGGGGGAGGGCGAGGGCATCAGCTTCCTCGCGACCCTGGATTCGTCGCATCGCCAGATGTCGGACTCCGGCAAGCCGGAGCAGATCGACGACTACCTGCTGAAGGTCGACAACCCGCTGGTGGTGCCGGTCGACAAGAAGATCCGCATCATCACCACCGCCAACGACGTCATCCACGCCTGGATGGTGCCGGCCTTCGGCGTCAAGCAGGATGCGATCCCGGGCTTCGTGCGCGACACCTGGTTCCGCGCCGAGAAGATCGGCGACTTCTATGGTCAGTGCGCCGAGCTCTGCGGCAAGGAGCACGCCTACATGCCGATCCATGTGAAGGTGGTTTCGCAGGCCGATTACGCCGCCTGGGTCGACACGCAGAAGAAGGCGATGGCGGCCAAGGCCGACGATCCGAGCAAGGTGTGGGAACTGGCGGCGCTGGTCGAGCGCGGCGAGAAGGTCTACAAGGCCAACTGCGCTGCCTGCCACCGCGACGACGGCAAGGGTGCCGGTCCGATCAAGGCGCTCGATGGCAGCGACATCGTGCTGAACCAGACCGACAAGCAGATCCAGATCCTGCTCAACGGCGCCGCTGGTGGCGCGATGCCGGCCTGGAAGCAGCTCAGCGACACCGAACTGGCCGCCGTCGTCACCTACACGAAGAACGCCTGGAGCAACAAGACCGGCAAGCTGGTGCAGCCCGCCGATTTCGTTGCCGCACGCAGCAAGTAACAGCCGCAAGCCGAGGACAAGAACATGAGCGCAGTGCTGGATCACCACGGCAGTAGCCACGGTCACCACGACGACCACCACGACGACCATCACCATGCCCCGACGGGCTGGCGGCGCTGGGTCTTCGCCACCAACCACAAGGACATCGGCACGCTGTACCTGCTGTTCAGCTTCGCGATGCTGATGATCGGCGGCCTGCTGGCGCTGGCGATCCGCGCCGAGCTGTTCCAGCCGGGTCTGCAGTTCGTGAACCCCGAGCTGTTCAACCAGTTCACGACCATGCACGGTCTGATCATGGTGTTCGGCGCCATCATGCCGGCCTTCGTCGGCTTCGCGAACTGGATGATTCCGCTGCAGATCGGCGCCAGTGACATGGCGTTCGCGCGGATGAACAACTTCAGCTTCTGGCTGATGATTCCCGCTGCCCTGATGCTGGTGGCGAGCTTCTTCATGCCCGGCGGTGCACCCGCCGCCGGCTGGACGCTCTACGCGCCGCTGACGCTGCAGATGGGCCCGTCGATGGATGCCGGCATCTTCGCGATGCACATCCTCGGCGCCAGCTCGATCATGGGTTCGATCAACATCATCGTCACCATCCTGAACATGCGCGCCCCGGGCATGACGCTGATGAAGATGCCGATGTTCGCCTGGACCTGGCTGATCACCGCCTACTTGCTGATTGCGGTGATGCCCGTCCTGGCCGGCGCGATCACCATGACGCTGACCGACCGCCACTTCGGCACGTCGTTCTTCAATCCCGCCGGCGGCGGTGACCCGGTGATGTACCAGCACATCTTCTGGTTCTTCGGTCACCCCGAGGTCTACATCATGATCTTGCCGGCCTTCGGCATCGTCAGCCAGATCGTGCCGGCCTTTGCGCGCAAGAAGCTGTTCGGCTACGCGTCGATGGTCTACGCGACCGCCTCGATCGCGATCCTGTCGTTCATCGTCTGGGCGCACCACATGTTCACCACCGGCATGCCGGTGACCGGCCAGCTGTTCTTCATGTACGCGACGATGCTGATCGCGGTGCCCACCGGCGTGAAGATCTTCAACTGGATTGCCACCATGTGGCGCGGCTCGATGACCTTCGAGGTCCCGATGCTGTTCGCCGTCGGCTTCATCTTCGTGTTCACGATGGGCGGCTTCACCGGCCTGATCCTGTCGATGGCGCCGGTCGACATCCAGATCCAGGACACCTACTACGTCGTCGCCCACTTCCACTACGTGCTGGTGGCCGGCTCGCTGTACGCGCTGTTCGCCGGCGTCTACTACTGGGGTCCGAAGTGGACCGGCGTGATGTATTCGGAGTTCCGCGGCAAGGTCCACTTCTGGGGCTCGCTGGTTTTCTTCAACATCACCTTCTTCCCGATGCACTTCCTCGGCCTGGCCGGCATGCCGCGCCGCTACGCCGACTACCCGCTGCAGTTCGCCGACTTCAACGCGATCGCGTCGATCGGAGCGCTGGGCTTCGGTCTGATGCAGGTCTACTTCTTCCTGTTCATCGTCGTGCCGATGATGCGCGGCAAGGGTGAGAAGGCGCCGCAGAAGCCCTGGGAAGCTGCCGAGGGCCTGGAGTGGGAAGTGCCGTCGCCGGCGCCGTTCCACACCTTCGAGAATCCGCCGAAGCTGAATGCGTCGGCGACCAAGGTGATCGGCTGAAGCGATGCCGACCGATGAGCAGCGCAAGGCCAACCGCCGCCTGGGACTGATCCTGGCGACGGTGGCGCTGGCCTTCGCGGTCGGCTTCGCCGCCAAGATCATGATGCTCGGAGGCTGAGCTTGGACTGGCGTAAGGCGCTCCACCGCGACAACCTCCGCATGGCCGGCAAGCTGCTGGTGGTGGTCGTGCTGATGGGCGGCTTTGGCTACGCGCTGAAGCCGATCTATGAGCACATCTGCGAGGCCCTGGGCATCAATGTGCTGAGCTCCACCGAGCGCCGCGACGAGGCCAAGAACACGCAGATCGACTACAGCCGCACGGTCACCGTCGAGTTCGACGCGAACGCCCGCGGCCCCTGGGATTTCAAGCCGGGCAAGAACTTCGTCACCGTCCACCCGGGTGAACTGGTGACGGTGAACTACCGCTTCCGCAACAAGCAGTCGCGCACGATGGCGGCCCAGGCGATCCCGAGCTACGCGCCGAAGCAGGCCACCGCGCACTTCCAGAAGTTCGAGTGCTTCTGCTTCAACGAGTACACGCTGGCGGCGGGCGAGGAGAAGGAATGGCCGGTGGTGTTCGTGGTCAGCCCCAAGCTGCCCAAGGACGTCACCATCATCACGCTCAGCTACACCTTCTTCGAGGTGGCGGGCAAGGGCCTGCAGCAGGCCAAGGCGCCCGCCGGAGCGGGTGCATGACCGAGCCGCGCGACGAGTTGCGCGAGGTGGTGCAGCGGCCGATGTCCTTCGGCCAGACCCTGCGCGCCGTGGCCTGGAGGTTTTTCGGTGTGCGCAAGGGGGCTGAGCATGAGCGCGACATGGCCAAGCTCAACCCGCTGCACGTGATCATTGCCGGCATCATCGGCGCGCTGCTGTTCGTGCTGGCGCTGCTGCTGCTGGTGCGCTGGGTGATTGGCAGCGGCATCGCCGCCGGCTGAACGAGAGAAACGAGAACGAGGAGATCCAAGATGGCAGCAACGACCCCCGGCAGCACGCCGTACTACTTCGTACCCGGACCTTCGCGGCATCCGGCGATGGCCGCCTTCGGCCTGTTCTTCGTCGTGCTCGGAGCCGGCCAATGGGTCAACGGCGCCGGCTGGGGCGCCTACTCGCTGGCCTTCGGCCTGCTGTTCTGGCTGTGGGTGCTGAAGTCCTGGTTCGGCGACGCCATCCGCGAGAGCGAAGGCGGCCTGTACAGCGACCGCATCGACATGTCGTTCCGCTGGAGCATGGGCTGGTTCATCTTCTCCGAGGTGATGTTCTTCGCCGCCTTCTTCGGCGCGCTGTACTGGGCGCGGGTGCACTCGGTACCGTCGCTGGGCAGCCTCGAGAACGCGCTGCTCTGGCCCGATTTCAAGGCGCTGTGGCCCAGCACCTCGCCGGGTGCCACCGCGTCGCCGGCCGGCACCGTCGAGGCCTTCAGCACGATCGGCCCGTGGCCGCTGCCGACGCTGAACACCGCGCTGCTGCTGGCTTCGGGCGTGACGCTGACGATCGCCCACCATGCACTGATCGCGGGCAACCGCGCCCGCACCATCGCCTTCATGTGGGCGACGGTGACGCTTGGCGTGATCTTCCTGTTCGTGCAGGGCTTCGAGTATGCGCATGCCTACCAGGACCTGAACCTGAAGCTGAGCAGCGGCGTGTTCGGCAGCACCTTCTTCATGCTCACCGGCTTCCACGGCTTCCACGTGTTCGTCGGCATGCTGATGCTGCTGTTCATCACGCTGCGCCTGCACAAGGGCCACTTCACGGCCGACCGGCATTTCGGCTTCGAAGGCGCCGCCTGGTACTGGCACTTCGTCGACGTCGTCTGGCTCGGTCTCTACATCGTCGTCTACTGGATGTGAGGCCCTGAGCCTGCTAGCAGGGCGCCGCATCGCGGCGCCTTTTGCTTTCTAGCGGCCCAGCGGTACGCCGCGCGGTTCGATCCAGCCCAAGCTCCAGGCGAGCATCACGAACAGGAACAGCGAGATGGACAGAGCGACGCGCAGCGCCAGTGCCTTGGCCATCTGCCCCTTCTTGTCCTCGGGACCGGGACGGCGCAGCATGAACACGCCGGCCAGGGCCAGCGACGCGAGGATGCCCAGCAGGGCGACGAGGAACAACCAGTTCATGGCGGCACTCTATGCGAGTTGAATCGCCCCCCCGACGCCGCTGGGTGGTGCTCGCCGCCGCGATCGTGGTCGTCGCGCTGACCGCGCGCCTGGGTCTGTGGCAGCTCGATCGCGCGAACACCAAGCTGGCGCTGCAGGCGGCCCGCGACGCGGCGGATCGCCTGCCGCCGCTGACCGAGGCCGCGCTTGCCGATGCGGCGAGCGAGCAACGCGTTGCGACGCTGCGTGGGCGGTTGCGCAACGAGCTCAGCGTGTGGCTGGAGAACCGCCCGCACCATGGCCAGATGGGATTCATCCTGTTGACGCCGCTCGAACTCGGCGACGGCAGCCTGATCTGGCTGCAGCGCGGCTGGCAGCCCCGCAGCGCCGCCGGCTATGAGAAACCGCGCTGGCCCTGGCCCGACGAGCAGGCAAGTTCGGTCGAGGTGGGCGGCCGCCTGCTGCGTCATGCGTCGAGGGCCTATGAGCTGGCTTCGGCGGGCAATGGGCCGGTCCGGCAAAATCTCGACCTTTCCGTGACGCCGGCAGCCGGTCAGCGCCTGCAGCCCTGGGTGCTGTGGCAGCTGGACGGCTGCGCACCGTTGCGTTGCGACTGGCCGGCGCCCGATCTTGGCGTCGCCAAGCACCATGGCTATGCAGTGCAATGGTTTGCGCTGTCGGCCTTGACCCTGGGTTTGTATGTCTGGTTCCAACTCATTGCCCCCCGCCGCCGACGCACCGCTTGAGCTGAGCGTGCATGCGACGCCGGCGGCGGCCGGCCTGCTGGCGGCCGAGCGCACGCGCCGCGGCCGCTGGATGATGGTCTTCGTGGTGCTGCTGTGCGCGCTGCCGGTGATCGCGTCCTACCTCGCGTTCTACGTCTTCCAACCGCGAGGCCAGGCCTACGGCGAGCTGATCGTGCCGGCGCGTGAACTGCCGGCAACGCTGCCGCTTCGCAGCCTGGATGGTGCGGCGGTGGCGCCGGCATCGTTGCGCCATCAGTGGCTGATGGTGGTCGTGGACGGTGGCAGTTGCGTCGGCGACTGCGAGGAGCATCTGTTCATGCAGCGCCAGCTGCGCGAAATGCTTGGCCGCGAACGTGAACGTGTCGACAAGCTCTGGCTCGTCGTCGACGACGCGACGCTGCGGGCCGATCTGCGTGCCAGCCTGGAAGCCACGCCGGCCATGCACATCCTGCGCACCGACCGCGACGCGCTGGCCGCCTGGCTGCAGCCGGCGCCGGGGCAGTCGATGACCGGACATCTCTACCTGGTCGACCCGATGGGTCGCTGGATGTGGCGCTCGCCGCAGCGCCCGGAGCCTCAGCGCGTCAAGCGTGACCTCGACAAGCTGTTGCGTGCCGCGGCCAGCTGGGACAAGCCGGGGCGTCCGCAATGAGGGTCGCCCGTTCCCCGAGGACCCGGCCGTGAGCGGCGTGGACCTTGCGCCGCTGCTCGAGCTGCTGCTGCTCGGACTGGCGCTCGGCGCGGTGCCGCTGGGCATCTGGCTGATGCGCAGCCGCGCGCTCGATCGCCGCAGCCGGCTGCGCGCGCTGACGCTGCTGACCCTGTTCCTGACCTTCGACCTGGTGGTCTTCGGCGCCTTCACGCGCCTGTCGGACTCCGGACTGGGTTGCCCGGATTGGCCGGGTTGCTACGGCCAGGCCAGTCCCCTGGCGGCGCGCAGCGAGATCGCCGCCGAGCAGGCGCTCAGGCCGCAGGGGCCGGTGACGCACGGCAAGGCCTGGGTCGAGATGGTGCATCGCTACTGGGCCAGCGCGGTCGGCTTCCTGATCCTGGTGCTGTGCCTGCTGGCTTGGCACTGGCGTGAGCGCAGCCTGCCTTCACCGGGCTGGGCGCTGCTGACCTTGGTCTGGGTGCTGATCCAGGGAGCGTTCGGCGCGCTGACGGTGACGCTGAAGCTGTACCCGGCGATCGTCACCTTGCACCTGCTGTTCGGTCTGGGCCTGCTGGTGCTGCTGGTGCTGCAGGCCGAGCGCCTGAAGCCTCGCACGCTGCCCCTGGGAGGTGTGCGCGGGCTGTGGGCCGCGGCTGGGGTGCTGCTCTGGCTGCAGATTGCGCTGGGCGGATGGGTGAGCACGAATTACGCGGTGCTGGTCTGCCAGGACTTCCCCACCTGCCAGGGAAGCTGGTGGCCGGCGATGGATTTCGACACCGGGTTCAGGATCGACCGCGCGCTCGGGAGCGACGGCGTCGGTGGCTGGCTGCAGTTGCCGGCGCTGACCGCCATCCATGTCAGCCACCGCTTGGGGGCATTGCTGCTGGCGTTGGTGCTGCTGGCGCTGGCGTCGAGCCTGTGGCGGCAGGGCCAGCGACGCTGGGCGTCGATCTGGGCCGGGCTGCTGGCCTGGCAGGTCGGATCGGGCATCTCGAACGTCGTGCTCGGCTGGCCGCTGGTCGCCGCGCTGATGCACAGCGCGGGCGCCGCCGCGATGGTGATTGCCTGGACCCAGCTGGGTGCACGCCTGCCGCACCAGCGCCATTTGCAGGAGGCCAGGACATGACCAGCACCGCATTGCCGCGTTGGCGCCAGTTTTACGCGCTGACCAAACCTCGGGTCGTGCAGTTGATCGTGTTCTGTGCGGCGATCGGCATGGCACTGGCCGTGCCGGGACTTCCGGCCGGCGGCGAGTGGCTGACGATCGTCGCGGCCAGTGCCGGCATCTGGCTGGTGGCAGCGGCGGCGGCGGCGTTCAACTGCCTGGTCGAGCAGCAGATCGACGCCCGCATGAAGCGCACCGCCTGGCGGCCGACGGCGAGTGGCGACTTGAGCCAGATGCAGGCGCTGATGTTCTCCGCGCTGCTCTGCGCCGCCGGCAGTGTGCTGCTGCTGCTGTTCGTCAACGCGCTGACCTTGTGGCTGACACTGGCCACCTTCGTCGGTTACGCGGTGATCTACACCGTGCTGCTGAAGCCGACGACGCCGCAGAACATCGTCATCGGCGGCGCCTCCGGCGCCATGCCGCCGGTGCTCGGTTGGGCCGCGATGCGCGGTGAGGTCGGTGCCGAAGCCTGGTTGATGTGCCTGATCATCTTCCTGTGGACGCCGCCGCACTTCTGGGCGCTGGCGCTGTACCGGGCCGACGACTACGCCAAGTCGGGACTGCCGATGCTGCCGGTCACCCACGGCAACGCGTTCACCCGCTTGCAGGTGCTGCTCTACACCTGGATTCTTCTCGCGGCCACGCTGCTGCCGGTGCTGATCGGCATGAGTGGCTGGATCTACCTGGCGGCGGCGCTGGTACTCGGTCTGCGCTTCTGCTGGTTGGGCTGGTGCCTGTACCGCGAATACTCCGACGCGCTGGCCAAGCGCACGTTCTGGTTCTCCATCTGGTACCTGGCGTTGCTGTTCGGCGCCCTGCTGATCGACCACTATGCCGCTCCCTACCTTTACTAGGCGCTTGGCGCTGGCGGCCGGCCTGCTCGCGCTGGCGGCCTGCGAGCGCCAGGCGGCGCCCCGCTTCAATGGCGTCGACCTCAGCGGCGCTGCGTATGCGCGCGATTTCGAACTTCCCGACGCCGAGGGCCGGGTGCGTCGCCTGGCCGACTTCCGCGGCAAGGTGGTGGTGGTGTTCTTCGGCTTCACGCAATGCCCCGACGTCTGCCCGACGACCATGGGGGAGCTGAAGGCGATCAAGGAAGCCCTGGGTGAGCGCGGCGGCGACCTGGTGCCCGTGTTCATCAGCGTGGATCCGGAGCGCGACACGCCGGAGCTGCTGCGCGCGTACACGGCCGCCTTTGGTCCCGATTTCGTTGCGCTGCGCGGCAGCCTGGAGCAGACGCAGGCGGTGACCAAGGAGTTCAAGGCCTACTTCGCCAAGGTGCCGGCGAAGGAGGGCAGCGGCTACTCGGTCGACCATTCGGCCGCCAGCTACCTGTTCGACCGCCAGGGCCGGGTGCGCGTCTACAGCCGCTACGGCGCCGGCACGCAGCCCCTGCTCGAGGACATCAAGCAGCTGCTTGCCGAGAAGGCATGAAAAAGGCGCCCCGCGGGGCGCCTGATGCCTGACGCAGGGTTCAAGCCACCGCCAGCGCCTTGCGCATCTTCTTCATCGCTGCCGCCTCGATCTGGCGGATGCGTTCGGCACTGACGCCGTACTCGGCGGCCAGCTCGTGCAGGGTCTTGCCGCCGCTGGCATCGTCGTTGACTTCGAGCCAACGGCTCTCGACGATGCGACGGCTGCGCGGGTCGAGCTGCTCGAGCGCGCGTTGCAGGCCGTCGCCGGCCAGCGCGTCGCGGGCCCGGCTTTCCAGCACCCGGCTCGGTTCGTTGGCCTCGTCGGCCAGGTAGGCGATCGGCGCGACCGGCGCGTTGTCGGTGTCGTCGGATTCCTGCGGCTCCAGCGCGACGTCGGCGCCGGCGAGCCGGGTCTCCATCTCGATGACTTCCTCGGGCTTGACGTTCAGCTCGCGGGCCACATGGGCGATCTCCGCTTCGCTCAGCGCCTGCCGATGCGGATCCAGGCTGCCGTTCTTCAGGCTGTGCTTCATCGAGCGAAGGTTGAAGAACAGCTTGCGCTGCGCCTTCGTCGTCGCCACCTTCACCAGGCGCCAGTTGCGCACGATGTAATCGTGGATCTCCGCCTTGATCCAGTGCATCGCGTAGCTGACCAGGCGCACGCCCTGGTCGGGATCGAAGCGGCGGACCGCCTTCATCAGGCCGACATTGCCTTCCTGGATCAGGTCGCCCTGGTTCAGGCCGTAACCGATGTACTGGCGCGAGATGCTCACGACCAGGCGCAGATGCGACATCACCAGGCGCCCGGCGGCCTCGAGATCGCCATGTTCCTTCAGCTGCCGTGCATAGCGCTGCTCTTCGTCGGCTGTCAGCATGGGCAGCCGATTCACCGCCGAGATATAGGCGTCCAGGTGGCCGAGCGAAGGAATCAGGGCCCAGGGGTCACGGACAGCGACAGCGTTCGACATATGGGAGTTCCCCAGTCAACGGGCCCACCACGGGACCCGACGCGGCGAACTTTAGCACTCGACCTTGGGGAGTGCTAACAGGGAATGGCTATCGGGGGGATAGGGTTATTGAGGGTTAACCCCGAATCGGCCCTCTGACTCCGCCCTCATGCCAAGCCGCGCGAGACGCGGCTTGTCCTTCATGCGGCGTCGCAGGGTGCGCAGGCACCCTGCTCGGTCCGGCTTCATGCCAGCCCGCGCATGACGCGGGCAGTCCTTCGGATGGCGTCGAGCAGTCCTGAGGACTGCTCTCGGCCCTGGCTCATGCCAGCCTGCGCGGGACGCAGGCTGTCCTTCATGCGGCGTCACAGGGTGCGCAGGCACCCTGCTCGGTCCTGCTTCATGCCAGCCCGCGCATGACGCGGGCAGTCCTTCGGATGGCGTCGAGCAGTCCTCAGGACTGCTCTCGGCCCTTGCTCATGCCAGCCTGCGCGGGACGCAGGCTGTCCTTCATGCGGCGTCGCAGGGTGCGCCGGCACCCTGCTCGGTCCGCATTCAGTCCATCAGCCCGAACTCGGGGCTGGAGACCATGCCGGCAATGTCCAGCAGGATCAGGATCCGCTCACCAACCTTGCCCAGGCCGGTGACATGACGCGAGTCGATCGCGGCGGCGATGTCGGGTGCTGCGCGGATCTGGTCGGTCTCCAGTTCAAGCACGTCGGACACCGAATCGACCACCATGCCGACGGTGCGGTTCCCGATGTTCATCACGATGACCACGGTGAACGCGTTGTACTGGGCATCGACGCCCAGCTTGATGCGCATGTCCATGATCGGCACGATGACGCCGCGCAGATTGACCACGCCCTTGACGAAGCTCGGCGCGTGGGCGACCCGGGTCGGTGCCTCGTAAGAGCGGATCTCCTGCACCTTCAGGATGTCCATGCCGTACTCCTCGCCACCGATGCGGAAGGTGAGGAACTGCTTGCTCGGCTTGACGCCGCTGGACACGCCAGCGGACGAGGAAACGACCAGGTCGGAGCTCATGGGGCGTCGGGGTCCTCGGGGTGCGGATGGTTGGAACTATGCCTCACACATTGAACAGGAAGTTCAGCACATCCCCGTCCTTGACCACGTATTCCTTGCCCTCGGCGCGCATCTTTCCCGCATCCTTCGCCCCTTGCTCACCCTTGAACTGGATGAAGTCGGCGAAGGCAATCGTCTGCGCGCGGATGAAGCCGCGCTCGAAGTCGGTGTGGATCACGCCCGCCGCCTGGGGCGCGGTGTCGCCGACATGGATGGTCCAGGCCCGCACTTCCTTGACGCCAGCGGTGAAGTAGGTCTGCAGACCCAGCAGGCTGAAGGCGGCACGGATCAGACGGTTCAGGCCGGGCTCGGTCTGGCCCATCTCCGACAGGAACATTGCCTTGTCCTCGTCGCTCATCTCCGACAGCTCGGACTCGGTCTTGGCGCAGATCGCCACCACCGGGCCCTTCTGGGCGGCGGCGTACTCCTTCAGGCGCTCGAGGAACGGGTTGCTCTCGAAGCCATCCTCGGCGACGTTGCCGACGAACATCGCCGGCTTGGCGGTGATCAGGCAGAGCGGCTTGAGCACCGCCAGCTCCTCCTTGCTGAAGTCGATGGTGCGCACCGGCTGACCCTGGTTCAGCGCCGCCTCGCACTTCTTCAGCACCTCGACCAGGCGCAGCGCCTCCTTGTCGCCACCGGCCTTGGCCACCTTGGTGTAGCGCTGCAGGCTCTTCTCGACGGTGGACAGGTCGGCCAGACAGAGTTCGGTCTGGATCACCTCGATGTCGGAGATCGGGTCTACCTTGCCGTTGACGTGGATGACGTTGGGATCCTCGAAGCAGCGCACGACGTTGACGATGGCGTCGGTCTCGCGGATGTGGCTGAGGAACTGGTTACCCAGCCCCTCGCCCTTGCTGGCGCCGGCCACCAGGCCAGCGATGTCGACGAACTCGACGATCGCCGGCACGATGCGCTCCGGCTTGACGACCTCGGCCAGCTGATCCAGGCGCGGGTCGGGCAGCTCGACGATGCCGACGTTCGGCTCGATCGTGCAGAAGGGGTAGTTCTCCGCGGCGATGCCGGCTTTGGTGAGGGCGTTGAACAGGGTGGACTTGCCGACGTTGGGCAGGCCCACGATGCCGCATTTGAGGCTCATCGCGCGATTCCTAAAGGGAGCAGCCCGGCACAGGGCTGCGGCGGGCAAAGGCGCGGATTTTAGGCGGCTGGCCCTGCCGGCTCGAGGGACTGGGGCCGGCTTCCTAGAATGCCGTCATGAGCGTTGATGTGCTGATCCGAGGCGACGGGGCGGTGGGCCGCGTGCTGGCGCTGGCCCTGGCCACGCAAGGCCTGCGCGTGGCGCTGCGCGGCCGGTCGCAGCCGCGCGGGCCGGACATCCGCGCCTACGCGCTGAACGCCGCGTCGCAGACCTTGCTCGCGCAGCTGCGCGTGTGGGATGGCCTGCCCGCCGACGCGCGCACCGCGGTTGCCGACATGCGCGTGCAGGCGGGCAGCGGCGAGCTGCACTTCAGTGCCTGGCAAGCCCAGGCGCAGGAGCTCGCCTGGATCGTCGATGCGGCAGCGCTCGACGAGCAGCTCGATCGCGCGCTGGACTTCGCGCCCCATGTGCAGCGCGTCGACACCGAGCCGCCCCACCAGCTGCTCGCGCTTTGCGAAGGTCGCGAAGCCGCCAGCCGTGCCGCGCTTGGCGTCGGGGTGCAGCAGCGCGCCTACGGTCACGACGCCCTGGCCACCCGGGTGCTTGCCGAGCTGCCGCATCAGGGCTGCGCCTGGCAGTGGTTCAGCTCGACCGGGGAGTTCCTGGCCCTGCTGCCGATCGACCGACCGGAGCCGGGCCGCAGCTATGCGGTCGTCTGGTCGCAACCGGCGGCGCGGGCCGCAGAGCGACGCCAGCAGCCGCCGGCCGAGTTCGAGGCCGAGCTCAGCGCGCTGACCGGCCAGCGCCTGCAGCTTGTCGCCGAGCGCGACGCCTGGCCGCTGCGCCTGCTGCGCGCCGAGCAACTCTGCGGCGACGGTTTCGTGCTGTTGGGTGACTGTGCCCATCTTGTGCACCCGCTGGCCGGTCAGGGCCTGAACCTGGGTCTGGCCGATGTCGCCGAGCTGGCCAGGGTGCTGCGCCAGCGCGAGCCCTGGCGACGCCTGGGCGATGCCAAGCTGCTGCGCCGTTACGAACGCGGCCGCAGTGCCGATACTTGGTTGATGGGCGAGCTCACCGACGCGCTCTGGGTCGGGCTGACGCAGTCGCCGGACTGGGGTCAGCGCCTGGCCGGTGAAGGCCTGAAGCTCGTCAATGCTGTCTCTCCCGTCAAGCGCTGGCTCAGCCAGCGCGCGATGGGTTCCCCGTCCCGCTGAAGGTTCCCATGTCCCTGCTCCGCATCCTCGCCCTCGGGCTGTCGCTGACGCTGGCCGCCGCACCGGCCGTTCAGGCCAACGAGGCGCTGATCCGCAAGACGATCGCCGAACGCATTCCCGACTTCCCGAAGATCGACGAGGTGCGACCGACTCCGATTCCCGGCCTGTTCGAGGTTCGCGTCGGCCTCGACATCTTCTACGCGGACGCCAAGGGAGAGTTCCTGCTGCATGATGCCAGCCTGATCGACCTGAAGACAAGGCGCAACCTGACCCAGGCTCGCATCGATCAGCTGAGCCAGATCAGCTTCGCGTCGCTGCCGCTGAAGGACGCCATCGTCTGGAAGCGCGGCAGTGGCGAGCGCAAGCTGGCGGTGTTCGCCGATCCGAACTGCGGCTATTGCAAGCGCCTCGAGCGCACGCTGCAGGAGCTCAAGGACGTCACCGTCTACACCTTCCTGCTGCCGATCCTCGGCGCCGACTCGAAGGACAAGTCGCGCTCGATCTGGTGCGCCAAGGACAGCAGCGCGGTCTGGCTGGACTGGATGCTGCGCAACAAGCAGCCGGCCGCCGTGGCCGGCAGCTGTGACGAGACGGCGTTGCAGCGCAACCGCCAGTTCGCCGACAAGCACCGCATCCAGGGCACGCCGGCGATCCTGTTCGAGGATGGCACGCGGGCGCCCGGGGCGCTGGACCTGGCGGCGATCGAAGAGCGTCTGAAGCGCGCGGAGAAGGGCTGATGACGCTTGCCTATCCGGCCCAGGCCGCGCAGCGCCTGGCCTATCTGGGACTGCTGCCGTTCATCGGCGGCGCCGTGCTGGCCTGGCTGCTGCCTGGCGTCGGCGACGACACGCTGGAAGCGCATGCCTTTGTCATGCGCGGCTTGTCGATCTACGCCGCGACGGTGATCAGCTTTCTCGGTGCCCTGCACTGGGGCGCGGCGATGCAGCGCGGCGACGCGGAGACGGCGGTGTTTGCCTGGTCGGTGGTGCCGGCATTGCTGGCTGCCGTCGCCGCGCTGATGCCGGCTTACGCCGGCCTGGTGGTGCACGGCCTGCTGCTGCTCGTCTGCTATGGCGTTGACCGCGTGCGCTACCCCGGCTGGGGCCTGCAGCCCTGGCTGACGCTGCGCTTCCGCTGCACGCTGGCCGCCTGCCTCTGCTGTTTCCTGGCGGCCGCCGCCACTTGATCGCGATGCGCGGCCGGCTGCGCGCGGGCCTGGTGCTGTGGGGGCTGCTGGTGCTGGCGCTGCATGGCTGGCTGGGCTGGCAATGGCAGTGGGGCGACTGGCGCTTGCCGGCGTTGCCTGAGCTGGAGCGCCTGCGGCTGACGCTGACCCGCCCCTGGGTACCGCCGTCGACCCCGGCGCCGACCGTCAAGCGCCTGGCGGCCGCGGCACCGCCGGCACGCGCGCCGCAGGCCGCGGTGGCTCGGCCTGAGCCGGGCATCGCCAGTGCCAGCATGGAATCCGTCCTGGCGCTGCCGGATTCGCCCCTGCCCGAGGCCGAGGTGGCCAGTGCCGAGGTCGGTCCGGAGTGGCCGTTGTCGGTCCGTCTGCGCTACAGGTTGGTCGGGCACTACCAAGGCCCCGTGCATGGCGACGCCGAGGTCGAGTGGTTGCGCCAGGATGATCGCTACCAGGTGCGCCTGCGGGTGCAGATCGGTCCCTCGCTGGCGCCCTTTGTGCGGCGCGAGCTGATCAGCGACGGTGTCGTCGGCGCCGGCGGCATCCGACCACGGCGCTACGACGAGGCGACGCGCCTGTTGCTCGGGCCCGAGCGTCGCGTCTCGGTGCTGATCGACGACGAGCGCGTGCTGCTGGCCAACGGCCGCAGCCTGCCGGCACCCCCCGGTGTGCAGGATTCGGCCAGCCAGTTCGTGCACCTGGCCTGGCTGCTGCTGACGGGGCGCGCGGCGGCCGAGGAGGGCGGGCTGATCGAGCTGCCGCTGGCGTTGCCGCGCGGGCTGCACGCCTGGCGTTATCGCATCGTCGGCAGCGAGCGCCTGGAGACCGCGATCGGCTACACCGAGGCCTGGCATCTGCGCCCCGAGGGCGTCGCCGTGCCCGGCGCGCTGATGGCCGAGGTCTGGCTGGCGCCCAGCCTGCAGTACCTGCCGGTGCGCATCGACATCCGCCAGAGCGAGCAGGTGTGGGTGCAGCTGAGCCTGCGCGAGGCGCCGCTGCAGGAGCAGCCGGAACCCGAGAATGCGGCATCGCAACCCCCTGGCAGCACCCCATGAGTTACGAACACCTGATCGTCGAGACCCACGGTGACGGCGAGCGCCGCACCGGCCTGATCCGACTGCACCGGCCGAAGGCGCTGAACGCGCTGTGCGATCCGCTGATGGACGAGCTAGGCCTGGCCCTGGCCGCTTTCGATGCCGACGCCGGCATCGGCTGCATCGTGCTGACCGGCAGCGAGAAGGCGTTCTGCGCCGGCGCCGACATCCCGTCGATCGTCGGCCTGGACTTCCTCGGCGCCCACCAGGGCGGCCTGGTGAGCAAGAACTGGGAGCATGTGCTGAAGGTCAAGAAGCCGGTGCTCGCCGCCGTGGCCGGCTACGCGCTGGGCGGCGGCTGCGAGCTGGCGATGATGTGCGACAGCATCTATGCGGCCGACAGCGCGAAGTTCGGCCAACCCGAGATCAAGATCGGCGTTATCCCCGGCGCCGGTGGCACGCAGCGCCTGCCGCGCTGGGTCGGCAAGGCCAAGGCCATGGACCTGCTGCTGACCGCGCGCATGATGGACGCGCAGGAGGCGTTGCAGGCCGGCCTGGTGGCGCGTGTGTTCCCGGCGGAGACCTTTCTCGCCGACGTGCTGAAGATCGCCGAGCAGCTCAACGCGCAGTCGGCGCCGGCGCTGGCCTTGATGAAGGAACTCGTCAACCAGGCCTTCGAGACGCCCCTGAGCCAGGGCGTGCAGGCCGAGCGCCTGGCCTTCCATGCGATGTTCGGCACCCACGACCAGCGCGAGGGCATGACGGCGTTCCTGGAGAAGCGCGCGCCGACATGGCGGCACGGCTGATCAGGGCGTGAGCCAGCGCGCCGTGCCCGCGTCGAACAGGGCGCGGCGGTGGCCGCTGGGTCGCAGCCCGAGCCAGTCGATCGCCAGCACCTCGGCGCGCAGCAGCGCGAAGTGCCCACGCTGTGCACGGTCCGGGCCTGCCGCGCTCAGCGGGCTGCCCGGCGGCAGCGGCGTCAGGTAGTCCTGTGCCTGCGGGTGCAGGCGCAGCTGGGCCCAGCGGCTGGACACCGCCAGGCCGTCGGTCTCGACCTGCAGCCTGACGCGCAAGCGCAGCTGCCATTGCAGCGCCGGGCACCAGGCCACCAGCGTGCCCCGCGGGTGGCTGGCGATCTGTGCCACCTTGGGGCTGCGCGCATCGGTGTAGCAGAGCAGCTCGCGGGCGCCGGCGTCGACCTCGCGCAGCACCACGGTGCGCGCATCGGCGCCGTCACCGGACACCGTGGCGAGCACGAGCCGGCGCCAACCATGGCTGCGCTCCTGCGTCGCGCGCACCAGTTCGGCCCACAGCCGTTCTTGCAGCGCCGCGAGTTCGTCGTCGGCGCCGGTCATCGGTTCAGGCCTCGCGGCGCAGCGCAGGGAACAGGATGACGTCGCGGATCGACGGCGAGTCGGTCAGCAGCATCACGAAGCGGTCGATGCCGATGCCGCAACCGCCGGTCGGCGGCATGCCGTACTCCAGGGCGCGCACGAAATCGGCGTCGAAGTGCATCGCCTCGTCGTCGCCGCCCTCCTTGGCGTCGACCTGGGCCTGGAAGCGGGCCGCCTGATCCTCGGCGTCGTTGAGCTCGCTGAAGCCGTTGGCGACCTCGCGGCCGGTCATGTAGAGCTCGAAGCGCTCGGTGATGCCGGGCTCGAGGTCATTGGCTCGCGCCAGCGGCGACACCTCCAGCGGGTGGTTCATGATGAAGGTCGGCTGCCACAGCTTCTCCTCCACCGTGGCTTCGAACAGGCTGTACTGCAGCACGGCGAGGTTGGCGCCCTTGGGCACCTGCTCGCCGGCCTTGCGGATGTGCTCGGCCAGCACCGCCATGTCGTCGACCTCGGCCTCGGACAGGCCGGCATGCTGCAGCAGCGCGTCGCGGATCGTCAGTCGCGCGAACGGCTTGGAGAGGTCAACCTCCTTGCCGTCGTAGCTGAGCTGGGCGGTGCCGCGCGCCTTCACCGCGGTGTGGCGCAGCAGCGCCTCGGTGAAGTCCATCTGATCGACGTGGTCCCAGTAGGCCGCGTAGAACTCCATCATCGTGAACTCAGGGTTGTGGCGGACGCTCAGCCCCTCGTTGCGGAAGTTGCGGTTGATCTCGAACACGCGCTCGAAGCCGCCGACGATCAGGCGCTTCAGGTAGAGCTCGGGCGCGATGCGCAGGAACATTTCCTGGTCCAGCGCGTTGTGGTGCGTGACGAAGGGCTTGGCGTTGGCGCCGCCCGGGATCGGGTGCAGCATCGGCGTCTCCACCTCCAGGAAGCCGTGCTCCATCATGTAGCCGCGCATCGCCGACACCGCCTTGCTGCGCTGCGCGAAGCGGTCACGCGCCGCCTCGTCGCTGATCAGGTCGACATAGCGCTGGCGGTACTTCAGCTCCTGGTCGGCGACGCCGTGGAACTTGTCGGGCAGGGGGCGCAGGCTCTTGGTGAGCAGGCGCAGCTCGCTGACCTTGATCGACAGCTCGCCGGTCTTGGTGCGGAACAAGGTGCCGCGGGCGCCGACGATGTCGCCGAGGTCCCAGTGCTTGAAGTCGGCGTACAAGTCCTCGCCGATGCTGTCGCGCTGCACATAGAGCTGGATGCGGCCGGTGGCATCCTGCAGCGTGACGAAGCTGGCCTTGCCCATCAGCCGCTTGAGCATCACGCGGCCGGCGACGCTGACCTCGACCGCCTGCGGCTCCAGCTCCTCGTTGGCGACCTGGCCGTAGGCCTGTGCCAGCGCCAGCGCGCGGTGCTGCGGCTTGAAGTCGTTCGGGAACACCACCCCGCCGCGGGCGCGGCGCTCGGCCAGTTTGGCGCGACGCTCGGCAATCAGCTGGTTGTCGTCGGCGTGCGGCGCGGGCGTGTCCATGAAGGGATTCCGAGGGATGGTGAGGGGCCGCGATTCTAGGGGGGCGCCACCTACACTCCCGGGTTTGCCCGTAGCCAGCCCCATGCAGAAAGCCGCTCCCAGCCCGGAGTCGTCGCCGAAGGCACAAGCGTCGCTTGTGCGGGCGTCGCTGACGCTGGCGCTCGGCCATGGTCTGGCGCACCTGCTGCCCCTGCTGCTCGGACCCTGGATCGCCCGGCTCTACACGCCGGTCGAGTTCGCCGAGTACAGCCTGGTCTGGGCGGTGGCCAGCAACCTCGCCGTGGTGGCCTGCGCGCGCTACGAGATGGCGCTGCCGATGGCGCGTGGCGCCGCCAGCCTGCGCGCGTTGCTGGCGCTGTGCCTGCGCCTGCTCGGCTTGCTGTGGGCGCTGTCGGCGGTGATCGCCTGGGTGCTGCACGCGCGCTGGCCGGCGATGAACCTGCTGCCGGCACTGGTGCTGGGCATCGGCGGCGTGCAGCTGCTGAGCATGCTGGCGACGCGCGAGCAGCGCTTCGGCCTCTTGGCCGCGGCGCGTGTCTGGCAATGGGGCGGTGCCGCCGTGCTGCAGGTGGCGGCCGGCCTGGCGCGCTGGGGCGCCTGGGGCCTGCTGCTGGCGCCGGTGGCGGCGCTGGCGGTCGCCGCGGTCTGGCTGGCGCTGCCGATGCGCGGCCGTCTGCGCCGGCTGATGCAGGTGCCGCACGCGCGCCTGCGGGCGGTGGCGCTGCGCTTCCGCGACTTCCCCTTGCTCAACACGCCGCATGCGTTTGCCGGCGCGGCACAGGACACGCTGACCCTGTTGCTGATCAGCGCCATCGCGGGCGATGTCGCGACCGGGCTCTGGGCGCTGGCGCTGCGCTACCTGAAGGCACCGGCGACGCTGATCGGCGGCGCGCTGTCGGCGGCGCTCTACCCCCAGCTGACGCAGGCGGCGAGCTTCGACGCAGCGCGTGAGCAGGTCCGGCGCTGCATCCGCAACCTGTTGCTGATGGCGCTGCCGTTCGCGCTGCTGCTGCTGCTGGCCGGGCCGGCGCTGTTCGCCTGGGCCTTCGGCGAACCCTGGCGCGCCAGCGGCGAGCTGGCGCGAGCGTTGGCGCCCTACCTGGCGCTGCACTTCGTGGCCGCGCCGCTGGCGGTGGTGACCCTGGCCTGGCAGGCCCAGGCCTGGGCGCTGAAGCTCGCGCTCGCCGGTCAGCTGCTGTTCCTGGTCGCCCTGGCACTGGGGCTGAAGCTCGGCGGCCTGGTCGGCGCCGGCTGGGCGGTGTCGGCGGCGATGCTGCTCTACTTCGCTTACTACCTGTGGGCGCTGTGGCGCTGGAGGGCTCCGAACTGATGCGCGCCGCGTTCAACCGACTCCGCCGCTGGTGCTGGCGGCAGCTCTTTTTCCGCATGCGTTTCGGCGAGCGTGGCGCGCCGCACAGCCGCATCGCGCCGTCGACCTGCATCGAGCACGAGGACCGCCTGCAACTGGCCGACCATGTGTTCATCGGTCAGTTCAACTTCCTCGAGGCCAGCGGCGGCATCTCGATCGGCGAGGGCGTGCAGATCACGAACTTCTGCAGCCTGGTGACGCACTCGTCGCAGCAGGCGCAACGCCTGCTCGGCCGTGCCTATGTCGGCTGGACGGGTGCGAAACCGGGCATGAAGCGCGCGCCGATCGCCATCGGGCCCTATTGCTACATCGGGCCGCACAGCCTGATCGAGGCCGGCAGCCGGCTCGGCAAGGGCGTGCTGGTCTGCGCCTACAGCCAGGTGCGCGGCGAGGTGCCGGACTTCGCGATCGTCGCCGGCCAGCCGGCGGTGGTCGTGGGCGATGTGCGCGAGCGCGACGCGCGCTTCCTCGAACAGCATCCCGAGTGCCGGCCGCATTACGAGCGATGGGCGCTGTGAATCACCTCTGCCTGTTCGGCGACGCCAACCATGTGCACCTGCGCCGCTGGGCCGAGGCGATGCGGGCGCGCGGCTGGCGGGTCTCGGTCGTCACCGCCAGGCCGCAGCCGCTGGATGGGGTCGAGCAACTCGTACTGCCGCCGGTGGCGTCGTCGCGCGACTGGCTGTTCCGAGTCGGCGCGGCGCGCCGTGCCGTCGCCACGCTCAAGCCCGATCTGCTGCATGCGCACTACATCACCAGCTACGGCTTCCTGGCGGCACGCTGCCGGCAGCGCCCGCTGGTGTTGACCGCCTGGGGCTCTGACCTGCTGGTGACGCCCTTCGAGAGCCGGCTCAAGCGCTGGCTGACCGGCTGGACACTGCGGCAGGCGCAGGCCATCACCGGCGACTCGGCCGACCTCGTGGAGGCGGCGCGCGCCTACCGCCCGGCGGCCGAGCTGCTGGAGCTGCACTGGGGCGTCGAGCTGCAGCGCTTCCGCCCCGCCCCCTGGGCCGACAAGCCGGGCTTCGAGCTCGTCAGCCTGCGCAGCTGGTCGGCCAATTACCGCATCGACATCATCCTGCGCGCCGTCGCGCGCCTGCCGCAGGCGCGCCTGCATCTGCTCGGCGGCGGCCCCGACGAGGCGCCGCTTCGCGCGCTGGCGGCCGAGCTGGGCATCGCCGGCCGCGTGGTCTTCCACGGTCGCCTCGATGACGCCGGCATGGCCGCGGTGATGGCGCGCTGCAAGATCGCCGTCAGCGTGCCGGCCAGCGACGCGACCTCGGTCAGCCTGCTGGAATCGATGGCCTGCGGCCTGGCGGTGATTGCCAGCGACCTGCCGGCGAACCGCCAGTGGTTGCCGACCGACTGCCTGGTGCCGGTCGGCTCGGTCGACGCGCTGGCGGCCGCGCTGGCGCGCCTGGCCGACGACGATGCCGCATGCGCCGCGCATGCCCGCGCCAACGCCGAGCGCATGCAGCGCGACGGCTCGCGCGACGCGCAGATGGACCGTGCCGATGCCCTTTACCGGCGCCTTTTAGCCCGCTCATGAAGACTGTTTCCGTCATCGTTCCCTGCCGCAACGAGCGCGGCTTCATCGAGGCCTTCTGCGACTCGCTGTTTGCCCAGCAGCTGCCGGCGGGTTGGCAGCTGCAGGCGGTGATCGCCGACGGCCAGAGCGACGACGGCACGGCCGAATGGCTGGCCGGGCGCGCGCGCAGCGACCAGCGCCTGCGCGTCATCGACAACCCCGGCCGCATCGTCTCCACCGGGCTCAACCGCGCGCTGTCGATCGCCGACGGCGAGGTCATCGTGCGCATGGACGTGCACAGCGTCTACGCGAGCGATTACGTCGCCGAGTGCATCGCCGCGCTCGAGCGCACCGGCGCCGACAACGTCGGCGGTGCCTGGGCGGCGCGCGGCGAGGGTGCGATGCAGCAGGCGATCTGTGCGGTGTTCCAGAGCCGCTGGATCAGCGGCGGCGCGCGCAGCCGCCTGCTCGACTACGAAGGCGAGGTCGACACCGTCTACCTGGGCGCCTGGCCGCGCGCCAGCTTCGAGCGCTTCGGCGGCTTCGACGAAGGCCTGGTGCGCAACCAGGACGATGAGCACAACCTGCGCATCGTCAAGGCCGGCGGCAAGGTCTGGCAGAGCGCGCGCATCCGCTCGCAGTACACGCCGCGCGCGCAGCTCGGAGCGCTGTGGCGGCAGTACCTGCAGTACGGCTACTGGAAGCCCTTCGTGATGCGCAAGCATGGCCAGGCGGCCAGCATGCGCCACCTGATTCCCGGCCTGTTCGTGCTCGCGCTGGTCGCCGCCGTGCTGCTGCTGCCGCTGAGCCGCTGGCCGCTGGCGGCCCTGCTGAGCGCTTACGGCGCCGTGCTGCTGCTGGCCAGCCTGTCGCTGGCCGGGCAGGGGGCGGCGGTGCTGGCGCGGGCGCCGGCGGTGATCGCCACCTACCACCTGGGCTACGGCCTGGGATCGGTGCTGGGCTGGATCGACGTGCTGCGCGGCGTTCCCCTTGCCGACGCCGGGCGCAGCCGCTTCGCGAGCTTGACGCGATGAGCCTCCAGTCTTCGATCCTGCGGATCTACGCCCCCCCCCGAGGGGGCGCGCTCCGGCTTGGGAGCGGCCCGGCGCCGGAGCCGATGCGATGAGCCTCGAGCAGATCCAGGCCGCCTACGCGCGCCGTCCGGCGGTCGATCCGCGCTACCACCCGCTGAACCCGGCGCAGTTGCACGCGCTGCAGGAGCGCGAGTCGGTGCTGGCAAGCCTGTTGCGCCGTCATGGCTGGACCGACACCGCCGAGCTGCGCATCGCCGAGCTGGGTTGTGGTGCCGGTGGCAATCTGCTGGGGCTGCTGCGCCTGGGCTGCCGCGCCGAGATGCTGACCGGCGTCGAGCTGCTGCCCGAGCGTTTCGCGCTGGCGCGCAGCCAGCTGCCTGCCGCCGTGCACCTGCTGCAGGGCGACGCGCGCACGGCGCCGGTCGAGGCCGGCAGCCAGCAGCTGGTGCTGATGGCGACGGTGCTCTCGTCGGTACTCGACGACGGCCTGCAGCAGCAGCTCGCCGACGCTGCCTGGCGCTGGTTGCAGCCGGGTGGCGCGATCCTGGCTTATGACTTCGCCGTCGACAATCCCGCCAACCCCGATGTGCGCGGGGTGCCGCCGGCCCGCTGGCGACAGCGGTTCCCGCAGGCGATCGACGTCGACGTGCGCCGGCTGACGCTGGCCCCGCCGCTGGCGCGCCGCCTGCCCGCCTGGGCGATCCCGCTGTTCCATGCGCTGCCGCCGCTGCGCACCCACCGTTTCCTGCACCTGCGCAAGCCATGAGTGACCTGCCTTTCCTTCCGTTTGCCCTGCCCGAGATCGGTGACGACGAGATCGCCGAGGTCGTCGACACGCTGAGGTCGGGCTGGGTCACGACCGGCCCGAAGGCGCGGCGTTTCGAGCAGGACTTCGCGCGCTTCCTCGGCGACTCGAGCGGCGGCGAGAAGCTGCAATGCATCGCCGTCAACAGTGCCACCGCCGGTCTGCACCTGGCGCTGGAGGCGCTGGGCATCGGCCCGGGCGACGAGGTCATCACCACCACGCACACGTTCACCGCCACCGCCGAGGTGGTCCGCTACCTCGGTGCCGACGTGAAGCTGGTCGACATCGACCCGGCGACCCTGAACATCGATCCCCGGCTGATCGAGGCGGCGATCACGCCCGCCACCCGCGCCATCATCCCGGTGCATTACGCCGGCCTGGCGGCGGACATGGATGCCATCCACGCGATCGCCGCCAAGCATGGCCTGCAGGTCGTCGAGGACGCGGCGCATGCGCTGCCGACCAGCTTCCAGGGCCGGCGTATCGGCACGCTCGACAGCGCCGCCACGGTCTTCAGCTTCTACGCCAACAAGACCATCACCACCGGCGAGGGCGGCATGCTGGTGACGCGCGACGGCAAGCTCGCCGCCCGCGCCAAGGTGATGCGCCTGCACGGCATCAACCGCGACGCCTTCGACCGCTTCACCGCCAAGGTGCCGAGCTGGTACTACGAGATCGTCGCGCCCGGCTTCAAGTACAACCTCACCGACATCGCCGCCGCGCTCGGCCTCCATCAGCTGAAGAAGGCCGAGGCGTTTGCCGCCGCGCGGCGCGCCGTCGTCGAGCGCTACGACGCCGGCCTCGCCGACCTGCCGGTGATCCTGCCGCCGCAGCCGCTGGCCGGCGACGCGCATCCCTGGCACCTCTACGTGCTGCGCCTGCAGCCGCAGGCGCGTCTGTCAAGGGATGCGCTGATCGACGCGCTGTTCAAGGACGGCATCGGCGTCAGCGTGCACTACATCCCGCTGCACCTTCACCCGTACTGGAAGGAGCGCTACGGCCTGCGGCCCGAGCAGTTCCCGCACAGCCAGGCGGCGTATGAGGCGATGCTCAGCCTGCCGCTGTACTCGCGCATGACGATGGCCGACGCCGACCGCGTCGTCGCCTCGGTGCGACGTCACCTCGGCTGAGCGATGCTCAAGCGCGGACTGGACCTGCTGGTCAGCAGCCTGTTGCTGCTGCTGCTGGCGCCGCTGCTGCTGGGCATCGCCATCTGGGTGAGACTGGACTCACCCGGCCCGGCGCTGTTCCGCCAGACCCGTGTTGGGCGCGGCGGGCGGCCGTTCACGATCCACAAGTTCCGCACCATGCGCGTCGACGCCGGCGGCTTGGGGATCACCGTCGGCACGGATGCGCGCATCACCGAAGCCGGCCACTGGCTGCGCCGGCTCAAGCTCGACGAGCTGCCGCAGCTCTGGGATGTGCTGCGCGGCGCGATGAGCCTGGTCGGGCCGCGCCCCGACCTGCCGCAGTACGTGGCGCTGTACCCGACGCAGCTGCGCGACGCGGTGCTGTCGGTGCGACCCGGCATCACCGACCCGGCGTCGCTGGCCTTTCGCGACGAGGCCGAGCAGCTGGCCCGCGCCGCCGATCCCGAGCGCGAGTACCTGCAGCAGATCCTGCCGGCGAAGCTGCGGCTGTCGGCCGACTACGCGCGCCGCGCCACGGTCTGGAGCGATCTGCGCCTGATCGCGCGCACCGCCCTGTTGCTGTTCGGACGCTGAACGCGATGAACTTCTGGCCCGCCCTGGATCGATGGCTGACGCGCATGCGCCCGCAGCGCGAACGCCTGTCGCTGTTGCTTGACGCGTTGGTGGTGGTGCTGGCCTGGCAGGCCACCTACCTGTTCCGGCTCGGCTTCGAGCGCTTCATGAGCGCGCGCGCCGACTACGACCCGCTGGTGCTGCTCGGGCTCACGTTGCTGTATGTGGCGACGCTGTGGGCCTTCAAGGTGCCCAAGGGCATCTGGCGCTTCAGCGGCTTCGGCGAGATCCAGCGCCTGGCGCTGGCCTGCGTCGTCGCCGGCGTGGTCGGCGCCAGCGTGGTGCTGATGCTGCAGCTGGTGAAGGTGCCGCGTGCGGTGCTGGCGCTGCATCCGGTGTTCGTGCTGATCGGCCTGGCGCTGATGCGGCTGGCCTACCGCGCGCTGTATGAGCAGATGATGGTGCGACTGCGCGCCCGTGACGGCGCGCTGCGCCGCGCGCTGGTGCTCGGCGCCGGCGATGCCGGTCGGCTGCTGCTGGCCGGTATCCAGCACCGTGGCTGGTGGGTCGTCGGCTTCCTCGATGACGACGCCGCCAAGCAGGGCCAGCGCATCGCCGGCGTGCCGGTGCTCGGACAGTTGCACGACGCCGCCCGGCTGGCGCAGGAGCAGGACGCGACGCACCTGATCGTCGCCATGCCGGCGGCGCGGGGGCCGCAACGCCGTCATGCACTGGAGTGCGCGGCGGCGGCACAGCGCATCGTGCTGACGGTGCCCAGCAGCGAGGAGCTGCGCAGCGGCCGCCGGCCCGAGCAGCTGCGCGACGTGCAGCCCGAGGACCTGCTCGGCCGCGAGCCGGTGGTGCTCGACGAGGGCGGCATCAGCGAGGCCCTGTCGGGCAAGGTGGTGTTGATCACCGGCGCGGGCGGCAGCATCGGCAGCGAGCTGTGCCGGCAGGCGGCGCGGTTCGGACCGGCGCGGCTGGTGCTGTTCGAGCTCAGCGAGTTTGCGCTCTATGCGATCGAGCAGGAGCTCAGCGAGGCGTTCCCGCACCTGCCGCTGTCGCGCTGCATCGGCGACGTCAAGGACCTCGACGGCCTGCGCGCCTGCTTCCGGCGCGAGCGGCCGCAGGTGGTGTTTCACGCCGCGGCCTACAAGCATGTGCCGCTGATGGAAGAGGCACACAACAGCTGGGCCTGCCTGCGCAACAACACGCTGGGTACCTTCCAGGCGGCGCAGGTCAGTGCCGAGGTCGGCGTCGAGCGCTTCGTGCTGATCAGCACCGACAAGGCTGTCAACCCGACCAACGTGATGGGCGCCAGCAAGCGCGCCGCCGAGCTGGTGGTGTCGGCGCTGGCGCGCGAGCACCCGGGCACGCGCTTCATGGCGGTGCGCTTCGGCAACGTGCTGGGCTCCTCGGGCAGCGTGATCCCGAAGTTCAAGGAGCAGATCGCCCGCGGCGGCCCGGTGACGGTGACGCACCCGGACATCATTCGCTACTTCATGACCATCCCGGAGGCGGCGCGCCTGGTGCTGCAGGCGGCGGCGATCGGTCAGAGCGGCCAGGTGCTGGTGCTGGACATGGGCGAACCGGTGAAAATCGTCGAGCTCGCGCGCAGCCTGATCCTGCTGTCCGGCCACAGCGTCGACGAGATCCGCATCGTGTTCAGCGGCCTGAGGCCGGGCGAGAAGCTCTATGAGGAGCTGCTCGCCGACAGCGATAGCAGCGTGGCCACCAAAATCGAGCGGCTGCGGGTGGCGAAGCTCGACGACGCGTTGGCGGCGCAGCGTGTGCGCGGCGAGGTCGAACGGCTTCGCGCGGCCGATCCCGTCATCGCCCCGCGACAGCTGCTGGCGCAATGGCTGGGGCGCGAGTACCTGCCCATGGCCACTTGAACTCCTTACCTTGAATCGTTGCAGACCATGAAAGCAAACCTGATCGCAATGGCGCTGAGCCTCTCGGCGTCGCTCGTGCTGGCGCAGGAAGCCGCGGCACCCAAACCGGCCGCGGCCGGCGTTGCCGGCACGACGCAGGCGGCGGGCACCCGGCTGCTGAAGCTGGATGCCGCTCCCAGCGCCATGATGGACTGGCCCCTGGATCGCTGGAAGCCGATCGGCGAGGCGATGGAGGCGGAGCTCGCGCGCGAGCTGGCACAGCCCGAGCCTCTCAGCGCGGCGCGTTGGCGCGAACTGCAGATGTGGAGCAGCCAGCTGGCGCAGCTGCGCGGCGACTGGGCGCTGGTCAAGGCGCCGATCGAGCGCGTGCGCCGCAGCATGGAGCAACCCGCGCAGCGTCTGACCGCCGGCGTGCTCACCGAGCTCATTGCCGAGCAGCAGATCGGCCGCCATGGCGAGCCGTGGCTGCGCAAGGCCACGGCGCAGCGCTTCGCGGCCATGCCCTGGTCCGAGGTGGAGAAAGTGGTGCGCAGTTCCGAGGCCCAGTTGCGGGCGGCAAACGCCGACGGCCTGAAACAGCAGATTGCCAGCCAGTACGACGGCATGGTCGCCGGCACCGAAGGGCGGGTCACCACCGCCCTGGTGATGCGCCTGATCGGCGCCCGTCTGCAGCTCGCGCACACCCTGCCGCACCGCGCAGCGCTGGCCGATGGTCTGGCCGATGTGATCGCGCGCCAGTCCGCCGCCGGGGCCTCCGGCGCCGCCCGCTAGTCGGCGAGCCGCCGCAGCAGTTGCTGCACCGCCTGCGCCGGCGTGCAGTCGGCGGTGTCGATGCGGAGCTCCGGCGACAGCGGCGCCTCGTAGGGTGAATCGATGCCGGTGAAACGGGGCAGTTCGCCGCGCCGCGCCCGCGCGTACAGGCCCTTGGGATCGCGCGCCTCGGCCAGTGCCAGCGGCGCGTCGACATGAACCTCGATGAAGCGCGCCGGCTGCGTCCTGGCCCGTGCCGCGTCGCGTTCGGCGCGGAAAGGCGAGATCAGCGCAACGACGACGGTCAGGCCGGCATGGGCCGCGAGCCTGGCCACCTCGGCCGCGCGACGGATGTTCTCGCGTCGATCGGCGTCGCTGAACCCGAGGTCATGGCAAAGCCCCTGTCGCAGCACATCACCATCGAGCACCAGCACGGGCTGTCCCCGCTCGCGCAGCGCGGCGCTCAGGCCCTCGGCGAGGGTGCTCTTGCCGGCGCCGGACAGGCCGGTCAACCAGACGATGGGGGCGATTTCGGGCAGGGCTTGGCTCATGGGAACGGACTTCGGGCAGGCCCGCCATTGTCCAGCGCGGCATGCGCACCGATCCGATGCGGAACAATCCCGCCATGAGCCGACCGCCCCTTTACGTCACCAGGCCTTACCTGCCTCCCCTCGAAGAGTTCACGCCCTTGCTGCGCGAGATCTGGGACAGCCGCGTGCTGACGAATGGCGGGCCATTCCATCAGCGCCTGGAAGCCGCACTGGCGGAGTACCTCGGCGTTCCCCATGTGGCGCTGTTCAACAACGGCACGGTGGCGCTGATGGTGGCGCTGCAGGCGCTGCAGGTGCAGGGCGAGGTGATCACCACGCCCTACACCTTCGTCGCCACGCCGCACGCGCTGTTGTGGAACAAGCTGACGCCGGTGTTCGTCGACATCGACCCGCGCACCGGCAACCTGGACCCGGCACTCATCGAGGAGGCGATCAGCGAGCGGACGGCGGCGATCCTGCCGGTGCATTGCTACGGCGAGCCCTGCGACACCGCCGCCATCGCCGAGGTGGCGCGACGCCGGCGGCTGCCGGTGATCTACGACGCGGCGCATGCCTTCGGCGTGCAGCGCGACGGCCGCAGCCTGCTGCTGGAAGGCGATCTGTCGGTGTTGTCGTTCCATGCCACCAAGACCTTCCACACCTTCGAGGGCGGCGCGGTGGTCTGCCACGATGCGGCGATGAAGCGCCGCATCGACGACCTGAAGAACTTTGGCTTCCGCAACCAGATCACCGTCATCGAGGCCGGGCTGAACGGCAAGATGAACGAGATGCAGGCCGCCTTCGGCCTGCTGATGCTGAATCACATCGACGAGCTGCGCGAACGCCGGGCGGCGATGGTTGCGCAGTACGACGCGTTGCTCGCTGGCGTGCCGGGCATCGCCAGGCTGGCGCGCGACGCCTCGGCGCGCGCCGCCAACGGCTACTACCCGGTGCTGATCGAGCCCGGTTTCGGCCTGCATCGCGACGAGGTGCATCGCCGCCTGGAGGCAAAGGGCATCTTCACGCGCCGCTACTTCTACCCGCTGGTCAGTGACATGCCGATGTACCGCGATCTGCCCTCCGCGCACCCGCTGCGGCTTCCCCGCGCGCGTGCGCTGGCCGACTCGGTGCTCTGCCTGCCGCTCCATGCCGAGCCAGGGGACGATGCCGAGCGTGTCGTCAACGCATTGCGCGAGCTCGCCGGGGTCTGCGCATGAGCGCCGCCAAGCCTTGTCTGCTGCTGCTCAGTGCGGGCTCGCTGGTGGGCGAGAACGTGATCGACGCGCTGGGAGACCGCCGCGCCGGCCTGCGCCTGGTGGCGACCAACACCGAGGCCTGGGCACCGTCCCTCGCCCATGTCGACCGGGTACAGATCGCGCCCCCCACGGCGCGCGCGCCCGAGGCTCTGTGGGAGCTGGTGCGCGACCTGGTGGCGCAGGAGCGGCCGCTGCTGGCGATCCCTTGTCGCGACGACGACGTGCAGTGGCTGGCCGCCAACCGGGAAAGGCTGGCCGCCTTGGGCGTGCAGGCGCCGGTCGGTTCGGTCGCCGGTGCGGCACCGATTGCCGACAAATGGCAGAGCGCGGTGTTCTCGGTCCAGCACGGACTGCCGTTCGCGCCGTCGGCACCCGCCGATCAGCCTGAAGCCGTTCTCGCGCTGCTCGAACGGGTCGGCTGGCCGTTGCTGGTCAAGCCGCGCGCCGGCTTTGCATCCGGCGGTGTCCGCATCCTGCGCGAGCGCCACCAGCTCGACGCGGTGCTCGGCGACACCAGCCTGCTGGTGCAGCAATACCTCGGGTCGGTCGATGCACTGCAGGCCTATCTGGCCGATCTCGAGCGCCTGGGTGTGCCGCTGTTCAACAGCTTTGAGGAAGCCAAGTACTCGTTGCAGGCCTTCATCGGTCCGGACGGCGGCTTGCTCGACGCCGTGGTCACCCGCCACGCGATGAAGCAGGGCAAGAGCGCCAAGGTGGAGCTGTGGCAGGACGCGTCGCTTGACGAATTGTCGCGGCGCGTTGCCACCGCCTTCGCCTCGGCGGGCTGGCGCGGGCCGCTGAACGCCCAGTGTCAGCGCAGGCCGGACGGCAGCTTCGCGATCTACGAGTACAACGGCCGCTTCACCGGGGCCAGCAGTGCGCGCGCATTGCTGGGCTACGACGAGGTCGGCATGGCGCTGTCGGCGTTCGGCGGGCTGGCGCAGCCGCCGGCGACGCGCCAGCCAGCGGGCGCCTACGTGCTCCGCTCCCCACGCTCCAATCTTTGCGCCCAGCGCTGAACCGAACCAGACCCGAGACACATCATGAGCTACGTACAGGACGGCTTTCACGTCGCACGCCAGGTCTTGCCGGCCGCCTTTCTCGACGCGTTGGAGTTCGCCGTGTTCGAGCCGATCGCGTTGCAGGCGCAGCATGTGCTCGGCCGCCGCTTCAGCATGCAGGACCCGCTGGCGCAGCGTCAGGCGCTGATGGTGGAGCTGAAGGCGAAGGCCCCTGAGCGCTATCTCAATGCGCTCAAGGTGAGCCAATTGCATCCCACGGTGCTCGGCGCCGCTGCGAGCCCTGAGCTGAACGCGGTGCTTCACACGCTCGGACTGCGCCAGCCCATCGTCGCGTTGAAGCCGTATCCGATCGTGATCGCCCCGGACTTGTTCTTCGAGAACGGCTACAACATCCGACCGCCGCACCAGGAATGGCCGGTCATGCAGGGCTCACACAACAGCCTGGTGGTGTGGTTCCCGCTGCACGATGTCGGCGACGAGCACAGCAGCATCGAGATGTACCCCGGGAGCCACCTCCATGGCGTGCTGCCTTACGAGGTCTCGCGCTGCGGCTCCAGGGTCAAGGACGAGGTGCTGACCATGGAGCCGGTGCGACTCGATTTGCGCCGCGGCGACCTGGTCGCCTTCTCCTCGTTCACGGTGCATCGTTCGAGCCCCGAAGGCAAGAGCCTGCGCGCGGCGGTCAGCATCCGTTTCAACGATCTGGCCGAACCCGGCTTCGTGGACCGCGCCTACCCGGACACCTCGAGCTTCAGCATCTCGCGGGAGCCGCTGGACGAACTGCCCCATCGCTTCGAGGTGGAGCGCTAGCGCGCGGGCTGCTTGTCCACCGGCTGGCCATTTCGCCAGAGGCGTCGCCCCGAGGCCTGGATCGTTCGGTGCTCGCGCACCAGCCATTCCATCGTTCCCGCGAGATCGATCGGGCGCAGGTCGGCCTTGCCTTCGCCGAACATGGCGTGGCGCACGCGCGCGACGCTGAGATCGTCACTGATCGACTGACGCAGCGGCTCATCGCCGATCAGCCGCAGGGCGGCCGCAACGTAGTCGGCGCGGTTCGCGGCCAGCAGCCACTCCGGCAACTGCAGCACGCCGAACTTGCGGGCGTCCGTCAGTCCGTGGACCTGATCGCCGCGCATCGCGACGACTGGCAGCCCGACCAGGAACGCGTCGACGGTGCTGTTCGAGTTGCCGAATGGGAACGCGGCCAGCGACAGGTGGCAGTCCGCCAGGTTGGCCAGATGCTGCGCGTAGCCGCACTCCTCGTGCACCACGCAGCCGGGTAGCACGCGCTGCAGCTGCTGGTTCAGCGCATGCCGGTACAAGCTGTGGCGCGACGGAAAGAAGTGGAACTCCACCGGCCGCTGGGCACGGCGCGCGATCTCGACGCAGGCGTCCAGGTACAGCGGTGACAGCTTCAGGTAGGCGCTGTTGAGCGCGATGCGGATGGGGCCGGATGCAGCCGGCTTGCAGCGCGGGAGCACCTCCGGCAGTTGCGGCGCCGGTGCGTGCGCGTGGTCGCCGTCCAGCAGCACGACGCACTCCGAGAAGGTCGCGGCGGCGGACTCGTACTCGGACGGCATCAGCACATAGTCCATGTTCGGCGACATCGAGCTGGCCGGGTGTCCCAGCGTCATCCTCTGCACCGGTGCGAGCCGCAGATTCGCCAGGGCGACCGAACCGTCGACCATGCCGACCGCAGGGAAGAAGACGGCGTCGGGTGCCAGGTCGGCGAGCTTGTCGAGGCAGGCGCGGTACTCGTCCGGCGTACCGCCCATCTCGCCAAGCACCTCGTCGAACAGCGCCCGGCCTTCCTCGTCATGCAGATGGCGCTGGCAGAGCAGCACGGTGTGAAAGCGCTCCCGCAGCCGACGCAACGCCGGTGCGTACGAGCGATAGACCGGATGTAGGCGATTGATCGCTTCGGCCACGACCAGCAGAACGGGCTTCTCCCGAGCAGGCAAGGCAGCCAGCTTGGGCTTTCGCAACGGCAGGCGCCGCGCCAGCTCGGCACCGAGGGCCGTCTTGATCTCATGCTTGCGCGGGCTCGAGAAATAGCTGCAACCCATCCAGACGCGCAGCAGCAGCAGGTTGTGGATCCCGGACAGGTCCTTCGTGAACTCGCTGGCGTGCTCCAGCAATGCGTTGCAAAGCTGCTCGGCGCGCGGCGTGGTGTAGCTGGCCTGGGCCAGCCAGCCCAGCACCAGCGCCGCCCTCAGCGGCGCATCAGGATGGTGCATCGCCCATTGGGCAAGGTCATCTGGGATCCACTCGACCGCCAAGGTCGCGGCGAGGGTCAAGGCCGAGCGCTTGGGAACGGCGAATCCGCCGCCCTCGCGCGGCTGAGCCAGGGTTTCGAGCAGCACTCGGCTGCCCTGGAAGCCACTGCCCGCAAACAGGCATTGGAAGGTGTAGCGATGTTGCGCCAAGCCTTGCACCTGGGCGACGCTCAGTTGCAGCTCCCGCGTGTTCAGGCAGGCCATCCAAGCACTGCTGGCGCGGGTGCACAGCTGCACCCAGACCGAATCCGGAATCGGGGTCGTGCGCTGCATCGTTTGCGCCGTCTGGATCGCCTCGCACAGTGCGATGCCGGCATCGACGGCGACCGCAGCGCGGCCGGCATAGGCCAGTGATTCAAAGGCCTGCAGGCCGCTGCGAATACTGCTGAGGTCGATCGACATGGGGAGCGGGATGCGAGGGGGGCGAAATTATCCCCGCGGCCCCAGAGCGGCCTGCCTCTGGGGAAGCAGCGTCTTGCTTCGTGGGCTCGACACAACAATCGGTGTCAAGTTGGCGGTGTGCCTTAAGGCCTGCCATGGACGCTCTGCTACGCTGCGGGCGTCCCGATCAACACGGGTGCCTGCGGTGAGGGGCTCCGGGTCGAAGGGGGGCAGGTGGTGGGCGTCTCTGGGTCCCGGCAAACGCTTGGTGTTTGCTCTTACTCAGGGGGGCCCAAAGTCGTGTCATAGAATGCCCGGCGAGCCACCTGTGCGCTCGATTCGCGAATCAAAGCGTTGACGTCCCATTTATCTTGGAGAGCTATCGAATGAAAAAGTTTGCTGCTAAGGCCGTTGCGTCTGCAGTGGGTGTGGTCTGCGCGGGTCTTGCGCACGCAGGCTCGATCACTGCTCCTGCCACCACGGCAAAGTACGCAGTTGAGTCGCTGGTCAGCACCACCGACATCACGCTGCCGACCGTTGTGTACCGCATGGGCGTTGCCCGTACCGTTGCTCAAGACTTCACCGTCATCGTCACGCCTTCGGCCGGCTCGACCTTCACCGCTGCTTCGTGCACGGCCGCAGTCCCGACCGTGAGCCTGGCTGGCACGGCCACCGGCGCGTTCACCGCCACCGTCAAGCGCACCGGCACCACCGAGTGCGCCTACGAAGTTGACGTGACCACCGCGTTCTCGACCCCGGCGGCCAACGACCACGTCAGCCTGAACTTCGCTGGTCTGGTGCTGGACAGCCACAACCTGGCCACCGCCGGTTCGACCGCTGCCGTCACCCTGGCGCTGAAGGACCTGGGCGAAACCGCCTTCATCGACAACAGCGGCTCGCTGACGGCCAACGTTGCCACCTCGGGCAACGCGCTGACGATGACCGCCGCCGCTGACACCGCCACCAAGGCGGACGTCAACGACGAGCAAGGCCCGCTGTTCGGCTTCGTGACCGTTGGTGACGACGTCGACGCCGTCGCCAAGGCTTCGTTCATCATCGGCAACAACTCGGGTGCTACCACCTGGCTGCTGCCCGACGGCGCGACCCCCTGGGACTTCACCGTCAACGGCACCGACATCGACGTGACCGTGACCGGTAACTTCCAAGGCCTGGCCACCGGTGGCTTCCTGGTTGATGCTCCGGTTGGTACGGACCCGACTGCCACGGCTACCGCTGCTGGCACGACCGCTACGTTCACGCTGGCGACGACCAACATCAACGCTGGTCAGACCAACAGCACGATCACCACGACGTTCACCAGCGCGCGTACCGCTTCGCTGGGCACCGCACGCACCTTCGGCATCTCGGCCGTTGGCGATGTGGTGACGGGTGCTGACGTGACCCTGTCGGGCAACACCGCTTGGTGGGTGTGGGGTGCCAACGCCTCGCAGCTGATGACCCCGTACTTCACGACGGATAGCCGCTTCCTGTCGCGCTACTTCTTCCTGAACACGGGCGCGGCTGTGAACTACAGCGCCACCTGCTACGCTGAAACCGGCAACACCATCACCTACGGCGCCGCTCAAACCGGTACCCTGGCTGCTGGCCAAACCGCGATCAACGCAGCTTCGGTCTGCACGTTCTCGGGCAACACCCGCGGCGCGGTGATCTTCACGATCAACGCCCCGATCAACGCGGTGAAGGCCAACTACCAGACCGTGGATCCGGTGACCCTGAACAACATGATTGTTCCGATGACCCGTCCGTACAACAACGCCAACACCACCGAGTAATTCGGCTGTTGAAGTTGTTTCGAAAGGCGCCCTTCGGGGCGCCTTTTTTCATTGTTGGAACAGATATCTGGCGCAAATGGGCGAACCCTAGAATCCGCGCCGACATTCCTTTTTCGATGGTTTGATGAATCAGCTCCGAAATCCCATCCGCATGCGCCGTCCAAGCGACCGTGGCTTCACCTTGCTGGAGTTGCTGGTCGTGCTGGTCATCATCGGCCTGCTCGCCGGCCTGGTTGGCCCACGCCTGCTCGGGCGTGTCGATCAATCCAAGGTGACGACTGCGCAGACCCAGGTGCAACTGCTGCGCGGCGCCGTCGAGAACCTGCGCCTGGACCTGGGTCGCTACCCGACGGCGGAAGAAGGGCTTGGCCTGCTCGCCAAGGCGCCGCAGGACGCCGCGCTGGCCAGCCGTTGGCGCGGTCCCTACCTGACCGACGCGCTGCCGCTGGATCCCTGGGGCCAGGCCTATCAGTACAGCCTGCCTGGCGCCAACGGTCAGGCCTTCGCGCTGTTCTCGCTGGGTGCAGACGGCCAGCCGGGCGGTGAGGGTGATGCCAAGGACATCGGTCTGCTGCCGCCGCGGCCCTGACCGGCGCCGCGGCTTCACGCTGCTCGAACTGCTGTTGGTGCTGACGCTGGCCGCCCTGGCCACCGCGTTGGTCGCGCCGAACATCGCCCAGCGCCTGCGGCAGTCGGAGGAGCGCTCCCTGATCGAACGCGTGGAGGACTTGCTGGCGGGCCTGCCGTCACGCGCGCGGCAAGCGCAGCAGGCGTCCAGCTGGAGCGTCGAGCAGCTCAGTGCGCCGTTGGCGCTTGATCCCGAACCGCAGCTGCGCCTGTCCGGCCCGCTGCAGTACGACGCCCGCGGCCTCGCGGCGGGCGGCACGGTGCTGCTGCAGAAGGGCGAGCGGACGCTGGCGAGCTGGCGCATCGAGCGCCATGTCGGTCACGTCAAGCGGCTTGATGGAGCTGCGGATGCGCGCTGAGTCGCGCGGCTTCGCGCTGCTCGAGGCCCTGGTGGCCCTGGTGCTGCTCGCGTCCACCGGTGTCGTGCTGATCCAGTGGCTGCAGCAGGGGACCGAGACGCTCGGCCGCCTCGAACGCAGCGAGCGCGAGCTGGCGGACCGCGAATGGGCGCTGGCGATGCTGCAGACGCGCAGCCTGCTCACCGAGCCCGAAGGCCTGCTGGAGCGAGACGGCCTGCAACTGCGCTGGACCACGGTGCGGGCAACGCCGCCGCGTGCCAACGGCACGCCCGGCGGCGTCGCCGGGCCCTGGCTGCTGAGCCTTGTCGAGCTGCAGGTCGAGCTGAGCCGCTCCGGTCAGGCCAGCCAGCGCTTCGTGGTCCGCCTGCTCGGCCAGCGGCGCAGCACGCCGGTCGACACCAGCCCCGTGATGTGATGACGCGCACGCGATCCCAAGCCGCGAGCGGCCTGACGCTGCTCGAGATGCTCGTCACGATGGTGCTGCTCAGCCTCATCGTGGCGCTGCTGTCGCAGATCTTCCAGCAGACCCTGCGCATGGAATCGCTGCTGCAGCGCTACAGCAGCAGCGAGCGCGACATCCAGCTGCGACTGGCCTGGATCGGCGACGCCATCGAAGGCCTGACGCCAACGCCCCTGTCCGATCCGCAGTCGTTCCGCGGCGATGCCCGCAGCTGCGAGGGCATCGCGGCGATGGCGCCCTGGTTCGACAGCCCGGGGCCGCAGCGCCTGCGCTGGGAGTTGCGGCGTGACGGCGCGGACACGGTGCTGTGGGCGCTCGACGAGGGCGAGCGGCAGTCATTGCCGCTGTTGCGCTGGGCCGGCAACAGCGGCAGCTGGTCCTACCTGGACGACGATGGCGAATGGCGCGACAGCTGGCCGCCGCCGCCGCAACCGGGGTCGCTGAAGGGGCTCGGGCTGCCCAAGGCGCTGCGCCTGCGAACCGGACTGGAGCGCCATGCCGAGCTGGTCTGGCTGCCCAAGGCGTCGTCGCTGGCGCTGATCAACCGCAGGACGCTGGAGCAATGAGGCCGGCGCAACGGGGTTATGTGCTGGTGATCGTGCTGGCCGCGCTGGCCCTGATGGCGGCGGTGGCCCTGCGCGTGGCCGGTCGGGTCGACCGCCTGCGCGAGCAGGCGCTGCGCGCTGAGCAGGACTTCGAACAGCGCAAGCGGGCGGTCGAAGCCTGGCACACCGCGCTGTATGCGGTGCTGACGGCGCAACCCGGGCCTGCTGGATGGGATGGCCTGCGCGGCGACGGCCGTGTGTACCTGCTGCCTGACGGCTCGCAGCTGAGCCTGCAGGATGAGCGTGGGCTGCTCAGCCTCAACACCGTGGACCGCATGCAGTGGTTGCAGGTGCTCGGCTCCCTGGGCGAGGGCCTGCAAGGCGCCGACGTGCTGCTCGACGTGCTGAACGACTACACCGACACCGACAGCGCGCGCCGGCTCAACGGCGCGGAGGCCGAGGAGTACGCGGCGCAGAACCTGCCGCCGCCGCGCAACGACTGGATGCTCAGTACCGCCGAGCTCGCGCGCATGCCGATCTGGCGCGATCGCGCCGCGCTGCGCGCCAGCTTGGCGCCCTGGCTGTCGACCGGTCTGCTGACGCAGGTCAATCCGAACACCGCGCCGACCGAGCTGCTCAAGGCGCTGTACCCGGGCCAGCCGCCCGAGCTATGGACCAAGTTCGAGTTGCAGCGCGAGGCCCTGCCGTTCACCAGCAACGCCGACTTGCGCCTGCGCACCGGGCTGATGTTCGCCGAGGACCGTCACAGCTACTACAGCGGACTGCGCCTGAGCGTGAGCGTCTGGCCCAGCGGAGCTCGCCAAGGGCTTCAATACAATCTCGCGCTGCTTCCGACGGGCCAGCTTGCGCCATGGCTGGTCTCCTCCGTGCAACCGGTGGCGCTGCCGTCGCCAGACCACCCGCCGCACCATGCCACTCCCCTCCCGCTGGACCTCGTTCTTCAGCCCCGCCCCTAGGCCTTGGCCGGTGCTGGGCACCCAGGGCCTGAGCGCCGCGCTCACGGCCGCTGATCCCGGCGTGATGCTGGCGCGCAGCCAGTACCGCCTGCGCCGGGTGTCGTTGACGGACATCCCCGCCGCCGAACGTCGCGCCGCGCTGCGCAACATCTGCCTGGCCTGGCAACCTTTCGACGAGGTGGAGTACCGGGTGCTGCTGCAGTCCGATGGCGCGCTGCTGTTCGCCTGGGACCGGCGCCTGCGCCTGCAGGCCGAAGGCGCGCGCGCCTGGCTGCCCGAGAGCTGCCTGCGCGAGGCACAGGCCCACGATGGCCTGCGCGTGCTGCGGCTCGACGAAGGCACCGAGGCCGAGCTCTGGCATCAGGGCGAGCTGCGCGCCTCGCGCTGGTGGCCGCAGCCACCGGCGCAGGACGAGGCCGAGCAATGGCTGCGCAGTCAGGGCGAGCTCGGCGCAGGACTCGGCTGGTTGCCGGCGGTCGACGCGCCACGTGCGAAGCGGCCGATCTGGTCCCTGTTGGACCTCGATGGGCTGACGCGCTCGGGCGGCCGGGTCGAGCGACTGGCGGCGCTGGTCATCGGCCTGGGTCTCAGCGGCCTGGCGGGTGCGGCCGGCATGCAGGCCTGGCACAGCCACCAACAGCTCGAGGCCGCGCGCCAGGCTGCGGCCGCACAGCGCCAGGCGCAGGCCCCCGTGAAGGCCAGCCGCGACGCGGCGCAGAAGCTGATCGTCGACGTCGCCGCCGCCGAGCAGGCGTTTGCACAACCCAGCGCGCTGCAGCTGCTGGAGCATCTGGCACCGCTGCTCAAGCCCGGTGTCGAGCTGCGCGAACTCGAACTCAAGGGCCAGGTGCTGCGCCTGGTCGTCAGTTGGCCCGGCGGCCTGCCGCGCAGCACCCTGCTGCAGGACCTGCAGGCCGGTGGCTGGCTGCGTGGCGCCAAGGAGCTGCGCGAAGGCCAGGGCCAGCCGGCCGGACAGATGGCGGTCGAAGCCGAGCTCGACGGCCTGCAGCCACCCCCACCCAAGGCGACGCAAGCCGCCAGCGCGCCGTCCGGCGACGGTGGCGCGGCCAGCGGATTCCCGATGCCCGGGGTGGCGCGATGAGCGGCATGCCGGACGCGCTGCGCGCCAGCCTGGACCAGTTTCGCGCGCAGTGGCAGGCCAGCGCCCTGCTGCGGCTCGGCATCGGCCTGGCCTTCAGCTTGCTGGCGCTCGAAGGGCTGCTGCGCCTGATGGACGCCAGCGACGCCTGGCAGGCGCAGGCCACGCAGCTGCGTCAGCAGATGCAGTCCGAGGCGCAGGGCGGCTCGACGGCCCTGTGGCAGGAGCGTCGCGAGCAGGCCGAGGTGGCGCTGGCGGCCTGGCGCGAGCGTCAGTGGCAGGGCGCAGACACCGGCCTGCTGGAAGCGCAGTTGCAGGACCAGCTGCGCGATCTGGCGGGCAAGGCGCGGCTGAACGTGCGTGAGCTCGGCGTGCTGCGCAATCCCGGCGCCAAGGCCGATGCGGCGATCCGTCTGCGCCTGCAGCTCGAGTTCAACCGACCGGGCCTGTTGGCCCTGCTCGCCGAGTTCGAGCGCATGGAGACACCGCTGCTCATCGATCGCCTGCACCTGCGCCTGAACAGCCAGCCCCAGATCGTCGAGCTCGAGCTGCGCGCGGTGCGCGCCGCCGCGGCCGGAAAGGACAGCTGAGATGCGCCCGCTGCACATCGTCATGGGCCTGGTGTTGGCGGCAGCCCTGGGCGCCGCCCTGGTGCCGCTGCCGCCACCGACGCAGGCATTGGTCGGGGCACGGCGGGAAGACTGGTCGGTGCCGCCGCTGCCGTCGCGGCAGGATGGCAGTGCCAGGCTGGCCGGCATCCTGGCCGCCGGCTACTGGGGAAGCGCGGTGCAGGCAGCGGAGGCGCCGCCGCCGCCCCCTGAGGACACGCGCTGGCGCATCGCCGCTGTATTTCGCGCCGGCAGCGAAACCGGCGTGCTGATCGAGTACGGTGCGAGCGGCAAGCCGCCTCAGCGGCTGCGGCTGGGCGACGCGCTGCCCAGTGGGCACCGCATCGTCGAGGTCGGCGAACGGGATGTGTGCGTGATGGTTGGCAAGAAGAAACTGAGGTTGGGTGTGGAGCGCTGGAATGGCTGAAACGATGAACATGCGGCTTGCCGCGCTGGCGCTGCTGCTGGGTCTGAGCGCCTGCGCGCCGGCACCGCTGATTCCGCCGCCGCTGGTCGTCGAAGGCGCCCAAGAGCGGCCTGCCGCCGCCGCTGAGGGCCCGCGAACGGCGCAGACCGAGGTGCAGGCGGTGCCGGCACCGCCGGCGCTGCAGCCCAGCGCCAAGCCAGGGAAGGTCAATGCCGAGCTCGGCAAGCCACCGGGTGCGGCCAGCGACGCCAGCCTGAACCTGGAGCAGGTCTCGATCGGCTACTTCGCGCAGCTGGTGTTCGCCGACGTGCTCAAGCGCAATGTCAACGTCGACCCGCAGGTGATGTCGCGCAAGGACCTGGTGACCTTCCGCAGCGGCGGCACGCAGAGCCCCGAGGCGCTGCAGTCTGCCGCGACCCTGCTGTTGAAGAGCTATGGCATCGCGGTGGTCGATGTCGGCGGTCTGGTGCGCGTGCTGCCCGACAACGCCAACCTCGGCAACCTGCCGGAGATCCGCCGCGGCCTCGCCTTGCCCGACACGCCGCTGCCGCTGCGGCCGGTGTTCCACCTCGTCGAGTTGCAGGCGGTGCGCACCACCGACGTGGTGAACTGGCTGCGCACGATGTTCGGCGAGCGCGTGAAGCTGCAGGAGGATGGCGCGCGCAACGCGATCCTGATCAACGGCACGCCGGACAACGTGATGGCGGCACTGGAAGCGATCCGCATGCTCGACCAGCCGGCGATGGCGGGCGGCCTGAGCACCGCGATCCGGCCGCTCTATGGCTCGGCCGAGGAGCTGGCGCGTCGCCTGACCGAGGTGCTGAGCGCACAGGGTTACGCGGTGCAGCCGATGACCGGCAGCACGGCCATCCGCTATCCGCTGGTGGTGTTGCCGGTGCCCGGCCTCAACGCGGTCTATGTGTTCGCCCGCGGTCAGAACGTGATCGATCACGTGGTGGCGGTCGCGCGCAGTCTTGACCAGCCCAACCCGCGGGGCATCGGCAAGAACTTCTTCACCTACTCGGTGCGCCACAAGGACGCGGCGACGCTGGCCGACACGCTGTCCAAGCTGCTCAGCGGCACCAGGGCGAGCGCCAGCAGCAGCCCGGCGGCGGCACCCGGGACCCAGGTGCCAGGCGGTCAGGTCGCGCCGGCTGCGAGCAGCGTCGGTGGCGGCGTCGTCGTCGACGCGTCGACGAACACGCTGATCTTCCAGGCCCAGCAGGACGAGTACTCGCAGCTGTTGGCCCTGCTGCAGGCGCTCGACAAGCCGTCGAAGTCGGCGCTGATCGAGGTCACCGTGGCCGAGCTGAATTCCGACGACACCACGCAGCTCGGCATCCAGTGGTCGTTCACCGATGGGCCCAACCTCGGCGGCAACGGCAGCGGCGGCTTCGGGCCGCTTGGGGCGCCGGTGCGGGCGGCCAACAACTTCGTCTACCAGATCCTCAACAACGCCGGCGGCATCCGCCTGGGCATCCAGGCGCTGGCGCGCGCGAACCGCGCCACCATCCTGTCCAGCCCGCGCGTGCTGGCGCGCAACGGCGAGACGTCGACGATCCAGGTCGGCAACGACGTGCCGGTGCTGACGCAGCAGACCTCGACGCCGACGGCCGGCTCCGGCACCACGCAGATCAACTCGATCCAGTACCGTAACACCGGCGTGATCCTGAAGGTCAAGCCGGTCATCCATTCCGGCGACCAGGTCGACATCGACGTCATCCAGGAGGTCAGCGACGTCGTCACCACCGAGACCGGCGTCGGCAGCTCGCCGGTGTTCCAGACGCGCAAGCTCGACACCAAGCTGACGCTGCGCAGCGGCGCCACGGTGCTGCTCGGCGGCCTGCTGTCGGAGTCGCGCAACCGCGGCAACGCCGGCATTCCCTGGCTGAAGGATCTGCCCATCATCGGCGGCGCCTTCGGCAATCAGAGCGGCGGCGGCACGCGGCGCGAGCTGCTGGTGCTGATCACGCCCTATGTGCTGAACGACGGGCACGAGGCCGAGCAGCTGACCGAGGCGTTCCGCAAGCGCCTGGGCAGCTGGGCCCAGGACGCCGAGCCCAAGCCGGCCCCCAACCCGATGCCGCAGCTGGTGAACTGAGTGCAGGCCGGCGAAAGCACACGACTGCGCATCGGTGAGCGCCTGGTCGCCAGCGGCCTGCTGGCGCCGCAGGATCTCGAGCGCGCGCTGGAGCTGCAGCAGCGCCAGGGCGGCCGCCTGGGCGAGAACCTGGTGCGGCTCGGCGCGCTGTCCGAGGACAGCCTGGTGCAGGCGCTGGCCGAGCAACTCGGGCTGCCGCTGCTGAGCGCCTTCGACGCCGCGGTGCAGCCGGCGCTGCTCGGCTTCTCGCGCGCCTGGTGGCAGCGCCAGCAGGCACTGGCCTGGCTGGACGCCGACGGCCAGTTGCAACTCGCTGCTGCCGACCCCGGCGCCGCCGACCTGCGCGAGGCACTGGATCCGCAACTGCAGACGCAGCCGCATCGCTGGTGGCTGTTCGGCGTCAGCCGCTTCGAGCTGCTTGCCGCCAGCCTGTTCGCCGACAGCGGCGAGGCGCAGACCCTGGACTCGCAGGCGCTGCGCGAGCTCGCCGAGGACGCGCCGGTGATCGCCTACGTCAACGGCGTGCTGGCGCAGGCGGTCGAGGCGCGTGCCTCCGACATCCACTTCGAGCCCGGCGAACACCAGTTCACGGTTCGCTTTCGCATCGACGGCGTGCTGCACGCACGCGGCACGCAGCCGATGGCGCGCTACCCGGCGGTCAGCTCGCGCATCAAGCTGGTGTCGGGCCTGGACATCGCCGAGCGCCGCCTGCCGCAGGACGGCCGCACCTCGGTGCGACTGGCCGGGCAGGGCATGGATGTGCGGGTGTCGGTGATCCCCGCTGTGCACGGTGAATCGCTGGTGCTGCGCCTGCTGCCCAAGCAGCGCCAGGACCTGTCGCTGGAGCGACTGGGACTGGCCGAGGACCAGCTGCAGCGCTGGCGGCGCTGGCTCGACTGGCCCAACGGCCTGGTGCTGGTCACCGGTCCGACCGGCTCCGGCAAGAGCACCACGCTGTATGCGGCGCTGGCTGCCGTCAGCGACCAGAACCGCAAGATGATCACGGTCGAGGACCCGGTCGAGTTCCGCCTGCCCGGGGTGGTGCAGATCCAGACTCAGGCGGAGATTGGCTACGGCTTCGCGCGTGCGCTGCGAGCGATCCTGCGCCACGACCCCGACATCATCATGGTCGGCGAGATCCGCGATCGCGAGACCGCCGAGATCGCGATCCAGTCCGCGCTCACCGGCCACCTGGTGCTGGCCACGCTGCACACCAACGACGCGCTGTCGGCGGTGACGCGACTGGTCGACATGGGCATCGAGCCCTATCTGGTGGCTGCCGCGCTGCGCGGCGTGATCGCGCAGCGCCTGGTGCGCACGCTCTGCCCGCAATGCGCCGAGCCCGATCCGCAACCCGACGCCGCCCTGGTGGCGCGCTGGCGCGCGCTGCAGCCGACGGGCGAGGCCCGATGGCAGCGTGCGGTCGGCTGCCCGGCCTGCGCGCAGACGGGTTTCCGCGGTCGCCGCGGCATCTACGAGCTGGTCGAGTTCGACGCCGCGGCGCAGCACGCGATCGCGCAGGGCGCGACCCTGGCCGAGCTGACCGCGATGGCCGACGCCGCCGGCCGCCGCAGCCTGGCCCAGGACGGCCTGCTCAAGGCCGCGGCCGGTCTGACCACCTGGAGCGAGGTGCTGCGCGCCGCCGGCCAGTCCGGCGCCGACGCATGAGCCTGTATCGCTACCGCGCCCGCGACGCGCAGCAGAAGCTGCGCCAGGGGGTGGTCGACGCCGCTTCCGAGGCCGAGGCGCTGCGCGAGCTGCTGGCCGGGGGCCTGACGCCGATCGAGCTGCGCGCCGAAGGCGTGAGCAGCACCGGCGCGCGGCGCCGTGCGGCCGTGGGCCCGGCCGAACGCATGCTGCTGCTGCAGGAGCTGGCGACCCTGCTCGGCGCCGGCATCGCGCTGGCCGAGGTGCTGCCGTCGATGGCCCAGGCGTATGCCGACTCGCCCTTGGCCGGCGCGCTGTCCGAAATGGAACGTCTGGTGCGCGGCGGCGCCGGCGTCGCCGACGCGCTCGCGCTGCCCGGGCTCGCGATGCCGCCCTATGTGCTGGCGCTGGCGCGGGCCGGCGAGGCCAGCGGCGCGCTGGCCGAGGCGCTGCGCGATGCCGCCGCCCAGCTCGAGCAGGACCTGCGGGCGCGCCGCGAGATGCGCACCGCGCTGATCTACCCCAGCGTGCTGGTCGGCGCCGGCAGCGCGGCGGTGCTGTTCATCCTGGTCGTCGTCGTGCCGCGATTTGCGACCCTGCTCAAGGGCAGTCGCGCCGAGGTGCCGGCGCTGTCGCGCTGGGTCATCGAGGCGGGGGTGTTCACGCAGCAGCATCTGCTGGCCCTGGCCCTGGTGGCGGGCGGCCTGATCGCGGTGGCGGCGCTGCTGCTCAGCCAGCCCGGGCCGCGCCTGGCGCTGTGGAACGCGATGGCGCGGCTGCCGGTGATCGGCGACTGGCTGCGCCAGGTCGATATCGGCCGCTGGACCCTGGTGCTGGGCAGCCTGCTGGGCAACCGCGTGCCGATCATCGACGCGCTGCAGCTGTCGCAGGCGGTGCTGCGCGTACCGGCGCTGCAGGCCGACCTCGCCGGCGCCGCGCCGGCACTGTCGCGCGGCCGCTCGCTGGCCGATGTGCTGGGCGAGTTCGGCTGGTTCCCGCGCACGCGCCTGAACCTGGTGCGGGTCGGCGAGCGCAGCGGCGAGCTGCCGCGCCTGCTGCGACAGCTCGGCGAGATGGAGACCGAGGCGGCGCAGCTGATGCAGAAGCGCGTGCTGGCGCTGATCGAGCCGATCGCGATCCTCGGCATCGGCGTGGCGATCGGCGTCATCATGGTCGCCGTGCTGATGGCCATCACAAGCCTGAACACCGCCGCGGTGTGAGCGCGCCGGGCCAAGCCGACACCTCGCGCGACGCCGCCCTCGACGGCCTGCGCGGCCTGGCCGCGTTGATGGTCGTCGCCAGCCACGGCTCCGCCGGCGGCCAGCACTTGCTGCCGGGCATCAGCCTGGAGGGCATCGGCAAGCACGGCGTGTTCCTGTTCTTCGTGCTCAGCGCCTTCCTGCTGACCCGCCAGGCCCTGCGCTGGCCATGGGGCGCCGCCTGGTGGGGCGCGCTGCGCGGCTACGCGGTGCGCCGCGTCGCGCGCATCTTTCCGCTTTACCTGCTGGTGCTGCTGGCGGCGCTGCTGCTCGGCGGGCCGGGGCTGGGCGTGCCGATCGATGCGGCGGCGTTCTGGCGCCATCTCGGCCTGCTCGAGGGGCGCGGCATCTACTGGAGCATCCCGGTCGAGTTCGTCTACTACCTGTGGATCCCGCCGCTGGCTGCCTGGGCGATGGCGCCGCTACCGCTGGCGCTGCGCATCGGCGGCCTGCTGGCACTGCTGCCTGCGGTGATGCTGCTGTTCCCGGCCACCATCGCACCGGCCAACAGCGATCAGCTGCGCTGGTACCTGCCGGTGCTGCTCTGCGGCTCGCTGGCCGCCTGTCTGGGCATGCATCTGCGGCCGGCAGGGCCGCGTGCCTGGGCCGACGCATCGCTGCTGGCGCTGCTCGTGCTCAGCACGCCGGCGCTGTTCGCGCTGCCGGCCGACGCCTGGCATCGCAGCTTCCTGAGCTGGGGCCTGCTCTGGGGCGCCGCAGTGCTGGCGGCGCAGCAGGGCCGGCTGCGCTGGATGCAGGCGCTGCTCGCCAGTGCGCCGATGGCGGCGCTGGGACGCTGGTGCTTCGGTCTCTACCTACTGCACCTGCCGGCGCAGGCGGCCGCGCGGCGCCTGCCGCTGCCCGGTGAGCTGCAGGCCTGGATCGCGTTGGCGCTGGCGATCGCGCTGGCGGCGCTGGCGTACCGCTGCGTGGAGCGGCCGGCGATGCGCTGGGCCGCCCGGGCGGCCAGAGGGCCGCAGCCGAAGGCTGAGACGGCGTGACTCCCGGCGTCGAGCTGGTTGGCCGACGCAGGCGCCGCGCTGGCTAGCCGCGGTCGCATTGCACGGCCGCGCGCCGGCGTAGGCCCCCAGCCATGGGGGTGTCGACGCGTCGACCTCAACCGATTCGATAGCATGCGCGGCCGCTTTTCCGACCCGGTCCGCAGAGCCCGGGCATTGCCATGTTCCAGGGAGATACCCGCCCCGTCGCCGCCTGGCGCCGGGCCGTCACGCTGTGCGCCGCGCTGTTCGCAGGCCTTTGCGGCAGCGCATCGGCCGGCATCGAGGCGTTCAAGCTGACCCGGCTGCAAGCGGACGTCTACATCGACCGCGCGCAACGCACGGTGGTGCTGACGCGGGGCTGCGTTGCCAATGTCACGGCCGATATCGCGGTCGTCACGACCTCGCTGAGCGCGACCGGCGACGTGCGCTTCTCGACCGGTACGCGCTGCCCGGTCGACAACGTGTTCGTCGGCCACACCGTCGCCGGCGGCGATTACGCCCTGCAGGTGCGTGGCAGTCAGGAGGTCTACCTCAGCGTGGACGACGGCTGGCTGCTCGAGACGGAGTACTGCAGCGCGCAGGCCGCGGGGCAGTCTGCAACGCTCAGCCTGACCCGGACCGCGGTCAACGGTGATGCCTACGGCAGCCTGAAGCTGGCCGACGGCCAGCGCTGCGAGATGTGGTGGCTGTACCGCTCGCGGCGCACCACCGCCGAGCTGCCCGGCACGCGCCTGGCGCGCGCCGATCTCGTCGTGGAGGCGATCAGCGCGCCGCTGCATGCGGTCGCGGGCCAGCCCCTTGCCGCGCCGGCGCGGCTGCGCAATCGCGGCGCCGCACCGTCCGAGGCGACGCGCACGCTGCTGCTGCTTTCCAAGGACGAGGTGCGCTCGGACGACGACACCGAACTCGCCCAATGCGAAACGCCGGCGCTGGCGCCCGATGCCGCGACGGACTGCGCGTTCGCGCCGACGCTGCCGGAATCGCTGCCGGCTGGCAGCTACCACCTGCTGGTGCTGGCCGATGCCGATGAGCGCCTGAACGAACCCGATGAGTTGAACAATCTGCGCACCGCCGGCCCCTTGCAGCTGCAGGCGCCTGCGGCCTACGAGCTGCGCGTGGACCGGCCGGCCGCCGGAACCCTGAGCGCCGACGGCGGCAGCCTGAGCTGCGACGCCAGCATCTGCCGCCTGCAGGCAGCCCCCGGCAGCCGCGTCACGCTGAGCGTCGAGCCGGCCGCGGGCTGGCTGTTCAGCGGCTGGAGCGGGGCCTGCAGCGGCCTGGGTCGCTGCAGCCTGCTGATGGACCGCTCGCACAGCGTCGGGCTGCGCTTCGTCGCCGAGCAGTCGCTGCTGCAGCTGCCCTGGGTCACGCAGGCCGAGGGCTATCTGTCGCGCTTCGCGCTCGTCAACACCAGCGATCGTGAGCTGTTCTACCGCTTCAGCCTGGTCAGCGAGGCTGGCCAGACGGCCACCCTCAACCCCGAGGTGGCGGTCGGCAGCCTGGCGCCGCGCAGCCAGAAGATCGTCGAGATGCAGCAGCTGGTCAGCGGCTTCTCCGGCGCCGCGCGGGCCAGTGTGCTGCTCGGCAGCAGCGGTTCGCGCCACGAGATGGCCGCGCTCTACACCCTCGTGCAGCCGAGCACCGGATCGATCAGCAACGCGTCGCTGCTCGAGGCGGTCCGCGGCGACGGCCGTCTCGGCCTGCCCTGGCTGACGCTGGAGCCGCAGTACCGCACCGAGCTGGTGCTCAGCAACGCCAGCGACGCGCCGCTGCAGGCGAGTCTCTCGGTGCTGCCGCAGAGCGGCGATGGCGCGCGCCTGAATCGCAGCAGCGTCGAGCTGGCACCGCGATCGCAGCTGGTGCTGCCGGTTGACGAGCTGCTGCGCGCCGGCGCGGCCAGCAGCGCCGGACTCGAGCTGAGCAGTGCCGCGCCGGCGCTGCGCGCCAGCTATGTGATGGTGCACAGCGCCACCGGCGCGGCGAACAGCACCGAGCTGGCCACGGTCGACGACCGCGAGGCCAGCAGCACGACCCTGGTGATGCCCTGGTTCAGCGTCGTCGGCGGCTACGACAGCCGCTTCGTGCTGGTGAACCGCGGCGAGCAGGCGGCGGCCTACCGCATCGAGCTGCTCGGCGAGGAGGGCAATCAGCTCGGTCTCGGCCGGCTCGAGGGCGTGGTGCCGGCGCGGGGCCAGATCGAGATTCCTGCCACCCAGGTGCTGACCAGCACCAGCGGCGCCACGCGCGCCGCCGCGGTGTTCACGATCCAGGCCGCACCGCGGCTGATCGAGGGCAGCTACCAGATCCGCAGCCTGGCCACCGGCGCGCTGAACCAGACCGTGATGGCCCGGCCCAGCCGCGTCGGCGGTGCCAGCAGCACGCTGCTGCTGCCCTGGTTCTCGCGCGTCGGCGGCTACCTGAGCCGTTTCGTGCTCGTCAACCGCGGCGCGACGCCGGCGCCGTTCACCGTCGAGTTGCTGCCCGAGGCCGGCAACGCCGCGTCGGAAACCCTTTTCAACGGCGGCGTGGTGCCGGCGCGCGGCATGCTGGTGCTCGGTGCCGAGCACTTTGTCACCGCGTTCGAGAAGCTGCCGCGCGCCGGCGCGGTGCTGCGCGTGGCGGCGCCGCATGCCGACATCGAGGCGCTCTACAACATCGTCAACCCGGCCACCGGCAGCATCAGCAACACCCTGCTCAGCCATGTCGAGACCGCTGACGAACGCGGCGCCACGCTGCCGCCGGCGCTGCAGCGGGCGGCGCTCAACGATGTGCTCGGCAACGCGTCGGTGGGCATCGTGCAGGCCAGCGATCCGTCGGGCCGGCCATTGAGCTTCACGCTGGTGGGCGCGCCGCAGCACGGCACGGTCAGCGTCGACGCGGTCAGCGGCCGCTTCCGCTATGTGGCGGCGCCGGGGGCGCCAGCGCTCAGTGACCGTTTCGAGGTCGCGGTGTTCAACGGCGTGCGCAGCGTCATCGCGACGGTCGAGGTGCATCGCGACAGCGACCCGCTGTTCGCGCAGCAATGGCATCTGTGGAACACCGGCCAGTCCAGCTTCGCCTCGGCGCTGCCGGTGGCCGGCAACGACATCAATGTGCTCGGCGCCTGGGCGATGGGCTACAGCGGCCGCGGCGTGCGGCTGGCGATCGTCGACAGCGGCGTCGAGATCGCCCACCCCGACTTGGCCGAGGGGGTCGACCTGGCGTCGTCGCACAACCTGATCAGCCACGAGAACGACCCGACGCCGGTGTCCAAGGAGACCAGCCACGGCACGCTGGTGGCCGGCGTCGCCGCGGCGCGTGGCTTCAACGGCAAGGGCGGCCGCGGCGTCGCGTATGAATCCCGGCTGCGCAGCTACAACTACCTGGAGTCGCAGACGCTGCTGAACTACTGGGCGGTGCTCGGTGGCATGGAGTACTCGCAGGACAACGACGTCTTCAACCTGAGCATCGGCGCCTCCGGCGACGCGCTGCCCAGCCACGACGAGTTCGACCAGGAGATCGTCGACCAGTTGCAGACCCTGCGCGGCGGGCGCGGCGCGGCGCTGGTCGCTGCCGCCGGCAACGAGTTCATCGACGCTGGCGACGATGTCGACTGCAGCCAGGCCCAGCGCTTCGGCGTCAGCTGCCTGATCCCGGCGGTCGAGGTGCGCAACGGCAGCCATGTGCCGATCCAGGTCGGCGCGCTGCGCGCCGACGGTCGGCGCTCGTCGTACTCCAGCAGCGGCAGCTCGCTCTGGATCAGCGCACCGGGCGGCGAGTTCGGCTACCACCGCGACCACTACAGCTCGAGCGATCCGACCACCTTCGAGCCGGCGCTGATCAGCACCGATCGCAGCTTCTGCTTCAAGACCGGCGCACCGTTCAATGCGCTCGACACCCTGAACGCCAACCCGCTGGCGCCGCAATGCGAGTACACGGCGTTGATGAACGGCACCAGCGCCGCGGCGCCGGTGGTCAGCGGTGTCGTCGCGCTGATGCTCGAGGCCAATCCGCGCCTGACGGTGCGCGACATCAAGCACATCCTGGCCAGCACCGCGCGCCAGGTGCATGCCGAGCACGTCGGTACCCGCGCGGCCGGCTTGCTGAACAGCGGCGAGCTGGTGCTCGAGCAGGGCTGGGTGCGCAATGCCGCCGGCTTCGCGTTCAACAACTGGTACGGTTTCGGCGCCGTCGACGCGGCGCGCGCGGTGGAGATGGCTCGCGGCCTGCGCAGCCTGCTGCCGCCGCGGGCGACGGTGCGCGACTATGTCTACAGCGCACCGGCCGCCAGCCTGGTCCCGCGCGGCAGCCGCGCCGGTTTCCCGATCGGCGTGCAGGTCGACGAGCCGGCCACGACCGTCGAGTCGGTCGAGCTCTACTTCAGCCTGGCGGGGACGCCGGGCCTGAACTGCAACCAGATCGAGCTCGAGTCCCCGGCCGGCACGCGCTCGATCCTGCTGCACGCCGGCACCGGCCTGGCCAATCGCAGCGTCGACAACGCCCGCCTCGTCAGCCATGCCTTCTATGGCGAGCCGTTGAACGGCCGCTGGACGCTGCGCTTCCTGGACGTCTGCGCCGCCGGCGAGGCGACCCTGCTGTCGACCGCGCGCGATCAGCGCCTGGTCTTCGTCGCGCGCTGAGGAGCCCCATGATGAAGCACCTGATTACCTTGCTGCTGCTGGTGCCGGCGCTGAGCGCCGCGCAGCTGATGCCACGGCCGCCGCGCGAGCTGCCGGCCGCCGACCCCAGCTGGAGCCTGCAGCAGCACAGCAGCCAGCTTGAGCTGCTGCCGGCGCTGCGCACGCGCCTGAGCGCGCCCGATCCACAGGGCCGGGTTCGGCCGCAGCAGCTGCGTGCCGCCGCGGCCGACGAGGCCAGCATCGGCGACGGCCAGTACGGCCTGGTCTTCAACCATGCGATGCAGTCGTATGGCGCGCTCAGCGGCGAGATCGCGTTCCGCGTCCGTCCCGGGCAGTCGGCCGAAGCGCTGGCGCAGCTGGCCGGGCTCGATGCCTTGCAGTCGCTGGGGCAGGGCGGGCGCCATGTGGCGCGCGTGCGCTCGCCGCAGGCGCTGCGCGACAGCCTGCAGCGGCTGCGCGCGCAGCCCGGGGTCGTCGAAGCGCAATGGGTCGTGATCTACGGCCTGCCGCGGCGGGACATCGACAACGCGCGCCGGGCGCTGCGCTGAACCGGTCGCTGGGCACGCAGCGCCTGCACCCGGCGGTGGCGCTGTTCATCGAGATGCTCTCGCAAGGGCTGGCGCGGTCGGCGGTGCCGGCGACGCGTGGCATCGCAGCTTCCTGAGCTGAGGCCTGCTCTGGATCGCGTTGGCGCTGGCGATTGCGCTGGCGGCGCCGGCGTACCGCTGCGTGGAGCGGCCGGCGATGCGCTGGGCTATGGCCTTCCAGTCATCACGCTAGAGGAAGCACCAAGCGCATCACTCGGCTGCCTTGCTAGCATCTCCGAAACAATCAGAAACCTCTGGGCCATTGAGCGCCAGAGGTACAGGGAGAGAAGGCGATGGTCGGCTGGATGGGGTTCTTGCAGCGACTCTGCGTGAGTCTGCTGTGTTTGGTCGGGCTGCCGACGGCGCAGGCTGCGGACTACGCGGTGAATGTCACCCGAACGCAGTCCAACTACTACCGGGTGACCACCGAGCGCGCGGTGATCGCTACCAGCGCCTGCTTCGAGTTCGCTTATGCGGCGCCGGCCACGCTGTCGGTGTCGCTGGTGACCGGGACCGGCGAGCTGCGCTTCGCCAGCGGCGCGCGCTGCACGGTCGTCAACCTTTTCCTCGGCCAGGATCTTGACGAGGGCAATTACGCGCTCAGTGTTTCTGGCAGCGAGTACTTGTTCGAAACCAGCGGCGGCCATTGGCTGATCGAGACGCTGTTCTATTGCTCCGCCTATGCTTTCAATCAGTCCGCTGTACTTAGCCTTAGTTCCAGCGCGGTTGGGGGCAATGCATTTGGAACGCTGACACTATCCGGCAGCCTTGGCTGTTCGATGGACTGGGTTTATCGCTCGGTTCGATCGACCATTGCGGCACCTGGCGTGGAACTTCGCCCCGACCTGATAGTTGATGCGTTCACCTTGCCGCTGCAGGGTGTAGCCGGCCAGCCCTTCGCTATCAGCTTGACCACGCGAAACCGTGGTAACGCGGCGGCAGGCGCCAGCAAGACCCGACTCTATCTGTCGATCGATGCGCTTAAGAGCGCCGACGACACCGAGATCGCCTATTGCGACACCGTCAGCCTTCCGGCCGGTGAAAGTCGTAGCTGTGGCGGCAGCGTCAATCTACCGTTGTCGCTGTCGGCGGGTAATTACTACGCGATTGCCGTGGCAGACGCTGATCAGCAAGTGCTGGAGTCCGACGGCGTCAACAACGTGCGAATTGCCGCGAACCAGGTGCAGGTCAGCTTGGCAAGCGGTTTCCCGCTCACCTTGCAGAAGAGCGGCGCCGGCAGTGGTCAGCTGCGCAGCAGCGATGGGTTGGTCGATTGCCCGAGCGGCAGTGCGAGTTGCAACCCGATCGTGACCCGGGACAGTCAGCTGGTGCTCACTGCGACCCCCTCGTTGGGATCACTGTTTACGGGCTGGGGTGGTGCCTGCGCAGGCCTCGGTGAATGTCGCGTCACGATGAGCCAGGCTCGTTCGGTGACTGCAAGCTTCACCATGGCGAACTCGGTGCAACAGATTCCATGGATCACCCAGGCCGATGGCTATCTGTCCCGCTTTGCGCTGGTCAACACCAGCAGCCGGACGCTGACCTACAACTTCGTACTGCACACCGAGAGCGGAAATAGCGTGGTGCTCGACGCGGCCCAGGCCCAGACCACCCTGCCACCAAAGACGCAGCGCGTGGTCGAGGTTAGCCAGTTGGTGCGGTCGTTTGGCAATCAGCGCCGGGCTATGGTGATCCTGAGCAGTGATGGTCAGGATGCTGAGCTGGTGGCCATGTACAACCTCGTCCAGCCATCAACGGGCTCGATCAGCAACCTTGCCTTCCAACGCGCGGCCGATCGCCAAATCGCCAGCAGTCAGCTCACGTTGCCCTGGCTGACATCGGATCCCGCCTATCGAACGGACCTGGTGCTGAGTAACAGCAGCGACCGTGTCGTGACCGCTACGCTTTCCGCGCTGCCCGCCAGTTCGGGTGCAGCACAGCTGAAGCGCAGTAGCCTGTCCGTGCCCGCCCGCTCGCAGCTCGTCATGCCCGCCGCGGAACTGATGTCGTTCAACCAGGGCAGCGCGGCAGGCCTGAGCCTGAGCGCCGACGCGGCCAGTGGTCATCTGCGCGGCAGCTATGTGATGACCCACCAGCAGACCGCGGCGACCAACGCAACGGAGTTGGTGAACCCGAGCAGCCAGGGCGGCAACAGCAGCACGCTGGTCGTGCCTTGGTTCAGCGTCGTCGATGGCTACGAGAGCCGCTTTGTGCTGGTTAACCGAAGCAACGCTGCCGTCAGCTACCAGATCGAGGTGCGCGGCGAAATCGGTAACCAGTTGGGACTTGGAGTCACCAGCGGCAGCATCCCCGCCAACGGGCAGCTTGAAATCCCGGCGAAGAACGTATTGGTCTCAACCACCGGCGGCTTGACGCGCGCCTCGGCCATTTTCACGGTGGCGGCGCCGCCCTCGGTCATCGAAGGCAGCTACCGCATTCAAAGCTTGAGCACCGGCGCATTGAGCCAGACCGCAATGGTCAAGCCATCGACGACCGGCGCGCCCGTGGCCAAGCTGGTGCTGCCCTGGTTTTCTCGCGTCGACGGCTACATCAGTCGCTTCGTGCTCGTCAACCGCAGCGGCGTCGATGCGCCCTTCACGGTGGAGGTGATGCCCGAGGCCGGTAACGGCGTGACTGCGCAAACCGTAGCCGGTGGAGTGGTGCCGGCCCGCGGCATGCTGGTGCTGCCCGCGAGCAGCATCGTCACTTCCTTTGAGAAGCTGCCCCGTGCTGCCGCGGTGCTGCGCGTGCAGGCCGCCGACGACCAGATCGAGGGGCTGTACAACATCGTCAACCCAGCCACTGGGAGCATCTCGAACACGCTCCTGGTGCACGCGCCGGCCGAGAGCCAAGCCGCGCCCACCGTGCCCTTGCAGGCCCAGCGGATGCCTTACACGGATGCGCTCGGCGGCCGCGCCGTCGGCTTCGTTGATGCCGTCGACCCCCAAGGCCGGCCTTTGGTGTTCAGTCTGGTCAGCGGTCCGGCGCGCGGCACGCTGGAACTGGATCCCGTCACCGGGCGCTTCGTCTACACGCCAGCCTCAGGGCAGGGGCAGCCGGCCGAACGCTTCACGGTCCGCGTGTTCAACGGTGTCGACAGCCGCGATGTCAGCGTTGACCTGACGCCGGGACTGGGCGACCCGCTGCATGCGCAGCAATGGCATCTGCGCAATCTTGGCCTGCCGGCCTACGCCGGCCGGCCGCCTGTGCCGGGCTTCGACTTGAACGTCGAGGGCGCCTGGGCGCTGGGCTACAGCGGGCAGGGCATCAAGATCGGCATCGTCGACGACGGGCTTGAGCTGCGCCACCCCGATCTAGCTGCACGCACTGACCAGGGCAACTCGCGCCATTTCGGCACCGGCGGTACCGATCCTTCGCCGCTCAGCTTCGACGACAACCACGGCACGATGGTCGCCGGCATTGCCGCTGCCAGCGGCTTCAACGGTTTGGGGGGGCGGGGCGTGGCCTGGAACGCGCGGCTGCGCGGCTACAACTACTTGAACCACCAGTCGCTGACGAATTTCGCGAATGCAATCGGTAGTGCAAGCTACTCAGCCGACAACGACCTGTTCAACCTCAGCCTAGGCTCCAGCGCCAGCGCTTTGCCGCCGTTCAGCGGAGGCTATCAGGCGGCTACCGGCGTGGCGATCGAGCTGCGCGGCGGACTGGGCGCCTCGCTGATCGGCGCTGCGGGCAACGATTTCGACGACAGCGGACCGAATTGCGAAACCGCGCGCGAGCTGGGAGTCGGCTGCATGGATCCGGCCAATTGGGAGCGTAATGGCGGCTACTACCCGATTCTGGTTGGCGCACTGCGCAGCGATGGCCGGCGGGCCAGCTACTCGAACAGCGGTAGCTCGCTTTGGATCTCGGCGCCTGGCGGTGAGTACGGCTGGCACAGCGCTTTCAAGGCCGGTGGCGAGCCTTGGTACTACCAGCCTGCAATCGTCACCACCAGCATGCGCGGCTGCTTCAAGCCGGGGCGACCCTATAACGCGCTCGATACCCAGGCGGCCAACGCCAGCGCGCCGGAGTGCGAGTACACGGCGCTGATGAACGGAACCAGCGCGGCGACGCCGGCCGTTGCCGGCGTGGTGGCGCTGATGCTGCAGGCGAATCCGCGACTGTCGACGCGCGACGTCAAGCACATCCTGGCGACGACAGCCCGTCGAGTGCATCCGGATCACGCAGGTAAGAAGGTCAACGGCTGGCTGAATGGCTCGACCATGGACCTGGAGCTTGGCTGGCAGCGAAACGCCGCTGGCTATTGGTTTAACACCTGGTACGGCTTCGGTGCCGTGGACGCCCAAGGTGCCGTGGAGATGGCACGCGGCTGGCGCAGCTACCTGACGCCGCTGGTTGATGTGCCCGATTACGTCTATCGTGCACCGGCCAATACGACCGTGCCGCGTGGCGATCCTCGCGGTTACGAGATCGGCGTCCAGGTCCAGGAGTCGGGAACGGTCGAATCGGTGGTGCTGTTCTTCAGCCTGAGCCAGACGCCGACGCTGAAATGCAATCAGATTGAGCTGGTTTCCCCTTCAGGCACCCGTGCCATCGTGTTGCACGCAGGCAAGGGCCTGACCAACACCGCGGTCGACAACAGCCGCCTAGTTGCGCACGCCTTCTATGGCGAACCGTTGCAGGGCCGCTGGCTGCTGAAGCTGTTCGACATCTGCGGCTCCGGCCCGCCGACCGTTCTCGATCCTGCCCAGGACCAACGCGTGCTGTTCGTGGCACGCTGACCTAAAAGGCCAGCCATGCGCTCTTCCCTCGCCCTGCTGCCGTTCCTGTTCGCGGCCGCTGCGCTGTCCGCGCAGACGGTGATGCAATTGCCGCGTCCGGAGCCGACGGCGCCGCGCCTGGCGCCTTCCCGCGCCGCCGACTGGACAGTTCAGCGCGCGTCCACTGCGATCGAAATGCTGCCGCAGCTGCGCGTCAGTATGGCCGGGGCGGGCCAGCCCGGCCGTTCACGGGCGCTCAGCGTACGGCAAGCCTCCGCACTGGAGCCTGACCTCGGCCGGGGCCAGTTCGGCGTTGCCTTCAACCATGGCATGCAGGCCTACGGGGCGCTCAGCGGGGAGATCAGTTACCGGCTTGATGATCCGTCTGCGGACGGTGTCTCGATCGCGCGGACCTGGGGCCTGCTGGAGGCCCAGCGCCTGGGCAACAGCCGCTACTGGGTGGCTCGGGCGCAATCGCCGCAGCAGCTGCGCGACGCGTTGCGAGGATTGCAGCAGATGCCTGGCATCAGCGAGGCCGAGTGGGTCATCGTCTATGGGCTGGAACGCGGCCCCATCGATGCGCAGCTCACCGGCCAGCGCTGACCAGCGCCCAGCGGGCGGCGCCAAGCCGGCCGCCCCCCGGTGTACCGAGCGCGCCGTAATGGCCCCGACACTCGATCCCCGTAGCTCCCAGCGCCTGGCGCTGCTGCGCTTTCCGCTGATCGTCGGCGTGGTCTTCATCCACGCCTACGCGACCACCGTGCAGACCGCTGACGGGTCGCTGGGCACGCAGCGCCTGCACCCGGCGGTGGCGCTGTTCATCGAGATGCTCTCGCAAGGGCTGGCGCGGTCGGCGGTGCCGGCCTTCTTTCTGACCTCGGGCCTGCTGTTCTTCCAGGACTTCACGCCGAGTTGGGCCGGTTACCGCGAGAAGTGGCGAAGCCGCCTGCGCACGCTGCTGCTGCCCTATCTGTTCTGGAACCTGCTGACCGCCGCCTTGTTTGCGCTGGCGCAGTCGCTGCCGGCGACGCGCAGCTATTTCTCCGGCGCCAGCACCGCGGTGCTGAGCCTGAGCCCGCTGGAGTTCCTGGCCGCGCTGTTCGGGGTCGGGCGGGCGCCGCTGTCCTACCCGTTCTGGTTCATCCGCGACCTGATGCTGCTGGTGCTGCTGGCACCGCTGCTCGGCATGCTGCTGCAGCGCCTGGGGGGCTGGCTGCTGCTGCCGCTGTTCGCCGCCTGGGCGGCCTGGCCGGGCCTGCCCGCGGTGCCGTCGCTCGAAGCCGCGGCCTTCTTCGCGCTGGGGGCCTGGCTCGCGCTGGCACGCCGCCCGGTGTTCGCGCTGGACCCCTGGACGCGGCCCCTGCTGCTGGCCTATGCGCTGGCGCTGCCGCTGGTGGTCGCCGGCCCCTGGGGTGAGCTGCGCCCCTGGCTGCACCAGGGCCTGGTGGCGCTGGGCGTGGCCGCCGCGCTGGCGGCCAGCGGCTGGCTGGTCGACCGCCCGCGCTGGCGCGAGCGCCTGCTGGCGCTGGGCGGCGCGAGCTTCTTCGTCTATGCGGCGCACGAGCCGCTGCTGACGATCGCGCGCAAGCTCGTCTACCGCCTGCTGCAGCCCGAGCAGTCGCTGCTCATCCTGCTGCTCTACCTGGCGATTCCGCTGGGCGTGATCGGCTTGCTGCTGCTGCTGCATCGCGGCCTGAAGCGCCTGGCGCCGCGGCCGCTGGCCTGGGTCACCGGCGGGCGCTAGCCTGCTGATCCCAGGCGGCGGCCTGAACCGCATCGAGTCGGGCGACGGCGGCGGCCGCCGCCGCGGGCAGCTGCTGCCCCTCATAGCGGTCGGCGCGGCCCTGGGCGGCCTGCTCCAGCGCCTGGTCGAACGCCGCGCCCTGTGTGCAGGGCAGTTGCAGCGCGGCGCAGACCTCGACCAGCAGCTCGCGGGGGGCTTCGCGCAGCCGCTGCTGCCAGACCAGATGCGGCGGCCTGGCGTCGCGCATCGCCGACTCCAGCGCCGCTGCCAGCGCCTGCAGGGCGTCGGCGATCAGCGCCTCGAGCACACCCTCGGGGGCCGGCGTGAGCCCGTGCAGCGCCACCATCTGACGCCACATTTTCAGATTCGAGTGGTAGACCGCGGCCGCATCGCGCAGCATCCAGACGGCGCGGGCCTGCGGGAAACGCTGTCGCAGCGCCGCCCAGCGCAGGCTGTGGTTGGGCGACTTCAGCAGCAAGGCCTCGCCCGGCCGGCCCAGTGACTGCAGCACGCCCTGCAGGAAGCGCTCCCAGGGGGCCAGCCATTGCGGCTGCTCCTGCCAATGTCCGGCCCGCAGCAGCGGCAGCAGCTCGGCGCTGCGCGCCGGCTGCCAGAAGGCGCGGTACAGCGAGTCGGCGCCCAGGCTGAGCAGCGCGAACTCATCCTCCTGCGGCGAGTCGGCGCCGACCGTCAGGCCGTCCATCGGCCTGGCCTCGCGGCGGCCCGCTGCCGGCGGGCGGCTGAGCAGGAAGGCGGGGGCGTTCATGCACTGCCAGGTCTGCGGCGTCGGCAGGCCGCTGGCGGCGACCAGCAGCTCGTGCATCACCGTGCTGCCGCTGCGCCAGGGACCGAGCACGAAGACCGGGTCCTGCAAGGGCGGCGCGTCGCGCAGCTGTGCGCCGGCCAACCGCTGGTTCAGGCTGGCCAGCGCCGCCATCCAGTGCAGGCGGGCTCGGCGTGCCAGCGGCAGCGCGCGCCAAGCACCGTCCGTGCGCAGCCATTGCAGCAGCTCGCGGTTCAGTTGCAGCAGCTGCATCAGCGGGGCGCCGGCATGCGGGCGCGCAACTGGGCCTCGAGCTCGGCGCTGCGCGCGGGGTCGGTCCGCGCCTGCTCGATGCGATCGCGGGACAGCCGCAGCAAGCGGCTCTGGCCGCTGGCCAGGTCGAGCAACAGCTTGTCGTCGCCGGCGATCACGGCCAGCTGGCCCTGCGCGAGCGGCTGGAAGCGGCTCTGCCGCTCCAGCGACATCGCCAGCACCGGCGCCTCGGGCAGCGCCCCGCCTTCGAGCAGGGCACGCAGCGAACGGCCCTCGGCGTCGGGCAGCGCCGGCGCGCCCACGAGGTCGAGCAAGGTCGGCGCCAGGTCGGCCTGGCTCACCGGCTGGGCGATGCGGCGGCCCTCGCGCTGGCCGGGCAGGCGGATCACCAGCGGGCCATGGATCAGCGGCTCGTGCAGATGCGGGCCGGCATGACCGAGAAAGCCCTGCTGGAACGACTCGCCGTGGTCGGTGCTGATGACGACGATGGCCCGCTCCAGCCAGCCGCTGGCCTGCAGCTTGTCGAGCGCGGCGCCGAGCGCCGCATCGGCGGCCATCAGCGACTCGCGGTAGCGCAGCCGGTGCTTGTCGACGAGCGGCTGTTGCGCTGGCGTGTACTCGATGTTGTCCGGCAGCAGCTGGTCCCAGCGCTCGAGCTCGCCGGCCGGCAGCAGCCGGTAGCGCGTGCTGGCCGGCGGCAGGTAGGGCGAGTGCGGTGGCAGCGTGTGCAGCCAGATGAACTGCGGGCGCTGGCTGCCCTGCTCCTGCTGCAGCAGGCGGACAAGCTGCGCGTAGGCGGCTTCCGAGCGGTAGGGGCTCTCGGTCTCGCGCCATTGCTCACCGACGTTCAGGAACGCCAGGCTGGTGGCGAGCAGGCGTGGCAGCGTGGTGTCGGGCAGGCGTGTCGCCAGTTTGCGGTAGAGGTTGCCGACCAGGCCGGTCTCGACCAGCCAGCTGCTGTCATAGGCCGCATGGCTGCCGCGATGGCGCGGGCTGGCCAGCAGGTTGTCGGTCAGCGAATGCGTGCGCCAGCCCTGCGCGCGCAGCTGGCCGGGCAGGGTGTGCGCACGCGCCGCCGGCACCATCGACGCCTCGGGCTGGTTCGCGTGATGGCGCCAGGGCAGCAGCCCGGTCTCCAGCGTCGAGGTGGTGGCCGTGGTGAAGTTGCTTGCCGTGTAGAAGCGTTCGAAGCAGGTGGCCGACTGCGCGAAACGGGCCAGCGACGGCATCGTGGTCGAGGCCGGGTCGCAGGCGTTGGCATCCGCGGCGGCCACCGCATCCAGCGTGATCAGCAGCACCGGGGGGGCAGTCCGCGCCGACGCCTGCAGCGGCGGGTTGTCGGCCTCGGGGCGCGAGCCGGCCGGCAGCCAGCGCGGGGGCTGCAGCAGCACCAGTAGCAGGCTGGTGGCCAGCAGCAGCAGCGCCGGCACCAGGCCCTGGCGCAGCGAGTGCTCCGCCCAGGCCAGGCAGCGCGACCAGCCCAGGCGCCAGAGCAGTGCCAGCAGCAGCAGGCTGCCGCCGATCAGCACCGCCGCGCGAAGCGCCGGCGGCAGCTCCAGCCCGGGGTCAACGACCGCACGCAGCCATTGCCAGCCCATGCGCGCGAACTGCCGGGCGACGACCCAGAGCAGCGGCAGCAGCAGCAGGCTCCAGCCCAGGGCCGCGGCGCGCGCTTCCCCCAGCACGCGGCGGCTCAGGCGGTAGCCACCGACGGCCAGCAGCGCCAGCAGCAGCGCCGGCAGGGGCGCCAGCAGGATCAGCAGTCCCATGTCGCGCAGCACCTCGTGCGTCGTGGCGACGAACAGCAGGCCGTCGACGATCGGCAGGATGGTCAGCGGGATCCACAGCAGCGCCGTGGCGACAAAGGCGGTCGCGAACGCGCCCGCCAGCCGCGGCGCCTGCAGCGCGGCGACGCTCAAGGCTCGCGGCGGCCGCTCAGCCGGCGCCACAGGCGGCGGCAATGCTCGGCGATCCAGCGGCGCAGGAACAGCCAGGCGCCGACCGCGGCGGCGAACAGCGGCGCGAGCAACTGGAACAGCAGGCCGCCGGCATTCGGGTCGATGTAGGCCTGGGCCGGCGCGATCACGCCCAGCAGGGCGAGCAGCAGGAGAACGGAACGCAGCACGGCAGACATGGGCAGGCGAGAAAGGCAGGTCGGCCGGCTATCCCGGCAGGGGCCGCGATTCTAGGTGGCGGGCCCAGGCCACCGGGTGACTGGGTGTGGCTCCCTACAATCCCGGCGGTTTGCGAGGGCACCGGTGAGCGGCTGCGCTGCGCGCCCGACCTTTGACGTCACCTTCGTGAAACTCGCCCGCCATTCCCTGTTCAACCTCGTCGGCCTGGGCGCGCCCCTGCTGGTGGCGCTGTTCAGCATTCCGGCCCTGCTGCAGGGTCTGGGCGAGGCGCGCTTCGGGCTGTTGACGCTGATCTGGGCGGTCACCAGCTACTTCGGCCTGTTCGACCTCGGTCTGGGCCGGGCGCTGACGCTGGGGCTGTCGCGCCGTCTCGGCGCCGGCGGCATGGCCCAGGAGGCGGGCCCGCTGACGCGCACCGCGCTGAGCCTGCTGCTCGCGCTCGGCCTGCTGGCCGCGCTGCTGTTGGCCCTGCTCGCGCCCTGGGGCGTGGCCTGGCTGCGCGGTGTCGAGCAACCCCGCGAGGCCCTGCTGGCGACCTGGTGCATGGCGCTGGCGCTGCCGGCGATCACGCTCACCGCCGGCCTGCGCGGCGCGCTGGAGGCGGCGCACGCCTTCGGCTGGGTCAACGCGCTGCGCCTGCCGCTGGGGCTCTGGACCTTCTGCGGCCCCTGGCTGGTGCTGCTGCTGTGGGGCCCGGATCTGCTGGCCATGACGGCGGCGCTGGTCGTGGGCCGGGTCATCGGCGCGCTGGCCCATGGGCTGGTGCTGCGCCTTTGCCTGCCGCAGCTCGGGCCGCTGTTCGGCTGGGCGCCAGCGATGGCGCCCGAGCTGCTGCGCGCCGGCGGCTGGATGACGGTGAGCAACGTCGTCAGCCCGCTGATGGGCTATGCGGATCGCTTCCTGATCGGCGGCCTGGTCTCGGCGACGGCGGTCAGCTGGTACGCGACCGCGCACGAGCTGGTCAGCAAGCTGTGGATCGTGCCCGGCGCGCTGACCGCGGTGCTGTTCCCGGCGGTCGCCGGCGGCAAGCCAACGCCCGATCTGTTCCAGCGCTCGGTGCGCGCGCTGGCGGCCGTGGTGCTGCCGCTGACCGCGCTGCTCGCGGCGTTTGCCGAGCCGCTGCTGGCGCTCTGGCTGAACCCGGGTTTCGCCGCACAGGCGGCACCGCTGCTGCAGCTGTTCGCGATCGGCACCTTCATCAACTGCCTGGCGCACATTCCGTTCACCTACCTGCAGGCAGCGGGCGCGCCCCGGGTCACCGCGCTGATCCATCTGCTCGAACTGCCGCTGTTCCTGCTGCTGCTGTGGGCGGCGGTCTCGAGCTGGGGCGTGATGGGGGCGGCGGCGGCCTGGTTGCTGCGCATCGTCGTCGACACGCTGCTGATGTTCGGCGCCAGCCTGCGCGTGCTGGACTGGCGCCTTTCCCACTGGCTGAGCCCGGGCCACGGTCTGCAGCTGGCCGCGGCGGTGCTGGCCTTTGCCGCCATGCTGCTGCCGACCGCTCCGGAACGCCTGCTGCTGGTCGCGCTGGCCTGCGCGCTGGCGGCCTGGCCCTGCCTCCCGCTGCTGCCGCAGCGCACGCCCGCCTGAACGATGACGACCCGCCCCCGCGTCAGCCTGATCACGCCGACCTACAATCAGGCGCATTACCTGGCCGAGACCCTGGACAGCGTGCTGGCGCAGACGCTGACGTCGCTCGAGTACCGGGTCATCGACGACGGCTCCAGCGACGACACGCCGGCCGTGCTGGCGCGCTACGCCGATCGCGTGGATGCCAGGCGCCAGCCCAACCAGGGCCAGGTGCGCACGCTCAACGCGGCCTGGCAGTCCGCGACCGGCGACTACCTCGCCTACCTGAGCTCCGACGACCTGCTGCTGCCGCAGGCGCTGGAGCGCCTCGTCGCCGAGCTCGACGCGAACCCCGACGTGGTCTGCGTGTTCCCGAACAGCGATCTCATCGACGCGCAGTCGCGGGTGCTGCGCCGCGCGGTCTGCAAGCCTTTCGTGCTGCGCGAGACCCTGGTCAGCCAGGAATGCCACATCGGCCCGGGCGCGCTGTTCCGGCGCTCGGCGTTCGAGCAGGTGGGTGGCTGGCGCGAGGACCTGCGCCTGGCACCGGACCGCGAGTTCTGGATGCGCCTGGCCCTGATCGGCGAGATCCGCATGCTGCCCGAGAGCCTGGCGCTGTACCGCACGCACCCGCAGGCGACCTCGTTCCGCGCCTCCACCGCCGAGGTCTCACGCGAGTACCTGCGCGTGCTCGACGACTTCTTCGCCCGCCCGGGGCTTCCGCCGGCGCTGCGCGAGCTCGAACCCGAGGCGCGCGCCCGCGCCCACCTGCTGATGGCGCGCAACGCGCTCTGGCGCAACGAGTGGCGCAGCGCCTGGGCACTGTTCGGGGACGCCGCGCGCCTGCATCCGCCGGTCGACAGCGCCGGCGAGCGGCTGCGCCTGCTGCGCCACGGCATGAGCCGGCATCTCAAGCTGGCCTACACGCGACTGCTCGGGGGCCGCGCTTGAGCCACCGCCTGAGTCCCGCGCAGTGGGCGGCCTGGAAGCGGCCGCTGTGGTTCTTCCAGGCTTACCTGGCGTTCAGCGTCTGGCTGTTCTTCTACGGCCCCTGGCCCTGGGAGGTCGACAACCCCGGGCTGCTGGCCGGCTACCTGATCGCCGCACAGCTGGCGGTGCTGCTGGGCTATCTCGCCGCCGGTCCGCTGGTGCGGCAGCTGCCTGCCGGCATGCCGTCGTTCGAGCAGCGCCTGCAGAGCGGGCTGCGCTTCACGCAGTGGGCCATCGCGATCTCCTGGGCGATGGCGATACCGAGCTCGCTGGCCCGCACCGGCGCCTGGCTGCCCGATGTGCTGGGCGGCCTGGGCAACGCCGGACTGGCCTACAACGAGAACGTCGAGCGCCTGCTGACCAACAACGCGTATGTCGCCTTCGAGTACCTGCGCATGCTGGTGTCGCCCTGGCTGCTCGGTGTGCTGCCGCTGACGGCGTTCTACTGGACGCGGCTGTCGCCGGCCTGGCGCGCGGCCGGACTGGGCAGCATCGCGTTCACGCTGGCGATCTACATGTCGATCGGCGTCAACAAGGGCATCGCCGACCTCGTCGTGACGCTGCCCTGGCTGCTGCTGCTGGCGAACCAGGCGGGCTTGCTGACGGTGCGCCGGCTGGGCCTGAAGCTGGGTCTTTCCAGCCTGGCGATGCTGGCGCTGTTCTTCGCCTTCTTCAGCGCCGGCCAGCAGTCCCGGGAGGGGAGCGGCACCGAGTACGGCAGCTTCTTCACCGGCGGCGAGGTGCTGCTGGCGGATTCGAAGCATTTCATCTCGGCCTGGCTGCCCGACGGCCTGCGGCTGATCTTCGAGGCTGTCAGCCGCTATGTGGTGCAAGGCTATTACGCGCTGTCGCTGGCGCTGCAGACCGACACGCCGAGCACCTGGGGTTTCGGCCACTCGATGTTCCTGGCACGCAACGCCGATGTCATCGCCGGCGGCAGCTTCTTCGTCGAGCAGTCGATCCCCGGCGTGCTCGAGCGCGAGCATGGCTGGCCGATGTTCCTGCTCTGGCACTCGATCTACCCCTGGCTGGCGTCGGATCTCGGTTTCGTCGGCACCCTGTTCGCCATGCTCGCCTTCGGCTTCCTGCTCGGGCTGGCATGGGGTCGCGCGATGCTGCTGGCGGCGCCGCACTGGCTGGTGCTCGCCTACCTGCTGCTGATCCTTTTCTATTACGTGCCGGCCAACAACCAGATCTTCCAGTCCGGCGAGTCGCTGGTGGCGTTCGCGATGCTGCTGGGCTTGCTCGGCTGGCAGGCGCTGACCCGAGTCCGGCCGAGCCCGAAAGCCTCCCCATGAAAGACCAGTTGATCGACCTCATCGTGGCCCGCCTCGAGCGCGAGGAGGCTTCATTGCGCCAGCGCTTCGCGGACAGCGGCGGCGAGGTCGGCGTGCGCCATGTCGCGATCGACGATCTGCTGCCGGCCGAGCTGGCGCGGCAGATCGCCGATCGCTTCCCGGCGCCGTCGCAGATGCGCCTGATGGATAGTTTTCGCGAGCGCAAGCACACCTCGAAGGACTTCGAGGCCTTCGACCCGCTGATGAAGGACATCACCTTCGCGATGCAGGACGAGCGCGTGCTGAAGGTGATCGAGCGCATCACCGGCATCGCGCAGCAGATTCCGGATCCGTCGCTGTACGCCGGGGGCTTGAGCGCGATGACCGCCGGGCACTTCCTCGGCCCGCACATCGACAACTCGCACGAGGCGACGCGGCGCTACTACCGCACGCTGAACCTGCTCTATTACGTGACGCCGGGCTGGTCGCTGGCCGACGGCGGCCATCTCGAGCTCTGGGACAGCGCGGTGCGCCGCAACGTGGTCATCGAGAGCCGCTTCAACCGCCTGGCGCTGATGGAGACGACGCCCACCTCCTGGCACTCGGTGAGTGCGGTGTCGCGGCCCGATGGCGTGCGCCGCTGCGTGTCGAACTACTACTTCTCGCCCCTGTCGCCGACCGGTCGCGACTACTTCAACGTCACCTCCTTCAGCGCCCGGCCGGAACAGCCGCTGCGCCGCCTGCTGGCCAGGGCCGACGGCCTGCTGCGCCAGGGGGTCCGCAAGTTGATTCCTGGCGGCATCGGCAAGAAGGACGTGTACGAAGGTCCGAAGCCTTGAACCAGGCTCGTCGGCTGCTGCTCTACGCGCCGAACGTCCATGTGGGCGGCGGCGCGGTGCTGCTGCGTGAGTTGCTGGCCGCCCTGCCGGCCGGTCTGCCGGTGCGCGCCTGGCTCGACGAGCGTGCCCGCGGTCGCCTGAGCCTGCCGGCGCAGGTCGACGTGGTCTGGGTGGCGCCGCGCGCCGGCTCGCGCTTCGCTGCCGAGCTGTCGCTGCATCGCGAGGCCGGGTCCGACGACCAGCTGCTGTGCTTCCACGGCCTGCCGCCGCTACGCCGCAGCCGCGCGCACTGCGCGGTGTTCCAGCAGAACCGCAATTACCTGGGTCAGGTGCCGCTGCGCCAGTTTGCCTGGCGCACGCGCATCCGGCTGTGGTTCGAGCAGCAGATCAGCCGGCGTTTGCGCGGCCATGTACAGGCCTACTGGGTGCAGACGCCGTCGATGGCCGAGGCGTTGCGAGCCTGGTGGGGGCCTGGCGCGATGCCGGCGGTCGAGGTGCTGGGCTTTGCGCCGGCGCTGCCGGCCGTGGCCGAGACGGAATCCGGCCAAGCCTTCGACTTCATCTACGTCGCCGACGGTGAGGCGCACAAGAACCACGGCGCGCTGATCGACGCCTGGTCGCTGCTGGCCGCCGACGGCTGCCGGCCCAGCCTGGCGCTGACGCTGGGTGCTCGCGACGGCCTGCTGCGCGAGCGCATCCGCGCCCGCGCCGCCGCCGAAGGCCTGCGCATCGAGTGCCTGGACAGCATGGACCGCGACGCGCTGCTGGCGCTCTACCGCGGCTGCGGCGCCTTGGTGTTCCCGTCGCTGGGCGAGTCCTACGGCTTGCCGCTGATCGAGGCGCGCCAGCTCGGGCTGCCCATCGTCGCCGCCGAACTCGACTACGTGCGCGACGTCTGCGAACCGTCGCAGAGCTTCGACCCGCGATCAGCGCGCTCGATCGCCCGTGCGGTGAGGCGCCAGCTCGGGCTGGCGAGCACGCCGGCGGCGCCGGCCAGCGCCGGCGACTTCTGGACGCGGCTGCTGCGAAGGGAAGGCACGTGAAGCTGCTGATCCTCAGCCAGCACTACTGGCCTGAGAGCTTTCGCATCAACGAGGTCGCCGCCGCGCTGGTCCGCCAGGGCGCCGACGTCACGGTGCTGACCGGCCAGCCGAACTACCCCGAGGGGCGACCGTTTCCCGGCTATCGCGCCTGGGGCCTGCAGCGCGAGACGCATGCCGACGGCTACCAGATCCTGCGCGTGCCGCTGGTTCCGCGCGGCGCCGCCGGCCCGGGCGCGGCGCGACGGCTGGTGCTGAACTACCTGAGCTTCATCGTCTCGGCCGGGCTGTTCGGGCTCTGGCAGCTGCGCGGGCGGCGCGTCGACACCGTGTTCGTCTACGCCACCTCGCCGATCCTGCAGGCCTTGGCGGCGCTCTGGATCGCCTTCTTCAAGCGCGCCCGTGTCGTCACCTGGGTGCAGGACCTGTGGCCCGACAGCCTGGTGATCACCGGCTATGTGCGCAACCCGCGCCTGCTCGCCGCGGTGGCGGCGGTGACGCGCTTCATCTACCGCCGTTGCGACCGCCTGCTGGTGCAGTCGCAGGCCTTCGTCCAGCCGGTCAGCGAGATGGCCGGCACCACCCCGGTGGCGGTGCACGAGAACCCGGGCGACCGCGATGCGCCGCTGCTGCCGCTGCCGGCGGCGCTGCAGCCGCCGGCGGACCGCTTCACGCTGGTGTTCGCCGGCAACCTCGGCACCGTGCAGGCGCTGGACACGCTGCTGGCGGCCGCCGAGCAGGCGGGACCGGATCTGTGCTGGCTGCTGGTCGGCAGCGGCGCGCGCGCCGACTGGCTGGCCGACGAGGTTCGGCGCCGCGGCCTGCAGGACCGGGTGCGGCTTCCCGGCCGTTTTGCGCCCGAGCTGATGCCGGCCCTGTTCGCCCGCGCCGACGCCCTGTTGGTCAGCCTGAACCGCGCGCCGGCGCTGGCCCAGGTGGTGCCGAGCAAAATACAGGCTTATCTGGCGGCCGGCCGTCCGATCCTGGCGGCCCTGGACGGCGAGGGCGCCCGCGTGGTGCGGGAAGCCGGTGCCGGACTGGTGGTGCCCGCGGAGGACGCCGCCGGACTGGCGCAGGCTGCGCGTCGATTGCAGGCCATGGCGGCCGGCGAGCGGGCGGCACTGGGCCTGGCCGGCCGCCGCTACTTTGAAACCCATTACGAGCCGGATGCATCGGCCCGTAGCCTGCTGCAGCAGTTGCGGCTGGCGCATTGAACCCACAATGACCTCAGCGACCCGCATCCTCATCCTTGGCGCCAGCGGCATGCTCGGCCACACCGCGCTGCGCTACTTCGCCCAGCAGCGCGATTTCGAGGTCTTCGGCAGCCTGCGCGCACCGAAGCCGGCGCTGCAGTCGTTGGCGCCGCAGGCGCAGCTGATCGCCGGCGTCGACGTCGAGAACATCGACGCGCTGGCCGGCCTGCTGGCGCGGGTGCGTCCCGACGTGGTGCTGAACGCGATCGGCGTCGTCAAGCAGCTCGCCGCCGCCGACGATCCGCTGGTCGCGCTGCCGATCAACGCCCTGCTGCCGCACCGCCTGGCGCGGCTGTGCGAACTGGCCGGCGCGCGGCTGATCCATGTCTCGACCGACTGCGTGTTCACCGGCCGCCAAGGCATGTACAAGGAGAGCGATGCGCCCGACGCGCTCGACCTCTACGGTCGTTCGAAGCTGCTCGGCGAGGTCGACTACGCGCACGCGGTGACGCTGCGGACCTCGATCATCGGCCCCGAGTTCGGGGGCGGTGCGCAAGGCCTGGTCGGCTGGTTCCTGGCGCAGCGGGGCGAGGTCAAGGGCTACGCGAAGGCGCTGTTCTCCGGCCTGCCGACGATTGAGCTGGCGCGTGTCATCCATCGCCATGTGCTGCCGCAGCCGGCGCTGCGCGGTACCTGGCATGTGTCGAGCAGCCCGATCGACAAGCTGTCGCTGCTGCAGCTGGTCAAGCAGGCCTGGGGCCGCGACACCCTGATCCACCCTGATGCGCAGCTGGTCATCGACCGCTCGCTCGATTCCTCGCGCTTCCGCGAGGCCACCGGCTATGCGCCGGCCGCCTGGCCGGAGCTGATCGCCCAGATGCACGCGTTCGGATAAGCCATGAGCTTCAAAGACAAGACCCTGTTGATCACCGGTGGCACCGGCAGCTTCGGCAACGCCGTGCTCAGCCGCTTCCTGCAGTCGGACATCCGTGAGATCCGCATCCTCAGCCGCGACGAGAAGAAGCAGGAGGACATGCGCATCGCGCTGAAGTCCGACAAGCTGAAGTTCCACATCGGCGATGTGCGCGACTACGACGCCTGCTTCGACGCGCTGTCCGGCGTCGACTACGTGTTCCATGCGGCGGCGCTGAAGCAGGTGCCGTCCTGCGAGTTCTATCCGATGGAAGCGGTGAAGACGAACGTCGTCGGCGCCGAGAACGTGATCCGTGCGGCGATGGCGCAGCAGGTCTCGCGCGTCGTCGTGCTGTCCACCGACAAGGCGGTCTACCCGATCAACGCGATGGGGCTGTCCAAGGCCATGATGGAGAAGGTGATGGTGGCCAAGAGCCGCATCGCCGACCCGCGCCGCACGGTGATGAGCGCGACGCGCTACGGCAATGTGATGGCGTCTCGCGGTTCGGTGATCCCGCTGTTCCTGCAGCAGCTGCAGGAGGGCCGGCCGCTGACGCTGACCGCCCCGGCCATGACGCGCTTCCTGATGTCGCTGGAGGAGTCGGTCGACCTGGTGCTGTACGCGTTCGAGCACGCCAGGCCGGGCGACATCTTCGTGCAGAAGGCGCCGGCGTCGACGGTCGGCGACCTGGCCGAGGCGATGCGGCAGCTGTTCAACCCCGGCGCCGAGATCAAGGTCATCGGTACCCGCCATGGCGAGAAGCTGTACGAGAGCCTGGTCTCGCGCGAGGAAATGGCGCGTGCCGACGACCTCGGCGGCTACTACCGCATCCCGGCCGACTCGCGCGACCTGAACTACGACAAGTACTTCGTCGAGGGCCAGCGCGAGATCGCCGAGATCGACGACTACACCTCGCACAACACCAGGCGCCTGAGCGTGGAGGAGGTCAAGCAGACGCTGCTGACGCTGCCGCTGATCCAGCAGGCGCTGAAGGGAAACGCCGATGCTTAAGGTGATGACCGTGGTCGGCACGCGGCCGGAGATCATCCGGCTGTCGCGCTGCATCGCCCAGCTCGACCAGCACACGAAGCATGTGCTGGTGCACACCGGCCAGAACTTCGACTACGAGCTCAACGAGGTCTTCTTCGAGCAGCTCGGCATCAGGAAGCCCGACCATTTCCTCGGCGCCGCCGGCGAGTCGCCGGCCGAGACCATCGGCAAGGTCATCGCCAAGGTCGACAAGGTGCTGGAAGCCGAGGCGCCCGACGCGATGCTGATCCTGGGTGACACCAACAGCTGCCTGGCGGCGATCGCTGCCAAGCGTCGCAAGGTGCCGATCTTCC
>Ga0164290_1000239_pt1 | contig 210485 bp, 205 predicted proteins | sample Micstemetagenome_FD_108782 | JGI IMG/M metagenome (GOLD analysis project Ga0164290, IMG submission 108782) | Contaminated culture microbial community from soil near Moab, Utah, USA - Microcoleus steenstrupii SON62 (Illumina Assembly) | ecosystem: Environmental > Terrestrial > Soil > Soil crust... | reverse complement strand
GCGGCATCGCCGTGGGCGTGCTCCAGCAGGGCCTCCCGTTCGGGGAGGCCGTCCAGCACTTCTCGCTGCTGACCGTGGGCGAGGGCCTGGTGAACCAGATCCCCGCCCTGCTGATCTCCACGGCCACCGGCATCATCGTCACCCGCGCCGCCGGCGAGTCGGACCTCGGCCGCGACCTCACGATGCAGCTCACCGCGCAGCCGCGCGCCCTGATGATCACGGGCGGGGTGGTGTGCGCCATGGGACTCGTCCCCGGCCTGCCGACCGTGCCCTTCTTCGCCATCGGCGGCGGCGTGCTGGCGCTCGGCATCACCCTGCGCGCCCGCCGGCGCGACGAGGAGGCGCGGGTGGCCCAGGAGGCCGAGACCGCGCTCGCCACCCGGCCCACCGAGCCCGAGGACGTCGCGACCCTGCTGCCGCTGGACCCCCTCGAGCTTGAGATCGGCTACGGGCTGATCCCGCTGGTCGACCCCGAGGAGGGCGGCGACCTGCTGGGCCGCGTCGCCATGGTGCGCCGCCAGACCGCCACGGAGCTCGGGCTGTCGCTGGCGCCGATCCGCATCCGCGACAACATCCAGCTCGCCTCGCACGAGTACGCGGTGAAGATCAAGGGCGTCGAGGTGGCGCGCTGGGCCCTCATGCCGGGGCAGCTGCTGGCGATGAACCCCGGGACCGCGGAGATCCACCTCGACGGCATCCACACCAGCGAGCCGGCCTTCGGCCTGCCGGCGGTGTGGATCGGCGAGAGCCAGCGCGAGCAGGCGGAGATCAGCGGCTACACGGTCGTCGACCCCACCTCGCTCATCGTGACCCACCTCTCGGAGCTCATCCGCGCGCACGCCGACGAGCTGCTCGGCCGCCAGGACGCCCGCGCCCTGCTGGACACGATCAAGGAGCGCTTCCCCACGGCCGTGGACGAGCTGGTGCCCGACCTGATGTCGGTCGGCGAGGTGCAGCGCGTGCTGCAGCACCTGCTCGGTGAGGGCGTCTCCATCCGCGACCTGGTCACGATCCTGGAGACCCTGGGCGACAAGGCCAAGGTCACCAAGGACGTCGCGATCCTGGCCGAGTACTGCCGCCAGGCGCTCGCCCGGGTCATCTGCGGCCGCTACCTCGACGAGTCCGGGACCCTCCGGGCCATCACCCTCGACCCCGACCTCGACCGCGAGATCGCCGAGTCGGTGACGCGCACCGAGGACGGCGCCGTCGTCGCCATGGACCCGGCCCGCGTGGGCGCGGTCATCGACGCGCTCAAGGGCCAGTGCGACGCGGCCCAGGCCCTCGGCACGGCCCCGGTCGTGCTCACCTCCGGCGCCACGCGCCGGCACCTGAAGGCGCTCACGGTGCACGCGCTGCCCACGCTCGCCGTCCTCTCCTACCACGAGATCCTGCCGTCGGCGCACGTCGAGCCGGTCGGCATGGTGCGGATCAGCTGACAAAGGGAGATCTCCTCCGATGCAGACCAAGCAGTTCACCGGCGCCTCGATCGACGAGGTGCTGCGTCAGATCCGCTCCGACCTGGGTGACGAGGCCGTCATCCTCCAGACCCGTCGCGTGGTGAAGGGCGGCATCGGCGGCTTCTTCGGCCGCGAGCTGATCGAGGTCACCGCCGCCGACCGCGCGGACGACCAGGACGCCCCGGGTGACGGCGGCGACGCCGCGCCCGCCAACCGCGCGGCCGCCTCCTCCGTGCTCGACGTCTCCGACGAGGAGCGCATGCCCTTCGCCCGGCAGCTGCAGGGCAGGCTGGCGGCGGCCCAGGAGGCCGAGGACGACCCCCGCATGCTGCCGCCCGCCACCCCCGCGCAGGCCTACGCCCGCGCCGCCCGGCTCCCGGACGTGCCCGCCGACGGCCCCCTGGCCCCCGGGCCCGCCGCCGACGTCGCCCCCCGCCCCTTCGCCCGCGGCGAGGTGGAGCGCACGCGGGCCATCATCGACGCCGCCCGTCAGGCGATGCGCGCGGCCGACGCGGCCCGCACGCCGGCCCCCGCGCCCGGCGCGATGCCGCCGCCGCCTGAGTTCATCCCCGCCCGCCGGCCCGCCCGCCCCGGCGAGGAGGCCCCCCGCGCGATCAGCGCCCCCGTGTGGGAGCGCATCGAGACGGCGGCGCCGGTGCCCGTCGCGGCGCCGGTGGTGAGCGCCCCGGCGCCCGTGGTCGCGGCCCCCGTGGCCCCGGCCGCCCCGGCCGCCCCCGTGGCCGTCCCGGGGGCACAGGAGTGGGCGGCCACCCTCGCGCCGCCCGCCCCCGCGGCGCCCCCCGCGCCCGCCCCCCGCTGGTCCACCCTGGTCGCCCCGGCCGCGCCGGCGCCCGCCCCCGAGGCCGCCCCGGTCGCCGCGCCCTCCGCGCCCGCCCCGGCCCCGGTCGCGCCGGCCCCCGCCCCCGTGGCGGCGCCGCCCGCGGAGGCGCTCCCGGCCACGGACGACGAGCCGCCCGCCGCCGCGCCCGCCCCCCGCCTGCCCGGCTCCGCCGCGGCCGGCGGCCCGGCCGCGCTGCGCGCCGAGCTGGCCGCGGCCGGCGTCGACCCGCGGTACCTCGACCCGTTCATGGACGGCTTCGTGCGCGGCGCCCTGCCGTTCTGCGGCACGTCCCCCGAGGAGGTGCGCGAGGGCCTGCGCGCCTGGCTCGCGGCCCGCCTGCCGGCGCCGCGCGACTGGAAGGGGCGCGCCGCCGGCCAGACGCTGGCCTTCGTGGGGCAGAGCGGCGTCGGGAAGAGCAGCGTCGTGCGCTCCCTCGCCACCCGCATGCAGGCCGCCGGATTGGCCGTGGCGGTCATCGGAGCGGGTCCCGAGGCCGATACGGCTCTGGAGTCGCTCGCCGGGCGCCTCGGCCTGGCCTACGCCCACGTCCACGACGGGGAGGGCCTGGCCGCCGTGCGTGCCGAGCTGGCCCCGTCCGACGTGGTGCTCGTGGACACCCCGGGCCGTTCGCACACGAGGCTGGAGGACATGGAGGAACTCGCCGCGCTGCTGGGACCCGCCAAGGTCGACGAGGTGCACCTCGTGCTGCCGGTCGCGCAGTCGCTCGCCGACCTCGGGGACGTCTCGCGCCGCTTCCGGATCGCGGGGGTCAACCGGCTCACGCTCACCAAGCTCGACGAGACCCGGATGCTCGGCAACCTGGTCAACATCCCGCTGCGCATGACCAAGCCCGTGGCCTTCCTCGGCCGGGGCGCGGCCCCGCTCACCGAGGCCGTCCCCGCCGACCCCCGCCGCGTGGCGGACCTCCTGCTCCCGTGATCGGCCGCAACCGCCAGCGGACCGCGGCCGAGCCGATGGGCCCCCTGCCCGCCGTGGGGGACGCCCTGTGGATCGAGAACACCGCCGCCGGGCCGCTCCAGTCGCGTGCGCTCGCGGTGCGCGACGGGCTGGTGTGCCTCGACGTCCCGCGCTCGGGCGGCAAGGAGGTGAGCCTGCCCTCCAACGTGACCATCAGCTACCAGGTCAACCAGGTGCCCTGCGAGGCCAAGGGCGCGCGCGTCGCGGCCCCGGCCGGCGGCGAGGACGGGCTCTGGATCGCGCCGGCGTCGATCACCCGCATCCAGCGGCGGCGCGCGGTGCGCGTCCCCGTCGTGCTGATGGCGCGGCTGCTGGACGACGACGACGAGACGGCCGAGACCGGCGTCACCGAGGACCTGTCGGCCAACGGCGTGCTGCTGCGGCTCACCGAGCCCGTGGAGGTGGGGTCCGCCATGCGGATCGTGCTCCACCTGGGCGGCAGCGCCGGCGACATCGACACGGTGGCCCGTGTCGTGCGGGTCGACAAGCAGCCCGAGTCCACCCGCCCGTGGCGGGTCGCGATGACGTTCCCCGACCTGGGACGCGCCCTGGAGGACCGGGTGGTGCGCTTCCTGTTCGAGCGGCAGCGTGAGCTGCGGCGCCGGGAGGGCGGGGACTAGTGGGCCGGGGCCGTGGCGCGGACGAGGCGGTGCAGGCGGACGCGGCGCAGGGCGCCATCTCCGTCTGGACCCAGCGCGCCCGCGGCGTGGGGCTGCTGCTCGGATTCGCGGTCACCTTCCTGGTGTCGCGGAGCGAGGGCCTGCCGGTCGCCGACTCCGCCCTGCGCGGCGTGCTCGGCGCCCTGGCGATGTCGCTGGTGACGTGGTGGTCGGCGCTGCTCGTGATCACCGGCCTGATGCGGTCGGCGGTGGCCCGCCAGAACGCGGAGATCGCCGACGCGCTGCGGCAGGCAGCCGCGACGCGGGACGCGGCCCCGGTGCCGGCGGCCGGCGCGGACGAGGTGCGGTAGCGATGCGCGGAGGGGGTAGGCGATGACGACGATCCGGACCGGCAACGGCCCGTGGTGGCACCCGGCCCTCGACGCCTCGGCGGCGGGGCAGGCACCGGTGGACCGCGCCCGCGTCGCGCGGGCCCCGGGCGAGGCCGACGCGGTCACCGGCCCCGACGGCCGCGGCCGCGGCGCCGAGGAGCAGGGCGCGGCCCCCGAGCGCCGCCGCGACCGTCCCGCCTACGCCACCGGCGGCGCCCCCGACCCGTCGGGCAACGCCGGCCGGCGGCTCGACCTGTTCGCGTGAGCGGCGGCGCCGGGCCGCTGCCCGGGTACCTGGTGGTGCGCGAGGGCGACGACGGCGGCTACGTGGGCGGCCTCATGGTCACCGACGCCGAGGGGCTCCCCCGCGACTTCCGCTACACCGACCCCATCACGCCCAGTCGCCTGCAGCGCGTGCTCTACGGCGGCGCGCTCGACCGCCACCTGCGCGCCGACGTCGTGGCGGGCACCCTGCTCGAGGCCCTCGAGCAGCGGCCGTCGGTCCTGCTCGTGGAGGACGAGACGCTGCTGGCCGTGCCGGCCGGCTGCCCGGTGGCGATGGTCGACGTGTCACGCGCTCCGGCGCTGGGCGCGCCCGGCACCACCCGCCCCGAGGCGGACGGGCGCCGCCTGGTGCAGGCCGAGGAGGGCGGGCATCCCCTCCGGGTGACGCCCGCCGACCCCGCCCACGCCGACGAGGTGGCCGCCGCCCTCGTGGCCCTGGGCGCCTGCATGGACCCCCTGGAGCCCGCCGAGCGCGTGCGCGCGGCCCTCGCGCTGATCGCGTCGGGCGCCGTCGCCTAACCCGTGGGCCGGCGCGCCCTCGGCGAGGACCTGCGCCGGCTGGTGGCCCGCCTCGGCGGCGCGCCCGAGGTGCACGGGGTGGCGGAGGACGTGCCGGCCGTGCGGCGGCCCGCCCCGCCCGCCGTCGCCGCGCTCGCCCCGCCCGTGGCCGCCGCCCCGGTGGCGCACGGGCTCACCCCGCCGGGCGCCGCCCTCGTGGCGCGGTGCCACACCGGCCCGGCCGCGGTGGGGCGGGTCGCCGCCGTCGCCTGGGACCCCTCGGCGCACCGCGTGGCCGCCCCGCCGGCCCGTGCCCGGGTGCGGGCGCCCGGCCGCCTCGCCGCCCCGGGGGCGCGCCCGCTCGCGGCGCCGTCCCCCGTGGCCCGCGCCCGTCCCGTGGGCGCGCTGGGCGCCGCGGCCCGGACCGCGGCGGCGCGGCTGGCCGCGGCGCGGGCCCGGGCGGTGCCGCCGCTGCCGGCCCGGGCGGTGCTGCGCACGCCGCGCACGCCCCCCGCCGCCCTGCGCGTGGCCCGGCGCGCGCGCGTCCCGTGGGCCGGCATCGCTCCGGAGCGCCTCGGCCGCGGCTGGCGGCGGGTGCTCCGGGAGCACGCGCACCCCGCCGGCGACATGCGGCTCGTGGGCGTGTGGGGGCCGCTGCCGCTCGCGCGCGTGGCGGGCGCCGTCCTGGAGGCCGACGGCCGCCTGGCGGTCACGCTGGTGCCCGGCCGCCCCGGCGGCCCCCGCGGCGACGTGCTGCTCGCCCGCCACGTGCCCACCGGCAGGCTGCTCCGCAGCGACGTGCCCCGGCCCGAGCCGGCGGCCCGCGCCGCCCCCGGCGCCCGGCGCCCCCGCCGTCCCCTGCATTAGGATCCCCGCTCGCCGGCGCCGCCCCGGAGCGCCGACGCCCAGGAGGATCCGCATGCCGGTCGTCACCGTCGGACGCGTGGTGGGCCTCGCCGTGCTGGCCTCGGCCGGCACCGCCCTGGGCCAGGCGCCGGCACCCCCGGCCGGCGCGCCGGTCCCGCCGCTGCCCGCGGGGATCATCGCCCCCGGCGTGGCGATCGAGGGCGTCGACGTCTCCGGGCTCACGCGCCGCCAGGCCGAGCTGCGGATCGCCGCGCAGGTGGTGGCGCCCAAGCGGCGCGCCCTCGTGCTGGTGGTGCGCGGCCGGCGCATCCCGGTGGACCCCACCGCCGCCGGGTACCGCGCCCTTGTGTCGCGCGCCGTGCAGGGCGCGCTGAACGTGGCGCGCACGCAGCCGCCCGGACCGGTCGACATCCCGCTCACCGAGCGGGTCGACCGGAGCACGCTCCGGCGGGTGATCGAGTGGCGCACGGGCCGCCTGGCCGTGCCGGCGCGCGACGCGACCACGAGCGTGCGGGGCCGCACCCTGGTGATGACGCCCGCCCGCGCGGGCACGCAGGTCGACGTCGACCGCGCCGTCCGCCTGCTGCGGGCCCGGATCCTGACGCGCACGACGGGCACCGTGACGCTGCCGATGGAGCGGCTGCAGCCGGCGGTGACCGTGCCGCCCACGGCGATCCTCATCGACCGGGGCCGCTTCCGTCTCACGCTGGCGCGCAACGGGCGCCTGCGCACCTTCCCGGTCGCGGTCGGCCAGGCCGCCTACCCCACGCCCACGGGCGACTTCTCCGTGGTCAACATGCAGCGCAACCCCACGTGGTACCCGCCGGACTCGCGCTGGGCGGCCGGCCTCGGCCCGGTGCCCCCCGGCTCCGGCAACCCCCTGGGCACGCGCTGGATCGGCATCTCGTCGCCGGGCATCGGCATGCACGGCACTCCCGTGCCCAGCAGCATCGGCACCCGCGCGTCCCACGGCTGCATCCGCATGTACATGCGCGACGTCGAGACCCTGTTCGAGCTGGTCTCGATCGGCACGCCGGTCCACATCCGCTGACGGCGCGGCGATGGCCGCCGCGCGTCGTGACGGCACGCCCGCGCTGCGCGCGGCGCGTGCCGCCGGGGTGGAGGTGACGGTGCACGCGTACCGGCACCGCGAGGGGGTCACGGCCTTCGGCGAGGAGGTGGTGGCGGCCCTCGGCATCGCACCCGAGCGCATCTTCAAGACGCTCCTGGCCGTGGTGGACGACCGGCACGCCGTCGCGGTGCTGCCGGTGCCCGCCCGCCTGGACCCCAAGGCGCTGGCCGCGGCCCTCGGCGGCAAGCGCGCCGCGCTGGCGGACCTCGCCGACGCGGAACGGATCACGGGTTACGTGCGCGGCGGCATGAGCCCGGTGGGGCAGCGGAGGCGCCTGCCCACGGTGCTCGACGCGTCGGCCTCCGCGCACGCGCGCATCCTGGTCAGCGCCGGCCGCCGCGGCCTGCAGATGGAGATCGCGCCGGCCGACCTCGTGGCCCTCACCGGCGCCCGCACGGCGCCGATCGCCGCGTAGGCCCGGCTACCCCTCCAGGGCCCGGCGCAGCTCCAGCCGGCGCTCGGGGCTCACGTCCATCCAGTCGACGTCGGTGATGGCCCCCTCCAGCGCCCACAGCAGCGTGAGCGTCACGTCCCAGGGGCGCCAGGCCTTCACCCGCCGGTACGCCTCCACCGCCCCCAGGCGCCGGAGCCGCTCGGGCGTGTCGATCCCCACCTCGGCCAGCCACGCGGCCGTCGTGGGGCCGATGTTGCGCATCTCGGCGGCGCCGCGCGGGCTCACCCGGCCACCGGCGGGGACAGGATGCGGGCGGCCGCGGCCGGCGGGAGCAGCGCCCGCAGGCGCGTGCCGCCGTCCACGGCCTCGGTGCGGATCTCCCGCCCCTGGGCGTAGACGGCCGCGAGGATCGCGCCGTCGTCGTGGGGGACCACCAGGTCGACGGGCGTCAGGCGCGCCCGGGCCACGTCGGCGAGCCGGTCGCGCAGGGTCTCCAGCCCCTCGCCGGTGCGGGCAGACACCACCAGCGCCCCGGGGTGGCGCGCCATCAGCGCGGCGCGCTCGTCGGCGTCCAGCAGGTCCACCTTGTTGAGCACCGACAGGCGCGGGATGCCCCCGGCGCCGATCTCCTCCAGCACGTCCTCCACCGCGCGCGCCTGCGCCAGCCGCCGGTGCTCCGGCTCGGAGGCGTCGGCCACGTGCAGCACCAGGTCGGCGTCGCGCACCTCCTCCAGGGTGGAGCGGAACGCCTCCACCAGCTGGTGCGGCAGGCCGCGGATGAAGCCCACGGTGTCCGACAGCAGGATCCGGTGCCCGTGCCGCTCGATCGCGCGCGTCGTGGCGTCGAGCGTCTCGAACAGGGCGTCGTTCACCGACACCTCCGCCTGGGCGAGGGCGTTCATCAGGCTCGACTTGCCGGCGTTGGTGTACCCGGCCAGCGCGACGCGGGGGACCCCCGACTCCAGGCGCCGCCCGCGCATGACCTCCCGCGAGCGGGCCACCGCGCGCAGGCGGCGCCGCAGCAGGGCCATGCGCTCGCGCACCATGCGCCGGTCGGACTCCAGCTGCGACTCGCCGGGGCCACGCGTGCCCACGCCGCCGCCCAGGCGCTCCAGGTGCTGCCAGAGGCCCTCCTGGCGCGCGTAGGAGTACTCCAGCTGCGCGAGCTCGACCTGCAGCTTGCCCTCGGCGGTGGTCGCGTGCAGCGCGAAGATGTCGAGGATCACGGCCGTCCGGTCGACGACGCGGATCTTCAGCCGGTCCTCCAGCTGGCGCTGCTGGCCGGCCGACAGCTCGCCGTCCACCGCCACCACGTCCGGGCGGAGCTCGTCCACCAGGTCGCGCAGCTCCTCGAGCTTGCCCTTGCCCAGGTAGGTGCGCGGGTCCGGGTCGTTGCGGTTCTGGGTGAGGGTGGCGACCACCTCGGCCCGCGCCGTGCGCAGCAGCTCCACCATCTCGGCCAGCGAGTCGGTGGCGTCGTCGCCGGCGCGCCGGTAGGAGCCCGCGACCACCGCGCGCTCGGGGCCGATGCGGGGCAGCGGCTCGTCGCGCTCGTCGCGCTCGGCCCGCCCGCGGTAGGTGCGCTGGAGCTCCCGCTCCTTCTTCTGGTCGACGTAGCGGTCCTTGCCCATGCCCCGCTGATAATGCCCGCTGCCCGGCCCGGGCGCATCCGCGGGGTCCGCTAGACGTCGCGCCAGGCGCCGCCCTCCAGCAGGGGCGACTCCCGGCCCTCCCCGTCGACCGCCGAGACGGTCACGTCCGGCCCGCCGATCATGAAGTCGACGTGGATCTCGCTCCGGTTGATCCGGCCGGCGTCCCCCTCGTCGACCCCCATGGGGTAGCCCGCGCCGATCGCGATGTGGCTGGTCGCGTTCTCGTCCAGCAGCGTGTCCAGGAACACGGTGCCGAGGCCGCCGATGCGGCTCGCGCCGTCGACCAGCGCCACCTCGCCCAGCCGCGCCGCGCCGGCGTCCACCCGCGCGCGGGCCCGCAGCAGCTCCGCGCCCTCGTCGGCGTCGATCTCCACCGCCCGTCCCCCTGCGAAGCGCACCCGCAGGCCGCGGATGAGCGCGCCCCCCAGCTCCAGCGGGCGGGTGGAGCGCACCACCCCTTGCGTGCCCTCGGGGTCGGGGGTGGTGAACACCTCCTCCGTGGGCAGGTTGGGCAGGTGCGGCAGCCCGTCGCTGCGCGTCTCGCCGCCGCCCACCCACCGGGAGCCGGGCAGCAGGCGCACCGTCAGGTCCGTGCCGGGCCCGCGGAACCGCAGCGCCGCCATGCGCCGCGCGGTCAGGCGCGCGGCCAGCGCGCCCAGCTCCGCGCCCCGCTCCCGCCACGCCGCCGCCGGGTCGGGCGTGTCGAGCCGGCACACGTGCGCGATCTCGTCCCACAGGCGGGCGAGCGCGTCGCCGGGCGCCAGGTCGGGGAAGACCAGCGCGGCCCAGGCCGGGTTGGGGCAGGGCACCACTGTCCAGTTGACGGCGCCCGACATCACGATCTCGGTCGCCTCGCGCACGGACGGCAGGCGGTCGCGCCCCACCAGCGCCGGGTCCACCCCGTCGAACAGCCCGGGCGACGTCGGCCCCGCCAGCGCCACGAGCGCGGCGCCCATCTCGCCGAGCCGGCGGAACCGCTCCCCGTACCAGGGCGGCACCCACTCCAGGTCGTCGGCCCCGCCCTCGACGATCCGCGCGAGCTTCAGGTGGGGGTCGAACCACGCCAGGTCGACGAAGCGGGCGCCCCGCCGGTACGCGTGCCGGGCGAGTGCCCGCACCATCTCCTCCTGCCCGGGCCGGCCGCCCAGCGCGACCACCTGGCCCGGCTGCACGTTGGCCCCCACCTCGACGGCGAGGCGGGCGAGGGTGTCGACGCGGGGGTCGGAGGGGGGCGCCGGCACGGTGCGACCCTACCCCCGCGCCCGCCGGCCTACCCGGCCACCGCGTCCTGGACGGTGACCAGGCGGCGCATCGTGCGCTCGACGGCGTCGTCGGGGACGTCGCCCGTCGCCCGCACCACGATCGTGTTCGGGCCGATCGCCCGGGCGAGCACGCGCTCCCGCGCGCCGCCGTCCTCCCGGACGCCCTGGCTGGCGGGCACGTCCTGGGGCGTCCACGCGCGCACGCCGGCGTCGCCCAGGCGACGCTGCGCCACCGTGACGGCGAGGTTGCTGGCGACCACCCGGCCCGGCCACACGGCCACCGACGCCACCAGGCGGCCGCCGCCGGGCGACGGGAACACGCGGACGGCGGCGCTGCGCACGCCGCCCGCCTCGGCCAGCCGCGCGGCGAGCGCCGGGTCGCGGTCACCGGTCATGGCCTCCAGCAGCACCGCGGGGTCGGCCGGCGTGGGCGCGCCGTCCTGCAGCCCCAGGGGCACCGGCAGCACCCGCAGCAGCGCGAGCGGGTCGGCCGGGGCGCCCCCCTCCTCGCCGGGGCCGGCGGGTCCGCAGCCGGCGATGACGGCGAGGAGGACGAGGAGGAGGAGAGGGCGCACGCAGGAGTCTTAGCGTGTGGGGGGACCTTGGCGGACTACAGCCGCCTCTGGGCCGATTGCGGGGCGTATGGCGCGTCTGTCTGGCGGTCCCTCACCACCGCGCCTTGCGGCTGGCCTGCCATTGGGTCGAACTCGCCGTCCGTGGCTCGTGACTTCGGACTATCCCTCCACGCGTCTGCCTGCTCGATCCCGCTCAGCCTCTCCTTCGGGTACCGATTGTCGTTGGGACTTCCATCCGGCGAGTCTTCTGGTTGTTCATCAACCCCGGGTACCGGCGTCGCGACTGACCGTGGAAGCCGGGGCAGACGCGTGGACGGACAGAGTGAAGTCACGACGCATGGATGCCGAGTGCGAGCCGGCTCCAGGCAGCCGAAGGCGCGGTGGTGACGGAAAACCAGATCGAGCGCGCCATACGCCCCGCAATCGGCCGAGAGGCGGCTGTAGTCCGCACGGCTTCCACCCCCCTTAACCGCCCGTCAACCGCAGCGTCAAGCTGCGAATGGCGGTGGGCACTATCCTCCTCCCGAGGCCACGGAGGCGGCCGTGGGGGGCGCCGGTGGCCGTGACCCCCAAGGAGGATCGTCAGATGTACTCGGCCCAGGAGAGGCTCGGCAACTCGTTCCGGACGTTCGCGCTGCTCGGCGCGCTCACCGGTCTGCTGCTGCTGATCGGCCTCGTGGTGGGCGGTACGGGCGGCATCGTGCTGTTCGCGCTCATCGCGGTCGCGTTCAACTTCGCGATGTACTGGTTCAGCGGCCCTATGGCGCTCAAGATGAGCCGCGCCCGTGAGGTGTCGCCGCAGGAGGAGCCCGAGCTGCACCGCATGATCGGCGCCCTCGCCACCCGCGCCGGCGTGCCCATGCCGAAGGTGTACGTCACGCCCGCGGAGCAGCCCAACGCCTTCGCCACCGGCCGGAACCCGGCCAACGCGGCGATCGCCGTGACCCAGGGCATCCAGCGGGCGCTGCCGCCCCGGGAGCTGGAGGGCGTGCTCGCGCACGAGATGGCGCACATCGTCAACCGCGACATCCTCATCGCCAGCATCGCGGCGATGGTGGCGGGCGCGGTGTCGGCCATCGTCAACTTCCTGCAGTTCTCCCTGCTGTTCGGCGGGGGCGACGACGAGAGCCCGCTCGGCCTCGTCGGCACGCTGGCCGCGATCATCCTCGCGCCCATCGCCGCCGTCGTCATCCAGATGGCCATCTCCCGCCAGCGCGAGTACCGCGCCGACGCGACCGGCGCCCAGCTGCTGGGCGACCCCGACCCGCTCGCGGACGCCCTCGTGCGCCTGCACCGCGGGGCGGAGCTGGTGCCCATGCACGTCAACCAGGCGTCCGCGCCGCTGTACATCGTCAACCCGCTGGCGGGCGGCGGGGGCCGGAAGCTCGCCGGCCTGTTCTCCACCCACCCGCCCATGGAGGAGCGCGTCGCCCGGCTGCGGGCCCTGTCGGGCGGCGCCCTCCCGCGGGCCGCGTCCGGCAGCATCTAGGCCCCGGCCCCGAGCAGGAGAGGTCCCATGGGAATCCAGGACGAGGTCAGCAAGCTGGTCGGCAGTTCGTCGGCCAAGCACAAGCGGCTGATCGAGTACGTCGTGCGTCAGGTGCGCAATGACCGCCACCTCAGCGACGTGCTGGAGGACCCGTACGTCACCAACCGGCTCACCCCGCTGGAGCGCCGCGCGCTCCTGGAGGAGCCCGAGGTGGTGGGCGCGGTCCAGCAGGACGTGCTCGAGGACATGCGGACGCGTCTCGAGTCGGTTCTGGGCCGTTAGCGGCTACAATCCCTGCAGAGCGCGGAGCGCGCAGGGAGTCTCTGCGGGGGCGGTGTCCGCGTTGCGGCGCCGCCCCCGTCCATGTCCGGCCCCGCCCTCCACCGGCCCTCGGGCGGAGTGACATGCGGCAGTTCTTCGATCAGAACGAGACCATCATCCTGTTCGCACACGGGCTGGTGTTCTTCTCGCTGGGCTTCGCGGTGTGGCTCCAGCGGCGGAGGGCGAGCCGGCTGGTGCTCACCAACGCGCTCATCTGGCTCGCGGCGTTCGCCTTCATCGAGGCCTTCGCGGTGTGGGGACGCGCCTTCGTGCCCATCCAGCGCTCGTACCTCGAGGAGGACCTGGTCGACTCCCTCGTGGTCCTGCGGGCGGTCATCCAGACGGCGGCCTTCCTGTTCCTGGTGCAGTTCGGCCTGCGCCTGCTGCCCCTGGCGCAGCGCACCCGCACCGCCCTGACGGCGCTCTCGATCGCCCTGTGGGGCGCGATCCTGGCCGGCGGCGCGATGCTGGCCGGCGGCGAGGGATGGTCGGTCGAGCAGTGGGAGTGGTCCGTGGTCGCCGCCTGCCGGCTGCTGCTGCTGCTGCCGGGCGCCCTGCTGGCCGGCATCGGCGTGTGGCGGCAGCGCGGCGAGCTGGCGGCCGCGGGAATGGTGGGCATCAAGCCGTACGCCGCCGCCACGGCCGCGGTGCTCGGGGTCTACGCCGTGCTGGGGGGCCTGGTCATCGACCCGGCGCCGTGGGCGCACGGCGCCGTCAACGAGGGCGACTTCTTCGAGACCACCGGCCTGCCGCTGGCCACCATGCGCGGCCTCGCCGGACTCGCCCTCTGCGTGCTCGCGGTCAAGCTGCTGGAGATCTTCGAGGTCGAGGCCAAGCAGCGGCTCGACGCCCTGGAGCGTTCCCGCGCGGTGGCCGAGGAGCGGGCCCGGTTCCGGCGCGACCTGCACGACGGCACCATCCAGTCCATCTACGCCGCCGGCCTGCACCTGGAGGCCATCGCCCTGCGCTGCGACGAGCCGAACATGCGGGGCGAGGTGCGTAGCGTCGTCGCGGACCTCAACCACGTCACCGACGACATCCGCCGGTACATCACGGACCTGGCCGACATGCCGGACACCCCCGCCGCCGTGGCCGACCGCCTGCGCGAGCTGGCGTCCGAGTTCGCCGACGAGACGGGGCTCGCGGTGCGCGTGCGGGTGAGCGGCGTGGCCGCCTCCGGCCCGATGCCCGAGGGCGCCGGGCGCCACCTGGAGCAGATCCTCCGCGAGGCCCTCTCCAACGCGGCCCGCCACGGCGGCGGTTGCTCGGTGGACGTCGCGCTCACCTTCGCGCCCGACGAGTTCGAGCTGCGGGTGCGCGACGACGGCTGCGGCATCCGCGCCGGCGCCAGCGACGGCCACGACGGGCACGGCCTCCACAACATGCGCGAGCGGGCGCGGCGCCTGGGCGGGCGCCTCACCCTCGAGTCCGGCGCCGGCGGCACCCACGTCATCGTGGCCGTGCCGCTGGATGCCGAGGTGCCGGACCCGACCCCCCTCCACCGATCGTTCCCTGAGGTGATCACATCATGAGTGCCGTGCCCGACCCCATCCGCATCGTCATCGTCGACGACCACGCCGTCGTCCGGATCGGCCTCAAGACGCTGCTGGCCAACCAGGCCGGCCTCCGCGTGGTCGGGGAGGCGGGCACGGTGGCGGACGCCGTCGCCATCGCGGCCCAGGCCCGGCCCGACGTCGTGCTGATGGACGTCCGGCTGCCCGACGGCAGCGGGGTCGAGGCCTGCCGGCGCATCAAGGCCGACAACGCCGAGGCCCGGGTGGTGATGCTGACCTCCTACCAGGACGAGGAGGCCATCGTGGGCGCCGTGATGGCCGGCGCCTCCGGCTACCTGCTCAAGCAGGCCGACGCGGACCGGCTCACCCAGGCGATCCGCGAGGCGGCCGCCGGGGAGTCCACCCTCGACCCCCGCGCGGCGGGCGCCCTGCTGACCCAGTTCCGGGAGCTGTCGGCCCGGCAGGCCGAGGCCGAGCTCGCCGGGCTCACCGACCGCGAGCGCCGCATGCTCGCGCTCATCGCCGAGGGGTACACCAACCGCGCCATCGGCGAGGTGCTGCACCTCTCGGAGAAGACCGTGCGCAACCACGTCAGCCAGCTGCTGCGCAAGCTGGGCTTCCAGCGCCGGTCGCAGGCGGCGGCGTGGGCCGGCCAGCGTCGCCTGGAGCTGCCGCCCGCGTGATCGCGGGGGCGGGTGCGCGGGCGCCGTAACCGCGTCCCCGGGCGAGGGTAGTCTCTACGCCGCCTGCCGCCCCGCGGCGGCGGCGCCCCCGCCCACCCACCCCGGGGGTGGCGCCCGTTCCCCCACGGAGGTCACATGAGCACGCCGGCAGGCTGGTACGACGACCCGACCCGCGGTGGTCGTCAGCGCTACTGGGACGGGTCCACCTGGACCGAGTGGGTCAGCGAGAACGGCCAGACCGTGAGCGAGCCCATCGGCGGCACGCCGGCGCCCGCCACGGGCACGCCCACGGGCGCGCACCCCGTGCCGGACGCCCTCCAGCATCAGGCCGCGCAGCCGACCCCCGGCATCGGCCCCGCCCCCGGGGGCGGGGGCTGGACCGCGCCCGGCGGCGGTGGCGGCGGACTGCGCTCGGCCATGAGCTACCCGCTGCCCCTCATCGGCCGCGTCGGCTTCGGCCTGATGGCCGTCGCCGGCATCCTGGCCGCCGTCTCGGCGAACCAGGAGGCCACCCGCAGCTCCAACGGCCTCAGCGGCTACGACACCGACGCCACGGTCATCGTGCTCGGCCTGCTGCTCGTGGCCGCCGGCGTGGTGGGCGCCCTGGTGAAGCCCTACTGGGCCCGCCTCGTCGCGATCCTGGTGGCCGGCGGCACCGTGGGCTTCCTGCTGCTGTTCCTGATCGGCGCCCGCTCCGGCGACGCCTTCCCCAGCGGCGCCGACGTCGAGCTGAAGAGCGGCTGGTACCTGATCCTCGCGTCGGTGCTCGTCGGCATCGTGGCCATCGTGCTGGCGACGGTGTTCGTGACGGAGGCGCTGCGCGGTCCCGCGGAGGGCGGCGGCCCCGCCAGCTCGCCGAAGCCCACGCTGTCGCTGGTCCTGTCCCTGGTGGGCATCCTGCTGGCCCCGCTGGCCCCGGTCGGGGCCGCGTTCGGCTTCCTCGCCAAGCGCGACATCGCCGCGTCGGGCGGCCGCCTGGGCGGGAAGGGGCTCGCCACCGCGGGCATCATCATCGGCCTCGTGCTCACCGCCGCCTGGTTCGGCGGCCTGCTGATCGGCGCCCTCGTCGCCAGCCCCTGAGGCCCTCGGGGGCGTCACCGCCCGGGGGCGCCCCCGTGCCGGCGGGGCCGGGCTCTATGCTGCGCGCATGACCCCTGCGGCGGAGCCGCCCCGATGAGCACCGAGGGCGGAGCGCGCCCCCCCGAACAGGGGGAGCGGCTCCAGCGCCCGGGGTGGACCTTCCTCACCAATCACGCACACGTGATGGTGGCCCTGTCCCGGGACCCGGGCATGCGCATGCGCGACCTGGCAGGCCTGGTGGGCATCACCGAGCGCGCCACGCAGCGGATCGTGGGCGAGCTGGTGGAGCACGGCTACCTGGAGCGCGAGCGGGTGGGCCGGCGCAACACGTACCGGCTCAACCTCGATCTGCCCCTGCGCCATCCACTGGAGGGGCATCACTCGCTGGGCCGCCTGCTCGGGTCGCTGGTGGATCCGGGTCCTCGGCCTCCGGCGGGGTGACGGCGACCCGCACGCGGGTGATGCGCCGGCCGCGCATCTCGTCGACCACGAACGCCAGGCCGGACGTCTCCACCCGGTCGCCGGGGCGCGGCAGCCGCCCGAGCGCGTCGAACACGAGCCCGCCCACCGACTCGTAGGCGCCGGTCGGCAGCTCCAGGCCGGTGCGCTCCGAGGCCTCGCGCACGGGCAGCGACGCGCGCACCAGCCACTGGCCCTCGCCCAGCTCCTGGACGGGCTGGATCGGCGTGTCGAACTCGTCCGCGATGTCGCCCACGATCTCCTCGATCAGGTCCTCCAGCGTCACGACGCCGGCGACCGACCCGTACTCGTCCACGACCACCGCGAGGTGGTCGCGGCCCCGCCGGAACCGCGACAGCAGGTCGTCCAGGTGCGCCGTCTCGAGCACCAGCTGCGCCGGGCGCAGCAGCGGGGCGAGGTCGGCGGGGGGACGCGGGGCGTCCATCGCCTCCAGCAGCCGGCGCACGTGCAGGGTGCCGCGCACGTCGTCCAGGTCGCCGCCGTGCACGGGGTAGCGGGTGTAGGGGTGGCGCCGCACCATCGCCGCCGCCTCGGCCGGCGTCATCTGCACGCTCAGGCCCACCACGTCGGGGCGGGGCACCATCACCTGCCGCACCTCGGTGTCGGGCAGCTCCAGGACCCCGAGCAGCATCCGCTGCTCCTCCTTCTCCAGGATGCCCTCGTCGCTGGACGACTCCACCATGAGGCGCAGCTCGTCCGCGCCCCGCTGGCCGATCTCACTGGCCTCCTTCAGACCCAGTCCCCGGGTCACCAGCGACGAGAGCCGCTCGAGAACCCACACGAACGGGCGGAACGCGGTCGTGAACAGGCGCACGGGGGTGATCGCGCGCAGGGCGACGGCCTCGGGGCGCGACAGGCAGGCGGTCTTGGGCACGATCTCGCCGATCACCACCGTGAGGGCGGTCACCACGGCGAAGGCGACGGCGACCGACAGGGCGAGCGTCAGGCCCCGCGGTACGGAGTCCTCGACCGGCCCGAACAGGTTGCGCACCACCCGGCGCACGGCGGGTTCGCCCACGGCACCGGCGGCCAGCGAGGACATGGTGATCGCCACCTGCACCGCCGCGATGAAGCGGGTGGGGTTGGCCTGCAGCTCCACCACCCGCTCGGCCCGGCGGTCGCCCTCCTTGGCGAGCTCGCGCATCTTCAGCGGGTTCGACGAGACGAACGCGTACTCGGCGGCCACGAAGAAGGCGTTCCACAGGATGATCAGGGCGAGGACGACGAGCCCGAGGGTCATGCGGCGGCCCCGGGGACCACGGACGGCCGCACCGCCGGCGGGCGGGGGAGGGGGCACGAGGCCGGCCCGGGGTCTGGGTGGGGTATCACTCTTATAACGTTGCCCCGTGACCGGGCGGCGCGAACCAGGTGGCGGGCAGGTGTCCGCGCCGGCACTCCGCGTGCACGGGGTGAGCAAAGCCTACCGTGGCGGCGCCCCGGCGCTGCGCGAGACGTCGCTCGACGTCGCCCCGGGCGAGTTCGTGTCGCTGGTGGGTCCGTCCGGCTGCGGCAAGTCGACCCTGCTGTCGATCATCGCGGGCCTGCTCGTGCCGGACGAGGGCGGGGTGGAGCTCGACGGGCGCGACGTCACCGGCCGGCCCGCCGGCGGGCGCGCGATGGTGTTCCAGGACCCCGCCCTCATGCCCTGGCTGTCGGTGCGCAGCAACGTCGAGTACGGCCTGCGCGCGCAGGGGGTGGGGCGCGAGGAGCGGCGCCGGCGCGCCACCGAGGCGCTGGAGATGGTGCACCTGGAGGGGGTGGCCGGGCACCACCCGCACGAGCTGTCCGGCGGCATGCGGCAGCGCGTCGCCATCGCGCGCGCCCTGGTGCTGCGGCCCCGCGTGCTGCTGATGGACGAGCCCTTCAGCGCCCTGGACGTGCAGACCCGCACCGTCCTGCACGAGGAGCTGCAGCGCATCTACCTGGAGACGCGCCCGGCCGTGGTGTTCGTGACGCACAACCTGATGGAGGCGGCCTTCCTGGCCGACACCGTCTACCTGATGTCCCCGGGTCCCGGGCGCATCGTGCGGCACTACCACATCCCCGTCCCGCGGCCCCGCGAGGAGAGCGACCACCGGCTGGTCAACATCCGCAACGACCTGCTCGACCGGATGCGGGGCGTGCCGGCGGACCCGGAGGCCTCCCCGGCCCCCGTCGCCGTCGACGCGTGAGCACCGCGACGCGCCCGCCGCGCACGCGGGACGGCGGATCGCCGGCCCGCTCGGCGGCCCCGCGCGCCGTGCTCGGCGGGGCCGGGCGCGCGGCGATGTGGGCGGTGCGCCGCCTGTGGCTGCTCGCCACCCTGCTGGGCCTGTGGTGGCTGGTCACCCGCGCCGGCTGGGTGGAGGCGTACCGCCTGCCCTCGCCCGGGGCCGTCGCCGAGGAGCTGCACCGCGGCTTCACGGACGACCGCATCGACCTCGCCGGCGCCGTGTCGAGCACCTTCCTGCGGCTCCTGCAGGGCTGGGCGGTCGGCGTCGCCGTGGCCGTGCTCGTCGGCATCACCACGGCCGCGAAGCCCTTCCTGGAGGACGGCGTGCGGCCGTTGATGTCCGGGCTGCAGGCCGTGCCCACCATCGCGTTCCTGCCCCTGGCGATCCTGTGGTTCGGGTTCGGGCCGGAGGCGGTGCTCGCGATCACGATCTTCGGCACCTTCAAGCCCATGGTGCTCGCCACCTACGCGGCGGTGCACCAGGTCTCGCCCACGCTGCGGCAGGCGGGCCGGGCCATGGGCGCCCGCGGCGTCTTCTACCAGCGCACGCTGGTGCTGCCCGCGACCGTGCCGGCGCTGGTCACCGGCCTGCGCCTGTCCTGGGCCTTCGCGTGGCGCTCCCTGATGGCGGCCGAGCTGATCGTGGGCGGCACGCCCGGGCTGGGGCAGGTGCTCGAGGAGGGCCGCGAGCTCAACGACATCGAGCTGGTGGTGGGGGTCATCGTGCTGATCGCGGCCATCGGCGTGGTGGTGGAGCAGGTCGCCTTCACACGATTCGAGCGCTGGGTGCGCCGCCGGTGGGGGCTTGCGCCGCCGGTGTAGGGGCAGGGGCCGCCCGGTGCCGGCCGTGCTCGTCGCGCTGGCGCTGGCGCTCGCCCTGGGCGGGTGCGGCGGCGGCGGGTCCGGGGACTCCGTCCGGCTCGGGTACCTGCCCAACCTCACCAACGCCGTCGCGATCGTGGGCGTGCACCAGGACGTCTTCGGGCGCGAGATGGCGCCCTCGCGCGTCCGCATCTCCCGCTTCGCCACCGGCACCGAGGCCGTGGCCGCGCTCCTGTCCGGCTCCCTCGACGCCTCGTACATGGGCATGGGGCCGGTGATCACCACCCTCAGCCGGGCGCCGGGCACGCTGCGGGTGCTGTCGGGCGCCGGCGAGGCCGGCGCCGTGCTGGTGGTGCGGCGCGGGGCGGGGATCCGCACGGTCGCCGACCTGCGCGGTCGCCGGGTGGGCTTCCCCGGCTACGGCAACACCCAGGACCTGGCCCTGCGGTGGGAGCTGCGGCGGGCGGGGCTGCGGGGGGCGCGCGACGGCGAGGTCCGCATCGTGCGGGTGCGCAACGCGGACCTGCGCACCGCCTTCGAGCGCGGCGCCCTGGACGCCGCCCTGTGCCCGGAGCCGTGGGGGGCCATGCTGGTCGAGCGCGGCCTCGCGGAGGTGCTGCTGCCCGCCGACCGCATCCTCGCCGACGGCCGGTACCCCACCACCGTCCTGGTCGTGAACGCCCGGTTCGCCGACGAGCACCCCGACGAGGTGGCGCGCCTGCTCGCCGCCCACCGCCGCGCCGTGGCCGCGGCGCGGCGGCCCGAGGCGGTGGCGGCGGCCTTCCGGGCGATCGTGGGCGCCTCCGCGCCGCCCGACGCGGTGATCGCGGAGGGGGTCCGGGCCAACCGGGTCACGACCGCGGTGGACCCCGAGGGGACCGCGCGGCTCGTGGAGGCCGCCGACGACGCCGGCTACCTGCGCGACCGCGTCCCGCTCACGACGCTGCTGCCGGGCCCCTAGAGGGGGGCACGGGGAGGAGTCCGCCGCCCCGCGTCGTACAACAGGAGCGCCAGGGCACCCACGACGCTTGCGAGAGCTGATGCCACGCACCGCCCGCGTTCTGGCGCTCGCCAACCAGAAGGGCGGCGTCGCCAAGACCACCACCACCGTGAACCTCGGCGTCGCGCTCCGCGCCCGCGGCCTGCGCGTGCTGGCCGTGGACCTCGACCCGCAGAGCAACCTGGCGATGAGCCAGGGCATCGACGTCGAGAACCTGGTCACGACGATGTACGACGTGCTGTGCCGGGGCGTCCCGCTCGCGGACAACATCCACGTGCGCGAGATCGACGTGGCCCCGGCGGGCATCGAGCTCGCCGGCGCGGAGCTGGCCCTGTCGGCCCAGATCGGCCGGGAGCGGGCGCTGGAGCGCGCCCTGCGGCCGCTGCGGTCCGCCTACGACGTGATCCTCCTCGACACGCCGCCGTCGCTGGGGCTGTTGACCATCAACGCGATGACGGCCGCCGACGGCGTCATCGTGCCCGTGCAGTGCGAGTACCTGTCGCTGCGCGGCCTCGCCCAGCTGCAGGGCACCATCGAGCAGGTGCGGGAGAACCTGAACCCGCGGGTGGCGATCGTCGGGATCGTGCCGACGATGTTCGACCCCCGGACCGTCCACGGGCGCGAGGCGGTGGACCTCCTCGTGCAGAGCTTCGGAGACCTGGTGTACGACGTGCGCATCGGCAAGACCATCCGCTTCGCGGAGGCCCCCGTCCGCGGGCAGAGCGTGATGACCTACGACCCGGACGGCCAGGCGGCGCGCTGGTACCGCGCCATGGCCCGCGAGCTCATCGAGCGCGAGGAGCTGCCGGTGCCCGTGGGGGCACGGGCATGAGCACGGCACGCCCGGGTCGCGCCAGCATGCGCGAGGGACCGCTCTCGGAGCTGTTCCGCAACACCCAGAGCTTCGGCGTCACGCGCCCCGAGGAGACGGCCGGGTACGACCCCGGGCACCCGGGCATCGACCCCGACTACCGCGCGACGATCCGGGTGGTCGGCGTCGGCGGCGCCGGCTGCAACGCCGTCGACCGCATGGTGGAGGCCGGGCTGCGCGGCGTCGAGTTCATCGCGGTGAACACCGACCGCCAGGCGCTCGACGCCAGCGAGGCCGACGTGCGCATCCCCGTGGGGATGGAGCTCACCCGCGGGCTCGGCACGGGCGGCGACGGCGCCAAGGGCGAGCTGGCGATGCGCGAGAGCGAGGACCAGATCCGCCGCGTGCTGCGTGGCAGCGACCTGGTCTTCATCGCCGCCGGCGAGGGCGGCGGCACGGGCACCGGGGGCGCCCCGGTGGTGGCCAAGGTGGCGCGCGAGGTGGGTGCGCTCACCGTCGCGGTCGTCACCCGTCCGTTCGCCTTCGAGGGCGCCCGCCGGCTCCGCCAGGCCGAGGCCGGGCTCGCGCGCCTGCACGACGCCGCGGACACGGTCATCGTGATCCCCAACGACCGGCTGATGGCGGTGCTGGAGCGCGGCACCAGCATGGTGGACGCGTTCCGCATCTGCGACGACCTGCTCCGCCAGGGCGTCCAGGGCATCTGCGACATCATCACGCTCCCCGGGCTCATCAACCTGGACTTCGCCGACGTGCGCACCATCATCCGCGGCGCCGGCAGCGCCCTGCTCGGCATCGGCTACTCGGGTGGCGGCAACCGCGCCGCCGACGCGGCGCAGGCGGCCATCTCGTCCCCGCTGCTCGAGACCCCCATCGACGGCGCGAAGGGCGTGCTGATCGGCATCACGGGCGGGCCGGACCTGTCCCTGATGGAGGTCTCCGAGGCGGCCCAGGTCGTCTCGTCGGCCGCCGACCCCGACGCGAACATCATCTTCGGCGCCAGCATCGACCCTGAGCTGTCGGGGCAGGTGTGGGTCACCGTCGTCGCCGCGAACTTCTCGGGCGTGCGGGCGGCGCCCGCACCCGAGCCGACGCCGCCGCCGGTGCCCACGGCGCGGGGAGTCCGCGCGGTGCCGCGCCTGGCCGCGGCGCCGCCGTCGTCGGCCCACGGCCCGCTCGGGGCGCCCGCGCCGGCCACGCCGGTGTCGCCGTTCTCGGCGGCGATGGGCGGGCGGGCCGCGGCCGGCGAGGGCCGGGGCTGATCGCCGGGGGCGGGTCCGCGGCGCGCGCGACGTGCCCGTGCCCGCCGCAGGGGCGCTGCGGGGGGTGGTCGCCGCCGGCCACCCACTGAGCGCCCGCGCCGGCGCCGAGGTGCTCGCCCAGGGCGGCGCCGCGGCGGACGGCGCCGTGGCGGCGGCCTTCGCGGCCGCGGTGGCCGAGAGCCCCCTCACCGGCCCCGGCGCGGGCGGGTTCCTCCTGGTGCATCCCCCCGGGGGCCCGGCACGCCTGCTCGACTTCTTCGTGGCCGTGCCGGGGCTCGGCCCGCGGGGGCGGCGCCTGCGGCGGGAGGACCTCGACACCTTCACCGTGGCCTTCGGCGGCGCGGACCAGGTGTTCCACATCGGCCCCGCCTCGGTGGCCGTGCCGGGGATGGTGCCCGGGCTGTGCGAGGCCGCACGCCGCTTCGGGCGGCTGCCGACGGCGGACCTGGTGGCGCCCGCCGTGCGGATGGCGCGGGAGGGGGTCGTGCTCGGCCCCGAGTCCGCGTACCTGCACGCGCTGCTCGGCGACATGCTCGTGCACACGCCCGACGCCGCGGCCGTCTACGCCCCCGGGGGGCGCCTGCTCGGCGAGGGGGACGTGCTGCGTCACCCCGACCTGGCCCGCACGCTGGAGGAGATCGGGCGCACGGGCGCGGCCGGCGCGGCCCCCGGGGGCTGGCTGGCGGAGGCGCTGGTGGAGGGCCCCGCCGGCCGCGGCGGCCTGATCACGCACGAGGACGTCGCCGCGTACCGGGTGATCGAGCGCACGCCGCTGGCGGTGGGCTTCCGCGACGTCCACCTGCTCACGAACCCGCCACCCTCGTCCGGCGGCGTGCTGATCGCGGCCGCGCTGGACGTGCTGGGCGCGCAGCCGCCCGCCGGCGACGACGTCGTGGCCCACTACCTCGGGGTCGCGCGCGCGGGGCGTGCCGCAAACCGGCTGCGCGACGCCCGCTTCCGGCAGGGCCTGCACGAGGAGGACTTCCTCGAGATGTTCCTGGCCCGCCTGCGCGAGGGGGGAGGGGGCGGCGCGCCCCCGCCGGAGGGCCGGCGCCCGACGGGCACCACCCACGTCAGCGTGGTGGACGGGGAGGGCGGCATGGCGAGCCTCAGCAGCAGCAACGGCTCCGGTTCGGGGGTGATGCTGCCCGGCACGGGCGTCCTGCTGAACAACATGCTGGGGGAGGAGGACCTCAACCCCGACGGGTGGGGGGCGGCGGAGCCGGGCGTGCGCCTGACCTCGATGATGGCGCCGTCGCTGCTGCTGCGGGCCGGCGTGCCGGAGGTGGCCCTGGGCGCCGCGGGGTCGAACCGCCTGCGCTCGGCGATCCTCCAGACGGTCGCGGGCATCGTGGACGGCGGGCTCGCGCTGGGAGCCGCGGTCGCGCGCCCGCGCGTCCACCCGGAGGGCGACGCCTGCGACGTGGAGGCCGGCGTGCCGGAGCGGGCCTGCGCGGCCCTGGAGGCCGACGGCTTCCGTCTGCGACGCTGGGGGGCGATGAACCTGTACTTCGGCGGCGTCGGCGTCGCCGGGCGGGTGGAGGGTCGCCTCGACGGCGCGGGTGACCCGCGCCGCGCCGGGGCGGCCGCCGCCGTCACCGCGGATGGGGAGGTCGTGGACCTGTGGACGCTGTAGAGGTGGAGGTCGACGGGGTGCGCTACGAGCTGGTGCCGGAGCCCGTGCGCAGCTCGCTCAGCGACAGCGCGGCGATGCTGTGGGGGTTCCCCGTGCGGATCCTGCGCGACGGCGAGCGGATCGCCACCAAGACGTGCTTCGTCGGCCGGATCAGTGTGCAGGCGCGCGATCCGCTCGCCCCGGACGCTCCCGCAGACCGCCTCGTGCCCGTGCTGCACGAACTCGCGTTCGAGAGGATCCGCAGCCGACTGGAGAAGGGCGAGCTCGGGGACGAGATCGTCTTCGCCTAGCGCTTCTCCTCCTTGGGGGAGGAGGAGAAGTGAGCCTCGAGTCGAGGATGACCCTTGAGGTTCTGAGACGCCGGGCGGGCGTTCAACGAGAGGTCTCCGCCCCGGCCGACGTCGCCGTACCCGCACGCGCCCGCCTCCTCCGTCACCGCCCCGCCGGGCGGTAGGGGCTCAGCGTGGTGGGGCCGAGGCCCGGTCGGCGAGGTCGAGGTCGAGGCGCGACGGCCCCTCGTAGCCCGCGGGGTGCAGGAGGAAGATCTCGGTCGACACGCCGTCCGCGACCGTGTCGATGCCGCTCAGGAACGCGCGCACCTTGCGGCCCGTGAGCCTCTCCACCGGGGTGCAGAACTCGCTGACCGCCGCGTACTGGAAGAACAGGCGGGCCTCGCGGAGGCGCTCGTGCTCACCCATGCGGACCAGATTGCGCTCCGCGGGGGCGAGGGTGTCCTCGAGCACGGTCACGAGGCCGTCGTGGCCGATCCAGTCCGTGCGGACCCGCGTCGGCCCCCGGCCGAACATCTCCTTGTACAGGCGCACCATCTCTTTCGAGACGGCGCTGAGCATGCCGACGTCCTCGCCGGCCGGCCGGTCGCCGCTGGTCATCCGATCCCCCTCTCGCGCCACGGGCGCGGTCTGCCCGGTGCCGCGGGGCACGGGCGACGAGCGGGCACAGCGGAACCCCGGCGGGCGCCGACAGATCGGCATCGGGTGGAGCGTTGCGCGCGTTGTACGCGGCGGGACGCGTGGCGCCCGTCACAGACCAGCGTAGCGGGACGGCGCGGCACTGTCCCCCCTCGGCCCCCGCTGCTACCGTCCCCTCGTCGCCGCTCTCATCCCCGGGAGGGGCGATGCTGACCACGCAGGCGGACCGGCGGGCGCGCGGGGCGCGACCCGGGGGACGTCTTCCTCGCCCCCCCGAAGGGAGGAAGCCGTGCCGTCGCCGTCCGCACCCCCCGCCCCGGCCTTCTCGATCGCCGTCGTCCCCGACCGCGCGCGCGCCGTCGTCCGGCCGGCCGGCGACCTCGACCTGCTGACGGTCCCCGCGCTCCGCGCCGAGGTGGACCGGCTGCAGGAGGCGGGCTTCGCCCACGTCCTCGTCGACCTGTGCGGCCTCACGTTCATCGACTCCGAGGGCGTCAAGCTCCTGCTGCGCCTGCGCGGCGACGCCGAGCGCGCGGGGCGGCGGGTCGCGGTGGCGCCGGGGCCTGAGCACGTGCAGCGCGTCATCGCCCTCACCATGACGGCGGGCATCCTGCTTTGGGAGGACGGGCGGGAAGCCGGGCCGTGACGCGGGCGGCCGCCCGTGCGGGCGGGCCGGAGGCCGCTAGTCGGCCAGCGGGCCGGCGCCCGGGCGGTCCGAGGCGTCGAGCCGGCGGATCGACAGGGGCGATCCGTCGTGCGGGACGTGCACCGAGTAGCGGTGCGCCGGGTCGCGCTGCACGAAGGTGAATTCCCAGTCGGCGGTGGTCCAGCCCACCCAGGTGAGCATCAGCGACCGCGCCTCCGGGTGGGCGGTGAGGATGGCGCGCTGGGCGTTGATGAGGGCGGCCTGTCCGCCGGGGCCGAGGATCTCGCGCACGCGGGGGTCCGTCACCGGAAGGGGAGCTCCACGACCCGGGCCGTACCCCCCGCCCCCCCGACGGACACGCGGGCGCCGGGCTCGGCCTCGCGGCGCAGGATCGCCAGGGCGATCTCGCCGAAGCGGGGGCTCCGGGCGACCGAGGTGACGGTGCCGACGGCACGGTCGCCCAGGCGCACCTCGGCGCCCACCGTCAGCGGGGCGTCGGCGGCCAGCCCCCGCAGGACCCGGTTCACGCGGCCCCGGTGCTGCGCGCGCGCCACCGTCTCCTGGCCCAGGTAGCAGCCCTTGGCGAACGACACGGCGCGGGACTCCAGCCCGGCCTCCTGCACCAGCGTGCGCGGCCCGGTGTCCACGCCCACGCGCGGCGCGCCCCGTTCCACCCGCAGGGCCTCCAGCGCCTCGGGGGAGGCCTCCGGCAGGCCCGTCGCGCGCAGGACGGCGTCCGGGTCGTCGGCCAGCAGCTCCCAGGTGCCGGGAACCAGCCCGGGCACGGCCGGCACCCCGTCGGGCGGCGGTGCGGTGACCACGAGGGTGTCGGCCGGCTCAGGCCCGATCACCTCCAGGTCCTCGGAGAAGTGGTAGCGCCCGAGGGCGGCGGCCAGGCCGCCGGCGGCGCCGGGATCGGCCACCAGCGTGAACGCCGTCCGGTCGTCGCGCCGCACGCGCATGTCGGCCACGATGTGGCCCCGCTCGTCGAGGAGCAGGGCGAGGGCCGCGTCGCCCACCCCCAGGGCGGCGACGTCGTTCGACAGCAGCCCCTGCAGGAACCGCGCGGCGTCGGGTCCCTCCACCCAGATCAGGGCCGCGTGGGCGCGGACGGCGGCGGGGGCGTCCGCGAGCCCGGGCGCGGCGCCCATCAGTGGGGCACCCGCCCGTTCGTCTTCGCCCGCTCGGACGCCACCCGGGCGCGGTCGGCGACCGTCAGCAGCGCGTCGAGGGCCTCGCGCACCTCCGTCAGGCGCGCGTTCTCGTCGCGCAGCTCCAGCAGCCCCTGCGCGATCCCCGGGTGCAGCTCCACGGCGCCGCCGACGGCGTACGACAGCGGGACGCCCTCGCGTGTCTCCAGCTCGCGCGGCGCGCCCGAGACGCGCTCGGCCAGCCGCCGGAACCGGTCGCGCACGTCGCGCTCCAGCTCCGGGTCGGGGGTGACGGCCGCGTCCGGCAGCGTGCGGCACATGGCCGAGAAGTAGAGGGCCCCCTCCGTCTCCTCCACGATCTCCACGGCCTCCACCCCCGCCACGATCACGTGCAGGCGGCCGTCGTCGCTGCGCTGCACCAGCTCCTCGAAGCGCGCGGCGCACCCCACCCGGGCGGTGTCGGTGCCCTCGGCGCGCACGAGGACGAACGGGAGGTCGCCGAGCACGCAGTCGGCGTACAGCTGCCGGTAGCGGCGCTCGAAGATGTGCAGTGGCAGGCGCTCCCCCGGCAGCAGCACGAGGTCGAGCGGGAAGAGGCCGAGGTCGCGGAGGTCCGCCACGCGGCGAGCATAGGGCACCCCCGCCGGCGAGGGCCCGGGGCCGCCGACCCCCGGCCGGCGCCGTCCGGGGGGCTAGCATCCCCGCCCGTGACCCGGCCCCCCTCCCTCCCCCACGGCCTCGTGCGGCCGGCCCTCGCGCACGTGGCGCCCTACCAGCCCGGCCGCCCCATCGACGACGTCCGGCGCGAGCTGGGCCTGGACCACGTGGTCAAGCTGGCCTCCAACGAGGGGCCGTACCCGCCCTTCCCGGCCGCGCTGGAGGCCGTCGCCCGCGCCGCCGCGGATCAGCGGCTCTACCCGGACCCCGGCGCCTGGGCGCTCCGGGACGCGCTGTCGGCGCGGACGGGGATACCGGTGGACGCGATCCTGGTGGGCAACGGCGTCGACAGCCTGATCAAGCTGCTGTGCCTCGCCCTGCTCGACCCGGGCGACGGGCTCGCGATGGGCTGGCCCTCGTTCATCTCGTGGCGGCAGGGGGCGGGGGTGCAGGGGGCGACGGTCGCGGCCGCTCCGCTGACCGCCGACGGCGCCTACGACCTCGACGCCCTGGCGGCCGTCGTGACGCCGGCGACCAAGATCGTGACCGTCGTGAGCCCCAACAACCCGACGGGCTCGGCCGTCGACCCCCGGGCGCTCGTGCGCTTCCTCGACGCGTTGCCCCCGCACGTGCTGCCCGTGCTGGACGAGGCGTACTTCGAGTACCTGCCGCCCGGGGGCCACGACGGCGCCGCGCTGCTGCGCGACGGCCGGCGCCTGGTGGTGCTGCGCACCTTCTCCAAGGCCTACGGGCTCGCCGGCCTGCGCGTGGGCTACCTGATGGGACCCCCGGAGCTGGTCGTCGCCCTCGGGCGGGTCCGCAACGCGTTCGACGTCAACGGGCTCGCCCAGGCCGCGGCCCTCGCCAGCCTCGAGGCCGGCGACGCGCTGCTGCCGGAGCGGCTCGCCGAGATCCGCGCCGAGCGCGCGCGCGTCGCGGCGGCGCTGCACGAGCTGGGGCTGCCGCCGCTGCCCTCGACGGCGAACTTCCTGCTGGTGCGGCTCCCGTCGGCGACCGAGGCCACCGGCCTGGCCGACGCCCTGCTGCGGCGCGGCGTGATCGTGCGCCCCACCGCGCCGTTCGGGGCACCGGACGCCCTCCGCATCACGATCGGCCTGCCGGAGGAGAACGACGCGCTGCTGGCGGCGCTGGCGGGCGCCCGGGCCGCCTGACCGGCCGCGCTACCCGCGCGCGGCCAGGTCCTCGGCGAGCTCCAGCACGAGGCCCGTGCCGAACCCGGTGCCCCGGCCGTCCACCATCGCGGTGCCCGCGACGTCCACGTGGCACCAGGGCAGGCCCCCGGTGAACTCGCGCAGGAACTGCGCGGCGTAGACCGCGCCCGCCTGCCGCTTGGGCGACGAGTTCGAGAGGTCCGCGATCTTGCTCTCGATCAGCGGCCGGTACCGGGGGTGCATGGGCATCGGCCAGCAGATCTCGCCCGCGCGCTCGCCCGCGGCGCGCACGCGCTCGGTCCAGGCGTCGTCGCTGCCGAACAGGCCGGCGTAGACCTCGCCCAGCGCCACGACGATGGCGCCCGTGAGCGTGGCGAAGTCGACCATGTGGGTGACGCCGCACTCGCGGTGCGCGTAGGTGAGCGCGTCGGCCAGGATCAGGCGGCCCTCGGCGTCGGTGTTCGTGACCTCGATCGTGGTGCCGCTCATCGCCCGCAGCACGTCGCCGGGCTTGGTGGCGGTGCCGCTCGGCATGTTCTCGGTGGCGGGCACGACGGCCACCACCGGCAGCGGCACCCCCGAGGCGGCGATCAGGCCCGTGCCCTCGACCACGGCCGCACCCCCGGCCATGTCCATCTTCATCTCCTCCATCCCGCCGGAGGGCTTGATGGAGATGCCGCCCGTGTCGAACGTGACCGCCTTGCCCACGAGCCCCAGCACGGGCCCCCCGTCGCGGGACCCCGGGGGCGTGTACCGCAGCACGATCATCCGGGGCGGCTCCGCGGACCCCCGCGCCACGCCGAGCAGCGCGCCCGCCCCCAGGCGCTCCAGGTCGTCGCGGTCGAGCACGGTGCACTCGAGGCCGGGCGTGTCCTCGGCGAGCCGCTGCGCGCGGGCGGCCAGGGCGGTGGGCGTGAGGTCGTTGGAGGGCGCGTCCACCAGTTCCCGGGTGGCCCCGAGCGCGGTCGCGAGGCGCGCCGCGCGGGCGATCGCCTCGTCGTCCGCGGCGCCGGTCACCACCGTCAGCTCGGCCACGCGGGGGCGGTCGCCGGCCTCGCCGGTGCGGTACCGGTCGAAGCGGTACTCCCCCTGGGCCACACCGGTGACGGCGGCCGTGACCCGCGCCGCGTCGGCGTCGCCCGCCGCCAGCACCACGCGCCCGGCCTTCAGCCGCTCCGCCGCGCGGCCCGCCGCCCGACCCGCGTCCCGCCAGTCCTCGACGCCGCCCCCTCCCACGCCGACCACGGCCACGCGGGGCGCGGCGATCTCGCCGCGTGCGTGCAGCACGGTGAGGGAGCCCGCCGTGGCCTCGACCTCCCCGTCGGCCGCGCAGCGCGCCACCAGCCCGCCGAGGGCGGCGTCCACCGCGGCCGCCGGCCCGGTGAGCGTGGCGGCGGGGTCGGCGACCGGCACCACCAGCAGGTCGGCGTCGAGCGCGAGGGGGTCGTCGGAGGCGGTGCGGGAGATGCGCATGGGTCCTCGGAGCGGCGGCGTGGGCGGTCGGCGGGGCCCGGGGGGCGGGACCCGCGGGCGTATACTGCCCGCCGCCGTCCCGGGGGCGCCGCCGCCCCGGCCGCGCGGCCGGCACCGCCGCCGGGCGCCGCGCCGCCGGGCGCCTCACCCGTCCGGGACGCGGTCCGGCACCACCCATGGGGAGGGGACATGCCCGTCGAGCTGGAGCGCCGGGACGCCGTCGCCCTCGTGCGCCTCGCCCGGCCCGAGGTGCTGAACGCGCTGTCGGTGGAGATGCTCGACGAGTTCCAGGGCGTGCTGGACGCGATCGAGCACGACGGCGCCCTGCGCGCTGTCGTGGTGACGGGGGCGGGTGACCGCGCCTTCTGCGCCGGCGCCGACATCGGCCACATGCGCGAGGCCGGGGCGCTGGAGGCGCGGGCCTTCGCGCAACGGGGGCACGACCTCACCGCGCGCATCGAGTCGTTCCCGCGCCCGGTGATCGCGGCCGTCAACGGTTACGCCCTGGGCGGGGGGTGCGAGCTCGCCCTGGCCTGCGACCTTCGCCTCGCCGGCGAGCGGGCCCGCTTCGGGCTGCCCGAGGTGAATCTCGGCATCCTGCCCGGCTGGGGCGGCACCCAGCGCCTGGCGCGCGTCACCACCCCCGGCTTCGCCAAGGAGATGATCCTCACGGGGCGGATGGCCGATGCGCCGGAGGCCCATGCCCGGGGCCTCGTCAACCACGTGCATCCGCCCGAGCGGCTGCTGGACGAGGCCCTCGCCCTCGCGGAGGTGATCGCGCAGAAGCCGGCCTGGGCGGTGACCGCGGCCAAGGAGATGGTCGGCCTCGCCCTGGACGGCGACCTGCGGGGGCACCTGGCCCGGGAGTTGGACGCCTTCGCCCTGGCCTTCACCACCGAGGACCAGCGCGAGGGGATGGCCGCCTTCGTCGAGAAGCGCACCCCCCGCTTCACGGGGCGGTAGCCGGCTCAACCCGGACGCGCGTCCCGGCGCAGCAGGTCGGCCAGGCTCGCGTGCTCCTCGGCGCAGGCCGGGCAGCCCTCCAGGTGCGCGCGCATCCCGGGGACGGCGGCGTCGGCGTCGTCCCCGCGCAGGGCCGCCTCCACGTGGGCGTCGAGCCGGTCGAAGCACTCCTCGCATCCGATCTCGGGTCCCCGCGGGCCCAGCAGCCGCCCGAGGACCCGGTCCCCGCCCGCCCCCGTCATCCCGTACCTCCTCCGTCGGGCCCGAGCCCCCGCCCGGCCAGATGGGCCCGCAGGCGGCGGCGGCCGTCGTGCAGCGTCTTGTAGAGGGCGCCGCGCGTGGTCCCCAGGCGGTCGGCGAGGACGTCGATGGGGACGCCGTCGATGGCGAGCGCCACCAGGACGTCGCGCTGGTGCGGCGTCAGCACGTGCACCACCGCATGGCGCACCTCCGCCAGGAGCTCGGCCTGCTCGGCGGTCTCCTGGGCGTCCCGCGCGGGGGACGGCATCCGCTCCCACGCGCCCTCCGCGAGCGGTGTCTCGCGGCCCTGCCAGGCCCGGCGCCGCAGTGCGACGGCCGCCTCCAGCAGGGCGAATTTGTAGGCCCAGGTGGTGAAGCGGCTGTCGCCGCGGAAGTCCCCGAGCCGGCGCAGCACGCCGAGCATCGCGTCGTCGGCCGCCTGCAGCGCGATGTCGTCCAGTTCCCCCCCGCGCAGGCCCGGGACGGTGCCCCGGCGGCGGCCCACCTCGAAGGTCGCCGCGCGCAGCAGCAGCGCATGCAGCCGCCCGAGGGCCTCGGCGCGCGCGGCGCCCGCCCCCTGGAGCGGGGCGAGCCAGAGGCGCTCGTCGTCCTCCCCCGGGGGCGCCGGCCCCGGGCGGCCCCGGGGCGCGGCGGCGGGCGCACCCGTCACCCGGCGGGCGTCGGCGGGCGTCACGGCCCCTCCCGGTCCAGCGGGGCCAGGATGCGGACGGCGAGCCGAGGGGGGCAGCCGCGCTCCACCAGCCCGATGAGGCCGTGCACGTCGACCTCGCGGTCGGCGGCGACGGCGGCCGCCAGCGGCACGTCGAAGCCGGCGTGCAGCAGGCAGGCCCGCCGCCAGGCGACGGCCGCCGGGTCCTGCTCGCGGGGACGTCTGCGCGTGTCCATGCACCGTGAGTGTCGCCGCGCCGCCGCGCCTTACGCCCCCCAGGCCCCCCGACGCAGATCCTGTCCCGGGGTAAGCCCCCGCGGCCGCGCCGCACCCATCCCTCGACCACCACGACAGGCGAGGTGCGGCGATGACGATGACCATGACGGCCCCGGCGGAGGCCGCGACCGGCCCCGGCGACGCCGAGCGGGCCGTGGGCGACCTGCTCGAGGCCCTGGGCGTGGACCTGACGGCCCCCGGCCTGAGGCGCACCCCGGAGCGGGTCGCGGCGATGTACGGGGAGCTGCTGCGTCCCGTGCCGTTCCACCCCACCACCTTCCCGTCGGAGGGCTACGACGAGCTGGTCGTGGTGTCCGGGATCGCGTTCGCCTCGCTCTGCGAGCACCACCTGCTGCCGTTCACGGGCGTCGCACACGTGGCGTACCTGCCCGGGGAGCGCATCATCGGCCTCTCCAAGCTGCCGCGGCTGGTGGAGTCGCGGTCCCGCCGGCTGCAGGTGCAGGAGCGGCTCACGGTGGAGATCGCCGACCGGCTCGAGGACCTGCTGGCGCCGCGCGGCGTCGGCGTGGTGCTGGAGGCCACCCACGCCTGCATGGCGCTGCGGGGGGTCCGCCAGCCGGGCGCCGTGACCACGACGTCCGCGCTGCGCGGCGCGCTGCGCGACGACCCGCGGACGCGCAGCGAGTTCCTCGACCTGGCGGGGCGGCGCGCCCCCGCCGCGCGGCCGTGAGGGCGGCGGGCGCGGGGCCCGGCGCGGCGGGCGCGATGGTCGTCGTCGGTGGCGGGCTGGCCGGGGCCCAGGCCGCCCTGACGCTGCGGGCGCACGGCTACGACGGACGGGTGGTGCTGATCGGCGACGAGCCGGTGGCGCCCTACGAGCGGCCGCCGCTCTCCAAGGAGTACCTGCGGGGGGAGATCGAGCCCGCGGCGTTCGCGGTGCACCCGGCCGACGCCTACGCCCGGGAGGGCGTCGAGCTGCGGACGGGGACGCCGGTGGAGGCCCTCGACGCGCGGGAGCGCGCGGTGCGGCTCGCCGACGGGGAGGTGATCCGCGGCGACGCCGTGCTGCTGGCCACCGGCTGCCGGCCGCGCCGGCTGCCCGTGCCGGGCGCCGACCTCCCCGGCGTGGTGCACCTGCGCACGCTCGCCGACGCCGACCGGCTGCGGGCGTTGCTGGACGCGGGCGGGCCGCTGGTGGTCGCCGGCGGGGGCTGGATCGGCTGCGAGGTGGCCGCCTCCGCCCGGCGGCGGGGCGTCGACGTCACCCTGGTCGAACGGCTGGGCACGCCCCTGGAGGGTGTGCTGGGTCCGGAGGTCGGCGCGTTCTGGGCACGGGTGCACCGCGAGGAGGGGGTTCGCCTGATCACGGGCACGGGCGTGGAGGCCTTCGAGGGCCACGACGGGGTCGAGCGCGTGCGGCTCGCCGGGGGCCGCACGCTGCCGTGCGCGGCCGTCGTCGTCGCGGTGGGGGTGACCCCCCGCACGGAGCTCGCCGCCGCCGCCGGGCTCGCCGTCGACGACGGCATCGCGGTGGACGCCTGCCTACGCACCTCCGCGCCCGGCGTCTTCGCCGCCGGCGACGTCGCGCGCGCCTGGCACCCGGGCTACGGCCGCGCGCTGCGCGTGGAGCACTGGGCCACGGCCCGGCACCAGGGGGCGTGGGCGGCCGGCGCGATGCTCGGCCGCCGGGAGCCGTACGACCGGCTGCCGTACTTCTTCTCTGACCAGTACGACGTCGCGATGGAGTACACGGGCGCCCACGCCCCGGACGACCGGCTGACGGTGCGCGGCGCGCCCGGCGACCGCGCCTTCACCGCGCTGTGGCAGGACGCCGGCGGCCGGCTCACGGCGGCCATGGGGGTCGGCGCACCGGAGGGCCTCGACGACTGGGCGACGCTGATCCGCGCGGCCGTGACGGTGGATGCCGAGCGGCTCGGCGACCCCCGCGTACCGCCGGAGGAGGTCGCCGGCGCGGGCGCGACGGGGGGCGTGCCGGGCGCTTGCGGGCTCCGGTAACCTCTCTGGGTGGCCGGGGAACGCCCGGCCTTCGTCATGCAGGAGGAGGACTCATGAAGACCGACATCCACCCCGACTACGTCGTCTCCCGGGTCACGTGCTCCTGCGGCAACCAGTTCGAGACCCGCTCGGTGCGTCCGGAGATCAAGGTCGAGGTGTGCAACAACTGCCACCCCTTCTACACGGGCAAGCAGAAGCTGGTGGACACCGGCGGCCGCGTGGAGCGGTTCCAGCGCAAGCTGGCGCGTCGCCAGCGGGCGGCCCGCTGACGCATCGCGCGTCGGGCGGGGGCACCCCCCTCGGGTGCTCCCGCCCGCGGCGTGACATGCTCGCGGCGTGAGCACCTCGTCGGTCACCGCCCGTCTGATCGAGCAGATCGAGCGGACGCGGGAGGAGCTGGCCGCCGCCCTGGCCGACCCCGACCTCACCGCCGACCGCGCCCGGTACGCAGAGGTCAACCGCCGCTGGTCGGCCCTGCAGGAGGCCTTCGGCCTGGTGGAGGGCTGGCGGGACGCGGAGGGTCGCGCGCGCGAGGCCGCGGAGTTGCTGCGCGAGGACGACGACGACGACGTGCGCGCGTTCCAGCGCGAGGCCCTCGACGAGATGGAGGACCTGGAGCCGCGCATCCGCGAGGCGATGGTCGAGCCCGACCCCAACGACGAGCGCGACGTCATCGTCGAGATCCGGGCCGCGGCGGGCGGTGACGAGGCCGCGTTGTTCGCGCGCGACCTCCTCGAGGTCTACAGCCGCTACGCCGAGACGCGGCGGTTTCGCGTGGAGACGCTGTCGGCGAGCCCGTCCGACGCCGGGGGCCTGCGCGAGGTGACCTTCGCCGTGAAGGGCGCGGGCGCCTACTCGGTGTTCAAGCACGAGGCCGGGGTCCACCGGGTGCAGCGCGTCCCCGAGACCGAGAGCCAGGGGCGCATCCACACCTCCACCGCCACCGTGGCCGTGCTGCCCGAGGTGCAGGACGTCGACGTGCGGGTGGAGGAGAAGGACCTCAAGGTCGACGTGTACCGGTCCAGCGGCCCGGGCGGCCAGAGCGTCAACACGACCGACTCCGCCGTGCGCATCACCCACCTGCCGACCGGCCTGGTGGTGTCGATGCAGGACGAGAAGTCCCAGCTGCAGAACCGGGAGCGCGCGATGCGGGTGCTGCGGGCGCGCCTGTACGAGCGGGCGCTGGCCGAGCAGAACGCCGAGATCAGCGCCGCGCGCCGCGCGCAGCTGGGCAGCGGCGAGCGCGCCGAGAAGGTGCGCACCTACAACTACCCGCAGAACCGGGTGACGGACCACCGCGTCAACATGACCGTGCCCCTGCGCGAGCAGGTGCTGCAGGGGGCCCTTGGCGACCTCACCCGGGCCCTCGCCGCCGAGGAGCGCCGGCAGCTGCTCGCCGCCCAGGCCGACGGCGGGACGGCCCCGTGACGGGGCCCAACCCCGATCTGCTGCGCGCGGAGTTCCTCGGCATCACCGTGCGCCACGAGGAGGTGCGCCACGACCGCGAGGCGAGCGCCCTGCTGTTCGCCACCGCGGGCGAGCGCTACGACCTGACCCGCATGGAGTGGAACCCGGACGGCGGCGCCACCCTGTCGGGCTCCAACGGCGCGGAACTCGTGCTGCGCCCCGCGCAGACGGCGTCGGCGGCCGTGACCGGCCTGGGCTTCCACGAGGGGCTCGAGCGCGTCACCGGCCTGCTGGACGAGGCCCTGGTCCCGCACGCCCACGAGCGGCTGTGGATCGACGACATCACGCTCGTCGCCATCTGGGACTGCGAGGACGAGGACGCCGCCCGGCGGCACCTCACCGACGAGGTGCTGGGCCTCGACCGCGAACGCGCCGACCTGCTGGGCGGCGACGACGACGAGGCCGCCCACGGGCTGCGCGTGTGGCGCCGGCTGGGGGAGGGCTCCCTCGACATCGCCCTCGAGCCCATGCACGCGGACACGAGCAAGATGTACGTGCGGCTCGTGTACTCGGAGGACGAGCCGGTCGCCGACACCGCGGCCGTCGCGGAGCGCGCGGAGGCGGTCAACACGTACCTGCACGGCCCGCTCGCGGCGTTCGTCCGCGCCCGGGCCCGGCGCTGACCACGGGGCGGTGGGCCCCCCGCCGCCGGAGCTCCTGACCCTCGGCGAGGTCCTCCGCCGCACCGCGCGGCACCTGGCCGAGCGGGGCTCGCCCTCGCCGCGCCTGGACGCCGACCTGCTGCTGGGGCACGCGCTCGGCATCGACCGCCTGGGCGTCTACACGGAGCACGACCGGCCGCTCACCCCGGCGGAGCTGGCCGCGGCCCGCGACCTGGTGCGGCGCCGCGCCCGCCGCGAGCCGATGGCCTACATCCTCGGCCGTCGCGCCTTCCGCCGCCTGGACCTGGAGGTGTCGCCCGACGTGCTGGTGCCGCGTCCCGAGACCGAGACGCTCGTCGAATGGGCCCTCGAGGCGGCGCCCCCGGGCGCGGCCGTGCTGGACTGGGGCACCGGCAGCGGGGCGATCGCCGTCGCGCTGGCCACCGAGCGCCCCGACCTGCGCGTGACCGCCGTCGACGCCAGCGCGGCCGCGGTGGCCGTGGCGCGGCGCAACGCCGAGGCGGCGGCCGCGGCGGTGGAGACCCTGGTGTCGGACGGCTTCGGCGCCCTCGCCGGGCGGCGCTTCGACCTGGTGGCCGCCAACCCGCCCTACCTGTCCGACGCCGAACTGGCGGCCGCGCCGCCGGAGCTGCGCTTCGAGCCGCCCGGCGCGCTCGCCGCCGGGCCGCGCGGGGACGAGGTCATCCTCCGGATTATCTCCGAGGCGCCGGGGTACCTCACCGCCGGCGCGACCCTTCTGTGCGAGGTCGGCGACGGCCAGGCGGCCGGGGTGGCGGGCACGCTCCGGGGCGCGGGCTACGCGGACGTCGGCACGCGGCGAGACCTCGCCGGCGTGGAGCGGGTGGTGGGCGCCCGTCGGACGTGAGGGCCGCGGCCGTCACGGCATGCCACCCGGTGCGCCGCGACGCTCATGCGGCGGCCCGCCCGTCCGATGGACGTACAGGGACCACCAGGACGCGCAGATGATCGCCGTACTCGACACCACCGGGCTGCTCGTCGCCTACCACTCCTGGGAGGAGTGGCGCGAGGACCGCCGGCGGGACGCGCTGGCGGAGCCCCTGCCGCCCCCTCCGCCGCTCGCGCCATCGTGCGGGCACTGCTGGGGCCAGGCCCGGATCTTCGCGCCCGCGCGCAACGGGGAGGGCCTCGTGCCGTCGCCCTGCCCGGTGTGCGAGGGCACGGGCACCGTCCGCTAGCCCCCCTCGCCGCCGGGCCGCCCCGGCGGCCGGTCGTCGCAGCCGCCCTGTACCGTGGACGGGCGGGACGCGCCCCCGCCGCGGCTGGGCGGCGGACGCGCGACGCGACGCGGCGTGGACCGACGACAGGGGGACCGGGTGGGCTTCGCGGACGAGAACAGCTACCTCGCGCAGGACGTCGGCGAGGTCGACCCCGACATCGCCCGCCTGCTGCGCGCCGAGGCCGAGCGCCAGTCCGAGACGCTCGAGATGATCGCGAGCGAGAACTTCACGAGCCACGCCGTGATGCAGGCCGTGGGCTCGGTGCTCACCAACAAGTACGCCGAGGGCCTGCCCGGGCGCCGCTACTACGGCGGCTGCGAGATCGTGGACCAGGTCGAGGAGATCGCGATCGCGCGGGCGAAGGCGCTGTTCGGGTGCGAGCACGTCAACGTGCAGCCCCACTCGGGCGCCACCGCGAACGAGGCCGCCTACCAGGCCGTGCTCACGCCGGGCGACCGGGTGCTCGCCATGGCCCTCGACCACGGCGGCCACCTCTCCCACGGGCTCCGCGTCAACTTCTCCGGGAAGCTCTACGAGTTCCACCACTACGGCGTGCGCCGGTCCGACGCCCGCATCGACATGGACCAGGTGCGCGCGTCGGCCCGCGAGCTGCGCCCCGCCCTGATCGTGGCCGGCGCCTCGGCGTACCCGCGCGTGATCGACTTCGCGGCCTTCCGGGAGATCGCCGACGAGGTGGGGGCCCTGTTCATGGTCGACATGGCCCATATCGCCGGGCTGGTCGCCGCAGGGGCGCACCCCACGCCGGTGGGTGTCGCCGACATCGTCACCACCACGATCCACAAGACGCTCGGCGGCCCGCGCGGCGGCATGATCATGTCCTCGGCCGCGCTCGGGTCGAAGATCGACCGGGCGGTGTTCCCGGGCCTGCAGGGCGGTCCCCTCATGCACGTCATCGCGGGCAAGGCCGTCGCGCTCGGGCACGCCCTCACCGACGAGTACCGCGAGCGCCAGCACCGCGTGGTCGCCAACTGCGCGGCGCTCGCCGACGAGCTGGTGGGGGCCGGCGTGAAGCTGGTCTCGGGCGGCACCGACAACCACCTGCTGCTGGTCGACCTGTCCGGCACGCCCCTCACCGGCGTCGACGGCGAGGCGCGGCTGGACGCGGCCGGCATCACCGTCAACAAGAACGGCATCCCGTTCGACGAGCGGCCGCCCACGGTCACGTCCGGGTTGCGGATCGGCACGCCCGCCCTCACCACGCGGGGGCTCGGCGAGCCCGAGATGCGCGAGATCGGCCGCATCATCGCGGCGGCCCTGGCGCCGGACGTGGACGACGAGGGGCTGGCGGCGCTGCGCGAGCGCTCGCGTGCCATCGGCGAGCGCTTCCCGCTCTACCCGCGGCTGCTCACCGGCTCGGCCGTCGCCTGACGGCGGCCGGGCGCCCGTGACCGCGCCGCGCCTGGACGAGGGCACCGCCGACGCCGACCCGCTGGTCACGTTCGGGCGGTGGTTCGCCGAGGCGCGCGCGGCCGGGGTGCACGAGCCGGAGGCGATGACGCTGGCCACCGCCGCCCCGGACGGCGCGCCGTCCGCGCGCATGGTGCTGCTGCGCGGGTGGGGCCCGGAGGGCTTCGACTTCTACACCAACTACGCCAGCCGCAAGGGCCGCGAACTCGACGCCAACCCGCGCGCGGCGCTGGTGCTGCACTGGCACCCGCCCGGACGGCAGGTGCGGGTGGAGGGCCGGGCCGAGCGGCTCCCGCGGGAGGCGTCGGAGGCCTACTTCCGCAGCCGGCCGCGGGGGCATCGCATCGGGGCCTGGGCGTCGGCGCAGGGCCGGCCGATCGCGGGCCGGACCGAGCTGGAGCGCCGGGTCGCCGACGAGGAGGCCCGCTGGGACGGGCGCGAGGTGGAGCTGCCGCCCCACTGGGGCGGCTACCGCGTGGTCCCGGAGGTGATCGAGCTCTGGCAGGCCGGGGCGGACCGGCTCCACGACCGGTTCGCGTACCTGCGCCGGCCGGACGGGGGCTGGTCGCGGATGCGCCTGTCGCCGTGACCGGCGGGCGGGGGGCGGCGCGCCGCCCCCCGCGCCACCCCTAGGACGCGGTGCCTGCCGCGGGCCCCGTGTTGGCCCCGGGGGCGCCGCCGCCGGGGGCCGTGCCCCCGCCCCCGCCGCCGCCCTCGCCGGGTGGGCAGTCGTCCCGCGGCACGCCGGGGGCCCCGGGCGCGTCCGGCGCCGAGGGCGTCCTGCCGTCCTGCACCGGCAGGGGCGCGTCCCCCGCCGTGCCCTGGGTGGTCACGGCCGCGGGCGCCGCGTCGTCCTCGGCGAACGCGCCGGCGGCGGCCCCGCCCAGGACGCCCACCGCCAGTCCCGCCGCCAGCGCGGCGGCCATCACGGGGACGCGGCGCCGCCCCTGCGCGGGCGGCGTCGCGCCCGGGTCGCGATCGGTCTCCATGCGTTTCTGAACCTCCTGGTCGCGTCGTCACCGGGCCGGGCCCGGCCGGCGGCCGCAGCCGCCGCACGCCCACACTCCACCCCGTCCCTGAGGCCGCCCTGAGAGCGGTCGGCGCGGCCCCGTGCGCCCGTTTGCCCGCCGGGCGCGGGCGGGGCTAGGGTCGGAGCGGATCGAGGAGGACACGTGCCGCGCCGCGACGCCTACCCCCTGGGGACGCCCTGCTGGGTGGACCTCGCCGTCCCGGACGTGGCCGCGGCGGCCGCCTTCTACCGGGAGGTGTTCGGCTGGCGGCCCGAGCCCGTCCCGGGGGCCGCGGGCTACGAGGTCATGCAGGCCGGCGGCGGCGCGGTGTGCGGCGTCTACGCGATGGGCGCGGAGCGCCGCGCGGCGGGCGATCCGCCGGCCTGGCTCCTCTACCTGACGGTGGACGACGCCGACGCCCGCGCCGGGCGCGCGCTCGCCCTGGGCGCGACGCCGGTCGCCGATCCCTACGACGTGCCCGGGGCCGGGCGGGCCGCCGTCATCGCCGACCCCACGGGTGCCCGCGTCGCGCTGTGGCAGGGCGGGGCGATGGCGGGCGCCGCGGTGGTCGCCGAGCCCGGTGCCCTGACGTGGAGCGAGCTCGCCACCACCGACCGCCGTGCGGCGGCGGCCTTCTACACCGCGCTGCTGGAGCTGCGGGCGGAGGACATGGAGGGCCCCTTCCCCTACACGACGCTGGTGGGGGGCGAGGGCCCGGTGGCCGGCGTCTACGAGCCGGGCGACGGGCCCTCGCGCTGGACGCCCTACTTCGCGGTGCAGGACGCCGAGGCCGCCGCCGGGCTCGCCGTGGCGGGCGGGGGACGGGTGCTCCAGGACCCCCTCGAGACCCCCTACGGCCGGATCGGAGTGATCGCGGATCCCGTGGGCGCCGTCGTGGCGATCGTGCAGCTGCCCGCCTAGGGCGCGCCGGGGGCACGGCGCGCGCGGCCGCCCCCGGGGGTAGGGTCCCGCCGATGCCGCGCCTCACCGTCCTGGACGGCACGCTGGCCCACGAGCACCTCGCCCTCGTGCGCGACCGCGAGACGACGCCGCCCGCCTTCCGCCGGGCCGTCGGGTCGCTGACGACGCTGGCGATCGCCGCCGCCCTGCGGGATCTCGAGGCCGTCGACGGCGTCGTGCAGACCCCCGTCGCGCCCGCACCCGTGCGACGGGCCGCCCGCCGCATCACCCTCGTCCCGATCCTGCGCGCCGGGCTCGCGATGCTCGAGCCGGCGCTGGCGCTGATGCCCGAGCGGGCGCGCGTGGGCTTCCTGGGCATGGCGCGGGACGAGGAGACGCTGCGACCGCGGGTGTACCTGGAGAGCCTCCCGGACGACCTCTCGGAGGACGACGTGGTCGCCCTGGACGTGATGATCGCGACGGGCGGGTCGTCGGTCGCCGCGCTCGCGGAGATCCAGCGGCTGTCCCCGGCGTCCCTGCGGCTGGTGGGGGTGATCGCGGCCCCCGAGGGGCTCCGGCGGGTGGCCGAGGTGCACCCCGGGGTGCACGTGACGGTGGCGGCGGTCGACGAGCGCCTCGACGCGCGCGGGTTCATCGTCCCCGGCCTCGGCGACGCCGGCGACCGCCTCTACGCGCCCGCGCGGCCGGGGGGCTGAGCCGCGACCGCGCTCGTCACGGGCGCGTCCTCGGGTCTCGGCCGGGAGTACGCCCGCCAGCTGGCCCGCCGGGGCCACGGACTGCTGCTGGTCGCGCGGCGCGCGCCGCTGCTGGAGGAGGTGGCGGCGCGGCTGCGCGCCACCCACGCGGTACCCGTCCGCGTGCTCGCCGCCGACCTCGCCACCGACGAGGGGATGGCCGCCTGCCGCGACGCGATGGACCAGGTCCGGCTGCGGGTGGCCGTGCTCAACGCGGGCGTCGGGTCGGTGGGGCCCTTCGCCGACCAGTCGCGGGCCCGTGAGGGGCGGATGGTGCGGCTCAACTGCCTCGCGGTCACCGACCTCGCCCATCACGCCCTCACGCGCATGCGCGCCACCGGGGGCGGCGACCTGGTGATCGTGAGCTCGGCCGCGGCCTTCCAGCCCCTCCCGCGGATGGCCGTGTACGCCGCCACCAAGGCGTTCGAGCTGCACCTGGCGGAGGCGCTGGCGCGGGAGGCGGCGCCGGACGGGGTGCGGGTGGTGGCGGTGTGCCCGGGTCCCACGCGCACGGGCTTCTCCGACGCCCTGCGGGCCGACGGGGGCGACCCCGGCCGGCGCGCGCGCTGGCCGTGGTGGATCCCCTCCGACGAGCCGGCCGCGGTGGTGGCCGCCACCTGGCGGGCCCTCGCGCGGGGGCGGCCGCGGGTCGCCACCGGCCTCGTGGCCCGCGCCGCGGCCGCCGGCACGGCGCTGCCGCGGCCCGCCGTGGTCGCCGTCGCCGACGGCGTGCAGCGCCTGCGGGCGGCCACGGGCCGCCGCCGTGGCGGCGGGGAGGCGCCGGCGCCGTAGGCGCCCAGGGGGCGGCGGGGGCCCGCCGGCGACCCGCGCGGGGAAGGGGACCGCGCCGCGGTCTAGAATCGCCCATCCCACGGACCCGCCGACCCGGGTCCCCCGAGGACGCTGCAGCCGTGACGACCACGCTCATCCCGGTGCTGTGCGCCATCGCGGCGGGTCTCCTGACCCTCGCGCTCACGCCGGCCGCCGCCCGCCTCGCCCGTCTCCTCGGGGCCGTCGACGTACCCTCGCGGCGCCGCATCCACACCCGACCCACCCCCCGGCTCGGCGGCCTGGCGATCTGCGTGGGCGCCACCGCCCCGGTGCTGTGGTTCCTGCCGGCGGGGATCGAGGGCCGCGGGCTCCTCGCCGGCGCCCTGCTCATCACGGTGCTCGGCGCGGTGGACGACACGCTGGGACTCGACCCGCTGCTGAAGCTCGCGGCCCAGGCCGCGTGCGCGGCCATCCCCGTCGCGGCGGGCCTCACGATCGACCACATCACGCTGCCCCTGGTGGGCCTCCAGGAGCTCGGCGACCTGCAGTACCCGCTCACCGTGTTCTGGTTCGTGGCGATCGTGAACATCATCAACTTCATCGACGGCATGGACGGTCTCGCCGCCGGGGTGGCGGGCATCGGGGCGACGAGCTTCGCCGTCATCGCCGCGTCGCTGAACCGCCCCGAGGCCGCCATCGGCGCGGCCGCCCTCGCCGGCGCGTGCGCCGCCTTCCTGGTGTTCAACTTCCACCCGGCGCGCATCTTCATGGGCGACGCCGGCTCGATGTTCCTGGGCTTCACCATCGCCGGCGTCGCCGTCAGCGGGGTGATGAAGAGCGCCGCGGCCGTCGCGGTCGTGCTGCCGCTGCTGGTGCTGGCGATTCCGATCCTGGACACGTCCTTCGTGGTCCTGAAGCGGCTCAAGTACGGCCGCCCGGTGTACGCCGCCGACCGGTCCCACTTCCACCACCGCTTCTTCACGATCGGCTGGGGGCAGCGCAAGACCGTGCTGGCCATGTACGCGTGGACGGCGCTCATGGGCGGCGTCGCGCTGGCCATCCGCTTCGTGCCCTACCGCTCGGCGGGCGGCGACTGGCACCTGTGGGGGACCCTGGTGCTCGCCTCCGCGGGGGTGGTGGCGCTGGCGGCCGCGGTGTACCTGGTCTACGTGCTCGAGATCCTCAAGTGGCGCAGCACGCCCGTGGTCACCATCGTCCGCAACGGCCGCGCCCACCGCGCCCAGGAGCGGCAGATGGCGGGCAACACCCGGTCCTGACGTTCGGTCCCGCAATACCGGTCATCCGGCCCCTCTCGCCGCCCGCCCGCCCTGCGGTGCCGGGGAGAACGGCCATTCCGAGGGGCTGCGGGGGGTGCACGATCGGGCCGGGACGGGGTACGCTCGTGACAGCGGGCACGAACATGCGTGCCAGGAGTCACGATCCGCTTGAGCAGGGGCTTTAGCACCGATCAACCGCGTTGATCGGCCCGGGGGCGGCTGGCATACTCCCGGCCGCCGCGCGGAGGCCCGCGCGCCGCCCGCCCCGCGCACAGGAGTCCGACTCGCGCCACCCGATCCCGCCCCGCCGCCGCCCCGCGTGAGCACGGCCGTCTACCCCTCCCCGCGGGAGGGCGCGCTGCCCTTCACCGCGGCGGTCCTCGGCACCGTGGTGGCGCTGCTGGCGCTCCCCGTGACCCTCCTGGCCGGCGCGCCGGTGGAGGGGTGGCTCCTCGGTTTCGGCCTGTGGATCGGCAACTGGACCGTCCACCTGCTGGCGAAGCGCGCGGCGGAGCGGGCACCGGCCACCACGGCCGTCGGCATCAGCGGCATCTCGCTGATGGGGCGCGCGTGGCTGGTCGCGATCGTGCTGTTCGTGTTCGCGCTCCGGGTCTCCGAGCCCATCGCGCTCACGGCGGCGATCGTGTTCCTGGCCGCCTTCACCTTCGATCTCACCGGACGGATGCTGCTGCACGGCATGAAGACCGACGGCACCCGCCCCTCAGCCGGGACGACCACCGACTCATGATCAGGAGCCACCTCCGCGCGGCCATGCTGGCCGCCGTCGTCGCGCTGCTCGCGCTCCCCGCCTGGGCGTCCGCCGCCGGCGGCGACTTCGACCCGTCGCTCGAGTTCGCGACGGAGCCGTACTGGACCGAGATCAAGCTCGGCCCCCTCGACCTCTCCATCAACAAGGCCGTCATCTACCTGCTGGTGAGCACGGCCATCATCTGCATCGGCAGCATCCTCGTGGTGCGCGGCGGGCTGCGGATGCGGCCCACCAAGGCGCAGAACGTGGTGGAGATGGTCTACGAGTTCGCCGACCGCCAGATCGGCCGCCAGACCCTGCCGGACCGGGCGATGCCCACCTGGTTCCCGTACCTGGCGACGCTGTTCCTGTTCATCGCGGTCAACAACATCGTCAGCTTCATCCCCTTCCCGACCTCGCACGAGACCGGGACGTTCCCGGCCGGGCTGCCCGACCTCGGGCTGTACGCGGCCACCGCGAACATCAACGTGACGCTGACGCTCGCGCTCCTCACCTTCCTGGCCACCCACATCGTGGGCGTGCGCGCCCACGGACCCGGGGGCTACCTGAAGACGCTCGTGCCGGACGCCCCCGGCGCGGTGAAGCCCTTCATCTTCGTCATCGAGGTGCTGTCGCAGATCCTGCGGCTCGTCAGCCTCTCGGTGCGTCTGTTCGCCAACCTCTTGGCGGGCCACCTGCTGATCATCATGGCCGGCGCGTTCGCCGTCCTGGTGGGCAGCGTCATCGGAGCCGTCGCCATCCCGTTCGCCGTGTTCTTCTACGTGTTCGAGTGGGTGCTGGTGGCCGGGCTCCAGGCGTTCATCTTCGCCCTGCTCTCCGGCGTGTACATCGGCTACGCCATGAACGCGCCCCACTGATCCGACCCCACCAAGGAGCAACATGGCACTCGAGGGCAACATCGTCGACGCCGCGAAGGCGCTCACCCTGGGCCTGTCCACCGGTCTCGGCGCCATCGGCCCGGGCATCGGCGTGGGCTACCTCTTCGGCAAGACCGTCGAGTCGGTCGCCCGCCAGCCCGAGCTTCGCGGCGAGCTGCTCGGCATCACGTTCCTGGGCCTCGCGCTGACGGAGGCGATCACCTTCTACGCCCTCCTGATGGGCTTCGTGGCCTTCTTCCTGGTCTAAGGGACCCAACCGGAGGTTCTGCACATGGGTACCCCGCTCGCCGAGGTACAGGCGATCCGCGCCGCGGGCGAGAACGTCCTCCTCGACCCCAGCCCGGGGCTGATGATCTGGACGCTCATCACGTTCGGGATCACGCTCTTCATCCTCAAGCGGTACGTCTTCGGACCGCTCGGCGCCGCCATCGAGAAGCGGCGGTCCGAGATCGCCCAGAGCATCGACGAGGCCGAGCGCAGCCGCGACGAGGCCCAGCGCCTGCTCTCGGAGTACAAGGTCCGTCTCGCCGAGGCGCAGAAGGAGGCCGACGCCCTGCGCGAGCGCGGGCGCAAGGAGGGTGAGCGCCGGGGTGCCGAGATCCTCTCGGACGCCCAGCAGCAGCGCGAGCGGGTGCTCTCCGACACGGAGGCCCAGCTGGAGGCCCAGACGCGCTCCGCCGCGGCGGGCCTGCGGGACGACGTGGTGACCCTCGCCATGGCGGCGGCCAGCAAGGCCACCCAGGGCGCCCTCACGCCGGCGGACCACCGCCGGCTGATCGAGCAGGCGCTGCAGGAGGCCGACCTGTCGCGCCTCGGGGGCGCCGAGGTGGCGTCCCGCTCGTGAGCGTCGCCGGCACATACGCGGAGGCCCTGTACGAGGCGGCGCTCGAGCGCGGGCAGGTGGCCGACGTCGGCGCCCAGCTCGGCGAGGTGCGGCGGGCGCTCGCGGAGAACCCCGACCTCGCCGACACGCTTGCGAGTCCCGAGATCGAGACCCGCGTCAAGAAGGGGGTCGTCGCCACGCTGCTGGCCGACGCCAACCCCCTGGTTGCGAACTTCGTCCAGGTGCTGCTCGACCGGGACCGCGCGGCCGAAATCGAGGAGATCGGCCAGGCGTTCGACGAGCGCGTCGCCGCGGCGGAGGGCCGGCTGCGGATCGTGGTCCGCACGGCCATCCCGCTCCCGGACGACCTGCGCGACGCCGTGGTCGGCCGCATCGAACGCGACACCGGCCGGCCCGTCGACGTGGAGACCGTCGTGGACCCTGCCATCATCGGCGGTGTGGTCATCGAGACCGACGGCTCGGTCGTCGACGCATCGGTGCGGCAGCGCCTGGAGGACATGCGCCGCGCGATGACCACCGCCCCGGTGCCGCTCGCCGCGACCGCCGAGTGAGCCCGCACACCACCACGACCCTTCCGACCCACCGTAGGAAAGACGAGGGCTGACCCACATGAAGCTGCGACCTGACGAGATCACCAAGGTCCTGCGCGCGCAGATCGAGCAGTACACGGGCCAGGTGGACGTCGAGGAGGTCGGGACGGTCCTCCAGGTGGGCGACGGCATCGCCCGTGTCCACGGGCTCCAGTCCGCCGTGGCGCTCGAGATGCTCGAGCTGCCGCACGGCGTCACCGGCCTCGCCCTGAACCTGGAGGAGGACAACGTCGGCGTCGTGCTCCTCGGCGAGGACTCCCTCATCAAGGAGGGCGACCCGGTGCGGCGTACGGGCCGCGTCATCCAGGTGCCGGTGGGCGAGGCGCTGCTCGGCCGCGTGGTGGACCCGCTCGGCAACCCGCTGGACGACCTCGGCCCGATCGAGACCGACCAGTACCGGCCGGTGGAGTTCAAGGCGCCGGGCGTGGTGCAGCGCCAGCCGGTGAAGGAGCCGCTGCAGACCGGCATCAAGGCGATCGACGCGCTGATCCCGATCGGCCGTGGACAGCGCGAGCTGATCATCGGCGACCGCGGCACGGGCAAGACCACCATCGCCGTGGACGCGATCATCAACCAGCGCGGCCAGGGCGTGAAGTGCTTCTACGTCGCCATCGGCCAGAAGGCCTCGACGGTGGCCCAGGTCGTCGCGCGCCTCAAGGCCGCGGGCGCCATGGACTACACGACGGTGATCGTGGCCAGCGCCTCCGCGTCGGCCTCGCTGAAGTACCTGGCCCCCTACGCCGGGTGCTCGATGGCCGAGTACTTCCTCTTCGGCGGCGAGCACGCCCTGTGCGTGTACGACGACCTCTCCAAGCAGGCCGACGCCTACCGGCAGATGTCCCTGCTGCTCCGGCGCCCGCCGGGCCGCGAGGCGTTCCCCGGCGACGTCTTCTACCTGCACTCCCGCCTCCTGGAGCGCGCCTGCAAGCTCAACGACGAGCTCGGCGGCGGATCGCTCACCGCGCTGCCCATCATCGAGACGCAGGCCGGTGACGTGTCGGCGTACATCCCGACCAACGTGATCTCGATCACGGACGGGCAGATCTTCCTGGAGAGCAAGCTCTTCTACTCCGGCGTCCGCCCGGCCGTGAACGTCGGCATCTCGGTGTCGCGGGTGGGCGGCTCCGCCCAGGTCAAGGCCATGCGCACCGTCGCCGGCCGCCTGAAGCTGGAGCTCGCGCAGTACCGCGACCTGGAGGCGTTCGCCCAGTTCGGCTCCGAGCTGGACGCCGCCACCCAGAAGACCCTGGCCCGGGGCGCCCGGCTGGTGGCGACGCTCAACCAGCCGGCCTACGCGCCGTGGCCGATGGAGGAGCAGGTGGCGATCATCTACGCCGCCAACAACGGCTACCTGGACCGGATCCCCACCGCCGACGTGCCGCGCGTCAACGAGGGGTTCCGCGACGCCCTCCGCGAGGAGGGCACGATCCTGGCCTCCATCCGGGACAGCAAGCAGCTCTCCGACGAGACCACCTCGAAGCTGGACCAGCTGCTGAACCGCGTCGTCGGCGACTTCGCGCCCCAGGCCGAGGCCCCGGCGGCCGAGCCGGTGGCGGCCTAGGCCCGGTGCCGAGCCAGCGCGACATCAAGCGGCGCATCGAGTCGGTGCGCAACACCCGCAAGATCACCCGCGCGATGGAGCTGGTGGCCTCGGCCAAGCTCCGTCGCGCGCAGGAGCGGATCGAGGCCCTGCGGCCCTACGCCCGCAACCTGCGGGGGGTCATGGCGCAGGCGTCCCGGCAGTCGGAGGCCAACCGCGCCTTCCCGCTGCTGCAGGAGCGTGACGAGGTGCGGCGGGCGGCCGTGGTGACCATCACCGGCGACCGCGGCCTGGCCGGCGCCTTCAACGTGAACATCCTGCGGGCCGGCTTCGGCGCCGACCGCGACCTGCGCGGCGACGGCGCCGACGACGTCGTCTACGTCGGGGTGGGCAAGAAGGGCTCGGGGACCCTGCGGTTCCGGCGGATGCCGATCGAGCGGACCTTCGAGGGCTTCTCCAGCGACCCGGGCTACGGCGAGGCGCAGCTGATCGCCGAGTACCTGGTGGAGCTCTTCACGTCCGGGCAGGTCGACCGCGTGCTGCTGGTCTACAACGCCTTCAAGTCCGTCATGCAGCAGCAGGTCACCGTCGAGCAGCTGCTGCCCATCGAGCGCCAGGTGGTGCTCGACGACGACGCCGACGACGACGGGGACGGGGAGCAGTCGCGCGCGCTGACGCTGTTCGAGCCCAGCGCCGAGGAGGTGCTGGCGCAGCTGCTGCCCGTGTACGTCAACACCACGATCTACCGCGCGCTGCTGGAGAGCGCCGCCGCCGAGCACGCCGCCCGGCGCAGCGCCATGCGCAACGCGTCCGACAACGCGGGGGGCCTGATCACGGACCTCACGCTCAAGATGAACCGGGCCCGTCAGGCCGCCATCACCCAGGAGATCCTCGAGGTGGTGGCCGGTGCGGACGCGCTGCAATAGGGAGGGGACCCTGTGACGACCAAGGCCAGGACGGGGACCGTCCTCGAGATCAAGGGCGTCGTGCTGGACGTCCGGTTCGAGGGCGCTCTGCCGGCGATCTACAACGCGCTGGAGATCCCGCGCGAGGACGGCAGCACGCTGGTGGCCGAGGTGCAGCAGCACCTGGGCGACGACCGGGTCCGCGCGGTGGCCTTCGACACCACCGACGGCCTCGCCCGGGGGGCGGAGGTGCGTGACACCGGTGCCCCGATCTCCGTGCCGGTCGGCGACGCGACCCTCGGCCGCATCTTCAACGTGCTGGGCGACGTCATCGACCAGGCGGGACCGGTCAACGTGACGACCCGCTGGCCTATCCACCGGGCCGCCCCGGGCTTCGATCAGCTCAACCCGAGCGCCGAGATCTTCGAGACCGGCATCAAGGTCGTGGACCTGCTCGCCCCGTACGTGAAGGGCGGCAAGGTGGGGCTCTTCGGCGGCGCCGGCGTGGGCAAGACCGTGCTCATCCAGGAGCTGATCCACAACATCGCCCAGGAGCACGGGGGCCTGTCGGTGTTCGCCGGCGTGGGCGAGCGCACCCGCGAGGGCAACGACCTCTGGCTCGAGATGAAGGAGTCCGGGGTCATCGACAAGACGGCCCTGGTGTACGGCCAGATGAACGAGCCGCCCGGCGCCCGCCTGCGCGTGGCCCTGAGCGGCCTCACGATGGCCGAGTACTTCCGCGAGGAGGGCGGCCAGGACGTGCTGCTCTTCATCGACAACATCTTCCGGTTCGTGCAGGCGGGCTCCGAGGTGTCGGCGCTCCTCGGCCGGATGCCCTCCGCCGTGGGCTACCAGCCCACGCTGCAGACCGAGATGGGCGACCTGCAGGAGCGCATCACCTCCACCCGCCGGGGCTCGGTCACCTCCGTGCAGGCCATCTACGTGCCGGCGGACGACCTCACCGACCCGGCGCCGGCCGCGTCGTTCGCGCACCTCGACGCCACGACGGTGCTGTCGCGCGACATCGCCGCCAAGGGCATCTACCCGGCCGTGGACCCGCTCGACTCGACCAGCCGCATCCTCTCGAAGGACGTGGTGGGCGAGGAGCACTACGAGACCGCCCGCCGGGTGCAGGAGATCCTGCAGACCTACCGCGACCTGCAGGACATCATCGCGATCCTCGGCGTGGACGAGCTCACCGACGAGCAGAAGCTCGCCGTGGCCCGTGCCCGCCGCATCGAGCGGTTCCTGTCGCAGCCCTTCCACGTGGCGGAGGCGTTCACCGGCACGCCGGGCAAGTACGTGCCGCTGACCGAGACGATCCGCGGCTTCCGCGAGATCGTGGACGGCCAGCACGACGACCTGCCCGAGCAGGCCTTCTTCCTCGTCGGCAGCATCGACGAGGCGGTCGAGAAGGCCGCCTCGCTGCGGGGCTAGGGTGTCGACGGCCGAGCGCAAGCGCCTGGGGGTGAGGCTCCTCACCCCCGAGGGCACCGTGTTCGACGGGGTCGCCGCCATGGTGGTGGCCCCGAGCGCCGCGGGTGAGATCGGCCTGCTGCCCCGGCACGAGCCGCTGGTCTGCGCGCTCAAGCCCGGCGAGACGCGGCTGCGCATGCTCGACGACAGCACCCAGGTGTTCGCCACCGCCGAGGGCTACCTCTCGATCGGCGAGGACCGCGTGCTGATCCTCGTCGAGCAGGCCGAGGAGGCCTCGCAGATCGACATGGCCGCCGCGGAGGCCGCCCTGCGGCAGGCCGAGGAGGCCGTCGACGCCGCCGGGGGCGACGACGCGGCGCGGGTCGCCGCCGAGGCCGCGCGCCGGCGCGCCGAGAACCGGGTGCGCGTGGCGGGCGCCCGCCGCTAGGCCGGTCCCGGGGTCATCCCCGGGCCGCGTGAGATGAGAGATTTCTCATCCCCGTGCCACCTGCCTCTCGGCCGGGGCGGTGAGGGTCGCCGCATGCCGACGCCGCTCGCCCACCGGGCCCTCCCGCTGACCGCCCTCGCGGTCCTCGTCCTGCTGCTGGTGCACCTCGCCGGGACGCACGCCGTGGCCCAGCCGGCGTTCGCCACCCGGCTGCCGGTCGTGGTCATCGACGCGGACGGGCCGATCGTGGACGACCCGAAGGTCGGGGCGGACATGCGGATCATCCACCGCGGGGGCGGAGGGCTGAACCGGCCCGGCGACCGCGCCGGGGTGTACCACGGGCGCATCGAGATCGAGGTCCGTGGCCAGTCGTCGCAGCGGTTCCCCAAGAAGCAGTTCTCCCTGGACCTGGTGGACGCCCGCGGGGAGGGCCGGGAGGCCCCCCTGCTCGGCATGCCGGCCGAGAAGGACTGGGTGCTGTACGCGGCCTACAACGACGGCACCCTCATGCGGAACGTCGTGGCGTACCGCGCGGCGCGGCAGCTCGGCGGGTACGCGGCGCGCACGCGGTTCGTGGAGCTGGTGCTGAACGGCCGGTACTGGGGCGTCTACGTGCTCATGGAGTCGCTCGAGCTGGGCGACGACCGGGTCAGCTCGCCGGTCGCGGGCTCCGACGGCTTCCTGCTCGAGTACACGACCATGGGCAAGCTCAACCCCGGCGACACGTGGTTCCGGACGCCCGTCACGCGGACCCCGCTCGTCTACGCCGACCCCGAGCGCGGCGACATGACGCCCGGGCAGGCCCGCGCGATCGCGCAGCGGGTGGGGCGGTTCGAGCGCGCGCTGTACCGGCGGGGCTACCGGCACCCGACGCAGGGCTACCGCGCGCACCTCGATCTGCCCGCCGCCGTCGACTACGCCCTGCTCTACGAGCTGTTCCGCAACTACGACGCCTTCTCGGCGAGCACCTACATCCATGAGGGCCGCGGCGGGCGGCTGGCGATGGGGCCGCTGTGGGACTTCGACCTGTCGATGGGCAACCCGCCGGCCCTGCTGCCGCCGCGCGGCTGCTCCCTGTGCGACCGGCGCTGGGTGTCGCGGTGGTACGACGACCCCGTGTTCGTCCGCGCGATGCAGGCGCGGTGGACCCAGCTGCGCCGGCAGGGCTTCGTGCGCCGCCTGGTCGCCGGCATCGAGCGCGACGCGCGCGCGCTCGCGCCCGCCCAGGTGCGCAACCTGCGGCAGTGGCCCATCCTGGGGTACCGGCCCCTCGACCCGGGGGCGTCCGATGCCTCGCTGCGCGCGTCGCACCGGGGGGAGACAGCCCGCCTCACCTCCTGGCTCCGCATCCGCTCCGCCTGGTTGACCGCCAACCTGCCCCGCATCGGCCGCCTCTGATCGCCCCACCCCCCGTCCGGTCAGTACCCCGGACGGGGGATCCTGATGGAGGATCGGCGGGTTCCGGAAACGGCGCGAGGGGTGGGCATGCGGGCAGGCGGCGGGCGGACGTGGCGGGCTGTGCTGGGGGCGGGGACTCTCGCCGGTCTCGTGGCGGGGCCGGGGGCCACCGCGTTCGGTGTCACCGAGACGTTCCCGGCGGGGCAGGCCACGACGTGGGTCGTGCCGGCGGGTGTCACGTCCGCGACGTTCACCCTGGAGGGCGCCCAGGGTGCCGGGGTCCCGGGCGCCGCCGGCGGCCGAGGTGCGCGGGTGCGTGCGACGCTCGCCGTGACGCCGGGTGCCCGCTACACCATCACCGTCGGCGGGTCCGGAGAGACGCCCGCGGCGCTCGACGAGTTCGATGAGGTCGTCGCGTACGGCTTCAACGGCGGCGGCGGGCCGCCCGGCGGCGGCCCCGGCAGATGGGGCGGCGGTGCGACGGACGTCCGCACCGGCGGGATCGCCCTCGCCGACCGGGTGCTGGTCGCCGGTGGCGGAGGGGGCGCCGGCTACGGGCCCGCCGACGACGTCCTCACCGAGGAGACCATCTTCGGAGCGCCCACACCGGCGGGTGACAGCGGTGCCGCGGGTGGCGACGGCGCCGGCGGCGCTGCCGCCGGCGGAGGGCGTGGGGGCGGGCCGGGCACCGCGACGGCCGGCGGCGCCGGCGGCGCGGGTGGTTCGGGTGGCTTCCCGGGGTCCGCCGGCGGGTCGGGCGGACCCGGCATCGGAGGTTCCGCGGGCGAACGGGGCGCCGGAGGCGGCGGCGGCGGCTGGTACGGCGGAGGGGGTGGGGGTCAGCGCGGCGCCAACCTCTTCGGCTTCCTGATCACCAGCGGAGGGAGCGGCGGAGGCGGCGGCGGTTCGAGCCACCCGGCGGACGGGGTCATGGGAGCCGAGGTCACCGAGGCGGTCAACGAGGGCGACGGCACGGCGTCGGTCAGCTACGAGCCCGCGCCCGCCGACACGACGCGCCCCTCGGTGACGGTGACCCAGGCCGAGGGCCAGGCCGACCCGGCGAGCACGTCGCCGGTCCGGTTCGCGGTCACGTTCTCGGAGCCGGTGAGCGGCGTCACCGCCGCGGACGTCGCCCTGTCGGGCACCGCGGGCGCCACGACGGCCGCGGTCAGCGGGTCCGGCGCGACCTACACGGTGTCGGTCTCGGGCATGACCGCCGACGGCACGGTCACGGTGTCGATCCCCGAGGCCGCGGCCGCCGACGCGGCCGGCAACACGAGCACCGCCTCGGCGGGCGGGGACGGCACCGTCACGTACGTGCGTCCGGACTCCGCCCCGCCCACCATCACCTGCCGGGTCAGCCCCGAGCGCCTCCGGCCCCCGAACCACAGGCTCGTGGACGTTCGGGCGACCGTCAGCGCGCGCGACGACCGGCCGGGGGTCACGGCGACCCTGGTCTCGGTCACCAGCGACCAGCGCGACGCGGGGCTCGCGAAGGACGACGTCGCCGGGGACGTCCAGGGGTGGCAGACCGGCACGCTCGACACCGCCGGCCGTCTGCGCGCGGAGCGGTACGGGCGCGACCGCGTCTACACGCTCGTCTACCGGGCCCGCGACGCGGCGGGCGCCACGGCCACCTGCGCGGCGCTCGTGACCGTCCCGAAGGGCGCCTGAGCCGCGGGGCGGGCGCCCGGCAGGGCGCCCGCCCGGGCCGCACGCGGGGCTAGCCTGCGGCGGTGATCGCCGTCCCCACGGTGCTGCGCGTCCCCGCCTTCCGGCGGGTCTGGCTCGCCTCGCTGGCCTCCAACTGCGGCAGCTGGCTGCAGGTGGTCGCGGCCGGCTGGATGGTGCTGCAGATGACCGGGTCGCCGGCGGCCGTCGGCGCCCTCGCGCTGGTGGCGCGCGGCCCCGCGTTCCTGCTGTCGCTGTGGGGCGGGCGGCTGGCCGACCACTTCGACCGGCGCCGGGTCGGCATGTGGACGTTCGCGCTGCAGGGCGCGGCCGGGGGGGGCATGGCGGTGCTGTCGGCCGCCGGCGCGCTGAGCGTGCCCGTGATCTTCGCGCTTACATTCGCGCTGGGGGTGGGCTTCGCGCTGGGGCTGCCGGCCATGCTCGCCCTCATCCCGGCGCTGGTCCCGCCCGAGCGGCTGGGGCAGGCGGTCTCCCTGAACGCCGCGGGCATCAACGTGGCGCGGCTGGCCGGTCCCGCCGCCGGCGGCCTCGTGTTCGACCTGGCCGGCCCCACGTGGTGCTTCGCGCTGAACGCGTTCTCGTTCCTGGCCCTGATCGTGGCCCTGGCGCGGGTGCGCCCGCGTCCGCAGCCCCCGCGGGCGCCGGGCACGGGCGTCCGCGGCGCGCTGGCGCTCGCCGCGCGCGACCGGCCCCTGCGCAGGCTGCTGGTGGGGATGGCCCTCTTCACGACCCTCGCCTCGCCCGTCCAGGAGCTGGCGCCCGTCGTGGCGGACCGGCTCGACGCGGGTCCCCGGGGCCTCGGCTTCCTGCTGGGGGCGATGGGTGGCGGCGCCCTGCTCGGCGCGTGGCTGCTGGAGGCCCTCCACCGGGCGGGCATGGGCCGGGGCACGGCGCTGCCGGTGGCGACCCTGGCCTTCGCCCTGGGGATGGCGGCGGTGGCGCTCGCGCCCACCACGGCGACGGCCATCGTGGCCATGGGCGCGTGCGGCGTCGTGTGGATCTGGATGTTCATCGCGACGAACACCTCGATCCAGCTGCGCTCGCCCACCGGCATGGTGGGCCGCATGCTGGGCCTCTACCAGCTGGCGGTGGTGGGGCCGATCGCGCTGGGCTCCGCCGCGGCGGGGGCGCTCGCCGACGTGGCCGGCATCCGGGCCAGCCTGATGCTGTGCGCCGTGCTGCTGGCGGCCTGGGGGGTATACGCCCTGGCCGACCGCATCCCCGGCATCGACGCCGCCCGCGCCCCCACGGCGGGGACGCGGGAGATGTGAACCGGCCGGGGGCGCCGCTCCCCCAGCCGGCAGGCATGGCCCCCGCGGACGGGGGCCGCTGTCAGCGGGCGGACCGCGCGGGGACGCTCTCGGGCAGCGGGCGGTGACGGCGCGCCGACTCGGCGAGCCGCGCGCGATGCGCCGCGCGGGCCGCGTGGAACGCCTCCCAGTCGCTGACCGGGTCGCGCATCTGGTCCGGCTCGGTGCGGGGCTGCTCACGCCGGTCGAAGGGCACGTTCATGTCGACCTCCATCGTGTGCCGCGAATGTGCGCACAGTTCACGGGAACCCGGGGGACGCGCGCATCGGGGGAATCCCTCGCGTGATGCGGGGCGGGCGCCCCCGGCGCCGTCGCGCCGCTCCCGGGGCGGGCGCGGGCGGTCGCCCGGAGCTCCCGTGGGGGACGGCCGCGCCGGCGGCCCGGCGCCGGGCGGGCCCCGCGGGTCCGCCAGCCGCCGCCTCCGTCACCCGGCCGCGGGTGCCGCCACCGCCGCTCGGCTATCCTGCCCGGGTGGACGAGGTGCACCTGGCGGAGCAGCTCATCGCCATCGACACCTCCGAGCGACCCGGCGTCGACCATGCGGTCGACTTCGTCGCGGGATGGCTGGAGGGGAGATGCGTCCCCGTCCGTGAACTGCGGTTCGCGGACCGACGCTGCGTGCTCGCCTGCGTGGGCGACGGTCCGCGCCGTCTGCTGCTGAACGGGCACCTCGACGTGGTGCCGGGACACCCGGACCAGTTCGTCCCTGTGCGCCAGGGCGGTCGCCTGTACGGGCGCGGCGCCTACGACATGAAGGCGGCGGTGGCCGCGATGATGCTGGCGATGTCGGAGTGGAGCCGCGACGGCCTGGAGGGCGTCCAGGTCGAGCTGCTCGTGGTGCCCGACGAGGAACGGTCGGAGCCGGGGGAGAACTGCTCCGAGATGATCGTGCGCGACGGGCTGCGGGCCGACTTCGTCATCTGCGGCGAGCCGACGGACATGCACGTGGGCGTCCAGGCCAAGGGCGTCGCGATGCTGGAGCTGATCGTGCCCGGGGTGTCGGCGCACGGCTCCACACCCTGGCTGGGGCAGAACGCCATCACGCGGGCGCTCGACCTGTTCCGGGCCATCGAGGCGCTGCCGTTCATGCGCGAGCGCAGCGCGATGTTCCCGGCGCCGTCGGTCAACCTGGGGCGCATCGCGGGGGGCGACGTGCTCAACCGGGTCCCCGACCTGTGCCACCTGTACGTGGACGTCCGCACCCTGCCGGGGCAGTCCACCGACGAGGTCCTCGACCAGATCCGCGGTCTCGACCCCGAGGTGTCGGTCGAGGTGCTGGTGGCGCGGCCGCCGGCCGACCTGTCGCCCGACCACGCGCTCGTGCAGGAGTTGCTGGCGGAGGCCCGCGCCGTGCAGCCCGGCGCGCTCGCCGTCGGCCGGGACGGGTCCTCCGACGCCGTGGCCTTCCTCGAGGTGGGCGTGCCCGCCGTGGAGTACGGCCCCACGGGCGCGGGCCACCACGGCCCGCGCGAGTGGGTCGACATCGGGAGCCTGAGCCGGTACCGCGAGTCGCTTGTGCGCTTCGCCCGCCGCGTCGGTGCCGACACCCCGTCCGTGGCGGCCGTGTGACCGGCGGGGAGGGGGATCCCCGCTACTACCGGGTCCCGCCGCCCCGGCGGCGCTGGCCGTCGCTGCTGGCATGGGGCGTCTGGCTGGTGGCCGGGCTGCTCGCCGCCGCCGCGTACGGCTCGTGGGCCTTCATCGACGACACCATCTCCCAGGCCAGCCCGAACAGCCGCCGCGTGAACGAGGCGCGCCGGGTGGCCGACCCGGTGCTGCCGGGGCAGCCCATCAACGTGCTGCTCATCGGCTCCGACAGCCGCGGCCGCGATCAGGGCGACCCGGGGCGCAGTGACTCGGTGATCCTCGTGCGGCTCGACAGCCAGCAGGGCTTCATCTCGATGCTCAGCTTCCCGCGCGACTCCTACGTCACCATCCCGGGCCACGGCCGGGGGAAGCTCAACTCGGCCTACACGCTCGGCGAGCAGAGCGGCCGCGGCGGCCCGGCGCTGCTGATGGAGACCGTCAAGGGGATCACCAAGCAGCCCATCAACTACTACGTCAACGTCGACTTCAAGGGCTTCGCGCGCCTGGTCAACGAGATCGGCGGGGTCTACATCGACGTCGACCGCCGGTACTTCAACGACAACTCCGGGCCCGTGAAGTACGAGATGATCGACCTCCGGCCGGGCTACCAGCGCCTGCTGGGCGACGACGCGCTCGACTTCGTGCGCTACCGCCACAGCGACTCGGACTTCGCGCGCATCGTGCGCCAGCAGATGTTCCTGAGCGAGGTCAAGCGCAAGGTGCGCTCCAGCCTGGGCAACCTGGTGCAGGGGCCGTCGTTCCTGCGGCTCATCGCCCGCAACACCGAGACGAGCATCCGCTCGTCGGACCGCCTCCTGGACATCGTGCGTATGGCGGTCGAGACGCCCGACGAGCGCGTGTTCCGCATCACGCTCGAGGGCACCGACGGCACCACGGAGGCCGGCGAGTACATCGCGGTGCTGGACGACGCCGCCGTCGCGGACGCCGTGCGCCAGTGGATCAGCCCGGAGTTCACGGGCGTCAGCGCCCCCAAGGTGGACCCGCGGCAGGTGAGCGTGCGCGTGCTGAACGGCTCGGGGCGCACGCTGGTGGCCGAGGAGATGGCCGGGCTGCTGCGGGCCAAGGGCTACCGCGCGACGGCGGGCGGCAACGCCAACGACTTCTCCTACCGCCACTCGGCCGTGTTCTTCGACGGCGAGCGGCCCGCCAGCGTGGCGGCGGGGCGCGCCGTGCAGACGCTCATCGGCCCCAACGCCGGCCTGCAGTCGCTCGACACGGCGCGCACCGGCGGGGCCGACGTGGTGGTCGTGGTGGGCACCGACTTCGCGGGCTCGCTCTACACCCCGCCGCGCACCCCCACGCGCCCGCCGGCGCCGGACGTGGTGGGCACCACGTCGCTGGTGCCGAAGTTCCGCCGCATCGCCCAGCAGACCGGGATGCCGCTGATGGTGCCCACGCGGGTCGCGCGCGGGTCCCGGGTGGTCGACGTGATCGTCTACCGCATCAACACCGGCGGCCGCGGCCCGTGGGCCGTGAAGGTGGTCCTCGAGCTGCCGGGCGGGACCTCGCGCTACTGGGGGATCATGGCCACGACCATGAAGGACCCGCCCATCCTGGCGGGCCGCACGGGCGAGCTGCGCCGCGGCGGCGGGCTCGTGCCCCTGTCCACGTACTACAACGGGCGGCTGCTGGTGCGCGACGCCTTCGAGCGCGACGGGGTGCGCTACTGGGTGTCCAACACCATCGACCGCAGGCGGGCGCTCTCGGCCGAGACCATCCACTCCATCGCCCGCTCCTTCCGGCCGGTCGGCCAGGCCAGACTGGCCCGAGGGGTGGCAGACACCCCCGTCGAGATCGGCGACGATCCGTCGACCCCGTGACACGGCGGCGACCGCGACGACGAAAGGGCACGCCCACATGACCCTGCAGGACCCACCGGGGGGCCCGGCCTCCGCCCCCCGGCCCGCGGCGGAGCCCGCACCCCCGCCCACGGCGCGCATCGGCGTGGTGGGCGCGGGCTACGTCGGGCTGGTCACCGGCGTGTGCCTGTCGGCGCTGGGCCACCAGGTGTGCGTGCGCGACATCGACCCGCGCAAGATCGGCGCCCTCAACGACGGCGGGGTGCCCATCTACGAGCCGGGCCTCGACCGCCTGATGCGCGAGAACGCCGAGCGCCTGCGCTACACGCTGTCGATGGAACGCATGCTCGACACCTCGGACATCATCTTCGTGGCCGTCGACACCCCGCCCACCTACTCGGGCGACGCGGACCTGTCCCGGGTGATGACGGTGGTGGACGAGCTGGCGGCGGTCGGCGGCGACGCGCGTCACGTGCTGGTGATGAAGAGCACGGTGCCGGTGGGCACCGGGCAGCAGGTGCGCGCCGCCCTCGACCGGAGGGGCCTCGGGCACGTGGGCTACGTGTCCAACCCCGAGTTCCTCAAGGAGGGCGCCGCGATCAGCGACTTCATGCGCCCCGACCGGGTCGTGCTGGGCGACTTCGACCGGGCCGACGGCGACCGGGTCGAGGCCCTCTACGCGCCGCTCGGCGCGCCCGTGCTGCGCACCAGCGTGCCCACCGCCGAGATGGTCAAGTACGCCTCCAACGCCTTCCTCGCCACGAAGATCTCGTTCATCAACGAGATCGCCAACGTGTGCGAGGAGGTCGGCGCCGACGTGGGCGTGGTCGCCCAGGGCATGGGCCTGGACCAGCGCATCGGGCGCGCCTTCCTGCAGGCCGGCATCGGCTTCGGCGGGTCGTGCTTCCCCAAGGACGTGGCCGCCCTCAAGCAGCTGGCGGGCAACTCGGGGTACCACTTCCAGCTGCTCACCAGCGTGATCGAGGTCAACGAGCTGCAGAAGCGGCGCGTCGTGGGCAAGCTCAAGAAGCACCTCGGCGCCCTCGGCGGCAAGCGCGTCGCGATGCTGGGGCTGGCCTTCAAGCCGGGCACCGACGACATGCGCGAGGCGGCGAGCCTGGTGCTCGCCGGCCGTCTCCTGGCCGAGGGCGCGCAGGTGGTGGCCTGGGACCCGGTCGTCACCGACGTCTCCGACCGCCTCGGGGGCGTGGCCATCGCCGCCCACCCCACCGAGGCGCTGGAGGGCGCCGACGCGTGCGTGGTGGTCACCGAGTGGCCCGAGGTCCGGGCGCTCGACTGGCCGGCGCTGGTGGGCCGCATGGCCCGGCCCGTGCTGATCGACGGGCGCAACGCCCTCGACCCGGACGCGATGGCCGCCGCGGGCTTCACCTACGAGGGCATCGGCCGGCTGCCCGCCGTCGACGCCGGGCGGGGGTCCTGATGCAGGCCGTCGTGCTGGTCGGCGGCGAGGGGCGGCGCCTGCGCCCCCTCACCGACACCCGGCCCAAGCCCATGATGCAGCTCGTCGACCGGCCCTTCGTGGCCCACCAGATCGACCTGCTGCGCCGGCACGGCGTCACGGACGTCGTGTTCTCCTGCGGGTACCGGCCGGACGCGCTGCGCGCGCACTTCGGCGACGGCGAGGCCCTGGGCGTGCGCCTCCGGTACGTCGTCGACCCGGAGCCGCTGGGGACGGCGGGGGCGGTCGCCAACGCCCGCCCGCTGCTGGACGGGGGCGAGGTGCTGGTGCTCAACGGCGACATCCTCACCGACCTGGACCTCACCGCGGTGCTCGCGGCGCACCGGGCGGCGGGCGGGGACGGCAGCATCGTGCTGACGCCCGTGGCCGACCCCAGCGCCTACGGCCTGGTGCGGCTGGCGCCCGACCGGGCGGTCCGGGAGTTCGTGGAGAAGCCCTCCCCCTCCCAGCTGATCCCGGGCGAGCCGTACCGGATCAACGCGGGCACCTACGTGCTCGGCCCGGCGGCGCTCGACCTCATCCCGTCCGGCCGGGCGTGCTCGATCGAGCGCGAGATCTTCCCGGCGCTGGCCGCGGGGGGCCGCCTGTTCGGCCACCCGAGCGACGCCTACTGGCGCGACATCGGCACCCACGCGTCCTACCTGGAGGCGCACACCGACGTGCTCGCCGGGGAGGTCGCCACGGAGAGCCCCACGGGCGAGGCCTACGTCGGCCCCGGCACCGAGGTCGCCCCGGGCGCGCGCGTCGGCAACCGCTCCTCCCTGGGGGCCGGCTGCCGCGTGGGAGCCGGGGCCGAGGTGCGCGGCAGCGTCCTCGGCGACGGCGCCGAGGTGGGGGCGGGCGCCCGGGTCGTCGGCGCGGTGCTCGGCGCCGGTGTGCACGTGGGGGAGGGCGCCGAGCTGCGCGGCCTCGTCGTGGCGGGTGACGGCGCGACCATCGCGGCGGGGGCCCGCCTGGTGGGACCCACCTCCGTGCCCACGGGCGGGACGGCGGGCGCCGCGCCGGTGCGGGCGGGCGCGGCGTGAGCGGCGCGGCGCTGGACGGCGGGGAGGCCTACGCGCGCGACTCGCTCGGCCTGGTGGCCGACATGGCGCGCTCGGTCGACGCCTTCGACGAGGCCCGCCGCGGGGCCGAGGCCGTCGACCTCGTGTGGCCGCCCGAGGCGGTGCGCAACGTGGCGATCTGCGGCATGGGGGGATCGGCGATCGCGGGCGACCTCGTGGTCGGCGCCTACCGCGAGCGGCTGCGCATGCCCGTGTCGGTGCTGCGCGACTACTACGTGCCGGGCTGGCTGGGCGAGGACACCCTCGTGATCCTCTCGAGCTACTCGGGCGAGACCGAGGAGACGCTCACGGCGGCCTCCCAGGCGGTGGAGCGCAACGCGCTGTGCGTGGCGATCACCAGCGGCGGCAAGCTCGGCAGCTTCTACCGCGAGCAGGGCGTCCCGGTCATCGACCTGCCGCCGGGCCTGCAGCCGCGGGCGGCGCTGCTGCGCCTGCTGGTGCCCCTGGTGGTGGTGCTGTCCCGGTTCGGCGTCGTCCCGCCCGCCGCGGCGGAGCTCGACGACGCCCGCGACGCGGTGGAGCGCGGGGTGGAGGCCCTCGGGCCCGGCGTGCCGCAGGAGGTCAACCCCGCGAAGGCCCTCGCCGCGCAGCTGCTCGGCACCCTGCCGGTGATCTGGGGGGCGGAGGGCACGGCCGCGGTGGCCCAGCGCTGGAAGGGGCAGGTCAACGAGAACGCCAAGGCGCCCGCCTACTGGGGCGTGCTGCCCGAGGTGGACCACAACGAGATCTGCGGCTTCGAGGGCATGGGTGCCCTGGGGCCCGAGACCCGGCTGGTGCTGCTGCGCGACCCGCGGCACCACCGGCAGGTGATCCGCCGGTTCGACCTCACCCGCGAGCTCGTGGCGCCGCACGTCGGGGGCGTGCACGAGATCGAGGCCGAGGGCCGCACCCCGCTGGGGCGCGCGCTCGACCTGGTCATGGCCGGCGACTACACCTCGCTGTACCTGGGCCTGCTGCGCGGCGTCGACCCGGGCCCGGTCGAGATGATCGGCCGGCTCAAGGGGCGCCTGGCCGAGACCGGCTACGGGAGGGCGCAGGCGACCAGGTGAGCGCTCCGGCGCACGACGTCGCGGACCTCGCCCGCGCGGGCGAGGGCCTGCGCCGCATCGCCTGGGCGGACGGCGAGATGCCCGTGCTGCGGGCCATCCGCGAGGACTTCGCGGCCCGGCGGCCCCTGGCCGGGCTGCGGGTGGCGGCGTGCCTGCACGTCACCGCCGAGACCGCGAACCTGGTGCGGGCCCTCGGGGCGGGCGGCGCGGACGTGGTGCTGGTCGCGTCCAACCCGCTCTCCACCCAGGACGACGTGGCCGCCGCGCTCGTGCGGGAGTGGGGCGTCCGCGTGCTGGCCCGCCGGGGCGAGGACGCGGCGACCTACTACCGGCACATCGGCGCGGCGATCGACCATGCCCCGCACATCACCATGGACGACGGTGCCGACGTCATCGGCGTGCTGCACGGCGAGCGGCGGGAGGCGGCTGCCGGGGTGATCGGGGGCACCGAGGAGACCACCACCGGAGTGGTGCGGCTGCGGGCCCTGGAGCGGGAGGGCGGGCTGCTGTTCCCGGTCCTGTCCGTCAACGACGCCCGCACCAAGCACATGTTCGACAACCGCTACGGCACCGGCCAGTCCACCGTCGACGGCCTGCTCCGGGCGACCAACATCCTGCTGGCGGCGCGCACCGCGGTGGTGGCGGGGTACGGCTGGTGCGGCCGCGGGGTGGCGAGCCGCCTGCGCGGCATGGGCGCGCGGGTCGTGATGACCGAGGTGGACCCGCTGCGGGCCCTCGAGGCGGTGATGGACGGATTCGAGGTGCGCACGATGGACGAGGCCGCCGGCGTCGGGGAGGTGTTCGTCACGGCGACGGGCGACGTCGACGTGATCCGGCCGGAGCACGTCGCGCGCATGCGCGACGGCGCCATCCTGGCCAACGCCGGCCACTTCGACGTGGAGATCGACGTGCCGGGCCTCGCGGCGGCGGCCGTGGGGCAGCGGGAGGTGCGCCCGCTGGTGCGCGAGTACACGCTGGCCGACGGGCGGCGGATCAACCTCCTGGCCGACGGGCGCCTGGTGAACCTGGCGTCGGCCGAGGGGCACCCGGCCTCGGTGATGGATATGAGCTTCGCGAATCAGGCCCTCGCGGTGGAGCACCTGGCCCGGCACGGGCGGGACCTGCCGCCGGGCGTGCACCCGGTGCCCGCGCACCTGGACCGCGACATCGCCCGCCTCAAGCTCACCACGCTCGGCATCGCCATCGACGCGCTCACCGACCGGCAGCGCGCGTACCTCGCGACCTGGGAGCAGGGCACGTGACCACCGCCGCCGAGGGGCTCGCGCCCGAGGACGTCCTGCGGCTGGGGGACGGGGAGATCGTGGTGCTCGACCAGACCCTGCTGCCGGGCGAGGTGGTGCACCGCCGGCTCGGCTCCTGGCCCGAGGTAGTGGACGCCATCCGCGCCATGGTCGTGCGCGGCGCGCCCGCCATCGGGATCGCGGGGGCGATGGGCGTCGCGCTCGCCGCGCAGCACGCCGACCACGACGACCCCGCCGCCCACGCCGCGGAGATCCGGCGGGCGGCCACCGCCCTGCGGGCCGCCCGCCCCACGGCCGTGAACCTGTCGTGGGCCGTCGACCGGCAGCTGGCGGTCGTCGCGGCCCACCCCGGACCCACCGAGGCCCTCACCGCCTCGCTGCGGCTCTGGGCGAAGCGCCTGCACCGCGCCGAGGTGGAGCGCTGCCGGCGCATCGGCGCGCACGGACGCACCCTGCTCACGCGCGGCGCGCGCGTGCTCACCCACTGCAACGCCGGGGCGCTCGCCACCGGCGGGTACGGCACCGCGCTCGGGGTCATCCGCGCCGGGCACGACGCCGACCCGACCCTGCGCGCGCTGGTCGACGAGACGCGCCCGCTGCTGCAGGGCGCGCGGCTGACCGCGTGGGAGCTCGCGCGCGACGGCATCCCCTTCACGCTGATCGCCGACGTCATGGCCGCCGCCCTGATGGCCGACGGGCGCATCACCCATGTGGTGGTCGGGGCCGACCGCATCGCGGCCAACGGCGACGTCGTCAACAAGATCGGCACCTACGGCTTGGCGGTGCTCGCCCGCGAGCACGGCATCCCGTTCGTGGTGGCGGCGCCCACCACCACGCTCGACCCGGCCGTCGCCACCGGCGCCGACGTACCGGTGGAGGAGCGGGCCGCCGACGAGGTGCGGGGGGTGCAGCTGTTCGGGCGTGACGCGGCCGCCCCCGACGCGCCCGTCGCGAACCCGGCGTTCGACCGCACGCCCGCCCGCCTCGTGTCGGCCATCGTCACCGAGCAGGGTGTGCACCGGCCGCCCTACGAGCGGTCCCTGCGGGCGGCGCTGGAGGCGGCGCGCGCGGAGGACGGGGGGATGCCCGCGGCCCCGTGACGGGGCCGGCACGGTGCCGTCCGCCGGGCGGCGCGGTCGGCGCGCCCTCCGTGCGGCCGCCGCGCCTAGCGTCCCCCACGTGCCCCGCGCCGTCCTCCGCCTCCTCGCCGACCTGCTCGCGCCGCGGGCGTGCGCGGTCTGCGGGCTGCCCGGCCCGTCGTGCTGCGCGGCGTGCCTGGCCGCGCTGCCGGCACCGCCGCCGCCGCGCTGCGCCCGGTGCGGGCACCCGTGGGCGCTGGCGGTCACCCGGTGCCGCGAGTGCCGCGGCCCGCTGGTGCGCGCCGATCAAGCCTGCCTCTACGCCGGGGCCGCGCCCGCGCTGGTGGGCGCCCTCAAGGACCGTCGCCGCCGCGACCTGGCGCCCCTCATGGCCGCCGTCATCGCGGCCCGGTGCCCGCCCCCGCCCCGCGGGGCGGTCCTGGTGCCCGTGCCCCTGGGCACGCGCCGGCGCCGCCGGCGCGGCTTCAACCAGAGCGCGCTGCTCGCCCACGGGCTCGCCCGGGCGTGGGGGGCGCCCGTGCGGGCCGACGCCCTGCGGCGCACGGGACCCGAGCCACCGCAGCGCGGGGCGTCCCGCCGGGGCCGGGCACGGCAGGTGGCGGGCGCCTTCCACGCCCGGGGGGCGGTGCCGGAGGTGTGCTGGCTCGTGGACGACGTGCACACCACGGGGGCCACCCTGGCCGCCTGCGCCGTTGCCCTGCGGCGCGCGGGGGCCGCGCGTGTGGGCGCCGTGGCGTTCGCGCGGGTGGTGCGGTGACCCTCCGGCGCCCCCATCCTGCCCGCACGGACGGTGCCCGCGGCGGGGGGCGCGGGATTAGGATGACCCACGGCGACGAACGATCAGGAGGGCGGCCGTGCAACTCCAGGTCAAGGGCAAGAACATGCCGGTCACCGATGCGCTCTTCGAGCACGCCGAGCGCAAGCTCCAGCGGCTCGCGCGGGTGCTGCCGCCCTGGGACGAGCCCCCGCTGGTGGAGCTGGAGCTCTCCGTGGAGCGCAACCCCAAGATCGACCGCTCGCAGGTGGCGGAGATCACCGTCCGCACCAAGGGGCCGGTGCTGCGCGTGCGCGAGGGCGCGCAGGACATGTACCTGGCCATCGACCAGGCCGCCCGCAAGCTGGAGCGGCAGGCCGTCCGCTACCGCGAACGCCGCCGCCGCCACCGCTCCCCGCACGAGGGCGAGCCGGTGCCCGTCGCCGTGCCGATGGAACCCGACGGCGCCGGGCCCGAGGAGCCGGTGGCCGACGGGGCGCCCCCGCCGCGCCTGGTCAAGTCCAAGGCCTTCCCGCTCAAGCCCATGTCGCCCGACGAGGCGGCGCTGCACATGGACCTGCTCCACCACGACTTCTACGTCTTCCGCAGCAGCGAGAGCGGTGAGGTCAACGTGGTCTACCGGCGGCGCGACGGCGACTTCGGGCTCATCGTGCCCGACTGACCGGGTGTCCGGGCACCATGCCGGGCGGACGCGCGCACCCCTGCCGGGGCCACCCCGGCGGCGGCGGCGCTCGACTCCTCGCCGCGGCCGCCGATGGGGTGGTTGCTACGATCGGACGCCTGAACCCCGTCCGCGCGTGACGTCGCCCGCGACCGCAGAGGCCACATGTCCACGGATCTGATCAACCGCGTCCTCCGCATCGGGGAGGGCCGGCAGATGAAGCAGATGCAGGCCCGGGTGGCCGACATCGGGAAGCTCGAGCCGGAACTCGAGGGGCTCTCCGACGACGAGCTCCGGGGGCGCAGCGACGCCCTGCGCGCGCGCGCGGCCGGCGGCGAGGAGCTGGACGACCTGCTGGTGGAGGCCTTCGCGCTCGCGCGTGAGGCCGGCAAGCGCACGCTCGGCATGCGGCTCTACGACGTGCAGCTCATCGGCGCGCAGGTGCTGCACTCCGGGAAGATCGCCGAGATGAAGACCGGTGAGGGCAAGACCTTCGCCTGCGTCCCGGCGGTCTATCTCAACGCCCTGCTCGGCCGGGGCGTGCACCTGGTCACGGTCAACGACTACCTGGCGAGCCGCGACGCGGAGTGGATGCGCCCGGTGTACGAGGCGCTCGGCATCAGCGTCGGCACCATCTCGGCGATGATGGACCCGGCGCTCCGGCGCGAGATGTACGCCTGCGACGTCACCTACGGCACCAACTCCGAGTTCGGCTTCGACTACCTGCGCGACAACATGTCGGTCCGCCTCGAGGACTGCGTGCAGCGCGGCCACTACTTCTGCATCGTGGACGAGGTCGACTCCATCCTCATCGACGAGGCGCGCACGCCGCTCATCATCTCGGGCATCCCCGAGGCGGCCTCCGACACCTACTACCGGTTCGCGCGCATCGTCCCGACGCTCAAGAAGGGCGTCGACTACGAGGTCGACGAGAAGCACCGCTCGGTGTCGCCCACCGAGGACGGCGTGAGGAAGGTCGAGAAGGCGCTCGGCATCGAGCAGCTGTACGTCGACCACAACGGCCAGCTCGTCAACCACCTCATCCAGGCGCTCAAGGCGCACGCGCTGTACCACCGCGACAAGGAGTACATCGTCCGCAACGGCGAGGTGCTCATCGTCGACGAGTTCACGGGCCGCGTGCTGGAGGGGCGCCGGTACTCGGAGGGCCTGCACCAGGCCATCGAGGCCAAGGAGGGGCAGCGCATCCGCGAGGAGAACCAGACCCTCGCGACGATCACGCTGCAGAACTACTTCCGCATGTACGACAAGCTGTCGGGCATGACGGGTACGGCCGCCACCGAGGCCAACGAGTTCGCGAAGATCTACAACGCGGACGTCGTCACGATCCCGCCGAACCGCCCCGTCACGCGGCTCGACGAGGACGACTACATCTTCAAGACCAAGGACGCCAAGTACGCGGCCGTGGTCGACGACATCGCCGAGGCGCACGAGCGCGGCCAGCCGGTGCTGCTGGGCACCATCTCGGTGGAGATCTCCGAGCTGCTGTCGAACATGCTCACCCAGCGCGGCGTGCCGCACAACGTGCTGAACGCCAAGCAGCACGAGCGCGAGGCCGAGATCATCAAGGACGCCGGCCAGCCCGGCGCGGTCACGATCGCCACGAACATGGCCGGCCGCGGCGTCGACATCAAGCTCGGCGACGGCGTGCATGAACTGGGCGGCCTGTACGTGGTGGGCACCGAGCGCCACGAGAGCCGGCGCATCGACAACCAGCTGCGGGGCCGGTCGGGCCGCCAGGGCGACCCGGGCCGCACCCGGTTCTACCTGTCCGCCGAGGACGACCTCATCCGGATCTTCGCCGGCGACCGCATCTACCGCATCCTCGACCGCCTGGGCGGGTCGGAGGACATCCCGATCGAGTCGCGGATGCTCTCCAAGACGATCGAGGGCGCGCAGAAGAAGGTCGAGGAGATGAACTTCGGCATCCGCAAGCGGGTGCTGGAGTACGACGACGTGCTCAACAAGCAGCGCGAGGTCATCTACCGCGAGCGGCGCAGCGTGCTGGAGGGGGAGGACCTCTCCGAGCGGGCCCGCGACTGGCTGGCCGAGGTCATCGTCGACGTCGTCGACCAGTACGCCGACGAGGAGTCGCCTCCCGCCGCCTGGGACCTGAAGGCGATGTTCGCCACGCTGCGCGGGTTCTGGCCGGTGTCGCTTGCCCCCGAGGACCTGCCGCTGGACGACCCCGAGTTCGGCCGCGAGCAGCTGCTCGACATGCTCGAGGACGACATCATGGAGGCCTACGAGCAGCGCGAGCAGGCGCTCGGCGCGGAGCTGATGCGCGAGATCGAGCGCTGGGTGCTGCTGGGGCGGGTCGACCAGCACTGGCGCGAGCACCTGTACGCGATGGACTACCTGCGCGAGGGCATCCACCTGCGCGCGCTCGGCCAGAAGGACCCGCTGTCGGAGTACCGGCTCGAGGGCCACGCGATGTTCGACGAGACGATGCAGCTCATCAAGGGCGACTTCGTCCGCAACGTCTTCCACGTCGACGTGAGCCCCGCTCCCGAGGTGCAGGCGCCGGCCGTCGACGAGTTCGACTACACGTACCAGGACGAGCCGGTGCAGGGCGTCGCGACCGCGGTGCGCAACGGCGCGGAGGTCGAGGTGGCCGCCGCCGCGGAGTCGCCCGTGGCCGTCGTGGAGCAGCGCACGGTGGCCGAGGAGGACCGGGTCGGGCGCAACGACCCGTGCCCGTGCGGCTCGGGCAAGAAGTACAAGCGGTGCCACGGGGCCGCGGCGTAGCCGCCGCCCCGCCGCCGTCCGCCGCATGAGCCCGCCGGGGATCACCACCGCCGACGTCCTCGCCCAGCGCGCCGCGCGGCTGGAGGAGCGTGCGCGTGTGCTCGGGGAGTACCTCGACCCGCCGGCGCTGGAGCGTAACGTGGCCGAGCTCGAGGCGCGCATGCAGGAGCCCGGCTTCTGGGACGACACCGCCGCGGCCTCCCGCATCTCGTCGCAGCACGCCGCCGCGCGCGACCGCCTCGCAGGGTTCCAGTCCCTCTCGTCCGACCTCGTCGACCTGGGCGACCTCATCCAGGCCGCCCGCGACGGCGACGAGGGCGACGACTTCCTGGGCGAGCTCTCGGAGGGCCTCGACCGCATCGAGGACGAGCTCACCCGCCTGGAGGAGCAGCGCCTCTTCTCGGGGCCCCACGACGCGGGCGACGCGATCGTCTCGATCAACGCCGGCGAGGGCGGCACGGACGCGCAGGACTGGACCGAGATGCTGCTGCGCATGTACACGCGCTGGGCTGAGGGGCGCGGGTTCCGGGCGGACATCAAGGAGATCCAGGAGGGCACGGAGGCCGGGCTCAAGAGCGTCACGTTCACCGTGTCCGGCACCAACGCCTACGGCCTGCTCAGCGCGGAGCGCGGCGTGCACCGCCTCGTGCGGCTGTCCCCGTTCGACTCCGCGAACCGCCGCCAGACCTCGTTCGCCGCCGTGGACGTCGCCCCGATGGTCCCCGACGACGTCGACGTCGACGTCGACGAGAAGGACCTGCGGGTGGACACCTACCGCTCCTCCGGCGCCGGCGGCCAGCACGTCAACAAGACCGAGTCGGCCATCCGCATCACCCACCTGCCCAGCGGCATCGTCGTGCAGTGCCAGAACGAGCGCTCGCAGATGCAGAACCGTGCCACCGCGATGGCGATGCTGCGCGCGCGCCTGGTGCAGCGCGAGCTGGAGCGGCGCGAGGAGGACGCCGCGAGGGCGCGCGGGGAGAGCATGACCATCGGCTTCGGTAGCCAGATCCGCTCCTACGTCGTGCACCCGTACACCATGGTCAAGGACCTGCGCACGGGGCACGAGATGGGCAACGCCCAGGGCGTGCTGGACGGCGACCTGGACGGGTTCATCCGGGCCGAGCTGGAGCGGAGGGCGAAGGCCGCCGCCTAGCGGGACCCGCGCGGGCCTACGGCAGCTCGGACATCCCGTGCCCCACCGCCTGGCGGTGGTGGCCGTCGGCCCACGGCCCGTCCAGGGCGGCCAGGTGGTCGAGGATCTCCGCGGTCTCGGCGAGCACCCGGCCGTCGTCCAGCACGAGCACGGGGATGGTGTCGTCGCCGACCTCGTCGCGCATCGCGTCGCGCTCGTCGGGCGTGGGGGCCACCTGGCGGGCGACGTAGTCGATGCCGAGTTCGGTGAGCCGCTGCCGCACGAGGCGGGAGAAGGGGCACCACTCGGCCTGGAAGAGCTGCATCATGCCGACCCCGTACCCCGGCGCGCGCCCGGCGACGCGCTACGGGCGCTCGCCGCCCCCCAGCTCGGGTGGCAGGGCCCGCGGGCCGCGCGGGTAGATGAACGCGAGGTCCTCCGCGCTCAATTCCAGCGTGTTGGCGGGCTCGGGCGGCGCCCCCACCACCAGCCACAGCTGGTCGGCGTCCGTGTCGTTGAAGGGCTGGCGCACGGTCTCCGGCTCCACCAGCACCGCGGACATGGGCTCCAGCGTCAACACCTCGTCGTCGCAGCGCAGGCGCCCGGTGCCCTCCAGCACCACGTACAGCTCGTGGGTCGTCCGGTGCCGGTGCAGGGTGGAGGCCTGCCCGGGGGCGAGCCGCCACATGCGGGCGCCCAGCGTCGCGGCGTCCAGCTGACGGGCCAGGTCGGTGTTCAGCACCCCCATCTGGTTCGAGTGCCGCCAGTAGGCCTCCCCGGCCGGCAGCGCGCGGTACGTCATCGATCCCCCTCCGTGCCGTCGGATGGCCCGACGGGCCGCCGGGCCGCCCGGTGGCGCCGCGCCTTGGCGCGGTTGCCGCAGGCCGTCATGGAGCACCACCGCCGGCGGCCGCCGGGCGAGCGGTCGAAGAAGCGGGCGCTGCAGGTGTCGCCCGCGCACACGCGCACCCGCGACCGCTCCGCGGTGCCGAGCATGCGGGCGGCGTCGGCGGCGACCGCGCGCAGGGCGGCCGCGACGGCGTCGCCCCCCGGCCCGGCGGACCGCAGGACGGGCACGCCGTCCTCCAGCACCAGCGCGGGGGCGCCGCCCGGGGCGCGCAGCAGGGCGTCGACCTCCGCGACGGCCGCGGCGGGGGCCGGGCGGCCGTCCACCTGCGCGGTCACCAGCGCGTCCACGGCCTCGCGCAGGGCGCGTGCGGACGCGAGGTCCTGCGGTGCGGGTGGTGGGGCCGGGGACGCCAGCAGCCCGGCCGTCCGCAGCCAGAGGCCGAGGTCGTCCGGGGAGCAGAGCGTCTCCACCCGCCGCCGCCAGCGCTCGCGGAGGGTGTTCACCAGGTCGAGCGCCGGCCGGCCCCCGTCCCAGTACCACCACTCGGCGCCCGAGCGCAGCGGGAGCGCGAGGTCGTCGGGGAGGTCGCGCGTGGGTCCACGGTCGGGAGACACGGGTGTAACCGTATAAGGGGTTACGACACCGGCGCAAGGAGACGGCGGACGGAGGGCGAACAGGTGGGGGTCCGTCACGAGCGGAAGCGCGCGGTTACCAGGGGTTTCGATCGTTTGACAGGTCCGGCGGGCCCCACTAGCCTTGCCGGGCTTCAAGGTCGCCCACCGTGCGCCGAAGCATCGAGGGACGGGACGTCCGTCCGTCGCCCTGAGCGGCCGTCCGGCGGCCGCCCCGTCCGGGGGTCACCACCATGAGCACCGAGACGACCGCAAACTCCAGCGCGGACGACGTCCGGCGCGGGCGCCGCGCCCGCGAGGGCGAGCGCCGCATCGACCGGCGGAGCCTGCTGCGCCCCGGCGACGGCCCCATGGTCGTGCTCGACCGGGTGACCAAGCGCTACGGCAAGGACTCCGTCGCCCTGCGCGACGTCTCGGTCACCATCGACGCCGGCGAGTTCGTGTTCCTGGTGGGTCCCTCGGGCTCCGGCAAGTCCACCTTCATCCGGCTGCTGACCCGCGAGGTGGAGGCCACCTCGGGGACAGTGATGGTGGGCGGCCGCGACCTGGTGAAGCTGCGCCGCAGCAAGATCCCGTACCTGCGCCGCGGCATCGGCTGCGTGTTCCAGGACTACAAGCTGCTGCCCGGGCGCACCGTGTACGAGAACGTGGCCTACGCGCTGCAGGTGACCGGTGACAACCCCCGGTCGATCCGGCGCAAGGTGCCCGAGATCCTCACGCTGGTGGGCCTGTCCGACAAGTCCGACCGCCTGCCCAACGAGCTGTCGGGTGGCGAGCAGCAGCGCGTCTCGATCGCGCGCGCGTTCGTCAACCACCCGCGCCTGCTGATCGCGGACGAGCCCACGGGCAACCTCGACCCGGACACCTCCATCGACATCATGCAGCTGCTGTACCGCATCAACCGCACGGGCACGACGGTGGTGATGGCCACCCATGACCGCGACCTCGTGGACAAGATGCAGATGCGCGTGATCGCCCTGGAGGACGGGCGCGTGGTGCGCGACCAGCGGCAGGCGCGGTACGCCCGCGTGGAGGAGTAGCCGGTGAAGCCCGGGTTCTTCGTCCGCGAGGCGCTGCGCTCGATCCGCGCGAACGCGGCCATCTCGATGGCCGCCACCGTCACGGTGATGATCGCCGTGTTCATCCTCGGCGTGTTCATCCCCTCGTTCCTGTACGTGCAGGGCGAGGTGGACCGCCAGCGCGACCGCCTGGACGTGAACGTCTACATCTCCGACGCGGCCACCGACCAGCAGGTGGCGGGCCTCCAGGCGCGCCTGGACGCGCTGGTGGAGCAGGGGCTCGTCCGCGAGTTCACCTACGTCTCCAAGGCCGACGCGCTGCGCGACCTGCGCGGCCGCCTCAGCGACCCGGACATCCTGGAGCTGCTGCCGGGCAACCCGCTGCCGGCCTCCTACCGGGTGGACTCGATCGATCCCGAGCGCAACGACGAGATACGCGCGGCGCTCGCCGACAGCCCGGCCCTCGACCGCACCATGCAGGGGCAGGGCGTGTCGTACCAGCGCGAGACCTCCGACCGCTTGCTGAAGGTGGCCGAGGTGGTGCAGTGGGTCACGCTCGCGCTGATCGGCGTGCTGCTGGTGTCCGCGGTGCTGCTGATCGGCAACACGATCCGGCTGTCCATCTTCGCCAGACGCCGTGAGGTGGAGGTGATGCGCCTGGTGGGCGCCACCAACTGGTTCATCCGGTGGCCCTTCGTGATCGAGGGCATCGTGTGCGGCATCGTCGGCGCGGCCGTCTCGATCCTGCTGCTGTTCGGCGCCAAGGTGCTGGTGGTGGACGAGTTCGTCTCCAGCAACGGCCTGGAGCGCGACCGGGCCACCACGATCGGCTTCCTCTGGCTCGGCCTCATCCTGATCGCCGCGGGCGGCGTCATCGGCGCCCTCGGCAGCGGGATCACGCTGCGCCGCTTCCTGCGGGTGTAGCCCGCCGCGCGACCGGGCCCGCGCCGGGCCCGGTCGCGCCCGGCCGTGTCCCCGCGGCGGGCTCGCGGGCCGCCACTATCATCGGCCGCAGGTGAGGCCCATGGGGACAGTGCTGCGCCGGCTGGTCACGGCCCTGGGCGCGGTCGTGGTGGCGCTCGCCATCTTCGTCGCGGGCGTCCTGGTGGGCGGCCATCCGGAGGCGACCGGGATCACACGCCTGCCCCCGGCCCTGCGGGACGTCGTGCTGGGGCCCGACCGCGCCCCCGTGCGCGAGGTGCTCCAGATCCTGGAGGACGGCTACTACCGCGAGATCGACGCCCCGCGTCTCGAGCGGCGGTCCGTGAACGCGCTGCTGGAGGGCCTCGACGACCCGTACACCTTCTACCTCGACCCCGACCAGTACGCGCAGCTGCAGCGCGACACGGAGGGCGTCTTCTTCGGCGTCGGCCTGAACGTGCGCCCGGGCGAGGGCGGGGGCGCGGTGGTGACGGGCGTGTACGACGACAGCCCGGCGCAGCGGGCCGGCGTGCGCACGGGCGACGTCATCGTGGAGGTGGACGGGCGCGACGTGCGCCGGTCGCCCCTCGAGGCGATCGTGCGCGCCATCCGCGGACCCGAGGGCACCGAGGTGCGCGTGGGCATCCGGCGCGGCGCGGAGCCGGTGCGGCGGCTCACGCTCCGCCGCGCCCGGATCCGGGTCCCCGTGGTGACGTCCCGGGTGATCACCTCCGGCGGCCGGCGCGTGGGCTACGTGCGGCTGGCCGAGTTCGACCGCGGCGCCGGCGGGCAGCTGCGCGAGGCGGTCGAGGGCCTGCGGGGGCGCGACGTCGCCGGCATCGTGCTCGACCTGCGCGGCGACCCGGGCGGGCTGGTGGACGAGGCCGTCGAGGTGAGCGGCGTGTTCCTGCCCCGCGGCAGCGACGTCGTGACGATCGAGGGCCTCCACCGCGGCCGCACCACGCTGCGCACGGACGACCGGCCGGCCACCGACCTGCCGCTGGTGGTGCTGGTCGACCGCAACAGCGCCAGCGCGTCGGAGATCGTGGGCGGGGCGCTGCGCGACAACGACCGCGCCCGCCTGGTGGGCACGCGCACCTTCGGCAAGGCGCTGGTCCAGACCACCCGTCCCCTGCGCAACGGCGGGGCGCTCCGCTACACCAGCGCCCGCTACCGCACCCCCGACGGCCTGGACATCAACCGGCGGGGCCTGCAGCCCGCGGTGCGCGCCGTCGACCGTCCCGCCACGCCCGCCGACGAGGCCCTCGCGGTGGCGGCGCGGACGGTGGCGGGGGCCCCGTAGCCGTGCCGCGCGGGGCACCGGAGGCCGAGGTGGTGGCCGAGATGGTGGCCGCCGGCCGCTCGGCGGCGGCGCGTCCCGCCTTCGTGCCCGGCCCGGACGTGCCGATGTCGGCGGCCACCCGCGGGGAGGCCGGCATCGGCGACCTGGTGCGGATGCTGGTGCGCGGGCGGCAGGCCCGCATCCTCGAGGTGTACGGCTCCGCACGGTCGCCCGGCGCCGTCATGGCGGCGCTGCTGGCCGACGAGGGCCGGGGCCACGGCTTCCCGGCCGAGGTGGAGCGGGAGGTGGCCGCGATCGCCGAGGACGACCCGCTGCTCGACGCGGGCCGCCTCGACCTGCGCGGGCAGGACGTCGTCACCATCGACCCGCAGGGCGCCAAGGACCACGACGACGCCATCGCCGCGCGGCCGGAGGGGGAGGGCGTCCGGCTGTGGGTGCACATCGCCGACGTCGCGCACTACGTCCCCGCGGGCGGCGCGGTCGACCGGGAGGCGGCGCGCCGGGGCACGTCGGTGTACGTGCCGGGCACCGTGGAGCCGATGCTGCCCGAGCGCCTGTCGGCCGACCTCTGCAGCCTGCGGCCCGGGGTCGACCGGCGCGCGCTGACGGTGGAGATGCTGGTCCACCCGGACGGCGAGGTCACCGGGACGCGCTTCCACCGCTCGCTCATCCGGTCCGAGCGCCGCCTGACCTACCCGGAGGTGGACCGCCACCTCGACGGCGCGCCCCTGGAGGGCGGACCCGGCCTGGAGGCCACCGTCGCGGCCGCGCGGGAGGCCTCGCGCCGGCTGCGGGCGCGGCGCCGGGGCCGGGGGGCTCTGGAGGTCGACTCGGGCGAGCCGGTGTGGTCCCTGGGGCCCGACCGCGTCGAGGGCGTCCACCGGGAGCACCAGACGCCGGCGCACGCGATCGTGGAGGACTGCATGATCGCCGCCAACGAGGCGGTGGCGCGGTTCCTGATCGCCCGCCGGGCACCGACGGTGTTCCGGTACCACGAGGACCCCGCGCAGGCGCGGGTGGAGCGGCTGTACGCCCAGCTCGCCGCGCTCGAGGTGGCGACCCCGCCCCTGCCCGAGGGCCCGCTCGCGCCCACCGAGCGGCGCGAGGCCGCGCGCGCCGCCGCCGGCGCCGTGGGCCGCCATCTGGCGGCGGCGCGCGCGCGGGGGGCGCCGGTGCGGGGCGAGGCGCTCTGGGCGCTGGTGCTGCGCGCGCTCGCCCAGGCCCACTACACACCCGACGCCGTCGGCCACTCGGGCCTCGCGAGCGCCGCCTACACGCACTTCACCTCGCCCATCCGGCGCTACCCGGACCTGCTCGTGCACCGCGCGCTGCTGGCCGCGCTGGGCATCGGGCCCGCCGGGCCGGCCGCCGCCGAGCTCTCCGTGGCGGGGGCCGACTCGTCGGAGGCCGAGCGCGAGGCGGCCGCCGTGGAGCGCCGCGCCGACCGGGTGTGCGCCGCCATGCTGCTCGCCGAGCGCCTGCGCGACGGCGGCGCGGACGAGACCGTGGTCGCCGAGGTCACCGGTCTCGTGCCGGGGGGCGCCTTCGTGGCCTGGGGGGAGGTGTTCGAGGGGTTCCTGCCCGCCCGCCGCATCGCCGACGAGGAGCTCGCCCTCGACCCCCTGGGCGTCGCGCTGACCGCCGCGGGCGGCGGGCGCGGGGTCCGCATGGGCGATGCCCTCGCGGTCCGCGTGGTGGACGTGGAGCCGCTGCGGGGGCGCGTGACCGTGGAGCCCGCCGACGGGCCCCGCCGGCACCGGCCGCGGCCGGCGTCCGCGCGCCGCCACCGGCCCTGACCCACTACCCTGTCGCGCATGGCGAAGGCGGGGCGCAAGGGGAAGGCGGGCGGTGGCCGCGACGAGCGGTTCCGCGACATCGCGCGCAACCGCCGCGCGACGTTCGAGTACGAGATCCTCGAGCGCGTCGAGGCGGGCATCGTGCTGGTGGGCACCGAGGTGAAGGGGCTGCGCGAGCGCGGCGCCTCGATCGCCGACGCCTACGTGATGGTCCGCGACGGAGAGGCCTGGCTCGTGGGCGCCACCATCCAGGAGTACGCCAACGCCGGGTACGCCCACCACGACCCCCAGCGGTCGCGCAAGCTGCTGCTGCACCGCCGCGAGATCGACCGGCTGCACTCCCGCCTCGCCGAGAAGGGCCTGGCCCTCGTGCCGCTGCGCATGTACTTCAGCGAGGGCCGGGCCAAGCTGGAGCTCGGGCTCGGCCGCGGCAAGAGCCTGTACGACAAGCGCCGCGGCATCGCCGAGCGGGAGCACAACCGGGAGCTGGCCCGGGCCATGAAGCGGGGGTGACCGGCGGACGGCGCGGCGCGCCGTCCGCCCGGAGGCCTACCGCACCAGCCGCATGCCGGTGACGCGCAGGGTCACGGTGGGCGCGTGGCCGCCGCGCCAGACCGTGGGCAGGGCGCTCTGGAGCCCGAACCGCAGGTACTTCACGTCGCCCATGTTGCGCATGGGCCCCTTGACGGGGTGGGCCCGGCGCAGGTCGACGCGGATGTTCTGCACCGGCCGGCCGAGCGAGAGGTTCCGGGAGTTCTTGTAGTGCCCCCCGGGCGTCACGATCAGGTACCAGCGCTGGCCCGGCCGGGAGTTGCGCACCACCTGCACGGTCATGTCCAGGTACCGGTACCGCGACCAGTTGCGCGCGGCGCGCGCGGCCGGGCCGCGCCGGTAGAGCGCCTCCACGGAGGGGGTCGTGCCCCCGGCCGTGAAGCGGCTCTCGCCCCGTGCGCTGTAGGCATTGCCCACGGTGATCGTGATGCCGTCGCGCTGCGTGCGCACCCGGGCGGGGGCGCGGGCGCTCCGGAAGGGGCCGAGGTCCGGTCCCATCACCCGCCGGTCGGGGGAGCGCGGCAGCGGCGGCACCGCCACCACGCCGCCGCCCGCGGCGAGCACCTCGCGGGGGACCTCGACGCGCACGGCGTCGATGAGGCCCTCGGGGTCGCGGCTCACGTTGAGCGTCCCGCCCACCGCGGGGAGGCCGCTGATCTGCCAGCGCCCGTCGCGCGCGGTGGTCGTCTCCAGGGTGCCGAACCGCACCACGGCGCCGTGCACCGGCGCGCCGGCCGAGGTGACCCTGCCCGAGATCGTGGCCAGCGGGCGGCCCGCCAGCCGCGCAATGACCGCGCGGCGGGCGCCGTCCACCGCGCGCGGGCCGGTCTCGACCACCGGCAGGTATCCCGGGCGCGCGTACTCGGAGCAGGCGTCGCCGTCGTCGCCGTCCGTGGTGCCGGTGAACGGCCGGGCGATGCCCGACATGACGCGGGCGTGGAAGGCCGGGTCGGCCGCCCGCAGCTGGGCCAGCAGGTGGTGGTCCTCGGCGCCGTCCCGCAGCGCCTCCAGGCGCAGCGACCCGTAGGCCGGCTGCTCGGGGCCGGGCCCGGGCCAGATGAGGCTGGCCTCGCCGTTGCCGCCCACCTCGCGGGTGGTGGTGCCGCAGCGGACGTCGGCCTTGGTGTGGCTCAGGTACCACGGGTCGGCGCCGGGGGCCCGGAAGTTCTTGCCGCTCCAGTTGTTCAGGCCCCAGTAGAAGAAGCCCTGCACGCCCTCGCGCTCGGCGAGCCAGCCCAGCACGCGCGGCTCGCTCGTGGGCTTGTCGATGAGGACGTTCGGCGTGTAGCGCTGGGTGTCGCTTCCGTACGTGTACCACCACAGCCGCTTGCCCTGGCCGCGCACCCGGGCCGTGGCCGCGGGGTCCTTGTAGAGGTCCCACAGCGGCGGTACCCACACGTCCACGGAGGAGCCGATCTCCTTCACGGCCGCGGGCGACGGCGCCTCGGTGACCAGGACGGGCACCGACGGCGACGCCGACCGCAGCTGGGACGCGGCGCGGCGCACGGCCGGGTACTCGGTCGCCCGGGGCTCGTCGACCACCAGGGAGAAGCTGCGGGCGATCACCGGGGCGTAGCGCGACGACAGCGACGCCGCGGTGGCGCGCCGGCGGGCGTCCTGCCGGTACTCGCGGTCCTCCGCGCCCCCGTACGCCGGGAAGTTCGGCAGGAACGGCACCTCGACGGCGGGGAAGCCCATCGCCAGAAACCGCTCCAGGTTGTCGGCGCGCCGCACGGTGCTGCCCACCAGCGTGTTGCTGAAGTCGAGCGCCCCGGTCGTCGCGTCGACGCGCGGGGTGGTCATCGGCGCGCGGCCCGGGCTGACGCCGCGGGAGCGCAGCAGCGGCAGCAGGGAGCCGTAGACGCCCTCCACGAAGCGGGGGTCGTCCTCCTCCACGCCCAGCGAGCGGGCCAGGTTGCCCACGTGCAGACGGGCGACGACGGGGAAGCGGTCGCGGTCGACCGTGAGCGGCGCCACGTCGACCTGGACGGGGATCGCGCCCGCCTGGCCCAGGTCGACCGTGCCGGTGTAGACGCCGGGCGCGGCGTCGCCGGGCACGTCCACCAGCACGTAGAAGGGGGTCGTCTCGCCGGCGGGCAGCGTGACCGGCCCCGTGACCGGGATCAGCGGGTCCGGGTAGCGCCCGTCGCCGTGCAGCGGGCCGATGCCCGTCGACGGCCGGGTGAGGGTGACGTAGCCCACCCGGTACACCGACACGCGGGAGGCCGGGATCACGCCGGGGCCGGTGAGGTCGCCCACCTGGGGCGTCACCGTGAGCGGCGCGCCGGGGCGGACGGCGACGATCCCGCCCTCGCCCTCGCCGCGGGCGGCGACGAGATCGATCGCGGGGCCGGCGTCGGCGGGGCGGGTGCTGTCGGGGAAGACGGTCTCGGTGGCCAGCGCGGGCCAGACGTCGGCGGCCGAGGCGGCGGCCGGCGCGATCGCGGCCACGGCCAGCGCGGCGCACAGGAGGCGGGGGAGTCGGGCGGGGCGCATCGCGTCCTTGCGGGGGAGGTGTGATCCGGCCCTCGTGGCCGGCTGCCCAGGTCATCGACCCCCGCCGCGGTCGTCTTGACGCGGCGTGACGCCCGGTCGCCACTCGCCCTCGGCCCCGGGGATCCGCCGGAAAAGGGCACCGGCGGCGGGTCCGTGGGAGATTCCGGCGGCCGGGTCGCATCCGGTGCCTTCGGCGCCCGCGGCCCCGGCGCTACGTTCGCGGGGATGCGCCTGGTCATCCTGTCCGACGCCAACGTGGCGGCCACCGAGACCCTGGTGCGCGCCACCCTCCGGCTCGCGCGCCGCCGGCCCGAGGTCGAGGTCGTCGCGCTGGTGACCGCGCGGCCCGAGGCCTTCCGCGTCCCCGCCGTGCGGCAGGCGCGTCGCGCCGCCCGGCGGGCCCTGCTCCGGGCGGCCAACGGGCGGGCGGCGCCCGGCGGGACGGACAGCAGGGGCGGCGCCATCCTCCGCGCCGCGGCGAAGGCCCACGTGCCCCTGGTCGTGCCGCCGGGCGGGGACCCCAACGACCCGGCGTTCGTCCGTTACGTGCGGGGGACCCTGCGCCCGGATGCGGCGCTGTCGTTCTACTGCTTCCGCAAGCTGCGGCGGGAGGTGATCGACGCGCTCGGCGGGGTCGTGAACTACCACGACGCCCTGCTGCCGGCGCACCGGGGGGTGTGGGCCACGTCGTTCTCCATCCTGCAGGGCGACGCGCGCACCGGCTTCACCTTCCACTGGATGGACGAGGGCCTCGACACGGGGCCGGTGCTGGTGCAGGGGGCCATCCCGGACGACGGGCGCAGCGGGCTCGCGCACATGGACCGCGCCAAGGCCCGCCACGCGGCGGCCGAGCTGCCCGCGGTGCTCGACCTGATCGCGGCCCGGGCCCCCGGCGTGGCGCAGACGGGCTCCCCCAGCTACCACTCCCGGGTCGACGGCGACGAGGCGCGGCACATCGACGCTCCCGGCGCCCTCCCCGCCGCCGAGATCCTCCGCCGGGTGCGCGCCTTCGGCGAGGTGCGCATGACCATCGGCGACAGCGGGCTGCCCGTGACCCGGCTCAGTCCCTGCGACCCGGACCACCCGCTGGCCGTGCGCACCGCCGACGGCGTGCTGCTCGCGCCCGACCGCATCGCCGGCCTGCCGCCGCGCCTGGAGGTCCTCCGGCGCCGCCTCCGCGGCGAGCCCGCCCCGGCGGTCACCTCGCGCTGACCGTCGCCCCCCGCGCCGGCGCCGGGGACCCGTGCTACCCTCACCCCACGGGCCCGATCCAGTTTCGACGGGGCGGGAGCGTGTCGGTAAGCGAGCCGCGGACCCGGGGGACCGCGTCAAAAACCGGGATTCAACGTAGCTGCGGAGTCTTCTCCCAAGCTCGCTCTCGCTGCCTAACTAGCAGACACTGAGAGCCATCGGCCTCCCCTCGGGATGCGGGGGAGATCACCGGTGTCAGCCCAGTATCCCTGGCCACCTCGGCAACGGCACTCGGTCGAGGGGTGAGAACGCAGGAGGGCCTGGCGGAAGGGTGGTGGGCCGGCGAGGCCGCCCCTCCGCGAGATCATCTCGTCGGCTGCGCTCGGAGAAGCTGACACGTAAGCGCTTTCGGACGCCGGGGCAGTGCCGGCCGGGTCCACCTCACGAAGCCCCCCACCTCCTTCGGGAGTGGGGGGCTTCGTCGTTCCCGCCCCGGGTGCCGGGCGGTCAGCGGCTCTGCATGGCGTCGAGCAGGATCGTCAGCGCGATCCAGGCCCGCGGGTCGAGCAGGTCGACGTGGCTCTCCTGGACGGACAGCGTGTAGCGGTCGCGGATCGACGCCGTCTTGCGGCACTCCCCGACGACCTCGCCGTCCGCCTCGACGAAGAAGTGGAACTTCAGCGGGAAGGGCAGGTCGCCGACCAGGGGCACGAGGTTCCAGGCGCGGCGCCCCAGGGCGACCGCCGTGCTGCGCTCGTAGACGGTCGCGACCGGGGTCTCGTCGGGCGCGAGGGCGTGCCACGTGCTCTTGAGCAGCGACTTGCCGAAGTCCTTGCGGAACGCGCCGACGACGACGCCGCCCGGGTCGCGGACCTCGAAGGTGGCGCCCACGTCGATCACCGACCGCGCGTTGACCGTGGCGAGCACCTCGCCCTCGGTCTCGCCCCGGAAGATGCGGAACTCCTCCCGGAAGGCGAACCGCTTCTGGTGCACGAAGGCGACGGGGCGGAGCCCGCCGCCGTCGGGCTCGTACACCTGGTACCGGTTGGCCACCGGGGTGATCTTCTGGTGGACCTCGTAGAGGGTCCGCATCTGCCCGTCGCCGGTCACGCGCTGCAACCTACCGGCGCGGGGGCGCCGGCGTGCCCGGCGCCCCGGCCGCGGCCTCGCGGCGGGCGCGCAGGAGCGACGCGCCGATGCTGACGGCCAGGATCGCGCCGATCACCGCCAGCGAGATCCAGACGGGCAGCTTGCCGACGTCCGTGAGGAACATCTTCGCGCCCACGAAGACCAGGATCAGGGCGAGACCGGTCTGCAGATAGGCGAAGCGCGGGATCGTGCCGGCGAGCAGGAAGTACAGGGCGCGCAGGCCGAGGATCGCGAAGACGTTGGCCGTGAACACGATGAACGTGTCGTCGGTGATCGCGAAGATCGCCGGGACGGAGTCGACGGCGAACACGACGTCCATCGTCTCGACCATCACCAGCGCCGCCAGCAGCGGGGTCGCCACCCACCGGCCGCCCTCGCGCAGCAGGAAGCGCGAGCCCCGGAGCTCGTCGGTGACGGGGACCACCCGGCGCATCAGCCGGATGACGGGGTTCCGGTCCGGGTGCACCTCGACGGCGTGCCCGCGCGCCATGCGGATGCCCGTGAAGACCAGGAACGCCCCGAACACGTAGACGACGCCGTCGACGTTGTTCAGCAGCGCGGCGCCGAGCGCGATGAAGAGCGCCCGGAAGGCGATCGCGCCGAGCACGCCCCAGAACAGGACGCGGTGCTGGTACTTCGCGGGGATCCCGAACCAGCTGAAGATCAGCGCGAAGACGAAGATGTTGTCGACCGAGAGGCTCTTCTCGATCAGGTAGCCGGCCAGGTACTCCCCGCCGGACTCGGGCCCGCGCCACAGCCAGACGACCACGCCGAAGCCGAGGCCGGCGGCGAGGTACATCGCGCTCAGCCAGCCGGCCTCGCGCAGCGACACCTCGTGGGCGTCGCGATGGAACACGAACAGGTCCAGCGCGAGCAGCGCCAGCGTCACCGCGAGCACCGCCACCCACGCCCACCACGGGACCACACCCCACCTCCGGCTCGACGTCATGTCCGCCGGAGGTCTCGCCCGGGCCGGTGGCCCCGCGCCGCCGGGTCCGTGGACCGCACTGACGACGACGCGTGTCGGGGTACTCCCCTCCGTGATCCCGGGCACCGTAGCAGGACTGCCGAGACAGGAAAAGCGCATCGGGAGTCACGCCTACCGGCGGCACGTACGCTGCGCGCCGTGACCTACTCCATCGTCGTCCGGGACGAGCGCAGCGGGGAGATGGGGGTGGCCTGCCAGTCGCAGGCGTTCGCCGTGGGCAGCAGCGTGCCCTGGTCGCTGCCCGGGTTCGGGGTCGTCGCCACGCAGTCGATGGGCGAGCCCATGTACGGCGACCTGGGCCTCGACGCGCTCCAGGCCGGCCTCACCGCGACCGAGGCGCTGCGGGCGCTGCGCAGCGTCGACCCCCATCCCGAGCGTCGCCAGGTGGCGATGGTGGACAGCTACGGGGGCGTCGACGTCTACACCGGCGAGGCCTGCGTCGCCGCCGCCGGGCACCGGGCCGGGAGGGGGTGCGCGGCCCTCGGCAACATGGTCGCGTCCCCGGCGGTGTGGGAGGCCATGGTGGTCGCCTGGGAGACGACGGCCGGGACGGTCGCCGAGCGCCTGGTCGCGGCGCTGCGGGCCGCCGAATCCGAGGGCGGCGACATCCGGGGGCGCCGGTCGGCGAGCCTCACGGTGGTGCGCGCCCGGCGCACCGGGCGCCCCTGGCGCGACCGCCTGGTGGACCTGCGCGTGGACGACCACGGCGACCCCGTCGGGGAGGTCGCGCGCCTGGTGTCCCGCAGCGCCCGGTACCACGGGGCGGTGGAGGCCCTGGACACCGCCCTGGGCGGCGCGCCGGCCGAGGCGCTCGCGGCGCTGGGCGAGGTGCCCGTCCCCGACCCCGCGCGCGAACCGGACATCGCCCTCTGGCATGCGCTCGTGCTCGTGCTCGGCGGCCGGGAGGGCGATGCGGCGCGCGCGTTCGGCCGCCTCGCCACCGCGGCACCGGCGTTCGTGGAGGTCGCCCGCCGGATGGAGGCGGCCGGCCTCCTGCCCGGGGACGGGCGCCTCCGGGACGTGCTGCCCCCCGCCTAACCCCGCGCGCGCCGCCGCGCGAGGGCCTCCGCCAGCGGGGCGATCACCTCGGGGGCGGGCAGCGCCACCCGGTCGCCCCACCCGCCAGCCGCCAGCAGCCCGGCGCTCGCGAGCACGCCGCCCACGATGGCGGCCGTCGTGTCGGTGTCGCCGCCCAGGGCGATCGCCCGCACCAGCGCCGCGTCGCCGGCGGTCGCCCCCCCGCCGGCCGGGACGGACGCGAGCACGTGCAGCACGGCGGCGAGCGTCGTCAGCGCGTCCAGCGGGACGCCCGCGGCCGGCGGGTCCCAGCGCCCGGCCGCGGCATCCCTCACGGGCAGCAGGGCCTCGTCGCGCAGGTGCACGCCCCGCGCCGCGGCGTGCGCCTCCTCGAGGGCGCCCGCGAGCGCCTCGCCCAGCGGCCGCTCCAGGGCGCGGGACGCCAGGGCCGCCACGGCCACGGCCGCCACCACGGCCCGGGGGGCCGCGTGCGTCGTGCGCGCCAGGGGGAGCCCGAGTCGCAGGCGGCCGGCCGCGTCGCCCGCCGCCGTGGCCCAGCCCACCGGGAGGGCGCGCATCGCGGCCCCGTTGGTGGCGCCCCCGATCGCGCGCAGTGCGCCGTTCGCGCGGTAGCGGGCGATCGCCCGCGCGCTGGTGGGCCCGGCCCCCGGCAGCGGCCAGGCGGCGTCCAGCAGCGCCAGGAACCGCCGGGGCTCGTCGCCCGGGGCCTCGGCCAGGGCCCGCGCCAGCAGCAGCATCTGGGCGGTGTCGTCGGACGTCGCCCCGCGCGTCCACCCGGGACGTGCGGGCAGGTCGCGCACGCGCGCGACGTCCACCGCGCCGGGCGGGACGTCCTCCCACGGGCCGCCCAGTGCGTCGCCCAGCGCCACCCCGCGCATGCCCTCGCCGATGCGCGCCGCAAGGCCCGCTGCGACCTCCGCCGTCACGTGGCGCCTGTACCCGCGCGGCCGGCCTCCCCGCGCCCGGGGCGGCGGGCGCCTCGCGGACGGTTCGCGCGCGCGCAGGGAGGGAACGGCGCGTCGCAGTGCAGGCCACATCGAGGAGGGGCGACATGGGCACCAGCGGCGCACCCGACAGTGGGACCAAGGACAAGAACTACGACCTCGTGACGATCACGCAGCTCTGCATGGAGCACGTCTGGCGGCTGGAGCAGTACGCGTCCGACGCGGAGAAGGAGGGCGACAGCGAGCTCGCCAGCCTGTTCCGGCGGATGCAGGACCACAGCCGCCGCGGCGCCGAGGAGTGCAAGCGGCTCCTGGCGGGCCGCCTGCAGCAGGGGGGCTAGGCCCCGGCGGGTGGGGGCGGCCGGCGCCGCCCCCACCGAGGTCCCGGCGGCGCCGAGGGGTGGCGGCGACGGCCCCCGGGTAGGTCAGGCGCCGGTGCGGACGGGGCGGGCCGAGGAGGCGGTGACGGGGGACGGGCGCGCGCCGCGCGTGCGGCCGGGGCCGCTGCTGCTGGCGCTCACCGTCGCCGGCGGGAGCTTCGCGCTGATGCAGGCGGTCGTCGTCCCGGCCCTGCCGGTCATCGAGCGCGACCTGGACACCAGCACGGGCTGGGTGGCGTGGACCGTCTCGATCTACCTGCTCAGCGCGGCGGTGGCGACGCCCCTGCTGGGCCGCCTTGGGGACCAGTTCGGCAAGGACCGGATGCTCGTGGTCACGCTGGCCCTGTTCACGGCGGGCTCGCTGCTGTCGGTCGTGGCGTGGGACATCACCTCGCTGATCGTGTTCCGCGCCCTGCAGGGGATGGGCGGCGCCGTCTACCCCCTGTGCTTCTCGATCATCCGCGACGAGGTCCCGGCCCGGAGGATGGGCGTCGCGATGGGCCTCATCTCGGCCATGCTCGGTGTCGGCGGCGGCATCGGCCTGGTCCTGAGCGGGGTGGTCGTCGACCGCGCCTCCTGGCGGCTGCTGTTCGTGATCGGCGCCGCCATCGGGCTCGCGGGGATCGTGCTGGTGCGCCGCTTCGTGCCGTCCTCGCCCACGCGCGTGCCCGCGTCCCTGGACGTGCCCGGCGCGGCGCTGCTGTCGGCCGGCCTGGTGTGCGTGCTGGTGGCGCTCACCGAGAGCCAGAGCTGGGGATGGGGGTCGGCGCGCCTGCTCGGCCTGCTCGCCGCGGGGCTCGCCGTGCTGGTGCTGTGGGGGTGGGTGGAGACCCGCACGGCGCAGCCGCTGGTCGACATGCGGATGCTGGCGCGCCGGCCGGTGCTGTTCACCAACCTCGCCGCGCTGTTCTGCGGCTTCACCATGTACGCCGTCTTCACCGTGCTGCCGCTGTTCGCGCAGATGCCGCGGACGCTGCCCGAGGAGGTGCGCCCCCTGGTGACCTACGGCTTCGGGGCCAGCGTGACGGTGTCGGCGCTGTACCTGATCCCCGGGGCGCTGGCGATGCTGCCGGCCGGCCCGTACGGCGGCGTGCTGGGGCGGCGGATCGGGTTCCGGTACGCCCTGGCGCTGGGCCTGGCCGTGACCGCGCTCGGGTCCGGGCTGCTGGCGGCGCTGCACGCCGCGCCCTGGCAGCTGATGCTGGGCTACGCGGTGGGCGCCGCCGGCGTGGCCGTGGCCTTCGGGGCCATGCCCAAGCTCATCGCCGACGCGGTCGCGCCCACGGAGACCGGGATCGCGACCGGGATGAACACGGTGGTGCGCACGGTCGGCAGCGCCATCGGCGCGCAGGCCGCGATCGCGCTGCTGGCCGCCCGCACGATCCCCGGCACGGGCATCCCGGCCGAGTCCGGCTTCAGCACCTCGCTGTGGCTGGGGGCCGCGGCCGCGGTCGTCGCCGCGGTGCTCGCGCTGGCGATCTCGCCGCGGCGGCGCCTGCCCGAGGCGGTCCCCGCCGCCGCGCGCTGACCGGCCCGCCTGGCAGGCTGGCGTCGTGCAGGTCGACTGGGGCGACGGCGACTACGGGAGGATCGCGGCGGCGCTCGCGCCGGCGGCCGACCTCCTCGTGGCCCGTGCGCGGGTCGCCGCGGGCGACCGGGTGCTCGACGTGGCGTGCGGTACGGGCAACGCCGCCCTGGCCGCCGCCCGCCGGGGCGCGATCGTGACCGGGGTCGACGCGTCCGCGGGACTGGTCGCGCGCGCCGCCCGGCGGCTGGGCGACGAGGGGCTGGCGGCCGACTTCCGCACCGGGCAGGCCGAGGACCTGCCGGTGGGCGATGCGGAGTTCGACGTCGTTCTGAGCGTCTTCGGCGTCATCTTCAGCGCCGACCCGCCGCGGGCCGCGGCCGAACTCGTGCGCGTGGCCCGGCCGGACGGCGTCATCGCGCTGACGGCCTGGGTGCCGGAGGGCGCCGTCGCGGCGGCCGGGGGGATCCTGTGGGGTGCGGTGTCGGGCCGCCGGTACGGCCGGACGCCCTGGGCGGCGCCCGGCTCGCTGCAGGAGCTGCTCGAGGCCGCGGGGATGCGGGACGTCGCCATCGAGGAGGACGCGCTGGCGTTCACGGGGCCCTCGCCGCAGGGGTGGCTGAGGGAGCAGGAGGACCACCATCCGGTGTGGCGGGCGGCGCGGCGCACCCTCGGCGACGGCTACGCGGCGGTGCACGACGACATGCTGCGCGTGCTCGCCGAGGGGAACGAAGACCCTTGCGCGTTCCGCGTCACCAGCCGCTACTGGGCGGTGCGGGCCCGCCGCTGACGCGCCGGGGGATCGTCGCAGCGGTCGCGCGTCCGGTTCATCACTTCCCCTGTTTGAAACCTCCTTTGAGGGGGCAATCGCGCCCTCGTGACAAGCGTGACTTTCGATCAGGTGTCGAAGGTGTACCCGGACGGCACGGCGGCCGTGAAGGGGCTCGATCTCGACATCGGGGACGGGGAGTTCCTCGTCCTTGTGGGCCCGTCCGGGTGCGGCAAGACGACGGCGCTGCGGATGGTGGCGGGACTCGAGGACATCTCCTCGGGCGAGCTGCGGATCGGCGAGCGGGTGGTGAACCGGCTCCCGGCGAAGGACCGCGACATCGCGATGGTGTTCCAGAGCTACGCGCTCTACCCGCACCTGTCGGTGTTCGACAACATCGCGTTCGGCCTCCGGCTGCAGAAGGTGCCCAAGGACGAGATCCGCACCCGGGTCGAGGAGGCGGCGCGCATCCTCGGCCTGACGGAGCACCTGAAGCGCAAGCCGCGGTCGCTGTCCGGCGGGCAGCGGCAGCGGGTGGCGATGGGGAGGGCGATCGTGCGCCGGCCGCAGGTGTTCCTGATGGACGAGCCCCTGTCCAACCTCGACGCCAAGCTGCGTGTGCAGACCCGCGCCGAGATCAGCCGCCTGCAGCGCGACCTGGACGTGACCACGATCTACGTCACCCACGACCAGGTCGAGGCGATGACCATGGGCGACCGGGTCGCCGTGATGCGCAAGGGCCTGCTCCAGCAGGTGGCGCCGCCCCAGGAGCTGTACGACCGGCCACGCAACCTGTTCGTGGCGGCGTTCATCGGGAGCCCCGCGATGAACCTCCTGCAGGGGCGTCTGGTGCGCCAGGGGGACGGCCTCGTGGTCGACCTGGGCGGGCAGCGGCTGGCGGTGGACGAGGAGGTCCTCCGGTTCCGCCCGGCGCTCGCCGGTTACGAGGGCCGCCCGGTGACCGTCGGCATCCGGCCGGAGGACGTCGAGGACGCCGCCCTGGTGCCCGACGGCCCCGCCGACCGGCGGCTGAAGGGCCGCATCAGCCTGCGGGAGGCCCTCGGCTCGGAGCTGCTGGTCTACGTCGCCACCGACGCGCGCGAGGCCGAGGTCTCGGCCGAGGAGCGCGGGCACGATCCGGGCGAGCACCTGGGCCCGGACGCCGAGGCCGCCCCGGGGGGGAACGGCGCGTCGGCGGACGGCGCGTCGGCCGGCGGGGACGGCGGGATGACGTTCGTGGGGCGCCTGTCGCCCCGGTCGGGCGCGCGTGAGGGCGACCTGCTGGAGCTGGTCGTCGACACGCGCACGCTGCACTTCTTCGACCCCGAATCGGGGGAGGGGATCTACTCGGGGACGCCGGTCTTGGAGGTCGCGCGATGAGGGGGATGGGGTGGACGCACCGCCTGATGGCGGTGCTCGTCACGCTGCTGTGCGCGCTCGTGCTCGCGGCGTGCGGCGGGGACGACGACGACGCCGGGACCACGACCGGGGGCGGCGGGCAGACCGCCGCGCAGACCGGTCCGGACCCGAGCGTCCGCGGCAACGTGAGCATCACCGCGGTCTGGTCCGGCGAGGAGCAGCGCAGCTTCCGCGCCGTCCTCGACGGGTTCGAGGAGCGCTATCCGAACGTGAACGTCCGGTACACCTCCGGCGGCGACCAGCTGCCGACGGTGCTGTCCACCGCCGTGCAGGGCGGCAACCCGCCCGACCTCGCCGTCGTGGCCCAGCCCGGCCTCGTGCAGGGCTTCGCGCGCCGCAACGCGCTGAAGCCGATCACGTTCGCCGAGGAGGGCATCCGCGCCAACTACGGCGAGGACTGGGTCAACGCGGGCACCGTCAACGGGCGCCTCTACGGCCTGTTCTTCAAGGGCGCCAACAAGTCCACGGTCTGGTTCAACCCGACCGTCTTCGCCGACGCCGGCGTCGAGCCGCCCACCACGTGGGAGGACTTCCTGGCGGCGGCCGAGACCCTGAAGGCCTCCGGCGTCCCGGCGTACAGCATCGCCGGCGCGGACGGCTGGACCCTCACCGACCTGTTCGAGAACATCTACCTGCGCACCGCGGGCCCGGAGAAGTACGACCAGCTGGCCCGTCACGAGATCCCCTGGACCGACCCGTCGGTCGTCGAGGCGCTCACGATCATGCGCGCGGTGGTCGGTGACCGCGAGAACATCGCGGGTGGCGTGAACGGGGCCCTGCAGACCGAGTTCCCGAGGTCGGTGGCGCAGACCTTCCGCGCCGAGCCGCGGGCGGCCATGGTCATCGAGGGCGACTTCGTGCCCACGGCCCTGCCCGAGGGCGTCGACCTGACGGCGGGCGAGGACTACGACGTCTTCAAGTTCCCGAGCATCAACGGCTCGTCGGAGAACATCGTGATGGGCGCCGGCGACCAGGTGATCATGTTCAAGGACACCCCGGCCGCGCGGGCCCTGGTGCAGTACCTGGCCACCCCGGAGGCGGCGGCGATCTGGGCGCAGCGCGGCGGGTTCAGCTCGCCCAACCGGAACCTCGACCCGGCCACCTACCGGGACGACCTGACCCGGAGCACGGCGACGGCGCTGGCCGAGGCCGAGACCTTCCGGTTCGACCTGTCCGACACGCAGCCGTCGGCCTTCGGCGCCACGGTCGGCCAGGGCATGTGGAAGATCCTCCAGGACTTCCTCCGCAACCCGAACCCGCAGGCGACCGCGCGCCGGCTGGAGCAGGCCGCCGCGCAGGCCTACCGGTAGGTCGCGGGACGTGGGGAGCGGGCAGAGCATCACGGCGGCACCCCCCGGGGTGCCGCCGGCCCGCCGCCGGCGTGACCGGCGGGGGCTCCTGACGGCGGGGATCTTCCTGCTGCCGGCCGCCGTGCTGATCGGCGTCTGGGTGGTCTACCCGCTCATCTCCACCATCCGGCGGAGCTTCTACGACGCGGCCGGCGACTCGTTCGTCGGCCTCGACAACTACCAGACGCTGTTCACCAGCGACCCGCTGCAGACGGCGATCCGCAACAACGTGATCTGGGTCGCGGTGGTGCCCGCGCTGGTCACCGCCATCGGCCTCGTGTTCGCGGTGCTGATCGAGAAGGTCTCGTTCTCCACCGCGTTCAAGATCGCGATCTTCATGCCCATGGCGATCTCGCTGTTCGCCGCGGGCGTGATCTGGCGGGTGATGTACGAGAAGGAGCCCGACCGCGGGGCCCTCAACGCCTCGATCGGCGTGGTCAAGGACTGGGTCGACCCACCGGGCGCCCTGTCGCGGGCGCAGCCGTCGTCGCCGGCGCTCACCGGCGGCCCGGCCGAGGGCATCGTCCTGCGGCGGGCGGTCCCCGCCGGGGGCGTGGCGCAACTCGGACTCACGGGCATCCGGGCGACCGAGGTGCCCGGCGACGCCGAGCAGGCCGTGCGCCCGCAGGGGCAGCCCGGCGCCGTGACCGGCGTCGTCTGGCGCGACTTCCGGCCCGGCGGGGGACGGCCCGGCGTGGTGGAGGACGGCGAGCAGGGCCTTCCCGGCGTGACGGTGGAGCTGCGCGGGGCGGACGGCACCCGGCTGGCGAGCACGGAGACGCGCGCGGACGGCAGCTTCGTGTTCGGCGGCGTCGAGGGCGGGCCCTACCGGGTCGCCATCGGGTCGGCCACGTTCGCCGCGCCCTTCGGGGGCGTCGACTGGCTGGGCGAGGACCTGATCACGCCGAGCGTGATCATCGCGTACATCTGGGTGTGGGCCGGCTTCGCCATGGTGATCATCGCGGCCGGGCTCGCGGCGATCCCACGCGACCTCCAGGAGGCCGCGCGCACGGACGGCGCGAACGAGTGGCAGGTGTTCCGCCGCGTCACCGTGCCGCTGCTGGCGCCGGTGCTGTCGGTGGTGTTCATCACGATGATCATCAACGTCCTGAAGGTCTTCGACATCGTGCTGTCGGTGGCGCCGGCGTCCGTGCAGGACGACGCCAACGTCATCGCGCTGGCGATGTGGCGCACCGCCTTCGGCGGCAGCGACGACTTCGGGCTCGGCTCGGCGATCGCGGTGTTCCTGTTCCTGCTGGTGATCCCGGTGCTGGTGCTGAACGTGCGCCGGTTCAAGAGGGAGGCCTAGTGGCCGGGCGAGGGGGGTGCGTGCGATGACCACGACGGGAGCGCCCACGGGCACCGTCGATCCCGCGGCCGGCGCCGCCGTCCGCGTCCGGCGCCCGGCGCTGTCGGCCCGCCTCACCCGCGCGCTGACCCGCGCGCCGCTGACGATCCTGCTGGCCGTCATCGCGATCCTGTGGCTGGTGCCCACCTTCGGGCTGCTGATGACCTCCCTGCTTGCCCCGGGGGACATCGCCGAGCGCGGCTGGTGGCAGGTGATCAGCGAGCCCAGCCTCGCGAGCCTCGACAACTACCGCGAGGTGCTCTCCAACGGCGACATCACCAACTCGCTGTGGACCACCCTCTGGATCGCGATCGGCGGCACCGTGCTGCCCATCGTGATCGGGGCGCTCGCGGCCTACGCCTTCGCGTTCCTGGAGTTCCCCGGCCGCGACTGGCTGTTCATCGGGGTGGTCGGCCTGCTGGTGGTGCCGCTCCAGATGGCGCTGATCCCGATCTTCTCGCTCTACAACGACCTCGGGATCTTCGACACGATCCTCAGCCTGGTGCTGTTCCACACGGCGTTCGCGCTGCCGTTCTCGATCTTCCTGCTGCGCAACTTCTTCGTGGGCATCCCGAAGGAGCTGCTGGAGGCCGCCCGCATCGACGGCGCGTCGGAGCTGCGCATCTTCGTGCGGGTGATCCTGCCGCTGGGCGTGCCCGCGATCGCGTCGCTCGCGATCTTCCAGTTCCTGTGGACCTGGAACGACCTGCTGGTGGCCCTGACGCTCGGCCGCGACACGCAGCCGATCACCGTCGCGATCTTCACGCAGCTGCGCCAGTTCGGCTCGAACATCGAGATCATCGCCCCGGCGGCGTTCATCTCGCTGGCGATCCCGCTGGCGGTGTTCCTGGCCTTCCAGCGCTACTTCGTGCAGGGCCTGCTGGCCGGCTCGGTCAAGTAGGGGGCGTGCGCGTCCTCATCGCCGGCGGCGGCCTGGTGGGGCTCACCCTGGCCCGGCTGCTGCGGGCCCGGGGCATCGCCCCGCTCGTGGTGGAGCGGATGCGCCCGGGCGCCTACGTGGCGCGCGGGTTCATGCTCGGCCACCAGGGGTTCGACGCCCTGGAGGACCTCGGGCTCATGGGGCGCGTCCGCGCCGCCGGGCGGCCGATCGCGCCCCAGCCGGACGGCGGCTGCGCCGCGGTCGCCGTGGGGGTGGGACACGTGGTGCACGCGCTGGGCGAGGGGCTCGACGTCGCGTACGGCGCCACGGTGACGGGGCTGCTGCGGGACGGCGCGGGCCGGGTCACCGGTGCCCGCGTCGAGGACGGCGAGGGCGCCCGGGACGTGCCCGCCGGCCTCGTGGTGGCCTGCGACGGCGCACGCTCCCGGGTGCGGGCGATGGCCGGGCTCGCCGCCGAGGAGCTGCCCATGGAGGAGGGCAAGATCGAGTGGATGAGCCCCGCCCCGGTGGAGGCGTCCTTCGACATGGCCTACCTGGCGGACGGCGGCCACATCGGGCTCATCGGGTGGCCCGAGGGGTCCTTCGGCTGGCGCACCACCGCCCGGGTGGGGCGCGAGGCGGCGCTGGCCCCGGGGCTCGAGGCGCTGGTGGCGTCCTGGTCGGCGCTGCTGCCGGCGGCCGCGGCCGGCGTGCGCGGGCTGCGCGGGATGGACGAGGTGCACTACAGCGAGCCGGTGCTGATCCGCACCGCGCGCTGGTGGACGCCCGGCGTGGTCCTGATCGGCGACGCGGCGCACTTCTTCGGGCCCGAGACGGGCGCCAGCGCCGGGGTCGGCATGGCCGACGCGCTCGCGCTGGCGCAGGCGGTGGCGGCGAACCGCGAGGACCCCGACGCCGCCTGCGCCGCCTACGAGGCGTGGCGCGGGCCGGCGGTGCGGCCGCTCGAGATGGCCGACCCGGGCCTGCGCCGGCTGCGCGGCACGCCGCTGCCGCCGGGCCGTCCCGCCGAACGCTGGCCTCCGGACGCCTAGGGCAGCAGGGCGCGAAGGGCGGCGACCGTGCGGACCGGGTCGCCGAGGGGACGCACGCACAGCGTGGTGACGCCCGCCGCCCGCAGCTCCGCCAGCCGCGCGCCGAGGTGCTCGGGGGGGCCGCACAGGGTGAGCGCGTCCACGAGGTCCTCCGGCAGCGCCGCCGCAGCGCGTGCGCGCTCGCCGGCCAGGTACAGGTCCTGCACCTCGGCGGCGGCCTCCGGCCACCCGGCGCGCGCCACCAGCTCCGCGTAGAAGTTGCCGTCGCGCGGGCCCATGCCGCCCACGTAGAGCGCGATCTCGTCGCGCACCGCGTGGCGCAGCGGCGCCACCTCGCGCTCGTCGCCGACCGCGCACCACAGCGTCGCGCAGACGTCGAGCGGCGGCAGGTCCGGATCCCGGCGCGCGCCCCCGCCCTCGAGGGCGTCGCCCCACACCTCCCGCGCCCGCGCGGCCGGGAACAGCAGCGGGAACCAGCCCTCGGCGATCTCGGCCGCCAGCGCCACCGCCCCCGGCCGCAGCGCGGCCAGGTACACGGGGATCCGCGACCGGGGGGGCCGTGTGACCAGCCGCAGGGGCCGCGCCGCCCCCGTGCCCCGCCCGGCGGGCAGGGGGATGCGGTACGCCCGCCCGGCGTGCTCCACGGGACGCCGGGACCAGACCGCCCGGCACACGGCGACGGTCTCGCGCAGCCGGGTGAGCGGCATGTCGAAGGGCACGCCGTGGAACCCCTCGATCACCTGGGGCCCCGAGGTGCCGAGGCCCAGGACGGCCCGGCCGCCCGAGAGGGCGTCGAGCCCCGCCGCGGTCTGGGCGATCAGCGCCGGCGAGCGCGTGTGCACCGGCAGCACGCCCGCGCCGAGCGCCACCCGCTCCGTGCGGGCGGCCAGGTGGCCCAGCAGGGTCGGGGCGTCGTAGCCGTAGGCCTCCGGCACCCACACCAGGTCGGCGCCGGCGCGCTCCAGCGCGACCGCCAGATCCGCCTGGCCGAGCGGCTCCCGGGTCCAGTCCAGCAGCACGGCGAGGCGCGGTCCGGGTGGCCGCGCGAGGGGCAGATGGGGCGCCGGCACGGGGTCAAGCGTAGGGCGCGCGCACCGTACCTGCCGGAATCCCCAAGCCTCGTGCCCCACGCCGACGGCCCGTGTGATGATCCCGCCCCGTGTCCGCCCCCTCGGTGCCCACCCCGGGTGAAGGCCACGCCCGGACCCGCCGCGCCCCCGCCCCCGAGCGGGTGGGCGCCCGGGTGCGCGCGGCCGTCGGCGCGGGCGGACCGGGCTGCTGGGCGGCGGCGGTGGCGGCGCTGGCGGGAGCGCTGGAGGCCGACGCGGCGACCCTCTGGCGGGGCGCCGGCGACCGCCTGCGGCCCGTGGCCCGGTACGCGGCGGGCCGGGATGCCGTCGCCGCCCTCGCCGCGGACCCCGGCGTCCCGGCCGCCGCCCCCGGCAGGGCGCCGGCGGCACCGGCGCCGCGCCGCCTGGCCGCGCCGCTCGTCCACGGGGCCGCCGAGCTGGGGGCCCTGGAGGTGGCGTGGCTCGGGCGCGCCTCCCCGCCGCCCGGTGCCCGCCCGTGCCTGGAGGAGGCGGCCGCGGTGCTGGCGGCCGCCCTCGCCGGCCGCGCCGCCGAGGAGGGGCTGCGGGCGGTGGCCGCCGCCTCCGCCGACGCGGTGGTGGTGGTGGACGGCGAGGGACGGGTGCTGCTGTGGAACCCCGCCGCCGCGGAGCTGTTCGGGCGGACGCCGGAGGAGATGATCGGGAGCCCGCTGACGCGGGTGATGCCGGAGCGCCACCGCCGGGCGCACCGCGAGGGCCTGGCGCGCGCCCTGGCCGGCGGTCCGCGGCCGGAGCTGTACGGCCGCCCCCTCGAGTTCGCCGGCCTGCGCGCCGACGGGCGCGAGTTCCCGCTGGAGCTGCGCCTGGGGCGCGGGACGGCGGCGGGGGAGGCGGTGGTGGCGGGCATCGTGCGCGACGTCACCGAGCGGCGCGCGAGCGAGGAGGCCGAGCGCGCGGTGAGCCTCATGGCGGCGCGCCTGAGCGCCGGCGGCCTCGACCTCCACGCGATCCTCGACGCGATCACGGTCTCCGCCCGGGACGCCCTCGGCGCGGCGCGGGCCACCTGCTACGTCACCGACCCCGCGACCGGGGTCGTGACGCGGGTCCACACCACCGAGACCGATCCGCGGCGGCGCGCCTTCCTGGAGGGCGCGCTGGGCCGGCCGCCCCTCGACCTGCCCATCTGGCGCCGGTCCGTGGAGGCGCCCGAGCCCCTGATGCTGATCGAGGACCTGCGCGCGGAGCCCGCGCTGCCGCCCGCCCTGGCCCGGCGCCTCGGCGCCGGCGCGATCATGGCGGTGCGGCTGGAGCATCCGTCCGTGGAGGCGCCCGGCGCGGACACGCTGCTGGGCGACCTGTTCCTGACCTTCCCGGCGCCGCGGCGGTTCGGGCCGCAGGCCCGCATGCTGCTGCGGGGCCTCGGCGGCCTGGCGACCCTGGCGCTCGCGAACGCCCGCCTCTACGCGCGCACCCGGGACCACCTGCGGGCGGCCGAGGCGCGCGCGGGCCGCGACGGGCTCACCGGCCTCGCCACGCACCGCGTCCTCCAGGAGCGCCTGGCGAGCGAGGTGGCCCGGTCCCGGCGCCACGGGCGGGCCCTGTCGCTCGTGGTGCTCGACGTCGACCGGTTCGGCGCCCTCAACGAGGCCCACGGCCACGAGGCCGGGGACCGGGTGCTCGTGGAGGTGGCCCGCCGGCTCGCCGCGGCGGCGCGCCCGGAGGACCTGCTGGCCCGGCTCGGCGGCGACGAGTTCGCCCTGGTGCTGCCCGAGTGCGCGGGCGAGGACGCGTGGCGGGTCGCGGACGCGGCGCGGCGGGCGGTGGCGGCGACCCCCGTCCCGGGCGTCGGAACCGTCACCCTGTCCGGTGGCGTCAGCACGGTCGCGGACGCCGGCGACGCGGAGGGGCTGCTGCGCCTGGCCGGGGGCGCCCTCTACTGGGCCAAGGGCCAGGGCCGGGGGCGGGTGGTGCGGTACTCGCCGCAGGAGGTGGAGGTCCTCTCGGACCACGAGCGGGTGCTGCGGCTGGAGCGGGCGCAGACGCGGACGGCCCTGCGCGTGCTCGCCCGGGCGGTGGACGCCAAGGACCCGTCCACGCGGCGCCACTCGGCGCGTGTCGCCGAGCTGGCCGCGCGCCTGGCGCGGGCCCTGGGCTGGCCCGAGGCGGAGGTGGGCCGCATCCACGAGGCGGGGCTGATGCACGACGTCGGCAAGATCGGCATCCCCGACCACATCCTCTCGGCGCCGCGGCGCCTGACGGGCGAGGAGTACGCGGCGATCACCACGCACGCCGCCCTGGGGGCGCGCATCGTCGCCGACGTCCTGTCCCCGGCGCAGGTCGCCTGGATCCGCGGGCACCACGAGCGCCACGACGGCCGTGGCTACCCGGACGGGCTCGCCGGCGACGCCATCCCCGGCGGCGCCCGGATCCTCGCGGTCGCCGACGCCTGGGACGTGATGGTCTCCGACCGGCCCTACTCGCCGGCGCGGGGGGTCCCCGAGGCCCTGGCGGAGTGCCGCCGCGCCTCGGGGACCCAGTTCGCCCCGCCCGTCGTGGCCGCGCTGGCCGGGCTGGTGGCGAGCGGCGACCTGGTCGCGCCCGAGTCCGCGGTCGACCGGGTGGCGCCGTTCGACGTCGCGCCGGAATGACGCCGCGGCCGGTCGGGAACAGGGCCACGACACCCCACGTGAGGAGGCCGCCGTGAACGATCCCCCGCCGCCGCTGAAGGACGCCGACGAGGAGGTCCTGCGCGACCCGGACGAGGACTACCCCCCGGACGCGCCCCCCGAGCAGCTCGACCGCGCCCAGTTCCGGCAGGGGGCGGCGGTGGAGCGGGAGAAGGAGTGGGTGGACCCGCGCGAGATCGTCGGCGGGGAGGAGTGACCGGAGGGGTGCCCGCGCGCTGACGCGGGGCCCGCCGGGGAGAGGGACCGCCTCTGGAGGAAATGGCGGTTGTCAACCGATCGGGCGCCCCCGCCGGCCCCGGGCCTGACCCTCGGTCCAGTGCCCGCGGGGCGTCCCGTCGTCAGGATGGAGCGGATGGTGGACGACCTCGACGAGCCGGGCACCCCCGTGCCGCCCGAGCGGGCGGGCACCACCGGCGCGGCCCCGCCGCCGGCCCCGGTCGACCCCTCCCGGGCACGCCGCGTGGCCGAGGCCGTGCAGCGCTGGACGGCGGACCTGGTCGACCTGAGCGCCCGGAACAGCCTGCTCTACTACCGGGACCTGGTGCGCGGCACGATCGACCTGACCGGCCACGAGCGCGCCGCCGAGCCGCTGCTCGCCGACGAGGCGGTGCGGCTGAGCGCGATCCTCGCGCCCGCGCCCCCGCCGGACCTGGCCACGCGCGCCCGCGCCATCCGGGCCAAGACCCGCGAGGCCCAGGAGGAGCGCGGCATCGACGTGCTCTTCCTGGCCTGGGGGATGGCCACCTGGGACGAGCCGGACGCCGCCCGCGCGCTGCCGCTGCAGGCGCCGGTGGTGCTGGTGCCGGTCGCGCTGCGACCCGTGCCCGCCGGCGTCGAGCACGCCCTGCGCGTGACGGGCGACGCGCGCCTCAACCCGACCCTCGTGCGGCGGCTCGCCCTCGATCACGACGTGCGCATCGACGTGGAGGAGGCGGACCGGCGCCTGCGCGCGGCGTCCACCTTCCGCGAGCTCGGGGGCGCCTTCGACATGCTGCGGGCCGCCTGCCGGGGCGTGCCCGGCTTCGGCGTCACCCCGCGCCTGGTGCTGTCGACCTTCAGCTACGCCCGGCTGCCCATGGTGCGCGACCTCGAGGCCGCCCGGGAGGCGCTGGCCGGCCACGACGTGGTGGCGGCCGTGGTGGGCGACCCCTCCGCCCGTGCCGCGCTGCGGGAGCGCGCGCGTGCCGCCGAGCCCCCCGTGGACCAGCCCGACCGCACGCCGCCCGCCGAGGAGTTCCTCGTGCTGGACGCCGACGCGGCGCAGACGCACGTCATCAACCGCGTCCGCGCGGGGCAGGACCTCATCGTCCAGGGGCCTCCGGGCACGGGCAAGAGCCAGACGATCGCGAACCTCGTGGCCACGCTGGCCGCCGAGGGCCGCGCGGTGCTGTTCGTGGCCGAGAAGCGCGCCGCCATCGAGGCCGTCATCGGCCGCCTGCGCGACCGCGGGCTCGGCGGGCTGGTGCTCGACCTGCATGAGGGCGGCCCCCGGCGCGAGGAGGTGGCGGGGACACTGTGGCGGGCCGCGGAGCCGGCGCCCGACCCGTCCGACGAGGAGCCCGGCCCCCGCTCCGACCCGCGGGCCCTGGAGGGCACGCGGGCGCAGCTGAACGCACGCAGCGCCGCGCAGCACGCCGTGCGGGCACCGTGGGGCGTGACCGTGTTCGAGGCGCGCATGCGGCGCGCCGACCTGCCCGAGGGCTCGGCGTCCGACCTGCGGCTGGGCGAGGACGAGCTCGAGGACCTGGACGCCGACACGATCGCGCGCGCCCGGGAGCAGCTCGCCCGCTGGTTCGCGATCGGCGGGCCGCTGCTGTCGCGCGGCCGCCACGGCTGGGCGGGCGCGCGCATCCTGGACGAGCACGACGTCGCGCGGGGCCGCGAGGCGGCGGACGCCGCGCTCACCGCCCTGCGGGCCCTGGCGGCGCCGCTGGCGCGCCTGGGCGAGGAGACCGCCCTGCCGCCGCCCGCCACGGTCGCGGGCGCCGAGCTGCAGGCGCACCTGGCACAGCGCGCCACCGCGCTGTCCGAGGTGTTCGACCCGGCTGTCTTCGAGGAGGACCTGGACGGCCTCGTCGCCGCCCTCGCACCCCGTCGCGGCCTGCGCCGGCTGGTGGGCGGCGGGCCGGGCGCGGGCGCGCGCGAGGCCCGCACGACCGTCGAGGGGGTGCTGGTACCCGACCGGCGCAACATGCCGCCGGAGGAGCTGCACGCGCGGCTCTCGGAGGCCCGGGCGCTGGCGGGCGACTGGCGGCGCGCGAGCACGTCCTTCGCCACCCCCCGCCCCAGCGACGCCGGACCCGAGGTGCTTGCCGCCGCCGAGGGCCTGCGCGCGGCGCTGGCGGCGCTCGCGGACCTGCTCCCGGACGCCGGTCTGGAGGACCGCGACCTGCGCGAGCTCGACGGCATGCTGGCCGAGATGCGCGCCGACACGGCCACCCTGCGCACCGTGCGCGAGGTGCGGGCCGCCGAGCGGTGGCTCGAGGAGCACCACCTGGGGCCGCTGCTGGCCGAGGTGCGCGACGGGGCGCTCGACCGGGCGACCGGGCTGGGGCGCCTGGAGTGGGTGTGGCTGTCGGGCATCCTCGAGCGCCTGGCGCTGGAGGACCCGCACGTGGGCGTGGTGAGCGGGCCGGACGCGCTGGTGCAGCGCTTCCAGGAGCTCGACCGCCTGCACATGGCCGAGGGGCCCGCGCGCGTGCGGGAGGCGCACGGGGCGCACCTGCGCCGCGTGCTGGACGCGTACCCCGACGAGGCGCTGCTGGTGCAGCGCCAGGCGCGCCTCGCCGCGCGCTCGCGGCGGCACCTGTCCGTGCGCGAGCTGGTGGAGCAGGCGCCGCACGCGGTGCGGGCCCTGCGCCCCTGCTGGGCGATGAGCCCGCTCACCGTGTGCCAGGCGCTGCCGCACCACCCGGGCCTGTTCGACGTGGTGGTCTTCGACGAGGCCAGCCAGATCACGCCCGCGGAGGCCATGCCGGCGGTGCTCCGCGGCGCCCGGGTGGTCGTGGTGGGCGACCGGCAGCAGCTGCCCCCGACCACCTTCTTCGCCGCCGCCCTGGGCGAGGGCGAGGTGGAGGGGCTCGGGGCCGACGAGGGCACGGAGGGGTACGAGTCGGTCCTCGACGCGCTGACCGGCCTCATCCCCGAGCGCCTGCTCACCTGGCACTACCGCAGCCGCGACGAGCGCCTGATCGCCTTCAGCAACCGCCACGTCTACGAGGGCGCGCTCACCACCTTCCCGGGGGTGGGCCGGGGCGACGCGGTGCGTCACGAGCTGGTCAACCCCGGGGCCGATGAGCGCCGCGGGGGCGACGACAGCTCCGAGGCCGAGGTGCGCCGCGTGTGCGAGCTGGTGCGCGCCCACGCCCACACCCGCCCGGGCGAGTCGCTCGCGGTGATCGCGATGGGCTCCCGGCACGCCGAGCGGGTGGACGAGGCGGTGCGGGAGATGGCCGAGGGCGACGACGCCGTCGCCGAGCTGCTGTCCGAGGACCGCTCCGAGCCCTTCTTCGTCAAGAACCTGGAGCGCGTCCAGGGCGACGAGCGCGACGCGGTCATCCTCACCATCGGGTACGGCCGGGACGGGCGGGGCGGCCGCCTGTCGTACCGGTTCGGGCCGCTGCTGCAGGAGGGCGGCGACCGCCGCCTCAACGTCGCCGTCACCCGCGCCCGCCGCCGGCTCACCCTGGTGTCCTCGTTCGCCCACGACGACATGGACCCCGAGCGCTGCACGGCCCCCGGGCTCGCGATGCTGCGCGCGTACCTCGCCTACGCGGCGGCCGGCGGGGAGGGCGAGGAGACGGCGCCGGACATCGCCCGCGCGCACGCGCCCCTGGCGCGGCACCTGCAGGAGGCCCTCACCCGCGCCGGCGTCCCGGTCACGCGCGACCTGGGCGCCTCGGGGCACCGCATCGACCTGGCCCTCGGCCACCCCGAGGATCCCGGCCGCCACGTCCTGGCCGTCGAGTGCGACGGGCCCGCGTACCACCTGTCGCCGATCGCCCGGGAGCGCGACCGGCTGCGCCAGGAGCAGCTGGAGGCGCGCGGCTGGTGCTTCCACCGCATCTGGTCGAGCGAGTGGGCGGCCGACCCCCGCGGCGTCGTCGACCGCGTACTGCTCGCCTGGAACCGCGCGGTGGAGTCGCACGACCGCGCCGAGGCGGGCACCCTGCGCTAGGGCGTCACGGCGGGGGCGGTGCGGCCGCGTCCCGCGCGGCGGCGACCAGGTTGCCCAGCAGGGGCGAGGGGTCGTCGCGCCGCCACACCAGCGCCAGCGCGCGGTGGACGGGGCCGCCGGCCAGGGGCCGGTAGGCGACGCCGGCCAGCCGCAGGCGATCCATCGCGGCGGGCACCAGCGCGACCCCCATGCCCGCGGCGACGAGGCTCGCGATGGTGGGCATCGAGCGGGCCAGCTGCACCACCCGCGGGCTGAAGCCCGCGGCCCGGCAGGCGGCGAGCACGTCGTCGTAGAAGGGCGGGTTGTTCTCGCGGGCGAACAGCACGAAGGGTTCGCCGGCGAGCGCCCCGAGGGCCACCTCGTCGCCCGCGGCCAGCGGGTGGAAGTCCGGCAGCGCGGCCAGCAGCGGCTCGTCGGCCAGCGGGAGCGCGTCCAGCTCCGGCCCGCCGGCGGGCGCGCGCACGATGCCCGCGGCGAGGTCGCCCGCCGCGATCGCCTCCACCTGCTCGCCCGTCGAGAGCTCCACCAGGTCGAGCACCACGCGCGGGTGACGTGCGCGGAACAGCCGCACCAGGGGCGGCAGCGCGCCGAACGCCGCCGAGCCCACGAAGCCCAGCCGCAGCGTCCCGGCGTCGCCGGCCGCCGCCTGCCGGGTCGCCTCCTGCACCCGGTCCGCGGCCGCCAGCAGGGCCCGCGCCTCGTCGCGCAGCACGCGGCCGGCCTCCGTCAGCGTGAGGCGCCGCCGCGAGCGGTCGAACAGCGGCACGCCGAGGCGGGCCTCCAGGCGCTGCATCTGCTGCGACAGCGGCGGCTGGGCGATGCCGAGCCGGCGCGCGGCGTTGCCGACGTGGCCCTCCTCGGCGACCGCGACGAAGTAGCGCAGCTGGCGCAGGTCGAAGGCGTGCTCCATATCACGGTGATATCAGAACAGACACCATGATGTATTGGACGATCTGAAATACCGGGCGTACCGTCGTGACGTGCCCCTCGCCCGCCTCGGACCCCCGCCGGCCATGATCGGCTTCCTGGCCGCCGCCGCCTCGATGTTCGCGGTGATGTACTCGACCCAGGCGATCCTCCCGGAGATCGGCGGGGCCTTCGACGTCACCCCCGCGCAGGCGGGCCTCAGCGTGTCGGCGCTGGTGCTGGCGATCATCCCCGGCGCGTGGGTCTGGGGACCGCTCTCCGACCGCATCGGCCGGCGCCGCACGCTGGTGCTGGCCGGCGCCCTGCTCGCCCCCGTGAGCCTCGCGGTGGCCGTCGCCCCCACGTTCGAGGCGCTGATCGCCCTGCGTGCCTGCCAGGGCCTGGTGATGCCGGGCCTGCTCACGGTGGGGGTGCCCTACGTGACGGCCGTCTTCGTGCCCCGCTTCGGCGCCCGGGTCATGGGCTGGTACATGTCGTCGCTCATCCTCGGCGGCCTGGTGGGGCGTGTCGGGGTGGCGCTGGTCGCCGCCGGCGCCGGCTGGCGCGTCGCCCTCGCCGCGGTCGCCGTGCTGCCGCTCGGCGCGACGCTGCTGATGCGGCGCAGCCTCCCGGAGGCCCCCGCGCCCGCGCCCGCCGCGGGCGGCGGCCGGTGGGGCTGGGACCCCCGCCTGGCGGGCGCCCTGGCCGTGGGGCCGGCCCTCTTCTTCGCCTTCGTCGCGGCCTTCACGTTCGTCCGCTTCCGGCTCGAGGCGCCGCCGTTCGACCTGACCCCGTTCGCCAGCGCGGCCGTGTTCGGGCTGTGGGTGCTGGGCGGGCTGGCGCCGGTGGCGGGACGGCTGGTGGAGCGCCGCGGCTGGCGCTGGACCGCCGGCCTCGGGCTCGGCCTGGCGCTGGCGGGCGTGGCCCTGTCGCTGCCCGACCGTCTGCCCGCCGTGGTCGCCGGGCTCGGCCTGCTGGTGGCGGGCATGTTCATCGGGTCGGTGGCGTCGCAGGTGGCCCTCGGCGGGGTCCGCTCGGTGCGCCCGGGCACGGCGAGCGCCCTCTACTACTCGGTCTACTACGTGGCCGGCGCCGTGGCCGCCTTCCTCCCCGGCCTTGCCTGGCAGGCGGGCGGCTGGCCCGCGCTGGCCGCCGCGGCGGGAGGCGTCCTGGGCGCCGCGACCCTGCTGCTGGGGCTGCTGGCGCTGCCCGCCCGCGCCGCCCGGCGCGCCTCCCGCGAGGCGGCGGCCCCGGCCGCGCCGCCCTCGCTTGGCCGGATCTGAACCCGCCCGGCCTGGACCCCGCGGAGCCGCCGCCGCAGCATCGCGGGGTGCCCCGCCGGACCCTCGCCGCCGCCGCCGCGCTCGTGCTGCTCGTCGCCGTCGTGGCGGCGGTGCTCCTCGGCCGTGACGACGGCGGGGGGCCCGCCCCCGGCGCCGCCGCCGTCCCCGGGGCGCCCGCCGCGACGGAGCGGCCGGCCGGCTTCACGCGCGGCCCCTACCTGACCCGGGTCACGACGACGGGCGCCCGGCTGCGCTGGCGGGTGGGCGTGCCCGGGCCCGTGAGCGTGGAGGCGACGGCCCCCGACGGCCGCGTCCACCGCGCCCGGGACGGGCTGCTGAGGGGCCTCGCCCCGGACACGCGCTACCGGTGGCGGGCCCGGACGGCCTCCGGGGACACGGCGACCGGCACCCTCACCACCGCGCCCCGGCGGCTGACGCGGCCGCTGCGCCTGGTGGTCTTCGGCGACTACGGTGCCGACACCGACGACGAGCGGGCGGTCGGCGCGCTCGGCGCCCGCCTGTCACCGCGCCTGGTGCTCACGACGGGCGACAACAGCTACCTGGTCGCGCTCCCGGGGCTGCTCGACCGCAACATCTTCCGGCCCCTGCGGGGCCTGCTGGCCCGCGCCCCCAACTACGGCGTCGTCGGCGACCACGACATCGTGTTCCCCGTGGGCCGGCGGGCGCTGGTGCGCGCGTTCGACTGGCCCGGGGGCGGGGAGCGCTACGTGCTGCGCTACGGGCCGCTGCAGATCGTCGCGCTCGGGCTGCGCGCCGACCGGGCCGACGTCGGCTTCCTGCGCCGCGCCCTCGCGCAGCCCGGACCCGCCGCGCGGATCGTCCTCGTGCACCAGCCGCCCAAGGCCGGCAACCCGGTCCTGCCCGTGCTGGCCGCCGGGCCCGTGGCGGCGGTGCTGTCCGGCCACCTCCACGCCTACGAGCGCCGCGAGGTCGCGGGCGCGCCCGGCGTCCCGATGCTGACGGTGGGCACGGGCGGCGCGCGCGCGAACCCCGGGGCCACGCCGCGCTCGCCCGACGCGCGCGTGTTCGTGGTGCGCTCCGGGCTCGCCGTGCTGGACGTCGGGCCCCGCCGGCTGCGCCTGCGGTTCGTCGACGTCGCCGGACGCGTGCGCGACCGGGCGTCGTGGCCCCTGGCGGGGGCGCCGGCCGGCCCCTGAGATCAGGTGGGCGGAAACGCCCGCCGATACGGTGTGGTCACCCCTCCACACCGCCACCTCGTCCCCCGGGTCCCCATGCGCCGTCTCCGCCCGCTCGTCCTCCTCCTGATCGCCACGCTCGTGGCGTCCGTGCCCGCGCTCGGCGCCGCCGGCGGCGGCAGCGGCGGCTTCGGCGGCGGCGGTGGCGGCGGCGGTGGTGGCGGTGGCGGGGGCGGCGGTTTCGGCGGCGGCGGGGGCAGCGGGTCCGGCGGTGGCCTGGACGGCACGGGATTCCTGGTGCTGCTGATCATCGTGGTGCTGGTCTTCGCCCTGTCCGCGATCACCGCGCGCCAGAGGCTGCGCCGCAACGTGCGCCACCCCGAGGGCGCCCGCATGCGCGACGAGGCCACGGCCGACCGCCGGGCGGAGCGCGCCCAGGAGGTGGCCGGCAAGGCCCTGGTGGCCGCGGAGGACGACCCGGCGTTCGCGCCCGAGGCGGTGGTGGCCGAGGCCAAGCGCCTCTTCACGGCGATCCAGGACGCCTGGGACGACCGCGACGAGGACCGGCTGCGCGCCATGGTGGGCGGGGACCTCATGGTGGAGTGGTCCCGCCGGCTGCGCGACTTCCACGGCCGGGGCTGGCACAACCGCGTGGAGATCCAGGGTCAGGTGCTGGTCGAGTACGTGGGCCTCACCAACCGCGCCGGCACGGACGAGGACCGCGTGGTGGTGCGCGTGTCCGCCCTCGCGCACGACTACGTCCAGGAGTCGGACGGGGACGTGGTGTTCGTGGACGGCCTCACGAGCCGCGAGGCGGCCATCCGCGAGTACTGGACCCTGGCCCGGCGCGAGGGGCGCTGGTTCCTGCTGTCCATCGAGGGCGACCTGGAGGGCGAGCACCAGCTCGCGGCGCCGATCGTGGCCGACCCGGGCGAGGACCCGCGCATGGCCGACCAGGCCATGGTCGAGGTGGCGGCCGAGGGCCGCGTCGACGCGGCGCGCATCGCCGAGCTCGCGCCCCTCTCGTTCGCGGGCTCGGCCCTCACCGCCGCCCGGGACATGTCGCTGGTGGACCGGCGCTTCGACCCGGGCGTGATCGAGGTGTCCGCCCGCCGGGTCGCCGCGGCCTGGGCCGAGGCGGTCGACGGCGACGACGCCCCGCTGCTGGCCGTCGCCGACGCCGAGGCCGTGCGGGAGATGCTCCACCCCGGCGACCCCAGCGGCCGCACCCGGCTGGTGGTGCGCCGTCCCGAGATCCGCGCCCTCACCGTGCTCGACGTGCAGGCCTCCCGGACCCCGGCGCTGGTCACCGTGCAGGCGGACATGCGGGGCGTGTGGTTCGTGGAGGACCGCGACACCACCGACGTGGTGCGCGGCGACCGCGACCGCGCGGCCGACTTCCGCCAGACCTGGACGCTCGCGCTGACCGACGCGGCCGACACGCCGTGGCGCGCCGTCCTGACGGGGACCCCCGCCGCCGCCTGAGCCCCGGCGGCCCTCCCCGCGCCGCCGCTCCGCGCCGCCCTCCCCGTGCGGCCCGCGCCGCGCGGGGGAAGTACGCTGTCGGACGGCCGCTGCGGCCGAACCGGGCGAAAGGGGACACACGTGAAGGTGGTCATCTCGGGCGGTGGCATGGTGGGCATGACGCTCGCCCGCCTCCTGCGCATGCGCGGGTTCGAGCCCGTCGTGTTCGAGCGCATGCACGCGGGCGCCTACATCCCGCGCGGGTACATGCTCGGCTACCAGGGCTACCCGCCGCTGGAGGAGGTCGGCGTGCTCTCCGAGGTGCGCGCCGCCGGGTGGGACATCGCCCCCCGCGAGGACGGCTCGTCCGTGGCCCTCTGCGTGGAGGTGGGCAAGCTCCTCACCGCGCTGGCCCGCGACCTGCCCGTGGAGTACGAGCACACGGTGCAGGACCTGGTGCGCGACGACTCCGGCCGCATCGTCGGCGTGAACGCCTCCGGCCCGGACGGCGAGCGCACCTACGAGGCCGACCTCGTGGTGGCCTGCGACGGCGTCGGGTCCCCCGTGCGCCGCATGGCCGGCCTGGAGGCCAAGGTCGAGCCGCTGGCGGAGGCCGCGCTCACGTGGATGGGCCCCGAGCCGGGCGCCGTCTCGTTCGGCATGGCCTACCTGTCCGACGGCGGGCACATCGGCACCCTCGGCTGGCCCCAGGGCTCGGCCGGCTGGCGCAGCATCCCGAAGATCGGGGCCGAGGCCGCCCTGGCCCCGGGCCTGGACGCGATCAAGGAGTCGTGGACGCGGCTGCTGCCCGAGTCCGAGAAGGGCGTCTCGGGTCTGACCTCCATGGACCAGGTGCGGTACTCGGAGCCGCAGCTGATGACCTGCCCCGAGTGGTGGACCCCCGGCCTGGTGCTGATCGGCGACTCGGCCCACTTCTTCGGGCCCGAGACCGGGGTCTCGTCCGGCCTCGGCCTGGGCGACGCGCACGCGCTGGCGGAGGCCGTCCGGCAGAACCCGGACGACCCGGACGCCGCCTGCCGCAGCTACGTCACCTGGCGGGCGCCCGTCATCCGCCCGTACGAGGCGATGGACCCGGGCCGCCAGCGCATGGTGCCGGCGGGCAGCACGGGCCTGCGCCCCGAGGAGCGCTGGCCCCCGGAGCTGTAGCGGCACGCGGGCGGGGGCTCGGGCCCCCGCCCGCGGAGGCGGCGGCCTGAACGCGGTCGCCGCGGCGCCCGGGCGCCGTAGGCTGGGCCCCCCGTCCCCGGAGGGCGACCCTGAGCGAGCGCATCGACGACCCCCGCGTGCAGGTGGCGGTCGAGACCCCGAACTTCCCCGACGCCCCCGGCCATGCTGAGCTGCAGGGCATCGGCAGCGGCGACGACCGGCCCCCCATGGCCGAGCTCGCCGGGCGCCCCTGGCTCACCCAGCGGGGTCAGGCGCGGGGCGCGCGGCTGGTGACCGTCGGCCTGGGCGTCTACGCCGCCCATCCGGAACTCGAGCTGCAGAACCTGCCCACCATGCTGGTGGAGCCCGGCGTGCGGCTGCTCAAGGAGCTGGCCGGCTACGTCCTGGCGGGAGGACGCCTGGAGGACGGCGACATCGTGCAGATGCGCGACGCGCTGCCGTGCCTGGTCGGCTTCCACCACGTGGACGACGACGGCGGCGAGGAGCGCGTGCGGGTGGTCTTCCTGTCCTAGAGGTGCGGCCCCCCTCAGCGGGGGAGCGCGAGCCGCACCGTGGCGAGGCCCACCGTGGGGCGCGCCCCGGCGGCGCGGACGACCCGGGGCGGCAGCACGACGGCGCTCGCGCCCGTCGGCAGCAGCGCGCGCACGGTGCCGACCCGGCGGCCGGCACCCGTGCCCACCACGAGGGTGACGCGGGCGGGGCGGGTGGCCCGGACGCGCACCACCGTGCGCCGCCCGATCCGGACGGGGCGGGGCGCGACCACGACCCGGGGGGCGGGCGTCCGCACCCGGTTCGCGACGGCCACCGTGACCGCGGCGGCCGCACGGGCGTTGCCGGCCCGGTCGACCGCGCGCACGGTGACCGTGCGCACGCCCGCGCCGAGCGTGATCGGGGCGGAGGTCGCGGCGGGACCCGTGCGGGCGACGACCGCGCCGTCGACCACCACCTCGTGGGCGGCGAGGCCGGCCCCCGCGTCGGATCCCGGGGTCCAGTGGACGGTGAGGGTGCCGGCGGGCGGCGTGTCGCCGCGTGCCGGGGACGTCAGCGCCGGCGGGGAGGGGGCCGTCCGGTCGACGGTGAGGGTGCGCTGTTCGGAGGCGCGCACGTTGCCGGCGCCGTCGAGGGCGTCGACCGACCACACGTGGGCGCCCTCGGGCAGGTCGGCGGCGGGGGCCGCGGACGTGGCGCCGGTGGTGGCGGCGACGGCGCCGTCGATCCGGAGCCGGTAGAGCACCGCCCCGTCGGCCGGGGCCGACCAGGCGAACGCGGGGCGGGGCTGGGCGGTGGCGGCCGCGGGGGCGGGAGCGGCCAGCGCGAAGGGGGCCGGGGGCGTGGTGTCGGCCGGCGCGCCCGGGGCGGACGCGAGCGCGCCGCGCAGGTCGAGCATCCGGCCGGAGGAGGTGGTGCCGGCGAGGGAGGGCAGCGGGCGCCCGCCGGCGAGGATGGCCGCGCGCACCTGCGCGGGCGACAGGCCCGGCGACTCGCCGAGAACGGCCGCCGCCGCGCCCGCCACGTGGGGCGTGGCCATGGAGGTGCCGGACATCAGGGCGTACCCGTTGGGCACCAGGGACAGGATCCCCTGGCCGGGCGCGCCGACGTCCGTGTGGGTCGCGGAGCGGTTGGAGAACGAGGCCAGGCCGCCGCCGCTGGTGACGGCGACCACGGTGAGCATGGTGGGCTCGGCGCACCGGGCGGGCCACATGCCGGTGGTGTCGAGGTTCTGGCCGTTGTTGCCCGCGGCGGCCACCACGATCGTGCCGCGCTGGGCCGCCCAGGCGATGGCGTCGCACAGGACCGGGTCGTACCCCGAGCCGCCGAACGACGCGTTGACCACCCGGGCGCCGCCCTGCACGGCGTACTGGATGGCGCGGACCGCGTCGCTGTTCCAGCCGCTGCCGCCCGCCCCGATGAACTTCAGGGACATGATCCGGGCGCCCGGGGCGATGCCGGCCATGCCCTGGCCGTCGCCCGTGCGCGCGGCGATCACGCCGGCAACGTGGGTCCCGTGCCGGTCGGCGGTCGGGTCGTCGTAGACGGTCGCGTCGTCCGTGGAGAAGTCCCAGCCCTCGACGTCGTCCACGAAGCCGTTGGCGTCGTCGTCGACGCCGTTGCCCGGGATCTCCCCCGGGTTGGTCCAGACGCGGCCCGCCAGCTCCGGGTGGCCGGTCTGCACACCGGTGTCGACCACCGCCACCGTGACGGGCTGGGCGGCGCCCATCAGGGGCCAGGCGCCGAGCGCGTCCACGTCGACCCCGGGGGTCGCGGTGTTGCGCAGCCCCCACTGCTGGCCCGAGGCGAGGTAGGGGTCGTCGGCCGCGACCAGGCGCACCCGCTGGGGCAGGCGCACGTCGTCGACCGCGCCGGCGCCCTGCAGCTCGCGGCGCGCCTCGGCGGCCGTGAGCGCGTCGTCCAGGCGGTACTCGCGCCACCCGCCGGGCAGCGACACGACCCCGTCGGCGTCCAGGCGACGCGCGATGTCCGAACGCTCAGATCGGGTGGCGTCGCTGTCGATCCTGACCAGGACGGTGTCCGAGGCGGGCGCCGCGAGCACGGAGGCGGCCGGCCCGAGCAGGGCGGCGGCACCGGCCGCGGCCAGTCCCGCCAGGCGGGCCCGGCGGCGCGACGTGGTGCGCGGCGCGGCGGTGGGGCGGCGACGGGGGGCGGTCACACCCTTGAGGTCGTCGCACCCCCGGCGACGCTGCGTAGGCACAATCTCTAGCCACGCAGGGGTTCAGCCCCGGGCGCCGGCGGCCGATCGGGGCGCCGCGAGGGCCCCATCCGCAGGTCACGCCGGTATTCCCCCGGCCGCACCGGGCGTGATACGTAGGCGTGGATCCCGCTGCCATGCGCGATCCTGTCCGTCGACGCTGCTAGGTTGCCGCCCCGGCAGCATCGGAACCCGCACCTCCAGGGGGGTCGTTATGAACAAGACGGAGTTCGTAGGGCGCGTCGCCAGGCGGGCGGAGATGACCTCCCAGGAGGCGTCGCGCGCCGTCGAGGCCGTGCTCGTCGAGATCCGTGAGGCGCTGCGCAGCGGCGAGGAGGTCAGCTTCGCGGGCTTCGGCAAGTTCTCCCGCTCCGAGCGCGCCGAGCGCCAGGGCGTGAACCCCCAGGACCCCAGCAAGAAGGTCACCATCCCCGCGCGCACCGTCCCGCGCTTCACGCCGGGCGCCGTCCTCAAGGAGGCCGTGGCCTCCGGCGCGAAGGGCGCCTCCGCCGAGCAGGGCTGAGCGGCGCCGGGCGGGGAGGACCCCTCCGCCCCGCCCGTCCACCCCCCGTCGATGAGCGTCCCCTGGCAGGCGGACCGCCCGTTCGCCTGGCGTGACGGGGAGCGGACGATCCACTTCGGCCGTGGCGCGCTCGAGGCCGTGCCGTCACTGCTGGACGGCCCGTTCGTGCTGCTCACCACGCCGCGCGCCCGGGTGCAGGCCCCGGACCTGGTGGCGCTGGCGGAGACCGTGCACGACGTGCCGGCCGGCACCGTCGACGCGGTCGCGGGCGCCCTGCGGCCGGAGGTGCGCGGCGGCCTGCTCGTCGCGCTGGGGGGCGGGCGGGTCATCGACGTGGCCAAGGCCCTCGCCGCGGCCGACGGCCCCCGGACGGTCGCGGCGGTGCCCACCACACTGTCGGGCGCCGAGATGACGGCGATCCACCGCCTGGCGGCCGGCACGCCCGCCTCGCGTCCCCGCGTGCGCCCCGCGCTGGTGGTCTGGGACCCGGCGCTGCTCGATTCGCTGGGCGTGCCCGGCCGGGCGGCGAGCGCCATGAACGCCCTCGGTCACGCGGCGGAGGCCCCGCTCACCCGCCGCGCCGGGCCGCTCGCGCTGCTGGCGGCGCAGGCGGCCGTGGAGTACCTGGAGCGCGGGCTGGCCGACGGGGGCACGGGCGACCTCGCCCTGGGGGCGATGCTGGCCGGCTACGCGATCGGGACCGCCGGCTACGGCCTGCACCACGTGCTGGCGCAGACGCTGGCGCGCGAGGCCGGGGTGCCCCATGGCGCGGCGAACGCGGTGATGCTGCCGCACGCGCTGGTGGCGCTGGAGCGGCGCTTCCCCGGGCGCGCCGACCCCGGCGGGCGCATCGCCCGGCTGGCCGTCGACGGCGCGCGGACGGCCGGGGTGGGCCGCCTGCGCGACCTGGGCGTGGAGCGCGCGGCCCTGCCCGCACTCGCGCGGGTCGCGGCCGCGCGCACCGAGCTCGACGAGACCCCGCCACCCGCGTCCGGCGACGAGCTGGAGGCCCTCTACGAGGCCGCCTGGTGAGGGCCGCCGGCGGTCCCGGCGGACCCGCGGGCCCGTTGGTCGCCCCCGGCGCTCCTGCTATCGTCGCGGCGTGCGATCAGGGCCCCACGCACCGTGACCCCGTGCACATCCGCCATGTCATGGCAGCGCCTCCGTCGTGCGGGGGCGTCCATCGTTCTCGAGGGAGGCGGCGCCTGAGCGCGCACGCGAAGTTGTTTGCCCCCTAGGCGCGGCCCCGACACCCGCCCGCCTGCCGGACCCTCCACGCGGATCAACGAGGCGATCCGCGCCGAGTCGGTCCGCCTCATCGACGCGGACGGCGAGAACCGCGGCATCGTGCCGATCGGCCGCGCGCAGGAGATCGCCACGGCGGCGAACCTCGACCTGGTCGAGGTGGCGGCCGACGCCCGCCCGCCCGTGGTCCGGATCATGGACTACGGCAAGTGGCGGTACGAGCAGGAGCAGAAGGCCAAGCAGGCCCGCAAGCACCAGAGCCAGATCGTGATCAAGGAGATCAAGTTCCGGCCGAAGATCGACCCCCACGACTACGCCACCAAGAAGGGGCACGTCGAGCGGTTCCTCCGGCACAAGGACAAGGTCAAGGTCACGATCATGTTCCGGGGCCGCGAGCTCTTGCATCCGGAGCGGGGAGAGTCCATCCTTCTCCGGCTCGCGGACGACCTGAAGGAACTGGGGACCATCGAGAGCCGGCCGAACCTCGACGGCCGCAACATGGTGATGATGCTGACGCCCGTGAAGGACGTGGCACCCACCACCGGCCGGCCCGCCGGCCGCGAGGACGACAACTCCGAGCCCGAGAGCAGCGCCTCCTGACATGCCCAAAGTGAAGACCCGCAAGTCGGCGGCGAAGCGCTTCCGCGTGACGCCCACCGGCAAGGTGCTGTTCCTGCCTGCCGGACTGCGCCACAACCTCGAGAACATGCGCGGGGCGCAGCGGCGCCAGAAGCGCGCGACCCGCAACATGGCCGAGGAGCACGCCGCCACCGTGCTGCGGCTGCTGGGGAAGCGCTAGTGGCCCGGGTCAAGCGGTCCGTCTCGGCGCGCAAGAAGCGCCGCAAGGTCCTCCAGCGGGCCCGCGGCTACTGGGGCACGAAGAAGAGCTCCTACCGCCGCGCGAAGGAGCAGGTTCTCCGCTCCTACAACTTCCAGTACCGCGACCGGCGGGTGCGCAAGCGCGACTTCCGGCGGCTCTGGATCGCGCGCATCAACGCCGCGGCGCGCCTGAACGGCCTCACCTACGGCGAGTTCATCCACGGCCTGTCGCTGGCGGGCGTCCAGCTCAACCGCAAGGTGCTGGCCGACCTGGCGGTGCACGAGCCGGAGGCCTTCGCGGCGCTGGTCGGTCGCGCCCGCGAGGCACGCGCGGCCCGCGCGTCCGCCGCGACGCCTGCCTAGGGACGCCACGGAGGGACCCCGGCCGGGCGCGCCGCGCCCGGACCGCACGCCCCCGTCCGGGGACGGGGGCGGGATGCACCCGGCGGCGGGCGGGCTGCGGGCCGTCACCTCGGCGCGGAACCCCGCGCTGAAGCTCGCCCGGGCCCTGGAGGCCAAGAAGGTCCGGCGCGAGCGCCGCCTGCTGGTCGCCGAGGGCGAGGACCTGCTGACGGCCGCCCTCGACCACGGCGTGCAGCCGCAGGTGCTGCTGGTGGACGAGACGCGCGCCGGGGAGATCGGCGACCTGCTGCGCCGCACGGCGGGCGTCGCCGAGCGCTACGCGGTGCCGCCCTCGCTGATGGCGGGCGTCAGCACGCTGGCCGCGCACCCCCGGGTGGTCGCGCTGATCCCGCAGCCGCCGCACCGGTCCTTCGGCGCCGTGGCGTTCCCGCCCGCGCCGGGTGTCTGGCTGGCGGGGGTCGCGGACCCGGGCAACGTCGGCACCCTCGTGCGCTCGGCCGCGGCGCTCGGCGCCGATTGGCTGGCGCTGGGGCCCGGGTCGGCAGACCCGTTCCACCCCCGCGCGGTGCGGGGGGCGATGGGGGCGACCTTCGCCCTGCCGCTGCTGGAGGGGGTCCGCGCGGAGGACCTCGCCACCCGCGAGGGGCTGCGCATCGTCGCGGCGGTCGCGCACGGCGGCGTGCCGCCCTGGGAGGCCGATCTGGCGTCGCCCCTGGTGCTGGCGCTGGGCGCCGAGCGGGGTGGCCTCGACACGGCGCTGGACACGCTGGCGGCGCGCTTCCCGGTGGTGCGCGTGACCATCCCGCAGGCCGCCGGCACGGAGTCGCTGAACGTCGCCGCGGCGGGCGCCGCCCTGCTGGCGGAGGCGCTCCGGCAGCGGCACGCGCGGGGCGCCGGCGCGTCGTCCTGAGCGGCGTGGGCACGCGGCTGAGGCCGCAGCCGGTGCTGTAGCCTGACCCGTCGTGACGACGCTGGACCACATCCCCGCGCTGCGGGACGCCGCCCTCGCCGCCGTGCACGACGCGGCCTCCCTGGCGGACCTCGAGGAGGTCCGGGTGGCCCACCTCGGCCGGCGCAGCCCGCTCGCGGAGATCCTCTCGGGCATCGGCCGGCTGCCCGCCGACCAGCGCGGCCCCGTGGGCAAGGACGCGAACGCCGCCCGCCGCGCCGTGGAGGAGGCCCTCGGGGCGCGCCGCGAGGCGCTCGAGGGCGAGGAGATGGGCCGCCTGCTGGCGGAGGACACCGCAGACGTCACGCTGCCCGGCGACCCGCACCCCCGGGGTGCGCTGCACCTGGTCACGCAGGTGCGCACGGAGGTCGAGGACGTCCTGCTGGCCCTGGGCTACGCCGTCGCCGACGGGCCCGAGGTGGAGGACGACCGGCACAACTTCACGGCGCTCAACGTCCCGCAGGGGCACCCCGCCCGGTCGTCGTCCGACACGTTCTACGTGGAGGGGCACCCGGGGGTGGCGCTGCGTCCGCAGACCTCGCCGGTCCAGATCCGCGTGATGGAGTCGCAGCAGCCGCCCGTCTACGTCATCAGCCCCGGGGCGGTGTACCGGCGCGACGACGTGGACGCCACCCACAGCCCGATGTTCCACCAGCTGGAGGGCCTCGCGGTGGACGAGGGCCTGTCGCTGGCCCACCTCAAGGGCACGCTGGTGCACGTGGCGCGAGAGCTGCTGGGCCAGGGCGTCGAGTACGTGCTGCGCCCGCACTTCTTCCCGTTCACCGAGCCCTCCGTCGAGCTCCACGTGCGCTGGACCGACCGGCGCGGGCGCAGCCGGTGGCTCGAGCTGCTGGGGGCGGGCATGGTGGACCCCAACGTCTTCGCCGCGGTCGGCTACGACCCGGAGCGGTGGACGGGCTTCGCGTTCGGCATGGGCCTCGACCGCATCGCGATGGTGCGTCACGGCCTGCCGGACCTGCGCCTGCTGTTCGAGAGCGACCTCAGGTTCCTGGAGCAGTTCGCGTGACGGCGCCCCTGCGGGGGGCCGTCGCGTGAGGCTGCCCCTGTCGTGGCTGGACGAGCACGTCCGGCACGGGCTCGACCCGCAGGCCCTGGCCGACCGGCTGGCCGCGACCGGCACGGCGGTGGAGGCCGTGGAGACGGTGCGCGTGCCCGCCGACCCCGAGAACCTCCGCCTGTTCCGCGTGGGCCGCGTGCTGGAGGCGACGCGCCACCCCGACGCGGACCGCCTGCGCGTCTGCCGGGTCGACCTGGGCGAGGCCGAGCCCCGCACCATCGTCTGCGGCGCGCCGAACGTGGCGGCCGGCCAGACCGTGGCGGTGGCGCTGCCGGGGGCGCGCCTTCCCGGGCGCGAGCCGCTGGGCGTCGCGCGGCTGCGCGGCGTCGAGAGCCGCGGAATGATCCTCAGCGAGACCGAGCTGGGCCTGGGCGCCGACGGCGGCGGGATCATGGTGCTCGAGGACGGCGGGTCACCGGGCCGGCCGCTGGCCGAGGTGCTGCCGATCGCGGAGACGGTGCTGGAGCTGGAGATCACCTCCAACCGGCCCGACTGCCTGTCGGTGCACGGCATGGCGCGCGAGGTGCACGCCGTCACGGGCGCGCCGCTGACGCCGCTCGACCTCGCCGAGCCGCCCGCCGAGGGGCCGGGCGAGGTGGGCGACCACGTGTGGCTGCGCGTGGACGCGCCGGACCTCTGCCCCCGCTACATGGCGCGCGTCTTCACCGACGTGCGCGTCGGTCCCTCGCCCGCCTGGCTGCGGGCGCGGCTGGAGGCGGCCGGCATGCGCGCCATCAGCAACGTGGTGGACGTCACCAACTACGTGATGCTGCTCACCGGGCAGCCCCTGCACGCCTTCGACCTCGACCGCATGGCCGGCCCGGGCGTGGTGGTGCGGCGCGCGCACCCCGGCGAGCAGGTCGTCACCCTGGACGGCCAGCGGCGGGTGATGGGCGCCGACATGCTCGCGATCTGCGATGCCGAGCGGCCCGCGGTGATCGCCGGGATCATGGGCGCCGAGGACGTGGAGGTCTCCGCGGGCACCACGCGGGTGCTGCTGGAGGCCGCCACCTTCGACGGGCCGTCGGTGCTCACGACCTCGCTGGCGCTGGGGCTGCGGTCCGAGTCCAGCGCGCGGTTCGAGAAGGGGCTCCCCGTGGAGCTGCCGGGCCGCGCGATGGCCGTCGCCGCCCGGATGCTGGTGGAGCTCTGCGGCGCCCGCATGGTGCCCGGCACGCTCGACAGCGGTCCGCCCCCGGCGCCGGCGCCGCGCGTGCGGATGCGCCACGCGCGCGCGGAGGCGCTGCTCGGCATCCCGGTGCCGCCCGAGGAGTCGGCCGCGATCCTGGGGCGCCTGGGCTTCGAGGTGGACCCGGGGGCCGACGCCCTCGAGGTGGGCGTGCCGCCCGAGCGGCGGCGCGACGTGACCCGCGAGGCCGACCTCATCGAGGAGGTCGGCCGCATCCACGGGTACGACCGCGTGCCCGCCATCCTCCCGCGCCTGGTGGGACGCGGACGGCGGACGGCGGCCCAGGGGCTGGTCCTCCGGCTCTCGCGGCGGGCGGCCGACCTGGGCCTGTCCGAGGCGGTCACCTACCGGTTCGTGCCCGAGTCCGACGCCGACCGCCTGCGGCTGGCCGCCGACGACCCCCGGCGGCGGGTCGTGCGCCTCGCCAACCCCCTCTCGGAGGAGATGGCGGTGATGCGGCGCTCGATGCTGCCGGGGCTGCTGCGGGCCGCCGCGCGCAACCAGCGCCACCAGCGCCCGGCGGGCGGCCTGTTCGAGGTGGGCCGCACCTACGCGCCGCGCGAGGACGGGCTGGCCGAGGAGCGGGAGTGGTTCGCCGCCCTGGTGTTCGGCGCCCCCGTGCGTGACCACTGGCGGGCGCCCGCGCCGGCCAACGACGTCTGGTCGGCGATCGGCCTCGCCGAGGCGCTCGCGCGCACCGGCGGCGTCCGCCTGCGGCCCACGCCCAACGCCGCGCCCTACTTCCACCCGGTCCGCCAGGCGCGCCTGCTCGCCGCCGGCCGCGACGGCGAGGCGGCCGATGATGCCCCCCCGGTGGCGTGGGCGGGCGAGGTGCACCCCCTGGTGCTGCGGGCGTTCGACGTCACCGGCCCGGTGACGGCCGTGGTGATCGACCTGGCGGCGCTGCTGGCGGCCGCGCCCGCGGGCGCGACGCCGTTCGAGGACCTGCTCACGGTGCCCGTCTCCACGCGCGACGTGGCCGTGGTGGTGCCCGCGGAGGTGCGGGCGGCCGACCTGGTGGCCACCGCCCGCGCCGCGGGGGCGCCCCTGGTGCGTGAGGCCGGCGTGTTCGACCGGTACGCCGGCGCACAGGTGGGGGAGGGGCTCGTGAGCCTGGCCCTGCGCCTCGTGATCGCCGACCCCGGGCGAACGCTCACCGACGCCGAGATCGGCGAGGCGGTGGAGCGCGTGCGCGCGGCGCTCGCCGCGCGGCACGGGGCGAGCCTGCGCGCATGAGCGCCACCGTGCACGTGTTCGGCGCGGCGGGTTTCGCCGGCGCGCAGCTGACGGCCCTGCTCGACGCCCACCCGTGGTTCACCCTGGGCACGGTCACCGCGCGCGGCGACGCGGGGCGGACGCTCCGCGACGTGCACCCGCAGTACCGGGTCGACCGCGCCCTGACCGCGCCCGACCCCGCGTCGGTCGCACCCGGCGACTTCGCGGCCGTGGCGTACCCCCACGCCGAGTCGGCCGCGCTCGTGTCCGAGCTCGTGGACCGCGGCGCGCGGGTGCTGGACGTCTCGGCCGACCACCGCCTGCGCGACCCGGCGCTCTACCCCGAGTGGTACGGGTTCGCGCACCCCCGCCCGGACCTGCTGGCCGAGGCCGTGTACGGACTGCCCGAGCGGTATCGGGACGGCATCCGGGACGCGCGCGTGGTCGCCAACCCGGGCTGCTACCCCGAGGCCTCGCTGCTGGCGCTGCTGCCGGTGCGCGACCGCATCGCGGACGTGGTGATCGACGCCAAGAGCGGCGTCAGCGGGGCCGGCCGGACCCCCTCCGACGCCGTGCACTTCTCGTCCGTCACCGAGTCCGTGCGGGCCTACAAGGTGCTCACCCACCGCCACACGCCCGAGATCGCCCAGGAGCTGGGCCAGGACGTGGTGTTCACGCCCCACCTCGTGCCCGTCGACCGCGGCCTGCTGGCCACCTGCTACGCCCGCTTCACCGGGCCCGCGCCGTCCCAGGACGACCTGCTGGCCGAGTACCGGGCGTTCTACCGGGGGCACCCGTTCGTGGAGGTGGTGGACGCCCCCCCGGGGATGCGCCCGGTGCAGAACACCAACTACGCGCAGGTGTTCCCGGCCGTCGACACGGCGCGCGGCCGCCTGATCGCGTTCGGCGTGCTCGACAACATCGGCAAGGGCGCCGCCGGGCAGGCGCTGCAGAACCTCAACCTGATGGCGGGCCGCCCGGAGACCGAGGGGCTGCGGTGACCCGCACGGCCGGCGGGGCCACCGCGACCTTCGCGCCCGTGCAGCGCGAGGACTGGCTCGAGCCGCCGGAGGGCCTGGCGGCCGTCCCGGGCGGCGACGTCACGACCCCGCCGGGCTTCGCCGCGGCCGCCACGGCCTGCGGGCTCAAGCCCTCGGGCGCCCTCGACCTCGGGCTGCTGCGCAGCCTGCCGCCGGCGGTGTCGGCGCTGGTCGACACGGTCAACGCGCTGCCGTCCGCCCCCGTCCTGCTCAACCGGTCCCGCGACCGGTCGCGCCTGCAGGCCGTGCTGGTGAACGCGGGCACGGCCAATGCGGCCACCGGGTCCCCGGGCCTGGAGGACGCGCGCGCGATGGCGGCGCGCGCCGCGCGGGCGATGGGGTTGGAGGAGGACCGCGTCGCCGTGTCCAGCACGGGCACCATCGGCGAGCGCATCGACCTCGGCCGGGTGCTGCCCGCCGTGGACGCGGTGGCGGGGGCGCTGGCCCAGGACGGCGGGGGCGACTTCGGACGCGCGATCTGCACCACGGACGCGTGGCCCAAGGGCGGCGCCTTCCGCCTGGCCCTGTCCGCGGGCACGGTGACGATCGGGGTGGCGGCGAAGGGGGCCGGGATGATCCGGCCGACGATGGCCACCATGCTGGCCTACGTCACCACGGACGCGGCCCTGCGGGCCGACGACCTGCTCGCCCTCACGCGCCGGGCCGCCGACCTGTCGTTCAACCGCATCAGCGTGGACGGGCAGATGAGCCCCTCGGACACGCTGCTGGTGATGGCCAACGGCGCCGGCCCGGCCCTCGGCGGCGACGACCTCGCCCGTTTCGGCGACGCGCTGCTCAGCGTGTGCAGGTGGGCCGCGGTGCAGATGGTCAAGGACGGCGAGGGCGCCGAGCACGCCGTGCGGATCGTGGTGCGCGGGGCACGCGAGCAGGCCGAGGCCGAGGCGGTCGCCCGGGCGGTGGGGGAGTCGCCACTGGTGAAGTCGGCCGTGTTCGGCCGCGACCCCAACTGGGGCCGCATCTCGCAGGCGGTGGGGCAGGCCCTGGCCCGCTTCCCGGGCGGGCCGGCGGACCTGCGCGTCGCCTTCGACGGCGTGCCCGCCGGCGACCCCGCCCTGGCCGAGGTGATGGCGCGGCCCGAGTACGACGTGGAGATCGACCTCGGCCGCGGGCCGGCGGAGTACGTGCTGTGGGCCAGCGACCTCACCCACGCCTACGTCACGCTGAACGCGGAGTACCACACGTGACGCCGGGCGACGGCGGGCGGGGCGACGTGCGCCGCCGGGACATCGAGCAGCGCGTCGCGATCCTGCTCGAGGCGCTGCCCTACATCCGCGACTTCGCCGGCGCCACCATCGTCATCAAGTACGGGGGCGCGGCGATGGTCGCCCCCGAGCTCAAGGCCTCGTTCGCCCGCGACGTGGCGCTGCTGAAGCTGGTCGGCATGAACCCGGTGGTCGTGCACGGCGGCGGGCCCGACATCTCCCGGTACTCCGACCGGCTCGGCCTCGAGGTGCGGTTCCACCAGGGGCTGCGCGTCACCGACGCGCCCACGATGGAGCTCGTGAAGATGGTGCTCGTGGGCAAGGTCAACAAGGAGATCGTCGCGCAGCTGCACGTGGCCGGCGTGCAGGCGGTCGGCCTCGCCGGCGACGACGGCCGGCTCATCCGCGCCGCCCGGGAGTCGGCCTCCGTGGACCTCGGCTTCGTGGGCCGGGTCGCCGCCATCGACCCGACGGTGCTGGAGCGACTGTACGAGTTCGTCCCCGTGGTGGCCTCGGTCGGGGTGGACGACGACGGCCAGAGCTACAACATCAACGCCGACACGGTCGCCGGCCATCTGGCCGCGGCGCTCGGGGCCCGGAAGGTCATCTTCCTCACCGACGTCGAGGGCATCCGGCGCGTGGGCGACGACCCCACCTCGGTGGTGTCCGAGTGCCGGCTCGCGGAACTGGAGGACATGATCGCGACGGGGGCGGTGTCGGGCGGCATGCTGCCCAAGATCGCCGCGGTGCGCGAGGCCGTCACGCGCGGGGTGGACGCCGCGCACGTGGTCGACGGGCGGGTGCCGCACTCGGTGCTGATGGAGCTGTTCACCGGCGCGGGCATCGGGACCAAGATCACCCGGTGATCGACGAGACCCTCGTCGGCCGCGAGCGCGCGGCGCTGATGGCGAACTACCGGCGCCAGCCGGTGGCGTTCGTGCGCGGCGAGGGCGCCCACCTGTACGACGCCGACGGCCGGCGCTACGTGGACTGCATGGCGGGCATCTCCATGATCAACGCCGGCCACTGCCACCCGGAGGTGGTGGAGGCGATCCGCGCGCAGGCCGGGCGCCTGCTCAACGTCTCGAACCTCTACTACACCGAGCCGATGGTGGCGCTCGCCGAGTGGATCCGGGACAACTCCATGGAGGGCCGGGTCTTCTTCTGCAACTCGGGGGCAGAGGCCAACGAGGCGGCCCTGAAGCTGGTGCGCAAGCACGCGGGCCCGGAGCGCCCCGAGGTGGTCGCGCTGGTGGACGGCTTCCACGGGCGCACCTACGGCGCCCTCTCGCTCACCGGCCAGCCGGACAAGCAGGCGGCGTTCGCCCCGCTCGTCCCCGGTGTGCGGCACGTGGAGCGCGACGACCTGCAGGGGCTGGCCGACGCCGTCTCGGATCGCACCGCCGCGATCTTCCTGGAGGTCGTGCAGGGCGAGGTGGGCGTGCACCCGGTGCCCCACGAGATGCTGCGCCTCGCGCGCGACCTCGCCGACCGCCACGGCGCGCTGCTGGTGCTGGACGAGGTGCAGACGGGGCTGTCCCGCACGGGCCCCCTGTGGGGCTACCAGGACGTGGGCGTCGAGCCCGACGTGATGTGCCTGGCGAAGAGCCTGGGGGGCGGGGTGCCCATCGGCGCCATCACCGCCCGCCCGCCGTACGACGCGGTCTTCGCACCCGGCGACCACGGCTCCACCTTCGCGGGCGGGCCGCTCGCGTGCGCGGCCGCGCTGGCGTCGTGCCGCGTGCTGGCCGACCCCGCCCTGCAGAGCGGCGTCCGCGCCAAGGGCGCGCGGCTGCTGGCCGGTCTGCGGGGGCTGGTCGAGGCCGGCCTGGCGACCGAGGCCCGCGGCCGCGGCCTCATGTGCGCGATCGACCTCCCCCGCCCGCGCGCCGCCGAGGCGGTGGCCGGGCTGCTGGAGGCCGGCTACCTCGCCAACAACACGTCCGCCCGCACGCTGCGGTTCCTGCCGCCGCTGGTGGTGGAGGAGACCGACCTGGACGGCCTGGTCGCGGCCCTCGGCGAGGTCCTCGCCCACACGTAGCGGGGCCCCCCGGCAGGCCGTCAAGCGGCCCATTCCGGACGTCGGAGTGCGGATAACCCCCGTGTGCGGACCGGCACGGGGGTGGTGGACTGGTCCCCGCGCCCCCGCAAGGGGCCGTGTCTGCGCCCGCCACCCACGGAGGACCCGTGACGACCACCGAGACCACCCCGGCCACGACCTACGCGGCGCGCGTGGAGGGCGCCGAGAAGGTCTACGGCAGCGGCGAGGCCAAGGTGCACGCCCTGCGCGGCATCACCCGCGACTTCCCGGCCGGCCGCTTCACCGCGATCATGGGGCCCTCGGGCTCCGGCAAGTCCACGCTCATGCACTGCATGGCGGGCCTGGACACCCTCACCGCGGGCCGCGCCTGGATCGGCGACACCGAGATCACGAGCCTGTCCGAGAAGCGCCTCACGCAGGTGCGACGCGACTCGGTGGGCTTCATCTTCCAGGCGTTCAACCTGATCCCCACGCTCACCGCGCGCGAGAACATCGTGCTGCCCCTGGACATCGCGGGACGGCAGGTGGACGAGGAGTGGCTGGGCCGCGTGGTCGGGGCCCTCAACCTGTCGGAGCGGCTCGGGCACCGCCCGTCGGAGCTCTCCGGCGGCCAGCAGCAGCGTGTGGCCGCCGCGCGGGCGCTGGCGTCCCGCCCGAAGATCGTGTTCGCCGACGAGCCCACGGGGCAGCTCGACTCGACGTCGAGCGCCGAGCTGCTGGCCTTCATGCGCCAGGCGTCCGACGACTTCGGCCAGACCATCGTCATGGTCACGCACGACCCGGCGACCGCGTCGTACGCCGACCAGGTGCTGTTCCTGGCCGACGGTTCCATCGTGGACGACCTGGAGGAGCCGACCGCCGACGCCATCCTCGACCGCATGAAGGCGATCACCGCCGTGCCCGGGGCGCGGACGTGATCTTCCGTCAGGCGCGTCGCAACCTCGTCGCCAGCCGGCTGCGGCTGGCGCTCACCTCCCTCGCCGTGGTGCTGGGCGTCGGCTTCGTCGTCGGCGCCTTCGTGCTGGGCGACACCATCAACAAGGCCTTCGACGAGGTCTTCAGCACCGCCGGCCAGGGTGTCTCGGTCGAGGTGCGCGGCGTCGAGACCGTGTCCGCCGCGGACCGCCAGCCGGTGCCCGAGGACCTGCTGGCACGCGTGCAGGCGGTCGAGGGCGTCCGCGCCGCGGCCGGCGGCTATGCCGGGCAGGCCCAGATCGTGGGCAGGGACGGCGAGCCCGCCGGCGTCGCCGGCCCGCCGGCCCTCGGCTTCAGCTGGGTCGACGACGCCGAGATCAATCCGCTCCGGATGATCTCCGGCGCCCCGCCCCGCGCGGCCGACGAGGTCGTCATCGACTCCGAGACCGCCGGCGACGAGGGATTCCAGGTGGGGGAGCGGGTCCGCATCATCACCGCCACCGGGTCGGCCGAGTACCGCCTGTCCGGCATCGCCACCTTCGGCGACTCCGGTTCCCTGGCGGGGGCCACCCTGTCGGCCTTCGCCCCGCAGACGGCCCGCCGCGTGTTCGACGCCTCCGGGTTCACGACGATCCAGGTGGCGTCCGAGCCCGGCGTGAGCCAGCAGCAGCTCGCGGTGCGCGTGGGCCGCGTGCTTCCCGCGGGCTACGAGGCGATCACGGGGGAGCAGGCCACGGACGAGGCCAGCGACGAGTTCCAGGTCTTCGTCGACATCTTCCGCAACGCCCTGCTCGTGTTCGCCGGCATCGCCCTGTTCGTGGGGGCGTTCATCATCTTCAACGCCTTCGCGATCACGGTGGCGCAGCGCACCCGCCAGGTGGGCCTGCTGCGCGCGGTCGGCGCGTCCCAGCGCCAGGTGGTGGGGTCGGTCCTGGTGGAGGCGCTGCTGATCGGCGTCATCGCGTCGGTGGTGGGGATCCTCTTCGGCATCGGCGTCGCCGTCGGCCTGCAGGCGCTGTTCGGCGTCTTCGGTGCCAGCCTGCCCGAGACCACCCTGCAGGTCGCCGCCCGTACGGTGATCGTGGGGCTCGTCGTGGGCGTCGTCGTCACGATGGTGGCGGCGGTGGGACCGGCGATCCGCGCCAGCCGCGTCCCCCCCATCGCGGCCATGCGGGACGTGCACCCGACGACGCGGTCCCGCCGGCGGGCGATCATCGCGACGGCCGTCGGCGGCCTCGGCCTCGGCCTGGTGCTGCTGGGCACGCTGGGAGGCGGTGACGCGACGCCGCGGCTGACCGCCATCGCGGTGGGCGCCGTGCTCATGTTCGTGGGCTCCGGCATGCTCACGCAGTACGTGGCGCGCCCCCTCGCGTCGGCGATCGGGCTCGTCGTCATGCGCCTGGGGCGCACGTCCGGCCGTCTCGGGCGGGACAACGCGATGCGCAACCCGCGGCGGACGGCCCAGACGGCGTCCGCGCTCACCATCGGCGTGGCGCTGGTGGCCGGCGTGACCGTGTTCGCGTCGTCGCTGTACCAGACGTTCGCCGGCACCCTCGACGAGCGCATCCGCGCGGACGTCGTGGTGCAGGACCGGGGCGGCGCCTACTTCAGCCCGGCCGCGGTGGCCGACGTGGGCCGCGTCCCGGAGATCCAGTCGGTCACCGCATGGCGCGACGGCGAGTTCAAGGACGCGGCGGGCGACACGCAGAGCGTCAGCGGCGTCGACCCGTCGATCTTCGCGTCGGTCTACGACCCGGAGGTCGTGGCGGGCTCGCTGGCCGACCTGGCCCGGCCCGGCGCGGTCGCCGTCAGCCAGGACTACGCCACCGACAACGACCTGCAGGTGGGCGACACGCTGCCCGTGCTGCTGTCCCGCACCGGGGAGCAGCGCTGGCGGGTCGCGGCCGTGTTCGACGACACGAGCTTCGGCGAGTTCTTCATCTCGCTGCCGCAGTACGAGCGCGACTTCACCACCCAGCAGGACACCGTGATCCTGGCGCGCGCGGCGGACGGGGTGTCGGCGGACGCGGCGGCGGAGGCCGTCGACCGGTCGCTGTCCGGCCCCTACCCGAACCTGGACGTGTACACGAAGGACGAGTTCAAGGACTTCGTGGCCGGCCAGATCAACCAGTTCCTGTACCTCTTCTACATCCTGCTCGCCATGGCGGTGGTGATCGCGGTGTTCGGCATCGTGCTCACGCTGGCGCTGTCGGTGTTCGAGCGGACGCGGGAGATCGGGCTGCTCCGCGCGGTGGGGATGTCCCGCCGCGGCGTGCGGGCGATGATCCGCTGGGAGGCGATCATCGTCGCGCTCATCGGGGCCCTCGTGGGGCTGGTCCTCGGGGTGTTCCTGGGGGTCGTCGCGGTGCGGGCGGTGCCCGACCTCGACTCCCCGGCCATCCCGTGGACGTCGCTGGTCGTGTTCCTGGTGCTGGCCGCCGTGTTCGGCGTCCTGGCGGCGATCCTCCCGGCCCGCCGGGCCGCCCGCCTGGACGTGCTGCGGGCGATCCAGGCCGAGTAGGTCACCCGCGGGGGCCGGCGTCCGCCGGCCCCCGCACCTCCCGGCCGCGGGGCCGGGGACGGCCCTGGGTGCGATGTGGCCTACGCCGCCCGGTGCATCGGCGCGTCCCCGTGGGGACGGCCGTCGGTGCGCGCGAAGGCGAGGGTGAGCCGCGTGCCCGTGCCCGCGCGCTCGACGCGGATGTCGTCGGCGAGGGCGCGCATGATCGCGATGCCCCGGCCGCGGGTGCTGGTGGGGGGCGGCGTGGGCGCCGACAGGTCGATGCGCGGCTCGCGTCCGGGCGGGCCCTCGTCGGTCACCACCACGGTGGCCCCGGGAGGCGCGAGCACCATCTGCACCTCGACGACGCCGTCCTGGGGCGACCCGTGCTCGATGGCGTTGCACACCGCCTCGCCGGCGGCCAGCAGCACCCTGCCCGACTCGTCGACGGCCCACGGATCCCGGTCGAGCACGCATGCGATGGCGGACCGCACGAACGCCAGTGACTGCAGGCGCGCGGGCACCGTGATTGCGCTCTCCATGCGGCCGTCCGCGTCCACGGAAGACGGTCCTCCCGGGGCTCGATGTGCCTCCATGGCGATCCTATCGGCGCCCCCGGCCGCCGCTGGAGGGGTTCGGCCCGCACCGGAGGTCCGGTCTCGTCCTGTGCGACCTCCCCGGGCGCGGGGGCACGGCCGCGGCGTGCGCTGCGGGGACGGCGGCGCCCGGGGGGCGGCCGTGCCCATCTCGCTACGATCCCCCGGTCCCGCACCGCGCCCCCGAGGTCGCCCCTTGCCCGAGAACCCCGTCGCGCCCCTGACCGCCAGCTACCTCGCGCGCCCGCACGAGGTGCACCGCGTGGTGCTCCTCTACTCGGGGGGGCTCGACACCTCGGTGATGCTCAAGTGGATCCAGGACGAGTACGACGCCGAGGTGATCGCGCTGTGCGTCGACCTGGGGCAGCCGGCCGACGACTTCGAGGCCGTCCGGCAGAAGGCGCTCGACCTGGGCGCGGTGGCCTCGCTGGTGGTGGACGCCAAGGAGGAGTTCGCCCGCGACTACGTCGGGCCGTCGATCCTGGCGAACGCCAAGTACCAGGGCGGCTACCCGCCGTTCACCAGCCTCGGGCGGCCGCTGCTGGCCAAGCTGGCGGTGGAGGCGGCCCGGCAGCACGAGGCCGACACCATCGCCCACGGCTGCACGGGCAAGGGCAACGACCAGGTGCGCATCGAGGCCGTCGTGGCCACCCTGGCGCCGGAGCTTAAGGTCATCGCCCCCGTGCGCGAGTGGCAGATGGGCCGGGACGAGGAGATCGCGTACGCCAAGGAGCACGGCATCCCCGTGTCCTCCACGGTGGAGCGCCCGTACTCGATCGACGACAACCTCTGGGGCCGCTCCTCCGAGGGCGGCGCCATCGAGCTGCTCGACGTCGCGCTGCCCGACGACGTGTGCGAGCTGGTGACGCCGCCGGAGCGGGCGCCGGACACCCCCGAGGACATCACCATCGGCTTCCGCGCCGGCCTGCCGGTGAGCATCGACGGCGAGGAGATGGGCCTGGTCGCGCTCATCGAGCGCGTGGCCGCGGCCGCCTGCCGCAACGGGGTGGGCATCGTCGACCACATCGAGGACCGCGTGGTGGGCCTCAAGGTGCGCGACCTCTACGAGGTCCCCGCGGCCACGGTGATCCTGGCCGCGCACCGCGAGCTGGAGAAGCTCGTGTGCACCGGCCGGCAGAACGCCTTCAAGCCGCAGCTCGACGCCCTGTGGGCGCAGCTGGTGTACGAGGGCCTCTGGTACGAGCCGCTGCTGGAGGACCTCAACGCGTTCATGCGGTCGGTGAACGAGCGCGTGGAGGGCGAGATCACGATGCGGCTGTTCAAGGGCAACGCCACCGTGCGCCGCCGGGTGTCGCCCAACGCCCTCTACGACCACAGCCTCGCCACCTTCAACGCCGACGCCTCGTTCTCGCAGCACGCCTCGCCCGGCTTCATCGAGCTGTTCAGCCTCCAGAGCCGGATGGCGTACCGCATCCGCCAGGCCCGCGAGCAGGGATGAGGCGGGCCGCCCCCCCGCCCCGGCTCCGCGTCGACACGGCCGCCGCGCCGCCCCTGTGCCGGGTGGCGCCGGGGCCGAACGGGCTCCGTCTGGAGCCGGACCCGTCCGGGGCGCCCGACGGCCGCGCGCCGGCGCCGCACCTCGCGCTGTCGCTGGGCGGGCCGGTCCCCTGCGAGGGGATGGACGCGGCGCACGGCGGCCGCCTGGTGCTGGCGTGGTCCCCCGGCGTGGTGCGCAGCGTGGGCACGGCCGACGTGGGCCAGATGTTCGACCGCCGGCCCGCGGGCCTGACCGGGGCCGTGGGCGCCGCCGGGGCGAACGCCGCCCTGCTGCGGGCGGACGACGGCTGGCGGGCGGTGGTGCTGCCCAGCCTGGGCGACCGCCTCGCCGGTCTCGGCGACGGACCGGTGGCGATCGCGCCGGACGGGCTCCGGGTCGCGGTCGCCGTCGACGGCGGGGTGGAGGAGCGCGGCATGGCGGACGGGGCGGTGCTGGCGCGCCACCCCGGCGGGGCCACCGCCCTCGCCTACGGCGCGGACGGCACGCTGCTGGCCGCGCATGGCGCGGCCGTCGGGCACGCCGGCAGCCCCGGGGCCGCCGACGGGCCGGCGGTACGCACGCTCCGCGCCGCGGCCTCCGCGCCGGTGGCCGTGGCCCTCGACGAGGCCGGCGGGGTGCGGGTGCACGGCGTCGACGGCGCCCGGCCGTGGGACCCGCCGTTCGCGGACGTCACCTCCGCCGCCCCCACCGCGGACGGCGCCTGGGTCCTCGTGGCCGCGCCCGAGGGCGTGGCGCTGGTGCGCGCGGCCGACGGTGCCCTGGGCGTCCGCATCCGCGGGGCCGTCTGCGGCGCGGCGCTGCCGGACGGCCGCATCGTCCTCGGCGGCCCGTGGGGCATCGCCGCCATCGTCCCCGTCACCCAGGAGAAGGCATGACCACCCGGCCGCTCGGCCCCCAGCCGTTCATCCCCGAGGACCCCGGCCCGTGGTCGGGCGTCCTGGACGTCCTCCAGCGGCGCGGGAGCCTGCCGGGCCGCCGCCGGGCCGAGCCGCCCAACGGCCTGATGATCTCGCCGCCGCCGCGGACCTCGCTGCCCGTGGTGGGCGGCGACCCCCTGGCCACCGCCGCGGGCGCCGGGCCGGTGCGGGTGGTGGCCGCGGCGCGGCAGCCGGTGGTGGAGCTGTCGCTGTCGGGTGACGGGGCCGAGTTCCTGGGCCTCGCCCGGATGGTGCGCCGGCGCTGGTCGGCGGGGGACCTGACGCTGCTCGGCGAGGAGCGTCCCGCCGAGGACCCCTCGGCGGGGATCCCCGAGCCGGTGTGGATCGACGACCTCGCCGAGGGCGACCTGCCCCCGTCGGCGCGGCTGTCGCCCGACGGGGCCTACGCGGTGGTGCCCGTGATCGAGCCCCCGCGCTACGGCGCCGTCACGGTGCTGCGCGTGTCCGACCGGGCCGTGATGCGCAACATCCGCTTCGCCCGCTGCGGCTGTTGGACCGCCGACGGCGAACGGCTGGTGGTGGGCGGGGAGTGGGGGCTGCTGGCGCTGGCGCGCGTCACCCCGGAGGACGCCGACCAGGAGGGCTGATCCGGCGCCGCGCGCGGCGTGCCCCCGCGCGCCGGCCCGGACGCGGGGGCGGGGCTCACGGCCGCCGCGCGCACGGCGCCGACCGGGCGCGCCGCCCGCCCCGCCCGCCCCGCTGCGGCGGCCCGTGCCGCCGCGATCACCAGGGGTGGCGTCGGCGGGAGCAGGAATACCCCGCATCTAGCGTCCGGCCGGGTTGTCGATCGTCCGGGCGGCCTGGGATCATGGGGGCCATGGCCGCCTCCCCGGGATTCGCCCACCTCCACGTCCACTCCGACTACTCGATCCTCGACGGCGCGTGCAAGATCGCGCGCCTGCTCGACCGGGTCGAGGAGATGGGCCAGACGGCGACGGCGCTCACCGACCACGGCGTCATGAGCGGCGCCGTCGAGCTGTACCGGACCGCGAAGAAGCGGGGCATCACCCCGATCGTGGGGCTCGAGGCGTACCTGGTGCCCGACCGCACCGCCCGCCCGTCGCGGGAGAAGCGCGCCCACATCACGCTCCTCGCCGAGACCACCGAGGGCTACTACAACCTCATCAAGCTCTGCTCCAAGGGCTTCACCGAGGGCTACCACCGCCGCCCCCGGATCGACCACGAGCTCATGGCGCAGCACGCGGACGGCGTCATCGCGCTCACCGGATGCCTCTCGGGAACCATCTGCGGGCTGCTGGAGCAGGACGACGTCCCCGGCGCGCGCGCGGAGCTCGACCGGCTGGTGCAGATCTTCGGGCCGGACGACGTCTACGTGGAGATCCAGAACTCGGGCCTGGCCGTGCAGGACCCCATCAACCAGCAGCTCGCGCGGATCGCGCGCGACGCCGGCCAGCCCATGGTGGCCACCTGCGACGCGCACTACGTCTGCCAGCACGACGCCGACGCCCACGAGGCGCTGCTGGCCATCCAGACGCGCGACGTGCTGTCGAACCCGAACCGCTTCAAGTTCGACACCAAGGAGTTCTTCCTCAAGACGGCCGACGAGATGGCGGCCGCCCTGCCCGACTTCGTGCACGCCATCCCCGTGTCCATGGAGATCGCCCAGCGGTGCGGCGGGCTGGTGCTGCCCATCGGCGAGACCCGCCTGCCGCGGTTCCCCGTGCCCGAGGACACCACGCCCACCGAGTACCTCGAACGGCTGTGCCGCGAGGGGCTCGCCATGCGCTACGGCGGGTCGCCGCCGCAGGGCGCGGAGGAGCGGCTGCGATTCGAGCTCGACGTCATCGAGGAGATGGGGTTCTCCTCGTACTTCCTGATCGTCTGGGACTACATCCGCTGGGCGCGCGAGAACGGCGTGGCGGTGGGCCCGGGCCGCGGGTCAGCCGCGGGTTCGCTGGTGGCGTACACGCTGCGCATCACCGACCTCGACCCGCTGGAGCACGGGCTGCTGTTCGAGCGCTTCCTCAACCCGGGGCGCAAGAGCATGCCCGACATCGACACCGACTTCGCCGTGGTCGGCCGCGACCGGGTGGTCCGCTACGTCACCGAGAAGTACGGCGAGGGCGCCGTCGCCCGCATCGGCACCTTCGGCAAGCTGCTCGCGCGCGCCGTGGTGCGCGACGCGGGGCGCGTGCTCGGCTTCTCGTACGGCCAGGTCGACCGCATCGCCAAGCTCGTCCCCGAGCGTCCCATCGGCATCCGCCTCGAGGACGCCATGAAGCCGGGCTCCGAGCTGGCCGAGGAGTACGCCAAGGACGAGGTCGTGCGCCGCATCATCGACACGGCGCGGCCCCTGGAGGGCCTGGTCCGCAACGAGGGCGTCCACGCGGCCGGCGTCGTCATCGCCCCCGGCGACGTGACCGACTACATCCCGGTGCGGATCGACGACGAGGGCAACGTCGTCACCCAGCTGCCCGACCACGACGTCGAGGCGCTCGGGCTGCTCAAGATGGACTTCCTGGGCCTGCGCAACCTGGACGTCATCCAGGGCTGCCTGCGCCTGATCGCCGAGAACGGGGGCGGCGACCTCGACATCGAGGCCGTGCCGCTCGACGACCCCGCCACCTACCGCATGCTCGCCAAGGGCGACGCCCTCGGCGTGTTCCAGTTCGAGTCCAGCGGCATGCGCGAGGCCCTGCGCGAGGTGCGACCCACGGAGTTCGCCGACCTCATCGCGCTGGTCGCGCTGTACCGGCCCGGGCCGATGGCCTTCATCCCGACCTACGCGCGCAACAAGCGCGACCCCTCCAAGGTCACCTTCGCCGACCCGCGGCTCGCGCCGATCACCGGCCCCACCTACGGCGTCGCCATCTACCAGGAGCAGCTGATGGCGATCAGCCGCGCCCTGGCCGGCTTCTCGCCCTCGCGCGCGGACGACCTGCGCAAGGCCGTGGGCAAGAAGGACAAGGTCCTGATGGCCTCGCTCAAGGACGAGTTCATCCAGGGATGCGTGGCGAGCGGTACCGACGCCAAGGTCGCCGACGGCCTGTGGGGCCTGTGCGAGGCGGCGGGCGACTACAGCTTCAACAAGTCCCACGCGGCCTGCTACGCGCTGCTGGCGTACCGGACGGCGTACCTCAAGTGCAACCACCCGGCCGAGTACATGGCCGCGCTGCTGTCCTCGGTGATGGACACCAAGGACCGCGTGCCGTTCTACGTGGCGGCCTCCCGCGACATGGGGCTGTCGGTCCTGCCCCCCGACGTCAACCGCAGCCGCGCCGACTTCGCGGTCACCGGTCCGCAGGAGATCCGCTTCGGGCTCACCGCGGTGAAGGGCGTGGGCGACAACGCGGTGGCGTGCATCGTGGCGGCCCGCGAGAGCGGCGGCCCCTACACGTCCATCTGGGACTTCTGCCGGCGCGTGGACCAGGCCCAGGTCAACAAGCGCGCGCTCGAGTCCCTCATCAAGGCGGGGGCGCTCGACTCGACGGGCGGCACCCGCGCGGGCATGCTCGAGGTGCTGGCGGCCGCGATGGGCTCCGCCGCCCGGGCCCGCAGCGACGCCGCCGCCGGCCAGGAGTCCCTGTTCGGCCTGCTCTCCGCCGCCGACGACGCGCCGGCGATGGAGCTCGACCCCCCGGTGCCCGCTGAGGAGATGTCACGCGACGAGCTGCTGGCCTCCGAGAAGGAGGCGCTCGGCCTCTACGTGTCCAGCCACCCGCTCGAGGTGTGCCGCCGCCAGCTGCGCCGGGCGGTGACGTGCGGCCTCGGCACCATCGGCGAGCGCGCCGACCGCGAGTTCGTCACCGTGGGCGGCATCATCGGCGAGGTCAAGGCGATCACGACCCGCAAGGGCGAGCCCATGCTGTTCGTGCGCCTCGACGACCTCGAGGGCAGCATCGAGATCGTGGTGGTGCCCGACGTCCTCAGCGAGTTCCGCGACGTCATCGTCCCCGACCGCATCGTGGTGGTGTCGGGCCGGGTCGACCAGAAGGCCGAGGGCGAGACCAAGATGCTCGCACGCACGTTCACGGCCTTCGACACCGACCCCGACCGCGAGGAGGAGCGCGTCATCCTGCGCGTCCCCGCGGCGCGCCTGGGGCGGCGCGACCTGCCCCGCCTGCGGCAGCTGCTGGTGGACCACGGCGGCGACGCCCCCGTGTACATGGTGGTGGAGACCGAGGAGGGGGCCCTGCGCTACCGCCTGGGCGACCGCTACCGGGTGAACGCCCGCGACGGGAGCCTGCGGGCCTCGCTGGCCACGCTGTTCGGCGACGGGTGCCTCATCCTGCAGTAGCCGGCGCCACACGGGCGGCGATGGCTCTCGCCAGCCGCGCCGCCGCCCCCGGGGCCGTGTCCAGGAACAGGGACGGCTCGGCGAGCTCGCACTCCAGCAGCAGCGGGCCGTCGGGCCCGGGCAGCAGGTCGACGCGCGCGTACAGCAGGGCGGTGCGCGGCCAGGGGAGCGCGTCCATCACCCGCTCGGCGACGGCCCGCTCGGCCGGCGAGGGCTCCCGCGGGTGGATCTCCTCCTCCAGGAACAGCCCCCCGGGCGCGGCGGGGGCGCCGCGGAGCATCGCGCCCTTGGTGATCGCGTGGCTGTACCGCCCGTCCACGAACACCAGTCCCGCCTCGCCCGCGCGGTCCACGCCCTCCACGTAGGGCTGCACCATCGCCACCCGGCCCGCGCCCACGATGGCGGCCAGGGCCGCGCGCGCGCCCTCGTCGAACGCGGGGTGGCGTGAGGTGTCCAGGGAACCCGCGGACACGGCCGGCTTCACCACCACCGGTCCCGGCGGCACCGTGGGCGCGGGCTCGCCGGGGGCGACGAACCGGGTGGGCACCACGGGGACGCCGCGGGCCGCCAGCTCGTGCAGGTACCGCTTGTCGGTCGTCCACCTCAGCACGGGCGGCGGGTTCAGCAGCGGTGTGCGGCGGGCGACCCGCGACGCCCAGGCGAGGAACTCGTCCCGGCGCCGCGCGTAGTCCCACACGCTGCGCACGATCACGGCGTCGTACGACTCCCACGGGACGCCGGCGTCGTCCCAGGCCTCGATGCGCGCCGCCACGCCGAGGGCCGCCAGGGCGGCGTGCAGCGGCGGCAGATCGGCGTCCAGCGGGGCCGCCGCGGCGGCGGCGGCGAGCGCCACCCGGGGACGGGCGTCCGGGCTCAGGGGCGGGCCGCCGGAGGGGGGGCGTGCGGACGTGTCGCGGGCACGTCCGGGGCTACCCCGCGGGGTGCGCGACGACACGGTCCACCGGATCCCGGTCTCCCGGCGACCGCACGCGCCCGCCGCCGTGACAGCCGCGGGAGGGTCCGCTACCGTCGGCCGACCGTGAGCGCCCCGCCGCCCGATCCACACCGCCGCCGCGGCGGAACCGCCGAGAGGGGGGCGGCCGGATCGTGCCGCATGTGCCCGGTCTCGTGCGACCGGGTGGTGTACCCCTCCGGCTGCCTGGAGGCGGGCTGCGACCGCCTCTACACCTACGACACCGACGACGGCCGCCGGGTCATGGGATGCATGGAGAAGGTCTACCGCGTCGAGATCGACATGCAGGCGTTCCAGGCCATGCAGCGCACCCGCGTGGGCTTCGGCGCACTGCGCGTGTGGCGCGAGCCGCTCGCCGTGTGCCGCTGCGCGGTGGAGCCCACCTTCCTGCACCGCCCCCATGGGGCGTGCGTGAACCCGGTGTTCCGGGAGTCGGCCCCGGACCTGCCGTAGCGCAGGACCCCGCCCCGCACGGGGGCGGGGCGCCTAGGCCGGCACGCGCACGAACAGGCCCGCCGCGGCCTTCTCGGCGATCGTGCGCCGCTCGCCCTCCACGCTCAGCGTGAGCTGCCCGGCGGCGGTCTCGACGCTCTCCACCGTCACGGCCGTGCCCGGCACCAGTCCCGTGTCGTAGAACCAGTGCAGCAGGTCGCCGTCGTGCTCGGCCAGCCGCACCACGGTGGCGTCGGTGCCGGCCGGCAGCGCGGCCAGCGGGCGCAGCTCCCGGTTCTCCGCCTGCTCGTGGGACGGGTCCACCGGCCACCCGTGCGGGCAGCGCTCGGGGTTGCCCAGCCGCTCGGCCAGGCGCTCCACCATCTCGTGCGTGAAGGCCTCTCCGATCGCGTCCGCGTGCTCGTGCGACTCGGCCGGGCTGTAGCCCATGAAGTCGGTCAGGAAGCGCTCGATGATGCGGTGGTGGCGCACCACGCGCTCGGCCTCGGCGCGCCCCTTCTCGGTGAGCAGGGGCCGCCGCCCCGACCGCGCGATGAGCCCCTCGGCCTCCAGCCGCTTGAGCATCTCGCTGGCTGTGGGCGCCGTGACGTGGAGCATCTCGGCGACGCGCGCGGCGGGCACGGGGCGGTCGCCGGCGATGGGCCCGTATTCGCCCACCGGGAACGCCAGGAAGTAGAGCGCCTCGAGATAGTCGTCGACGCTGTGGTGCCGGACCGCCATGGGGCCGATTCTAGTGGCCCGCCCCCACGGCGCCGAGCGGGGTCGTCCCCTCCCGGCGGCGGCGCGCCCGCGCCCGCGCCACGACCCCACGGGGACCGGCGATGAGCGCGCACAGGAAGAGCCCGCCCGCCACCAGGCCCATCGCCCCCGCGATGGAGGCGTCGAGGCGCGTGGCGAGCGCGTCCCCGCCGATCGCGCTCGCCCAGCCGATCGCCACGGAGGCCGCCACCAGCGGGGCCATCCGGTCCACGAGCAGGCGCGCGGCGGCCGCGGGGACGATCAGCAGCGTCACCACCAGGATGGCGCCGACCGACTCGAACGCGGTGACGGCGGTGACGGCGACGGCCACCAGCAGGAGGCGCGACATCAGGACCGGGGAGAACCCGGCGGTGCGCGCGAAGTCCGCGTCGAAGGCGGTGCTGCGCAGCTCCTTCCAGAACAGCAGCACGAGCGCCAGGTTCAGCACGACCACGACCCCCATCACCACCACCGAGCGCGCGACCAGGGCGTCGCCCACCTCCCACACCCGGAAGGGCGCGAAGGCGATCTCGCCGTAGATGGTGGCGTCCAGGTCGATGTGGGCGCTCTCGGCGTAGCGGTGCACCCCGAGCACGCCGAGCGCGAACAGCATCGGGAACACCAGCCCGATGGCGGCGTCCTGGCGCACGAGGCCGGTGCCGCGCAGGGCGTCCACGAGCAGCACGCACACCACCGCGACCAGCGCCGCGCCGAGCACGACCGGCAGGGGGGCGCGGGTGCCGAACAGGATGAAGACGGCGACGATGCCGGGCAGCACCGCGTGGCTCACGGCGTCGCCCATCATCGCGATGCGGCGCACCACCAGGAACGGGCCGAGCAGCCCGCAGGCGGTGGCCACCAGGCCGGCGGTGAGGACGATGATGAGCTGGTCGCTCACCGGGCCCCCTCGGCGGCGAGGGCGCGCAGCCGCGCGGCGGCGGCGTCGCCCAGGGAGCCCCGGACGTCGTGCGGGTCGGGCTCGCGGGCGTCGGTCAGACCCAGGCGGGGCCCGTGCTCCAGCCACGCGGCCCAGAGGGCGCGTGCGTCGAGGGCCGCGTGGGCGGCGGCGGCGCCGTCCTCGGTGAGGCGCCAGCGCCCGCCCTCGTCGGCCACCGCCTGGCCCCGCCGCGCCAGCGTGGCGAGCCCGGCGCGCACCTGCGCCGGCGCGCGCCCGGAGACGGCCGACAGCTGGGCGGCGGTGGGCGGAGGCCCGGCGTGCATGGCGGTCTCCAGGTCCACGAGCACGCCCTCGGCGCGCTGGCGCCGGCGCGCCCGCGCGACGCGGCGGGCGTTCCACAGCACCCCGCGCCCGGGGGCGGCCAGCACGGCCGCGGCGGCGGCGGCGCTGGCCACCAGCACGATCACCGGCCCGGCGGGGGCCTCGCCCCGCGCGGCCGCCAGGGCGCCCGTCACGCCGACGCCTGCGCCCAGCACGCCGGCCAGCACCAGCAGCACGGGCATGCGATCGGTGAGCTGCCGCGCGGCCGCACACGGGGCCACCAGCATCGCGACCATCAGGATCGCGCCCACGGTGCGCAGCCCGACCACGATCGCCACCACCAGCAGCGCGGTCACCATCAGCTCGAGGGCCCGGACGGGCAGGCCCGACACGGCGGCGAAGCCGCGGTCGAACAGGAGCGCGGTGATGGGGCGCAGCGCGACCGCCACGACCGCCACCGCGGCGAGGGCGAGCACCGCCATCACCTCGACGTCGCGCTCCAGCAGGCCGGCGGCCTGCCCGAACAGGTAGCGCTCCAGCCCCGCCTGCTCGGCGCCCGCGTCGTGCGCCAGGTGCGTCAGCAGCACGATGCCGAGCGAGAAGAACACGGACAGCACGACGCCGATCGCGGCGTCGGCCGGCAGGCGCGTGCCGCGCTCGATGCCGACGATGAGGACCGCGCCCACGATCCCGGCGCAGGCCGCGCCCGCCAGCAGGGTGGCCGGGTCCTTGGCCCCGGTCGCCAGGAAGGCGATCGCCACGCCCGGCAGCGCGGAGTGGGCGAGCGCGTCGCCCACGAGGCTGCGCTGCGACAGCACGGCCAGGCACCCCACGACCCCGGCGGTGAGACCCAGCAGCGCCGCGCCGAGGGCGACGACCGCGTCCGGGTAGGCCAGGGGGATGAGGTCGATCAGCCAGCCCATGCCGGCGCCCCGGGCACGCCCGCCGCCTCGCCGTACGCACGCCGCAGGCGCTCGGGGGCGAGCACCTCCGCGGGCGGCCCCTCGGCGATCACGCGCACGTTCAGCAGCAGCGCGTGGTCGACCACGTCGCGCACGGTCTGCAGGTCGTGGTGCACCATCACCACCGAGCCGCCCTCGTCGCGCAGGCCGGTGAGCACGTCGAGCAGGGCGGCCTCGGTGCGCGCGTCGATGCCGACGAAGGGCTCGTCCAGCACCAGCAGCGCGGCCTCCTGGGCCAGCGCCCGTGCCACGAACGCCCGCTGCCGCTGCCCGCCGGACAGCCGGCCGATCTGGCGGCCCGCCAGCGCGGACATGCCCACGCGCTCGAGGGCCGCGTCCACCACCCGCCGGTCGTCCCCCGTGAGGCGGCGCACCCAGCCCCTGCGGGGGTGGCGGCCCATCTCGACCACCTCGCGTACCGTGATTGGGAAGTCCCAGTCCACCGTGTCGCGCTGCGGCACGTAGGCCACCTCGCGGCGCGCCTCCCGCAGCGGGCGCCCGCCCACGAGCACGTGGCCCGACTCCGCGGGCACCAGGCCGAGCGCCGCCCGCAGCAGGGTTGACTTCCCGGACCCGTTGGGCCCGACGATCGCCGAGATCGCGCCCCGGGGGAAGGTGGCGTCCACGTCCCAGACGGCCGGCCGGCTGCCGTAGGACACCGTCAGACGGCGGACGGACAGGGCGGGGATGTCGGACGCGGGGGTCAACGGGCACCTCGGGAGGGGTCGTGTCACGGCGGATGGTAGCTCCGGCTTCTTCTTTTTCCTAGCCATGGCTAACATCGCCCTCCATGGCCCGCACCCTGCGCCTCCTCGCCGCCCTCCTGGTCGCCGTCCTCGTGGTGCCGCTGCTCGCCGGGTGCGTCGACGAGCGGGCGAACCCGCCGGCCGCCGGCGACGGCGGGGTGCGGGTCGTGGCGACGACGAACATCGTCGCCGACCTCGCCCGGCAGGTCGGGGGGGATCGCGTCGAGGTGCAGGCGCTGATGGGCCCGGGCATCGACCCGCACGGGTACAAGGCGTCCGCCGGCGACGTGCGGCGCCTGCGGGAGGCGACGCTCATCGTCTACGCCGGTCTGGAGCTCGAGGGGAAGATGGGCGACGTCTTCGCCGACCTCGGCACCCGCATCCCCACCGTCGCCGTCGCGGAGGGCCTGCCCGAGGACCGGCTGCGGGCGGTGCCCGGCTTCGGCGGCCGCTTCGACCCGCACGTCTGGAACGACCCCGACCTGTGGGGGCGGGCCGGGCTGCGCCTGGCGGAGGCCCTCGCCGAGGCGGACCCCGCGCATGCGGACGCCTACCGGGCCCGGGCGCGCGCCTACCACGCCCGCCTGCTGCGACTGCGCGAGCGGCTCCGCGCCGAGCTCGCCGTCGTGCCCCCGCGCCAGCGCGTGCTGATCACCTCGCACGACGCCTTCGGGTACTTCGGCAGCACGTTCGGCTTCGAGGTCGCCGGCATCCAGGGGGTGTCCACCGCCACGGAGGCCTCCACCGCGGACATCCAGCGCATCGCGCGCCTGGTGGCCGACCGCGGGGTGCGCACGATCTTCGTGGAGTCGAGCGTCCCGCCGCAGACCGTGGAGGCCGTGCGCGCGGCGGCACGTGCGGCGGGCGCCCCGGACGTCCGCGTGGGCCGGCCCCTCTTCTCGGACTCGGCCGGCGACCCCGGCACGCCCGAGGGCACCTACGAGGGGATGCTGCGGTACAACGCGCGCGCCGTGCGCGACGGGCTGGCGCCGGCGGCGGCCGCCGCTACCGCTCGGTGATGCGCACCGAGTAGATGAACGCGGGCTGCCGCGGGACCTGCGCCGACGGGTCGCCGGGGTCCGCCTCGGGCGGCGCGAGCGACTCGATGCGCCGGGCGGCGTCGAGGCCGCGCACGACCCGGCCGAAGCGGGAGTAGTCGTTGCCCAGGAAGCTCGCGTCGCCCGTGACGATGAAGAACTGGGAGCCGTTGGTGTCCGGTCCCGAGTTGGCCATCGCGACCGCGCCGGTGGGGTAGCCGTCGTCGGGGAGCTCGTCAGCGAACTCGTAGCCCGCGTCGCCGGTGCCGTCGCCCCGCGGGTCGCCGCCCTGGATGACGTAGCCGGGCACGGCGCGGTGGAACGTCAGCCCGTCGTAGAAGCGCTCGCGGGCGAGGAACACGAAGTTGTTGACGGTGCGCGGCGCGGCCGACGCGTCGAGGCGGATCACGATCGTGCCGCAGGAGGTGTCGAGCGTGGCCGTGTACGTGCGCGACCGGTCGATCGTGAGCGGGGGCTCCCCGTCGTAGGTGCGCTTCTCGGGGATCCGCTCCGGGGCGTCGGTGCGGCAGCCGGGCACGACGCTCGTGTCGGGGGACAGGCCCGCCGTGCCGGCGGGCGCGGAGCCGGCGGAGCCGCCGTCGTCGGAGCAGCCGGCCAGCAGGCCGAGCGACAGCGCGCCGGCCGCGAGGGCGGGGAGGATGCGTCGGGGGGTCACGGCGGGCAGGATAGCCGGGCGCGGCGGGCGGACCCGGGAGGCGCGGTGACGGATGACCAAGGGCGCATCGAGCGATGCCCGACCTGCGGGCAGGTCGACTTCGAGTACATCGACGAGGACGTCGTGCGCTGCCGCAACTGCGGCTACCTGTGGGTGCGCCCGCCGGACCCCCCGGGCCCGGCGGGCGGCGCGGGGCGCTAGGAGGCCCGGAACCAGCTCCGGCCGACGAGGACGCCGCCGCGGGGGGTGATCCCGCGCACGCTCCACACGTGCACCCTGCCCTCGGCGAGGCGCCCGGCCGGCACCCGCGTGCTGCGGGCCCGGGTGGTGGCGGCGTGCACCCGCCGCCCGGTCTGGGCGTCGCGGACCTCCACCCGGTAGCGGCGTGCGCCCGGGATGCGGCCCCAGGCCAGGGCGGCGGCGCCGGGGACGGCGACCCCGGGACGCGGCAGCAGGCGGTACGTGCGCCGCGAGACGGCCTTCGCGTCGATGCGCAGGCCCGAGACGACCCGGAAGCGCACCACGATCGGCTCCAGGCCCGGGACGGGCGTGTGGTCGTTCAGGGCCGGCACCACCAGCAGCGTGTGGCGGCCGCTGCGCAGCCCCTCGAACGTCTTGTCCTTGGCGTAGTGCACGATGTACGCGCGGCGGTCCAGGGTGATGTGGAAGTGGCCCTGGCGCGGGCGGGGACGCGTGCCCTGGTCGGTGATCCGGAAGGCCGTCGTCGCGATCCGCACCCGCACGCGGTCCCCGCGGACGACCTGGCCGGGCCGGGGGGAGAGCACGCGCACGCGCGGACGCGCCGGCTGCGTGCGCAGCGAGATCACCGTGGGCTGGGCGTCCGCGCCGGGCGGGACGACCGAGAGCACCACGCGCAGGCGGCCCTGCGGCCGGCGCAGCGCCAGGCGGGCCACCACCGGTCCCGCCCCCGTGCGCCGCACCGATCCCTGGGCGAGGGGCCGGCCGCGGCGGTCGAACACGCCGACCACCGTGACGGCGGAGCGGTCGACGTTCATCGTGATCGTGAGCTCGCGGCCGTACCGGTAGACGTGCAGGTCCGACACGTTGACGCTGCCCAGCTGCACGTCGAGCCGTGGGTCGCGGCGGGCGGCCGCGGGGGTGGTGGGGCCCGGGGCGCCCGCGGCGCCGGTCGCCGGGGCCGTCGCCGCGGGCGGGGCGGTGGTGGCGGCGGGCACGGTCCCGTGCCCCCCGTGCGGCGCCGTCGCTGCGGGGGCGGTACCCACGGGGGCGGTGGCGGTCCCGGACGAGGTGGTGGCCGCGGTGTCCCCGTCCGAGCACCCCGCGACGAGTGCGGCCGCGAGGGCGGCCGTCACGAGCGCCCCGCCGGCGCGCAGGCGCCGGGCGGCGACCCCGCCTCCGGGCACGCGCCGCCCGACCTGGGTACCGTCGCCGTCCATGCGCACCGCCTCCGTCGCGTGTCGGCCCGCCGGGAGCGGCGGGGATGTGTGCGAATTTAATAAGTTGTGCCGGGTGGGTGACCCCCCGCAGGGGGAGTGACCGGCAGGCCCTTCGGACGGGAGGCACGTGGACACGGACGGACACGGGGACGCGGCGGGCCGCCGGAGCGTGGCGGACGTCGCCCGCGACCACGGGATGACGGGCGCCGAGCTGATGTCCGTCCTGCGTGCCGCGGGCGTGCGCGTGTCCTCCCCCGAGGACCACGTCGACGAGGCGCTCGCGGAGGCCGCCCTCCGGCAGGACCGGCACGCCGCCCCCCCGGCCCGCCCCGCCGCCCCGCCGCCCGGTGCCCCCCCGCCGCCGCCCGACGCCCCCGCGGCGCGGCCGTCCGTGGTGATCGACTGGGACGCGCCGCCCCGCCGCCCCCGCCGGCGCCGGCTGCCGGGGGGACGCCCGTCCCCGGGATCCCGGGGACGCGTGCGGGCGGCGGCCGGAGCCGCGGCCGCGCTCTCGGTGGCGGCCGTCGTGCTGGTCGCCGCGCGGTACTGGGACGGCGACGGCGCCGCGCGGTCGGCACCGCCGGCCGGCGCGACGGCGCCCGCCGTGACCGCGCCCCCCGCCGCCCCGGCCGCCCCGGAGGCGCCGGCCACCCCCGACGCACCGGCGCCGGTTCCCGCGGACGCCGTGGGGACGCCGGCCCCGGCCGTCACCGCAGGGGCGGTGCCCGTCACGGACGTCGCGGCCACGCGGGTCGCCGGCGGGGTGCGCGTGTCCTACCGGCTGGGGGCGCCGGCACTGGTCGTCGCGGTCGCGTCCGACGCCCAGGGGCGGGTGGCGCGGCGCGTGATCGACCGGCGCGACGCCGGTCCCGTCGCGCAGGTCTTCGCCGCCCCGGCCGACGCGCCCGGTCCCACGGTGCGGATATCCCTCGCGCCGCTCACGGGCGGGGCGGCGACCGTGGTCACCGTCCCCCCTCTGCCCGCGCCCCCGCCGCCCGCGCCCCCCGCGCCCGCGCCGGCGCCGCCCGCGCCCGCCCCCGCGCCGGACCCCGGCGCCGTCCCCACCGCCGCCTTCCGCGTGGTGTCGCCGGCCCCGGGCGCGGTCGTGCCCGGCGACCCGCTGGTGCTCTCGGTCGAGCGGTCGCCCGGGGCCCGGGGGCTCGTGTTCCTGGTGGAGGTGGACGACCGGCCGCCGCAGGTGATGACCGGCGACCGGATCGCCCTCGCCGGGCTCCCCGCCGGCCCGCACCGCATCCGCGTCACCCCCATCGGCGACGCGGGCGCCGACCCGGCCGCCGCGCAGACGGTGGAGTTCCGGACCGGCTGAGCGGGCCTAGGTGCGCAGGCCGGTGCCGCGCACGAACAGCGCCCACGCCCAGAGGAGCATGGCGGCGGCCATCGCCAGCGCCGCCCCGCCGCTCAGCCACGGGGAGAGGTCCGACTGCCCGAGGACGCCGTACCGCACGGCCTCCACCAGGTACAGGATCGGGTCGCCGTGGGTGATCGTCCGCCAGGGCTCCGACAGGGCGTCGATCGAGTAGAAGACGCCGCCCAGGAACACCAGCGGCTGGATCACCAGGTTGCCGACGAACGCCTGCATCTCCCAGCCGCGGGACAGCAGCCCCACCACGGTGCCGAGGGCGGCGAAGGCGAGGGCCGCCGACAGCAGTCCCACCGCCAGCGCCGCCGGGTGCTCCAGGGGGACGGCCACGAAGGGCCGGGCGGCGATCAGGGTGGCGACGCCGATGATGAGCCCGCGCACCACGCCGCCGGCCAGGTAGCCCAGCGCGAGCTGCGAGGGGGTCATGGGGCTGGAGACGGGGTCCTCCACGAAGCCGTCGCTGCGGGCCTGGTACAGCGACGTGGCGTTGTTGGCGAAGGCCGCGGTGGCGACGCCCATCAGCACGAGGCCGGGGACGATGAACTGCTCGTACGGCACGCCGTCCACGGCGCGCACGGTGCGACTCAGGGCGATGCCGAACACCACGATGAACAGCACCGCGGCGAGCACCTGGGGCACGATCGTCTGCGTCCACAGCCGCAGCACGCGCAGCACCTCGCGCTCGCACAGCGCCCCGACGCCCCGCCACTGGTCGCGGCGCAGCGCGTCGTCCGCGGCGGGCGGCTCCGTGCGCAGGTCGACGGTCACCGCCCCACCACCTCGAGGTAGACGTCCTCCAGGCGGTCCACCCCGTAGCGCGCGCGCAGCGACGCCGGCGTCCCGTCCACGGCGATGCGGCCCCCGCGGATGAACGCCACCTCCTCGCAGAGGGCCTCGGCCTCCTCGAGGTAGTGGGTGGTGAGCAGGATCGTCGTGCCCTCGCCGTGCAGGCGGCGGATGTACTGCCACAGGTCGAGCCGCAGCTCCACGTCCACGCCGGCCGTGGGCTCGTCCAGGATCACCAGCCGCGGCCGGTGCAGCAGGGCGCGCGCCAGCAGCAGGCGCCGGCGCATCCCGCCGGACAGCCGGTTGGCGAGCGCGTCCGCCTTCGAGGTGAGGTCGAACACCTCCAGCATCTCCTGCGTCCGGGCCTCGGCGTCGCGCCGGCTCATCCCGAAGTACCGGCCGTGCAGCGACAGCAGGCGCCGCACCGGGACGAACCGGTCGAGGGAGACCTCCTGCGGCGCGTAGCCGATGACCTGCCGGCTGCGGTGGGCGCCCGGCGCGCCCGCGGCCATCCCGAACACGCGCATCTCGCCGGCGTCGGGGCGGGTGAGCCCGACGATGCTGCGGATCAGCGTCGTCTTGCCCGCCCCGTTGGGCCCGAGCAGGCCGAAGAAGGCGCCCTGGGGCACGGTGAGATCGAGCCCGTCGAGCGCGACCACCCCGGGGAACGACTTCCGGACGCCGCGCAGCTCGAGGGCGGGCGGTGGGGCGGGGGCGTCGTGCACGACCCGTGAGGTTAGGCGCTCGGCGACCGTCCCGCCCGCGGGGCCGGGGGAGGAGCGCTCACCACCCCACCGCCACCACCGCCACCGCGCAGACCATGTGGTCGGCCCCCGGGGCCCCCGTCCCGTTCGGGGTGCGCAGGCCCCCCGCCACCGGCCGCACCGTCACGCGCCCGTAGGGGAACTTGGCCGCGACCGCGTCGCGGTCCACCTCCTCGGGCCGGGGCACCGCCACCGTGACCTCCACCCGCATGTGGGCCCGGTCGCCCTCGGGCACGACCTGGCCGATGCCGGGCAGCGAGGTGCGCCCGATGGCCTCCCGCACCGCCCGCCGCGCGGCCTTCGTCATGTCCTCGCCGACCAGGTCCACGCCGAGGCCCATCTCGAGGAAGGCGGGGAAGACGTGCTCGGGTGGCGTCACGGCAGGCTCTCCGGGGTCGCGGCGGACGGGCCGGTCGGGCGCGACCGGCGGCGTCATCGTGCCCGGAGCCGGGCGCGGGCGCCCGCCCCGCGCGGCGCTCCCGTCGGGCCGCCGGACGGGGGCGGCTGACCGGAGGACGGGTGCCAGGTCCCCGCATCCGGGGAGCGGACGCGGCGGAGCCGGTCGGTAGGATGCCCCGCATGACCCGACGCGCGCTCGCCGCCATCGCCATCTCGGGCCTCGCCGCGGTGCTCTCCGCCTGCGGCTCGGACGAGGTCGCCTCCAACACCAGCACGCCCGCCGCGACGGCCCCGATCACCGCGGTGCCGCCGGCGACCACCCCCCCGGTGGTCACCCAGCCGCCCGTGACGGTGCCGCCCGTCACCGCGCCCCCCGTCGTCACGACGCCCCCCGTCGTCACGACGCCCGCCACCACCCCGCCCGTGACCACCCCGCCGGTCACCGCGCCCCCGGTGACCACGCCGCCGGTGACGGTGCCCCCGGTGACCGTGACGGTCACCACCGCCAACACGCCCACGCCGCCGCCGCGTCCCCGCACGCGTCCCGGCGTGCCGGTGGTCTCGCCGGCCCGGTACCGGCGCGACGTCGTGACCGCCTTCTCGTCGCTGCAGCGGTTCGCCAACACGCTGCAGTCGGTGGACTCGGCGGCCGAGTTCCGGTCGTCGCTCACGTCGCTGCGCCGCGACCTGCGGAACTTCGACGGCGCCATCCGCCGCCTGCGCAGCTACCAGCTGGCCAACCGCACGCTCGACGCGCAGCGCGGACGCCTGGCCCGCCAGGGCCCGCCGCTCGCCCGCACGATGAGCGACTTCCTGGACGCCATCCGCGACGGCAACGCGCCCCGCGCACAGCTGCTCGCCCGGCTCATCCAGATCCGGCTGAACGTCTTCCGCCGGTCGCTCTAGTCCCGTCCCGCCGCCGCGAGGCGGCGGGGATCCGACTCGCCCCGGTGCCCGCCTCGCGCAGGCGCCGGGGCACGACTCCCCCCCGGCGCGGCCTCGCGGCGCTAGCGGATCCAGCCGTCCACGTCGTCGTCCGCCGGCGCGGGCGGCGCCGTCGTCGGGCCCGGCGCCGGGCCGTCGCCCGCCCCGTCCGGCCGGGCATCCTCGACCGCCGCCGGCGCAGGCGGCGACAGCACGATCGGCAGCCCGCGCAGCAGCACGCCCGGCCCTCCGCCGGGGGCGGCCATGGCCAGCAGGGCGTCGGCCTCCGCGGCCCCCAGCCGCCGGGCCAGCAGCGTGCGCAGCGCGGGGTCGGCGGTCACGCGGCGACCACCCGCAGGGCGGCGACCACCACCAGCCACCCGGCCTCCACGGCGACCAGCCAGGTCATCAGGTGCACGAGGCGCGCCCGGCGCGCGGCGACCACCTCGGCCACGGCGCAGGCCACCAGGTGGCGCGCGGCCTGTGTGCGCAGCACGGCGGCGGGGTCGGCGAGGGCGGGGGGAGGCGGCACCAGGGGCGGCGACCACTCCCCGAGCAGCACCGCGCGGGTCAGCGCCAGGCCCGCCACCGGCGCGAGGGCGGCCACCAGCAGGGCGACGGCGCCGGCCCGTCCGCCCGGAAGGGCGTCACCGCCGCCCGCCCAGAACACCGGGAGCGCCAGCACCAGCAGCCCGACGCCGGCGGCCGCGAGCGCCGTCGCGTGGGCGCCCGCCCGGCGGGCCCGGGCGGCCAGCTCCTCGTGCACCCGCTGGACCTCGCCCGCGTGCAGCGCGAGGGCGTCCGCGGGCATGTCCCGCAGCGCCGCCGCCGGCGCGCCGAGGACGACCGAGGCGGGCAGGGGCACGGGACGCAGCGCCCGCGCCCCGAGTGCCACCAGCAGCGCGGCCGACCCCGCGAGCGCGGCGCCGAGGTAGGCCACGGCCCGGACCGGGCCGCTCGCGGTGGCCGCGCCGATCACAAGGCCGGCGAGGGCGATGACGGCGAGCGCCGCGACGGGCCCCGCCACGGGCGGCAGGTCGGCCGCCGGCGCGGGCGCGCGGGTGGCGTCGCCCGGCTCCGCGACGGGATCGTGGAGGAGGCCGGCGCCGGCCGCGTGATGCGCGCCGGCGCCCGTGGTCACCCTAGGGGGCCCCGTCGCCGGCGTCCCGGCCCGCGAAGCGCAGCGAGGCGGAGTTGATGCAGAAGCGCAGGCCGGTGGGCGCGGGGCCGTCCGGGAAGACGTGGCCCAGGTGCGCCTCGCACTCCGCGCACACGACCTCCGTGCGCATCATCCCGTGGCTGGCGTCGGTGCGGCCCTCCACCGCCCCCTCCTGCGCGGGGCGGGTGAAGCTGGGCCAGCCGGTGCCGGACTCGAACTTGTCGCCCGCGTCGAACAGGGCGGTGCCGCAGCACACGCAGCGGTAGACGCCGTCGTCGTGATGGTCCCAGTACTCGCCGGTGAACGGCGGCTCGGTGGCCGCCCGGCGGGTGACCGCGTACTGCTCCGGCGTGAGCCGCTCGCGCCACTCGGCGTCGCGTGCGTCGGTGCCCATGTCCCCTCCTGTCGCGTCGGCCGCCCGTGCGGGGCGACGCGCGCGGACGCTGCACAGCATCCCGCGCGGGCCGGACGGCATCGTGTGTCGCCTCCGTCACAGAGTGGCACCCACCGCCGGGGCACGCCCCCGAACCGGGGCGGCGTGCCAGGGTGGGGCGCCGTGGACGCGCGCGACCGACTCGACCGCCGCCTGGGCCCGGCGGCGGCGCTCGTGGTCGGCCTCGGCGCGATGCTGGGCGCGGGGGCCTTCGGCGCGTGGGGGCCGGCGGCGGCGGCGGCGGGTGGGGCCCTGCCCCTCGCCCTCGCCGCCGCGGCCGCCCTCGCCGCCCTGAACGCGCTCGCGTCGGCCCCCTGGCGGCCCGCCATCCGGAGTCGGGCGGCGCGTACGTCTACGCCTCCCACCGCCTGGGGGCGGGGTGGGGCGTGCTCGCCGGGTGGTGCTTCCTGTGCGGCAAGACGGCGTCCTGCGCGGCGATGGCCCTGGTGCTCGGGGCCCACGTCGCCCCCGGCCGGCCGGTCCCCGCCGCGCTCACGGCCCTGGCGGTGTGCGCCCTCGTCAACCACCGGGGCATCCGGGCGACCGCGCGGGCCACCGCGGCGATCCTCACCGTGGTGGGGCTCGGGCTCGCGGTGGCCGTCGCGGGTGGCCTGCGGGCGTGGGCCGGGGCGGCCGGCACTCCGCCGGACCCCTTCGCGGACGTCTCGGGCGGCGGCGTGCTGGAGGCGGCCGGCTTCCTGTTCTTCGCCCTCGCCGGCTACGCCCGCCTGGCCACGCTGGGGGAGGAGGTGCGCGACCCGGCGCGCACCATCCCGCGGGCCATCGCGCTGTCGCTGGGGATCGTGCTCGGGGTGTACGCGCTGCTGGCGGCCGCCCTGCTCGCCGCCCTGGGTCCCGGGGGCACCGCGGCCGCCGCACGGCCCCTGGTGGACCTCGCCGTGGCGGGAGGCCTGGGGTCGCTCGTGCCCGTGGTGCGCCTGGCCGCCGTGGCCGCGGTGCTGGGCGTGCTGGTCGCCCTGCTCGCCGGCGTCGGCCGGACGGCGTTCGCGATGGCCGCCGACGGCCACCTGCCGGCGCCGCTCGCCCGCGTGGACCCGCGCGTCCGCGCGCCCCGGCGCGCCACGCTGGCCGCGGCCGCCGCGGCCGCGGGCGTGGTGCTCGTGGCGGACGTGCGCGCGGCGATCGCGCTGTCCAGCGTGCTCGTGCTCGCGTACTACGCCCTGGCCAACGCGTCGGCGCTGCGGCTGCCGCCCGGACCCGGGTACGCCCTGCGCCTGGCGGCCGCGTCGGGTGCCGCCGGGTGCCTGGTGGTGGCCGCATCGCTGCCGCCCGCGACGGTGGCCGCGGGGGCGGCGGTGGCCGCCGCGGGGACGGCCGGGATCCTCCTGACGCGGAGGATGCGGGGGGGACCGGCCGCGGCCGGTCCCCCGGGGCGCCCCTAGTCCTCGTCGTCCTGCCGGGTGGCGACGAGCGTGCGCAGCTCGTCCATCACCGTCGCGTCGCGCAGCGTCGTGACGTCGCCCAGCTCGCGGCCCTCGGCGATGTCGCGCAGCAGCCGGCGCATGATCTTGCCCGAGCGGGTCTTGGGCAGGTCGCTGGTCCAGATGATGCGCTTGGGGCGGGCCAGCTTGCCGATCACGTGCGCCACGTGCTCGCGCACCTCGCCGTCGAGCCCCTCGGTGGCCGTGCCCTCGACGGGGGTGACGAACGCGACGATGGCCTGGCCGGTCAGCTCGTCGGCCTGGGCCACCACCGCCGACTCGGCGACCTTGGGGTGGCTGACGATCGCCGACTCCACCTCGGCCGTGGACAGCCGGTGGCCGGAGACGTTGATGACGTCGTCGATGCGCCCGAGGATCCAGAGGTCCCCGTCGGCGTCGACGCGGGCCGCGTCGCCCACCAGGTAGGTCTCCCGCCCGAAGCGCTGGAAGTACGTGGCGACGAACCGCTCGGGGTCGCGGTACAGGGTGCGCAGCATCCCGGGCCACGGCCGGCGGATCACCAGCAGCCCCTGCCCCTCCTCGATGCGGTTGCCGTCGTTGTCGACGACCTCCGCCTGGACGCCGGGGAGCGGGCGCATGGCCGACCCGGGCTTGGCCGCGGTGACGCCCGGCAGCGGGGAGATCATGATGTGACCGGTCTCGGTCTGCCACCAGGTGTCCACCACCGGGCAGCGGCCGCCCCCGATGACCTGGTGGTACCAGAGCCATGCCTTGGGGTTGATCGGCTCGCCCACCGAGCCCAGCAGCCGCAGGCTCGACAGGTCGTGCTTGGCGGGCTGCTCGGCGCCCCAGCTCATGGCCGCGCGGATCGCCGTGGGCGCGGTGTAGAGGATCGTGACGCCGAAGCGCTCGACGAGCTCCCACCAGATGGCCCGGTGCGGGTAGTCGGGCGCCCCCTCCCACATCACGCTGGTCGCCCCGTTCAGCAGCGGCCCGTAGACGATGTAGCTGTGGCCGGTGACCCAGCCGACGTCGGCGGCGCACCAGTACACGTCGCGGTCGGGCTTCAGGTCGAAGACGTACCGGTGCGTGTAGGCGACGCCGGTCAGGTAGCCGCCGGTGGTGTGCAGGATGCCCTTCGGCTTCGCGGTCGAGCCGGACGAGTAGAGGATGTAGAGCGGGTGCTCGGCGTCGAAGGGCTCGGCCGGGCACACCGGGTCGGCCGCGGTCAGGGCCTCGTCCCACCACACGTCGCGCCCCTCGCGCATCGGGGCCTCGCCGCCGGTGTTGCGCACCACGAGCATGTGCCGCAGCGACGCCAGACCGCCCATCTGGGCGTCGACCTCGGACTTCACGGGTGCCGCCCGGCCGCGGCGACGGGCGCCGTCGGCGGTGATGAGGACCTTCGCCTCGCTCTCCTCCATGCGCTCGCGCACGGCCTCGGGGGAGAAGCCGCCAAGACCACGTTGTGCGGCGCGCCGATGCGGGCGCAGGCGAGCATCGCGACCACGACCTCGGGGATCATCGGCAGGTAGATGCCGACCACGTCGCCCGGGCCCACGCCCAGCGCGCGCAGGGCGTTCGCGGCCCGCTGCACCTGCTCGAGGAGCCACGCGTACGTGATCGTGCGGCCGTCGCCCTCCTCGCCGACCCAGTGGAAGGCCACCCGGTCGCCGAGCCCGGCCTCGACGTGCCGGTCGAGGCAGTTGTAGGAGGCGTTGATGCGCCCGCCCACGAACCACTTCGCGAACGGCGGGTCCGACCAGTCGAGCACCGTGTCCCACCGGCGGTGCCAGTGGAGCGCCTCGGCCTGCCGGGCCCACCACGCCTCGGGGTCGGCCTCCGCCTCCCGGTACACGCCGGGGTCGTTCCAGATCGCGTCTGCGGCCGTCTCGGCGGGGGGCGGGAAGGTGCCCTGGGACAGGAGCTCCTCCAGCCGCCGCTCGAGGGCCTCGCCGGTGAGTGTGGACATGGGGGGACACTACCCCCGCGGGCCCGGGCCCTCAGCCCTGGGGTGCGTCCTCGCGGGCGGCCGCGGTCTCGGCCAGCGCCACCACGTCGGCGTAGCGCTCGGCGCCGGCGGGGGCCGGGACGTCGAGCACGCGGCGCAGCGCCTCCACGCAGCGGGGGTCGAAGCCCGTCCCGCTCTCGCGCTCCAGCAGCGCCATCGCGTCGCCGTGCGACCAGGCGTCCCGGTAGACCCGGCGCGTGACCAGGGCGTCGTAGACGTCGCACACCGCCATGATCCGCGTCTCCAGCGCCAGGGCGTCGCCCCGCAGGCCGTCCGGGTAGCCGCTCCCGTCGAGGCGCTCGTGGTGCCCGCGCACCACCGCCCGCACACCCGCGGGGAAGCCGCCGAGCGACCCGAGCAGCGCGTCCCCGTCGAGGGGGTGCCGGCGGATGACCGCGAACTCCTCGTCGGTGAGTGGGCCCGGCTTGGTGAGCACGGCGTCGGGGACCCGCAGCTTGCCCACGTCGTGCAGCAGGCCGGCGAGGGCGAGATGGCGCAGCCGCGCGGGCGGCAGACGCAGCTCCTCGCCGACCCGGGCGGCGAGGATCGCCACGCGCCGGGTGTGGCCCTCCGTGTAGGCGTCCTTCTCCGCCAGGCGGCGCATCAGGGCGCGCACCTGCACGCCCAGGTACGCCTCCTCGCGCAGCACCAACTCGGCGGCGCGCAGGTCGCCGTGCAGGGCGCGGGAGGGGGCGCCGTCGCGCAGGTCGAGCGCGGCCGCCGCCCCCAGCACCAGCAGGCCGGTCAGCTCCAGGCCGTGGCCGAGCCAGAACCCGAGCTCCGCCCAGCTCCACACGTAGCCGGCCACGAGGGCGGCGCCCAGCATCGCGATCGCCCCGGTGGCCGCCGCGTCGCGGGGGCGGCGGGTGAGCAGCCACGTGCCCGCGGTGCGCAGGCCCACCACCGCCAGGCAGGCGAGCCCCGCCACCAGCAGCGCCAGCGCCTCGGGACTGCGGCGGCCCGGGATCATGGGGATGAGGGCGGGCTGCAGGAGCCCGGCGAGCCCGGCCACGGCGACCGCCCCCACGGCGGCGGCCACGACGGCCCCCGCGGGGCGCAGCATCCGCGCGCCGCGCAGCGCCGGTTCGGCCGAGGCGGCGAGCAGCGCCGCGCCGGCCGGGAGCGTCAGCCCGCCCGCGGCCATGAGGATGCCGGCCGCCCCGTCGACCAGGATCCCGGGCGTCGCCAGCCCGTGGAGCGCGAGCAGCGCGGTCATCACCAGGAAGGCGCCGGCCACCACCAGCACGCGGGCGTCGCGGGCCCGCAGGGCCGCGCCCAGCAGCACGGCGGCCGCCAGCGCGGTGACGGCGGAGGTCACCCCGACCGCCCAGAAGTGCGCGTGGGGGCCGAAGGCCACCGGCACGCCGCCGGCGGCGGCGAGCAGGGCGGCGGGTGGCAGGGCCGCGAGGCCGAGCAGGGTCAGTGGGCGCGCGGACCGGGGCACGGGTTCCCGACCGGTGTCGGCAGGGCCGGGGCGCGACATGACCGCCGGGGCGCCGCGGCCGCGGCCGGGCGCCCCCGCGGGCGCGGTCACGCCCCGTCCACCTCGAGGGCCTCGGGCACGGCGCGCAGGCGCAGCTCGCGACCCGCACGCAGCACCACCAGATCGAGGGCCCGGCCGACGGCGCCCCCGTCGAGCAGCGCCTGCAGCGCCGGCACTCCGTCCACGCGCCGGCCGTCGACCTCCACCAGCACGTCCTCCGGGCGCAGCCCCGCCCGGGCGGCGGGCCCGCCCGGCATCACGTCGACCACCTCGACGGCGTCGCGGCGTCCCCAGCGCCCCCACCCGGCGGGCGGGAGGGGGCGGCGGCCGCCCGCGATCCCCAGGTGCGCGCGCTCCACGCGCCCGCGGGCCACCAGCGTGGCGACCACGGCCTGCGTGGCGGCGTTCACGGGCACCGCCAGGCCGAGCCCGACGCCCGCGACGGCGGTGTTCACGCCCACGACACGGCCGTGCGCGTCGGCGAGGGCGCCGCCCGACGACCCCGGGTTGAGGGCCGCGTCCGTCTGGATGACGTCGTCGATCAGCCGGCTCGCGGTGCCCGCCCGCGCCGGCAGCGTGCGCCCGAGCGCCGACACGACGCCGGCGCTCACCGAGCCGGCGAGCCCCTGCGGGTTGCCGATGGCCACCACCAGCTGGCCGATGCGCAGCCCGGAGGCGTCGCCCAGCTCGGCGGGCGCAAGCCCGAGGCCCTCCACGCGCAGGACGGCCAGATCGGTCAGCGGGTCGCGTCCCACCACCCGGAAGGCGCGGTCGTCGCCGTCGGGGGTCCACGCCCGCCCGCCGTCGGCCCCCGCCGGGACGACGTGGGCGTTGGTGAGCGCGAGTCCGTCCGCGCTCAGCACCACCGCGCTGCCCGCGCCGGCCGGGCGCCGTCCGGCGCGCGTCGGACGCGACACGCGCAGGGCCAGGACCGACGGTCGCAGGCGGTCGGCGACCCCCACCACGACGCGCGAGTATGCGTCGAGGGCGGCGGCCTCGGCGTCGGGGCTGCCGCTCATGGCCCGGGCGGGGACGGGAACGTGACGGACGCGGCACGGACGTCGGTGCCGCGGACCAGCGCGACCTCGAGCGCGGCGCCGGGCGGCGTCGCGTCGATCGCCCGCGCGAGCGCCCCGGCGCCGTCCACGGGCAGGCCGCCCGCCGTGGTGAGCAGGTCCCCGGGGGCGATCCCGGCCCGCGCCGCGGGCCCGTCGGGGTCGACCTCCCGCACCAGCACCCCCGGCACCTCGGGCAGCCCCACGGCCGCCCGCAGGCGCCGCGCCACGTGTTGGGGCGCCACCGCCACGCCCAGCGTCCGCGGGGCCGGGATCGTGCCGGCCACCACGGCGGCCGCCCGCGCGGCGACATCCTCCCCGGTCCACACCGCCAGGATGAGGCCGGGTGCGGGCCGCAGAACGTTGACGCCCACCAGGGCGCCGTCGGCGTCCAGCAGCGGGCCGCCCGCCGCCCCCCGGGGGAGCGGCGCGGTGTGCTCGATGCCGGCCTCCCGCGTCGTCCCCCGCGGTCCCGGGACCGTGCGCGGGGCGGACGCGACCCGGCCGGCGGTGACGCGCAGCCCGCGACCGCCCGGGTCGGCCAGCGCCAGCACGGGGTCGCCCAGGCCGGGCGGCTGCGCGGCGGCGCCCACCGGTGCCACCCCGCCGGTGTCGACGGCGAGCACCGGCAGCCCGGTCACCGGGTCCTCCCCCGCCACGCGCGCCTCCGCGACCCGCCCGCCGGCGAAGGTGACGGCCAGGGGGCCGTCGCCACGGCCGCCGGGGCTCTGCCCCTCGGGCGGCCGGCCCGCCGGGCGGCCGGGCCCGTGCCCGCCGTGCCGCCCGCGGGCCCGCCCGCGCCTCCCCTCCACGACGGGCGCCGCCAGCACTGCGCCCTCCGCCACCACCACGCCGCTCCCGGCACCCCATCCGCGTCCCAGGCCCACCACCGCCGGCCCCGCCGCCTGCGCGGCACGCCGGATGCGCTCCCTGATCTCATCCATCTTCTACCTCACTAGCTATCTGCAAGTGACCGGCACTGTAGCTCCCCGTCGCCCCTGTGCGCCCCGGCTCCGCGCGGGCGGTGGCAGAGTGGTGGCGAGGGGGTGGCATGGCGGCCGGGGAGCAGCGGGACGGGGAGGCGGCGGAGCGGCCGCCCGGTGTGGCGGGCGACCTGTGGGCCGCGGCCGAGCAGGTCGGGGACCGCTGGACGCTGGTGATCGCCGCGGCACTGCTGGACGGTCCCCGCCGTTTCGGCGACCTGCAGCGGGAGCTGCCCGAGATCGCGCCGAACGTGCTGGTGGCCCGCCTGCGACGGATGGCGGCCCTCGGCCTGGTGACCGCCGAGCCCTACACCCGTCGCCCGCCGCGGATGGTGTACGAGCTCACCCCGGCGGGCCGGGAGCTCGCGCCGGCGCTGCGCGCCCTGGCCGCCTGGGGCCGGCGGGGGGACCCGGGCGCCGACGCCCCGCGCCACGACCTGTGCGGCGCGCCGCTGGAGGTGCGCCTGTGGTGCCCGGTCTGCGGGCGGCCCGTGGACGAGGACGACGCGCACGAGGAGCTGCACCGGCTGTAGCGCTCGTCCGGCCCCGGTGCGCCGGGGCGGGGTACCCTCCTCGGGATGAGCGACGAGACGACACTCCTCCACGTGCCGGGCATCTCCTGCGGGCACTGCAAGACGGCGATCGAGGGCGCCCTGGGGCAGGTGACCGGGGTCGCCGCGGCCGAGGTGGACGTGGACGCGCGCACGGTGACGGTGCGCCACGACGCGGCCACGGCCACGCGGTCCGACCTGGTGCGCGCCATCGAGGATGAGGGCTACGACGTGCCCGCGACGCCGGGGGCCGGCGGCTGACCGTGCGCCCGGCGCCGGCGGGCGGCGCGCCCGCGGTGCCGCCCGCCGGCGCCCCCCGGCGCATCGCCTACGCCGACCTCGACGGGGTGCCGCCGGTCGCCGCCCTGGAGCGCGCCCTGGCACGACCCGGGGACGCCGCGGCCGCGGCCGACCTCGCGGCCGCGCTGTTCGCCCTGGAGGCGCCGCCGCCCGCCGCACTGGCCCGCCGCGTGCTGGCCTCGGAGGGACCGTTCGCCCGGCTCGCGCGGGAGGGCCTGGCGGACGGCGACCCCCGCCGGACCCGCGCGGCGGCGGAGCTCGACGCCCTGGGGGCGCTCGCGCACGCCGACGTGCACGCGCTGCTCGCGCCCCACGGGCTCGCCGACGCCGTCCCGCCCGCCGGCGCGCCCGTGCCCCCGGCGCCCCCCGCCGCGCGGGCGCTGGTCGCCCGGCTCGCCGCGGAGCCCGGCTGGGGGTCCCGGGTCGGCGAGATCGCCGGGTTCCACCGGGACGAGGGCGTGGGCGCCCTCGCGCTGACCGGCGTGCTGCGCTTCGCCGGGGGCCGCCTGGAGGCGGTGGCGCGGCCGGACCCGCTGCGCGCGGAGGACCTCATCGGCGGTGAGGCGCGCCGGCGGCCCCTGAGGGAGGCGCTCCGCGCGTTCGTGCGGGGGGCGCCGCCCGTGGACGCCCTGCTCTACGGGCCGCCGGGCACCGGCAAGTCGGCCACCGTCCGCGCGCTCGCCGCCGCCCACGCCGGGGACGGGCTCCGGCTGGTGCAGCTCGACCGGGACCGGGTGGCGGAGCTGCCCGCGCTGTTCGCGTCGCTCGCCGGCGCCGGGCCGCGGTGCCTGGTGCTGCTGGACGACCTGGTCTTCGACGACGCGGCGCGCACCGACCGGGTGCTGCGGGCGGCGCTGGAGGGCGACGCCGCCGCCCGGCCGCGGAACGTGGCGGTGTGGGCGACCTCCAACCGCATGCGCCTCCTGCACGAGACACGCACGGCGCGCGAGGACGACGTGGAGGAGGCGCTCGGCCGCGGCGAGCGCGGCGCGCTCGCGACGCGGTTCGCCCTGCGCGTCGCCCTGCCCGCCCTGGCGCAGGAGGAGTACCTGGACGTCGCCCTGGGGCTCGTGCGCCGCGCCCTGCCCGACCCGCCGCCCGACGCCGCCGAGCGCGCCCTGCGCTGGGCGCGCGAGCGCGGCGCCACGCCCCGGGCCGCGCGGCAGTTCGCCGACGCGCTGACCGCCGAGGCGGTCGCGGCGGCCGGCGCCGGGGGCTGAGGGCACCCGCACGCCCGCCGGCCGGCGACCCCCGGGGGGCACCGGTAGGGTTCGCGCCCATGACGAACCCCGCACGCGCCGCCCTCGCGCTGCTCGCCGCCGCCGCACTGGCCGCCGGCTGTGGCTCCGACGAGGTCGACCCCACCACGCAGGCCGCGCAGACGGCCCCCCTGACGGCATCGGTTCCGGCCGTCACCACGGCCCCGCCGGCCACCGTCCCCACCACGCCGACGGTCACGGCGCCGGTGATCACCACGCCGGCGACCACCCCCGGCACCACGACCACGCCCGCCACCACCCCGGCCGACCCCGGTGACGAGCAGGCCGCCCGGCAGGCCATCCAGGACTACGTCGACGCGTTCGTGGCCGCCGACGGCGACAAGGCGTGCGCCCTCCTCACCCCCCAGGTGCAGCAGGCGTTCCTCGAGGCGGTCCGCTCGCAGGTGAACGCGAGCACGTGCGCGGAGGCGTTCAGCGCCGCCGCGGGGCAGGCCAGCGAGGAGCAGCGCAACGCCTTCCGCAACGCCGAGATCAGCGGCCTGCAGGTGAGCGGCGACACGGCCAGCGGCACGCTGACGGTGCAGGGCATCGCCGCCCAGTTCCAGCTCCAGCGCCTGGACGGCGCCTGGAAGGTCGCGAACCTCCCGGGGAGCTAGGCGATGGGGCGGCCGCGGGGGACGGGGGGACGGGTGCGGCGCGGCGGCGCGGCCGTGGCCGTCCTGGCGGCCCTCGCGGCCGGTGCGGCGGGGTGCGCCGAGGACACCACGGTGACGGTCGCCGTGACGGTGCGGGCGCCCACCGCGTCGCCCCCGCCGACGGCCCCGGTGACCGGCGGGGTCGTGACCACGCCCCCCGTGACCACCTCGGGGTTGCCCACGACGCCCACCGCGCCGCCCGTCACCCCCACCACCACCACGGGCACGGGCACGACCCCGGGCACGACCACGGGCGGCACGCCGACCGTGGCGCGTCCGGCCGACTTCCCCACCCCGGCCGAGCAGCAGCTGCTCGACCGGCTGGAGACCGACATCCCGCCCCGCTGCACCCGCAGCACGGAGGAGAACGCCAGCACGGGGGTCACGGCCTCGCTGTTCTGCGACCTGCGCGCGAGCGACGGGGTGCTGACCTACTTCGAGAGCTTCCCGGACCGCCGCACCATGCTGGCCGTCTACAGCAGCCTGCGGACCGGGCAGAGCATCAGGTCGGATGTGCGCCGGTGCGACCGCGCGGGCGTGACGCTGCCGGGCGAGGGGCCGTGGACGGTGGGCGGCAGTGGCCCGGCCCGCGGCCGCGTGATGTGCTTCCGCAACCGCACCAACTTCTGGTTCGTCTGGACGCAGGACGACGTCCGCGCGATGGGCTGGGCCTACGGCCCGCGGCTGCCCCGGGTCCGCCAGTTCTGGATCCAGCGCACGACCATCCGGTCGTAGCGCCCCGGGCGACCTAGCGGGCGACCGCCAGGGCGGGCAGCGGGAGCACGCGCCACTGCAGGTCGGCCACCGCCCGCACCAGCGCCGGGCGCGGCGCGAACTGCAGGGCGGACCCGCCCGGGCGGGGACGCGTCTCCACCAGGCCGGCACCCACAAGGCGCGGCAGGGCGCGGTTCCACACGTGGCCGGCCTCCTCCCAGGTGAGGCCGCAGCGGCGCTTGATCTGGGCCATGGTCACCCAGCTGCCCCGGCTCTCGGCCAGGAAGGACTCCAGGCGCAGCTCTGCGCGTCGCATCGTCTCTCCGTCGTCACGCGCCCGCGTGGGCGCACCGGTCGGCGGCCTGCATCGACCGGAAGGGGGGGCGGTGTGAGTGGCGCGGCCGGGGGGACCTGGCGCCGACGGACCATCATCGCCGCCGCCCGCGACCTCCGCAACCCCGTCGGTCGGACCCGGACCCCGCCTGCGCGGGGCCTCAGCCCTCGTCCAGGGCGGGCAGCACGTCGCTGAGACGCGGGGTGAGGGCGTCCGACAGGGCGGCGTCGACGCGGCCCGTCACGGCGTCCAGCACGGCCAGCCGCCGCCCGTCCCGCCCGTCCACGAGGCCCACGACGACGGGGGTCACCAGGGCGCGCGCGCCCTCGGCGCGCACCTCCTCCGCGTCGGGGGGCACCCCCATGGCCGCCAGCTCGGCGCTCACCCGCTCCCGCGCGGCCGGCTGCACCAGGGCCGCCCGGCGGCGGGCGAGCGCGTCCACGCGCTGGGCGATCGCGGGCGCCCCGACCGCGACCGGGAGCGTCGGCGCGTCGAGCCCCACGGGCTCGGCGGGGAGGGGGGTGGGGGCGGCGCACAGCACGGACCCGGCCAGGCCGTCGAACGCCACGTGCACGTGCAGCACGCGCACCCGGCGCCGCACGCGTCCGGCGGGCGCGGCGCACGCGACCGTGAGCTCGTGCACGGGCAGCCACGCCGCCCGCGCCCAGGCCAGGCGCTCGCGCCGCAGCCCGAGCGCGCCCGCCACGTGCAGCCGCAGGAGCCGCACCGCCGCCGGCTCGGCGACCCGGCGCGGCAGCCCCTCGGCCACGGGTGCCGGAGCCGGCGCCAGGGCCCCGAGCGCCACGCGCCCCAGGCGGGCGCCCAGCTCCGCGGCCCCCCACAGCACCACCCCGTGGCCGTCGGCCGCCCGGCCGGCGGCGGGGGTCCAGCCCCCGGGGGCGACCACCACCACCTGCGCAACGCCGAGCTCGTCGCGCAGCAGCCGGGCCCGGGCCACCACCTCGGTGTCGACCGGCGCCCGCCAGTGCTTGCACTCCACGGCGACGTGCGCGCCCAGCAGGCCGTCGTCGCGCCGGGCGAGGACGTCGACCTCGTGGCGGGCGCCCGAGCGGCCCACCCGCACCGCGTTGCGCTCGACGGCGTAGCCCTCCGCCGCGAACAGGTCCGCCACCGCGCGCTCCAGCGCGCGGCCGCGCGCGGTGGCGCCCGCGTCCGCCGGCAGGGCCGGGGCGGGCACGGGGGCGCCGGCGGGGGGCGGGGAGGAGGGCATGGCGCCCACCGTAGAGCCGGCGCCCGACGGCACCGGCGCCCCGCCCCCCGGCGGGTCTACTTCAGCATCTTGAGCACGGAGCCCATGTCCAGGGAGCCCAGGCGGTCGCGCACGGAGCCGCCGCCGCCACCCTCGACCGAGCCGTTGGGCGTCAGGTGGTCGATGATCCCGGGCAGGAACCTGGCGAGCCCGGAGGCGGCCTGCTCCTCCGAGGCGCCGGTCTCGCGGGCGACCTCGCGGACCTGGTCGTCGCCGAGGGCCTGGCGGACCTCGTCCGGCGAGACCTGCTCGTTGTCGCCCGTGCCGACCCAGGAGTCGGCCTTCTGGCCCATGCCGGCCCCGTGGAAGCGGCCCACGAGCCCCTGCACGCCCCCGGCGCGCTCGATGAGGTTCGAGACCGTCCCCATCAGCTTGTCGCGGTCGCCGCCGCCGGCCATGCCCATCACGCTGTCAAGCAGTCCCACGTCACATCCTCCGTCCGGGTGCACCGGGTCGTTACCCACGCGCGCCGCGGACGAAAAACCCATCGCGGGTGGCGTACAACAGGAGGGGTGTCCCGCCCCCAGGCCGTCCCCCGCGCCACCCCGCGCGCCCTGGCGCTCGCGCTGGCCGTGGGCGTGGTGCTGGCCGATTCGTCCGTGGTCATCCTGGCGCTGCCGGAGATCCTGGCCGAGTACGACGTGACGGTCGCGCAGGTGGCCTGGGTGCTCACCGCGTACAACCTCGTCCTGGCCCTCGCGGCCGTCCCCGCCGCGCAGCTGGCCCGCCGCACCGGTCCCGGTCCGGTGGTGGCGGTGGGGCTGGTGGTGTTCGCCGCCGCCTCGGCGGCCTGCGCGCTGGCGCCCGACCTGGGGTGGCTGGTGGCGGCGCGGGGGGCGCAGGCGCTCGGCGGCGCCGCCGTGGTGTGCGCCGCGCTCGAGCTGCTGCCCGCCGTGACGGGGTCGGAGGCGCGGGCGGGCCGCGCCTGGGCCGCGGCGGGCGCCCTGGGACTCGCCCTGGGCCCGGCCGTGGGCGGGCTGCTGACCCAGCTCATCTCGTGGCAGGCCATCTTCGTGGCGCAGACGCCGGTGGTGCTGCTCGCCCTGGCGGTCGCCGGCACCGGCACGGCCGCGGTGCGGACCCCCGCCGGGCGGCCCCACCTGGCCGCCAACCTGGCGCTGCTGCTGGTGTCGGCGGCGCTGACGGCGGCGCTGTTCCTGCTGGTGCTGCTGCTGATCAACGGGTGGAACCTGGCGCCCATCGCCGCCGCGGCGACCGTGTCGGTGATGCCGGTGGCCGCGGTGGCCTCGGGGCGCCTCCCGCTGCTGCGCGGCAGCCCCTCCGCCCGGGCGGCGGCCGGGGCGCTGGCGCTCGGGGGCGGGCTGGCCGCACTGGGGCTGATGCCCGACGCCGGCGTGGCGTGGACGATCGCCCCCCAGGTGCTGGTGGGGGCCGGCCTCGGCCTGGCGGTGGGGGCGCTCACCGAGTCGGCGCTCGCCGGCCGCGCGCCGCAGGCCCTGCACGGGGGCTGGACCATGGCCTCGCGGCACGCCGGCGTGGTGATCGGGATCCTGCTGCTGACCCCGGTGTTCGTGGCCGACCTCGCCCGGCAGGAGGACCGCGCCCAGAACGCCGTCACGGCGCTGCTGCTGGACGCGCCGATCGCGCCGGGCACCAAGATCGAGCTCGCCCGCGCCGGCGCCGAGGTGCTGGCGCGCTCGGAGGGGCGCGTCCCGGACCTGACCCCGGCGTTCGACGCCGTCCGTCCGGAGGAGGACGACCGGGGCGAGTACGCCCGGCTGGAGCAGCGCCTGGACGACCAGCTCGCGCGCGCGGGGACCTCGTCGGTGGCCCGCTCGTTCCTGGCCGCGGCACTGTTCGCCCTGGCCGCCCTGGTGCCCATCCTGATCGCCCGGGGACGGGTGCGCCTGTGACCGGCGACCGCCCGCGGCGGCGGCGGGACCGCCGGGGGCTGGCGCTGGTGGCCGCCGCGGGGCTGGTGGCCGCCGGGCTCGTGGGCGGGTACACCGCCCTCGGCGGCGGCCGCTACGACCTGCTGCCGGTGGCCGACCCGTGCCAGCCGCGGCCCTGGCGCGACCCCGACGGCCGCGCCGAGATCGCCGAGCAGATCGTGCTGTCCGCGCTGGACGGGGCCGCGTGCGACCTCGGGGTGCCCCGCGAGCGCCTGGCGCTGGCGCTCGTCGGCGAGCAGGAGTTCGCCGCCTTCACCCGGGAGCGCGGCCTGGACGAGGGCCGCGTGGAGCAGGCACTCCGGCAGGGGCTGCTGCGCGCCATCGACGACGGGGAGCGGGCGGGCGCGCTGGGGCGCGTCGAGGTGTTCCTGCTGCGGCAGGCGGCGGAGCGGCTGCCCCTCGGGCGGCTGATCGAGGCCTACCGCGACGGCGACCTCGAGTGGGTGGGCGGCCTGCTGGGCTGAGCGCTCAGGCGCGCCGGAGCCAGCGCTCCGCGTGGGCCCGCCGCGACTCCAGCTGCTCCAGGGTGGCCTCGCCGATGGAGCGGACCCCGGCCATGCGGTTGAGCTCGGAGTTCACCTGGGCGTGAGTCATGCCGGTGGCGCGGGAGATCAGGCGGACCGCCGACGTGTTGGCGTCGCGCAGCAGGCGCCGGCGCTCCCGGGGCGACACGCGCGGCTGTCCGTCGCCGGCGGCGGGCGCGCCCAGGTGGGGGGCGCTGGCCAGCTCCAGCACGAGCTCCGGGGCGTCGTCCGCGGGCTCCTCGGCCACCTCGAGCCCGGCCTCCTCCGGCCCGTGCACGGCCGGCGCGCCCACCGGCGTCGCCGAGAGGGCGGCGAACAGCGACATCTGGGGCTCGTCGCGCGCGGGTGCGGGGACCTCGTCGAGCGCGGCGGGGTCGTCCTCGGGCCGCCCGTCGCCGTCCTCGCGCCGCAGCGCGTGCCGGCGCTGCTCCGCGATGCCGACCGCGTGGGCGCGCAGGCGCGGGTCGTCGGGGATGAACATGTACGCGGGCTGGGGCCCGAGGCCGCGGATCCAGCGCACGATGCGGCCCACCGCTTGGCGGAAGAACAGCTCCGTCGTGGTGGTGGTGGCGAAGACGCCCACCCGCAGCCGCGGGATGTCCACGCCCTCGGAGACCATCCGGACGGCCACGATCCAGGGCTCCGACCCGCGGGCGAAGGCGGAGATGGCGCGCGAGGCCCCGGCGTCCTCCGACAGGGCGAGCACGGGCCGGACGCCGAGGCGGCGGCGCATGAGGTCGGCGACGCCGCGGGCGTGCTCCTGGTCGAGCGCGATCACCAGGCCGGCCGCGTCCGGGTGGGTGCGGCGCACGGCGACGAGCTGCCCGTGCGCCCGCTCCAGCACGTGCGGCAGCCACTCCCCGCCGACCGACAGGGCCGTGCGCAGCCGCTGGGCCGCGCCGACGGCGTCCAGGTGGTCGGCGAACGAGGCCGACGCGAGCGTGCCGTCGGCGGCGATCCACTCCATCTCGCCGTCGATGCGCGGGAAGTGCACCGGGCGCACCACGCCGCCGTCGCGCAGGGCCTCCCCGTAGCCGTAGTCGGCGTCCGCCTCCGCGAGCCCCTCGTCGTCGTACCGGACGAAGGGGATCGCGCGTGTGTCCGAGCGGAAGGGCGTCCCCGACAGGCACAGCCGCACGGCCCCCGCCTCGAAGGCGGCGCGCACCGCCTCGCCCCAGGCACGGTCGTCGCCCGCGTGGTGCACCTCGTCGAGCACCACGACGGCCCTCGGGGCGAGGCGCGCCAGCGCGCCCGCGCTCGCGGCGACCTGCTGGTAGGTCGTCACGAGACCGTGGACGTCGGCGGGCAGGGTCGCCTCGGCGGCGCTCCACTCCGACTCCAGGTGCAGGTCGAGGCGGTCGGCCGCCTCCGCCCACTGGCGCTTCAGGTGCTGGGTCGGCGCCACCACGATCAGGCGGCGGCCGGGGGCGGCGGCCAGCTCCTGGCGCGCGGCGGCCAGGGCGAACGTCGTCTTGCCCGCGCCGGGGGTGGCGACGGCGAGGAAGTCGGGGCCCTCGCGGGCGGTGAAGCGGTCGAGGGCGGCCTTCTGCCACCGGCGCAGGCGAATGGTCCGAGCCATGGGACGGGCCAGGGTAGCCCGCGCGGCCGGACCACGCCGTCCGCCCGCACGCGGCCGTCACCCGCGCGACCGGTGCGATACCCCCCGGGCGGCCGGTGACCGCGCGGCGGGCGGCGACGTAGCGTGGGCGACGGTTCCGCGAGCGGGAGGCAGGGGATGCGGCGACGGGATGTGGCGCTGGGCGCGGCCGGGATGGTGCTGGCCGGCGCCGCCGTGTGGACGGGCACCGGGGCGGACGCGGAGACCCGGCGGCCGCCGGCGGCGGAGGCCGGCGACACCGCCGCGCGCGTCGCGGCCCGGCCCAAGGACCGGCTGCAGGGCTTCGCGAGCTGCGCGGCCTTCAGCCGGCACGCGGCGGGTCGGGCGGCCGCGCTCGTGGACGAGGACGGCTTCCGCGGCTACGAGGTCGTGTGGCGCGGGGGCCGGGGCGGTGGCACCCCCGAGGTGTTCCCGTCGCCCATGCCGGCGACCGGCGCCCCGGCGTCCGACTCCGCGGCGCCGGCGGCCCCCGCCGAGGGCGTGGACTACTCGGGGACGAACGTCCAGGAGCAGGGCGTGGACGAGCCCGACCTCGTGGTCACCGACGGCCGCCACGTGTTCACCGTCGCCGCCGGCGCACTGCGGGCGGTGAGGATCGGCGACGACCCCCGCGAGGTGGGACGGCTGGCCCTGGAGGGCGAGGGCGGCGACCCCCTGCTGCTGCGCGTGGGCGACCGCCTGCTGATCATCAGCCGTGCCTGGGAGCCCGTGCGGCCCCCGGTGCCGTTGCCCGGTCCCGCCGACGTCGACCGCGGGGCGGGCGACCCGTCGGCGCCCGTGGCCTCCTCGGCCCCGATCATGCCCGCCGGCTCGGGGGTCGTGATCGTGCGCCTGGTGGACGTCGCGCGGCCGGGGGCGATGCGCCTGCTGCAGACCCTGCGCCTGGAGGGCGAGTTCGTGGGCGCGCGGGGCGCGGGCGGGACCGTGCGGCTGGTGCTGCGCACGTCCCCCGACCCGGTGGTGCTCGATGCGCCCGCCGACGACACCGCGGCGGCGGCCCGCGAGGCCGCGGCCCGCAACCGCCGGGCGGTGGCGGCCGCCCCCGCGCGCACCTGGCTGCCCACCATGACCCTCAGCCGCGCCGGCGCGCCGCCGGGGCGGGAGCGGCTGGCGGTGCGGTGCCGCGACGTGCGCCGCCCCACCTCCTTCTCCGGGCTGGGCACGCTCAGCGTGCTCACGATCGATCCCGCCCGGGGGCTGGAGCCCGTCGACCGCGACGCGGTGATGACCGACGGCGAGATCGTCTACGGCTCCCGCGGCAGCCTCTACGTGAGCACCCCCCGCTGGGTGGACCCGTCGATCGCCGGCGAGGAGGACCTGCCGCCCGGCGGCGTCACCCAGATCCACCGGTTCGACACCTCCGCGCCGGCGGCGACCCGCTACCGGGCGAGCGGCCGGGTCCCCGGCTATCTGCTCAGCCAGTGGGCGATGTCCGAGCACGACGGGCGGCTGCGGGTGGCGAGCACCAGCGAGCCCGGCTGGGTGCCCGACGGCGGCCGGCCGAGCGTCAGCCGCGTGAGCGTGCTGGAGGAGCGCGACGGGCGCCTGGTCACCGTCGGGCGGGTCGGCGGGCTGGGGGAGGGCGAGCGCATCTACGCCGTCCGCTTCATCGGCGACCTCGGCTACGTCGTGACCTTCCGCCAGACCGACCCGCTCTACGTGGTCGACCTGTCGCGGCCCACGGCCCCGGTGGTGCGGGGCGAGCTGAAGATCCCCGGCTACTCGGCCTACCTGCACCCCGTGGGCGAGGACCTGCTGCTGGGCGTCGGCCAGGACGCGGACGCCCAGGGGCGCACGCGGGGCACGCAGGTGTCGCTGTTCGACGTGGCCGACCCGGCCCGGCCGCGCCGCATCCACAACCTCACCCTGCCCGGATCGTGGTCCGAGGCCGAGTCCGACCACCATGCGTTCCTCTACTGGGCGCCGACCCGGCTCGCCGTGATCCCCGTGGCCGTGCACAGCGGGGACGCGTACGGGACGCGCGCCCTGGGCGTCCGGGTCGGCCGCGCGGAGGGCATCACGCGCGTCGGCGCGGTGGCCCACCCCTCGTCGCGGGGTTACCCGGCGTCGATCCGGCGGGCCCTGGTGATGGACCGCCGGCTGGTGACCCTGTCGGACCAGGGGCTCGCCGTGGACAGCCTCGACGGGCTCCGCCGCCAGGCCTTCCTGCCGCTGGGATGACCACCCCCGGGGCGGCGCCCGCCGGCGCCGCCCCGGCATCAGGCCGGCGGGGCGGGGGGTGGGGGGCGCCGTGCCCGCAGCAGGCCCCCCAGCGCGAGCGCCGCGCCCGCCAGCGCGACCAGCCCGCCGGCGATGGCGGCCACGGTGGCGACGGTGGCCAGGCGCGGCACGTCCGCGGTGAGCCGCAGGCGGGTGTCGATCCCCGGTAGTCCGTCCGCGCGGGCCACGACCACCTGCTCGTCCTCCTCCTCCACCCTCCAGTTGAGGGTGAGGGTGGCGTCACGGCCGGTGCGGACGGCGGTCCACGCGCGCTCTGCGGGTGGCGTCAGCACCGCGCGGCCCTCCACGCGGTCGCGCCCCAGCCGCAGGGGCCGCGTCTCCAGGTCGCGGGCCACCTCGTGGTCGACGCCCCGCAGCACCGCCGTCACGCCGGCGCGCGGCGCCCGGGCCAGCACCAGGGGCACGGCCCCCGCGCGCACCGAGACGCCGAGGGACGTGCCCGGCGGATCGGCGGTGATCACCGAGACCGGGAGCACCAGTGCCCGGGACGGCGTGCTGACGGTGCCCTCGGCGGCGACCGTGCCCGCCCCTCCCGCGGTCACCCGCACCACGAGTCCCACGGCGGCCACGAACAGGCCGAACGCCAGCAGCGCCACGCCCAGCAGGGCGAGCAGCGCCGACCTCACCGCACCAGCCGGGCGAGCAGGTCGTCCAGGGCGCGCGCGGGGTCGTCGCAGAGCCCCGTGTGGATCGCCGAGGGCTGGAGCACCGTGCTGGAGGGCGACGTGAGCCAGTGGAAGCGCTCGTGGCGGGGCAGGCGCGCGATCGGCCCGGCATCCGGCGCCCCCCGGCCGATCCGCTCCAGCCCCTCCAGGCGCGCGGCGATCCGCGCGACGTCCAGCCCGGGGTCCAGCGCCCGCGCCCGGACGGGGTCGAGTGCGGTGAGGACGCCCAGGAAGTCCCGCGTCCGGGCGAACAGCACGACCCCGACGTTGATGCACTCGCCCCGCTCGACGCGTGGCACCAGGCGCAGCACGGCGTACTGGAAGGGCGCCCGCGGCTCAGCGGCCACCGCGCGCCTCCTCCGCCTCGTCCACCCAGCCGCGCGGGCCCTCCAGGCGCGCGCAGAGGTAGTCCACGTACTCGGCCCGGCGCGCCTCCGGCCCGCCGCGGTCCTCCAGCCAGGCGTCGGGGACGCCCGCGAGCACCCCCTCCAGCGCCGTCCGGTGCAGCCGGGGCGCGAGCCGCGCGTCGGCCTCCGCCAGGGGGGCGGCGGCCGGCAGCAACACGTGGTCGCGCAGGGCGGGGAACGGGCGCCGGGCCCGCGCGACGAGGTCGCCCGGGGAGTGGTGCAGGTAGAGGGCGGCGCCGTGATCGATCAGCCACGTCCGGCCGTGCCACACCAGCAGGTTCGGGTTGCGCACGGTGCGGTCCACGTTGGTGGTCAGCGCGTCGAACCACACCACGTCGGCGGCGAAGGACGGGTCGACGGGCTCCCCGCCGGCCGGGTCGAAGGCGAGGGCCCCGGGCAGGAAATCCATCCCGGCGTTGAGGCCGACGCTGGCGCGCAGCAGGTCCTGGATCTCCGGATCGGGCTCCGCGGCCCCCAGCTCGGGAGCCACGTCGAGCACCACCAGGTCGGGCACCGGCAGCCCCAGCGCCCGGCCGACGCCCCCGGCCACGAGCTCCGCCACGAGCGCCCGCGGCCCCTGGCCGGCGCCCCGGAACTTGCACACGTAGAGCCCGTCGTCCTCCGCCTCCACGAGCGCCGGCAGCGACCCGCCCTCGCGCAGGGGCGCCACGTAGCGCGTGGCGCGCACCACCGGTGGCGTCATGCGTCCCCACCTCCCGGGGCGGGACGGTAACGGAGCGGAGCCGGCCCGCGTGCGATAGTCCCGGCGTGGCCGACCCCGCCTACGAGGAGGCCCGGCGCGCCGCCGAGGCCGTGCGGACGCGGCTCGGCGCCCACGCGGCGGCCCTGGTGCTCGGCTCCGGCTGGGCCGAGGTGGCGGCGGCCCTGGGCGAGGTGCGGGCCACCCTGCCGATGACCGAGCTGCCGGGCGTCCCCCCGCCGGCGGTCCCCGGGCACACGGGCCTGGTCCACTCGGTGGACGTGGGCGGCACCCCGCTGCTGGTGCTGGCCGGGCGCAGCCACCTGTACGAGGGGCACGCGCCGGCGACCGTGGTGCACGGGGTGCGGGCGGCGGTGCTCGCCGGCTGCCGGGCGGTGCTGCTCACCAACGCGGCCGGGTCGCTGACCCCCGAGGCCCCGCCGGGCAGCCCCGTGCTGATCCGCGACCACCTCAACCTCACCGGCCAGAACCCGATGGCCGGCGCGGGTCCGCCGCCCGACCTGCCGGCCCGGTTCGTGGACCTCACCGACCTCTACAGCCCCCGCCTGCGCGCGGCCGCCCGCACGGCGGCCCCGGGCGTGGCCGAGGGCGTCTACGCCGGCCTGCTGGGCGGCAGCTACGAGACGCCGTGCGAGATCGGGATGCTGCGCGTGCTCGGCGCCGACCTGGTCGGCATGTCGACGGTGCTGGAGGCCGTCGCCGCGCGGCATCTGGGCGCCGAGGTGTTCGGGGTGTCGCTGGTCACCAACATGGCCGCGGGGCTCTCGGCCGCCGCCCTCGACCACGAGGACGTGCTGCGGACCGGCCGGGCCGCGGTGGGCGGGCTGGTGGGCCTGCTGCGCGCGGTGGTCGCCGCCGTCTGATGGGCGGCGAGGGGCGGGGTCAGGTCGACGACGTGGCGGACCTCCGCGCGGCGGCGCGCCGGTGGCTGCGCGACGACCCCGACGCTCACACGAGGGCCGAGGTGGAGGCCCTGCTCGCGCGCGGTGACGACGCTGCCCTGCAGGACCGCTTCGCGGGGCGGCTGCCCTTCGGCACCGCGGGCCTGCGGGCGCCCATGGGTGCCGGTCCCCTGCGCATGAACCGGCTGGTGGTGCGCCGGTCCGCCGCGGGCATCGCCCGCTGGCTGCGCGAGGACGTGCCGGGGGCGGCGGAGGCGGGCGTGCTGGTGGCGCACGACGCCCGGCACCGCTCGGACCTCTTCGCCCGCGACTGCGTCGCGGTGCTGGCCGCGCACGGCATCCCGGTGGTGCGGGCCGACGGTCCGCTGCCGACCCCGGTCGCCGTGTTCGCGCACGCGCGGCTGGGCACCGCCGCCGCCGTGGTGGTCACGGCCAGCCACAACCCGGCCGGCGACAACGGGCTCAAGCTCTACGGACCGGACGGCGCGCAGATCATCCCGCCGGTCGACGCTGCCGTGGCGGCCCGCATCGACGCCGTGGCGGACGGGGTCGCCGAGGTGGTCCCCGCGGGGGTCGCGCCCGGCCCGGTGCGCGCCCTGGACGCGGCCGTCATCGAGGCCTACGTGGCGGCCGCGCGGGCGCGGGTGCCGCCGCCCGCCGCCCCGCTGGCGGTGGCGCTGACGCCCATGCACGGCGTGGGCGGGCCCCTGGCGCTGCGGCTGCTGGGGGAGGCGGGGGTGGGCCCGGTGCACGTGGTCGACGCCCAGTGGGAGCCCGACCCCGACTTCCCGACGGTCCCCTTCCCGAACCCGGAGGAGCCCGGCGCCACCGACATGCTGGCCGCGCGCATGCGTGCCGTGGGCGCGTCGCTGGGGCTCGCCCTGGACCCGGACGCCGACCGGGTCGCCGCGCTGGTGCGGGCCCCCGGCGGTCCCCGGCAGCTGACCGGCGACGAGACGGGCGCCCTGCTGGCGGAGTGGCTCCTGGACCGCGTGACGTCGGGCTCGGACCGCCTCGTGGTGAGCAGCGTGGTGTCCTCCCGCCTGCCCGCGCGCATCGCCGCGGCCCATGGCGCCCACCACCGCGAGACCCTGACGGGCTTCAAATGGCTGTGCCGCCCGGCGATGGCGCACCCCGGCTGGGTGCAGGTGCTGGCCTACGAGGAGGCGCTCGGCTACGCGATCGGGCCCGACGTGCGCGACAAGGACGGCCTGACCGCGGCGCTCGCGCTGGCCTCCATGGCCGCGACGCTCGCCGCCGAGGGCCGCACGCCGCTCGACCTGCTCGACGACCTGCACCGTCGCCACGGGGCCCACGTGACCGGCAACTTCTCGGTGCGGGACGCCGCCCCGGGCGGCGCCGCCCGCCGCCAGGCCCTGCTGGCGGCCCTGGTGACCGCGCCGCCGCCGGAGCTGGCCGGTCTCGCCGTGGCCGCCTGCGACCTGCCGGCCCCGGACGTGCTGCGCATGGAGATCGCCGGCGACGTGCGGGTGGTGGTGCGCCCGAGCGGCACGGAGCCCAAGCTCAAGTGCTACTGCGAGGCCCGTGAGTCCGTCGGCGCCGGCGAGCCCGTCGACGCGGCGCGTGCACGGGCCGCCGCGCGGCTGGCGCGCGTCCGGCCCGCCCTGTCGGCCCTGCTGGTGCCCGCGCCCGCGTAGTGGCTGTGCCCGACGGCCTGCCGGTCCCCGTGACCTGTCAGGATCGGCGTGTGGCCACCCTCGCGCGAGACGCCCGCGGCGCCGTCCTGCACGGCGCCCTCCCCGGCCCGCCCCTGCGCGTCGCGGCCGTGGACGGCCTGGCCCTCGAGGAGCGCGCGGCGCGCCTGATGTCCCGCTCGGTGAAGCGCGAGAGCAAGGAGGCCGGGCTCCTGCTGGCGGTCGCCTGCACGGACCTCACCACGCTGGAGGGGGCGGACACGCCGGGGCGGGTGCGGGCGATGTGCGCCCGCGCGCTGCGGCCCGACCCGGAGGACCCCGCCGTGCCGCCGGTGGCCGCCGTGTGCGTCTACCCGGCGCGCGTCGCCGACGCCCGCGCGGCGCTGGGCGACGCGCCGGTCCGGGTGGCCTCCGTGGCGGGCGGCTTCCCGGCCGGCCTGACGCCCCTGCCCGACCGGCTCGACGAGATCCGGCGCGCGGTCGCCGACGGGGCCGACGAGATCGACATCGTGCTCAACCGGGCCGCCCTGCTGGCCGGCCGCCTGGGCGAGGTGGTGGACGAGGTGGCGGCCGCCCGGGAGGTGGCGGGCGGGGCGCACCTCAAGACGATCCTGGAGACGGGCGAGCTGGGCTCCTACGACACCGTCCGCCTCGCGGCGACGCTCGCCATGGCGGGCGGCAGCGACGTCATCAAGACCTCGACGGGCAAGATCGGCGTCTCGGCCACCGGACCCGTCGCGCTGTGCATGGCGGAGGCGATCCGGGACCACCGCGAGGCCACGGGGCGCGCGGTGGGGCTGAAGCTCGCCGGCGGCGTCCGCACCGCCAAGCAGGCGCTCGGCTTCCTGGCGCTGGTGCACGAGACCCTGGGCGTCGAGTGGCTCCACCCGGACCGCCTCCGGTTCGGCGCCTCGTCGCTGCTCGACGACCTGGTGCTGCAGCTGCGGTTCCGCCGCACCGGCCGCTACGCCCGCCCCGGCGACCTCCCGGTGCACTGATGACCACCACGCCCTCGCGCCCGGACCTGGCGGCCGGCCTCGCGCGGACCTTCGCCGACTACGCCGCCTCGCCCGAGGGGCGCGACATCGTCACGATCCGGTCCCGGTACGGGCTGGTGATCGACGGGCGCGAGCGCCCGGCGCGCGAGGAGCGCACGTTCCCCACCGTGGAGCCGGCCACCGGCAGCGTGCTCGCAGAGGTGGCCGAGGCCGGCCCGGCCGACGTCGACGACGCCGTGCGCGCGGCCCGGCGGGCCTGGGAGGGGGGGTGGCGGGACATGCCCGGCCGCCACCGGGCCAAGCTGCTGTTCCGGCTGGCCCGGCTGCTGCAGGACCGCGCCCGCGAGTTCGCGGTGCTGGAGACGATCGACGGCGGCAAGCCCATCCGGGAGTCGCGCGACGTCGACGTGCCGCTGGCGGCCGCGCACCTGTTCCACCACGCCGGCTGGGCGGACAAGCTCGAGTACGCGATGCCGGGCATGCGCGCCCGGCCGCTGGGCGTGATCGGGCAGGTGATCCCGTGGAACTTCCCGCTGCTGATGGCGGCCTGGAAGATCGCGCCGGCCCTCGCCTGCGGCAACGCGGTGGTGCTGAAGCCCGCCGAGACGACGCCGCTCACCGCCCTGCTGCTGGCCGAACTCGTGGACGAGGCCGGGATCCCGCCGGGGGTCGTCAACGTCGTCACCGGGGCGGGCGACACGGGGGCGGCGCTGGTGGCCCACCCCGGCGTCGACAAGGTCGCGTTCACGGGCTCGACGGACGTGGGCCGGGCGATCCGGCGCGCGGTGGCCGGGCGCGGCGTGCGCCTGACGCTGGAGCTCGGGGGCAAGGGCGCCCACCTGCTCTTCGAGGACGCCGCCCTCGACCAGGCGGTGGAGGGGGTGGTGGAGGGCATCTACTTCAACCAGGGCCACGTGTGCTGCGCGGGGTCGCGGCTGCTGGTGCAGGAGTCGGTGGCCGAGGACGTGCTCGCGCGGCTGCGGCGGCGGGTGGACCTGCTGCGCGTGGGCGACCCCCTCGACAAGAACACCGACGTCGGCGCGATCAACTCGGCCGCCCAGCTCGCGCGCATCAGCGAGTACGTGGACGAGGCGGTGGCCGCGGGCTGCGAGGTGTACCGGCCCGACCGGCCGCTGCCGGAGCGGGGCTGGTTCCACGCCCCCACGATCGTGTCGGGACTGGGTGGCGCGGAGCGGATCGTGCGCGAGGAGGTGTTCGGGCCGGTGCTCGCCGTCCAGACCTTCCGCACCGAGGCCGAGGCGGTCGCGAAGGCCAACGCCACGCCCTACGGGCTGTCGGCGGGCGTCTGGACCGAGAAGGGCTCGCGCATCCTCTGGATCGCCCGCCGCCTGCGGGCGGGCGTGGTGTGGGCGAACACCTTCAACAAGTTCGATCCGGCGAGCCCCTTCGGGGGCGTCCGGGAGTCGGGCGTCGGCCGCGAGGGCGGCCGCCAGGGCCTGGCCGAGTACCTGGACCTCACCCCGGTGGCGCCGTGAGCGGCGAGGGCGGGGCGGCGCGGCCCGCGGTGCGCCGGACCCACAAGCTGTTCATCGGCGGGGCCTTCCCGCGCTCGGAGTCCGGCCGCACCCTCGCGGTGCACGCGCCGGACGGCCACGTCCTGGCCCACGTCGCGGCCGCCTCGCGCAAGGACCTGCGCGAGGCCGTGCGGGCGGCGCGTGCCGCCCAGGGCCCGTGGGCGGGGCGCACGGCCTACAACCGGGCCCAGATCCTCTACCGCATCGCCGAGATGCTGGAGGCGCGCGTCCCCGCGCTGGCCGAGGAGCGCGCCGCCCTCGGCGCGGAACTCGACGTGGCCCGCGCGGAGGCCGAGGCGGCCGTGGACACCGCCGTCTACTGGGCCGGGTTCGCCGACAAGCTCGAGACCCTGGTGGGCGGGGTCAACCCGGTCGCCGGCCCCTTCCTCAACGTGTCGCACGCCGTCCCGTTCGGCGTGGTCGGCCTCGCGTGCCCGGAGGAGGGCGGCGTGCGCGGCGTCCTCGGGCTGGTGCTGCCCGCGCTGGCCGCCGGCAACGCGGTTGTCGCGCTGGCCCCGGCCGCCACCGCGCTGCTGGTGGCCACCCTCGGCGAGGTCGTGGCCACGTCCGACGTCCCGCCCGGCGTGGTCAACCTGCTGAGCGGCGACTCCGCGGCGCTGCTGCCCTGGCTGTGCGACCACGACGACGTCGACGCCGTCGACCTCACCGGCGCCCCCGAGGCCCACCGGGCCGACCTGGAGGCGCGGACGGCCGCCAACCTCAAGCGGGTGTTCGCCACGGGGGGCACGGAGGACCTCGGCACCGCGGCCGCCTTCTGCGAGATCTCCACGGTCTGGCACCCCGCCCGCATCTGACCGTGCTGCGCCTGCACGAGGAGGTCCAGGACGCGCTCGCCGTCGGCGCCCCGGTGGTGGCCCTGGAGTCCACGATCATCGCCCACGGGCTGCCCCGGCCGGACAACCTGGAGGTGGCGCGCCGCGTGGAGGCCGTGGTGCGCGCCGAGGGCGCCGTCCCGGCGACGATCGCCGTCGTCGATGGGGTGGTGCGCGTGGGCATGGGCGACGACGACCTCGCGCGCCTCGCGGACGACCGGGGGGTGGCCAAGGCGAGCGTGCGCGACCTCCCCCTGGCCGTCGCGTCGGGCGGCACGGCGGCCACCACCGTCGCCGCCACGGCGCACGTCGCCGCAGGGGCGCGCATCGGCGCGTTCGCCACGGGCGGGCTGGGGGGCGTCCACCGCGGCGCGCACCTCACGTGGGACGAGTCGGCCGACCTCTGGGCGCTCGCGCGTATCCCGATCGTGGTCGTCTGCGCCGGGGTCAAGTCGATCCTCGACGTCGGGGCGACGCTGGAGCGCCTCGAGACGCTCTCCGTGCCCGTGCTCGCGTTCGGCACCGACCGCTTCCCGGGCTTCTACCTGCGCGACTCCGGGCACCCGGCGCCCGCGCGCGTGGACGACCCGGCCCAGGTGGCGCGCATCGCGGCCGCCCGCAGCGCGCTGGGCCTGCCGCAGGCGGTGGTGGTGGCGAACCCGCTGCCCGCGGACCGGCAGATGGACCCGGCGCTGCACGACGCCGTGCTTGGCGAGGCACTGGCCGCCGCCGAGGCCGGGGCGGTGACCGGCAAGGACGCGACGCCCTTCGTGCTGGGACGCTTCCACGCGCGCACGGCGGGGGAGTCGCTGCGCGTCAACGTCGAGCTGGTGCTGGCGAACGCGCGGCTGGCCGCCCGCGTCGCCGCCGCGGCGAGCCACCTGGCCGGCACCGGGCGGTAGGCGGTGCCGGGCGCCCCCGCCGTGACGGTGGTGGGCGACGTCATGTGGGACGTGGTGACGCGCGTCGGCGCCCCCGTGGCGGCGGGCTCAGACACGCCCGCGCGCATCGTCCTGCGTCCCGGCGGGGCGGGGGCCAACGTCGCCCACGGCCTAGCCCGCACGGGGCGGGACGTCGTGCTGGTCGCCGCGGTGGGCGACGACCCGCTGGGTGCGGAGGCCCGTCGCCTCCTGCGCGCGGCCGGCGTGGACGCCCGCCTGCATCGCGCGTCCGCGCCCACCGGCGCCTGCGTCGTGCTGATCGGCGCCGACGGGGAGCGCACCATGCTGCCGGACCAGGGGGCCAACGCCCTGCTGGCCCCGCCCGACGGGCCGCCCCCGGGCCGCCACCTGCACCTGTCGGGCTACGTGCTGCTGGGGCCCGCCCGCGACGCGGGCGTCGCCTGGCTGGCGGCGGCCCGCCGGGCCGGTCTCACCACGTCGCTCGACGCCGCCTCGGCCGCGCCCCTGGCGGCCCGCGGCGCGCGCGCCCTCCTGGACGACGCCGGTCCCCTCGACCTGCTGCTGGTGACCACCGCCGAGGCCGCGGTGCTCGCGCCGGGACCGGAGGCCGGCGCCGTGCGCGCGCTCGGCCGGCGCGCGCGGCACGTGGTGCTCAAGCGCGGGGCGCAGGGCGCGGCCTGGGGCGGCGCGGAGGGCGTCACCGCCACCGCGGCGGCGGTGCCGCCGCCGGGCGCTCTCGCGGACGCCACCGGGGCCGGGGACGCCTTCGCCGCCGCGCTGCTGGCGGCGTGGACGGCGGGCGGGGAGCCGGGGGACTGCCTGGCGGCGGCCTGCGCGGCCGGCGCGGAGGCTGTCACGTGGACGGGGGCGCGGCCCGGTTAGCTAGGCCGCCGGCGCGGTGCCGAGCAGCGCGGTCAGGGCGCGCACGAGGCGCGGGGAGGGCGGGCCGCCGCGGATCTCCAGCGTCACGGTGCCCGCCCCGCGCTCGCGGGCCCAGGTGGCCAGGGAGCCGGGCGTGGGGTAGCCCACGGAGGCCCGCACGGGCAGGCCCGTGGTGCGCGCGAGCGTCCGGGCGAGGCGGTCCGTGCGCCGGCCCAGCACCACCCCGAGCGGGGCGTGCAGCGCCACCACCCGCCGCGGCCGCAGAGCGGACACCAGCCGCATCACGGCGCGCGTCTCGGGCTCGGACGCCGGCGCCCGGCCAGGGAACAGCGCCCGCGGTCCGCCCCAATCGCGCGCCGGGAAGTTGCGGTTCAGGTCGACGCCGCGCGCGTTGTGCCGCCGCCCGGCCGCCAGGCCGTCCGGGTTCATCACCGTCACCACCGCGGCGCGCAGCCGCGCGGCCGGCGTCCGGCGCAGGGCGGCGTGCAGCGCGGCCGCCGTGCCGGGTTCGTCGCCATGGACGGCGCCCACCACCAGCAGCGGCGCCGGCCGCGGGGGCAGCAGGGCGACGACGGCCCGTCCCCGCACGCTCCGCCCGGCCCTGTGCGGCCAGGGCCGGTCCGGCCCGATGGCCACCGCGCGGTCGATGCCGCCGGCCGGGCCCGCAGCATCGCGGGTGCGCACCTCCAGGCGCGCGACCAGCCGGCCGGGCGCGGCGGCGCCGACCAGGCGGGCGCCGGGCCCGGTGGCGCGCAGGGGCAGGGCCGCGGGCGCGCCGGGCGGCACCACCCGCCGGACGCGGGCCAGCAGCAGGCCCTCGGGCCGTCCGGCCGCCACCGCGGTGATCGCCGAGGCGGGCGCCACCAGGCGCGCCTCCACGAGGCACTCCCGCGCGCAGGCGACGGTCACCGTGCGCGGCAGCCCGGGGGTCGCGGCCGGGGCCCGCACGGCCAGGGCCGGCGGGGTCTCCGCCGGGACCGGCGCGGCGGCTGTGATCAGCCGCCCGCCCCCAGGGCCGCGTACCCGGGCTTGATCACGTCGTCGATCAGCGCCAGGCGCTCGTCGAAGTGGATGAACGCGCTCTTCATGGCGTTGATCGTGGCCCACCGCATGTCGGCCAGGTCCCAGCCGAAGGCCTCGCCGAGCAGGGCGAACTCGCGCGACAGGGTGGTGTCGCTCATCAGGCGGTTGTCGGTGTTCACCGTCACCCGGAAGCGCAGCCGGCCCAGCAGCCCCACCGGGTGCTCCTCGATCGAGGGCACCGCGCCCACGTGCACGTTGGACGAGGGGCACATCTCCAGGGGCACCCGACGGTCGCGCACGAAGGCGGCCAGGCGTCCCAGGCGCGGGGAGGCGTCCGGGCCCACGGTGATGTCGTCGATGATGCGCACGCCGTGGCCCAGCCGCTCGGCGCCGCACTGCTGCAGCGCCTGCGCGATCGACGGCAGCCCGAAGGCCTCGCCGGCGTGGATGGTGATGTGGAAGTTCGCCCGCATCACCACGGAGAAGGCCTCCAGGTGCAGCGAGGGAGGGTTGCCCGCCTCGGGGCCGGCGATGTCGAAGCCCACCACGCCCTCGTCGCGGTACCGCACCGCGAGGTCGGCGATCTCCCGGCTGAGCGCGCGCTGGCGCATCGCCGAGCACAGCACCCGGGCGGTGAGGCCGGTGCCCTCCGAGCCGGCGCGCAGCCCCTCCAGCACGGCCTCGACCACCTCGTCCAGGCCGAGCCCCCGCTCGCGGTGCAGCTCGGGGGCGAAGCGGATCTCCGCGTAGACCACGCCGTCGGCCGCGAGGTCCTCGGCGCACTCGCGGGCGACGCGTACCAGGGCCTCGCGCGTCTGCATCACGGCCACCGTGTGGGCGAACGTCTCCAGGTAGAGCACCAGGTCGTTGCGGTTGGCGCCGCGGGAGATGACCTGCCGCAGCTCCTCGGGGTCGTGGGTGGGGAGCCCGTCGTAGCCGGTCTCCTCGGCGAGCTCGACGATGGTGCCGGGGCGCAGGCCGCCGTCGAGGTGGTCGTGCAGCAGCACCTTGGGCGCCCGGCGGGCGACGGCGGGGTCGAGGGGCATGCGCGACACCGTATCCGCGGCCGTCACGGCGCGCGACGGCGCCGCGGCCCTACACTGCCCAGCCGATGGCGATCGACGTGGTGGGACTCGACGGGGACGACACCCTCTGGCACAGCGAGGGGCACTTCCACGTGACCGAGCAGCGGTTCCGTGAGCTGCTGGCGCCGTGGGTGGACGGGGAGGTGGCCTCGGCCACCCTGCTCGACACCGAGCGGCGCAACCTGGCCCTGTTCGGCTACGGCGTGAAGGGCTTCACGCTCTCGATGATCGAGTCCGCGCTGGCCCTCACCGACCACCGCATCGACGGCCGCCGCATCGAGCGCATCATCGACTTCGGCAAGGAGCTGCTCGCCCACCCTGTGGAGCTGCTGGAGGGCGTGCGCGAGACGGTGGAGCGGCTGGCCGACGACTACCGCCTGGTGCTGGTCACCAAGGGCGACCTGTTCCACCAGGAGAGCAAGGTGGCCGCCTCGGGACTCGGCGAGCTGTTCGAGCGGGTGGAGGTGGTGGCCGAGAAGGACGCCGCCACCTACCGGCGCGTGCTGCTGCGGATGGGCGCCCCGCCGGAGGCCTTCTGCATGGTGGGCAACAGCCTGCGCTCGGACATCGCGCCGGTCGTCGACCTGGGCGGGTACGGCCTGCACGTGCCCTACCACACCACCTGGGCGCTGGAGCACGCCGAGGTGGAGGCGCACCGGCGCTGGCGCACCGCCGTGTCGATCCGCGAGGCGCCGGACGCGATCGCCGCCCTGGGTGCCGACGGCGCCCGCAGCGCGGCGTGAGCGGCCCCGACTGGGAGACCCTCCGGGCGGGGGCCCGGGCGATGGCGGCGCGCGCCTACGCGCCGTACTCGGGCGTGCGGGTGGGCGCCTGCGCCCTCACCGACAGCGGCCGCCTGGTGCACGGCTGCAACGTGGAGAACGCGAGCCTCGGCCTGACCCTGTGCGCGGAGTGCGGCCTGGTGGGCGACCTCGTGGCCACGGGCGGCGGGCGGCTGGTGGCCCTCGCCGTGGTGGCGGGCGACGGCGACCCGCTGGCGCCCTGCGGTCGCTGCCGGCAGCTGCTGTACGAGCATGGCGGGGCCGCGCTGCTGCTGGACCGGCCGTCCGGGCCCGTGCCGCTCGGGTCGCTGCTGCCCGGCGCCTTCGGGCCCGACGACCTGCGCGAGCGCGCGGGAACGTGAGCGTCGCGGCCGTCGACGTCATCCGGGCCAAGCGCGACGGCCGGGAGCTGACCGCGGCGGAGATCGGGGGCTTCCTCGACGGCTACACGGCCGGCCGCGTCGCCGACGAGCAGGCCTCGGCGCTGCTGATGGCGATCGTGTTCCGCGGCCTCACCCCGGACGAGCTGGCGGCCTGGACGGAGGCGATGATCCGCTCGGGGACGCGCCTCGACCTGTCCGGCGTCGGCCGTCCCACGGTGGACAAGCACTCGACGGGCGGCGTGGGCGACAAGATCTCCCTGCCCCTCTGCCCGCTGGTGGCGGCCTGCGGCGCCGCCGTGCCGCAGCTGTCGGGGCGCGGCCTCGGCCACACGGGGGGCACCCTCGACAAGCTGGAGTCGATCCCGGGGTTCCGCACGGCGCTCGGCGCCGAGGAGTTCCGGCGCCAGCTGGGGGGGATCGGCGTCGCCATCTGCGCGGCCGGGGAGGACCTCGCCCCGGCCGACCGGCGCCTGTACGCGCTGCGCGACGTCACCGGCACCGTGGAGTCCATCCCGCTGATCGCCAGCTCGATCATGTCCAAGAAGATCGCCGAGGGGACCGCGGCCCTCGTGCTCGACGTCAAGGCGGGCGCGGGGGCGTTCATGCGCACGCGGGCCGATGCGGAGGCGCTCGCGCGCACGATGGTGGCCATCGGCACGGCGCACGGCGTCCGGACGCGCGCGCTGCTGACCGGCATGGACGAGCCGCTGGGCCGCACCGCCGGCAACGCGCTGGAGGTGACGGAGACGCTCGAGGTGCTGGCGGGCGGCGGCCCGCCGGACGTGCGCGAGCTCACCCTCGCCCTCGCCGCGCAGATGCTCGACCTGGCGGGCGTGGACGCCGACCCGGAGGCCGCGCTCGACGACGGGCGGGCCATGGACCGGTGGCGGGCGATGGTGCGGGCGCAGGGCGGCGACCCGGACGCCGCGCTGCCGCGCGCGCGCCACGTCGCCGAGGTGCGGGCGGACGTCCCCGGGGTGGTGCAGGGGGTGGACGCGATGGCCGTGGGCGTCGCGGCGTGGCGGCTGGGCGCGGGACGGGCGCGCAAGGAGGACGCGGTCAGCGCCGGGGCGGGCGTTGTGCTGCGCGCCGTCGCCGGCGACGCCGTACGCGCCGGGGACGTGCTGGCGGAGCTGCACGCCGACGACGAGGACCACATGCGCGCGGGGCTGGCGGCCATCGCCGGCGCCCACCGCATCGGGGACGCGGGTCCGGGACGCGCGTCCCGCATCCTCGGGCGGATCGTCCCGGAGGATCTGGCGGAGGCCTGACGACGCGTCCCGGCCCCGCCGGGGGCTCGCAGCGTGAGACGGAACGGCCCCGGACCCGCGGGGGGCGGGTGTATAAGGCACCACCACGTGCTCCCCCCGGCGTCCCCTGGAGGCTCCATGCGCGCATCGCGCCTGACCATCCGCCTTGCCCTGTGCGCCGTCGCGGCCACGCTCGCCCTCGGGGCGGCCGGCTGCGGCGACGACGACGAGTCCACCGGCGCCGGCACCGCGGGAGGCGGCGACACCACCGCCCGGCCCGCCGAGGGCATCCGGGTCGGCCTGGTCAGCGACGTCGGCAAGTTCAACGACCGCTCGTTCAACCAGTCCGCGCTGGAGGGCCTGCAGCGCGCGGAGCGGGAGCTGGGCGCGCAGGGGCGGCCGATCGAGTCGCGGAGCGCCGGGGACTACATCCCCAACCTCACGACCCTCGCGCGCCAGCGGTACGGGCTCACGATCGGCGTCGGCTTCCTCATGGCGGACGGCATCAACACGGTCGCGACGCGGTTCCCGCAGCAGCGGTTCGCGATCGTCGACTACTCCCAGGCGGCGCTCAAGGGCAAGCCCCAGAACGTGCGCGGCCTCACCTTCGCCACGAACGAGAACAGCTACCTGATCGGCTACATGGCCGCCAAGATGGCCCAGCGCAAGGGCGGCCGGCAGGTCATCAGCGCCGTGGGCGGCCAGAAGCTGCCGACGGTGGACATCTTCATCGCGGGCTACCAGGCGGGCGCCAAGGCCGCCAACCCGGACGTGCAGGTCCTGATCGACTACTCGCAGGACTTCGTCGCGCAGGACAAGTGCAAGGAGATCGCGCTCAACCAGATCCAGCGCGGCTCGCAGGTGGTGTTCCAGGTCGCGGGCGGCTGCGGCCTCGGAGCGCTCGACGCGGCCGACGAGCGCGGCGTCTGGGGCGTGGGCGTCGACCGCGACCAGTCGTCGCTGGGCGACCACATCCTCACCAGCGCGGTGAAGCGCATCGACGTGGCGGTCTTCGACAGCATCCGCGACGCCTCGGGCGACCAGTGGACGGCCGGCGACGAGACCTACGACCTGGAGAACGGCGGCGTCGAGGTCGGCACCACCAGCGACCAGGTGCCGCAGGAGATCCGGGCCGAGGTCGAGGGCCTGCGCGAGCGCATCATCGCCGGCGAGATCGAGGTGCCCGCCACCCTGTCCTGACCGCTCGCCGGACCGACCCGCGCCCGTGAGCACCGCGCCCCCCGGCGCGCACCCCGCCCCGGCGCCCCCCGTGCCGGGGGCGCCGGTGCTCGAGCTGCGCGGCATCGTGAAGCGCTACGGCGCGCTCACGGCGTCGGACCACGTCGACTTCTCGCTCGCCCCCGGCGAGGTGCACGCCCTGCTCGGCGAGAACGGGGCGGGCAAGTCGACCCTGATGAACGTGCTCTACGGGCTCACGCGGCCCGACGAGGGCGAGATCCGCGTCCGGGGCGAGCGGGTCGAGATCGCGTCGCCCAACGACGCCATCGCCCGCGGCATCGGCATGGTCCACCAGCATTTCATGCTGGTGCCGGTCATGACCGTGGCCGAGAACATCGTGCTGGCGGTCGAGCCCCGGGCGCGCGGGGTGCTGCTCGACCGCGTCGAGGCCGCCGCGCGGGTGCGCGAGCTGTCGGACCGGTTCGGGCTGGCCGTCGACCCCGACGCCCTGATCCAGGACATCACCGTCGGGCAGCAGCAGCGGGTGGAGATCCTGAAGGCGCTCTACCGCGGCGCCGACATCCTCATCCTCGACGAGCCGACGGCGGTGCTCACGCCCAAGGAGGCGGGGGAGCTGGCCGAGATCCTGCGCGGCCTCACCGCACAGGGCACCTCGGTCGTGTTCATCACGCACAAGCTCAACGAGGTGCTCGACGTCGCCGACCGGGTCACGGTGCTGCGCCGGGGGCGCGTCATCGCGACGCAGCCCACGCACGGGGCCACGGAGGCGAGCCTCGCGACGCTCATGGTGGGCCGCGAGGTGGTGCTGCACATCGATCGCGCCTCCGCACGCCCGGCCGCGCCCCTGCTGGAGGTGCGCGACCTGGTGGTGCACGACGACCGCGACTGCCGGGCCCTGAAGGGCGTCTCCTTCGACGTCCGCGCCGGGGAGATCGTCGGGATCGCCGGCGTCGACGGCAACGGCCAGGCGGAGCTGATCGACGCGGTCACGGGGCTGCGGCACCCCACCTCGGGCACGATCCGCGTGCAGGGCCGCGACATCACCGGGGCCTCGCCGCACGCGGCGCTGGACGCGGGGGTGGGACACATCCCCACCGACCGGCACGCGCGCGGGCTGGTGCTCGACTTCTCGCTCGCCGAGAACCTCGCCCTGCACGACTTCGACCGGCCGCCCTCGTCGCGCTTCGGCTGGCTGTTCCCGCGTCGCCTGCAGCGGGCGGCGGACCCCCTGCTCGCCGAGTTCGACGTGCGCGGCGGCGGCGCCGGCACGCCCGCCTCGGCGCTGTCGGGCGGCAACCAGCAGAAGGTGATCATCGCCCGGGAGGTCAGCCGCGACCCGGCCGTGCTGGTGGCCTCCCAACCCACCCGCGGCCTCGACGTGGGGGCCATCGAGTACGTGCACCGCCGCCTGGTGGCCGAGCGCGACGAGGGGCGCGGGATCCTGCTGGTGTCCCTGGAGCTGGACGAGGTGCTCGGCCTGTCCGACCGCATCCTGGTGCTCTACGAGGGGCGCATCGTCGCGGAGTTCCCGTCCGGCGTGGACCGCGAGGAGCTCGGCGTCGCGATGCTGGGCGGCGCCGAGGCGGCCCGGTGAGCACCACCGTCCGGCCGACGCCCCCGGCGCCGGTGCCGCCGCCCGAGCGGGAGCCGTCGACCCTGCGGCGCATGATGCTCGGCCACGGGCCGGGCCTGGCGACCTCGCTGATGACCACCGTGCTCGCCTTCCTGATCGGCGGGCTGGTGGTGCTCGCGACCGGCAACAACCCGCTGAGCACCTACCGGGGCATCTTCAACGGCACCGGCCTCAACTGGTTCTTCCCGTGGATCGGCGGGTTCGAGCGCGAGACCGCGGCCTACAACCTGCAGCAGACGCTGCTGATCACCACCACGCTGATCCTGACGGGCCTCGCGGTGGCCTTCGCGTTCCGCTGCGGGCTGTTCAACATCGGCGGCCAGGGGCAGTGGGCCGTCGGCGCGATGGTGTCGGTGTGGGTGGGCTCGTCGTGGGCCGGCCTCGCCGGGGGCGTGCACATCGTCGTCGCGATCGTGCTGGCGATGGTCGCCGGCGCGGTCTGGGCCGGCATCGCGGGGATCCTCAAGGCCACGGTGGGGGCCCACGAGGTGATCACCACGATCATGCTCAACTGGATCGCGTTCTGGGTGGGCACGTACGCCTTCGGCCAGGGCGGGCCGCTGCAGAACGACACCGACCCCACCGTGCCGATCTCCAACGACGTGCAGGAATCGGCGCGGCTGCCCGTCGTGTGGGGCGACGCCGCGCTGCAGGGGCTGCACATCGGCTTCTTCCTCGCGCTCGCGGCGCTGGTGGTCTACTGGCTGACGCTGTCCCGCACGACGCTGGGCTTCCGGGTGCGGGCGGTGGGGCGCAACCCCGAGGCGGCGCGCTACGGCGGCATCCGGGTGGGGCGCTCCTACTTCCTGGCCATGGCGATCTCGGGCGCCTTCGCCGGACTCGGCGGGGCCCTGGACATCCTCGGCTGGCAGTACCGGCTCGGCACCCTGGACATCCAGTACTCGAGCGTCGGCTTCATCGGGATCGCCGTCGCGCTGCTCGGCCGGAACACCGCCGTCGGCATGGGGTTCGCGGCGCTGCTGTTCGGGGCGCTGTTGTACGGCACGTCCACCCGCAGCCTGGACCCGACGGTCTTCGACCCGTCCCTGGCCGGCAACCTGACGCTGATGATCCAGGCGCTGGTGCTGCTGTTCGTCGGCCTGGACGTCCTGCTGCTGATGCTGTGGAACCGGCGCGGGCGGCCGCTCCCCCATCTGCGCCTGCCGCGTCTGCGGCGGGGCGGCGCGCCCTCCCGGGTGGAGGCCACCCAGCGCGCGATCGCCCGGCGCGCGGCCGGGATCGCCCGCCCGGCCGTGCCCCTCGGAGCCCGGGCCCGCGACTGGGCGCTCGCCCGCGTGCCGCGCGGGACGCGCGCGGTGGCGATCGGCGGGATCGCCCTCGCCGTGGCGGCCTTCGTGGTGTCGCTGCCGCCGATCACGAACCGCTCGGAGGTGGTGCCGCCGGTGATCGGCCTGGCGGCCGGGGCGATGGCGGCCCACGCCGTGGCGCACGGGCAGCGCCGCCTGGGCTGGATCGGCCTCGCCCTGGCCGTGGTGGGCACCGTCGGCGGCGTCGCCGCCACGCAGTCGAGCGTCGAGAACCTGGAGACGGTGTTCGTGTGGTCGGCGCTCGCCGCGGCGATGCTGCGCTACGCCACGCCGCTGACGTTCGCGGCCATCGGGGGAATGTTCTCCGAGCGCAGCGGCGTCGTGAACATCGGGCTCGAGGGGATGATGCTCGCCGGCGCCTTCTTCGGCCTGGTCGCGGCCGAGCAGACGGGCTCCTGGGTGATGGGCATCGTGGGGGCCCTGGTCGCCGGCGCCGTGCTGGCCCTGGTGCACGCGGTGGTGTCCATCCACCTGCGCGCCGACCAGATCGTCAGCGGCGTGGCGGTCAACTTCCTCGCCCTCGGCGTCACCGGTTACTTCTTCATCGACATCTACGGCGCCGAGGGCACGCCCACGGGCATCCCGGCGGTGCCCGACCTGGACCTCGGGTTCCTGGACGGCGTGCCCTTCCTGGGCGACGCCCTCGGGCAGCTCAACCTGCTGATCTGGCTGAGCCTGCTGCTGGTGCCGCTGTCGTACCTGGTCATGTTCCGCACGCCGTTCGGCCTGCGGCTGCGGTCGGTCGGGGAGCACCCGCGCGCGGCCGACACGGTGGGTCTGTCCGTGTACCGCCTGCGCTACACCGGGGTGCTGATCTCGGGGATGCTCGCGGCCCTCGGCGGGGCGTTCCTGACGATCGGCTTCACGGGGTCGTTCACGGAGAACATGACCGCCGGCCGGGGCTTCATCGCGCTCGCGGCGCTGATCTTCGGCAACTGGCGCCCCAAGGGGGCGTTCCTCGCCGCCCTGCTGTTCGGGTTCTCCACCGCCCTCGCCCAGCGCCTGCCGGTCTACTCGCCGTCCGCGGCGACCCTGTTCGAGGCGCTGCCCTACGTGCTCACGCTGATCGTCGTGGCCGGGGTCCTCGCCCGGCCGCGCCCGCCGGCCGCGGTCGGCATCCCGTACCTCAAGCGGTAGCGGTGACGTCCATGTGACACCGGGGGCGGAGATGACGTCCGCCCCCGCGCGTATTCTCGTGGGTCCGGGCCGGACGGCCCGGGCACCGGCTCACGGCCGGTGACGCCCACGTCCATCGGGAGGCGACGTGCCCGAGTACGCCGTCCTGGCGGAGGGTCTGGTCAAGCGCTACGGCGACACCGTCGCGGTGGCGGGCGTCGACCTCGACGTGCCGCGCGGCACCGTCTGCGCGCTGCTCGGTCCCAACGGCGCCGGCAAGACCACCACCGTGCGCATGCTCACCACGCTCACGCGACCCGACGGCGGGCGGGCCGAGGTCGCGGGGGTCGATGTCGTGCGCGATCCGGGACGCGTCCGCCGGGTGCTGGGCCTCACCGCGCAGGACGCCACGGTCGACCCCCTGCTGACGGGCCGGGAGAACCTCGTGCTCATCGGCCAGCTGCACCACCTGGGCCGGCGGGTCGCCCGGGCCCGCGCCGACGAGCTGCTCGCGCAGTTCTCGCTGGCCGACGCCGGCCGGCGCGTGGTGAAGGGTTACTCGGGCGGCATGCGCCGCCGGCTCGACCTGGCCGCCACGCTGGTCGCCCGTCCCGAGGTGCTGTTCCTCGACGAGCCCATCACCGGCCTCGACCCCCGCGCGCGCAACGAGCTGTGGGAGGTGCTCGACACCCTCGTACACGAGGGCGCCACCCTGCTGCTCACCACCCAGTACCTCGAGGAGGCCGACCGGCTGGCCGACGACATCGCCGTCATCGACCACGGGCGCGTCATCGCCCGGGGCGACGCGCGCCGGCTCAAGGCCAAGGTGGGCGGCACCCAGCTGCACGTCACCGTGAGCGACCCTGGGCGGCGTGGCGAGGCGGCGGAGATCCTCGCCCGGGTGGCGGGGGCGCCGCCGTCGCCGGTCGACGAGGGCGGCCTGCAGGTCGCGGTCGAGCGCGGCGCGCCCGTGGTGGCGGCGGTCGCGGCGGCCCTGGACGACGCCGGCATCGAGGTGGAGGACCTCGGCCTGCGCCAGCCGACGCTCGACGACGTGTTCCTCACCCTCACCGGCGCCCCCGCACCGGCCCCGGCGCCCGAGGAGGTGGCCACGTGAGCGTCGCCCTGCCGCCCGTGGGGGAGCGCCGCGGCGGCGCCCTGCACGACACCTGGGTCATCGCGCGCCGCGGGCTGGTGCACATGCGCCGCCAGCCGGAGGCGCTGGCCGACGTCACCATCCAGCCGGTCATGTTCGTGCTGCTGTTCGCCTACGTCTTCGGTGGCGCCATCAACGTGGGCGGCGGTGGTGACGGCGACTACCGCGAGTTCCTGATGGGCGGCATCTTCAGCCAGACCATCCTGTTCGGGGCCTTCGGGGTCGCCATCAGCCTGGCCACCGACCGCCGCAACGGCGCCATCGACCGGTTCCGGTCGCTCCCGGTGGCCCGGGGCGCGGTGCTCGGCGGGCACGCGGTCTCGCACCTCATCCGCGCGCTGCTGCCGATCGCGCTGATGTCGATCTGCGGGCTCATCGTGGGCTGGCGCATCGACACGTCCATCGGGGACGCCGTCGCCGGCTACGGCCTCATGATCGGCTTCGCCTTCGCGGTGATCTGGCTGGGGGTGCTGCTGGGCTCGCTGCTGCCCAGCCCCGAGGCCGTGCAGGGCGTCGGCTTCGTGGCGATCTTCCCGATCACGTTCGTGGCCAGCACCTTCGTGCCGGTGGAGACCCTGCCCGGGCCCCTGCAGACGTTCGCGGAGTGGAACCCCGTCACCACCGTCGCCGAGGCCCTGCGTGACCTGTTCGGCAACCCGGGCGCGCCGTCCTCCGGTGACGTGCCGTGGTCGCTGCAGCACCCGGTGGCGTACAGCCTCATCTGGGTGGTGGCGATCGTCGCCGTCTGCGTGCCGCTGGCCGTCGCGGCCTATCAGCGCTCCACCCGGGACTAGGGGGGCGCGGGCGCCGGATCGCGGACGGAGGGTCCGCGCCGGCGCCCCGTCCCCGGCTACAGGAAGCTGAGCTGGAGGGTCTCGCCGTCCTCGGGGGTCAGCACGCGCCCGCCGAGGCCCTCCTCCTCCATCGCGTCCCGCAGGTCCTCCCGGCTCAGCCCGCAGTGGCTCATCGCCTCCATGTGCACGGCCACCACCAGGGCGTGGGGCACGGCGCGGCAGACGGCGGCGACGTCGGGCACGTCCATGGTGACGGGCTCCCCGGCGAGGAAGCGCGCGGCCCCCGCGTTGACCACGACGACGTCCGGCCAGTGCGCGGCGAGGGCCGACTCCACGTCGGCGCACCACACGGTGTCCCCGGCCACGTAGACGCTCGGCTCGCCCTCGGCCTGCAGCACGAAGCCCGACACCTCGCCCATCTCGCGCGCGATCGCGCCGTGGCCGTGGCGGCCCCCGGTGCGCGTCACCCGCACGGGACCGAGGTCGAGCGACCCCTCCAGCGGCCGCACGGCGATGGCCCGGGGGGCGAACGCGGCGGCGTCGCGGGGCTGGCACACCAGCGGCGTGCCGGGCGCGATGCGGGCGACGGCGTCCATGTCGATGTGGTCGCCGTGCAGGTGCGACACCAGCACGGCGTCCACGCCCGCCATCGCCTCGTCGGGCGTGACCGGCAGGTCGACCAGCGGGTTCGGCCGGGGGTCGTGGGTGTCGGGCATCGGGGGCTGGCCGCCGGCGGGCCCGAGCATGGGGTCCACCAGCAGGCGGACCCCGGCGTAGTCCATCAGCAGCGTGGCGTGGCGGAGGAGGCGGAGGCGCATCGGATGACCCTAGTGGGGCCGGGCGGCGCGGGCGCGCGATCCGCCGGTACCGCCGGTGCCGCTGGCCACCGGCGGTACGATCCGCGGCGATGGCCGGGAACCCCCTCATCCCCGGAGCGCGCGCGGTCGACCACGTCGGGCTCACCGTGCCCGACCTGGACGAGGCGGTCGCGTTCCTCACCGGCGTGCTCGGCTTCCGCGAGGTGTTCCGGGCCGGTCCCTTCCTCGACCCCGAGGGCGATTGGATGACCCGGCGTCTCGGCGTGCACCCGCGCGCCTCCACCCGGCTCGCGCTGCTGCGGCTGGGCGCCGGCCCGACGCTGGAGGTGTTCGAGTACGCGGCGCCGGATCAGGCGGGGACGCCCCCGCCCGTCAGCGACGTCGGCGCGCACCACGTGGCGATCCACGTGGACGACATCGAGGCCGCGATGGCGCACCTCCGTACCGTGCCGGGGGTGGAGGTGCGCGAGGGCCCGACGGCGTTCGAGGAGGGCCCGGCCGCGGGATTGCGGTTCGTCTACTTCACCACGCCGTGGGGCATGACGATGGAGCTCATCAGCCACGCTCCCGGCACCCCGTACGACCACCCTGCACTCCGCGGCTGATCACACGCCCCTCGTGGGCCGCGCCGCCGATCTGGCGGCCGTCGAGACCGTGCTGGCCGACGCCCGCGCGTCCCGCGGCGGCGCGCTGGTGGTGCGCGGGGAGGCCGGGGTGGGCAAGACCGCCCTGCTCGCCGAGGCCGCCCGGCGCGCGGAGGGGATGACGGTGCTGCGCGCCGTGGGCGTCGAGTCGGAGGCGGAGTTCGCCTTCGCCGGCCTCCATCAGGTGCTCGCGCCGGGCCTCGGACGCGTCGACGCGCTGCCCGCGCCGCAGGCCGCCGCCCTGCGCGGCGCGTTCGGGTTCACCGCCGAGCGCACGGACGACCGCTTCCTGGTGTCGCTGGGAGCCCTCGGCGTGCTTGCCGACCTCGCCGACGCCGGGCCCGTCCTGGTGCTGGTGGACGACGCGCAGTGGCTCGACCGCCCGTCCGCCGAGGCGCTCGGCTTCGTGGCGCGGCGGCTCGCCGCCGAGCCGGTGGCGATGCTCCTGGCCGCCCGCGAGGGCGAGGCCCGCCGCTTCGAGGGCCCCGGCCTCCCCGAGCTGCGGCTGCGGGGCCTCGGGCGCGACGACGCGCGGCGGCTGCTGCAGCAGCGCGCCGCCGGGCCCATCGCCCCGCACGTGGCCGAGCGCCTGGTGGGCCTCACCGGGGGCAACCCGCTCGCCCTGGTCGAGCTGCCCGCCGCCCTGGACGCGCCGCAGCTGGCCGGGCGCGCGCCGCTGCCCGATCGGCTCCCGCTCACCAGCCGGCTGGAGCATGCGTTCGCGGACCGCGCGCGCGACCTCGACGAACCCGCGCGACGCCTGCTGGCGGTGGCGGTCGCCGACGACACGGGCGACCTGCCGCTGGTGATGCGGGCGGCCGCACGGCTCGACGCCGGGGTGCCCGAGCTGGAGCGCGTGGAGGCCTCGGGGCTGGCGACCGTCGCCGGCGACCGTCTCGCGCTGCGCCACCCCCTCGCCCGCTCGGTCCTGCAGCGCGGCCTGCCCTTCGCGCTGCGCCAGTCGGCGCACGCGGCGCTCGCCGAGGTGCTCGACGCCCCCGAGGACGCCGACCGGCGGGCCTGGCACCGGGCCGCCGCCACCTATGTGCCGGACGAGGGCGTCGCCGCGGAGCTGGAGCACACGGCCGCGCGCGCCGGCGCCCGCGGGGGGCATGCCGCCGCGGCCACCGCCCTGGAGCGGGCGGCCCAGCTCAGCGTCGACGAGCGGCGGCGCGCCGACCGGCTCGCGGCCGCGGCGGAGGCCGCCTGGCGCTCGGGACGCGCGCCGTGGGCGCAGGCCCTGGCCGACCAGGCCGAGGCGCTGGCCGGCGACGGGCGCCTGCGCGGCCGCATCCTGTCGGTGCGCGCCGCCATCGCCTTCACGCGCGGCGCCCCCGCCGAGGCCCGCGCCATGCTGGAGGAGGCCGCGGCGGCCACGGCCGACACGCAGGAGCGCGCCGACCTGCTGGTGCGCGCGGCGGAGGCGGCGGTGCGGGCGGGCGACGGCCCCGGCACGGAGCGCATCCGCCGCCGGCTGGACGAGGTGCCGGAGACGGGCGAGACCCTCGGGCGGACGTGGCTGGGGGGCGTCGGCGCCATCGTGGAGGGGCGGCTGGAGGAGGCCGCCCGCCTGCTGACGGAGGTCGCGGACCGCGGGGAGTCGCTGGGGGATCCCCGGGCGCTGGTGTGGGCGGCCAACGCGAGCGTCTGGCTGGGCGACGCCGAGCGCACCCTCGCCCTGCAGTCGCGCGCCATCGAGCTGGCCCGTGCGCGCGGCGCCTTCGCGACGGTGGCCGTCGCCCTCACGCGCCGCGGCGCCTTCCTCGCCTGGCACGGCCGGGTCGACGAGGCGTGGGCCGACGGGGACGAGGCGCTCCGGCTCACCGAGGAGGCCGGGATCGACAACAGCGTCGCGCAGAGCCAGGCGGTGCTGGCGTCGGTGGCCGCGCTGCGCGGCGACGAGGAGGCGTGCCGGGCCGAGGCGGAGCGCGCGCTGTCGGCCGCCGCCGCGCGGGGGCTGATGCCGGTCTGGGAGACGGCGACCTGGGCCCTCGGCCTCCTGGAGCTGCTGCGGGGGCGCCACGAGGCCGCGCTGGGGCACCTGGAGACCCTGGTGCTCGGCGGCTGGGGCGCCGGCAGCACCCCGCTGTCCCACTACGCCGCGGTACCGGAGCTGGTGGAGGCGGCGGTGCGCGCCGGCCGGCCGGAGCTGGCCGCGCCCGCGCTGGAGCGGTTCACGCGCTGGGCGGAGGCCATGGGGGTGGGCTGGGCCGCCGGGCTGCGCGAGCGCTGCCTGGGGCTGCTCGCCGAGGGCGACGCCGCGATCGCGCACCTGGAGCGCGCGCACGCCCTGCACGTGAGTGAGCGGTGGCCGCTGATGCGCGCGGTCACGCAGCTGCACCTGGGTGAGGCGCTGCGTCGCGGGCGCCGGCGCACGGAGGCGCGCACCCACCTGCGGGCGGCCGCCGCCGCCCTCGAGGCGGTGGGCGTCCGCCCCCTGGCCGACCGGGCGCAGGCCGAGCTGCGCGCGACCGGCGAGGCGCTGCGGCCCCGCGAGGCGGGGGCCGAGGCGCTCACCCCCCAGGAGCGCCGCATCGCGCGCTTCGTGGCCACGGGGGCCTCCAACAAGGAGGTGGCCTCGCAGCTGTTCCTGAGCCCCAAGACGGTGGAGTACCACCTGGCCAAGGTGTTCCAGAAGCTGGGGATCGCCTCCCGCGCCGACCTGGCCGGACTGCCCGCCCTGGGGATCGACCAGGGATAGGGCCCGGGGTGCGGCTGGGGACGGCCCCGACTCCGTAACCGGGGCGGGTGGCTGAGGGTGTCATCGACGGACCCCAGCCAAGGAGACGACCCCGTGAGCACCACCCTCGAGCCCACCTCCGCCGCCCTCGCCGCACTCCGGGCGGCCATCGACGGCCAGCTCTACACCCCCGACGACGAGGGCTACGACACCGCGCGCCGCGCCTGGAACCTGGTGGTCGACCAGCACCCCGCCGCGGTCGTGCTCCCCACCAGCGCCCGCGACGTGGCCGAGACGGTCCGTGCGGCCGCGGCGGCCGGCCTGCGCGTGACGGTCCAGACCACGGGCCACAACGTCGGTACGACCGGCGACCTCCGGGACACGGTCCTGGTACGGACCTCGGCGATGCACGGCGTGCGGATCGACCCCGACCGGCGGGTCGCCCACGTCGAGGCGGGCGCCCTGTGGGAGCAGGTCGTCGAGCCGGCGGCCGCCCACGGCCTCGTCGCCCTGCACGGCTCGTCACCGGACGTCGGCGTGGTGGGCTACTGCCTCGGCGGCGGCATCGGCTGGCTCGCCCGGCGCCACGGCCTGGCGGCCCACCACGTGGTCGCCGCGGAGGTCGTCACGGCCGACGGGCGCATCGTGCGCGTCACGGCGGAGGACGAGCCGGACCTGCTGTGGGCCCTGAAGGGCGGCGGCGGCAACGTCGCCGTGGTGACCGCCCTGGAGATCCGGCTGTTCCCGCTCGACCAGGTCACGGCCGGCTGGCTGATCTGGCCGTGGGAGGATTCCCACCGGGTGCTGTCCGCCTGGACCGCCTGGTGCGAGGACGCGCCCGAGAGCGTCACCTCGATCGCCCGCCTGCTGCAACTGCCCCCGCTGCCGGTGATCCCCGAGCCCCTGCGCGGCCGCCGGCTGGTGGTGATCGAGCTCGCCGTCCTGCACGACGGGCCCGACCCAGAGGCGGTCATCGCCCCGCTGCGCGCCCTGGCGCCCGAGATCGACACCGTGCAGGTGATGCCGCCCATCGGCCTGATGCGGCTGCACCAGGACCCCGAGGGTCCCACCCCCGGGCTCAGCGACAGCGTCATGCTCGACGGCCTGCCCGAGGAGGCGCTGCGGGAGCTGCTGGCGGCAGCCGGCCCGGGCTCGGACTCGCCGCTGCTCGCGGTGGAGCTGCGCCAGCTGGGCGGGGCGCTGGCGCGGCCGGTCCCCGGCGCGGCGCTCTCGGAGCTGGACGGGCGGTTCGTGCTGTTCGCCCTCGGCCTGCCGATGGACCCCGACCAGGGCGCGGCGATCATGGCCGCCGCGAGCGGGCTGGTGGCCCGCATGGCCCCGTGGGGCCGCGGCCGCCGGTACATGAACTTCACCGAGGTCCCCGTGGACGCGGGGGAGTTCTTCGCCGAGGGGGCGCACCGCCGCCTCCGCGCGGTGCGCGACGCGCACGACCCGGAGCGGCGGCTGCAGGCCAACCACGCCGTCGGCTGATCCCCGGCGCGGCATCGGGCGCGGCTAGGCTGCGCCCGATGCCCGACCTCACGCTCGGCGCGCTCGTCGACCCGGCGACGGGCGCCCGCGCCCCCGGCGCGCTCGCCCTCCCCTCGGCCGACCTCACCACCCACGCGGTGATCGTCGGCATGACCGGCTCCGGGAAGACCGGTCTGGGCGTGGTGCTCATCGAGGAGTGCCTGCTCGCCGGGGTGCCCGCGCTGCTGATCGACCCCAAGGGCGACCTCACCAACCTGGCGCTCACCTTCCCGGACCTCGCCCGGGCCGAGTTCCTGCCCTGGATCGACCCGGCGGCGGCGCAGCGGGCCGGCGTCGCCCCCGAGCGGTACGCGGCCGATCAGGCCGGGGCCTGGCGCGAGGGCCTGGCCGGCTGGGGTCTCGGTCCCGAGTCCGTCGCCGCCCTGCGCCGGGCGGCCCCGGTCACCGTCTACACGCCCGGGTCCACGGCCGGCGTCCCGCTGAACGTGGTGGGCTCGCTGCGCGCCCCGTCGGCGGCGGGCGACCTGGAGGGGGTGCGCGACGAGGTGGCGGGCTACGTCTCCGGCCTGCTGGGACTCGTCGGCGTCGACGCCGACCCGCTGGCGAGCCGCGAGCACATCCTGCTGTCGAACCTCATCGAGTCGGCCTGGGCCGCCGGGCGCGACCTCGACCTCGCGACGCTGGTGGCACAGGTGCTGCGACCGCCGATGCGGATGCTCGGGGTGCTCGAGCTGGACGCGTTCTTCCCGCCGGACGACCGCACGGCCCTCGCCCTGCGGCTGAACGGCCTGCTGGCGTCGCCGGCGTTCGCCGCCTGGGCCCAGGGGCCGCCGCTCGACATCGGGGCCATGCTCCGCGCCCCCGACGGCCGGCCCGCCTGCGCCGTGGTCACCACCGCGCACCTGTCCGAGGCCGAGCGCCAGTTCGTGACCGCGCTCGTGCTCGGCAAGGTGATCACCTGGATGCGCGCGCAGAGTGGCACCACCGACCTGCGAGCGCTGGTCTACATGGACGAGGTGGCGGGCTATGTGCCGCCCGTCGCCGCGCCGCCCACCAAGGCGCCGATCATGACCCTGATGAAGCAGGCGCGCGCCTTCGGCGTGGGGATGGCCCTGGCGACGCAGAACCCGGTGGACGTCGACTACAAGGCGCTCGCCAACGCGGGGACCTGGTTCGTGGGGCGGCTCCAGACCGAGCGCGACCGCGACCGGCTCCTGGACGGCATGACCGACGCGGGCGGAGCGGTGGACACCGGCGCCTTGGCCGAGACCATCGCGGGCCTCGGCCGGCGGCAGTTCGTGCTGCGCCGCGCGGGTCGCGACGCGCCGGAGGTGATGACCGCCCGGTGGGCCATGTCCTACCTGCGCGGGCCGCTCACCCGGGATCAGATCGCGGCGCTCCGCCCGCCGGCCGCGGCCGCCCCCGCCACCGCGCCCCCCGCCCCCGGGGCGCCCGCCACCGCGGCCGGCGCACCGCCTCCCGCCGCCACCGCCGGCGCCGGCGGGGCGGGGGACACCCCCGTGATGCCCGCCGTGGCCGACGGCGTGCCCGTGACGCACGCCGACCCCGCCGCCCCCTGGCTGCCGGCCGTCGGCGCCGACCCGCGGGGACAGCGCTGGGCCGCCGCGGTCGTGGCCCGCGTGCACCTGCGCTACGACGAGGCGAAGGCGGACCTGGTGCACGACGAGGAGTACGAGGCCGTGCTCTTCCCGCTGACGGCCGCGCCCGACGCCGCGGCGGCGCACGTGGTCGACCACGACGACCGCGACCTGCTGCCGGGCGCACCCGAGACCGGGCGGTGGCTGCCGCCCGAGGCGCCGGTCGACGAGCGGACGTTCTGGACGCGCCTGGAGCGCGATCTCACCGCCCACCTCGTGCGCGCCCGCCCCCTCACGCTGCCGGCGAACCGGACCCTGAAGCTCGTCGGCCGCCCCGGCGAGACGGCGGAGGCGTTCGCGGCCCGCTGCGCCGCCGCCGCCGACGCGGCCGCCGACGCGCGCACCGCCCGGATCCGGGAGCGCTGCGAGGCCCGCGTGCGCCGGCTGCGCGAGCAGATCGCCCAGGCCTCCGACCGGCGCGAGGTGCTGGAGGCCCAGCACCGGGGTCGCCAGTCCGACGAGCTGCTCTCCGTGGCGGGATCGCTGCTCGGCGGCCTGCTCGGCGGCCGCCGCGGGACGCGCCGCGTGGCCCGCGACCTCCTCCGGGGCGCCGGCGGCGCCGGCCGCAGCGGCGCCGACGAGCGGCGCATCGCGGCCGCGGGTGATCGGCTCGCCCGGCTGGAGGCCGAGCTCGCCGACCTGGAGACCGAGGTGGCCGCGGAGATCGCTGAGGTCGACGCGGAGTGGACCGCGCGGGCGGGCGAGATCACGACCGTCGCCGTCCCCCTGGAGCGCACCGACGTGCAGGTGACCCGGCTCGTCCTCGCCTGGCTGCCGGTGGAGTAGGGGCCGGGGGGCGCCCGGAGCGGAACCGCGCGGCCGTGCGCGTCCCGGTCTGGACGCGGGGCCGCCTACCGGGGGTGCGGGGCCGTCGGGTCGCGACGGGTGCGCCGCGCCCGCCGGCGCCGGCGCGCCCGGAGCTGGGCGGCCCGGATCGCGCCGGCAGCCGCCAGGACCACGCCCCCGAGGCCGAGGCCCACCCAGCCCCAGGGGTCGTCGCCACCCCCGTCGCCCTCCGCGGCACCCGCGGCCGGCGGCGCTGCGCCCCCGTCCGGCGGGGCGGCGGGGGCGGGGCCGGGGGAGGGGTCCACCGCGTGGGGTGCCGCCACCGGCCGTCGCAGCGCGGGCAGCACCTCGGCCGCGACGCGGGCGCCGACGGTGCGCGCGGGCGTGTCCGCGCCGCTCGCCACCGTCAGCGCCGCGATGCAGGGCGCGCCGCCACCGGCGATCAGCACCACCTCGGAGCGCGCGTCGCTCAGGCGGGCGCCGGCACCGAGGGACAGGCGTCGCGGGCCCGGGGGCACCAGGGTGGCCTCGTCCCGCGATGCCATGGCGGCCAGCAGCCGCCGCGCCTCGCCGGCCTGCACGCCCACCCGTCCCAGGGGGCCGCCGCCGTCCCGCGCCGCGGCGAGCAGCGCCTCCATCAGCACGCGCAGATCACGGGCGCTGGTCGTCTTGCCGGACGGGCCCGCGCCGGAGCGGTACGGGCCGTCCAGGCGGCTCGCCCGCATCCCCAGGCCCTGCATCAGCGCGTTGACCCGCGCCACGCCCTCGGCCTGGTCGCCGCCGCCCACCCCCGTGAGGATCCGGTTGACGGCCTCGGTGTCGTCCTCCGTGAGCGCCGCCCGCAGGTCGTCCGCGCCCGGCGGGTCGGGCTGGGCCAGCGCAGCGGCGAGCACCGCGGGCACCAGGGCGCGCCCCGCGCGGGCGGGCCGTGCCGCCCCCGACTCCGCGCGACGGCCCGTGCCGATGCACACGGCGCTGATGCCGACGGCCGGCGCGACCGCGTCGCGGGCCGCCTCGGCCCGTGCCGTCGCCGCGGCGTCCGCCCGGGGGGTCGCGGGCCGCGCGAACACCCGCGGCCCCAGCAGCACGACCCCGGCGGCGGACCCGCGATCCCGCACGCGCCCGCGCGCGTCGCGCACCGTGGCGCGCAGCGTCCCCGGACCGGCGACGGCGGCGACGCGGACGGTGATGCGCACGCGCGCGCCGGCCGTCACGCGTCCCGTCACACGCGAGGCCACGGGGCGGCCGCCCACCGACAGCTCCACGCCCCGCGCGGCGGCGGGCGCGACCAGGACGACCCGGCCGTCGGAGGCCTCGAACGCGCGGGGTGTGGGCAGGTCGAGGGGCATCGGCGGATCGGGCGGCCGTGGGACGTCCCCGCGTCCTTCGCCATGGCGTCGCGAAGTCCTGGACCGGCGCCGGTCCACGCACCGCCGCCGTCGCGTCCCGCGCGGCTTCGGTCCTCCGTCACCCCTCGGGCGGCCAGCGCTCCTCGGGCGCCGGCGGCCGCCACCGGCGCATGCGGGCGGGGTGCACGGCCTCGTAGGGGCGCACGGCCGGCTCCCGCCAGTGCGCGTAGGCCGCGCAGGCGGCGTCGGGATCGTCCGGGTGCGCGGCGACCGCCTGCGCCAGGGCCTGCGCGTCGCCCAGCCCGATCCCCGAGCTCCCCCCGGTCTCCGGGCCGAAGAAGTGCGAGGCGTCGCCCACCAGCACCACGCCCGGCCGCCACCAGCGCGGGCATGTGACCAGCTCCGGCTCGTAGTAGCGCACCTGCTCGGGCCCGGTCACCGCCCTCATCGCCGGCGCGGAGGGGGGCAGCAGCCGCGTGAAGGTCGCGCGCAGCACCTCCAGCGGCGGCGCGAGCGCCCGCTCCGCGCCCACCGGAAGGGTGCTAAGGAACCCGGCGCCGCCCTCGGGCCACCCGAACACGCCCACGAAGCCCTCGCCCGACAGCTCGCGCATGGCGAAGGGCACCTCGGGCGGCACGGGGCTCAGCACGTGCAGCATCCCCGAGCCCAGCGGCTCCACCTGCGCCTCCAGGCCGGCCATCGCGCGCACCGGCGACCGCACGCCGTCGCAGGCCACGACCAGGTCGCAGCTCTCGCGGGTGACGCGGGCGGGGCCCTCCACCTCCACGCCCACCACGCGGTCGGCGCCGTCGTGCAGGAGCCCCGTGACGGCGTGCTCGTGCCGCACGGGCACCCCCTCGGCCAGCAGCGTCAGCACCCGGCCCACCTCGACGCCGATCGCCACCGACGCCCCATCGGGCCGCGGCGCGATCTCCCACCCCGCCGCCCGCACCCCGTCGAGCACGCCGATCTCCGCCAGCGCGTCGTAGCCCTGGTGGCCCAGCATGTAGCCGCGCCGCACGTACGACCCGGCCGCCATCCGCTCCAGCACGACGGGGTCCTGGCCGCGCAGCCGCAGGTGCCGCGCCAGCGTCAGGCCCACCATCCCGCCGCCCGCGACCACGATCCTCACGCCGCCACCCGGCGCGTGCCGCTCATCCTGATCCCGGTCCGGTCACTGCACCACGCATACCCGGCGCCGCGGTGCCTCCACCGGGGTCCCGGGGCGCGGGCGCGGGCGCGGACTAGTCGTCGACGGGCGTCAGCAGGCCGCGGTCGCGCACGAGCCCGATGTCCAGCGTCTTGTACCCCTCGCTCTCGAACAGCACGGTGATCGCGCCGTCGCCCATCCGGTGGATCGTGCCCTCACCCCAGGCCTCGTGGCGCACGCGCCGCCCGGCCGTGAGACCGTCCGCGGCGTCGGTTCCGTTGGCCGGTGCGTCGGCCGCCTCGGCCGCCCGTTCGCGCGCCGCGGCACCGCGCGTGTCGTTGTCGCACATCGTGCAGTGCCCGCCGGGCAGTTCCTCGGCGAAGTAGCCGAGGATGAAGGCCCGCCGGCACTCGCCGGTGTCGGCGTAGCCGCGCATCATCTCCAGGCGGCTGCGCTCGTACGACCGGCGGTGCTCCTCCTCCTCCAGCGGGATCGCGGCCGGGTCGAAGTCGTCGCGCAGCAGGCGCACGCGTCCCCGGCGCTCCCGGGCGATCCCCTGGCCCTCCAGGATGGCGATCAGGCGCGCCACGTCCGCCCGCCCCACGCCGCTGTGCTCCGACAGCTGGGTGAGCGTGCACTCGCGCAGCTCGCGCAGCGCCCGGGCGGCCCGCTCGGCCTCGTCCGCGGTGAGCTCGCCGCCGGCCCCGAGGAAGGCGGCCCGGCCGATGTCCCCCGGCCGGAAGATCAGCGTGCACCGCGCGAAGCCGCCGTCGCGCCCCGCGCGCCCCGCCTCCTGGTAGTACGCCTCCAGGCTGGCGGGCACGTCGCGGTGCACCACGAAGCGCACGTCCGGCTTGTCGACGCCCATCCCGAACGCGTTGGTCGCCACCACCACCCGCAGCTCGCCGCTGAGGAAGGCGTCCTGCACGCGCGTGCGGTCCGACTTCCGGCGCTGCCCGTGGTAGTAGTCCGCCTCCACCCCGCGCGCCTGCAGCCACTCGGCGGTCTCGCGTGCCGCGCGCGTGGTGGCCGTGTAGACGATGCCGCTGCCCTCCATCGCCCCGGCGAGGTCGCGCGCCAGGTCGTCCCCGTAGCCGGCCAGGTCCTCGCCCGCGAACATCCGCTCCAGCACCTTCAGGTCGTCCGACTCGCGCTCGACGCGCACGGCCTCCAGGAACAGGTTCGGGCGGTCCGCGCCACGCGACATCACCGCGGGCCGGCGCATCTCCAGCCGCTGCACGATCTCCTCGCGCACCCAGGGGCTGGCGGTCGCGGTCAGGGCGAGCGTGGTGGGGCTGCCGAGGGCCGCGCGCGCGGCCGCGAGGCCGAGGTACGCCGGCCGGAAGCTGTGCCCCCACTGCGAGATGCAGTGCGCCTCGTCCACCACGAAGAGCGACACGTCGACGCCCCGCATCCCCTCCATGAACTCAGCGTTGTCGAACCGCTCCGGGGTGACGTACAGCAGCTTGGTCGTACCGCTCTCGACGTCGTGCAGCTGCGACTCGGACTGCGACTCGGTGAGCGTGCTGTCCACCACGCCCACCTCCATGCCGCGCTCCTCCACCGCGTCCACCTGGTCCTTCATCAGCGCGAGCAGGGGGGAGACCACCAGCGTCACGCCCGGCAGCAGCTGGGCCGCGAGCTGGTAGATGAGCGACTTGCCGGCGCCGGTGGGCATCACCAGCAGCACGTCGCGGCCCTCGAGCAACGGCTCGATGGCCTCCCGCTGGCCCGGCCGGAACGACCGGTGCCCGAAGTGGCGCCGCAGGGCGGCGTCCAGGTCCTGCGTGCGCGTGGCCACCGCACCCCTCCTCGTCCGTCCGGGGCGGTCCCCGCCGACCCGGCGCCGGTTACCCGGGGGGCGCCGCGGCAATCGTGGACGCAGCGGGTCCGCAGGGGGCCCGGCGGCGCCCGGAACGCGCGAACGTCCGTTCGCTTTCGCTGCTATAATCCCTGCAGGAGCAGGGGTTCGGTGGCCGGGACGAGGGGTGCGGATGCGAGCGGTGGACAGGGGCGCGCGCCGGGCGCGGGCGGATGCGAGATGGACGGCCTCGGAGCTGGCCGAGGTGGTGGAGGCGGTGCTGCGCGGCGCCCCCGACCGCCTGTGGAGCGCCGACGACGTGCGCCTCCGCCTGGCCTTCCGGCAGGAGGGTGCGGGGCCGGCGGCGACCTCGGTACGCGGCGCGCTGCGGGCGCTCGCGGACGCCGGGCGCATCGAGCGGGTGGACGTCTGGGGCCTGCGGGGCTGGGGCAACACGACGCACGCGTTCCGGGCCCCGCAGCCGGCGGCCGCGGTGGCCCCCTTGATGCGCGCGGCGTAGGCGCCCACCGAGCGGGGCGGGACGGCGGGCGGACTCGGCCGCCCGGGGGCAAGCCGCCCGGTGGAGTCCGGGGGCGGCGCCACCGCGGAGGGCGGCCGGGCGGAGCCGCCGCGGGTCCACCAGCGCGACGTCGGCGACGGCGCCGTCGGCAAGGGTCGGCCCCGGGGAGTCGACGACGCGCCCCGTCCGGGCCCACCGCGGCGGATTGCCCCGGGGGTGGACCCGCTCGTGGCGCAGCCGGCCCGGGGTCTAGCGCGGCGTCGTCGGGCGTCGGCCGCCGCGACGGGCCGTGTCGCGTCGGATGGGCCGCATCGCGGGGGGCCCTGCCGCGGCCGCCACGCCGCCCGCGGACGGATACGCGGCCCGGCTCGTCAACCATGCGGCACCGACCGCCGGACGAACACCTCTGCGCGACCCACCCCGTCCGCCCCTCGGAGGGCCAAGGGCTCTCGCCGCCCGGCGGTCGGAAAGGCGGGGTGTGGTCGTCGAGGCGCGAGTGCGCGGTCATCGGCTCACCCCGTCATCGCCGAGCGGAGCGACACGAGCGCCTGGGTGAGGGCGATGGCGGCGCGGCGCGTGCGCGCGGGATCGCCGGTGACGGCCGCATCCACGAGCAGGTGCCCCCGGGCGGAGACGCGCGGGATGACGCGCGCCATGGCGCGCCGTCGCCGCTCCATGACGGGGTCCCGCACGCGATAGGCGGCCATGCGTCGTCCCGTCGCGTGGATCGCGGCGAGCTCGCGCCGAAGGGCGGGGGCGGCGCGGCGCATCGCCACAGGGCCGCTGGCGGCCGCGCGCAGGCGGTGCGCGAAGCGCGACATCGCCGTGCCGAGGGCGCCGACGTCCTGCACAAGCACCAGATCCGGTACGAGCGGCGGGTGCCGGGCCGCGGTGGCCGCGGGCGGGCCGGTGGCCAGCAGCGCCAGCAGGATGAGGGTGACGGCCAGACGGTGCATGGGCCTCCGATCGACCACGGAAGCCGAGGCTAGGGGCCGCGGTCCGGGCGCCTCCAGGCGGCGGGGGAGAGCCGGCACGCAATCGGCGCGCGACCGCCGCAGGGCGATGCGGGCGCGGCACGATCACCCGCCTCACGGGCAGGCTCGGGGCCGCCGCACCCGGCGGCGGCTCGCGGCCCCGGCGCGCGCGGCCGCGGGTGCCGTAGGCGGGGCGCCCGCGGGCGCCCCGCCCGCGGGCTCAGGTCGTCGCGCCCCGCAGTACGGAGTCGCCCGAGTGGCGGGGGTCGCCGTCGGCCGGCTCGCGGGAGACGTCGACGTAGGCGAAGCGGGACGGGTCCTGGGGGAGCGGTACGCGAAGGGAGGCCGCGCCGCCCTCGCCCACCCGGAACGACCCCAGCGGCACCAGCTCGCCGCCGTCGCCCAGCAGCCACACGCTGTAGAAGTCGCCGCCCCGGTTCGCGGCCAGGCCGGAGACGTCCAGGTCGAGGGAGTTGCCGGCGAGGATCCGCGCGGTGCCGCGCGGCGGGTCCGGGGCGCTGGCGAGGGCGGCCAGGGCGACGCGCCGCTCCACCGGCGGGGCGGCCGGGTCGTCGCCGGACACGAGTGCACCGATCGCGACGCCGCCGGCGAGCAGGGCCGCCGCCCCGAGCGCGAGCGCCGGGGCGGGCAACGAGACGGACCAGCGACGGCGCGCGCGACGTGCCCGCGCCGGGCGGGCGGGGGCGGTCGCCTCGGCGGGCAGGCGCAGAGGGGGCGGTGCCGGCGGATCCCAGGCGTCGGCCGGGAGCGCGTCGATGCGCGCGAGCACCTCGCGCATGCGCACGACGTCGTCGCGGAAGCGCGCGTCGTCGCGCATGCGCGCCTCGCCCTCCGCCCGGGCGGCGGGGTCCAGGTCGCCGGCGGCGAACTCGATCGGGTCGAGGTCGCTCACATCCACCCCTCGTCGTCGAACAGGTCGCGCAGGCGCGCCAGCGCCCGGTTCATCCGCGTCTTCACCGTGCCCAGCGGGAGGCCTGTCCGGTCGCTGATCTCGCTCTGGCTCAGGCCCACATGGAAGCGCAGCCGCAGGATGTGCGCCTCCTCCTCGGAGAGCCGCTCCATGAGGGCGGCGAACCGCCATTGCCCGAGGAGCGCGTCGACGGCGTCCTCGGGGTCCTCATGGGCGGCGACCCCGAGCGGGTCGGTGGGGTCGCGCGGCTCGGGGACGCGCCGGCGCAGGTGATCGATCGCCCGGCTGCGCGCGATCATCAGCAGCCAGTTGACCAGGTTGGCGCGCGCCGGGTCGTAGTCCTCCGCGCGCCGCCAGGCGTCGACGAACACCTCCTGCAGCACGTCCTCCGCGGCGCCGCGGTCGCCGACGGCACGCTGCAGGAACCCGAGCACCGCCGGTGCGTGGCGGGCGTACGCCATCTCGATCGCGCGCGGATCCCGGCGGCGGAGCGCGCCCGCGAGGGGGTCCGGTTCGTCACGCGCGGGCAGTGCGGCCGTCACGCGGCGCAGGGCACGGGGACGGGAGGGGGCCGACCCGACGACGGGGACCTGCTCGGCGGCGGCATGCGCGGCGTTCATACCAGACGGTGATACGTGCCGAGCCCCGCGCCCGGATTCATCGACCGACGGACCGGTCCCTGAATCCGCGCGCCGCCGCCCTCCCGTACCCCCTCGCAGACACGTACCCGACCCAGGAGGAACACGTGCCTGCCATCACCCCCGCCGCCCCCCGCGCGACGGCCCGCGCCGTGCGTCTCGTCCCGCTGGCGGCCGTCGCCGCCGGCGCGCTCGCGCTGGCGCCCGCCGCCTTCGGCGCCGACGCCGTGCTCGAGCCGGGCGGCGGCACCGTGCTGACGCTCGACCGGGCCACCGCCGGCGTGCTCGCCGACAACGGCGTCTCGGTCGCGCCCATCCGCCCCGCCCGTCCCGGTGCCGCCCGCGGGACCGTCGCCTTCCCGATCACCGGCGGCCAGGTGGAGGACCTCTCGACCGGCGCGGGCGTGGTGCGCCACTCCGGCGGCCTGGCGCTGCGCGCGGGCGGCACGACCGTGCGCCTCACCGACTTCCAGGTCAGCGTCGGGCGGCGGTCCCAGCTCACCGCTCGCGTCGGCGCCGCGCGCGTGCCGATCCTGGATCTGAACACCGCGCGCGCGACGGTCGGTATCGCGCAGGGCCGGCTGATCACCGTCGCGGGGGTGCGCACCACGCTCACCACGCAGGCCGCGGCCGCCCTGAACCGCGCCTTCCACGTGAGCCTGTTCCGCAAGGGCATCCCGCTGGGCACCGTCCGGGTGCAGGCGCGCGCCTACTCCACCTCGGTCACCCTCGACTCCGGCCTCGCCACGGCCCTGTCGGGAGCCGGCATCAGCGCCGCCCCGGTCGCCCCGGGCGGCGCCGACGGCGCCGGCCGGCTCGTGTTCCCCGTCTCGGGCGGCGGCCTCGCGGCGCGCACCTTCGCCGGCCAGGTGCCGCACGGCGGCGGCATCACCCTCAGCAGGGGGGCGACCCGTGTCGCCCTGACGGACTTCACGATCGACACCACCACCACCGCGACGCCTCAGCTGACCGCGCTGGTCGGCGGTCAGCGCGTGCCCGTGCTGTCGATCAGCCTCGCGGCGGCCCGCACCAGCACCCGCGGCGGGGTGGCGGAGGTCCGCAACGCCCGCCTCAGCCTGACCCCGGCCGCGGCGGGCCTGCTGAACCAGACCTTCGGGCTGGGGACCACGCTCTCCGGCGCCACGGTGTTCGGCGCCGCCCAGGTGCGCGCCCCCATCCGGTAGGCGAACCGTTCGCCGGGGGCCTCGCGCGAGGCCCCCGGCGACTCACGCCGCGCGGACGGGCGATCGGGCGGACACCGGGATCCTCCGGTGGCGGATGCGTCAGCCCACCGCCGACCGCAGCAGGCGCGCGTAGACGCGGGCGCCCCGCGGCGTCGTGTGGGCGCCGTCCACGAGCAGACCCGGGCCGTCCGAGGCGGCGTGCCAGTCGGCGATGACGGTGTTGCGGTAGCGGCTCTGGGCGTAGCGCAGCGCGTCGTTCACCGAGTCCTGCCAGCGCAGCGGCACGCGGACGGTGACCAGCACCACACGGGGCCGCCCGCGCAGGTCGTGCATCAGCGCCTCGAGGTCGCGGAAGGGGACGAAGCCGTTGTTGCCGAGGTGGATCACCACGGTCGCGCGGCGGGGCACGCGGCGCAGCCCGGTGCGCACGGCCGCGGCGCCGGGGCCGAACTGGCGCGCCACGGCGGCGTCGACCACGGCGCGCCGGCCGAACGCCCGCCGCAGCTCGCTCGCGGCGCCGAGCATCACCGAGTCGCCCACCAGCAGCACCGGCCCGCGGGCGCGCGTCGCCCCGGCGCGCCCACCCACGGCCTCGGGGGTGTCGCGGGCGGCCGCGAGGTCGGGACGGGCGTCGGCCGATGCGATGGGGGGGAGCCCCGGCACCGTGGGCCGGTCGGCGGGCAGCAGCGCCACCGCCAGCACCAGGGCCGCGGCGAGCGCGCCGGCGCAGCTCGCGGTCGCGATCCGCACGGGCGGGCTCAGGCGCCGCAGGCGCGCGGCCACGGCCCGCCACGACCCCCGGAACCCCGCGCGCCGCACCGGCCGCTCCACCAGGCGGTAGGACACCTCCGCCAGGCCGAGGGTGAGGGCCACGCGCAGCGCGGCGAGCGGGGCGCCGTCGAGCGGGACGTCCACCTCGGGACGGGTGAGCATGATCACCGGCCAGTGCCACAGGTAGATGCCGTAGCTGCGCAGGCCGAGGGCGCGCAGCACGCCGGTGCCGAGCACGCGGCCCAGCACGGACGCCGGATGCGCGGCGACGGCCACGACGCCGGCCGTGGCGAGCGCCACCAGGAGGAACCCGCCGCGGTACAGGCGCTCGTCGAGGTCGCCGAGGGTGGCCATCGCGAGCGCCACCCCCGCCAGGCACGCCCACCCGGCGACCTCGAGAACCACCCGCCCAGCGGGCCGCGGCAGGGGCGCACGGCGGGCGACCGGCCAGGCCAGTGCCAGCGCGACGCCGGCGAGCAGACCCACCGCGCGCGTGTCGGTGCCGTAGTAGATCCGCGACGGGTCGGAAGAGGGCTCCCAAAGGACCCACGCGAGCGCCATGGACGCGCCCGCGGCCACCGCCACGCCGAGCAGGATGCGCGACGGGCGCACCACCGCCGCCAGCAGGGCGAGGACGGGCGGCCACAGCAGGTAGAACTGCTCCTCGACGGCCAGCGACCAGAGGTGCTGCAGCACCGACGGCCGGCCGAACTGCGCGAAGTACGGCACGTCCGCGAACGCGAAGTACCAGTTGGCGACGTAGGCGAGCGAGGCGAGCACGGCCCCGTGCAGCCGGGCCACCTCGCCGGGGTGCAGCACGACCATCGCGGCCAGCACGACGGCCATCATCAGCAGCAGCGCGGGCAGCAGCCGCCGCGCCCGCCGCACCCAGAACCGCACCAGGTCGATCCGGCCGGTCGCCCGCCGCTCGGCCAGCAGCAGCGAGGTGATCAGGAAGCCGCTGACCACCAGGAACACGTCGACCCCGAGGAAGCCGCCCGGCAGCCAGGACGCCCCGAGGTGGTAGGCCAGGACGGCCGCGACGGCCAGCGCCCGCAGCCCGTCCACGCCGGGCATGTACCGCAGGCGCGGCGCCGCGGCGGGCGGCGCGGGGTCGGAGGGCGGGAGGTGGGACGTCACCGGGGCGGGCGCGCGGGGTGCAGGGCCGGGGCCGCGATCCTCACACGGGGCCCCTCGGCACTCCAGGCGCCGGCCTCGATCCCCGGCGCGGCCGCGCCGCCGCCCGGCCGTGGGATGGTCCGCCGGAACCTGTTGTGAGGGCTCCGTGAGGATCGCCCGGATCGCCCGGCGCCGGAACCTACCCTGACCCGGTGCCCCGCCCCCTCGCCCTCCTCCTCGCCGGCGCCGCGCTCGCCGCGGCGGCGCCGTCCGCCTACGCCCGGCCGATCATCGCGGTACAGGACGACCGCCTCACCACCTGGAGCGCCGAGCGCGCTCCCGCGCGGGCGGCGCTGATCGCGTCCACCGGCGTGCGGTGGACCCGCGTGGACGTCCACTGGCCCGAGATCGCCCCGCGCCGTCCCCGGGCGCCGCGCGACCCTGCCGACCCCGCCTACCGCTGGGAGCGCTTGGACGGAGTGATGCGCGCCCTCCAGGCGCGCGGCATCCGGGTGCTGGTGAGCATCCACCGCAGCCCGCGCTGGGCCAACGGCGGCCGGTCGCCCCAGTACGCCCCCAATCCCCACCACTACGCGGCCTTCGTCGCCGCCGTGGGGCGGCGCTACTCGGGGCGCTACGTGGCGGACGGGCGGCGCCTGCCGCGGATCGGGCACTTCGAGATCTGGAACGAGCCCAACATCGCGATGTTCCTGCGGCCGCAGTGGACCCGGGAGCCCGCGCGCGGTGGCCGGCCCGCCCGGTGGACCCCCGCCTCGCCGCGGCTGTACGCGCGGATGCTGCGCCTGGCCACGGCGTCCCTGCGCGCGGTGCGGCCGGACGCGCTGGTGATCGCCGGGGCGCTCGCACCCACCGCGACCACCCGGGCGAATGTGTCGGTGGGCGTCGAGGACTTCATCCGCGGCATGCACCCCTACCGCCCGCCCGTGCGGGCCGCCTCGCAGCACATCTACCCGGGCGCCCCGCCGGGCCGGTCGCGTGCGCTGCCCAGCGAGCACGGGGTCCCGCGCATCCGGGCGCTCTGGCGGTCGCTGGCCGGACGCGCCGTGCCGCTCTACATCACCGAGACCGGCTACACGAGCGCCCACACGCCCTACCGGGACTACCGCGTGACCCGGCGGCAGCAGGCCGCATACCTGGCTCCGTTGCTGCGCGGGCTGGCTCAGCCGGGGGTGCGCATGGTGGTCTGGTACAACCTCCAGGACCACGACCTGTGGCCGGCCGGGTTGCTGGACGAGCGGGGCCGTCGCAAGCCGTCGTGGGCCGCCTTCCGGCGCGCTGTCCGCTGAATCCCCCCCGCGAGCGATTCGCCGGAATCGCCGATCCCGCTAGCCTCGGAGCGAGGCGTCCGAGGGGAGGTGGCGGTGTTCGACGAGGACTGGCGCGGCATCGACAGGGAGTGGCTGAGCCGGCTGTCGGAGGACCTGTTCGCGCGCATGGACGAGGCCGGGGGCCCGGGAGCGTCGTTCCTGTCCCGCGACCCCGGAGTGGAGGGAGCCTTCGCCGAGTTCCGCCGCTTCGACGAGGCCACACGGACGCGCACGCGGCGGTACATCCAGCGCCGGACGGACGCCTGGATGTGCCCCCGCCGCGACGACTTCGCGCCGCGTGCCCTGGTGGACGAGCTGGGCGGGGTGGGCGACCGGCCGTGGCAATGCCTGTCGGTCGCGGAGCTGATGGAGGAGTTCCAGGGCGCGGAGGACGAGGCCGTCGCGATCATCCGCAAGCTGCTGCTGCTGGGCTTCGTGCGCAGGATCTACGCCGGTGCCGAGGAGACGCATCGGTACTACTGCCGCGACGCCGACGACCGCGCCGGCTTGCGGCAGCAGTTCCTGGACTGGCTGCGCAGCCGGCCGTAGGCGCGCGGGCCGGTCAGGCCAGCGGGAACACGTGCACCCCGATCGGCGGGAGGTGCTCGACGGTCGCGGTCATCGGGCGGGCCTCCTCCGTGGGGACGTCCAGGCGCCGCGCCGCCGCGTCCGAGACCAGGGCGTAGGCGCCGCCGTCCACCAGGGTGGCCGCGTCGGTCTTCAGCAGCCGGTGCGCCATCACCACCTCCGACCCCACCAGCTCGGTGGCGCCCCCCATGGGCTGCATCACGAACGGCCCGGCGTGGAGCACGAACTTGAGGTCGAGGTGCGTGATCCGCGCGCACGCGTCGCAGCTGCAGGTCCACATCGACTCCCCCTGGCCGAGCTGGGCACGGAAGGCGGCGTGGCAGGCGGCCAGGCAGTCCAGCAGGGCCCGTCCGCGCGGCAGGCCGTCGAGCGCGGGGGCGAACGCGAAGACCGCGTCGCCCTCCAGCTTGGCGAGCGTGAAGGGCGGCACCAGTGCCCGCACGATGCCGTCCAGCAGGGTCGACACCACGGTGTAGGCCGGGGGGATCGCCCCGTCGGCGAACGCGTCGTCGCGGTGCGCCTCCGTGACGGCGTGCAGGAAGTGCGTGTAGCCGCTGATGTCGGCCAGCACGAGCGGGCCGTGGGGGGCGCGCGGCCCCGAGGCGGCGAACGGTGGCGTGTCCATTCCGTGACTCTCCCCTGGATCGGGGTCGCCGCGCACCCCCCGGCGACACCCGGCGCGGCCGCCTCGGGCGCTACCGTCCGGCACCGCGACGAAGGAGGGTGACCGTGGAGCAGCGCATCAGCATCGTGACGCTGGGCGTCACCGACCTCGACCGGGCCCACCGCTTCTACCGGGCGCTGGGCTGGCGCGGCCAGGAGGTCGCCCGGACGGTGTTCTTCCAGGCGGGGGGTCTCGCCCTGGTGCTGTGGGACCGGGCGGCGCTGGCGGCCGACTGCGGGCTGCCCGCGGACCCGCATGTCGGCTTCGGCGGCATCGCCCTGGCCCACAACGTCCGCTCGCCCGCGGAGGTCGACGACCTGCTGCGCGACGCCGCGGCGGCGGGCGGGCGCATCGCGGTCCCGGCCCGCGTGACCTTCTACGCCGGCTACGCGGGGGTGTTCCTCGACCCGGACGGGCACCCCTGGGAGGTCGCCCACAACCCGGGGCTGCCGCTCACCGAGGGCGGGGAGCTGATCGTGCCGGACCTCGGGGGCGACGCGGCCACCGGCTGACCCCGCGCGCACCCCGGCGGCTCACCCGCGGGCGGGTCCCCCGCGCAGCGGCCGGCCGTCGTGGATGCGGGCCTCGTTGTCGCGCACCCGGGGCTCGTAGTGCGCGAAGAACACGGTCCCCACCAGCTCGCGCCGGCTGCGGACGCCCGTCTTCTCGAAGATGCGCTTCAGGTGCTCCTGCACCGTGTGCGGGCTGACGCACAGGGCGTCGGCGATCTCCGCTGTGGACGCGCCCTGCAGCACCAGCCGCGTGACGTCCTGCTCGCGGGCGGTGAGCCCGTAGGCGCGCATCAGCAGGGGCGCGATGCGCGCGGGGTGGGCCTGCTCCAGGATCACGGCCACCCGGCGGGCGCCGTCGCTCATCAAGGTCGCGCCGTGCAGCACCACCCAGCGACCCGCCCGCGACAGCACGCGGGCCAGAGCGACCTCGCCCGGCACGTCCCGGCCCTCGGCGGACCGCAGGGCCTGAGCCGCGACGGCCATCACCGGCGCCGGAAGGCGCCCGGCCACCGGGTCGGCGCCGGGGAGCTCGGCCAGCAGCGCGTCGAGCCCGGGCGTGGCCGACTCCACCTCCCAGCGGTCCGACAGCACCAGCAGCCCCGGGGCGTCGGGGCCGTCCGGCTCGCGCGCCTCGGCCACCAGCAGGGCCGCGCGGGCGCCCTGCGCCAGTGACGGCGCCACCTCGCCGACGAAGGCGATCTCGTCGGGGGCGAAGGTGGGGGCGCCGGGCGCGCGGTACAGGCTGAGCGCGCCCCAGGCGTCCCTCTGCGGGGTGCGCAGGGCCGCGATGAGCTCCTGGTCGCCGCCCAGCTCCATGTTCGCCCGCCAGCGCGGGCTGGCGGACGGGTCGCCGCCGGCGGCCTCGTGCAGCGTCGACAGGCCGGACGGGGACCGGCACACGCTCGCCAGGTTGTGCACGTCGTCCTCGAAGTATTCGAGCGCGAAGGCCTCCGGGGGCAGCTCCGGCATCTCCTCGTTGTAGTGACTGGTCACCAGCAGCGACGCCGGGTCGAGCGTGAACCAGCACGCCGGATGGCAGTCCCGCACCTGCCGGGCGAGGTCCGGCTCCACCGCCTGCCAGAACGACACCAGGTCGAGGCCCTCGTGGGCCAGGGCGGCGATGCGGGCGATGGCGCGCTCCCGGGCGTGGGTCGACATGGCCCGACCCTACGACCGCCCGCCACGTGCGGTCGACTCCAGATTTCTGGAATGGCCGGCCCCCTCCGGCGGCTCCTAGCGTGGCCGGCATGTGGAGTGCCGCACGCAGCCCCGAGGAGCTGGAGCGCCTGTTCGAGGACGCCTGGCTGATGCGCGACGAGGAGCTGCTGGCCGCCCTGGTCGCGGACGGCGGCGTGCTCGCCGCGGACACGGGGCAGGGTCCGCTGCTGGCCGGCGCGCGCCGTTTGTGGCGCGCCCGCCGGGCCTACGTCGGCACCGGCGTCGACGTCGTCCGCAGCCGCGACCTTGCCCTGGTCGCGGCCCCCGCCGCCACGCACGTGGCGCGCCGCGGGCCGGACGGCGCCTGGCGGCTGGCGATCGCGCTGCTCCACGACACCGCAGACACCTCAGAGGGAGCGCAGCCATGACCGATTCCGCCACCGCCACCACCGCCGTCCCGGCCCTCGCCCGTCAGGGGGAGGGGGAGGCCCGCTGGTGGGTGGGGGGCCTCGCCGAGATCCACCTGACCGGCGCCCAGACCGGCGGCCGGCTGTCCGTGCTGGAGATCACCGACGGCCCCGACGCCACCGCCCCGCTGCACGTGCACCACCGCGAGGACGAGACGTTCGTGATCCTCGAGGGCGAGGCGGAGTTCGAGGTGGGGGACATGCGGTTCACCGCGCGCGCGGGCGACACCGTCTTCGGGCCGCGCGGCGTGCCCCACCGCTACACCGCCGGGCCCGCGGGTTGCCGGCTGCTGTTCGTCATGACCCCCAGCGGCTTCGAGGATCTCGTCCGCGACATGAGCGTGCCCGCGCCCGCGCGCACCCTGCCCCCGCAGGACATGGAGATCGACTGGGAGCACGTCGCGCGCGTGGCCGAGGCCCACGGGTGCGAGCTCCTGGGGTAGGCCGCGCCCTCTGCTCGGGCGCCTACGCGGCCTTGAGCAGCTCCCGGGCCGCCGCGAGGTCGGCCACGATCGCCTCCCGCGCCGCCGCGCGGGCCTCGCGGTCGGGCACCCGCAGGATCGAGGAGGGGTGCGCCGTCACCAGGGCGATGCGCCCCTCCGGCCCCTCCAGCGGCCGG